>VSSQ01000054.1_pt1 | contig 194299 bp, 171 predicted proteins | sample 4763081 | NCBI WGS metagenome assembly VSSQ01 (sample SAMN12137344, study PRJNA551015) | bioreactor metagenome | isolation source: SDC9 anaerobic chlorinated ethene degrading culture | place: USA: Knoxville, Tennesee | collected 2015-01-01 | reverse complement strand
CATGGTGGACTCTCCTTCTTCTAGGATATTCCACCTTATTCAGTTTCTGTAGTGGCCCTGCCCGGTGGGCTCAGCATACTTTTATACCGCACGCTGTACAATGCCAGTTCAAATAATCTCTTTTCAGCATACTCAGTTCTGCATCCTAAAGTGTTTCTTCTAATAGTTGTTATTAACCTAATTTTAATTCATCTACTAATGTATCGTTAAGCATTTATCGGGCGAGATACGCAATGAAGCAGGTGATTTAAATTTATCCGGATAATTACCAATAGTAATAAATCCTATTAATATTTCTGAATCTTCAAGGTTCAATAGGCTTCGCATTTCATTCTCTCGTTTTATGTCAAACATTGCATTTAGTATACAAGTAGCGATTTCATTACAAGTAAGCGCATAAACCAAAGAAATCAAGAAAATACCTCCATCAATATAGCCTTGATTTCTTTCATATGCATTTGAAAAATATCTTAAATCTACAGTAACCAATATTATTTTTTTAAGGTTATCGCCATTTCCTCTGAATCCGCCATGCAAATTGAGAATCTTCATCAATAATTCTTCATTTTTTATTAAATGAACTCTCCAGGGTTGCCTGTTACACACAGAAGGAGATTTTATTGCAATACCAATAGAATTTAAAATTATACTATCATCCACTTCAGCTTGTGAATAATCTCTTACGCTAATTCTATTCAATGCTAAATCAGAAAACATTGACTTAGATTTTTTTATAATCGTTTTTTTCTGGTATTCGATAGCTCCTACTTTAAGAACAGGTGGAGTAATCGAAAATGAATCCAAAAACTTATAAATATCTAAAGTATACTTAGGTTTACCATCATGCACCTTGCAATATTCTTGTAAAACAATAAAAGCCGAGAGGAATCGTTCTTCATCCAATGCATAGCCAGCATTCTTATATTCAATCATGGCATCTTTTAAATTTTTAATGGCTTTTTGGCCAAAGCCCTCTCTAAAATATGGATTACTTAATCCTTTTTCTATTGCATGTGTATGATAAGTTAAGCGAGCGAATAAATTATGGATATCATTTTTTAGATTCATATCGAAAGCATACTTTCGCATTTTTCTAATTTCAACTTGCACCAAATGAGATATTTTATATTTAAAAATAACGGCTTTTAAAAATTTTTTAACTGAATAAGGAATTACTTTTTTCATAAACTGATATATAAATTTAGGCATTTCTATCTCCCATAGTAAGATATTAATCTAACAGGTTTGAATATAATTCATCTTATTTTCTTGAACAATAAATACCACTTTATTTTAAAATATTTTGCAACTTTTGACTCGACACTAACTCCTAATGATCTTTTTATATTATGTTATTTTAAACATATTAAAAAAGACTCAACCAAATTATCAACGAGATCTAAATGACTTTTCTTTTTAGCAAGTTCTAATAAGTCTTTAACTTTACCTGTGTATCTCTTTATTGTTTTCGACTAGACAAAACTAAGATACACGTTTATTTCTTAGCATAGACCCATAAAAATTAAGCATCAAAAAATATGACAAAAAACAATAACCGAGATTAAACGTCAAAAATCTTTTTAAGATAAGTTTTAAGCATTTGTATGACATCGATATTTATTGTTTTTTTATTGCTTATTACGTAATAGATATTTCTTTAATATGTCTTAAATAAACGCTTACTGCGTATTTATACTACATCAGCCAAACGTATTATTAATATACAAATTTTTATTATTCCCCATAATATCACTAATATGCCAAAATGTAAATCTTTGTATTATTATTTTTTGTATTTTAATTCGGGAATTAAATTAAGAAACTTCTTTCTAAACAAATAACACATAATTAGTAAAACAATTACAATTAAGTATCTTACAAAAAATTTATCATAAATAAATATGCTTAAAAGAGAAATAAGAATAATACTAACTGAAAGAATACATATGTATTTCATGTTGTAAACATTTTGCTTAGTGACTTTTCGCATAGCAAAAAAATCAATCATCGCCTGTATTAAATAACATACTAAAGTTGTGTATCCGGCTGCAATATAGCCATATTTAGTGATAAAAATGTAATTAAGAATCAGATTCATTATTGTTGCAGTAACGCTTGCAAACATAATATATTTTGGTTTTTTATGGTAAAATACTATATTACCATATACATGATATTGAACTTGGAAAAAAACTCCACCAACTATTGGCGGAATGACATAAATTGCATTCATATAGCTCTTAGGCGCCATCAGAGCTAAAATTTCGGGTGCCAGCATAATTAATAGAATACACATTAATGCATAAAATGTTAAAAGTGGCTGAGTAACAATGGCTATTCTCTTATAATTATTCTGCTTACACTTTTCATATGTATACGGAATCAATGATGCATTTATAGCCGACCAAATAGCTGTTAACACTGCTGCTACTGAATAAGCAACACTATAATATGCAACCTCAGCATCTCCTAATATAAAAGAAATCATTAATTTATCAGAACTACTAAGGAGATAAATTGATAAATAATGTGGTAGTAATGGCAAATTAAATGTTATAGCTTCTTTCCAATATTTTGTTTTTATTTTAAAGCCAGCAATCTTCGCTAAATAAAAATAAAAACCAATATAAATCCCTATTAAGGGAATTTCAGCGCCATATATCCTAGCGTATAGTTTAAAGTCATCATCAACAAGCAATATACAAATCACTGCAACAAAAGAAGACAAAAACACCGTAACTATTGACCAAATAAAGCTGTTTTTATATTTTATTTCATACCGTTGTTTTGATATCCAAAAGTTATAAGCTGGTTGAAGTAAAAAAATTATGCTCATTAAAAATGCAAATTGGAAGTCAATTTTTATCCATTTATTCAAAACAGGGAAAAAACCTAAATATAGTATAGAGAAAAGAATGGTGATTATATTGGAAAGAATCAGTAAAGAAAATGCATAGACATTTCTATCATCAGGATAATCTAGCATTCCATTATTAAAAACACCATAAGACAAACCAAACATTGCTATTATGCCCAGTATTTGCAACCATGATAAAAAAAGCGAAGTTTGTCCATACTGCTCTTCAGTCAATAGCCTGGTAAATATAGGAGTTGTCACATATGCAATGCCTTTAGTAACTAAACTAGCAAAAAACAAGGCTATTGAAGCCTTGACTCCTTTAGGAATACTACTTATTTTTTTATTCATGATCGTAACAATAGCTATTTCCCCAAAAGTACAATAATTTTGGATAAGATAATGAACTACTTGTTTAACCAAATTGTCTATTGGATGCTCATTTTAAAAGTATTGACTTTATGAAAAATTCCCTTTTATGGCATTTTCAAGCCAAATGATTGAATCTTTTCGCATCACATCCAAGTGCACATTTACTTTCGAATAATTAATATAATTGAATACCCGGTCTGGAGCTATTCCGATTCCGTTTTCTATATCAAGTTCACGCAATAAGCCCATAACTCTTGCAGGATTCATCGCATTTATTATTGGTACAAATGGTTTATTATAGTTTATTGAAAACGCTACCCCATGGAATGAATTTGTTATGACAAGTGTAGCATTTTTTAGCAATTGAACAAATCTATTTACTGTAGGTGCTTGAATAACTTTATCAACCCCTTTTGCTTTATATGAATGTGACTGCACATTCCATATGGGCAAATCAAGTGCTTTTGCATATTTATTTACATCTTTTTGATATGTTGAAAATCCATTCCATACAAAAAAGGTTAGAATATATTTTTGCTTATCAAGGATACTATCATTTTCAATATTTAGTTCCTTATCCCATTCCAGTGAAGACAGAAGTAATGTTGGATCAACATTAATACTAATTTTTTTATTTGTTAGTTTTTGAAGCTGATTTTTTGCGTGCTCTTCTCGAACGCTTATTGAAGAGAAATTTGACAAATACTTGCTAAACTCAATCTTATCGCTTGCCTTAAGTATATAACTACCCATACTCGCAGCATAAGCAACTCGTCGTTTGGCATTCCCAAAATCAAGAAAAAAAACAGGATCAACGCCATTCATAATTTGAGGGTTCCAAATTTGATCGCTCCCGCAGATCAGAATATCATAATTGAGCCTTTTCATCTGTGAAATACAATAAAATTTTTCTTTGGTGACACACTTGTAAATATTATCAAGATTTTTTTTATTTCTATACGGGTTTTTCCATGCACCAAATAAAATATGACGAGTAATATAATTCGTAAAAACAGAAATTTTTTTAAGAAATGACGAATTTAATAGTTTAATATCTTTTTGCTCATATTTGTTTTCATAATTAATGATTTCTACATAATCAGACCATCTTTGGCAAATTCTACACATTGCAATAGCTTGAAGTACAGCACCATAACTATATTTTGCATGATGAATTGTGACAATACCTATTTTCATAATCTACTCTCTTATCCTGATTATTTTAGTATAGTCAAAATCTCTTTAATAGAAGAAGAAGAGATACCTGGAGTCCTTTTAAGCCGAATGACTTCTTTACTATTTTCATTACACCATTTAACAGCATTTTGAAATCCAGTATGATTCTGATCTTCTCCAATCACAAATACGTCGAAATCAACTACCGTTATTATTTCATCAACACTTCTGTACGTTATTACTTCATCAACAACTCGAAGAGCCTTTACTAAATCTATTCTTTGATCTGTATCATATAGCAAATTCGCACCAGGTTTGTATTTTAATACAAATTTACTATCTTGTACAGCAACTATTAAAAAATCGCCATATGTCTTTGCTTTTTCAAAAAAACGCAGATGTCCAAGGTGGAAATAATCAAAGACACCAACTGTTAATATTTTTTTCATATTTTTATTATCTCCTTATATTACTTAGTCAACAATAAAACTATATTCGCATGTTCTTTACATTTAATATAAATAAATCTAACTAGCATCATCGGTACCCAAAATGTTGCACATTCATATCCGTTTAAGAAGAAAAGTGGTACAAAAAAGCAAATAAGCATGCTGGTCAAAAATGTTTTATTCTTTTTATTAACTTTTCTATACTCAATGAACATTGCAGCAATAATTATTATCCCGACAACTCCTTGCCCAACAAGGATATCAATAAAACAGCTGTGTGTTTTCCAACGAGTATACAATAATGAATAATATGAACCAGACTCAACCCCACTACCCCAAATAGGCTTCATATAAAATCCATCAAGTGCATGCATCCAGATAGAAATTCGCGCATTCCTTGTGTAATTTTCAAAATCTGTTGTTCGAGTGAAGATTGCACTTTTTGATATAAGAAAATAAGAAAAAAATACCGAAATAATCAACAACATTATTACTGCATATTTGTTCACGTTCTGTTTTTTTTCAAATATCAACTTTAAAATAATAATCATTGCTGATAACAGCATAGCTAAAAAGGCAGCACGTGACCCTGCAATAAATACTGCATAAAATACGACCCCCGCTTTAATTAAGCTCAATTTATTTTTTGTAAAACAACCAATAAAAAGGTAATATGCAAATGTAGGAATAATAAATGCAGAAAGATAATTTACATCCTTTGATATACCAAAGTATTTTATTGTTACTCTAATATTCCCTTCACTGAATTCATACACACCCACTGAAAAAATATAATTGAATAACAAAATAAGGCAAATAATAAATCCAAAGTTTACATAAAATTTTATTATTGCTTTAAAACTATCATCTGATAAAATTATACTAGAAACTAGTATGTATGAAATAATACAAAATTGAAGATTAATGTAAGTTGAGTATGAAAGCATAATCGTCGCGGTATGCGTTGAAATGGCTGCAGATATTCCAAGCAAAACCGCCAATATATTTAGCCTATTTATTATATTTTTTTTAAAAAGAAGACTAGATCCCAAAAGAAGAAAACTTGGTAACCATACAAACGACAAACCTGCCAAATATTCATTTCCATTAAAAACAGTCATTGAAATCATTAAAAATGAACTGAGTAAAAATAGTATTGTATTAGGTGATCTGCGTATTAATCGCATTTTATAATTCTTGAAAGATTGAGCGATTATTTATCATTTAATGCTTACGGCATTATTTCTTTGGCAAAAATTATATATGACTCTAGTTAAATTCATAATTCCATATATTTTGTTCTTTAACATATAATACTTAAACCTGTTATTTCGATTTAGTTTACATGAATTTATATGCTTATAAATATCACTATATGGTTTTTTAGAAAAAAATAAACTACATTCTCGCCAACGGCTTAAAAACCCTTCAGGATTATTGTTATTAAAAAATTTTTGACTGACACATCTTTGCATAGAAATAAATACCCTCATATATAAATCATCAACGAAACTATCTGATTTATCATATTTCGAAGCAAAACTAAATAATTCATTGACATATATATCCTGTTCTTTATCTGCATTTTTTCTATAACTATTGACCATTCCACCTTTTGTTTCTCGGTAATGGTATACTGGCTTTGAAACATATTCTACAATTGATGCCATTTCGATTGAATAAAAAAAGTATATGCTATCTTCGCCGTATGGTATAGGAAAAAAGGCAATGTTGTTTTTTCTTATAAAATCAACGTCAAAAACCTTTGCCCATCCAGATCCAATGAAAAGTTGATTTCCGTGATTCTTTGTTGGAATCATGCAACATTCTTTCTGCAATTTTTCACGTTCAGCATAAGAAACAAAACGCATTCCATCTTCATAGTATGGGGTGCAGACAATTTCCTTTGTTGCATAGTTTCGATAACCATTATATATATAAATATTCGCAAGAACTTCCTGTTCTATAATTCTTTCCATAAATGACTCAGCAAAGTCACTATCTACCCAATCATCCCCATCAACATAAGTGATCCATTTTGATTCACATAGATTTGTTCCAGTATTTCTTGCCTCAGAAAGCCCACCATTCTTTTTATGAACTACTTTGATCCGGTGATCATTTTTTGCATTAGTATCGCAAATCAATCCGCACTCATCTGGTGACCCATCATCAACAAGAATAACTTCAATATTTTTATGTGTCTGCCCTAGTATACTATTAATACAGTTTTGTAACAAATCATATGGTACTTTATAAATAGGAACTACAAAACATATATCAGCCAATAAATGCCTCCTCGAAAAAACTAAAAATATTAAAAAAACTAAGAGTATTTTAGTTTTATTAAAATTTTTACAAACAATCTTTTTATATATGTCATCATATACATCGGCAATTGAAATAAAATGAGAAATCTATCGAATTTATTTGCAATAATATTGACATTAACTCCTTCAGCTCTTAATTTTGAATCTTTTGTATTGAACTTAGTGCGTGAAAAAACAGTCATTCCTGCCTTAGTAAATTCTTTAATCTCATTTGGATATCGATTTCTATAATGCCATGGATAAGAAACAAACCTTATTCCCATTTGAATCAATTCTTGAGGACTAAAAGTCTTTTCCAGAGTGGAGGTTTTTTCATATCTTGCACAATAAATGACTTCAGCTTCATCATTAGCATCTTTGATTCCATTCACCATCTCGATATTATATGCTTCTAACAAAATACGTTTCCATATTATTGTTTTATCTTTTATTAAAAGATATAAATATTCTGTAAATACTTTAGCCTCTAATCGTTCAAACAAGCCAAATAGATCCAGCATAATCACTATATCGCTATGAATTTCGATAAAAGAGACTATCTGTTCTATTGAGAGTGGACTTAGGCCTGACGTAGAAATTTGAAAAAGTTTTTGCGACATAAACCATTCGAAAGATCGATATTCTGGTAAATTAAAAAGCTCTAGGCGACGAAGGGACTTATTGTCAAGTGCATGTGCTACAGCTACGTACTTGTTATCCATTGTCTTAGCTATATCAATTTCAAAGATCTTAATACCCTTTGAATACCAATATTCCCATGCATTTAAGGAATTTGTTTGTCTTAACCCCTTATAGGCTCCAAGACCATGCATTGCGTATTGAAATGAACCTTTTAAATCAAATATTGTCATCGAAAATTTTCTTTTAATTATACCATTTTATACAACTAGATGGTGAATCCATCATATTAACTGGATGCTCTGGTTTACGTTTCTCTTCAGGTACTAAAATAAAATAATCACCATACATCTCACGTAAAAAAGTATCTGCATTTATTATCGACATTAACCTGTGACCACGGAAAAGCACGTCGCAATATCCATAATCATAACTTGATTTATTAAATCTCCTCTTGGTCTCATAAATTCTCGAAGTGTATCGGGTATAAATACCCGATGGCCTATGGTGGTTTAACGCAACTGCCCGATCATTAATCTCAAACACATCTCTTTTACCGACGATTATTATAGCAAAAAAACATAAGACTGTACTAACCATATTTCTTATTATTTTATGGTTATTGCTATATCCATCATGTCTAACATTCCTTACCTTTGTATTTCGAAAATATGTTCTTAAAAATTTTGTTTCGAATACTTTTAGTTTAAAAATAAACTTATTTGCTGGCATTTCTTCATTAATAAATAAATCCAAGTAAATATGCTTATTATCATATCCTTGTGCCGTTATCCGATCTAAAAAATGTATTTTTAGAAGTCTTATTTCACTATTCAAGCTCAGCACTTTTCTTAATTTTTTGTATTCGTCTCTTGTTACCATAAGATCAACGTCATCGTCCCACGGAATAAAATCACCGTGCCTGATTGCACCTAGCAAAGTACCATCTGCAAGAGAATATTTTATATCATTTTCTCTACAAAACTTATCAAAAATCAAAAGAAGTCCCAAAATTTCATCATGTTTTTCTTTTAAATCATACTTTGTCTCATAATTTTGAAATTCACTATATGGATAAGGTATTATCTCATTTAGTATAGTTCCCATTTTTATCCTCTTTTTTCAATTTCACAATTAATTATGTTTTTGTATAAAGCGATGCCAAATATCTTCTATCGAAGAGAAAGGTGTAATATTTTTTCTCTTTTGAACAAGTTCATAAAATGATCCTATCTTTTTAGCCGGAGAACCCGCGTATATTGTCCCCTCAGGAACGTTACAGTTAACTAAGCTATTCGCTCCAACAATTGCATCTGGGCCAATACGCACTCCAGCAAGAATAGTCGTTCCTGATCCAATAAACACATTATCCATAATTTCAATGCAATCAAAATATTCTGGAAATTCAGTGGTCTCTTTTTTCCCATGATACTTGAAGTTAAAAACACCATGAATCGCATCATGAACAACAAACTTTACACCAGAAGCAATCTCAATGTTATCATGAAAAGCGATCATCTCTGCATGAAGCGGAACTAACATCATGGGTAAGCGGACGTTTTCCCCAACCTTGTAAAAAATTTTTTTCTTTCTCGCATAATTTGCCCTACTCATCTGATCAAAAAACAAACAAAATCTTATAGACCTAATAAATCTATGTAAGTTCATTAAATATACTCCCCACCAGTCATTCTAAATATACTACCGGTCATCATGGATGCTGCATCAGACATCAAATAGATCAGTGCTTCTACATAATCGATACTTTCTAACATCCTACCCATTGGAAGTATTTTAGCAGCTCTTTTTCTTAGTTCAGATTCTGTTTCTCCTTGCATTTTTCGAAGATTCACTTCGCCCTCTGTTGGAGTCCATCCTAATGTTAGGTAATTGCACCGAATATTCTCAGAAGCATAATTGTGAGCTATATGTTCCATTAGTGTTAGCAGAACACCTTTAGAACATGCATAAACCGCCCTATCTTTCTGCCCACCCCAAGCATGAGCAGAACCAGTAAGAACAATACTCCCTCCACCATTTTTCTGCATAATCTTTATTGCTTGTTGGCAACAAAAAAAACAAGCTCTAAAATTAATATTCATTATTTTGTTGAAAGTATCTTCGTTACATGTATCCAATGGCGAAATCGAAGTAATACCTGCATAATTAAAAAATCCATCAACTTTCCCGTATGCTTTTATAGCTTCTTCAAAAAGATTTTTACAATCTTCAACTTTTTCCAATTCTGTGTGAACAAAAATCCCTTCACCATTAAAAGATTCCATTAGCCGAATTGACTGTAAAGCAGCCTCTTCATTTCTACCACCGATAACAACACGTGCACCTTCATTCGCAAATTCTTCACAGCTTGTTCGCCCAACCCCAGAAGTTCCACCAGAAACAACAATTACCTTATTGAGTAATCTTTTTGTTTGCATTTTATAACTCCAATGCTTTTTTCACATTAAAACCTTGAAGTAGCATATTATTACCTTTAGAGTCTATTACCTTCACCTTATCCATATACTCAAAAAGAGCATTAGCTAACGCTTCTTTATCATTGCAAACCAAATACAATCTTGTAAGAACTTGTTTTTCATTTCCTATCCATTCATCTGGGATTGTATCACCTTCAAACAATCTCTGAACGTTTGCAATAATTCGGTTGTCTTCATCAAGGTTATCTAACCCTTCAATCCTTTTAATAGTTCCTTTCTTAAGTAAGAACCATAGAGTTGCCGCATATTTCCCTCTCAAATATGTGTCATCTTCCTTAAGTAAGTCTATATTTCCTTCAGATCCAGTTAATGCAAAGCGAATTAGCATTTCCCTCTGATCAAATCCATGAATTGCCTTTATAATAAGATGAGGAGCTTCCCCCTGAAGGCGAAAACCTGTATCATATACATAAAACTCACCATCTTCATAAAAAGCTGATAACATTAAGACGCCATTTTTAATGCCAATATCTTTAAACATTCGACAAGCATTGTTATGCATGCATTCAAAATATCGTTTAATATGTTTTGAAGGATATGTACCCCCCAAACAGACTCGACTTAAACCAGGTTGCTCATCGGTTGTATATCGGTCATAGATACAGGATGCACTACATATTCCATCCTTGAATGTATAGTACATACCCATATCTTCACACTGCATATACTTCTCGACAATGAAACGTTTCTTTTTAGATGCGGCCAATGCCTTTTGAACACCACACGATAGTTCATCTTTGTTATAGCAGACGGTCATTCCTACACCACCACCATTATCTACAGGCTTCACCATCACTGGATACTTAATTTTTTCAATATCTTCTGGTTTCATTTCCGCATCGAGATGAAACTCTGGTATTCCATGAATCCCATACTGTTCACAAGTGGTTTTAAAAATATCCTTATAAGCAAAAACGTCCACAATATGCTGTGTTGCATAGCAAGGGAAATTCAGGGCATCACAGATTTTATAGTATGAAGGAACAAGGATATCAGCAACTCCGACAAGAACTCCATCAACAGCTTCATTCTTTGCAATGGCCACTACACCTGATATATCCATACCATCAACATCATAACTTTTCCACGCATATTTCTTAGCATGATCAGAATGTCTTGCGCTTGTCACTATTGTTTTAATCCCCATATCATTGGCAAACTCTACTAGTGGCGATGTTTCGGGATTTCCTCCCAAAATGAGTAGTTTCCTACCTAATAAATCTTTAATCATACAATTCTCCAATTATTCACTAAATGTATATTGCTCACCTTGGGATAGTATTAAATAGCTTAAGTGAGGATAATCCTTATCCATTATTGTTATAAACTCAGCAAGATTTCCACCATGAGAGGCAAACATTCCATAGTGACAAGGAATTGTAAGTTTTGGCTTTATGCTATTGCTCAATATTGCACAATCTTTCTCATTAAGATTTCCATATGCTCCATTTATAGGAGCAATCATTACATCAAAAGGGCCTTTCCTCTTGTACTCTTCAACTCGATCAATACGCAAACAGGTATCACCAGCAATATAAATCGTTTTTTCATCAACAGTGACAATTACTCCTACAGCATCTGGTGCCCCAGAACCGTGATCACAATTAACAAATTCAAATTTGTAATCAGTAAAAGAAAAACTATCGCCAGGTACCACATATTTTATATTCTCATTTATCATTTTCAAACGATTTACTTCATTTCTACAATTTAGAGATGCAAAAAGCAAAGTCTTTTTATTAGACATAAGCTGAGGAATAGAATCCATATCAAAATGGTCATAATGGGGATGAGTCGTTATTAGATAATTAAATTCAAGCTCAAACGGATATATCAACTTCGGAAGTAATCTTTTAAATCCAACATTACCTTCAATACGCTCGACACATTCAGAAAGATACAAGTCTATACCTAAAATGTATCCATTTTTGCTTTTTATTATATAGCCTGCTTGTCCAACAGAAAAAAGATGGGTTTTTCCAATGGAAGCTGTTTTTACGGCCATGGCAAATGAATTCATACTTATTCTTACCTCACAATTTACCGTTCCCTAAATACATAGACAGAACACTCTCCCGATTACTCTCTGGACAATCAACAGATAGTATCTTATCCGAGCTAATACCTATTGTTAATAATCGCAAATAGATATTATCTTTCAAAACACAATCAACCGTCGCAATTAATATATAGTCAAAATTTAGCTGAAGAATTTCATCAACTGCATCAACATTCAAGCAACATCTTCTATATTCCCAATAATCGTCATCGACCCAAGCAACAATGTTACAATAAGAATGCTCATTAATACGATTAACAAGTTGCTGTCCAAATGTCCCAGCACTATAAACAATAACGTTCTTGCCAAAAATATCTTTATTATAAGGAGAATATTTTTCCCCTTGATTAAAAATTATTCCACCAGAACGAATAATACATATACTTAAAATAAAATCATATATTTGCTTTTTTAAAAAATAACGATTGCATTCATCATATAGATGTGAAATAAAGTGTTCAAACAAGGCTCGCAAACTCACTATCTCTTGCCTAAATGGAAGACTTTTTTTTAACATGGAGTCTTCTCTTTGCCGATAGTGATATCCACAATTATCAGTAATTACTATTCGTTCACAGGATAACATTAATGGATAAACAACAGCCGCATCTTCTCCAATCGTAATTCTTTCATCTACCAATAATTGATAATGTTTTAATAATTCTTTTTTAAATAACTTATTCCAAACATAAGTTGTAATACCCAATCGAAAAAAATTACCATAAGAAAGCATATTTGAATAAAGCGTCTCAAGTTTTCTACCATTGTAAACACCTAGAGGCAAATTATTTAAAAGGTGAATACTTGTTTCAAATAAATCTCTACTTTGACCAGCCACAACAAGATCAGCCTTATTATCAATCATTGCAGAACATAAGGACTCATAATAATTGGGTTCAATCCAGTCATCGCCATCAACATAACTAACAAAAACACCTTTTGCCTCAATGACCCCTGCTTTTCTTGCTGAAACAAGACCTCCATTTTTTTTATGTATTACTTTAACACGTTTATCTTTCAGTGCATAAAGATCACATATTTCTGGACATCTATCAGGGGATCCGTCATCTACAAGAATGATCTCAAGATTCGTGTACGTTTGTTTTATAATACTTTCGATACAAAAACCTAGATATCGTTCAATTCCATATATTGGAACAATGATACTTATAAGAGGTAACGTATCTCTAGTTTCATCACCTTTTTTTTGCATTTGAGCCAAATCTTTCAACTCCCTAAAAACTCTTCCATCGTAGCTGACGTTGCACTCGAAATACCTTTCCCGCTAAATACGTTTTTTATTGTTTGTAGAATTATTCTGATATCTGAAAGAAATGAAATATTCTTAATATATTCGACATCAAGTTGAAATTTTTTCTCCCAAACAATCTCATTTCTTCCACTAACTTGGGCCAATCCTGTCAATCCTGGGCGGACTTGATGCCTTTTCCGTTGTTCAGCGGTGTAAAGAGGAATATATTTTTCCAATAGGGGCCTAGGGCCCACAACACTCATATCACCTTTAAGAATATTCCAGAGTTCAGGGAGTTCATCGAGACTGCTTGATCGAAGCATCTTTCCAAATTTCGTGAGTCGTGCTTCATCAGGCAGAAGATTCCCTTGTTCATCATTCTGATCTATCATAGTTCTGAATTTATAGAGAGTAAATATTTTTTCATGGAAACCAGGACGTCTTTGCTTGAAAAAAATTGGTTTTCCCAATTTAATTCTCACTAATAATGCAATCATTAGAAGGAAAGGGAAAAGCACAATCAATGCCAGAAGAGAACAGGTCAAATCAAACAGTCTCTTAAAATACTTCCTATACATTTCTTTTAAAACATCCTTCAATTATATTGATGACATTTATTTGTTCATCTTCAATAATTTTTACATCACTAGGCAAACACAAGCCCCTGGCGAAGATGTCTCCTCCGACACCAGTGTCCTTGTTTATAGAAATAAATTCGTTATTTTTGAATACTGGTTGCAAATGCATGGGCTTCCAGATTGGCCTGCTTTCAATGTTTTCTTGCAATAAAGCTTCCATGATTTTCTGATAGGTCACTTTAGTATAGTTTTTGTCAATCAACATGCAAGAGAGCCAATAGTTCGGTCTACTGTTCTCTGTATGCGGATTCATCTGAACTGGTAAATTTTTGAATGCCTGCTTATAGGTCTCATGGATTTGCTTCTTTCTTTGAATATGCTCATTCAAATAGACTAATTGCCCTCTACCAATACCTGCGACAATATTGCTCATACGGTAGTTGTAGCCAATCTCACTATGTTGATAATGAGGAGCCGGGTCTCTCGCCTGAGTTGCCCAGAAACGGACTTTCTTGACTGCCGCTTCATCATCGGATAAGAACATTCCTCCGCCGCTTGTTGTGATGATCTTATTTCCGTTAAACGATAGAGCAGAATACTTACCAAATGTTCCCGTCTGTTTTCCTTTATACGTTGCGCCGAGACTTTCCGCGGCGTCTTCAATCAATGGTACATGATATTGATCACACAATGATATAATTTCATCGATCTTCGCAGGAGTCCCGTATAAATGGGCAACTATGACTGCCTTGACTTTTGGATATTTTTTAAGTGCTATCTCCAAAGCTCTGGGGTCCATGTTCCAAGTATCCCATTCACTGTCGATAAAGACTTGCGTTCCTTTTTCATAGGAAACTGGATTTACCGTCGCCGAGAAGGTGAGATCTGAACAGAGTACCATATCTCCTGGTTTTACATCACAGAGCTTAACTGCCAGATGGAGCGCTGAAGTTCCGCTTACCAGTGCCGCCGCGTGTTTTACCCCCACATAGGCAGCCATTTCTTTCTCAAATTCATCCACATTTTTGCCAAGAGGCGCAACCCAATTGGAATCGAAGGCTTCTTGGATGTATTTCATCTCTAAGCCATGCATAGTAGGAGATGAAAGATAAATTTTTTTATTCATAGTTTATTTTCCTTTATTTTCAAACAATACCCAAACTTATCCTAATCCAAAACATGTAGCATTGTAAGTTTGTTCATCGTTTAATATTAGAATCGAAAGATGCTCCATCTACCTTGTGAAATGCTCAGGAAGCCCGCCCTGGTGATCCACATGGGCCCCCAGCGGACAAATCCTTAAAGGGGAGCGTATCTGCCCCACCGGTTGCGCGCCGAACAGCTCGGCGAATTTTTGGGTTAGTTGGTTCATATAATTTTTGTAAAAAAATGGGGTCTGACCCCATGCCTTAAACCCTCTGTTCGATTCTTATCGATCCCGCTTCCGCAAATGTCTTGTAGGCTTTACCTTGCGCATCTAAGAGAAAAAGAGAAAATTTAATTTCGCCGGGGCCGTTGATAACGAAAGGATTGGCCATAATCGCAAGATTTGCGAAACGAAGCCTCGCTAGTTCTTTGACAAAAAATTGGCCCTTCGCTATCTGTACCGACTCATCCCCGCGCTTGAATGAAAATACGAATGTCGTTCCTTCCGGGATTTTTTCATCTTCATTGAACGATAAACGAATGAAAAAACCTAGTCTCATCAATTTTGGCCAGGCCTGCATCCCCTCGGGGCTCGGTCCAAAAATGATGCTATCGTTATAGAGTCCCATCAGGGATTGCTTACCGCCCACTTCTTGGCGGATATCATCGCATATCAGCAAAGTATCAAGTTTCATAGCTATACTCGCAAGCCCCGGAATGCACCATCAATCCGGTTGATGCCGAAGTAACGGTATCCATTATGCTGCGTTGCGTTATGCCCTTTTCCATATTTACATAGAAAACAGCATTATTGAGATTCTCGACGATTCCCGCCGAAAGGCTGGTCACATCGCTTCCCTTAGTCATTTCGCACAAATCACGCATCGCCGCGGCGACATGGATTTGCTGTGCGTTTTTCGGATTGAATTTATTGTCCGCGACATCGAGAAGCCAAGGGAAAAGATTGACATAGCGTATTAGGAGCGCGGCACTGGCGGAAGGTACCATCGATTTGTTTTTCCATTTGGAAAGTGTCCGTTGAGGAAGCTCCAACACACGTTCTGCCGCAGACAAGCTTATTTTCTTGGAGTGAAATTTCTCCAGCATCGACGCGACCGCTTCCGCCCTCATTTTCTTATACTCATCCTGTATAACGCGGTCATTTTCGCCGAATAGATCACCTTCGGCTTCACAGGCTGGGCACTTATATTCAGAAATCTCAATGGTTTTTTCAATTCCGGAAGGATCGGAAAGGGTTATTGAAGTGAGAATTTTTTCAAGAGCACCGATTCCGCATACTGGGCAGATACGTTTACTCATTATCGCCCCCTGAGATAAATCCCGCCTTCTTGAACGCATCAACAAATGGCAGGTTGGCATTATCTGAAATATGAAATGACTTAATCGTCCAATAGCCAGTTACCTTGTTGAACATTAACGCCACATATCCTCTTTTCATCCGCGATACAAACTCATATCCATCTACAATCACAGGCCGGGATGGATCTGGATTATTTTCCCACAGTTTTGAATTGATAAATTCCAACTGCTCTAGACCACCATTCGCTATAAACCTTAGGATTTCTCCTGAAGTCTTCAGCCCAAAATCGTTCCTGGCATCATCTTGAGCCTTTCTCAACACAACAACTCGCGACCTCGCCCGTACCTTACAGGCCTTGAGGAATGCGTCAAAGTCATGATATGGCTGTTTTAACATTTGTTCAAGCCATTGATTATCCTTAAAGGATAAAGACTATTCTTTTTTCAAAGATACAAACTATACTAAACTAGCCTTATGCTTCAAAATTGAGAATTATTCCTGCTTGTTAATCAAGGGAATACTTTTATCCTGAAAAAATGAGGGCTGACCCCAATACTTGACTTGTGAGACGCTGTAGCCACGGGCAGCCTTTGTCGCGGCCGAAACACGCTGACATGCCACATGCGCGGCGCATGGAATGAACGGTGGAAAAAGACGGCGGGCCACTCTCGCTTCAAGGCGCTCAAGCCTATCGATGAAAAAAATCCTAAGAAAGCTGCACGAAACTAAACATTTTTATCCGTCTTTTTTAGCCACCCCGGGGATTCGCGCCCCGAAATGTTCAAACTTTGAACATTTTAAGACAAGCTATAAATGGAAGCAATAGGCTTCAAGAAAATTTCACAAAAATATGCTTCAACAACGGATGGGACACAGGGAAAGACCGGCTTTCAATCCGGCCGGTCCCGTCGACCCGATTATCCTGTCCTTTAACAACAACCGCCTGGGTCCTGAAGCATGGCCACGGTGCGCACCGCCAGCCTGGCTTCCCGGGGGCTTATCGCGAAGGCTTTTCCTGTTCGCAGGCAGTCCAGAAAATGCTGAATCTCCCTCCGGTAGGGATCTTCTTCCTTTATCTCGATCTGCCGCTCCCCCTGGTCGGTAAATTCTCCAAGACATCCCGGTTGCGCGGCGGAAGTTCCCCACTCCAGAGATCCTCGCTCCGTCACAAGGCGGAAGCCGGCCGAGAAGGGATATCCTGCTGGCATGAGGTGGCTGGCCTCGATGGTCACAGCCCCTATTCCCGGATAGCCCAGGCTGGAAATAAGGTGGCTGGGTCCGGTTTTTAAGGGAGAAGCGATTTCCTTCAGCCGGTGCTCTACGGGAGTTCCGAAAAGCCAGTTGGCGATGTCCAGGTCGTGGATGGAAAGATCCAGCAAAGTGCCGCCGCTCAGGCTCTTGTCGTTGAGCCAATTGTTCCAGCTCCAGCCCGGGGTTTCCGAAAGACGCCAGGCGGAAAAAATCAGGCTTTTGCCCAGGCGTTCCGTCGCTACGGTCTGCTTCAAGTATTGGTACTGGGGCATAAAGCGGCAGACATGGGCGACCATGAGACGCCGCCGGGCTTTGTCGGCGGCCTCGATCATGGCGTCCGCGTCTTCCAGGCTCAGCGCGAAGGGCTTTTCCACCAGAACATGGGCCCCCGCCTCAAGAGCGGTCACAACGGCTTGCTTGTGCAGTGTGGAGGGCAGGCAGACATCCACGAAGTCGATTTTCCATTCCTCCAAAGCCCGGGAGAGTTCCGCCAGTGCCTCTATGCCATAAGCCTGGGTCAAGGCTTTAGCCTTTTGCTCATCCCGGTCGACGATACATACAATCTCCGCGTCTTTTCGGGATGCATACGCTTCCAAATGGGTTCTACCCATGAATCCCGCGCCGACGATTACTCCCTTCATCATCCCAGCACGCTCCGCAGATATGCAGTGGCTGCCTCTATGGCTTCCTTGGGTGTTTCTTCCTTGACGCGCCGATCCAATTCGATCTCCAACGTGTAGGCGCCCTTATACCCCAGCGCTTCGAGGCCGGCGAAGAATTTGGGGAAATCCACATCTCCCTGCCCCAAAGGCACTTCCACCCCTAATTCCTTGCCGTCCGTGGGATATTTTCCGTCTTTTATATGAATACCTTTTACATAACGGCCGATCACTTTCAGGGCGTCCACGGGGTTCCCCTTTCCGTACATGATAAGATTGGCAGGGTCCAGGTTGACTCCCAGATTTCCTGTTCCCACATCTTCCAGGGTACGCAAAAGGGTGACGGGGGTTTCCTGTCCTGTCTCGAAACAGAGGGTCTGGCCGTTGTTGGCGCAGTGTAGCGCCAACTCCCGCAAGGCCTCCACCACCCCCGGATAAAGCGGATCGCTCATATTCTCCGGTATGAATCCAGCGTGGGAGGCTACCAGCCCAACCCCCAGCATTTTCGCGAAGTCCGAGCCCCTCTTGATTATCGCCACCCGCTCGGCCCTGTATTTGAGGGGCACTATTCCCACCGTATCAGGTCCGCCCACGAAGTTCCATTCGCACCTGCCCGGCCAGCCTACCCACATCATGGTGATTTCGATTTTCTTCCGCGCGCAGATTGCCTTGATCGTTTCGGCCGTTTCCCTGGTCAGCAGTTCGGGCACGTAGGTGGATACCTGGCAGTTCGAAAAGCCGAACTCCGCCACCCTATTCAGCATGGTTTCTATGGAATCCCTGTCGGTGATCTTTATGAGCAAGCCCAGTTCTTTCATCCCATCCTCCTCTTCATTGTGATAATCGCTAACCCTTGACCGCGCCCATGGTGAGTCCCCGCACAAGGCCCCGCTGGACGAATCCATAGAAAATCAAAATAGGCACCAGCGCGAGAATGGCCGTGGCGGTAAGCCCGCCCCAGTTGATTTCCTCGTACCCGACCCAGTTGTATACCCCCAGCGGGACTGTCTTTGTGTTCTTTCCCGTAAGGATGAGGGAGTAGAGAAATTCGTTCCAGGAGTAATTGAAGGAAAAAATAGCCGTCGTTGCTATGCCGGGCGCTCCCAGGGGAAGAATGATCCTTCTGAACGCGGTAAAATAGTTGCAGCCGTCGATAAGGGCCGACTCCTCCAGCTCGAAGGGTATCTCCTGGAAATAGCTTTTCATCATCCATATTCCGAAACCCAGGATAATAGTGAGATGCATGATTATCACGGAAATATGAGTATCGATAAGCCTGAGCTTTCTGAAAAGAATGAAGAACGGAATCATGAATGTTATCTGGGGAACGACCCGGGTGCTCAGCACGCCGAAGAGAATATATTTCGAACCCTTAGGCTTGTATCGTTTTCTGGACAATACGTAAGCCGCCGGAGTGGCCAGGGTAAGCCCTATGACGGTGGCCGACAGAGCTATGATCAAGCTGTTGAGGCAGTATTTGAGAAAATCGCTCTCACTCCATACTTTCACGTAATTGGACAGTGTAAGTATGGATATGAACTTAGGCGGATAGCTGAGGGCGTCCACCTGGGTTTTCAGCGAAAGGGAAAAGGTCCAGACCAAGGGGAATAGGTAGAGCACGGCGAATCCCCAGATCAGGATGGTTTTAACCCAGACGCCGTAACCTTTCTTTCGCCGCGCTTTACTGCTCAAGATTGACACCTCCGAACTTGACCACAAGGGCTGCAATAATGGTAATGAGCACCGACATGATGATGGCCGATGCCGAACCATATCCCATTTTCAAGAATCCGAAAGAATTGAGATAGGTATAAACACTGAGCCATTCCGTGGTTGATCCGGGCCCCCCTCTGGTGAGAATAAAGGTAAGGTCGAATTCCTTGAACGTGTCGATCAGCTGAAACAGAATGGCAACGAAAAACACCGGCCTGATGAGCGGCAGTTTGATATGGATCATCTGCTGCCAACGTGAGGCTCCGTCTATCATCGCCGCGTCGATGACATCGTCTGGAATAGACAAAAGACCGGTATAGAACACCATGATCATGAAAGGCGTCTTGCACCAGGTAATGACCATGGCCACCGAAGGCAATGCCTGATCCACTGAATAAATCCATTGCTGCGGCTCTATTCCAACCAGGCTCAAAAAATAATTGAACACCCCCAAGGTGGGGCTGAACATGATCCTCCACATAAAAGCTGTCGTTATCGGCGTGAGGATTATCGGAAGAAGAAATACCGAACGGAGCGCCTTTGAAGCCTTTATATCACTGGTCAGCAAAATGGCTATCGAAAGTCCCAGGACAATCTCGGTGGATACCACCAAGGCAACGAACTTGAAGGTCCGTCCCAGGGCGGAGAGAAATCGCGCATCTTTGAACAGGTTTACGTAATTGGCAAGGCCGATGAATTTTTCCTGCTGCGGCCGAGGCAGGTAAAAATCGTTGAAGCTCGTCAATAAAGTATCGATAATCGGGACTGCGTTGATCGCGAAGAGGACGATGAGCCCGGGCGCGAGCATCGCCCATCGGAATCGCCGTATTTCCCTTTCCTGCAACCCGCCTCGCATAGCTACCTCTTGTTTATGGTGTTGGGCGATATCGGGAAAACACGAAAACAGCCGGGGATGCCCTTGAGGCTTCCCCGGCTGCTGAACCTCTTACTTACTCTCCTGGAAAATCTTTGTAACCTTTATCGCCGCGTCGTCGAGCACCGCTTTCACATCTTGCTTCTTAAGTATGAGAGAATTGAAGGCAGTGCCGATGGTATCCAAGTATTCCTCGTTCTTGGAAATCAGCGGGAAGGTAAGCTCCGGCACATCCGCGGCCAATCCGGCCGAAAAGGCCGATAGCCAGTCGGCTGGATACTTCGCCGCCAGAGACGGATGCCCCAGCACCGAAGATCTCGCCGAAATGCCGCCCTCCAGCGCCAGCTTAACGCAGACCTCGGGGCTCGTAACCCAGGACAAGAACATAAAGGCCGCGTCTTTTTTCTTCGAAGCGGTGCTCATGCTGATCGCCCAAGCGCCTCCCGTGGGTTTGGATCCCGCGGGCCCCGCGGGCATCGGAGCGTAGCCCACCTTGCCGGCCACCAGCGACTTTTCCTTGTCCTCGAACTGGGACATGAAGACGCTCATGTCCAGATACATCGGCGCTTTGCCCTGCTGAAAATCGGAAACGCATTCGTACCAGGTGTAGTTGCCCACCCCCGCGGGACCGAATTCCCTGGCCATGGTCGTATACATATCCGCGCCCTTGATCCCCTCCGGCGAATTGAAAACAGCCTTGTTATACTTGGCCGGATCGTCGGCGATCTTGCCGCCGTAGGACCAGATCACTCCCGTGGTGTTGCTGACCGTGTGAATTTTTTGTCCCCGCAGCAGAATACCGGCGGGATATTCCTTTTTGAGCGTCTTCGCCGTCTCGAAAAGCTCATCGAAGGTAGCCGGAACTTTTAGATTTTTCTCTTTGAAAATATCCTTCCTGTAGTAGAGAATTTGCTTCTCCCCCGATACGGGAATCGCGTAGGTGCTCCCGTTCACGGTAAAGGCTTTGCGGAACGAGGGACTCAGATCCTGGAAGTTATAGGCCTTTTTGTCCACCAGGTCCTTGCGCTCGAACCAGGGATCGAGATTCTCGATCCACCCCGCCTGGGCCGCCTGCGTGGCTATGGAGTCCATCATCACGATATCGAAGGCTCCCGCCCCCGAAGACAAGTCCACCAATCGTTTATTCATGAACTCGTCCTGGGCGTATTCGTCGATAACAATCTTTATGCCCGTCTTCGCCGTGAACTCATCGATCACTTTTCGGATAGTGGTTGTGTAAATGTGCTTATTCATGCCCAGGTACAAGGACGTACCAGCATACTTTCTCCACTGTACCTGATCTCCTCCCGCTTGTCCGAAGACAGGAGCAAGGAAAACCAGGCAACAGAGAACCGCAACCATCAATTTCCTCATACATACCTCCTAGGGATTTAATCGATACAAGCCAAGGATAGGCCAGGAACTTTCATTCGTCAACGAGATTTGGTTGTTGTATTCGGCATTCCACGGAGCCTGGGATTTGGGTCCTTTATGAACAAGAAACGCCACGTAAATCGCGATTTCGGAGGCGAGCGCCGGTTCCGGATATCCTCCGCAGTTCAGATACTCGGTGTAAGCGGCTTTGAGCGCCGTTCCATGCAGCGCCGCATAATCTTCGAGCCGACCGAGATCGTTCGCCTCGAATTCGCGCAAGGGGAGTTCCGGCAATCGCGCCTTGACGAACTCCTTGAATGAAACGGCCGAAGGATGAATTCTTTCTTTCGGCCGGTCAGAAATTCGCCATTCTTTGCCAGGTCAAGCGTGGATGAACCCGATATGACGAATCGATAGAGGTCTTTCCTTTGATCGTGCAGCGTTTTGAGGAAAAGGCCGGCCTTGGGGATTGTCTGGAATTCGTCGATGAGGACGGTGCCTGGCTTTCCGCCGAATTGCTCGTCAAGGCGCAGAATAAATAGCCGCGGATCGCCGAAGGCAGGATAAAAGGAAAATCGAAATTTACAGTATTTATCTTTATGGTAAAGAAAAAGCTTTATTCCGTTATTTCTTTACCAAAGATTTTTCCTGCCGATCCCGTCCATCCCGTTATCCTTTCCGGCTCACTCAATACTTAGCAGGAACCGCCTGATGTTCATATGACGTATGCCGTTCTTGCTCCGGTCCACCTCGTCCATCGTCACCACGTATTTGGGATAGTTGTCGGGAATTCGCTCCAGCGCGGAAAATTCCCTTTCGATGGTATCGTCGCCCGCAAGAAGATAGGCTACTTGCACGTACAACTTCTCGTTTCCCTTTTTTGCCGAAAAATCCACCTCGGCCTGGGCGCTTTTTCCTATCGTCACCTCATATCCACGCCTCAATAACTCCATGTAGACGATATTCTCCAGGGTCTGATTGATATCCCTCTGGTTGCTGCCATAGAGAGCTTCGCGTATTCCATGGTCGGCGAGGTAAATCTTTTCCTGAAAACTCAAGAGCTTCTTGCTTATCACATCTTCTCTCGGCACGAGGTGTAAAAGGCAAGCCTCTTGGCAATAGCGGATATAATTATAGAGCGTTTCGCTCGACAGGTTTCTTTTTTCGTTCTTGAGATACTGAACCACCGATGCCGCAGAGAAGGTGTTTCCGACATTCGCTATAAAAAACAATATCAGTCGCTTCAACTGGTCTATATCCCGGACCTTGTTTCGCTGCGCGATGTCCTTGAGAATTATGGAATCGAAAATATCGCTTAAGTACTGCCGTGCCGATGTCGCATCGAAGAAATGACGATACAGGAACGGCATCCCCCCCATGACAAGGTAGCGCATGAACGCTTCAGCCTGATCGATGGATTCTCCTGCTTCCGCATAACAGTCGAGCGCTTCCCCGAAAGAAAAGGGGTATATCCTGATCTCGACATACCTGCCCCCAAGGTAGGTAGCCAGCTCGCCCGACAACATCTTCGCGTTCGAACCGGTGATGAATATGTCGATGTCGAAATCGACCATGCAGGAATTGACGAGTTTTTCCCAGCCGTCAAGCTCCTGGACCTCGTCCAGGAACAGGTACAGCTTCCCGTTTTCGGTGGCCGCTTTGATGTGGGAATAGATCGATTCGCGGCTTCCGACGCAAGGGTCACGACTGGACTCAAAATTAATGGAGAGCATCCTCGACGGTGCGATGCCTTTTTGCTGCAAGTCCTGCCGAATAAGTTCCAGCATTACGGTCTTGCCGCATCGCCGTATTCCTGTGAGCACCTTTACCACAGGAGTATCGATAAAAGGGCGGATTTTCTCCAGGTAGCTTTCTCTACGTATCATAGTGAAAAGTATAGATCGGTTATATCGAAATTACAACAGCTAAATTCACATAGTTTTCGCTATACCGAATATCATGACAGAATAAAAAGAAAATCAAGATTTCCAGGATTTCTTTTTAGGGTAAAGAATAGGATCTCTATTTTTAAGTTTTTTCTTTACTCAAACCTATTTCCTGTCCTTCCTGGATGCTCCTGTTATCCTGTTCTTCTCCTCACAAAATTGTGCCAAGAAGGGAAAGCGCATAGAGAGGAATATTCGTCAACCAGCGCTCTTCGCGGTAGGGCGAAAGCGAGGTCCTGAGGCAGCGGGGAGGAGAAAACTTTTCGTTATAGACTTTCAGGCTTTTAGCCTGCAGGTTTTCGGCAGCCTTTACCTCAAGCGGATATATGGAATCTTGTCCTTGAATCAGAAAATCGACTTCTGCCCTCGAAGTGTCGCTGGACCAGTATGAAGCATTCGCTCCCTCCAATAGGCACAATTCCTGTGCCACATATTGTTCGGTAAGCGCGCCTTTGAATTCCTCGAAAAGTGCATTCCCCTGGAGCACTGTTTGGATCGACAGGTCCGCCAGGGCGGCCAGAAGCCCTACATCCAACATAAATAGCTTGAAAGCGTTGAGTTCTTGGTAGGCTTTGAGAGGAAATCCGGGCTTGGATACTCTGAAGACTTTTTGCATGAGTCCCGCACCGCACAGCCATTCGATCGCATTTTCGTATTCCCGCGCTCTAGCGCCTTCGCGTACAAGGCCGTACATGAACTTTTTCTGCTCCCGCGCCAATTGCGCCGGCAAGGAATTCCACACCGCGCGGATTCGAGGAACCATGTCCGATTTAGCATATTTGGAAAAATCTCTTTCATAGGCTTCGAGCAGCTTTTTCTGGAATACCCGAACCTGCCCGAGATCCTTTGTCGCTATAAAAGTAGCCACACTTTCAGGCATTCCGCCAACGCAATAGTAATACCGCAAAGACTCGGTCAGTTTTTCTTTAAAGGCGTCGATCATGGACCAATCGCCGAACGAAACCAAGTCCGACAATTCGGAATCGCCGATGGCTTTTAAAAATTCCAAGAAGGAAAGAGGGTAAAGATTTAAAAAGTCTACCTTTCCTACAGGAAATGATACCCCCGCATGTGTGGCGATTCCTAAAAGCGAACCCGCCGCCGCAATGTGATAGTGGGGGACATTTTCGTAAAAATACTTGAGTGAGGTGATCGCCTTCGGTGTATCTTGTATTTCATCAAATATGATGAGGGTATTTTCCGGTTCAATTCGAATACCCGACTCAACCCGCAAACCTGTGAGCAGACGCTCCGGGTCCAGGTTGGACGAAAAAAGCGCCGCCATGCGCTCGTTGGACTCGAAATTTATATAGGCGACATTTTTATACGCCCTTTTTCCAAATTCTCTGAGCAACCACGTTTTACCGACCTGGCGAGCCCCATTCAAGACTAAAGGCTTTCTTCGCGCATCGAGTCTCCACGCTTCCAGGCTTGCCAAGGCATTTCTTTCCATACCAGAAATGCTACTCTTGGCTTGCACAAAAGTAAAGCCTGTTTTGCGAGTTTTATCACATTAGTAGTACGACTTTTGTGATTTAGCTAAGCTAAACGAGGTGGCGGGGCAATCGGAATAGAACCTCTACTTTCAAGTATTTTCTTTACCCAAAACTATTTCCTGTCCTTCCTGGATGCTCCTGTTATCCTGTCCTTATTCCCCCGACAATAAACTCTAGATAGTTATCGCGGGTAATACATTCGAAACCAGCCTCGGGATAGACTGTGGTCCAGGAAGCCGGAGCCGAGGCGGCGCGCTTGCCTAGTTTAAATTCAAATCCCGCCAGCGAGCCGTCCGCCTCTTCGACATAATCCAGTTCGGCGCCGGTATGAGTGCGCCAGAACCATGATCCCCCGTGCCAGCCCCGGTATGCGTTATACTTTTTCCGCTCGCTCACGAGAAAGTTTTCCCACAAAGCTCCCTTGTCCGGCCGGATCTCCCAGTCCTTGAAATCGTCGATCAGCGCGTTCCTGATTCCGTTGTCGAAAAAGTAGACCTTGTCCTTGCGAGTTATCTCTTTTCTAAGATTCCTGCTGTAACCGCCCAGGCGAAATAAAACGAAGGCCTTTTCCAATAGGTCGATATATGAAATCACCGTGTCCGCGCTCATCGAAGTCTGCCTGCCCAACTCTTGGTATGAAACCTCCGATCCTACCTGATAGGCCAAAAACCGCAAGAGATCCCGGAGTTTTCGTGGATTCCGTATGCCGCCCAGCTCCAACACATCCTTGTAGAGGTATGCCGAGCTCAGTTCCAAAAGATGCGCCACCTTGTCGGCCTTGGATTCCATGCCCAAAAGCCCCGGGTACAGTCCGAGCACCAATTTTTCCGGCAGCAGCCCGTCCAGATCGTAGTCGCTCATAGTCCTGCCGAGTTCAGAAAACGCTATCGGGAAAAGCGTATAGGTCCAAGTCCTGCCCGTGAGGGCTTCTTTAGCGGTTCGGGCGATATCCGGGCTCGAAGATCCCGTCACCAAGAGAGATCCCTTGAATCCTTCGTCGAAGAGAAGCTTGAGCGCGAGTTCGACACCCGGTATATGCTGCGCCTCGTCGACGCATACTAAATCGAAGCCGGCTATCTGGCCTCGTATCCTTCGCAGATCCCTGGAAGACCAAAGTTCTTGAGCGCGTGGATCCTCGCCATTGACCATTATCGCCGGCCTGCCGAAACGCTTTAGTATTTCGCGGGCGAGGGTGGTCTTTCCGCTCTGCCGAGGTCCGTACAGCAGAACGATCCGCCGATCGCTGTGCAGACGACGCAGGATATCTTCTGTTATCGTCCTCTCAATTATCATACTAGATATTATAGCGCCATTTCCTCGACCGAACAAGACAAATTCGCGGTATACAGACATATTAGACAGGATGATCGGTATTCGTCCATGGTCATCCATTTCCGTCCGACCCTGATATAGTTCTTGTATTCGCTTTTGGGAGGAGGGCGCCTTAGGGACAAGATTATCGCGAGAAATATGAAAAGCGGCAGCGCGAGCATGAGCAGATCGACCACCACAGCCTCCGGAGTCATTGGTTTATCGCAGACTAACCTGATGTAGATACCTTCCGCCCTGTGGCCCGGTTGCTGAAAAACGAACCCGCTCCATCCTTTCATCCTCGTGTCGTGGGGCGAGTTGAAAGCAAAAAAGGCCCGCGCCTCTGCTGGGCGCGGGCCTTCGGATCCGGACGAATCAACGCCGGTATCCTTAAAAACTTGGCGACTCGATAGCTAGCTCTGGAGCTCCTGTTTCATGGCCCTGTAGGTTTCCGCGTCGATCTCGCCCTTCGCATAACGCTCGGCCAGAATCTCAAGGGCTTTTTGGCCCGAAGAGGAATCGGGGATTATCGTGGGCCCCGAAGGCGCACCGTCATCTTCGTGCTTTCCGATCCGGGAATTTTTCGTCCTGCCGACCTTGATGGCTATATAGACGATCCCCGCCACCACCACGAACAAAGCTATTCCTAAGACGAGCCATCCCCAGGGAAAACCCGGGTAACCATATCCAAATCCATTGAATCCGCGGTACATAAAACCTCCGAAAAAATATAAACTTCATGGATATCAATGCATTTTCCGTGCCAATAAAAAAGGCCGTTATTTTCCACAAATAACGGCCTTTAACCCCGCTTTCGCGGAGGCGGGCGGGAAGAACCAGGGGCTAATTTACCCCTGCCGGGAAATTTTTTCCCTCCGGCGATGATTAAAGGATACCCCGGTATTGCCCCGCCGGTTGCGAAAATTTTTCGATTTGTCCAAAAAACAATGCCCGGCCTTGCTAAGCAAGGGCACGCCAATGTTCGTTCCCTTTTCGCGTATTACATTCTGTCATCAAGAAACTTTCCTGTCTCTTTATGGTTGAACTCCGGTATAGTGATGTTGAACAAGGCGATCAGCTCCGATCTGGTCCAGGTATTCCGGGCCCGCATGGCCGCGATTTCGCGTTCGAAACGCTCCAGGCCAGCCTCGTCGTAGTCGCCGGAATTTTTTATCACCCCGACGCTTTCGAAACGTTCTAGATCCAGGACCTCTTCCGGAGTGAAGAATTCCTCATAATCTTTTTCGCCGGTGGTGTCGCTGGGGAAAAAAAACACAGGCCATTTCCCCTTGGATTTTAATTCCCATACGCGAGCGCGTGCCTCGTCTTCGGTGGCGCATTCCACTGGCTCATACCCGCGCAGGGCCAGATATCGCATTGCTATATCCGAAAAGGTGACGAGATTGGATTGGGCGTCGAGTTTAGGAAAAAAGAGATCCCGGTTTTCGCCCAAGAGGGCCGACAGCAGACAGAGTTGGCCCGACTCTTTCGGGGTTACAAAGTATCGCTTCACGTCGTTGGGGGCGGCCAAAGGCTGATCTTTTTCCATTCGCCGATTAAACCCATACAGGAGGCTTCCGTCCGAAAAGGCTACATTGGCGAATCTGGCGGTGGAGACAGGGATATCCCGGCTCCGGCGCATGAGAAAGTATTCCATTATCCTCTTGGACGCGCCCATCATATTGACAGGATTCGCGGCCTTATCGGTCGAGACACAAAAATATTTCCGAGCTCCGCCCTCCTTAGCCTGTCCCATGGTTTTCTCAATATTGAAGATATTGACGTCCACCATACGCATAAGGGTATAAGGATCTTTTTCCGATCGCACATGCTTCAAGGCCGACAGGTTCAGAACATAATCGTAGCCGCCAAAGCTTTTTTTCCCGTTATTCATAAAGGCGGAAAAAATATCGCTGCCGGCATCGATAGCGAAGGTGGCGAATTCTCCCGACCCATACCCCGCGGATGAGCGTAAATCCCTCACCAGCTCCACCAAATTGTTCTCCGAGATATCCACCACATGGAGCAGTTTCGGATCCCTTTCGAAAATTTCCCGGACAACCGCCTGTCCGATGGAGCCCGCTCCGCCGATGACCAGAAATCTCGAAGCTTTTACAATAGCGGTTAATTCTTTTTCCCAAGACACAATGTCAGAATCAAATAATTCTTTTTCCCGACCGATCATATTGAGTATGGTATTGATCATTACAACCTTCTTCCGTATTTCTTTTCCATCCATGGCCGGCATTCACCGGATTGAACTCGTTTTATCCATTACTCGAATGAGCTTTTCCGGGAATTCGATATTTTACTCCCCCACACCGTTTCTTTCACAATCTTGGCATAGCTCTGGATCAGTTTGACTACCTTTACCGATACATTGCCGTCATGGTAGTCGTCGGGCATCTCGGTTTTTTCCTGATTATCCCTCATCGATACCGCCATTTCGAGGGCCTGCGCAATGTCCTTAGTCGTGATTCCTCCGATAACAACCGTCCCCTTGTCCAAAACCTCCGGCCTTTCCGTGCTGGTCCTGATAAGCACTCCCGCGAAATTCAGCATCGCCGACTCCTCGCTGAGGGTCCCGCTGTCGGACAGCACGCAATAGGCGTTCATCTGGAGCTTGTTGTAGTCCAGAAATCCAAAAGGCTTAAGACTCTGCACTAAGGGATGGAACTGAAAGCCCCTCCGCTCGATGAACTTTCTGCTTCTGGGGTGTGTGCTGTAGATCACCGGTATCCGATACTGCTCCGCCATGTCGTTGATGGCTGTCATCAGGGAAAGGAAATGTTCTTCGTTATCGATATTCTCCTCCCTGTGGGCGGAGACGAGAATATAATTATTTTTTTTAAGCTTGAGCCTTTCCAGAACCTCGCTCTTCAGGATTCCCTCAATGTGGTTGTTTACAACCTCTCTCATGGGAGAGCCGGTGACGAAGATGGTCTTTCCGTCCAAGCCTTCGGAAAGCAGATATCGTCGCGAATGTTCGGTATAGGGCAGGTTTATGTCGCTTATGTGGTCCACGATCTTGCGGTTGATCATTTCGCTCACATTCCAGTCCCAGCAACGGTTGCCCGCCTCCATATGGAATATGGGTACCTTCAAGCGCTTCGCGCTGATGGCCGACAGGGCGCTGTTGGTATCGCCGAGCACCAGGAGGGCATCGGGCGTTTCTTTTTGAATAACCTCGTAGCTCTTGGCTATGATATTGCCCATCGTCTCGCCCAGATCTTTCCCCGCGCTGTCAAGGTAGTAGTCCGGGGCCCGCAGCCCTAGGTCTTCGAAGAATACCTGATTGAGCGTGTAGTCCCAGTTTTGGCCCGTATGAACCAGAATGTGGTTGAAATATTTGTCGCATTTCTTGATTACAGCGCTCAAACGTATGATTTCGGGCCTCGTTCCCAGAATGGTCATCACCTTCATTTTTTCCATGATTTGTTCACACCTTCTCGAATATTGTATCAGGTCTGTCGGGGTCGTACTGTTCATTGGCCCACATGAAGGTCACCAGATCCCCCTCTCCCTCGTTGATAATAGTATGAGTGTATCCGGGGGGTATATCCACAACCTCCAGCTTCTCTCCCGACATATGGTAGTCGATCACTTCCCCGGTCCCAATTCTTCGGAACCGGATCAAGGCTTTTCCGCTCACCACAAGGAATTTTTCGTTCTTTGTATGGTGCCAGTGGTTACCCTTGGTGATCCCGGGCTTCGAAACGTTCACCGAGAACTGGCCCCGCTCGGCGGTACGGATAATCTCGGTGAACGAGCCGCGGTTGTCGGTGTTCATCTTCAACGGGTAGCTGAATTGGTTCTCCGGAAGGTAGCTCAGGTAGGTGCTGTACAGCACCTTCTCGAATCCCTTCGCCATATTGGGTACCGAGAGATTAGTCCTGCTCTCTTTGAATTCCCTCAGCAGCTCGACAATTCTGCCCAGCTTTACCGTATATACCGTGGATACCCTGCAAAAGCCGTCCTCCTTAAGGACATCGCCCTGAAGGGCGCCCAGGAAGGCATCCAGCACATCATCGATATACACGAGGCTCAATATCGCCCCGGGGTCGTTGACCTGTATGGGAAGGTCTCTGGCGATATTGTGACAGAAGGTGGCAACCGCGCTGTTGTAGTTGGGCCTGCACCATTTTCCAAATACGTTGGGGAGGCGGAAGACATACACGGTGGAGCCTGTTTGCCGGGCATGGCTGAATAGCAGCTCCTCCCCCGCCTTCTTGCTCCTGCCGTAGGGATTATCCAAGGCTGCCTGAATAGAGGAGGTGATAAGTATGGGACAGGTGTTCTTGTTCTTTTTCAGGGAGGCGAGCAGGATATCGGTGAAACCGAAATTACCCTTCATGAACTCTTCCTGCTTTTCGGGCCGGTTCACCCCGGCAAGGTGAAAGACAAAATCGCAGTCTTTGGTATAAGCATCGAGAAGGCCAGGATCGGTATCCAGGTCGAAAAGACGCAGATCTTCATACCCCTTGCTTCGTAATTCCCAGATGAGGTTTTTTCCTATAAAGCCACCTGAGCCGGTGATCAGGATGGTCTTTCCGTTAAGCATTTCGGTTTTCATTATAATAAGTCTCCAGAAGCGTTTCCAATCGGTCAATGAGCTTCCCTTTTTGAAACTTGTTTTCCGAGTATTTCTTTGCGGCTTCTCCCATCTGTTTTCTCTGTTCTTTACTCAATAATGAAAATAAGGCAATAGCATTAACAAGAGCTTCGATTTCCTCCGCCGCCGCGACAAATCCCGCCCCTGCCTCAAGTACCACGCGTTGTGTTTCTCCGTCGGCGGAAACAAGGATGGGAAGGGAACAGGCCATATACGATTGCACTTTTGCCGGAAGTGTTTTCGAAAAGATCTCGCTTTTTTTCAGAATTACCAGACCGGCGTCGGCTTGGGCCAGGAGCCCAGGTATCGCTGAAGCGGGCTGTCGATCAATAAAAAAGAAGAGGTCCTTCAAGTTGCGTTGATCCACCAGGGAGAGCAAGGTTTCTTTATAACTTCCGTCTCCGACAATGATAAAGCAAATGGGTATTTGCAACTTCCGAATCGCCTCAGCAACAGGAATGAGCAGATCCAAACCCTGGGCCAATCCAATATTCCCAGTAAATATTATCTTGAGCCGATCGTCCGGGGGGATTTTCGGGCCGCCTTCTCCAGGCGCGTCCAGCGGGGCATAGAAATCTTCGGCATACTGAGGCCAGTACTCAAGCTTCGCTTTCGGAACACCCCGCGATTCTATTACATCCAAAAAACCATGGGATGATGTCAAAACATGATCGACCCGGGAATAGATATAATCAACCATTTTCCCCAGAGGTTTAAGAATCATGGCAGAAGATATGCCGGTAATTACTTGAAAACTCTCGGGCCAGAGATCCATAATATAAATTACGCTGGGAATTCGTCTTCTCTTCGCGAGCCATGTCCCAACCAGGCTCTGAGTCATCGGCGAACTCATATTCATGAAAACTATATCGGGCTTAATGCTTGTAAAGCGAGCGAAAAACCAGCCCGACAGCACGAAAGAAATATAGTTAAACGTTAAGCTTATGAATCCTTTGCCTCTTGGGATCACAAAAAGATGAATTATCGAGATTCCTCTGTATGTTTCCTTTCGTCGTTTAAAAATGCCATATCCTGGGTAGAATTTTCCCTGGGGATAATTGGGAATGCTTGTGACAACGGTTACGGTATGCCCGCGATTCGCCAAAGCGACACAGATATCGTTTATCCGCATCTGCTCCGGATAGAAAAACTGGGATTCAACCAGAATATGCATGAATGTGCTTACCTTCCACCCTTCATACCCAAGAAAGTTTCAAAGGTCTGCATGATGATCTGAATATCAAAGAGAATCGATTTGTGAATTACGTAATATAAATCGTACTCGGTTTTGCGGATATACTCCTCTTTCGAAGTAGTATGTCCATAATTGATTTGAGCCCATCCTGTAACACCGGGGCGAACCATATTGCGGTATCCGTAAAAAGGTATTTCCTCAATCCACTTATCGTGGTAGACCTTCATTTCCGGCCTTGGTCCAACCACCGACATAGTACCGTTGAGAATATTTATGAACTGCGGAAACTCATCAACCCGGGTTTTTCTCAGAATCTTGCCCACCAACGTTATCCGCTGTTTGATCGTTCTGTTGGGATTCTCCGAATTCTCCGCCTTCTCGTCCACCTTGAGGCTTCTCAGTTTGTAAAACATGAAGAGCTGCTCATACAGTCCGACACGCGGTTGTTTGAAAATAATGGGGAATCCGGAATTGAGAACAATTAGAATACCGAACACTATAATGAAAGGTAGCGCGATAAGCATCATCGCTAAACCAAGAACAATATCCATTACCCGCTTTATCTGGGAAATCGGCGCTTTGTTCAATAATATCTCGTAATGATCGCGGTATTCCTCCACCAGTTGCAGGGGAATTCTATAGAGCCAATATTCGACCACATCGGTGATGAAGTGCTTTTGTACCCCGTGTTTTTCCACGTCATGCAAAACACCGGATAACCTGCGATAGAGCCCGAGGTCCGCGACCAATATCGATTTGTCTCCGATTTTGTCGGCAATATCGGCTGCTTCTTCGACAGAGGCGATCCAGGTATCAACTATGATTTTCCCATGGGACGAAATCCGGATTTCATCCATAAGAGATTTATACTTTGAAGGATCCCCGATCACCACGTAAAGGATCGGAGGAATCACTTTCATGATTATTCGATAATACAGCCATGAAAAAACAGGTATCCCAACTATCGCCGCAGTGTTTGTCGCGATAAATTCATGTCTATAGATATCGCGCTGGGCTCCGAATATCAGAATTACCAGGAACATACCGAGCAGAACACCAAGAAACGAACCTATCGCCGTTGAGATAAAAACCACATGCTTACTTTTCAAGGTGTTAAGTTCAAAACCATGGAAAGCGAATATAAAAGCGACCACCGAAATATCGACAATAATAAACTGCAGCATCCTCAGGTTCGAGAAGCGATTCGAATAGACATACTGGAACAGGAAAAGAAACCCGACGATGAACGCCATATAGAAACGCTTTTGGTAAACTATCTTTTGATACATGTGAACCTGCCTGCGCCATCAACAAAGGCGCGTCTCATACGCCCTGATCCTCGGTACCCGCAAGCGCGCGCTGCACGTAATCCAGCTTCAATAGCATTTCCTTGAGGCCGGCGTGGTCCAGACGCCGTGTATTGTGCGAGGTATAGGCCTCCGCTAAGGCTATACGTTTATCGCCCTGGTCGAAATACTTGTGGTAGTTGAGGTCGCGGTTATCGGCGGGTATGCGATAATAATCGCCCAGGTCCTGGGCCTTGGCCGCTTCTTCGGTTGACAACAATGTTTCGTATAGTTTTTCGCCATGGCGGGTACCGATCACTTGGATAGGCCTGGTGTCGTTAAAAATATCCTTCAGCGTTTCCGCTAAGTCCATAATGGTAGCGGCGGGCGCTTTCTGCACAAAAATGTCGCCCTGGTTCGCGTGCGTATACGCGAACAGAACAAGCTCAACCGCTTCGGACAATGACATCATGAAACGGGTCATTTCGGGATTAGTCACGGTGATCGGCTTACCTGTTTTAATCTGGCGAATAAACAGCGGGATAACCGACCCTCGCGAGGCCATGACATTCCCGTAGCGGGTTCCTGAAAAAAGAGTTTTCCGCGGATCGAGATTCCGGGATTTGGCGACCATGACCTTTTCCATCATCGCCTTTGACATGCCCATGGCGTTAATCGGATAAACCGCCTTATCTGTGCTCAGCACGACTACTTTTTTAACGCCTTCCTCTATCGCGGCTTCGAGAGTATTCGCGGTTCCCATGACGTTCGTGCGCACCGCCTCGAGCGGATAGAATTCGCAGGATGGCACTTGTTTCAGCGCGGCGGCCGAGAACAGGTAATCTACCCCGCGGAGCGCCGACCTGATCGAATCCGGATCTCTGACATCGCCGATATAGAACTTGATCTTATCGTTCCTGTAGCGCTGGCGCATATCGTCTTGCTTTTTCTCATCCCGGGAAAAGATCCTTATTTCTTTCACATCGGTGCTAAGAAACCGATCCAGCACAGCGTTTCCGAAAGATCCGGTTCCGCCGGTTATGAGTAATGTCTTATCTTTGAACATAGAATCTCCTGATAGATAGGGCCGATTACATTCTTGCTTTTACATTGGCCATTAGTCTAGTTCCGAACTCGGCGAGCAGGACTGCGAGAATAGCCACCAGTACGCTCATGATAACCCAGTTGAGAGCAAGCTGGCGGCGCGCTGGCGCGATGGGCATGTCGGACACATCTGGATATTCAACGACCGTAAGTATATCCGTGACAGCATTCTTCTTGATCGCCAATGCCGTGTTCTCGGCGATCAAGGTATCGAGGATGATCATATTAACGGAATACTCTTTAAGCAACCGCATATGATCCATATCTTCAGCGTTGTCATATGTCACAGGATTGGTTACACGGTCTTTACCGGTTTCTTTCAGCTTATCCTGGATTTCCAAAGCGTAGCGATTAGCGGCTTGTATCTTTTCCTCCAAACTCGCCCTTTCTTGTTCGACAGTGTTATCCAGGAGGGTCGCATAGGATGATTTCAAAAGAGCCATTGCAGTCTCAACAGCTTTCTTGGCGAACTCAGGGTCTGAATCTTCGTAGCTAAAAGACAAAAGGCTTGTCTTCGCATCAAAATCAACTTGCAGCGAGGTTCCTATAATATTACGTGTTTTCCCCTTCTTCGTCATTTTCAACCCGTAATGACTTTCGGCGGAAATCCCCGCGGCAAGATTATCCTGAAAGGTGGAGGTCTTCGTCAAGGCGGCCAAATAATTACCGAGGTTGCCCGATGCGGCTGATGGCGACAAGTCCTGGAAATCCCGGGGATACCCAAGATTTTTTATGCTTTGAATAAGCGCTTGTTCGGATGCGTAACGGACATGAAATGCGCCCTGCGATAAAAAGACATCTTTTAGTATGCGGCCTAAAAATGGAATTTTAGCCGTCCCGAACGCAAGGGTAAGTGAAACAGCAATCAGAAGACCGGCCGTTATGACAAAGAGTTTCCAGCGTTTCCTGAACACAAGAATCAGCTGAATTATCGATATTTTCCCATTCTCTCCGTTGGTTACTCCATAGGATTCCTGCATACGTATCCCCTTTTTCTTTATTTGTTTTTCATTTTGGCGCGAACTCGCTCGACTAAAATTCTGAGCCTGCTTCCCGCTAAAACATATGTACCAATGAAAATTAGCCCAACTCGATAAATCAGGAGGCCAAACCCGCCATTTTCATTTCTGAATACCGCGAAAGGTACTATACCGAGGCCTACTATCGTCATTGCGATGAATAAATCAACGAGAAGTGGCTTTAACGGGATTTTTGTTTCAGAGATCGATCCGGATATGTAGCGGGCCGAGAGCAATGTCACGAATCCCGCGATGAGCGCTCCCGCTGCCACCGACATTACGCCGTACCCTTCGACAAATGCGTATCCAATCGCCAGATGAACAAGATTGCTCGCCACCGCAATGGTGGTTATATATTTAGCTCCCCGCATATCGTACGAAATCGTTGTAGAATAAAAATAATACATGCCCCTTAATGCGGCGGCAAAGGTGAAGAATGGCAGTACAATCCAGGAATCTTCATATTGGCGAGAAGCCAACAATCCGATCAATTCCCTGCCCAAAAGGGAGATGAACATACAGATGATCAGCGATATCTTGGTTATATCCTTTGAGACTGTTACAATAGCATGGTGATCTTTCTTCTCCATTCTCTCATATGCCCAGGGAAGATATGCTCTATTGACCGCCAGTTGGGCCACTGTTATTACGGTACTGATCTGCAGAGCTACTTCATAAATTCCCACCGCCTTTAAACCATGGCTTCGGTTGACGATTGATTTCAGAAAAAGCGGCAAAAACGCATGTACCAAGTCATATGGGATAAAAGGAAGGGCATAGGCCAAACCGCTCTTCAGCAGATCCAGCCTGATCGCAAACCTAATATAGCGTTCTTTAATCATCGACCGTAACGATATCGCTGCGAGCAAGACCGTCGATGTCAGGGTGCCGGCCATTACCGCTTCCATCCTGTTCCGGAAGACAAACAGGAACGCTATGCTGAGAATTGCGGAACTCGCTACATATATAATCGAGTTTTTTGCATACTCGAAAGATTTTTGTTTTGCCTGCAAAACTGTCTGGTACATAATATACACCAGCTTCACGAACGTGGTGACAAGCGCGATATTGAAAAGTCGCGCGGCGTCAGATCCCGGGAGAATAAGGCCAATTATCTTTTCGCGGAACATTAGCAAGAGCAATGACACGATCACGCCATTCGCCATTAGCAGTATAAAGATGCTTCCCGTTATCGCCCTTGAGTCTTCTTCCGAATATCCAAAATGGAACCGCGTAATCGCGTTTTCCATCGCCAACATCATCAGGATCGTCAAGAATCCAGCGGCGGAATTCATTATGCTGACTGTCGCGTACTGATCGGGAGAGAGGACCCTCGTATAAATAGGCATTAATATGAACGCTATGGCTCCATTGAGAACCCCCGCTATCGCATAAATGGCGGAATTCTTAAGGACACCACTGCTTGAGGACATTTTCAATCGACTACTGCCTTGAAATCGACTCTCTCATATGCGTCTATCAGACTGCCTGGCGTCGCGTTCAGTATTCTCACGCCAAGCTTACGTGCAGCCTTATCAAGCGCATAGTGGTGATTCAGCATGATCGCGTGCCGATTTAGAAACTCGCTCATGCTCATCCGGATCTTGTCGTCGTCCTCGCGATGGTTCCAGCAGTGTAAAGCAAGCTCTGGATTGGTGAACTGGTTGAAGTCGCATCCATGCAAGACTATTTCGCCGAACCCCATATATAAAGCTATCTGGATTGCGGCGAGCACGACATTCATGGTGGCGGTCATATTTCTTGAGAGATCGTAACGCACCATACTGCCATGCTGGATTAGCTTGCAGTTCATGTAGTGCCTGTGAATCGGCCGTGTATCCATTGCTTCCACGACGTGCATGGCCTTGTATGTGAAAAAGAAACGCGCCTCCGGAAATTTGGCGAAGGTCCCGTTGAGTATTTCATTATTCGTGTCGTAGTAGGCTGAATCGACCAGCACAAAATAATCAGGAATTATGGAATCAGACCACTCTGACCAGATATAATTGTTTACCGAGAAAGTCTTTTCCCCCCGAATGGAGGGCAAATCCGCGTTCCGCAACGAAGGCCCTAAGCCGAGGATATGGCACCTTTCGCCTCGATGAAGATTCTTAAGCTTGCGGTTGACCGACAAGACTTTTGCCTTGGCTGGATATGTCGTATAGAACACTGCCTCGGATAATGCGTTGAATAAGGAATAGGGTATACTGTTGATCTTCGTGATCAATTTTACTTGATCCATCATTTCTCCTGAACATGCGGCGTAGTCTCATGATTTTCCAGATACAGCAGGAACATCAGAAAAACGAAATTGCGTATATAAATCTGAAAAAAAGCGAGGAAGAGCAATACAAGCATCATGAATTTGTCATCCCGCGACTTAACCCTTTGCCAGACGGAATACAAAAATAACAGGAACATCATGAGCCCTAGCGATCCATACCTGAACAAGATTTCCAAAAACCAATTATGCAAGTGGGAATATGATCCTGTTTTAATTACCTGATCAAGAGTCAGCCCTCCATAACCGAAAAGCGGTCGCTCGAAAAGCAAACCAAGGCCAATTGAGGCGATGTCAAATCTGTCGCTCATGAGAAAAAGCCGTGGCAGTACGGAAGGCTCGATCACGCTGGCTATGATGATTGTCACTGCCGCCAAAACAAATCCTCTTTTCAAGAAAGTACCAATCTGTTTTTTCTGATCAGCTTCACCCACCGGCAGTGTAGTGAAATAGAGAATGATCAATCCGATCCCGAGTATTCCCGATCTTGAGGTGGTCAGCAATGTGGACACCACAATAAGGACCTTTTCCACAGTCCGGCGATTGCCCTTGAATGCGAGATAGCAGCCGAACACAAGAGGCAGCGATGAAACATTAGGCCACTGAGGGATTAAACCTTCAGCCCACATCCTGTGTTCTGGAATATACAGCAGTGTTCTCATATAACGGAACGATTTTGTCGCGACGAATAAGAGAACAATCAGTATGGCATAGAAGAACACCATCCGTGAAAACCAGCGGCTTATTTTTACCCAATCGATTTCTATTTTCAGGCAAAGAACCGCGTATTGCATAGTGAACAAAAGTTGCACCAGCATCCTAAGAGTATCGGATGGCGCAATGGATCGATATTTTTCTATATACCAGACAAGGCTGGATAGAATCGCCGATAAGGCGAATAAAACCAGAACGACTACCTGGTTGTTCGTTTTCGAATCATCAAGAAAAACCCTTCTTTTCCTACTTAGTATAAGTAACGCAGGATAAAAAAGTATATTGACTATAAACACCTGGGAGACGCTTACAAGGAAGACAGAAAAGAAAGCGATTGTTCCGTATGCCAGTGTCTCAAGATATTTACCGTGTTTTTTTTTAAACATTTGACAACGCTTTAAAAGGTCGAAGGATCGGAAAAAAGACCAGCCCTGCTCCGTAATTCCTCATCGTTCCAGTTCCACCACTTCGATTTCCCGATCTTTTCCCTCACGTCTTGCTCAAATCGGTATCTGATTAATCGTGCCGGATTCCCAGCTACGATTGCATAATCGTCAACGTTTTTCGTTACAACGGAATGCGCACCTATAATAGCTCCATTCCCTATGGTCAGGCCGCCTTTGATGAAAGCTTTCGCCCCGATCCAGACATCGTTCCCTATGACTACCTGCTGGAATTCTTCAAAATCCTCATGATTGAAACAGGTGCGAAGCACGTTGTTCCGCGAATAGAAAACAGGCGAAGTAGAAACATGGTCGGTCGGATGCGCGGGAGCGCCGATAATACAATCCTCGGCGATAGAGCAGAAACTCCCTATTCGAGCCTTGTTCACTGTACAACTACGACCTATGTACGAATATCTTCCGACTTCCGCCCAATACAGCCTGGTCCATCGGCCTATGTACGATGTGGCGTCTATCGTACTACCTTTTACCAAAGCAAACGGGGAGACGCGGCTGAAAAGTCTTAGCGGAATGCCAGCGATAGTTTTGATGAGAAATGCTATTTTGCCCACTATATAAACTCCTCGGCCGACCTGAAATCACAGAGTGAAACCATCATCCACGACCAGGTTCTGCCCGTTCATAAACCGCGCCTCGTCGGAAAGGAGAAACCGTATCGTTCCAACAACATCGTCCGGATTTAACATACCTTTGTTTAAGCAGAAACCCCTATACGCTTCGAGAAACGATTCGGGCTGGTTGTCCAGCAATCCACCAAGGCTGACACAGTTCACCCTGATATTTTTACCTGCATAGTACTTGGCCATGTACTTAGTAAGGTTGATGATGCCCGCCTTAATTGCGGAGTATTCGACCGGCATGGTCATCGGGGTTCCCTGATATACTTCGAATCGCGGCGCGACCATGCCGTACACGGACGACATATTGACCAGACAGCCTCCGCCATGAACGCAAAAGTACTGCAGTATCTTCTGGGATATTAGGAAATATCCTCCCAAATGCAGGTTAACGTTTTCGCAAAAATCATGGTACGTGACGAGCTCGAATTTCCTTCCATAGTGAGGATTCCGTGGATATGCGGTATTCACCAGAGCATCTATTCCATCAGCCATTTCGTGACAACGCGCGATCATTCGGTCTACCGAGGATTCGTCAGTGATGGAAACGTCCACAACCGGCACGAACTTACCTTCTGAAACCTCAATTTTTTTTGCCACCGCCTCCGCGCGTTCAAGCGACTGATCGGCGATCATGACTGTCGCGCCATTAGAGGCCAGGTCACCGCAAATGCGCGCGCCGAGAAGACCGCCACCACCGACGACCACGATCTTCTTGCCACGGAGAATCCGGCTTTCGCTCATTGCTTCCTGTCCTCAATAAAATGGTAGGCAGCTCTGATTTCGGCGGTCCTCGAAGGATTGATTTCGCAGCAGAAAACTCCTTCGGAAGGCCCGCATTCAAGATGCCTCTCCCCAAATGGACCATACACAGCGCTATCGCCAGAATACGATAGAGCAGGATCTTTACCTACACGATTGACACCGACGACATAAGCCAGGTTTTCTATTGCCCTGGCCCTAAGCAGCGAGGACCAGTGTTCGCGACGGTTTTCCGGCCAGCTGGCGATAACGATGAAGCCGTCAACAGCCTTCGCATTTTCCCAAAAATGATACGGAAAACGCAAATCGTAGCAGATGGCGAGTGCAAACTTCATACCGCATATATCGACCAGAGCGCTATCGGTTCCAGCCAAATAACTTTTATCCTCATCTCCGTACGAGAAAAGATGTCGTTTTCGATATTCGGTTTTCCTGACCCCCCGCGAATCGACCGAAAAGATACAATTGAAGCCTTTCTCGACGCCACCATACAACACAATCGTCTTCAATCTGGAAGCGATTTCAAAAAAGAACTCATGGTCGTCCATGTCTAGGCTGGTAGCTTTCCGATTCATCGAAAAACCAGAGAGCCCCATTTCCGGGAAAATCAAGCAATCCACCCTGCTATCCCAAGCATCAAAAATTTTTGCAATCCGTTCTCTGGTCCGGATTCTATTTTCCCATTGACTGTCGACCTGACATAATCCAAGCCGCATACCCGCCACCTCAGTTGTATTTCCGGAAAACCGGTCGTATCGGACGACCTTTTAAATAGCCGGAGATACCATTTTCAAGCGCCTTTTTGTAAACCTCAAGGCTCTTGCTTACAGCCTCCAGCGTCATGGAAAGCTCGGTATCGCCGTGTTCTCTGGACAACGCGATCCATGGCATCAAGACGCCGTTTTTGATCATTTCTTGCGAGAAAAGAGTCCGCAATTCAAGGGAGGCAACACCATTGGCATCTTTAGTTACGTAATTCGGATGGCAAGCGTATCCCTCGACATAAAAATTCTTGTCGATTCCCAGTCCCTTCGAAATAGCATTCATACCTGAGATCAATTTTTCGCCGTACGACCAAAGGTGTTCCACCACTCCTAGTTCCTTGTAGACATCGATCGTCTTGACGAAAGCGCCAAGGCCACACATTTCCGCGCCATGCGTGGTAGACACGAGGAAAGTTCGCTCCATGCCTTCCTTGTCTATCCCACCGAGCTCCATGAATTCACGCTTCCCTGCAAGCGCGGCGACGGAAAAACCGTTCGCCATGCCCTTGCCGAAGGTGCAGAGATCAGGCTCGATGCCGAAATACTTGGATGCGCCTTGCAAGTGGAATCTGAAGCCTGTGAGCATTTCGTCGAGGATGAACACTGCACGGTGCTTAGCACACAAGGCCTTAGCCTTGTGCAGAAAGTCGTCCTGCGGACCAACCGTCGTCGCAGGTTCGAGTATCACACAGGAAATTTCATCGGGGTATTGCGCAAACAAGGCTTCAAGCGATGCTATGTCGTTATAGTTGAATTTGAGCGAAAGTTGGCTGATTTCATCGGGTACGCCCCTGGTGAGCACTGTCGCTCCGATAAACCAGTCATCATAGGAAAAAAACGGGTGCTGCGCACAAAGCGCGATATATTTCTTTTTATTATACGCCCGCGCTATCTTCACGGCGGCAGTGGTAACCAACGATCCGTTCTTTCCGAATTTGACCATTTCTGCCCATGGAATAATGCTCGTGAATAGTTCGGCAGCCTCAAGTTCAATAGACGAAGGCCGCGTAAGATTATTGCCGTACATTGCCTGTTCCATTGCCGCGAGCACTATCGGCTCGTAAGCGTATCCAACCGTTACGGCTCGTAATGCCATACCATAATCAAGATACTTCCTGCCTTCCGGGTCCCAGACATATGCTCCTTTGCCCTTTTTTAAAATTTGCGGAGCATTTTCTGGAAACTGATCGGCCCCGCGGCTATATGTATGGGCTCCGCCCGGAATCACTCTTGCAAGACGTTCGTTGTAATTCATACATTCCTCCTTGCCTCTTCGTTTTTGACGTTCGCGTTGAAGTTTGCCCAGTATTCGTCCGCAATTGGCTGGGTGATTCTATCCAAACCGCGCGCCAGAACCAAATCGGCTATCTCGCATGCTGTAATATCGCCCGATACTATGGACGGCTCATCCAAGAGAGCTGAAAAAAACATGTAGTCTTCTTTATAATCCAGTGTAAACCGGAGAGAGTCCGGGGCCCGGCATTTAAGAGTAATGCGAACCGGCTCGATATCACCGAACACTCTTCCCCATCCTGTTTCCAGCAACCCGCCGGAGCCATACTGCTTTAGAGCGGACTTAAGTATATCGGTCGAATACCCCGAAATATTCATTCCCAGCGGCAATCCCTCGGTCTTGACGAACCGAGCGCCGGTGAGGAGACTTTCATATGCCGCGCGCATCGCCTGCGGGGCACAGAGGATATCATCACCATCGACGGACAAGATTGCGTCGATCATAAGAGATTCTGCTGCCTGAAGGTGTCGGAGCGGAATATTTTCATCAGATCCCGCAAAAACCCTACAACCCTGTATGGCGGTTTTGAACTCCTGGTTTTCGGGATACACGCTTGTTGCGATAGCCACAACCATTTCTCCGTGGGCTATCTCGGAAGCGAATTCCCTGTTTATCGCGTCGACCAAGTATTGAAGGATCGGTTTCCCATGGACAGGAAGAAGATGTTTTCGCGGCAATCTGGTAGATCCCAGCCTGGCAGTGATAAGGACTCCGACGCGCATCATCACACCTCAACGAAGGCCGATGTCATATCCGAGCGCTCCGCCTTATAGAGAAGATCCAGAATCCTTGCATCTTCTTCCAAAGTATTGAAATAAGTTTTTTTACCGGCGATAGCGTCCAGAAATTCTCGAAGCTCTTCTATATACATGTTCTCGCCGATATTGACATTATACCCGGACTCCGCACTTTTCATTTCATACGGGCGGTCATCCCAGGTATTCCGTTCCGGATCGAAGACCCGGACTTTGTTTTCATCCCACGACCAGTATAATTGTTTCCTGCTTCCGTTAATCACAAGCCGTCGAGTGGCATATCGCGACACCACGTCTACCGTGACAACCGCCAGATAGTTTGAGTAATCCAAGAGGATATTATAGGTATCGTCGATGTATTCCGCGCCCGGAATCTCGATTGTCTTGCGGTAGTTCGCAGCGACCATGCAAGGCCACCCGAATACACGGACAAACCAGGATAGCTCAAACGGCACAATTTCCCGGCCGCCGCCGGTAGACCTTTTCGATACATAATATTGTGACACAGGTTCATATGAGTGCCAGTCGGGTAGATATTGCCCGGAATGGAGCAGCACGTTGGAAAGCTTGCCCAGTTCCCCCGATTTCACAATTCTCTCAATTAACTGTATCGCGGGATGGAAATATAGCGTTGCAGACGGTGCCGCCACAAGTTCAGTATTCCCGACCGCCGTGATCGCATCTTTGATTCCTGTATCGACGACCGAAGCTTCGATGAAAAAGTGCTTTTTCATTTCAATCGCCGCTTTAATATATATGTGGTGGATATCGGGAGGAACGGAAATCACGAAGGCGTCCGGTTTGAAATCATTTACCGCGACGTGAAAATCATCGTAACAGTTCACGCGGTATTTTGCCGATACTTCTTCGCGGCGATCCGCCCTTGGATCGAATCCGGCAACGTGCTCCACCGCGAGCTGCCTAAGGCACCGGATACGCCTCTTTCCCATAGAACCCAAACCGATGACAAGAACCTTCATGGTGTCTCCTTAGTTGCGTTGACGGTTGAAAGTCGGGCGATCACGTCTCGGTATTCGTCCCATTGCCCTATATCGATATATTCGTTTTCATTTACAGGATAGGTAACTACCTTCTTCCCGGCCGCAAGCAGAGCTTCGATCAGATGTGTCATGTGGAAAACTTGTTTTTCAGGCACGAGATCAAGACAGCTTTTTTCCAGCACATAGACGCCGGTGTTGATCGGAAAGGTAAATTCAGGCTTTTCCTTGATTTGAAGGACTTCGCCTCCAGCCTTGAAATCCACGACACCGTATGGAAGCTTATGGTGCCTCAGAGAAGAGATAATGGTCAGGCTGGCACCGGATTTCCGGTGAAAATCGAGCACTTCGGCGTAATTGGCTTTTACGATGATATCGCAGTTCGAAACAATAAATGATTCCTCTATGCCTGATTTCACAAGAGCCAAACTACCTGCCGTACCGTAGAAGTCGTCTTCGCGTACATATTGTATCGGGTACTTGTGCTCCGCCCCTTCAAAATAAGCTCGTATCATTTCGCCACGATAATTGAGCGTGAAAATAAAATTGGAAATGCCGTATTCCAAAAAACCGTCCATGATCAACTCTATGATGGTTTTATCACCGATCGGTATAAGCGGTTTCGGAAGAACGGTAGTGAACGGGGCCAACCTCGAACCTTTGCCACCTGCCATGATTACAACGGGAATGTCGAGTGCCGCGCCGTCGTATTTGTCAATCTTCTTTTCCCTGAAACAGTCCGTCCAGGCAATAGTGCTCTCAATATGAAAATTTTCATCGACGATCGGCAGCACTTCAATTCTGCGGTCAAGGAAGAGGGCTTTTACATCTTCGTCCTTATAACAGCCTTTGCGAAGGTAAACCGGATTCGTGTTATAGACGCCCTCAATCGAACTTTCAAGCGAAATATCGTTTAGCAATGCGCGGCGAATATCTCCGTCTGTAAGTGAGCCAATCATTTGTCTTTCGCGATTCACCACGAAAAGAACTTTCATGGCCGTTTTGTTCAGCTGGCTTAACGAATGCTTGATCGACTCGTCATATGAGATCAGAAGGTTATTGTCTATCATCCATGGACTCCAGGTCATAAAAAAGCTTTGGAAGGATAGGACGCGCCAGGGTTTCAGCGATTATGGCGACGATCCTTCCGGAGGTATCGCCACCTTCATAGGGATTCCTCACCGGTTCCTTCTTGCACGCGAGAGCCTTCCTGATCGCGCACACGATGTCATCAGTAGTGGCTACACAATCGAAGACCAAGGGCATCCGCTCCCGCCCATTCTGTCTATTCCCGATATTCACGGTGGGTACGCCGAGGGAAGGAGTTTCGATGATCGCGCTGGAAGAATTCCCGACCACCGCTTTGCAGAAGCTTGCCAGCGATAGATAACGTTCTTGTCCTAGGCTGGTGAACACCGAGGAACGCTGGGGATTTTTTTGCACATATGCCTCTATACATGCGTTCACTGCCCTACCATGTGCATCCGCGTTTGCCTTGGTGAATACCACCGCATATGCCGGAAATCTATCCAGCGCCGCAAGAAGGGCTTCGGCCTGGGTTTCCGCAGGCTCGAGATCGAGCGTCGCCGGGTGGAAGGTGACAAGTAAAAAATCGCGGCTCAGGTCAAATCCCAGATCCGCCTCAAGGCTTCGTCTATCGCGAAGCGTCATTTTCCTCGCTATCTCGACACCGAGGGCCCCCACGTTGAACACCCTTTCGGGGGACTCGCCCATCTGGATTATCCTGCGCCGATATCTCTCTGTAGCGGCGAAATGAAGGTAACTCATATGGGTTATGGAATGACGGAATGCATCGTCTATGGCGCCCTGGGTCAATTCGCCGCCGTGAATATGGGCGATCGGAACCCGGGCGAGCGTCGCGGCGATTGCGGCACATAAAGCCTCGAACCGGTCTCCCAATATCACAACTAAATCGGGCGACATTCTTGCGAAGGCCTCGGAAATACTGATCATCGCCAGCCCCATGGATTTCCCGGTTCCAACAGAAGTATCCGAACTCAGCAAAATTTCAATTTTCTCCGCGATGGGAAAGCCATCGTTTTCAATCTCGCGCACGGTCATCCCAAATTCAGGAGAGAGATGCATCCCCGTAACGAGCAGAAATGTTTGAAAATCAGGCCGCGCAAGCAGCCCCGCGATAACCGGACGCAGTAATCCGTATTCGGCCCGCGATCCTGTGAAGACCGCTATTCGCTTCATTGCCATGAAATCTCCTCGTCCGAGGAATAGTCCCTTGCGGCTGTTCGACCGATAACACGATCCCACTCCATGGGACTGATACCATCGCCGGGACGTTTAACCGTTATGTTTTCTTCCGTGAAGCGTTCACCCCGCGTAATCGCCCTAGCTGCAACAATGGATTTTCGGGCTATGGCAATATTGGGGATTTCGGAAATCGTAGGACGTTTGATACCGTCGCCGAGCGCAATTTCAACAGCCCTTATGCTTTTCACCATTTCCGAAAATTCATCGGGTTCAAGGCTGGCACTATGGTCCGGGCCTTCCATGCGACGGTTCAGCGTTAGGTGTTTTTCTATGACCGTCGCGCCCATCGAGACCGCGGCGATAGGCACGGCGATCCCGTTGGTGTGGTCGGAATATCCATACGCCATACCGAAGGCGCGCCCCATGGTGACCATAGCCCGAAGATTCACCTCTTCAAGCGGAGCCGGATATTCGGTTGTGCAGTGGAGCACCGTCATCATGTTTCGCGAAGCACCCGCGTTTTCAAGCGCGAATAGCGCAGACTCGACCTCTCCGAGCGTTGCCATACCGGTGGAGAGGATAATCCGCCTACCCAAGGTCCCTATCGTCCGCAAAAAGGGAAGATTGGTGATTTCGCCGGAAGGAATTTTCCAAACCCTTAGATCGAATTCCCGCAGCAGTTCGACACTCTGCAGATCAAAGGCTGTGGACATGAATTCTATACCCACTTCCGCACAGTGCCGCACAAGCTCCAGATGCTGCCCACGGTCGAGTTCCAGCTTCCTGATCATCTCAAACTGACTTTCATCAGCATCGGTCGTCGCCTTCTGATAGTCAGCCTTCGCTGCATGCCGGGTCACAAGCCTGTCTGCGCTGAAGGTTTGGAACTTTATCGCGTCTGCTCCGGATTCGCGCGCGGCATCGATTAATTGTTTGGCGATTTCGATGCTGCCGTTGTGGTTCACGCCGGCTTCAGCAATAACGAACGTTGTCTTCACGGTATCTTCCTCGCCGGATTCCCGACATAAACTCCCACTTCATCGATGTCGTTCACTACAACCGCGCCGGCACCGATTATCGCTCCAGGACAGATGGTAGTATTGTGGCGCAATACCGCGCCACTGCCAATAAAGGAGCCTCGGCCAACCCGACAGCCGCCATTAACCACAGCTCTTGTAGACACGTGGCAGAGCGCGTCGATTTCCGCGTCATGTTCGATGAGGGCGGCAGTGTTGATGATGCAGCCAAATCCGACTTGCGCTCTAACGTTAATTACGGCGCCATGCATCACGATTGAGCCAAAATCAATACTGGCATGCCGGGAAACTGATGCCGTCGATGCGACGACTACGGGTAGCTCGAAACCCGCGTCACGTGATAGATAAAGCAACCTTTGCCTAATTTCCGTCGATTTGATCTGCCCAACGCTTACCAGGGCTGCCCCAAATCGCTGAGCAAGAATCGGTAGATCATCGTCGGTACCGATTACTTCGTAACCTAGAATTAGTTCTCCCTTCTTGTTCGGCAGATCGACTATTCCTTTTATTTCCCATCTACCCGACGATTCAACAACACCGATGCACGAGGCGCAATGTCCCCCGCCGCCTACCAGGACCAATGGGGAAGGTTTCATATCCTCACGCCGCTAGGGATATTCACAACACGATCCTCCAGCCATTCCGCATTATCAACCTTAGATCGCGGGCAATTGATATAGGGAGGCAGCTTGTGAAGCAGCGTCCACACAGGCCTCGTTTGCACTCCGTGATCGTTCGAATACTCCAGAAAAGCGTCGCGTTCGGCTCTATCTCGAAGAATTATCGCGTTAAGCCAGTAATTGGAATCCGACTCCGGCGGCTCAGTGAAAAAAGCTGTTCCTTGCGATTTAAAAAACGATTCATATCGTGAAGCTGTTTCTCGTTTGTTCATGAGGATCTGGTCGAAATATTCCATCTGGGCGCAGCCGACAGCGGCATTCAAATTCGGCAGACGGAGGTTGTAGCCGACTTCGTCGTGGTAGAACTCCCAGCGATGTTTCCGCTTAGCGGTGGTACTGATATGCCTGATGCGGCTCGCGAGTTCCTCATCATCGGTGATCACCATGCCACCACCGCCGGTCGTAACTGGTTTGTTTCCATTGAACGAAATAACCGCGGCCTTGCCAAATGTCCCTGTATGATTACCCTTGTATTTACTCCCGAGAGATTCCGCAGCATCTTCAAAGAGCGGTATATTATATTCCTCACATACTGCCGCGATCTCATCTATTTTGACAGGATGACCGAAGGTATGCATAGGCATTACCGCCGAAATCCGACGCCCGTTGGTTTTATTGAATAAGCCCCGGGAGTCGCGCTCCGCGGTGGCACACAAATATGCCCGCAGGCTTTCGGGGCTCATCCCTAATGTTTCCATGTCTACATCCACAAATGCAGGTTCAGCCTGAGAATGTTTGATCCCCGCAGCTGTCGCGGCAAATGTCAATGTTTGCGTGATTACCTCGTCGCCCGCACCGATTCCCGCAGCTGTCAGAAGCATATGTATCGCCGCCGTACCGTTGACCATTGCCACGGCATACCGCGCTCCAGTGAGATTTTTTATATGTTCTTCAAAGTCTATGACAAAATCTCCTACATACGATACATAGGTGGTATCTATGCACTCCAGAAGGTATTTTTTCTCGTTTCCCAAGAATCGTGGCGCGTGCAAGGGCACGGGAATTTTATCCGGATAAAGTGATTTGATAAATTGCATTGTTTCATCTATCTTGCGTATATTCATAATTTCCCTTTTTACACTAGTATAATCCAATCACATATGCCAAGTCTTCAGCATGCCAGATGCCGAACCAGCGAATCGCAAACCAAATCGATCTGGTCCATCGTGATGGTCGGATATAATGGCAAGGTAAGTTCGTGTTCGCTGATGTATTCCGAAATCGGCGTCGGCCCGACCTTCCCCTTATACGCGCTGAAGCTTTGGATTGCCGGGTAATGTATGCTTGTTTGTATGCCGTCTTCTTTCATGGCTTCCATGATTCGAGCCCTGTCGACGTGTTCGGGAAGCAGAATCGGCATGATATGGTACGTGGGAATGCCTCGATCGAACCCGCGGTAAGGAATTACCAGATCATTCACTCCGTCGAGGCGCTCGAAATAGTGGGCCACGGCCCGGACTCTGGCGGCGTTGGCCTCTTGGAGCTTCGATAGCTGGACCAAACCCAGGGACGCGCGGATCTCATCGATTCGGTAATTGAAACCCGGTTCGATCACGTCATAATTGGCCGCGCGGCCCTGGATTCTGTCGAAACTGGCCACCGTCATGCCGTGGCTGCGCAGGTTTTTGCATTTCTGATAAAGGTCCCGGTCTCTTACGGCGACCATGCCCCCTTCGCCGATCGCCAGATTTTTGTTGGAGAAGAAGCTCCATGCGGATATTTCCCCGAAAGTCCCCAGTTTTCGTCCTTTATAGGTCCCGCCGTTCGCATGGGCGCAGTCTTCGATGAGGGCCACATTGTGCCGCCGGCAAAGCTCAAGAATCGGATCCATATCGCAGGCGTAGCCCGCGTAATGGACGATCATCACCGCTTTTGTCCGGGGAGTGATTTTGGCCTCGATGTCGGCGGGATCCATCGACCAATCCGTGATCGAAGTCACGTCGGCGAGCACCGCATCGGCGCCGGAGACGCGTACCGAATTGAGGTCGGCGATAAAGGTCAGCGACGGCACGATCACCTCGTCTCCCGGCCCCGCGCCCGCCGCCAATACGGCCATATGAAGCGCCGCGGTTCCATTGGCGACGGCAAGGCACATGGAACCCTCGCCTAATTCCGCCGCGTATGCGGATTCGAAGCCCTGGGTCTTGGGACCCATGGTGATCCACCCCGACCTCAGAGTCTCCTCTACGGCATCGTACTCTCTCTGGTCGTAATTCAATTGAAAAAGCTGAACTTTCCACTGCATGGCTCGCTCCGAACTCATTACTTGGAATAATTCCCATACACAAGCTCGATGGCGTCGCAGGCTCTATCGATAGTGTATCCGCTGGCGCGGCGCAGCGCTTCGTCGGACTTTTTCGCCCCCGGGGAAGCATCGTCGAGCAGCGAAAAGACCTTGTCGGCGCAAAAGAATATGCGCATTGATTACAGCTTGAAAACCTTTCCGTTCTCTATGCGCACCGATTTGACGGAATTCCGGGTGTCCACCACGAGATCGGCGGTTTCGACGATGTGCGGCACGTCAAAACAGGAATGGTTGGTGGTGAACACGACGCAATCGGCCGACCCTATTGTCTCGTCGCTGAGATCGACCCCCTTCCAAAGCCGGCCATGCTCGTCGAAGGTTTCGGGCACGTATGGGTCGTGATAAGACACTATGGCGCCCTTGCGCGCGACCTGCTCCATCACGAGCAAAGCGGGGCTTTCTCTAGTATCGTCTATATCCGGCTTGTAGGATACGCCGAGAAAAAGAATTTTGGAACCGTTCATGGCCTTCTTTCGTCGGTTGAGCGCGTAGGCGATTTTATTCATTATCCGATAGGGCATCAAATTGTTTATTCTACCCGCGGCATCTATCATGGTAAGATCGAAATTGAAGCCCTTGGCGATGTACTCGAGATAGAAAGGATCCAGCGGAATGCAGTGCCCTCCTATTCCGGGGCCTGGATAAAAGGCTTGAAAGCCGTACGGCTTGCTCTTCGCCGCTTCCACGACCTCCCAGATGTCGATGCTCATCTTCCCGGACAACAAGGCCAACTCGTTTATCAATGAGATATTCACGAGCCTATAGGTGTTTTCGAGAATCTTCACCATTTCCGCCACCCTGGGCGAGCTGACCGGATACAAGTGTTCTATCGCGATTCCGTACAGCGCCATCGCGATCGCTTTTGCTTCTTCCCCCAGGGGACCCACCACCTTGGGCGTGTTCGCCGTTTTGTAGGTTTTGTTGCCGGGATCGACCCGTTCGGGTGAAAAGCAGAGCCAAAAATCGATTCCTTCTTTCAATCCCGACTCTCGCTCGATGATCGGCTTCAAAAAGTCTTCCGTTGTCGTCGGATAGGTGGTGCTCTCCAGGCTTATGAAGGTTCCCGGTTTCATATATCTTCCGATATCGACGCACGCGGTTTCGATGAATCGCATATCCGGCTTTTTAAAACGATCCAGGGGAGTCGGGACGCATACGATGATCGCCGTCGTTTCGGCCAGGCGGCTGAAATCGGTGGAGGCGGCAAGGGATTTTTCGGCCGCGGCGGCCTTGAAATCGTCCTCGGGAATATCGGAAATATAGTTGCGGCCCTTATTGACCATATCGACTTTGGAGGCGTTTTTATCGAAACCAAGCACTTTCACGCCCTTGCACGCGAAGGCGACCGCCAGAGGGAGACCGACATATCCCAGCCCGACAATACCCACGGTGAGGTCTCTTCGGGCGATCTTGTCCATTACGATATTGAATTTATCCATAGAGGCGCCTTATATGATTCGATCTTCTTCGGTCGGAGAGAGGCCTTTTTCCGTCTTTCTGTATCGCGATCCGCAGGCCTTGCACAGCAGGTGCTCGTCCAGGGCATTTCCGCAACGACAGACCCAGCCCCGCTGGCGCGCGGGACAGCCGTAAACCAAGGCATGGGCGGGGACGTCCTTCGTGACAACGCTGCCGGCGCCTATGAAACAATACTCGCCCAGGGAAACGCCGCAGACGACCGTCGCGTTCGCGCCGATCGTCGCGCCCCGGCGGATTATGGTCGCGCGATACTCATGCTTGCGTTCTATAAAGGCCCTCGGGTTGATGACATTGGTAAAAACGCAGGAAGGCCCGCAAAAAACCTCGTCTTCCAGTATCACATCGTCGTAAATGGAAACGTTATTTTGGATTTTCACTCCGTTGCCGATTGTCGCCCCGCCCCCAACGTTGACGTTCTGCCCCAAGGAGCAGTTGGCTCCGATCTTGGCCCCGGCCATTATATGGGAAAAATGCCATATTTTGGTTCCGGAACCGACAACGGCCCCCTCGTCGACATAGGACGACGCGTGACGTTTCCATGTTCCCCCGCCGAAAGCGGGAATTTCGACAATTTCGTCATTCCGCATCGGTTTTACCTTTTCCTCGAGAATGCCAGTATCCTGTCGCACACTTCGTCCACCTCGTCGTCGCTGAGTTCGGGGAAAATCGGCAGGGCCAGAATGCGTCTCGAAACCGACTCGGCAACCGGAAAGTCTCCTTCCTTATATCCCAAACAGGAAAAACATGCCTGTAGATGAAGAGGTTTCGGATAGTAAATCGTACAACCGATACCCTTTTCTTTCAGATACGCCGAAAGCCCGTCCCTGTCGTCGATAAGTATGTTGTACACATAAAAAACCGGCTTATTGTCCGCGGCGACTTTCGGTATTCGTATTCCAGGCGCCCCTTCCAGCCTGGCGTTATAATGCGCCGCATGCCTCGCCCTCGCGGCGATGGCCGCTTCTATGGATCGAAGCTTAACCCGCAGAACCGCAGCCTGGATCGTGTCGAGACGCGAGTTATAGCCGATATAATCGTGCTGATATTTGGCAAGGCTGCCATGCACCCTATAGCTTTTCAGCTTTCTGTGGAGTTCTTCGTCGTCGGTAACCGCCAATCCCGCGTCACCATAGGCTCCGATGGTTTTTGTCGGAAAAAAGGAAAATATTCCGATGTCGCCCATCGTGCCGGCCCGGCACCAGCATCCATCGACACGGTTCTCCATTCCCCAGGCTTCGGCCGCGTCTTCGAGCACGGAGAGCCCGTACTTTTTCGCCATATCCAGCACCGCCTGCATTGGCGTCGTCTGCTGAAAAAGATGCACCGGGATTATGCCTTTCGTGCGTTCGGTTACCCTTTCAGCCGCCTTGGCGGTATCCATGGCAAGGGTTTCTTCATCCATATCGATAAAGACAGGTTTGCCGCCAAGCCGGGCGACGCAGGACGCGGAGGCGAAAAAGGTGAACGTCGGGGTCAGCACCTCCGCTCCCGCGCTGAAGCCGAGAATATCGGCCGCGAGTACCAGCGCGTCGGAACCCGAGGCCAAGCCTACGGCATATTTGACGCCCAGCCAGGAGGCCGCTTCCTGTTCGAATTCCGCGACTTCCTTGCCGAGAATGAAATCGCCCCGCTCCATCACGGCGCCCACGGCGCTGTCGAATTCGTTCTTCCGCGCCGCGTACTCGCGGACGGTCGTGAAAAACGGCACTCCCATCTCAGCCTCCCAATCCGGGGAGACTATAGGATTCGGCCATTTCGGTCGTGGAATACTCGCAGGGCAGCTCCACCGGAAGCCCTGTTTTCTGCGCTTTATAAATCGCCAGGATGATTTCCAGGGCTTTCCGCCCCCGTTCGCCCGAAACGAGCAGCTCCGAGCCCGTCTCTATGGAGTCCAGGACATCGGCGAACAGGTCGCCATGGCCATAGCCGTAGACCGAGGGAGGGTTCTTAGCATGGGAATCGAGCACTTTGTCCTCGGTATCGCCGTATTCCTCCGCGTCCGCGAATCTCCAGGTTTCCAGCTTATTGGTCGCCAAGCCGCCGATGACCACTGTCCCCTTCGTTCCGAACAGCGACAATGTTTCGTTGAGGTTGGTCGGATACACGCAAGCCGTCCCTTCGACAATTCCCACGGCGCCCGAGGCGAACTCGATAATCGCCGCGCCGAAGTCTTCCGCCTCTATGGGCCGGGAGAAACGGCGCGTCGCCGCTTGTACCCTGACCGCATCCTCGCCCATCATCCATTGCAGAAGATCGATGCCGTGGGTGCACTGATTCATGAGCGTGCCGCCGTCCAAAGCCCAGGTGCCGCGCCAAGGAGCCTGCGAATAATAACCTTCGTTGCGGTTCCAGCGTACCTGGATCATGCCGTGGAGCAGTTTCCCGAAACGGCCGGCCTCCAGCGCCCTGCGGGCTTTCTGCACGGGCGCGTTGAACCTGTTTTGGAAGCAAAGCGCGAGCTTTCGTCCCCTCGCCTTCGCGACGGCGATCATGGCGTCGGCATCCTTCGTGGATAAGGCTATGGGTTTTTCGCATATTACATGGGCGCCGGCGTTCAGGCAGTCGATCGCGATACGCGGGTGATAGCCCGACTCGGTCGCTATCGTCGCCATGTCGGGTTTAAGCTCTTCGAGCATTTGCCGATAGTCGGCGTAGACCCTGGGCGGGGCGGCGCTCGATACGGAGGCTATCGCCCGAACGGCGACCATCGCTTCGAGGTATTCTTTCGCTTTGGCCTGAGCCCGATGGAGCAGGGGATCGCAGAGGGCGACCAACTGCATTCTCGCCGCGTTGCGTGCGAAGGCTTCGATATGTTTATGGCTTATGCGGCCGCAGCCTATCAGTACAGTTCTTTGCATAGATCCCTTCCCGCTTTTCAGTCCGCTATCCGATCGTCTTTGAACAAAAGCTTCCTTGCCTGGCTTCTCAGACGGCTAATCGGCTTTTGAAGCGGGCTAAGCCTAATCCAGTCTCCGGTTGTCTTCAAGACGGCCAGCGCGCCCCCGGCTACGCCGCGACCCTCATAGAACTTGAAAAGGTTCATTTCGTCGGTACACCACTTGCGTTTGTACTCCTCGTCCCCGATGGTGAAGTCCAGTGTTTCGAGCCCTTCGCTTCTGCATTGGTCGATAAACTCAAGCAGGAACACCAGACCGGGGGAATACTGCCGCAAAGGTCCCGCAGCGAAGGCCGGCATAAGGTAATACATTGTCGAATCGTCTTTTATGCCCCAGTGCAGGGCGATCGCCTGGCCATTCAAGAACAATCCGCTGATATGGACGTCCAAATCGGCCGTTGTAGCCGCTTCGCGGTAAAATTCCCGAAACGAAGGATCCGCGAAATTATCCTTAGCGCCGATAACCTTATATCGCTCTCTTTTAAGCGCGATCATACGTTCGGTCAGTATTGTCCGGGATTTTTCGTCCACGGCGACCTTGAAGTCCAGTCTTCCAAGCTCGGAAAGACGCTTGGCCGCCCGGCGGAGATTGTACCGTTCCTTAGCGCCGAACCTCTCTTTTAAAAACCCTTCCGTGGATTCGGGCAGCCTAAGCGAATGGGATTTGTAATGGAGCCTGGCGAACCCCGCGCCGGCCAGCGGATTCTTCAGGAAATTGAAGCCTTCCGGATTGCGATTCAAATCGATCACCCCGCAATCCAGTTTTTCCGCCAGGCCGCGAATCTCCGAGAGCAGTGCTTCGGTTCCGAAAAGGTCCTTCGATCCTTCGTCTTCGCCCCGGACCGACCCAATCAGAGGGCCGTGGTAATCCGAAACCCCTTCGCCCATCCAGGCCAGCCTGCGAAACGGCGGTTTTCCGCAAATCCCCAAGGGAAGGGCCGCACGCTGAAGCTTGGAACCCTCCCCCCTCCTCGCTTCCTTCTCCAGAAAAAGGATCGCCGGGCTCCAGCCATGGGCTAGTCCGATCGTCCTGTACCACGCATCGAGCCAGGCCCAGGTCTGAAAGGGATAGTGATCGGATGTTTTCTCCAGGCTCCGCCAGGCTTCTTTGGCCTCATCAAAATCCCGGAAAAGGCTGCTGCGGAGAGATCCCATCCGATTCAGCGCAGGTTCCAACGGTACCGCGCCCCTATGCTCAGGCTCAGCAGGTACTTGGTATTGCCGGCCACCGGCTCGAAGATCCAGATATCCGAATCGGCGGGGGCCACCGACGTAGAAGTTGCCACCGTGGGTTTTCGCAGCTCCATGGCGTTAAAAGCCACACCACCCCGGAGCGCAAGGCTGAAGGACCAGTCGCCGAAACTTCGCGCCATGGACGCACCGAGCATAATCCTGGTTTCGAGCACCGGATCGTCCAGCCAATGGGTGCCATCCTGCGGATCGTTGGTCAGGTCGTGCCAGGGATTGGCGGGGCTGTTGGCGCCGGCCAGCCGGAATTCCGCTTCCGCCGCCGCGTCGAATCCCGCCAGCTTTCCCTGCCAGTCGGTCTGTACAGCCACATTGTTTTGGCCGTATTTATACCCGATGATGTTATCCTCGATAGCGATGACGCCGGGCTGGAAACCGGCGGTTTTCCAATCCTTGTCGAACCGCGTCTCGGGGTAATAACTATAACCATAGGAGCAGGCCACCTGCTCGCTCCAGACTTTGGACGCCGAATCATACATTTCGCTCGGTTCGAAGGTGTACTTCGTGGCGCCCGCGACAAATAGCCCGAAAGCTCCCGATCTGGTATGCAATCGGCCTCCAAGATTAAAAGCCGCCTGCCAGGGGTTCCACGTCGAATCGGGAAGTATGAAATGGAGGTTGAAATCGTCGATAAGCACCTGGGCGAGAAGGCTGTATTCCCCGGGCCGCTCCAAGGTCCAGAAAAAGCCCAGGAGATTGTTTTCGTCTCTCCCGGTCGCCCAGGGTCTTCCGCCCGTGGCCTTGATATACTGTATAAAATACTGGGGTAAGGGGTTCAGCAAATATTCGGGATCGAAGCTTTTCCCCGTGTAGACCGCGGCGTCCTGAATTCCGAAGCGCATATTCCCCAGCTTGAACACGTACTTTTTTATATTCGCCCCGCGGTCGGGGAAGCCCGACAATCCTTCGCCCAGTTTGTCTATGCCCGATTGGGTTCCCGCGTAAGTCGCCAAGCCCCAGGCGTCGGTATCCTGGGTCGAGTCGTTATTCAGCTCTATCCAGCGGCTGCCGTAACTGAAAAACCCGTCGTCCCACTCGATTTCGATGATATTCGCGGGGATGCCCGTGGAATTGACAAAAAGCGAATACGGGGAATCGACGATATCGTAATGCCTGAACCGACCCGTTCTCAGGCGCAGATTTCCGAAGCTCGAATAGACCCCGCCCTCTTCCATGATGGCGGACAGGCCCAAAAAATCGCCTCCCGGGATATCCGCAAGCTCGGGGCCGTATTTATCGTTGGTATCGGCTTTAATACTTCCGCTGACGCCGAAGTATTTCGCGTCGAGGCCGAAGGAAAACAAAAGATTCGGACTCAATCCCCGTTTGGTAATCTCCTCGCCGTAAGCTCCGGCTTCGAAGACCCCGTTGGATTCAAGTTCGACCCACATGGTCGGCGTTTTCTGAGCCAAGAGGGTATAAAGGGGTACCAGCAGAAAGAATCCGAAGGCCGACAAGAAGCGGATAAAGACGCGCTTAGGCATTACGCAAGCTCCCTATAAGGTGATTCCGATCAAGGCGAAGATTTCCAGATCGCCGAAGGATGGAGGGACGCCGTCCCCAAGCCAAGAGGAGAGATCGAACCCCGCTCCCGCCCGGAACACGTCCCTGCGATCCCTGTCCAAGTTCATGGCCAGTTCCAATCCCGTATTCCCCTTGAGGGATTTCCTCTCGAACATAGCCCGGCCGGTATCCCTGAGCACAAGGAATTCGGCGTAGGGTTTGAAAAAGAATTCCACGCCCTCGATTTCCGACATGAAAAGCCTGCCCCTGGCGAAAAGCAGGGGAAGCTCCAGGGAGGCCCAAAGACCCATGTCTCCTTTCAAGGTCGAGGATGCCTGGGGCAGACGGATAACCCAACTCCAGTCCGCGGTTCTCGAGCTGTCGTACAGGAACCCCAGCGTGGATGCCAGGCCGATCTTGTCCCCGAAGCGATGCGCGCCGGCGGCGGATATCCTGGCCGCGAATTCCAAATCGCCGGAATCCGGCGCCCAAAGCGTTGAGCCAAAGGCGGCGAAGGCCAAGCCATCGGCAAGTCCCCCCCGATACGTTCTTCCCTCGTAATTCGCCGTCCACCGGAGGCTGAGCGCGATCGGATATCCAGTTCCCGCGCCCATGCGGAAACCGGAAGCCGCGCCGGCCCGGAACCAGCCCGAATATCCGCCGCGGCCTTCCACGGCGATGGCGATAGTGGCGGCTTCCGCTAAAATCTCGACGCTCGCTCCATCCAAAAAGTCCCCCGCCCTTACTTTGGCGGATACGGCCCACGGAAAAGGATGGGAGCCGGCGATGCCTCCCGAAAGCGCCGCGAACCCGGCAAGCGTTTTGGAACCGTTGCCTTGGTCGTCGTTGTCGATCACAAGCTCGGCGCCGGCGCCGGCGGCAAGAAAAGGCAGGCTGGAGCCGGAATCGGGGAAAGCGGCTCCGATCGCCGCGTAGGCTCCCCCGAACAGCATACCCGCGTATCCTCCATAGACCAGGGGAGCCCTGGAGAATACCCTCGACCCAATGCCGTCCCGGGCCTGGAATTCACGCTCAGGTCCCGCCGCGATCGGCTCGTATCCCCATTCCGCCGCGGCATAGCGCATGTCCGCCAAGGCCGGCGTTTGGCTTCGCCAAGCCAAACGCAGACCCTGGGTATACGCGATAGGGAGGCTGTTGATGGGATCCCAGGGACGCGGTTCGGGATACGTAATGGCAAGGCTGTCATCATCGGCACCGATGGGCGACAAAATCATCAGCAGCAAAACGCCAATAAGGGGCGCGGAGCGTTTTCCCCGCGACAGGGGTGTGTGCCTATTCAAAAATGAAGCCCTAAGCCCAGCCATATTTCTATTCCTTCCAGGGAGGGATCTTCGCCGTTGAGAATTTTCATGATATTGTACCCCGCCGACAGCCTATAGATAAAAGCCCGCGCATATTCGGGGAAAACCGCTATTTCCAGTCCGGCACTGAGGACCATGTCTTTTTTATCCAAAAACGGCGCGGTCGGGGAGCTTCGCACATAGCCCATATCGACGAAAGGAATAAGAAAAACCTCCGCGTCGAAGCGTTCGGAACCGAAGAAATAACCCTGGGCGAAATTGATCGGCAATTGAATATTGGCGATGATTCCAAGGTCGCCGTAGCGAACTTCCTTTTCTCCCCGGATGTACTCCTCCCAATCGTAGGAAGTGATTTCGTCTATATAGGTCCCCGAGACGAACCAGTTGCCGAGCAGGCGCAGGTCGAAGCCTATGACCGGATTGAAGACCGTGAACAGCGTCGCGTTCAGGTTTACGCCGAAGTCGTACTTATCGATGGGGGCTGTCTCAAGAAAATGGTCGGCATAGGATGCCCCGATACTGAACGAGGCTCCCTTCCTGAAATTGCGAATCCCGTCGATCCTGCCAAAACCGAGGTTGCCGCTGAACGACCACCCCAGGTCGGTGAAGGCTCGGGGTTTTAATCCGTAAATATCGAACAATCCCAGGCTGGGACTGAATCTCACCCTGCCGAACCAGGGCAAGTCGACAATCGGTATCGAAGAAGATATGACTATTCCGTTTTCGATATACGGATAATGGCTTGAAACGTATTCGTCGTAAAAATCCGCATAGGTTACCACCGACCAATCGAGCCCCGCCTTGAAGGTGAATCCCGCGCTGATCCCTCCTCTTACGGTGTGGCGTAGATAATCCCTCTCGTAGAGATGGGAGATCAGCGGCGCGGCGTACCATTGCAGACCCAGGGCCGAAAAGGGATAGGAGGCCGACAGGGACAGCGATCCGTTCGGCGAGATACCGCCGCTCTTTGTATAAAGAAACTCCTCCGCCACATCCAGGCTCCAGCGCCCCCCCAAAATATAGTACGGAAGATTGAAATAGGTGGCCATTTCCACCTGATTGCTCTCCACGTAATAGTCCAGGGTCAGGCTCAAGGGTTCCAGGGTGCCCAGGAAATTGAAATCCTTATACCGGAACACCAGGGAAAAGCCGTCCGTGGAGTTGTATTTCGCCAGGGGCACCATGAGAGAAGTGAGGGAGGTATAGGTAATGACTTTAATAATTACTTTTCGAGGTCTTTCCCCCTCGAGGATATCCATGGTTATTGTGGATTTTTCCTGGAATACCCTGTTGGAAATCAGGAGCTGGGTCAACGAGTCGATATAATCCCGCAGCGAATCGAGGGAGTGGAAGGTTCTTCCCTTTTCTATGGCGAGAAATTCCTCGAGAAAAGGCCTGAGTATCAAACCGTTGATCTGATACTCCACATCGGCTATCACGAACGCCGGCTGCGGTTTTTCCGGCAACCGATGCTCTTTTTTCTCCCCCGGCTCCTGGGCGCCGAGGCTGGCCGAAAAAAAGAGAAGGAGAAAAATAAGTATGGATAATGGGCTGCTTCGCTCGCGTCTCAACAAAATACGTCCCTGCCGGCTAATAGTCTTTCATATAGTTTATTGTATTCACCAGCCATAATATCTGAAGCATAGCGCGTTTTCCAGATATTTCTGCCGGCGGCTCCCATTTTTCGTCTTCGGGCGGAACTCTCAATAAGCAGGTTCAGCGCCGAGCTCATGCGATCGATATCATTGGGAAGCACAAAGCCCGCGGCCGACCCGCCATCGGGCTCCGGCGACAGAACCTCCGGAATCCCGCCGGCACAGGACGCCACGACCGGCAGCCCCGCGGCCATCGCTTCGAGCAATGACAACGGCATGCCTTCGTTATCCGAGCATAACAGGAAAACATCAGCCCTGGAAAGCAGCGAGGAGGCCTGGGGAATGGAGCCAAGCGCATGAAATGCCGGAGGATCGGTCGGCATCGGCTCGCCACCTATCCAGGCGAAATGGGCCTTTCCCTCAAATCGCGACGCAAGCGCCCGACAGAGATCAATGCGTTTCGGACGGGCGTCCCTGGCCGCCATGATGACGATCGGAAGCCCTTCCGACCTCAGGCGATCAATTGCGGCCGCCTGCGCCGACATGCTGTCGACAGGTTGGGAAACGCCATTGGGAATTAACTCCACGGTATACCCATCCCGCCTCATGGCGTCGGCGTCCAAACGGGAGACCGCCACCACCGCTCCGCAGCGCCTGGCTAAAAGCTTGTCCAGGAACAGCATTCTACGGTTCAAAACCCTGATCTGATCGTATCCGTGCATAGTGTACACGATATGGCGGCGATCGACGCCGGCGGCGAGCCTTCCCAGCGCTCCCGCCTTCGAGGTGTGCAGATGGACGATATCCGGTTTCCATCGTCTGAATAAAGCTCCCAGCGCGACGAGAGCCATAAGGTCTTCTTTCGGCCTTATGGCCCTGACCAGCAGGGGAAGCGGGATGGGCTTTACCCGCCGGTCCATTCCGGCGAAGGCTTCCCAAAAGCCCTCCAGTCCGGCGGCGATTCCTACGGAATGGCCTTGCGCCGATTGGGCTTCGGCCAGGGTCCTTACCACGCCCTGGGCTCCGCCGAATTCGGATCTGGTTACCACATGAAGAATTCTCATGGCTCACTCGAAGGCTTGCTGTCGAACAAGGCTTTTATCGCCCGTACCGTGACATCCCGGGAATGGCGTTTCCGCACCGTCGCCGCGTTGGCATCGGCGAAACGGGAACGAAGCGCCAGCGCCTCTTCGACCACCGAATCATCGAGCTTCTCCAGCGGGATCCTGTACAATTGGTAATCGTCGGCCAGCGTCTTGTAGGCTGCGATTGAGTCGGAGCAGAGCACGCCACAACCGCAGGCAAAGGCTTCGATCATGCTCACCGGGGTGGCGTCGCTCCTGGGAAAATGCAGGACAAGGTCGCCGGCCCCGTAGAGCGAGGGCATTTCGGCGAAAGGCATGGGACGATCCAGCCAATGGATGCGCTCCCTGGCCTGGGCGTCGGCTTTTTCCATCTCGATCTTGACCGCGGCCGAATAGGATGAAGCGGCTTCTGGATAAATCCGGAGGAGCAAATGAGTATTAGCATCGCGGACATGCGCGGCGAACTGCCGAACGATATCCACTATGCGATAATTAGGCGCGGCAAGGCGATTGCTTAAAAGAACTGTGGCTTTATCGGGAATCCCAAGCTCTTTCCTAAGCGCCGCCGCTTCCAGGGCAATCGACCGGCCGGGCTGCGGCACGCGGAAAAGATTTGTATCCACCCCCCAATAGATTATTTTCACCTTCGAGGCGGGGCCCGATATTTCGCGTAAGACGGATTGCCGTACCGCTTCGGCGTCGCAGGTGATCCAGCTCGATTTACCCAGCGCTTTCCCGCGGATACTTCTTTTCAATCCCCGCGCGGCGGGCTGATCCACCAGGATATCCGTTCCCCAACACGAAAGGATCGCCGGGCGGGGCGAAAAAAGAATGAGGAGGGCCGAGCGGAATGTCAAAAAATGGACGCAAATATAATCGGGCTTTTCGGTGGCAATGCAATGGATATCTTTTACAAAAGACGCGATTTTCCCAAATAAGGTCCGGACCGCCGCGCTTCTGTCGATGAGTCTCCGATAGAAATATCTATCCTGAGGTACGGCTTCGCCATAGCCTATCGTTATAGTGTCGATACCGGCGTCTTCCAAAAAACCGGCCCATCGATAAAGGTGGGGAGAGTTATGGTCTCCTATGAGAATCGTTTTCATCCGCGCAGGCACCCCCGGGCTATTTTTTTAGACAAGGCCGCCAAAAGCCGGGTATAGTCCCCTATATTTTTCGAGTGGCGAATTCCTCCCTTCATGACAGCCGGTATTTCCTTGAAGGAGCAGTGGGGCAAGGAAAAAAAATATCCATCGTAAAGGAACCTGTCGGTCATTCCATGGCTGTGGATAAATTCGCGATGCCGTTCGTACATAAAGTTGATAGTCTTATAATGGGTTCGCTTGGTGGTCGAGTTGGACAGGCTTCCGGCGCTTACGCGATATCGATACAGCGGCTTCTCGATGCGCGACACCGAAAATCCCTTATCCGCTGCGCTCATCCAGAAGTCCCAATCTTCGTTGCCGTTACGGAAGATTTTTTCCTCGCAGTACCCTCCGATTCGATTATAGAAACTTTTCCGCATGAGTACCCCGGGACCGGGCATCCATTGGTCGACAATCATATCGCGGTCGGTTTTCACAGGCATGGTCCAAATCGTATCGACGGCGCCGAAGGTCCGAAATGTCGTGTACGCGCAATCCAACGACCGATCTTCGGACAAAATTCCGTGCAACTCCTTCAGTATTTGCGGTTCCAAGACATCGTCCGAATCCATCGTAAAAATATATTCCCCTTGTGAATGGCCTACCGCCGTGTTGCGCGCGATCCCCGGGCCCGAGTTGTTCTTGTGCCGTACGATTCTAAACCGATGGTCGATGCCTCCTTCGGGCAAATCCTGCCTTGTAAGCGGCGAGGCCGAGGCATCGTCCACCAGCACCACCTCCCAATCCGTCCATGTCTGCCCGAGAATGCTCGACAGGCATTCCGAGAGCCATTCGCGGGGGGTATTCCAGCTTGGTATGATTATTGAGATCACCTATGTCCCCCGGGTTATTGTTCTCCGTTAAAGATTCGGCGCAGTATTTTCGAGATCACCGCGAGATTGAGTCCATACAGGCCCGCCGTGACCACGATGTAGTAGAGCGGGGGAATCAGCAACCACCAGGGACTCCAGGGCATAAAGCCGAACGATATCCCCAGCAGAAGGAGCATAAATGAAATCAGAAAGTCATACCGGGTTATGAAAACGAGTCCGTGTTTTTTCTTTAAATACAGAAGGCTTATGGACAAATTCACCATCCCCGCGGTCGCCGCCGCGGCGGAAAGCCCGACAGCCCCCAGGGATCGAACCACCAAGTATTGGAGGATGATGCTCCCCAATGTGCCCACGACGATGCTGATGATCACCGGCGTCTTGGTATCTTCCTTCGCGTAAAACGTGAAATTGATCAGGTTTCCCAGGGCCGCGTTTATCACTCCGAAGGAGCCCGCCCCGAAAATCGCCGACAGGGCGGCGACATCGGAAGACGAAAATCTGCCATGTCCGAATATAACGGTGAACAAGGGTTTGGCCAGGACGACCATGCACACGCATCCGAGGCCGAAAACACCGAATACTATTCGCCGGGCCTCGTTCATGTGGTCTTGATACTTGTCCTTATTATTCTTAATCAGCGTTTCGGATATGAAAGGATAATATACGGAAATGAAGGTGCCGACCAACAAGCTTCTCGCCACGCCGATAAGCGATGAGCTCATGCTGAGCAGCGTAATCGAGCCGCTGCTGAGAAAAGAGGCCAAATACTTCTCAACGTATCCCGCCGCTATGCCCATCAAGCCGCCGGCGAAGAGCGGAAAAGCTTTTGCGGCCTCCTTTAATCCCAAGGCAAGGTTTATTTTGCCCGGCAGCTTTTTTTTTCTAAACGCAATGAAAAGCAGCACCGCGAAATTGGCGATTACGCCCAGCAGGGAGGAAAGCACGATGCCCGCCACACCCGCTCTTACCACAAAGAACAGTACGGCGGTGGAAAGAACGGAATTTATCAGACTCGCGGAATTGCCGAATATGAAAAATTTGTCGGACTTCAGGAAATTATCCAGCACCACGCTCAAGGGGGAGAGGATTATTATCGGCAATGAAAGCAATAATAGATATCGCACAATGCCGATGGTCTCGGCATCCAATCCTCCAAGCACCGCGCGGGCTATGTCTCCTCCGAATATGGCGAACACGAGGGCAAGCACAATGAAGGCGATAGCCGTTACCGAAAGATAAGAGGCTAGGTATTCTTTTTCTTTTCCTTTGCTCTTGTGGGCCTGGCTTCTCGGCGATACCAGCGCGGTAAGCGAGTCCGAAAGAAGGCCCGCTGGAGTATTGAGAAGGCCTACCGTGGAATAATACGCATCGCTCGCGGCTCCGGCGCCGTATCGGGAGGCCACGATCACGCTCCGCAAAAAATTGAGGACCGTGTTCAGGACGGTGAAGATCGCCATTTCGGCGGAGGAAGCCGCGGTGGATTCCCGCCGGGAAAATATCCTATCGCGGAGCGAAGACTTCATCACAGGTCCAACCTGGTTACGGCGGCGACAAGGGTAAGGACCTGTGCTTTCTCAAGAAAGGAACCTTCATCGAAGAGCCGGGCGCAATCTTCCGCAAGCCCGGGGCGGGAGGAAAGCCGTTCTTCTATCATACCCCTGCGTTTCTGAAACTCGCCGCAGAGATCGGTATTATTTTTATACCAGAGATCGAGGGGATTCATATCCCATCGGCTCGGCCTCCGCAGAATACCATCGACAAAATAGCCTAAAGCCTTTCTCCCGCGGTGGACAAAGCGGAACGGCGGGGATTCCATGCGGCGTTTGTTGATAAGCGTAGGCTTGAGCCTCCATTTCTGCCAAACGTAGCGGGTCGCCTCGGGGAAATGCTTTTCTATCATCGCCAGGAAAAGATATTCGCCCTTTTTGAATTTTGGGGGTATTCCGGCGGCCCAGCCCGCCAGATCGGGATGAAGGAAAGGTTCATCCGTTTCGGTAAAACCCTGGGCGGAAACGCTTCCGTTGACGATCGCGTTGGATCCTCTTGTGGCGATGGCAAAAGCTTCATGGTTGGGGAATCGCGAAAGGGCATCGTTGACAGCTTCCTCGATTCGGGGCAGGAATCGTCGCGAATACGCCCACTCCTCCGCCGAAGGCTTGACATGATAATCCGTTTCCACGTAGTCGCCTTGGCTCGCGTCGGCCAGATTCCCGTTATGCAGCAGGCCGTATTTTCCCCAATCCAGCATCCGATAACTGCTGAAGGCATGGGCGGAGCCGGCATATATGATCATGCCGTCGTTGGCTTCGACGCAGTCCTCGATGGTTCTCGACAAAAAATCTCCTCCGTCGAGAACCCGGAACAGATGGTCATAGCCGAGATCGCGGGATATCGCCGAGGCGATTCTTTCGTCGGCGCATCCGGATTGCCCGAAGGTGAAAGTGAGGATATTTTCGAATCCCAGCTTCTTCGCGAAGAACAGCACCATCCGCGAATCAAGCCCGCCGGAGAGCAGGGAGACATGACGATATCCATACTCCAGATCTTTTTCAAAACCCTGTCGAACAGCCTGAGCCATTCGCTCGTAGAACCCGTCTATGAGATCGCCTAACGAATCGGTATGGATAGTCTCGTTATCGTAGGAAAAATACCGGTGCAAAGCCGGCTTTTCCCCCGGTTCTATAGCCATGCTGCATCCTGCTTCGAGTTTTCTGACCCCCTCTATAAGCGTTCGATCGTCGAACATATACCCGAAGCTGAGGATGCTGTAGGCGGCGGTTGTATCCAGTTTCGGCTCAATTCCGGCGGACCTGAGCATGACGGCGATATCCGCGAGGGAGGAAGCGAAAAAAGTGGCCCCCAGCCGCTCCGCGTAATAATAATACAAGAATCTCGTGCCGAAATGATTGGTGTACAGGCTGCCGATATTCAACGACTCGTCCCAAACAAATCCGGCGAACCCGCCGCGGAGCAAGGAAGGGAAGTTTTCCATGTCCTTTGCCGCGATCGAAGCCAGGAGGCTGCCCAAGTCGGGCGCGGCGAACGATCGTTTCATCTCCTTCGCGTTGAGCGTCACCCCGTCATGACAAACGAAAAGCGTCTTATCGGGACCTCGGTACGTCGAGAAACACTTGTCCTCCCCGAATTTCCCGATAAAGGCGTTTCGTATGTGCAGATCGCCTTTCGCGCCGACGGCGTCAGCGCCGGCTCCGGGAAGAAGTTGCGACGGTATTCTGTTGCGCGCCCCGGGCGAAACTATTCCGCAAAATCCGCTCATTGCCTATCCTTTTCGATTCGCGCAACGTCGGAATTGTCCGACGATTCCAGGTAATCCACCAGCCTGTCTGCCTGGCGTTCTCTTGAATACTGTTTTACTTTTTCCCTCGGGTAAAACGCGGTGTCTTCGTCATCGGGATTGCGCGATTCCCAATACCTGATGAATCTCGATATCTCCGCCGGTTCGGTACTGAGGCAGTATCCCTGCGCGGGGTCGGAAAACAGGCCCGAACGCAGATCCGAACCCTGCCGGGAGATGGCGATGATCGGCCTTCTTGCCGCGAGATACTCGAAGGTCTTGGTCAAGAGGGTCCCGGGACCGCTCATCGCGTCGCATAACAGAAGGAATTGCGACCTTCCCTGCATTTCCAGCACCCGGCGATTGTCGACGCTTCCCAAAAAATCGACTCTCATTCCGATGCTTTCAAAAGCCCTGACGACCGAAGGCGCGGGGCTGCCGGTAAAAACCACCCCGGGCTTGGCGCGGCCGCGTTCCGGCCAGCTTCGCAGAGCCTCGACGAGGGGAGAGACCGTGAATTCGGTTTCGTTATAGGAACCGGTATACAGAATTCTCCACTCAGGTTCGACATCAACGCGTTTCGGAAGATGTTCTTCGAAGTATCCATTGTACAGTATCGTCGTCGTATCGATATCGAGGGCCTTATCCACCAGAGGTTTCAATTTTCCTGAGACCGTGATCGCCAAATCAATTTCCTTGCCGTAGGACGCGAATCGCCTGGCCAGAAAGCGGCCTCTCGGGGAATCCCGATCGACCGCGTTTGAATCAAATTGTCCGTAAAAATCCCTGAAATCGGCGATCCATCTGCAGTTGAGCTTTTTTTTGACAGCCCTCGCCACCTCATGGGCCGAAAGCGGAAAGGAGGTGGAAATCACCGCGTCGAAACCGCCGCTGCTTTCGATTTCGTCCCGGGCGGCGGCGATCGCCTGCCTGGCCCATATAAAGTAGCTGTCCACCATGGGCAGCCACGGCTTAATCGTTTCTTTCAGCTTATCCATTATGGTCGGGCTTGGCGAAGGCTTGTTCGGCTCTCCGGGTTTTTCCGGAACAGGCTCCCGGAGCATGGGATTATGTACGTTAATGACCTTTACGGGGCGATCGAGGTTTTCGGAAAAATAGGCGCAGGAGTCGGCTTCCTGCCCATCCCCCCGGATCACCGTGACATCGTGTCCTCTGTCGTACAGGCGTCGCGCCCAGGACATGGGACGAAATCCGCCAACGTTCATGTAGGGAGGAAAGTAATACGAAACGATGAGAACCCGCATACTATGATAGTCGCCTTATAATATCGTTCTATACGGCAGGAATACCGCGACGTCGTTTACGTTAAGCAACAGCCATCGAACAATCTTCGCCAGATAGTAACAAAAGACGCCGATCTGCAGAACCCTTGCGTCGAAGAGCGCGTTCGTGATTTCGCCGGCGGTCTTGCCGCGAACCGACATCGATCCTAATCGGCCGAGCAATGGAACAGGATCGCGTCCGTCGTCGCTTTCCCCGGGAATCCCCCGTTTCTTGTCCACGGCACGGGACAATAGGATAAGGACTCCCGCCTTGAAATAGACCGCGAATCGTATGAAGATCGCCTCTATGGTACCGAAAATGAAAAACAAAAGCACCAAATCGAAGGAGTTCCACAATGCCGGATGGCTGTTTTTATTACGTTTTCTGTTCAACACGACGAAAATCAGGTAAATTTCAAGAAAATTCAGGGGATTTATCGTCATTCCGCCGCCGATCAAATATCTCAAAAGCTTTTCGAAAAATCCCTTCGCGAAATATTTGCCGAATTCGGAAAATGACAAAACGATGATCGATATGCCGGAAAATGCCACCATCCAATAAATGCCGCTTCGGACGCCAGGTTTGACCTCGCGATTCACTATGATGAATGGAATCAAAATCAAAGCGGAATAATGAAAATTCGCCGCTATGACAGTAAAAAGGAGCGCCCCGATCTTCCTGTCGTCCATCAGGGCGTCGAGCGCCAAAAACGCCAAGCCTAAGGCAACGCCCTGCCGGAGAAAAATAAAACTATAGGGCAGCATGAATTCTATCCCATAAACGAAGAGAGCGAGCTCCGCCAATCCGCTCCGCTTGTCGATCACGTATACGGAGGGCAATATTCCCAAAATCGCCACGACCAGGAGAAACCCATTGTAGGAAAATCCAAGCGCCTGGCATAATCGGACAAGGGCGGTAAATAGACGTTCGTATGTATATAGCCTTGATATGAATTCTTCAGAATTTAGATACAGTCCTTTATATGCATAATAATCCGTGCCCCCGATTTCCCCTCGAAGCCCGGCGAAAACAGCCCAGATTCCGGCGACGAGAAACACATATGCGGTCGTGCTTCTCTTGCGAATTGGGGAAAGCGCTATCGGAACTATGAACGCGAGCAAATATGGACTCATGCTGCTTCGGCTACCTTATCCTCAGGGCTGTGCTCAGACGGATTTCATGCCAAATATCGCCGTCGAGATAGAGAAGTTTCGGCCTTACGGTGATTTCCCAACTGTCGCCGGCAAAGACTTTTTGCTTCCACGTAAGCGAAAGGGCCAGTGTCATGAACCTGGTCCTTGTCGCCGCCGCGGTGGTCGTATTATTTATCACGGGGGTATCTATGAGGTTGGCTTCGCTGTTTTTCGAAAGATAGCCGAAGCACAAGGCCGCGTCCAGATTCCAGCGACGTATGCTCGCCCGCGCCGAAGCGTCCAGCCAGACGGCTCCCGGGCCATAGGGACTCGTCAAGGGCAGCAGAAGCGCTCCTGAGTCCGTCAGGTACCTATACTGGAAGCGGAGAAAGGGGTTGACGTCGTTCGGCCATATTTCGGAGCCATCGTAGTTTCCCCACAACCAGTGCGTATATCCGGCCTCGAGGTCCAGGCCGAAACTTCCGAAGCCGGTGATGGTTTGGTATTCGATTCCCGCGACATAGGCGTCTATCGTGGGGGAACCGGTATCGGAAACTCCGATGATGTCGGCATTGATATCGTCGAAGCCGGCCTGGGCGGCGAGGATCAGGCCCTGGACGGGAGTCCAGGAAATATCCGCCGCCATGGAATTGTTAGTCTGCGCCACCGCCGCCTGATGTCGGGACAAGACGGGGATGAAATCGGTGATATAAAATCTGTTCTGCCTTCTGGCCATCATCGCATGATCGGTGATACCGATGCTGACCGGGCCCAGATCCCATGACAGGCGGTTCATGCCCTCAAGAATGATCGTCGACGCGGGGTTGGTCGAAAAGGGGGAAGACTCCCAACCGTAATACAATGCGCCGGCGGGTATAACTCCTTCGTTGGGATCGACGTCGAAATCGGGCTTCGTCCCCGATTGGGTCTCCCAGGACTGAATCGAGGGAATGTTCGCCACCATCCAGTCTATGGTCAGCCGGCCTATCTTGCCCCGGGCGCGGACCGAGTCCAGGTAGGGAAGACGCGTCCCGGGAAGCAGGCCGGTCCATAAAGTCCCATTGTAATCGGGTTTTTCGCGCCCGAATAAAAAGGAAAACCCGGGATTTTCGTAAAAAACCGCGGCTTTGGTAAAGAAAAAATTTTCTATGCGCAGGGGATCGCCCTCGGTGCCTACGACGGGAAAATTGTCCGTCCTGAAGTAATCGCCCGTCCATTGATCCCTAACTACCGCCTCGGCCACCGCGCCGAATCCCGCGACGGTCCTTCCTTCCAGCAACAGTCTCGCCAGGGGCGGCCGTTTAAAATAGCTGCGCATCAGATCGATACCGCTTTTATATTTGTACGGCTCCACCAGCCGGTTTTCGGTTCCGTAAAACCACTGGTACTCGAGATCGAATTCCGTCGTTACGCCGGGACGTGAATACGCGGATAAATTCGGCGCGGCCAGCGCCGCCAAAATCAGGATCGCATGTATTATACGTCTAAGCTTTTCCATATCGAGCCCTATGCAATTGCGCCGGGTTCAAAAGCTGACAGGCTTTTGAACCCGGCTTTGTAATTTCGCCTGGTTTCATGCTAAAGCATGAAACCAGGCGAAGCGCGCGCATTTTCAAGGCAGCTTTTCAAAACCCGTCTGACTTTCGAAAAGGCCTCATCATTATCCTTTTTTCCACCGATCGACGCCGCGCCCAGTGCCGGATATCCGAAAGCCCGGAAAGTTTAGCCCTGAATACCGGATACGCCATATCGGCATCAAGAACCGTTCTATGCAAAAAAAGAGGATCGCTTTTCATGCCGATCTTTTCGGACAAGGTGGTGAAGGAAAAACTGAAATTTTCATTTTCAATGACGCGTTGCGCGACAGCGTTATACGTTTCAGGTTCGCCGCCCACCCAGGCGAAGCTTTTGACAGGTTTCCCGGTCAGGGAAACGAGGGCTTTTTTAGCCTCCCGGATCTCTTTCTCGGCAACACCTCTATCGACATGGCCGTCGAAACGTCTATGATTCATTGTATGGCAGCCAATAACATGGCCCCGGGACTCCAAATCGATGATCTCCTCGATGTTCATCCCGATTCTGCCGCCCTGCCCTTCCGGTATCAGCAACCGGTTGTCAAGGCAAAATTTCCGCTGCTCTTCCGCCGAAAGCCGGGGCATCGCGGCCGGGATAAAAAACCATCCCCTGAACCCATGTTCTTCCAGCAAGGGAGCCGCCACGGTATAATGGCTTAGAAGACCGTCATCGAAAGTTATGATGATCCCTTGCCTTGACCGCGGCTTGTCCGACCCGCCATCGGTTTTTTCGGAAGCGGCGCCTGAAAAAAATGAAAGCAAATCGTCCTCGCGAACGTTGTCATACCATCGCCTGTAATGCGCAAGTTGCCTTCTGAAGCTTGGAATCATGGCGTTATCCACGTTGTGGTAAGCCACTGCCCGAATGGATCGAATAGTTCCACCATCCTTCGCGATAAAGCCCCTCATGCTTTCCTTGCCGCCGGTTCGCCGTAAATCCTCAAATACTCAGCCACGCAGTTTTCTATGGAATAATCGGCTGCCTTTCGGGCCTGCGCCGCGAGTATTCTGTCTTTAAGTTTTTTATCCTCGTCCAAATCCAGAAGCGCCTTCGCGCAAGCGCCGTAATCTCCCGGAGGAAACAGCAAGCCAGCGCCTTGTACAAGATCGCGCAACCCGCCGGTGGCCGAGGCCACGACAGGGAGTCCCGACGCCATCGCCTCAAGGCACCCCAGGCCGAAACCTTCGGTCTTGGAAGTTTGCATATAATAATCCGAGGCGGCTAAAAGCTCGGGAACATTATCCTTCGTGCCCGCGAAATAACACCTTTCGACCAATCCAAGATCGCCGGCCAGAGCTTCCATCGAAGGCCGCGATGGCCCATCGCCGATAAAAACCGCCACGAAACGGTCCGGCAACCGCTTCAAGGCGCGGATCGCCGTTTCGTGATCTTTTTCCGCGATGAATCTGGCGGTCATCGATATAACGGTCCGGCCGCGGGCCCAGCTCAAAACACCGGCGTCGGGGTTGACCGCGGCACTGAACTTCCGCAAATCTATGCCATTCGGAACGACGAGCAATCGCCGGGAAGGAATGGAAAGCCAATCCATCAAGGAAGCGGCCACCCCTTCGCTCACGCATAGTATCATGTGGTGCTGGCCGTAAAGCCATCGTTCGAAGCTCCGCAGAAGGGGCATTTTCATTCTGCGATTATGCACCGCGTGTTCGGTGGTGATGAGTTTCGATTCGGCGTACCGCGCCTTCAGCGTGAGGAAGGCCAGGGCGCTCCAGTGAAAACTCGGGCCGAGATGGGAGTGAACCACATCGAAGGATTCGTTCGACATGAAGCCGCGCAATTCAAAAAAACGCGCCGGAGAATAAATATTGGAACCGTCGTTGTGCGCTATCGTCACCTTAACGCCCTTGGCCGCAAGCTCACGGGAATAGACGTCGTTCCTGCCGTCAATCACGTATAGGCTTATATCGTCCCCGCGGGCGGCGAACCGGGGAAGCAGCGCCGATACAAGTCGTTCGGCGCCTCCTGAGGCCAGGGAATTTATTACATGCAATACTTTCATTATGCGCTTTATCTATCGGAACACTTTTCGGAATTTCATTCTGTCGTACACCGAAACGGCAAGCCCCATCGGAGCAGCGAGCGCCACGATACGTTTAGCCCTCGCGCCCAGCCCCGGTGGGGGATAATTCTTGCCAAGGCTCAGCAGTCTGAAACGGACATAATTGACAGCTTCCCTGAAAAGACTGGATAAAGAATAAGGCAGGGCCAATTCCTCGGCATAGAAAAGAAGCGTTCCCCGCGGATTCCGAAGGCGAAGTTCGAAACTGCGGGCCGAAAGTCCGTCTTCACGGTAATCGCAGGTATATATCGCTTCCGGCATCAGCAACAGATCGTATCCCGCTTGCGCGATTCTGAACCATACAACACACTCGGTTATGAACTTTTCCCCCGGTATTTCCGGAAAAGGGAATTTCTTCAAAACGCTCGCCTTGAAAACTTCGGCCTTGTCGCCCCGGATTTTATCCTCGAAGGTCAGGGTTGCGGCGTCCCTGCGGCGAAGTCCTTCGGGAAAAGCTTTTCCGATAATTTCGCCCGTCTTGGTTTGCCTATATCCCATAATCCCACCGATAGCCGGATCGGCCTTGGCAATGTTCGTCCGCGGGGCGATTCTTTCCAGGGCATCGAGAGGAAGGACGTCGTCCGAATCGACGATATAAATCCAATCGCCCTTCGCTTCCGGAATTCCCTTGTTCAGGGCCCTGTGCTTACCCCCATTGGGGCTCCGAATCAGTTTGACAGGATAGGCGCTCGTTTCGATCCATTTACCGACCAGATCGGCAGTTCCGTCGCTCGATCCATCATCGACGATAAGCCATTCGAAATTCGACTCGGTCTGGGCGTCGAGGGAGGCTTTCAACGCAGGCAACGCATAAGCCCGGTTATATGTGGGCGTCAGTATGGTGAAAAGCGGCGGCATCATTTCGATATCTTGCCCGCGATTCGTTCCACAACCCATCCCTGAACGGCGCGCAATCGCTTTTCCATGGCGGAGTACATATCCACCAGGGAAGCGGCGAGCTTAGCCGGATTGGCGGCGCAAATAGCGGCTACGTAGGTCCCCTCGTCAACCGAGGCGATTACGATGCGCATGCGGACATCGTTTTCGGAAAATGCCCTGATCATCATGAAATGCAACGGCCTCTGGTTTTGCAGCGAAAAAAACAACCCCTCGCCCAGCCTTTTTATCGACATTTCATACCAGGACGAGCCGAAATTCGAATCCCTGAGATGGACAAAAAGCTCCAGAGAGTCGGGCAGGGCGGTAAGCGGCTTGGTTTCCATGGGAGTCTTCGACCCTGGCTGCGCGACCTGGTATACGTTGTCGAAAAGAACGGCGATGCCATTACGTCGTTCCGAATAATAAGTAACTCCCGATAGGGTTTCCACCTTCAGCAGTTCATTGATGATACCCAGCTTCTTATCTTCGCCCAAGGCGATGCCCGGAACGAGAAACGACGACTCCACATATACCGGTACATCGAATTCCTTGGGTAAAGCCCGAAGTACATCGCCCATAGTCCCCTGGGGGGAAAATCTAATATCGGCGGTGGTCCTGGGCCAAGCGACAAGCGTTGAGCCGTTTAGAAGTTCGGAATACTCCGTCTCCTGGAGGCCGGGCAGCAATGTCTTGAGCGAAGAAGCAAATCCGGGATTCGCGACCATGAAGAATACGCCAAAAAACAACGGGCCGGCAAAGAACCTAGTACGCACCCTTACCCCCCAATACGGCGCCTACGGTTTTGAACAAGACGTACAGATCCAGCCACAGCGACCAGCTCTGAATATAAAGAATATCCAAGGCTACGCGCTCTTCGTAATCCGTCTCCGACCTTCCGGAAACCTGCCACAAACCGGACATGCCCGGTTTGACACTGGAGAACAGCTTGTAATGGTGCCCATACTTCGGGATTTCTTCCTCGACGATGGGCCGGGGACCTACGAGGCTCATTTCGCCCTTCAGCACATTCCATATCTGCGGAATCTCGTCCAGGCTGGTCTTGCGCAAAAACTTTCCCATCCTGGTAATCCGGGGATCGTCATGCAATTTTTGATTCGCTTCCCATTCGAGCTTTCTCGCCGGGTCAGTGTCGAGTATCCGCCGAAGCACTTCTTTGGAGTTGACGACCATGGACCTGAACTTCCAGGCCATAAAGGGCTTCCCGTCTTTTCCCAACCGATGGTGCCGGTAAAAAACCGGACCCGGGGAATCGATTTTTATAAGAACCGCAATTATCAGTAGGAACGGAAGAAGCAATATTCCGCCGACCACCGACAAAACCAGGTCGATTACCCGTTTAAGGTTGCGGTTGATGGGCAGCAACAAACTTTGGACAGTATAGAGCCCCAGCACCCCATCAAAATCCTTGATGGACATCCATAGGTTTGTGACGCCGATATAATCGGGTATGAGGGTATAATACCTGAAGGACTGGACATAATCGGCAACGATCGTTCCGAGGCTCTTCCGGCTAATCCCCGGCATAGCGACGATGGCCGTGTCGATTTTGCATTCCGCCGCCACGCGAGGACCGAGGTCTAATCCATGAATAATCGGTATCCCGGCGTATTCGGTCCCCGTGGCAGGATCGTCATCCAGGAACAGGACAGGCCGATATCCCAGAAACGGCTTTTTTATAAGTCGATCCGCCATCAATTTGCCTGTCTGCCCCGCACCAAAGATGACTATATGTATACCCCACCAGGATCTATTTTGGAAAATCCTTCGGACTATGCTCCGGAACAGGGGAAAATAAATTATGCTACAGAGCCAGGACAGCATGAAGGCTATGGAATAGGGATCCAAGGATACTTCTTTGCTAATGATGATTCTGGAAAGAATTATACCATTATGGGTCAAAAACGAAGTAAGCGCGAATCTGCGCAGCTCTTCGGCATGAGCAAGGTTCAATCCGGGGTAAAGGCGAAAAATGTAAATAATCACGAGGAAGGCCGGAAGATAAGGCCAATACGTGATAAATGACTTAAAGTTTATAATATCCAGGTCGTAAGTATTTACGATAAAAAACCCGGAGCCGAAGCTGACCATGGCGGCGACGAGATCGGCGACTATGAAAGCGCCCACCATGGGCATTCTATTGAAGGCTTTTTGGGGCTTATAATTACGTTTAAAATTATCGAATGTCACAAAAACCTCTTCCATCCATAAGGTAGTATACTTCAAACCAATAGATACGACAGGTCCGACCGTGTTGACCCACGGTTTATACCATAAAGGCGCATAAAAGCCCGGATGGCGGCCGAAACACGCTCACCCAAGGCAACGGCAGTACACAGTAATCTCTTGATATCTATCGACAATCATGGCCTTCCGGTAAACCCGCATACTTTTGAAGGCTTTCCTCTACTAATCAACCTTTTGAATCCTTTCTGCCCTTTACTGGAATGAGGATATCACGAAATTCCCATCTTTAGTACACCCGTGAGACTGACATCAAAACCAAGCGAAAATGTCCTTAAAGTAAGTATCCGGGGAAGGAGCTGTCAATTTCTTCGTTGTACGGGTTTTGGCAAGATAGGTTTTCGGGTATGTATAATCCCGTTTCTTTATAAAATTCTTTATATACAATTGAATTGTTTGAATCCCTATTCAATATACGACGCAGGCCCCCGGCGGCAAGAGCCGGGGGCCTGCAGCCGGTTTTTACCTGTCTTTACTTTTTGCCGGACGAGGCCGAGGCGCCGGATCGGTTGCCGGAGGACTGCGGTTCCGGTCCGGAACCATCGGACTTGCCGGATTTGTTGGATTTGGGACCCCTGGGAGTGTCGCTGCCCTGGTCGTTGTCGGCTTTGCCCCTGAAGTAGGTATTGCCCAGGAGGGCGCCTTTTCGTTCGGTCCAGCGGGCCTTCAGGGCATGGAATTCGTTTGAGCCGGGGTCGATGCCGAGCTTTTGGGCCAGAAGACCCCAGCCGTGACCGGAGGCGCCGTCGGTGACGATCAAGGCCTCGTCCAGGGACAGTTGGGTTTCAGCGGCGATTTCCAGGGCCAGCCAGAGTTCGCCGGGGCTGTATCCTTCGGCGATATAGGCTTCCAGGACCTCGATTTCGATTTGAAAGGTAACTTGAAGTCTAGCGATGAGATTGGCATGGTCGACGAGGTCGAGTTCTTCCAGATAAATCTCTTCGTCCTCGACATCTTGGGCATAGGCGCCGCTTGCCAAAACGAAGCCTGCCAGAATCGCGAAGGCCAGTACGGATAGTTTCTTGAATGTTCTCATTTCCTACCTCCGCCTATGTATACTCAGGTACCGACGGGGCGGTTGCATAGTTTTCTCCGCGCTCCGATTGGCCCGGGACATGAAAACGGCTTTTCGAGTATGTTTATCGGAAGTTAAGCCCCCCAGTTGCAATAAAGGTCTGCTTGCGGTATATTCTATCAGACAGAAGCTTTTTCAAAAGCAAGGCGGTTTTTGAAAAAACAGTCTTTATAATGCGTACGTTTCGTCGTTCTTTATGCCTTTGGCACAAAAAGCGACGAAATTACAAAACAAGCACTAGAAATTGACCAATTTTTAGCGCTTGTTAAATTTCATCGACGCGCGCCGCATGAAACGATATAGCGATATTTTCGGGCGCCGTCGCACTGAGCTCGTTTTTGTCCGCCCGAACCAGGTTCGCGCCTGGGTTCTTTAGTGCGGCTCCAGCCTTGATTGACCAGGTTCATGCTGTTCAAGCAAAAACAATAGGATTTTTATGAATTTCTCATCGTTCGGTTTCGATCCGAGGGTAGCCGCGGGCATCGCGGCGGCGGGCTACGAAAGCCCCACGCCCATCCAGGAGAAGGCTATTCCGGTTATTTTGGAGGGCAGGGATCTCTTAGGCCTCGCCCAGACGGGGACCGGCAAGACAGCGGCCTTCGCCCTGCCGATACTGCAAAGGCTCCTGGGCGGCGACCGCTGCAAGGCCAGGGTTTTGGTCATTTCGCCCACCCGCGAACTTGCCGAACAGACCCACAAGGCTTTCGAAATGTTGGGCAAGGCCGCGGGCTACCGCAGCATGAGCGTTTTCGGCGGAGTTTCGACAAAATCCCAGATAAAAACCCTGAAAACCAGGTTGCCCGAGATTCTCGTGGCCTGTCCCGGCCGCTTGCTGGACCTGATGGGCCAGCGGGTGGTCGATCTTTCGGGCATAGAGATTCTGGTTCTGGACGAGGCTGACCAGATGTTCGACATGGGGTTTCTTCCTTCCATAAAGAAGATAATCGCGAGCCTGCCCCGGGAGCATCAGACCCTGCTCTTCTCGGCCACCCTTCCCCAGGAAATACGGGCCCTGGCCAAGCAGTTCCAGCGGGATCCGGTGCGGATCGAGATCGGCGCCTCCAGGCCCGCCGAGACGGTGAGCCACTTTATCAGCCCCGTGAGCCAGGGCGACAAGTACGAGGCGCTGCGGACGGTGCTGGGCGGCATAGAGGAGGGTCAGACCCTCATTTTCACCAGAACGAAGCATAGAGCGAAAAAGCTGGCGCTTCAGCTGACCAATGCGGGCTTCAACTCCACCTCCCTCCAGGGTAACCTCTCCCAGGGGCAGCGGGAAAAAGCCATGGCCAGCTTCCGCTCGGGCCGGGCAAAGATAATGGTGGCCACGGATATCGCCGCCCGGGGAATCGACGTGACCCAGATTTCCCATGTGATCAACTTCGATATTCCCGACACCCCCGAGGCCTACACCCATCGCGTGGGCCGCACCGGCCGAATGCTCCGCAAAGGCCTCGCCCTCACCTTCGTGACTCCCGAGGACAAATCGATCCTGCGGGCTATCGAGCGCTATCTGGGCAAGCCCATCGAGCGGATGGGGCTGGAAAGGGCGGCGATGTAAGCCCAAATTCCCCCGGGGCTCCGGGGCCCTGTCTCGAAACGAGTTTCTTTTAACTTCAAACGGCCGCGGCCTTCAGCCCTGGCCGTTTTTTTAATCACTATCGCGCGTATATGGGAACCATGGTATCCTTCCACCTATAGAAACGTGAGGACACGGCCCTAATAAAAAAATATGACGGCGAGGAGTACGCAATGAAAAAGTTCTTGATCTTTGCGGCGCTGGTGAGTTTTTTAATTGTCGGATGCGATTTGTTTCCGAGTTTTACAATCAACGATATTCTGGGAGAGTGGGATTTTTCTGATCGAACAATAAAGGGAAAGGCTGCCACTGATATTCACCTAGGCATTCTTGACGAGAATACTTTTGATCTAGGATGGGATACCAGCGAGAACGATTATTGGATAGCTTGCAACGGAACAATGAAAAACAACGTCTTTACAGGAACCTATGATGCATGGGATGGGAAGCTTGTCGGTGATTCACAAATTGTGGATGACGCAAATATCAAAATCACATTTACATTGAATGACGACAAGCTTACCGCTACATTTGAAGGCTCAGGCTTACTTGATGGTGTTACGCTTACCGAGGGCGTTAAACAAGTATACTAACTCAAAAATTGTAGCCTAGAACAGCGTCTACAATGGATTGAGATAAATATCGTTTTTCTCTCAGCTTGGCGGCGCGGAATACTTAGTACTTTTCCCCGTCAGCGTTACTTTTTTCTATAGGACGGCATGTCGTTTTAAAATCTCCAACGTCTTCTCGATCGGCAAGGCCCGCCGGGTGTTGCCGTCCCGGCCTGTCATGGTTTCGGCGGCGAAGAGGGAGTTGATGATGGCTTCCTCGATGGCTTCGGCCTGGGCGGCGAAAAGGGGCGACATGGCTTCGTCGGGCAGGACTTCGCGGCGAAGGAGAAGGGGGGCTTTTGATTCGGCCGACACTTGGGCCGATGAGGATTCGCCGGCGTCGGAGGTTGGTATCGATCGCGGGCCGCCCTCCGTGGCGCCCGGGAATCGCAGATCCTGGCATTCGGGATCGTGGGGAACGGGATTGGCGGTGGTAAAGGCGATGAAAAAATCGCCGGAGCCGCTGGCGGAATAAAAACCGGTCCGAGCCATGCCGAGGCCGCCGCGCCGGGCCATGCGGGTGAGCAGGCGGGCGTCCAGGGGGGCGTCGGTGGCGATGACTACCATGCAGGAGCCGGGCGGGTCGGGGGGAGGGAATGCGGTCTCCGGTTCGCCCGGGCTTTGGCGCTTGAGCAGGGCGCCCACGGGTACGCCTTTGATATGGAGATCGCCTCCGAAATTGGTCTGGGCAAGGACGCCGATGGTCCAGCCGCCTTGCCCGGCAGGGAGTTTTCGGGACGAGGTGCCTATGCCGCCCTTGAAGCCGAGACAGGAGCAGCCTGTGCCGCCGCCGACATTGCCTTCGGCCGGTGGCAGTCCCGCGGCGGGAGCCTTGCCGGCCCGGCTGTTCGCGGCCAGGTTTTCCCGCGCGTCCCGGATCGCGGCCAGCAGGTGCTCCTCGCGAAGATGTCTGCCTTGAATATCGTTCAAAAATCCGTCGTTGATGTCGCCGACCACGGGGTTGACCGTGCCGGTCGTGATACCGATCTCGGGGCTTGCCGAGCAGGCGTAGCCCACCATGGCGTCGGCGATCCGGTGCACCGACAGGGTGTTGGTGAGGGCAATGGGCGTTTCGATGGTGCCGAGTTCCCGGATTTGGTGAAGTCCGGCGGATTTCCCGAAGCCGTTGAGCACGAAACAGCCCGCCTGGACTTTTTTCCTGAAAATATTCCCTCCATGGGGAAGGATGACGGTGATGCCGGTCCGTACCGGGCCCTTGCCGACTTTAAGGGGGCCTTCGCCTTCGACCAGGGTGAAGTGGCCGACCCCGACACCCGGTACGTCGGTAATGGCGTTGTGTTTTCCCGGTTCGAACGCGCCGAAAATGATGCCAAGATCCCGTGGCCTGGGTCGAGCCATAGCGTGCCTCCGAAGGTCGTTTCCGCGCCAGGCCGAAACATGGCCGATCGATGTTTCAGCCTGTAAAATCGGGCTTATTTACAATCCGCCCGACCGCATTTATACTTATTCTATCATACTGGAAGAATTCGGAGGAGGTTATCCGTGTACGTATCCAAACTGACGTCCGCGCGCTTTAAGGAACTGGCAGGCAAAATCGATACGGTCATTATTCCCGTCGGCAGCCTGGAAGCCCACGGCATGCATTGCCCCCTGGGAACCGACAATATCATTCCTGAGCGCCTGTGCTCGGACCTGGAAGCAAAAATAGGCGGCGATGTGCTCATCGCGCCTTCGCTCAATTATGGATACACCCCTTCTCTGATGAAATTCCCCGGGACGATCACGATTCCCGCCGAGACGATCCTTTCGATGTATACCGAAATCGCCTGCGGCTTCGTTCGCTGGGGCGCCAAATACATCGTGTTCATGAACGGCCACGGGGGGAATATTCCTATGTTGACAATCGCTTGTGACCGTGTGGCGAAGGTTGGAGGCTATGCCCTGGCAATAAGCTGGTGGACTACCTTTTCAGCCGATATTCTAAAAATTTGCAATACCCAAGGCCATGCCGGAGAGGACGAGACTTCGTTAATCTTAGCGGTCGATGCCTCTCTTGTCGATGACAGCAAACGGAGTGTGCATATGCAAAAATCATTCTGTGCACCGCTTTCAGGTCCCGATATGGTTGATCATAGGCTACCTGGAGCGATGAACGGCGACTCAAAAGCCGCTACCGTCAAGAAGGGCGAGGATATGTTTGAAATGATACTGACGAAAAATCTCGAATTTATTCGTCGATTGAGGGAGAAAGACTTTACGAATCCAATAATATGAATTTTATCCTACTGTTTCTTTAAATAGACGTAAGAAGTTTTTCCATGCGATTTTTTCTACTGCTTCAGGCCCAAGTCCTGCATCGAGCAGGGCTTGGATAATGTTTTGTGAGGCGGACGCATCCTCAAGTCCTACCACCGGGGGATAGACTTCGGGCGGATAAAGATATTCGCAAAAATGCATGCCGAGTCCTATGTGGTCAATACCGGCCGAACTGATAAGGCTCAGAAGATGTGCGACATACCGACTAAGAGTATGATTGTCTCTGTCTTTTATTGGTGCTAACGCCGCCGGGCTGGTCATGCACCCGATCAATCCTCCTGCATCGGCGATCTTCCTGGCCTCCTCGGCCGAAAGATTTCTTCCGTTGTCATATATTTCTTTAGAAAGAACATGAGAGATCATAACCGGACGTTTGCTTATAGTAAGAATATCAGCTTGCGTTGCACGACCCGCATGGGACATATCGATAAGAATGCCAAGCTGATTCATGAGGGCAACTACTTGTCTTCCTTTCTCCGTTAAACCAAGGGCGAGGGAATCATTACGGGCTCCTTTAATACCCTTCAAACCACCACCGAAATCATTGTCATCGTTATGAGTAATAATTGCGACCCTGAGTCCGGCTTCATTATAAAGTCGTACTATCCAGTCGAGATTGCCTTTTGTCGGGCTTAAGCCTTCATATCCTACAATGGCAGCGAAAACTCCAGTGTCGATGGCATGGACTAAATCAGCAGCGCTAAGTACATGGAGAATGGCTTCGTTGTCCTGTTTTAACTCTCTTTGCACCGTATTGATGAACTGCTCTAAATGCATCGGTTCGCTGCTCTCGCCCGCCATTCTGCAATCGGTTATTACAGCCCCAACAATCCCGCCGGCCTTCATACGCTGCAAATGTCTGGTTTCCAGTTCTGGAGGAGGCGTTTTGCCGCCGTTATTTGATCTATATAATTCAGCCCTCCGCGTCAGGTCCATAAAGAGGTCGGCGTGCATATCGAGAATCGGCACCATGTTTCGCCTCCAAAGTGTTCGCGTTGAGCCGATTGGGCAGGGTAACAAGATGGACAGGATTTACAGGAACGGCAATTGGGTCGGGGCTGATTTTCCCCCAGCGTTTCCCGTAGACCCTGAAAGTCCCCTTATCCTGCCCAGCGGAGCATAGCGCAGTCTAATTAGCGACCGCTCCAATTGCGATAGCTTGTAACACCGCGCGCCCGGCGGCCGTAACGGCAGCGCTATCGACTGTAGCTCAGAATCTCCTTCTCATAACGCTCCCGGTCGAGGGAGCGCAGGAAGGCCAGGGCGAAGTCCCTGGCCGCGACGTAGTCCCGGTAATCCATTATGGAGGAGTTCGTATGGATATAGCGGGACGGCACGCCCACGGTAATGGAAGGACAGCCCGAGCGGGCGGTATGGATTTCGCCCGAGTCGGTGCCGCCCAGGGCCATGAAATACTGGAATGGTATCTTTTTCCGCTCCGCCAGTCCCGTGGCGTACATGAACAACCCCCGGTGGGTTATGGAAGTCCGGTCCAGATAGCGCAGGAGCACGCCCTTGCCCTGCTGGCCTAGCTCTTCGGGATCGCCCATGTTGTCGTTGGCCGCCGAAGACTCGAAGACCACCGAAACTTCAGGTTCGATCATATAGCCTGAGGTCTTGGCGCCCCGCAAACCCGATTCCTCCTGAACCGTGGCGCCGATATAGAGGTCCACGTCCAGCTCCTCGCCGGCCACGGCTTCCAGCACGTCCAGGGCCAGGGCGCAGCCGAAGCGGTTGTCCCAGGCCTTGGAGAGCAGTTTCTTGCCGCCTAAGAGGGGGACAAAGGGACCGTCCACGACGATCATGTCGCCGGGGCGCAGACCTGCGTCGAGGACCTCCTGCTTGGATTCGGCGCCTATGTCGATGAGCATCTGGTCCAGGGAGAGCAGACGACGGGTCGAGTCCTCAGGCAACAAGTGGGGAGGTATGGAAGCGACGGCGCCGGGGTAGGCCTGGCCCGTGAGGCTGGAGTAGACCTTTACCCGCTGGGCCATGACCACATGCTCCCAGGTTCTTCCCAGGGGAAAGAATTTCAGCAAACCCTTGGGGGTAATCTGTTTGATCACGAAGCCCACCTCGTCCATGTGACCGCTCATCATCACCTTGGGGGCGCCTGCCTTTTTGGAACGCTTTACCGCGAAGACCGAGCCGAGTCCGTCGAAGACGAGTTCGTCGCTATAGGCCGAAAACTGGGCTTTCATATAGTCCCGCACCCGCATTTCATGGGCTGCGATGCCGGGAAGCTGGGTGAGGGTTCTGAACCGTTCGATTTCTTTTTCACTGGGTGTCATTGGGTGATTCCTTTATCAGACGAATTGTTCGGCAAGTCGGCAGGCCGCGAAGCGGCCGGGGCTCACTTCCCTGAGCTCCGGGTCGGCGGCGCCGCATTCGGCTCTGGCGTAGGCGCAGCGGGGAGCGAAGCGGCAGCCCGGTTTGGGGTTGATGGGAGAACTCACTTCGCTCTTGAGGATTATGCGTTCCCGCTTGGAATTGAGCTTGGGGATTGGGATGGCCGAAAGCAGGGCTTGGCCATAGGGGTGTATGGGTTTTCTGAAGAGTTCCTCGGTCGGCCCCCGCTCCACGATCTGTCCCATGTACATGATGACGATATCGTCGGATATGTGCTTCACCACCGACAGGTCGTGGGTGATGAAAAGATAGGTGAGGCCCAGCTTTTCCTGGAGGTCCATGAGGAGGTTGAGTATCTGGGCCTGGATAGAGACATCCAAGGCCGAGACCGGCTCGTCGCAGACGATGAATTCGGGATCCAGGGCCAAGGCCCGGGCTATGCCGATTCGCTGCCGACGGCCTCCGTCCAGTTCGTGAGGGTAGGCATCGTAGAGCCGTTCGGCCAGGCCCACGGTGCTCATGAGCTGGCGCACCCTTTCCTCGTACTCCAGGGAGCTGCCCACTTTCTTGTGGATTTTGAGGGGCTCCCCGATGATCGAAGCCACGGTGTGCCGGGGATTTATGGAGGAGTAGGGGTCCTGGAAGATCATCTGCATGCGGGTTCTGAGTACATTCATGTCCCGCTCCGAGGCGCTGGTCACTTCGGTGCCGTCATAGACGATGGAGCCCGAAGTGGATTCGTGCAGCCGCACCAGAAGCCTGCCCGTGGTGGACTTGCCGCAGCCCGATTCGCCCACCATGCCGAGGGTCTTTCCCTTTTTTATATCGAAACTTATGTCGTCCACGGCATGGAGACTACCCCTGAACGTGTTGAAATACTTTTTCAGCTTTTCAACCCTCACCAATGCTTTTCCTTGCTCCGCAGTACTGGATTTAGTTTTAACGCGCATTCTTAAGCTCCGGTTCTTGTTTCGCGAAAAGGTGGCATTTCACCAAATGCCCATCGAACAAATAATCCTGCGGGTGGACATTCTCGCATATCGGCATTTTATGGGTACACCGCGGACAAAAATAACAGCCTTTGGGCAGTGCGGTTGGGTCCGGCATTAATCCGGGTATGGGCGTAAGTCGGTGTACGTTTTCACTGAGATCGGGAAGAGAACCGAAAAGGCCGACGGTATAAGGATGCAGGGGTTTTCCGAATATTTGATCCACCGTGCCGTATTCCACGATTTCCCCCGCATACATCGTTGCGACTTCATCGCAGTTTTCCGCCACAAGACCCAGAGAATGGGTTATGAAAAGCACAGAAGTCCCATTTTCTTTTATAAGCTTCCTCATGAGATCGAGCACCTGTGCCTGAATGGTAACATCAAGAGCGGTGGTGGGTTCATCAGCCAGAAGCAGGGTCGGGTTGCATGCAAGTGCCAGTGCGATAACCACCCGCTGTTTCATTCCTCCCGAAAACTGATGAGGATATTCTCTTGCCCTGCTGCCCGGTATTCCTACGGTTTCCAGCATAGTCTCCGCTTTTTTCCACGCCTCGACTTTATTCGCTCCCTCATGCTTCATAACCGTTTCGGCAATCTGCTCGCCCACAGAAAGAACAGGATTTAGCGCTGTCATCGGATCCTGAAAAATCATAGCCATATCCTTGCCCCGCATGCTTCGCAATTCCTGCTTGCTCATGGCGAGGATATCTTTGCCGTTAAACCAGAGTTTCCCTTCGATTATTCTTCCCTGAGGAGCTCGAACCATATTCAACATGGCCAGAGCCAGGGTCGTTTTCCCAGCGCCAGTTTCACCCACGAGTCCAAGTACTTTGCCCTTTTTCAGGGTGAGAGAAAGACCATTTATCGCTTCGACAATTTTTCGTTCTGAATAATATTGGACCCTAAGATCTTTTACTTGCAGTAGCATATCCATATCGCCCACCTATCTTTTCAATTTTGGGTCGAGGGCATCGCGAAGACCATCACCCATCAGATTATACGCAAGCACTGTAAGAAGAATCGCGATACCGGGCGCGAAAAGCGTATGCGGAGCGTATTGTATGAATTCCCTTGCCTCGGAGAGCATATTCCCCCATTCGGGTTTGGGAGGCATTATTCCAAGTCCGAGAAATGACAAAAACGAAGTCCAAAGAATGGCCGTTCCGACATTCAGCGTCGATTGTACGATAATAGGCGCGGTGATGTTTATAAGAATATGGCGAAAGACTATTCGCATATCGGAAGCGCCAATGCACTTCGCCGCCTCTACGAATTCCTGGTCCTTGATGGTTATTATCGAAGCGCGTACTATTCGTATATATCTGGGTGCCAAGGTAATGCTAATCGCAACTAGAAGGTTGAAGAAAGAATTCCCCATGGCCGCGACTATGGCGATGGAAAGCATGATCATCGGTATCGAAAGTAGAATATCGGTTATGCGCATAATGAGGGTATCGATCCATCCACCCTTATAACCGGCGATGGCGCCTAACGTCCCCCCCAAGGTGAGCGCAAAAAGAACCGCGACAAATCCGATTATCATCGATACCCTTGCGCCATGTAAAATCCTTCCTAAAATATCGCGACCATAATTATCCGAGCCCAGCAAGAAGCGATGTTCGATTTCTTGCTCTTGAAAATATACGATTCCTGTCTCTCCTGGCTTCAAAAAGGCGTTTTCGAGGGAGTTGGCGGTTACAAAGTCATAACTGTAAAACAGGTCCGCAAAAATCGCGATGAGCGCTACTATAAGAATAAAGATCAAGCTTATCGTGGCTAATTTATTACGGGAAAACCTTCGCCAGAATTGGCCAAGATTTTTGCCTGTCCTCTTTATCGCACGCCGGATGTTCGAGCTGGTTATTTCAGGCGACTGCATTGAGGCCTTCCTTTTTGTGCTTTATCTTAGGCTTGCGCTTCGTTTCTTTAACCCTGGGATCGACAAGTCCATAGAGAATGTCGACTACAAGGTTTACCAGTGTGAATACTATGGCGACAAAGCAAATAGAGCCGAGAATCTGTGGCGTATCTTTAAGATAAATCGCATCTACCATGATCGATCCGATACCAGGATACGCGAATATTTTTTCGGTGAGGACCGCTCCGCTCAAGAGGGCTCCAAACTGTAGTCCTGCTATGGTAATTATTGGAATGAGAGCGTTGCGGAGAGCATGTTTTCTAATTACGACCTTCTCATCCATTCCCTTTACACGCGCGGTTCGAATATAGTCCTGTTCCATAACTTCAAGCATGGAGCTTCGGGTCATTCGCATGAGAATCGCCATGGAGTTGAGCGATAGGGTTATCATGGGGAGGATAAGCGAGATCGTCTGTTTGGGATCAGACATCGCCGGGAATATTCCCAGCTTGTTGGCGAAGAAATATATAAGCACCATGGCGACCCAGAACGTTGGCATTGAAGCCCCAAGGAGCGCCAGGACGGTAAATATCATATCGATAAACGAGTATGGCCTCGTGGCTGAAAGTATTCCTATCGGCACTCCCAGCAAAATAGCCATTATCAGAGCCCCTGTCGCGAGGAGTACGGTATTGGGAAAGGACGAAAGGATTAGCTCGAATACATATCGATTGGTTATATAGGATCTTCCCAAATCCCCGAATACCAATCCTCTGTACCCGAATACAGGATGTTTATAGCCGAAGAGAAATCGTACATATTGCACGAAAAATGGTTTATCCAACCCCATATCGGTACGCATTTGAGCATACGCGGCGGGTGAAGCGTTCGCTCCCAACATCATCTGCGCAGGATCGCTCGGTGTTATGTACATGAGGGCGAACACGAGAAAAGTAACACCGATGAGCACGGGAACGAGCATAAATATTCGCTTGGCGATATATCTCAGCATCGGTACTTCCAGTTTCCGCAAGACCCCCTGGGATTTCTTCAAAGGGGAGTCTCCGGCAGTTAAATAATAGTGGACGCCCCTACAACGGGGCGTCCAAAGCCTTTGATTTAGAAAAGTTTAGTAAGCCTGTACAGATCGATCAATTTGCTCTTGAATCCAGAACTGTCTAGATTGCCAACTCTAGGATGGGTTGAGAAGACGGTATTTTCAAATACCATTGGGAATAATGCCTTGTCCGACATGAGTTGAACCTGGGCTGTGGTATAGGCTTCCTTGCGAACCTTCGGATCCAGGGAATAACGAGCCTTCTGTATACTGGCATTGACAATATCACTGTTGTAGAGCGAACCGTTCATGCCGGTGCCGATGGACTCGCCATTGAAGGTAAGGCAGGTATAGTCGGAATCCGCGGTGGGAGTAAACCAACTACCAATGATCATATCATAGCCTTCACCAGTTTTTCGCATCTGAACTATCTGGGAATTAACCATGGGAATTACTTTGATCAAGTCGATTCCCAGTCCTGTCTTGACCTGATCCTTGACGTTATTAGCCAGTTTTACACTCGTGGAGGTGTTCGGTACGGCGAGGGTAAGGCATTCGGGAACCAATTTTGCCCTAAACTCTGGAGAGAGTGCGGCAAACTCAGCCTTGGCCTTCGCTCTATCCTGATACCAGGTTTTTTCGTTGAATTCTACGAAAGGTGTCCCCGCTGGAGCACCCTCAACATACCCAATAAAGCCAGGCTGCATCATCTGGTTGGCTAAAAGAGCCTGACCGTTGAAAAGATCAACTTGCCGGATAAAGGGCGCCGGGTTCAAGGAGTAGAACATCGCCTTTCGCAGATGAGTGGAATCGAGAGTATCGTACTTACCGCTAAGATCCATCTTGCCGTTACGCATCTGCCCCACCAGTACGGAATTCATATTGAAATAACCGTAATGGATTGTTACACCCGATTGAGAGGAGATTTTGATTCCGGCTTTTTCCAAGCTGTTTAGATCAAGAAGCGACATATTGTAGGCAACGTCGACTTCACCGGTTAAGAGTACATTATTTACCTGGGACGATTCGGTAATGGTTCGATACTTAATATTCTTGAACGCGACAGTGGATGCTCCGCCCCACCAGGCTTCATTGCGGGTAAGATTGACTTCGGTCGGATTAGGCCATGTATCCAGCTTGAAAGGACCGGTTCCGACAACCACCTTGGTTCCATAATCCGCGCCGGCCGCTTCGACGGTTTCAGCGTCCTCGATTCCCGAACAATAGTGGGAAAGAATATTCAGGGCGGGCCCGTAAGGGGATGCTGTCATATACTTGGCCCTATCCGCCCAAGAGTTCATAGCCACTGTGGCATACTCGGGATTTTTAAGCCTCCCCCAATGAATCCTTACCGTGTAATCGTCCACCTTTTCGACAAGCATGATAGCAGAGAACATGCTCTTGGCCGAAGACTTGGGATGGTGGAGAATCCTATTGAAGGAGAAAACCACATCGTCCGCAGTAAGGGGATTACCGTTGTGGAATTTAACGTTTTTCCTCAGCTTGATCGTATAAACCGAATAATCCTTTGAAATTAGGCCGTTTTCCACTGTAGGAATGCTTTCCGCTAAAAGCGGGTAGAAGGTTTCATCAGTCCTCATGCCTATCAGTGTTTCATTTATCTCATGCATTACCTGTGCTTCGTTAAGCGTTGTGTATAGGTTGGGGTCGAGGGGCTGGCAAGGACCTGTTAGCACTACCACAAGGGTATCGGGATCCCTTTTTTTAAGCGACGGCCCCTGGGCGAAAACGCCGATTACGAGGATTGCCGCCATGAGCAATACCATGATTTTCTTCATACCATGTGCCTCCTTACGATATTCCTGGTTCATGCCGTCCTTATTCGTAAAGGCGGCGTGTTCCCCACAAAAACGACTATACTAAGCGATTTAGTCTACAGCCTTGTATGCGCTTATTACCGCATAACCTTTCTGCTCCATCTCCTGGTTTTCTTTACGTTCCTCGGCGGATTCTTCTTTTTGGGCGAGGGATGCCTGATTGACAAGGGTCTGAAGAACGGCAACGAGTCCTACATAAGAATTATTGAGAAGCAGAGAATTTCTCTCGCAACGGACAACAATATCGGCAAAGGAATAAAAGGGACAGGCTGATGAGTCGGTGATGAGAATAAAGGCGCCGCCCCTTTCCTTTGTGAAGGATGCGATATGCATTCCTTCCCCAGAATAAGGAGGAAAGGTTGTAAGAAATAAGCAATCCCTAGATGTGAAAGACTTGAGAGAAGGCGTATAATCTGAAACACAGCCGTAAATGGGTATTATTTGTTTTTCCAGGGTCGTCCTAAGGGAATATTCGAAGCTCCCCATAAAATGACGGGTCAGGCCAAAACCCGCTAAAAATATTCTTTCGGAAGTCTTTATGTATTCTACGATTTTATCCAATGCGTCGTTATCTAGGTTCTCGAAAGTTTTGCGGAGATTCTCCTGCTCGTTTTGAAAAAACATTTGCCGTTGTTTGTTTCGAGACAAACCGTTCAATCCGCTACTCGTTATTTTTTCATAGGAATTGATCTGGTGAGCTATTTCAGCTTGCAACTGGCGCCGCAGTTCGGAATAGCCCTTCATGCCCAGACTTCGTGCGAAGCGTACCAGCGTGGCATTGCTGATTCCTATATCCTCGCTCATTTTGTAGATTGAAGAAAATCCTACACTCTGGCCGTTATCCAGGATATACTGAGCAATCTTTTTGTGGAGTGGCGACATGGTTGGAAGATTTTCTTTAATACGCCCAAAGATCATTATCCAATGCCCCTTATAGTCAGATAGTAACTTTTGTTTTATGATAGTCTCACGAGGAAACAAATATGTCAACAAGATAATTTGTTGTACATACCTGGAGGAATAGAGTGCTTATCCTTATTAAGAACGTTGACTTGTTCGCCCCTCAGCACCGTGGTCGTCAAAACATCTTAATATGTGGAGACAAAATTGCGGAAATTGCGCCAACAATCACTATAAAAGCCGATTTAGTAAAGATAATCGATGCGGAGGGGTCGATCGCAATCCCGGGCCTTATCGATCAACACGTCCATATCACCGGCGGCGGTGGCGAAAATGGACTATTAAGCAGAATAGAGCCTTTACCTGTCTCAGATTGCATTGAAGCAGGAATAACCACGATTGTAGGTCTTTTAGGCACCGATTCGGCAACCAGGAGTGTACATTCTCTCGTTGCGTATACAAAAGCCATGAATGAATCGGGAATAACAGCTTACTGTTTAACGGGATCGTATGCGTACCCTTCGCCGACGATAACCGGCTCTGTAGCGAATGACATCATTTATATCCAGGAAGTCATCGGGGTAAAACTAGCCATCTCTGATCATCGCTCATCTTACCCAAGCAGGAAAGAAATTTTACGCCTTGCGTCGCAGGCTAGGACTGGAGGGTTGATTTCCAATAAGGCGGGGATTGTTCATTTCCATGTAGGAAAAGAAAAAAAAGGAATTGCTGATATTATAGAGATTGTTAAAACCACCGATTTTCCAATTAACCATTTAAAACCCACCCATATGAGCAACCAGCTTGCCGATGCCTATGAATTCGCCGCCCTTGGCGGTTCTATAGACTTTACTTCAGGGCGCGACCCTGAAGAGGTAGCTGCAAAGATTGAAGAGATTTTAGCGATTGTCTCCCCTGAACGGATCACTATCAGTTCGGATGCCAATGGAAGCCTTCCCATATGGGATGAGAAGCGAACTCTTATTGGAATACGTAAAGCCGAGATCTCAACTCTTCTTGAAACATTGCAGATTCTTGTTCTTCAAAAACACTTTTCTCTAGAACAGGTTCTTCCTTTTTTTACGAAGAATGTTGCCCAGGGCTTAAAGCTCTATCCGCAAAAAGGCTGCATCGAGATAGGAAGCTGTGCGGACATTACAATTACGAATAGTTCACTGAAGCCTCAGGCGGTATTTGCCAAAGGGAAACAGCTTTTATAGGTTGGTTTACTTTTCAGAAGGCTTTTTCCCCGGGAACGTATACCAGAAGATAACGACAAATACCGACTGAGTATGTCCGAAAAAGGGCCTTACTCTTTCAGCATCACCTTGATTATCTCCAGGTCTGTGGCGCGCATGCCCACCGAGCCAACCTGGCCGATGTTGCGTATGGTGGCTTCGACGTCCGCGCCCACCAGGCCTTCGCCGTCGGAGAACTTCTTGCCTTCTTCCATGCCGATTTCGTGGGCCATGATAGCGGCTTCCAGGGCTGTGGCTATCTTGGCGGCGCAGGAGGATTTGGCTCCGTCGCAGAGTATGCCGTCGGCGGTGGCGATGGCGTTGGTGATAGTGGCGGCGATCTGTTCATAGCTGCCGCCCTTGAGCCAGGCAATGGCTGCGGCGCTGCCCACCGCGGCGCTCACCGCCCCGCAGTAGGCCGAGAGTTTTCCAATATACTCCTTCTGCTCCAGGGAGACGAGATTGCTGATTATAAGGGCGCGGACGAGCTTTTCCTGGTCGCAGCCCAGGGTGGCGGCGTATTCGATGACCGGCAGGCTCACCGTGAGTCCCTGGTTGCCGCTGCCCGAGTTTATGACCACGGGAAGGGCGCAGCCCCCCATGCGGGCGTCGCTTCCCGCCGCCGCCCGGGCCCTCGCCCTGACCCGGACATCGTTGCCTCCGTACTTGAGCAGGTTCTTGCCCACCGAAACCCCGTACTCGCCGGAAAGCCCTTCTTCCGCTATGGCCGTGTTGAGTTCGATCTGCTGACGGAGCAGGTAGCCTATCTCGTCCAGCTCCGTCGTCCGGGCGAACTCCAGGATGTCTTTCACGTTGAGGAGGGAATACTCCCGACGATCGGTGCTGATTCCCTTCGTTCGCGTCCCCCGGGCATCGAAAAATGGGGCCCCGTCCCGCTCAATCAGGCTGATGCCTGTATGGGTATGCTCTACGATCACGCGCGCGTTTTTATTTCCGCTCCACACCCGGGCTTCTATGTACAGCCCTTCGATGCCTTCAGCCAGTTCCTGGACGCAAAAGCCGCGTTCCTTGAGGCGCCGTATTTCAGCGATGTCTTCCTCGGTCAGGCCGGCCAGGACTTCAAGGTTTGCGTCGGCCCGGTCGGATACGATGCCCGCGATAGCCGCCGTATCGATGCCTTTCAAGCCGCCGGTATTGGGCACGGTGACGCCTTTCACATTCTTGATGATATTGGCGCTGCAACGAATCAGAATCTTCTCCGGCATAGTCCCTAAAACCTGTCTCGCTTTTGCTGCCGCAAAAGCGACCGCAATAGGCTCGGTACAGCCCATGGCGGGAACCAGTTCTTCCCGTAGAATAGCTCTATATGCCCTGGCGGTCTCTCGATTCATCCTTAGTGCACTCCTCTTTGAAGGCATGATATACTGATTCAGGCCCTAATGTAATATGAAACGATAGCGGCGCCGGTCTTTCGGCCCAATTGTCGGCGCGGGGAGGCAGCCTGTGAAGGTTATCAATACCATACTCATTCTCGCTCTCATTATAGCCTCGGTACTTTTCGCGGTTCAGAATACCGAAACCGTGACTGTGACTTTCATCGCCTGGTCGGTTACCGGTTCGCTTTCCCTTCTTCTCATAATCGCGCTTATCCTGGGCTTTATAATAGGAAGTCTCTTGATGGCTCCCTCCGTTTTGAGCAAGAAATTCCAATCTTTCGGATTAAAGCGCAGGGTTTCCAAGCTCCAGAAGGAAAAAGAAAAGCTCAACAAGAAAATCGAAAAGAGCGAAGCGCAGCAGGAGGCTTTGCCCCAGCCCGACACAGCCTCCCTGGCCGCCCCCGAGGGTCCGGAGGGAACTTCCGGCTCTCCGGAAGACTCTAAAGCACAGCCCCCGGCCCGTTAAGACGGTCTCCTAAAGCAAGCAGCCAAAGCAACCTTCTAACACCCGCCCGCAAGAGGCGCCATCAAGGATACCTCCGCAACCGGCGCTTTCATCGATCAAATATCCCATCCCATCGCCAAAGGCCAATACTGCCCAAGAATGAGGACATGCTTTGTATACGGGCAAAAAAAGCCCCGTTGCCATGTCGAAGACCGGGGGTTGGGTCGCCGCGGGGTTGGGGGGTGCGGCGTGGGGTCCGGCTCCGAACATTTCAACGGGGCAAGTAAACAATACCAAAAATTCAGGGCAATAGCAAGCTTGGCGTGAAAGTTCTTTCCACGCCGGGCTTCTATCAGGATTTCTTGAAGAAATCCGCGAAGGGATTGTAGGTCATGCCATCATCCTCGCGGCTCTGGCGAGGTCGGGCATAGGGCTCCCGGTTTTTTCGCTCAAAGTCCCGGCCGTCCCGCCCTCTCCGCTCCGGGTCCCGGAGCCCCCGGGGTTCGCGTTCCGGCGTCGAGCTTTCTTTCGACCTAAGGCGAATCTTCGCCTGCGGGCGCTCTCCCGAACTGCTTTGCCGGGAATCCTGTCGTTCGTCCAGGGGCTTTCCCGTCTGCCCCGTCCGAACCCGGGCGTCGTCTTCCCGCAGCCCTATGGGGCGAGCCTCCCGACGATGGTCGCCTTGATGCCGGCCTTCCTGTCTTTGACCGGAGCTTCCCTGCTTGAGCGACAGTCCTATGCGTTTTCGCGCCCCATCCAGGCTGATGATCGTGAATTCCTTCACGTCCCCCACTTTCAACACCTCCATGGGGTCTCGGACGAAGCGGTCCGAAAGCTCCGAAACGTGGATGAGTGCGCTTTCCTTTATACCGATATCGACAAAAGCGCCGAAGTCCACCACATTCTTTACCTTGCCGGTGACCTTCATGCCTTCCTTGAGATCGTCGAAGGAAAGCACGCCTTTCTGCAGAATGGGGGGAGGCAGGTTCTCCCTGGGATCGCGGTTGGGCTTTTTCAGCTCCGCGATGATGTCGTCCAGGGTGGTGTCGCCGACGGAATATTTTTCCTTGAGGGCGGCCCTCTGCTCGTGACTGGGATCGGCGCCCGCCTTGATGATCGAAAGCAGCTCGGCGGCCAGGGCGTAGTTTTCCGGGTGCACCCAGCTGTTGTCCAGTTCGTTGTCGCTTCCGGGAATTTTTAAAAAACCCGCGCACTGCTCGAAGGTTTTCTCGCCCAGGCCCGGTATCTGGGTCAGCATGGCCCGGGAGCTTATGGCACCCTTTTCTTCCCTGAATTTGACGATTTTCCTGGCAAGACCAAAATTGATGCCCGAGACATACTTCAGCAGGGCGTGGCTCGCGGTGTTGAGGTTGACCCCCACCTGGTTGACCACCGAGCCTACCACCTCGTCCAGGCGCTCGGTGAGTTTTTTCTGGTTTACGTCGTGCTGATACAGCCCAACGCCGATGCTCTTTGGATCGATCTTCACCAGCTCCGCCAGGGGGTCCTGGAGGCGGCGGCCGATGGAGATGGCTCCCCTGATGGTGAGATCCAGATCGGGAAACTCCTCCCTGGCCATGTCCGATGCCGAATAGACCGAGGCCCCGTCCTCGTCCACGGCGGTAAAGCTGCAGCCCAGGCCGTTTTCTTCGATCGAAGCCGCCACCGCCGCCTGGACCTCGTGGCTCGCCGTGCCGTTGCCCACGGCGATTATTTCGATTTTATGCTTTTTCACCGATGCGGCGATGGCCTTTTTGGCTTCTTCGAGCTTCGTCTCCTGGTTGATGACAAAATAGTCGAGGAACTTCCCCGTTTCGTCCAGGGCGGCGCACTTGCTGCCGGTCCGAATACCGGGGTCGATCCCCAGCACCCTGGAGCCCTTCAAGGGCGGTTGCATCAGGAGGTTTTTGAGGTTTTCGGAAAAAACGTCGATGGCGTGGCTTTCGGCGTACTCGGTGGCGTCGGATCGGATTTCCCTGACCACCGCCGGGGACAGAAGGCGCTGCAGGCCATCCTCGATGGCCTGCTCGTGGTATTCATTGTGGATGAAGGCTTTACTTTTGAGCAGCGCTGCGGCGCCTTCCAGGTCCACCGCTATGGTCAGGTCCAGCGCGCCTTCTCGTTCCGCCCGGTTGACCGCCAGCACCCTGTGGCTTTTCAAGGTGGCCAGGGGCTCGGAGTAATCCCAGTACATTTGATAGGTGGATTTTTCCTTGGCCGCGTCGTCCCCTATTCCCTTGGTGACCAGCGTACCGGTTTTCCTGTACCAGTCCTTGAGGGTGGCCCTCATTTCGATATCCTGGGAGAGGCGCTCGGCGATGATATCCTTAGCTCCCGCGATGGCTTCCTCGGCGCTGGCCACGGACAATTCGGGGGTTTCCTCGTCCTGACGCAGGAACTCCGGCGCCGCGGCGTCCACCCCAGCCTTGTCCTTGGAAAGCATGATTTCCGCCAGGGGGCCGAGACCCCGTTCCTGGGCTATCATTCCTCTGGTTTTCTTCTTCTTTTTATAGGGGGCCCAGAGATCTTCCAGCTCCGAAAGGGCAGAGGCTTTGAGGATGTTGTCGTAGAGGGTTTCGTCCAGCTTGCCCAGGGCGGCTATGCCTTTTGTTATTTCGATACGGCGTTCTTCCAGGTTCTTGTAACTTTCGAACTTGTGGACCGAATCCCGGACCTGCACTTCGTCCAGGCTTCCGGTCCGCTCTTTGCGATATCGGCTTATGAAAGGCACGGTACAGCCCTCGGCGCTCAGGCTTATTACCGCCGAAACCTGGGCGGCCTTGACGCCGAGTTCCTCGGCTATGCGGGCAAGAATGGCGATTTCATCGATTTTCAGCTCTTCAATATCCGGTAATTGGCTCATGGTCGGATACGGTACGCAAAGTGAGGCTAAAATGCAAGCATCTTCGTATAGAGCCCATTCCAAAACCCGTCCGGCGTTTGAAAAAGCCCCTATCGTATAAATATTCCTCAATACCTAGCCGATAGTATTCCTAAAGGGGCATATGGGCAGACAAGAAAAAAGAGTGAGGATCTTTTCCGCGCTCGAGGTGGCTAATATCTGCGGAGTCGTCAATCAAACGGCGATTAATTGGATAAAAAGCGAGCATTTAAAAGCCTTTACCACGCCCGGGGGTCAGTACAGGGTATACGCCGAAGACCTTATCGATTTTCTTGAAGAGCGAAAAATGCGGATTCCTCCCGAGTTGGGCAGCCCCTCCGATTCGGAAGTCGATCCTCGACTCATTCTTATCGTCGATGACGACAAGGATTTAAATGTGGTTCTGGCTCGGATGCTTCAGCGGAGGCTCCCGGAGACGGAAATCCTCCAGGCCTTCGACGGGTTCGAGGCCGGCAGGATCATCACCGAACGGCGGCCGGGGCTGATCATCCTCGACTTCGACCTCCCGGGAATAAACGGCCTGAGTCTCTGCCGCCGGATAAAATCGGATTCATCGATCGGGAAACCTTCGGTCATATCCATCACCGGTTTCGATACCGAATCCATGAGGGACGAACTTCTTCTGGCGGGGGCGGACGATTTCTTCGCCAAGCCCCTTGATTTCGATGGGCTGATCTACAAGGCCAGCGGTTTGCTTCAGGCCCGCGCCAGGGGGTTGCACGAAAGAGCGACCGAAGGCTCGGCGGAAAAGATTTCGCAAAGCGCGACCGAAGCGGTGCGGAAAGGAACGCCGACATGAAGTCTCTCGGTGAGTATCTGGGCGGAAGGCTTATCGTCGATACGGGTGATATAACCGAATTTTCGGGCGGCGGTATCGTCAACGCGGCCAATTCGGGTCTCTTGGGAGGAGGGGGCGTGGATGGGGCTATTCACCGTGCCGCGGGTCCCTCCCTCCTTGCCGAGTGTAAGGCTTTGCGCGCCGGGCCTCTGCCAGGCGGGCTTCCCGCGGGCAAGGCGGTAGCCACCGGCGCTGGTCGGCTCGGGGTCGTCCATGTGATCCATACTGTCGGCCCGGTGTGGAAGGGCGGCGGGCAGGGGGAGCCCGAACTTCTAGCCTCCTGCTACCGTGAAAGTCTCGTCCTGGCCGCCGGCCTCGGCCTTGACTCCATCGCCTTTCCCGCCATATCCACGGGCGTCTACGGCTATCCTAAGCATCTGGCCGATCAGGTGGTGTTCGACACCATTTCGCGCTACGTCCTGGTCAACGACGCGCCCAGCTACATACACTTGGTTTTCTTTTCCGAGCCCGACGCGCGACTTTTCATGGCGACTTCGGGAATTTTGGGTGTGTCTTAGTTACTGCATCGAAGATTGTTGAAAAGGTTTCTTAAAAGTGCCGACGGCGGCCTTGGGCTTTGTCGCCGCGCCATGCATTACCTCTTGGACGCTGCCATGGCTTGACCACGGCGACGGATCAAGGGCGGAGCCCCTGGCCTTGACTTCGTAAGCCTGCGACCGGTATAGTTTTTGCATTCGGGGACCGCGTCGCCCTTCGGCCAAAGCCGGAGCAGCACGATGGTTTCCACAGTGTTGGTCGCGATAAGCGACCAATTTCAATTGCGACCGTCGTACCGCGACGGCCGCACAACGGAAACCCCGCCGCCCTTCGGCAGAGCCGGAGCAGCACGACGGTTTCCACAGTTTTAGTGTTGCGGGAAGCAACACATTAAAATTGCGACCGTCGTATACCGGTATTACCCGAGCTTCCCAAGCTCGAGAAGCGGGTTCGACTCCCGTCGGTCGCTCGAAAGAAACCCGCGCAAAGCGGGTTTTTCTTTTTTTAACCACATATCGGACAACCATAATTTCACAAATCCGGGGCTGATCAAAAACATGTGCAAGCGGTGAAGACCTTAGTATGAAATTCTGCGTTAGGCGCCCTAACTTAATAAAAAAATTTACTTTTTATCATAATTGGTATCCGACAACTTTATATACGTTAGGAGAACACAAAAAATTTAGTGTTGCGCGAACTCATTATTTTCAATTCAATTAAATTGATAATATCATCATGCGAGAAAAGCTTTTAATAAAACTTGAAATTCATATTACCCTGGTTTTTACAATTTCTCAAAAAATAAGTATTTCAATTAAATCGACTGGTATTCCGATAACAGGTCCTATATTATTTAAAGGTTTGCAAAGAATTTTAAATTAGGAGCCGGTGTCATATGGGAAAAGCCTCGAAAACCACAGTTTTCAAATGTACAGTTGCATTACTAGCCCTGCTTTTATTCGGCAGACCGTTGCCGGTTTTAGCCCAGCCCGCTGGCCAAATTGCCGCGAGGTTCTCAGCTGAGCAAATCGCCGCCATCGCCCGGGAAGCGGAGCAGGCGGCTGCGGAAATCCTTGAGTCCACCGGAGGTTCCGCGGTCAGCGTCGCCTTGGGCGATGGCGATGGTTTGCTGTGGAGTGGCCAGTACGGCTTTGCGGATAAAGATGCCCGAGCCGCGCCAAAAACAGAAACCATGTTCGGGATAGGCTCGACAAGCAAGATGTTCGCTACAGCAGCGACGATGATCCTAGTGGATCGAGGTCTTGTCAATCTAGATGCTCGGCTGATCGACTATCTTCCGAACTTCCGCATGGCCAGCCCGGGTTATGAAAAAATTACAGTCCGGATGCTGCTCAACCATTCCGCAGGCTTCCCGGGCAGCGACTATCGCAATGCAATGATGCGTGCCCCCGGAGAAGGTTACCCAGAACAAGTGTTGGCTACTCTAGCCGATTCGCGGCTAAAACACGAACCCGGTTGGATGAGCGTTTACGCCAATGATGGATTCACCCTGGTTGAACTCCTCGTCAAGGCCATGACAGGAATGGAGTACACCGAGTTTGTTGACCGGGAAATCTTGAAACCCCTCGGGATGGAGCATTCCAAGTATCCCTTAGATTATTTTTCCCAAGGAAGTTACGCCCTGACCTACAAAGAGAACAAGGTCCAAACGCAGGAGTTCTTGGGCCCGCTGGGGTCGGGCGGCCTTTATTCAACACCCTCCGATCTCACGCGCTTCGCGGCGATGCTGTTAGGTAAGGGATCCTTCCAGGGCAAGAGAGTTCTTTCACCACAAGCGGTAGAAGCCATGGGAGAGGATCAGACTAAGGGAAAATTCAATCCGATTCAGGAAAACTTCTTCCGTTTCGGTTTAGGCTGGGACAGCATCAACCAACCGGGTATGGCTACTCTCGGATTAAAAGCCTGGGAAAAGGGAGGAGATACCTACTCCTACGGAGCCATGCTCATCGTATTGCCGGACGAAGGCCTCTCCGCAGCTGTTACAGGCGCTTCGGGCGTAAATTCGGATACAGCCTCCGCGATAGCCGAAAGGATTCTTGCCCGGGCTTTGGTGGAAAAAGGCAGGCTCGATGCCATGCCCGGCCAAGCCGCGCCAACAGAACTCCCCACAGCCGCCCTGCCGGCGGAACTCGCAGAAAGTATTCCCGGTGTTTATGTCAGCTTTAGCGACGTCATGAAATTCGATATCGATGCCCAGGGCATTCTCTCCATGTACGCACACCGTTCCGGCTCCTGGGTAAAAGCATTCGAAGGCTTGTCGTATAGAAGCGATGGGTGGTTCGTCTCTTCAGTCGAAGGCATCCCTCCTTTACTGTTTTCTTTCATTCGTTCGGATGGGCGCGCTTATGTGGCTATGCGCATGCCCAGCACAAACGGTTGGCATAGAAATACCATGATATTCGCCCAGAAACTTGAAAAAGCCAAACCCCTCTCATCAGCATGGCAGTCCAGAATAGGCAAAACCTGGCTCCCTATCAACTTTTCTTCCGCCGACGCTTACTTGAGCCCCAATACCGATCCTCGGTTCAAACTCCTAGCGGTAGATGGTGCGGAAGGCTATATTTTCTCCTCCAGTACGGATGGGTTATCCACCACCCTACCTAAGGAGGAAGGGGACGATGAAGCTCGTTCTTTCATACTTATTCCAGGGATAAACGGAAGGGATCTCTACGATGTCACAGTATTCCGCCACGGCGATGAGGAATGGCTACGTGGAGCGAGTACCCTATACCGCCCACTCGATACGGTTCCCGTGTCCACACAGGACGAAGCGGCAGTGACCATTGGTCCCGAAGGATACACAGAATGGCGCAGGCTTCCGGCGGAGACAAAATTCACTGTCGAAGGAGCCACGGCGGTAAAGATTTATGATGAGGGCTTCGCCTCCTTAGATCCTGAGGCGGGCAAGGTAGGCACGGGAGGTGCCTACCTTGCCATATTCGGAGCTCCCGGAAGCACTGTAAACCTTTCTGTGAAACCTTTGGGCCTTACAACAGAACAGAAAGCCCGGATAGCCGAAGCCGGAGCTGCAGCCGCTGAAGAAGTTTTAAAGGCTTCAGGCGGATCCTCCCTGACTGCAGCCGTTGTCGATGAAAACGGAATTATCTGGTCGGGCCAGTTCGGCCTCGCGGATAAGGAAAAAAACCTCGCACCCGGCTCCGATACGATGTTCGGAATAGGTTCGGTCAGCAAGATGTTCGCTGCAACGGCAACCATGATGCTCGTAGACCGCGGCCTGGTTCAATTAGATGCCCCGCTCTCGACCTATCTGAAAGACTTTACGATGGTGGATCCGCGATACAAGGACATTACCGTCCGCATGATACTAAATCACAGCGCCGGTCTCCCTGGCGCAGACCTCCGCAACGCCGGCACCTTGATTCCATACGAAGGATTAGCAAGGCAAGCCCTAAAAACCTTGGCTTCCCAAAGACTTAAGCATGCTCCAGGCTTTATGGCCGTGTATACCAACGACGGCTTCACCCTGGTCGAGCTTCTTGTGGAGGCTGTCTCGGGCCAAAAGTTCACCGATTTCGTGGAAAAAGAAATTTTCCAACCCCTCGGCATGGAGCACAGCCGCTATCCTGTCGGCGAATTCTCCCAGGATTCCTACGCCCACATTTATGCAGGCGACGAAGCATTTCCCTATTTTTACTTGAACATGTACGGCTCCGGCGCCCTCTATTCCATCCCTTCAGACTTGGCACGGTTTTCAATGATGTTAGCTTTAGGCGGTGAATACGCCGGGAAACGAATCCTGTCTGAATCGGCGGTCCACCAGATGGGCCTCGACCAAACGGCAGGCAGCTTTAATCCGCTACCCACGGACTATATGCGGTTTGGTCTGGGCTGGGACACGGTGGCCCAGCCTGGAATGAATGCGGTGGAATTACGGGGATGGCAGAAGGGAGGGGACGTCACGGGATTCTACGGCGCCACGATGATAGTACTCCCAGACCAAAAGATGGCCGCCGTTGTTATGGGAGCTTCGGGTGTCTCTTCCATAGGCTCCGGTGAAGTCGCCGAAACCTTGTTGCTTCATGCCTTGGTGGAAAAAGGCATACTTGCTTCCATGCCCGCCCGCGCCTCGGCTGCTGCTGCAGCCAGGCGAATTCCGGATCTCGCCGAGCGCTTTGCGATCGAAGGCTACTACGCCGCTTCCGGTTCTCTCGTTCGCGCTCGATTCGGCGCCGATCAGATGCTCGGTATAGAAAAGCTCAGCTCCGAAGGCTGGATTCCCTTAGCCACAGGCCTCAGCGCCCGCACCGACGGCTGGTATTCCAGCGATCTCCCCGAATCTTCTTCCTTTCGCTTCATCAATACCGAGCAAGGTCGCTACATCAACCAGCGCACAAACTGGGGCTACGGTCATTACGCGATTACCATCATGCTTGCCCAGAAACTTGAAACCGCGCCCCCTCTTCCCAAAGTCTGGGAAGAAAGAAGCTTTGATACCTGGCTTCTTGCCAACGAAACCCCATTGCTCGCTTTACCCGGTGATGACACTGATCCGCGCCTGATCATCGGCGAAATTGACGAGCTTCCCGGATATCTTATCTACGACTGGGAAGGGAAATTCGTGGTACGACCTGTTTCCGCCGACGACTCCCTGGCCTCCATGTTCCTTCTCATCCCAGGAATTCAAGGAAGGGACTTGAACGATCTCTCGGCTTCGATAAAAGCGGGAATAGAGTATCTTGCGGTCGGCGGAGCTCAATTCAGGGCGGCTTCGAGCGTTCCAAAGCTTGAAAAGCCTGCCGGCGGAAATGAGACTCGGACCTTCCGCGAAATCCGCATAAGCCCTCAAGGTCTGGGCGAATGGATTAGAATCCCCGCCCCGGCGGACGAAAACTCGGTCCTTTTCATTTCCGGATCGAAGCTCTGGCGTCTTTATAACGAAGAATTCAACTTGGTCGCGGAAGGGACAAACGACGGTGATGTCGATACGGCCGGAATGGGAAAGGAGTTCTGGCTCGTCACCTACGGGGAAGCAGAATCGATGGTCCGGATCGCTCGGTAAGATACTCAGAAAAACCGTGGATCAGGTATTGTCTCTGGTCCACGGCAAATTGCCCAGATCGACATTGCCGCCCGAAAGAATAATCCCGATTTTCAGGCCGCTCAAGTCGATTTTGCGTTCCCAAAGTACCGCGACGGGTACGGCGGCAGAGGGCTCGATGACGATTTTCATTCGTTCCCATATGAATTTCATTGCCTCGATTATTCCCGCCTCGCTCACCGTCACGATTCTTTCCACCCTTTCCCTGATGATGGGGAAGGTGAGGCTGCCCAGGGAGGTCAGCAGGCCGTCCGCGATGGTCATCGGCTTGACCGAGGGCTGTATGACTCCCGTAGCCAGGGATCGATACGCGTCGTCGGCCCCTTCCGGCTCGCCGGCGATGACGCGGATCCCGGGCTTTGTTTCCGTGGCGGCAATGGCCGTTCCGCTCAAAAGCCCGCCGCCCCCCACGGGTGTCATGATGAGATCCAGATCGGGTACTTCCTCCAGAAGCTCCATGGCCGCCGTTCCCTGGCCGGCGATGACCCGCTCGTCGTTATACGGGTGGACGACCGTGGCGCCGCCGCGCTCGACCACCTCGGCAAGGGTCGCCTCCCGAGCCTCCAGGGTAGGTTCGCAGAGGCTTACCCGCCCGCCATAACCCAGGACGCCGGCTTTTTTAACCGAAGGCGCGGTTCGGGGCATTACGATGTACGCGGGGATACCCCGCATGCGGGCGGCGAGGGCGAGGGCCTGGGCGTGGTTGCCCGAAGAGTGGGTCGCGACGCCTTTGGCAGCCTCCTGGTCGCTCAAGGAAAATACCGCGTTGCAGGCACCCCTGAACTTGAACGCCCCCACTTTCTGAAAGTTTTCGCATTTGAAAAAGACCCTCGCCCCGACCACCCTGTCCAGGCTTCCGCAAGTGAGGACGGGCGTCCTATGGGCATAGGGCTCGATCCGTTTCGCGGCTTCCTGTATCCTTTCCAAAGAGAGGCTCATGGCTACTCCTTATCCAAAGATTGACTTCTGGTTTTATCAATAATTTTTCAAACTGCCCGTATCGTACCGCACCTGAATGTCCCGATCTAGACCGATCTTGGTTTACCAAACTCAAGAATAAAACCCTTTCGCCTTGGTTTAGTGATGATTGCGCGTATAATCCCACCCTGTACAGGGGTCATACAATCGTGGGGATAAAAGTAAAAATCGATACAAAAATATAGAAAATTTGTGGTATAATTTTTTTTGCTACGGAGGCTCTCCTTGAGAACGCATACGATCGGTAGGAACTTTTCGGTAACTGTTTTGGTGTTACTTATGCTGGCATTTGGGCTTACCAGTGTCTTCGCTCAAGCCGAAGGAGGTATGGCGCTTTTAAGCAGAGCCGACGCCTTGAGAGTAGCCGGCGAGCTTTCGGCCGCCGAGGGGCTGTACCGCGAAGGTCTTGCGATCTTCGACACTTCCACCCACGATGGGGCGCGTTACGCCCGTATCTGCCGTGACGGCCTTGAGTCGATCCAATATGTGCGGATATCCTTTCCCTTCGATGAAGAAGAGATGAACGCTGAGCTGGCCAAGGCATACCCTGCCTGGGTCGCGGCGGGCGGGAATGCCAGAACTGCCGCACGGGGTCTTGAGAGCTTTGTGATCGACGGGAAGACCATGTACTCGGATTCGGTCATTCCAAATCTACAACGTAGAACAATGTCCCTGATGCACGGAGATCAGGAGAAAAACAAGTACTATGCTTCACTGGTGAGTGAGATGGAGCGCATCGCCACGGTGTGGCCCAAGGAGTCTTGGAAAATCTACGATTACCCTGTCACGTACATAGGCAAGTACAGGGTGGACATCCCCCGCTCAGAGCTTCCCCCCTCTGGAATTTTCAAGATGTGGTTTCCCCTGCCCATCACCCTCGGATACCAGCAGCCCGTGGAAGTGCTTTCAATCGAGCCCGCCGGCTATGTTGTCCTTCCCCCTTCGAACTCCGGCGATATCAGCACCCTCTACATGGAAGTACCCCTGGAGAAGCTAGAAGGATCGCTTCGCGTGGAGGTCCGCTTCAGGTTCACTCACTATGAACAACACTTCCGGGTAGACCCTGCTCTGGTCGGCCCCTACGACACATCGGATCCGGAGTACCTCGCCTATACCAGATCTTCGGGAAATGTAGCCGTTACTCCGGAGATAAAAGCCACGGCGGAGCACATCGTTGGGGCCGAAAAGAACCCCTATATCGCAGCTAAAAAGATTTACGACTACATGATCAAGACCATCGACTACAGCTACATGCCTCACCTCCTTCTCTATCCGCGCTCCGAGCTCAAGGAGTCGGCCTATGTCCACGAATACAAGATAGGCGACTGTGGAGCACAAGGGTCTTACTTTGCGGCCCTCTGCCGGGCTGTAGGCATTCCAGCCCGCGTTCCCGGCGGCTGGCAGCTCTTCAGCGGCAACTTCTCCCCCCATTTTTGGGCAGAATTCTACGTGCCCAATTACGGTTGGCTTCCCGTGGACCCCAGCGTAGGTCAAGCATCACTCTACACCACCATGGTCGATCCTGAGGTTAAAAGCGCTTATACGGATTTTTTCTTCGGACGTCAGGACGCCTTTCGCTGCGTCGTGCAGATTAATGTGGACGAGGATCTAATCCCGAAATTTCCCGGTATAAGCTTTTTGCCTTTAGCTATCCAGAACGTTGATGCAAGCTGTGACGCTATCGACTCATCCCAAGGCGACAGCCCCACCATTATCGTGCTCAATCATTCGGAGATTACCGTGGAGCAGGCAGAGTATTCTAAGCCGCTCGGCTTATGACTGCGCATTATAGGGAAAGCGCCGGGGGCCGACGGCATCACCGTAAGACAGCTTCTGAACATGACCTCGGGGCTCTATAACTTTAGCGATCTTTCCGAATTCTGGGATGAATCCGAATTCTGGGATGAATACGTAGGCGATCCGCTTGCCTTATGGGCCCCGAAAAAGCTGGTCGACATGGCGGTGGCCAATTCCCCGTTGTTCCAGCCAGGCTCCTGATTCATGTACTGCATCCCTTCCATGGACGCCGTATGCATAGTTTTAACGGGCAGATATCCCAGCGAAACCGAAGGCGCGGCGGACGAGATCATGATCTCTTTAATCGAGGCTATACCCACAGATCACAGGAGTAATCCGCGCCTTCACGAAGTATATCGTCTAACGCTCCATTCGTTGAGTCCACAGTTTCGGATATCCAGCCAAGGCTTTCGCTTCCTTCCCTATCTCTACCATAAACGCTAGATGATCGTTGAGGTTTGTGTAATCTATGAAAGGAGTGGCCACTACGACAGCTACGTCGTCGTCGGGGTTGTAGCCCACAAGGTTGACATAGCCCGGATGGGCTCCGCTATGCCCCATCCCAAGAAGACTGTTTCCGATTCCAAGCGCGTAGGTGGCATTTCCGGCTGGGACCAGTGTCATTCGGGCAATTTGCTCCTTAGTGAGCGGTCCTCTGCCCGAAAGTATAGAGCGGATCCAGCGGGCTATGTCCACAGGGGTGCTGATGATATTACCTGGGCCAACCTGGGAGGACATATTGTCCTCGGCGATTTCGAAAAACCCCAAGCCGTCGCTGACAAATCCGATCAAATAAGGCTCGGGCAATCCGATATCGTTTCCGTTCCATGGTGCCGAGGTATTATTAAGCCCCAGGGGAACGAAAAAATTATCTTTCAGGAAGCGATCGTAGCTCTTGGCCGTCACCCGCTCCACAATTTTTGCCAACAGGGTATAGCCGGTATCGCTGTAATGATATTCGACACCCGGTTCTCCGGTGGATAACTTGTTAGCCGCCACCACTTTAAATAACTCATCGGCGGTGAAGGTGTGATCCGGTTCTTTCAATTCTTCGTACACATAGTAGTTGTAATACTGGCCGGCGTAGGGGTAGGGACTCGATTCTGGGACTGGATTGTTGAAAACATCGAATATTCCCGCCCTGTGGGAGAGAATATGTCGAATCGTTATACGTTCTTTATTAGGAATCGCGTAATTCAGAGAGTCAGACACATAGGGGATATCCTTGCCGGGTATCATATCGGTTATATAGTCGTCTATATCGAGCAAACCTTGCTGGTCGAGAAGCATGATGGAGGCTGCGGTGAATGTCTTGCTCACTGAGGCGATGCGGTAATGCCAGGTTTCATCTGCGCCTTTTAAAAACCCCGCCGTTGCCCCTGCGCTTCCTTCCGGCGTTTCAATGTAGACAACTACCCCAGCGCCATCGGGCAAATTATACTTCGTTTTGTACATCAAATATTTTTCCGTGACCATTGACTCAATACTAGATTGCGCAACACTGACGGCGGCATTATTTTCCGCCGCAGCGACCATAGGGAAAAAGACAAAAACACACAACGTCAAAAGAAAAAACGATTTGATTTTCATGCTTCCTCCGCATTACATCATTGAAAATTCCAACAAAAGCAAAGGACCCTCATTTCATGCGCATATCAGTAGCTTCTAGAAAGTTTTCGATAATAAGGAGGAAAATATCGGGTTGTTCTATATGATGAAGATGGGATGCGCCGGGGACAACGGCCATGCGGGCATTTGGAAATGCGAGCTGATATTCTTTAACGGTCCTGGGATCGGCTTCGTCGTTGTCGCCGCAGACTAAAAGGACAGGAGCCGAAAGCCGTTTGAGCGACGGAACAAGATCGAGATCGCGCAACGTACCGGATATGGTAAACTCGCTTACACCCCACATGGTGTTGTAGACTTCGGGATTGAGTTTTCCAAAAGCGTCCTGCAAAAAATCAGGCCACGGGGAAAGGCGACATACGTGTCGGGTATAGTAGTCCATCATCGCGCTTTGATAGCCATCTCCGAAATCGCCGCTTTGTTCGCCTTGTTCGATGGCCTTGCGCGTAGCTTCGGGCATTCCGGCGATATTGGCACGCTGGTCTCTGTCCCAGCGTGCGGTGCTTAAGTATGGTCCGCAGAGAATCAGGCCTGCGATGCCGGTCAAGCCTTTTCGAAGCGCATAGGAACACGCGAGGGCGGTGCCCCAGGAAAACCCCATTAGATAGACCGATGTCAAACCTAGACGCCTGCGTACTTCGGCTAATTCTTCAACATAACGATCTACCGTATAATAGCTTGTATTCGGTGCCCGGTCGCTCCTGCCACAGCCAAGCTGGTCGTAGAAGTAAACAGGCCTATTTTCAGCAAGATCGCTCACGACTTGGGGCATGCTTAAAAAGCCAGGGCCACCGTGTATAACTAAAATAGGCGTACCCAGACCTTCCTCACCATAGACGGAATGCCAAATTTTCCCCTGGTCTAACTCCAGAAAGCTTTCGCGCATGCATCAACCTCGCGGGAAACACCGAATTACTTTATCTAGCCCAAATCAAAGTCTAGTATAGCAAGCTTCTGGAGTCGAAACCAGCGAATATTTTTTACCGTTTGCCACCCTGGCCAGAAGAATTGAAATTGCCGCCAGAGGCTCCACGTCCATGTTTCTCTCCTGGGCGATTTCCAGAGCCCGCCAGAGATGTCCAGGGTTGCAGCCTGTGCGACAGCCTTCCAGAACCCGAAGCTCGACCCTGAAGGTATTTTGAAGCCTGATCATCAGGGCTTCGGGCTCCAGGGCGTCGAATTTTTCCAAGAAAATGACTTCCTCTTCCTGGGCATAGGCGCCGATGGTAAAGGCAAAGATTGAAAGAATCGCTAACAGAAATACCTAACCATGTTTTGTCGTTTTCGTTTTCTGCCTCCGTTTATGTATACCCAGGCATCGGTGGGGTGGTTTCGTTTTTTTCGCGAATTGCGGCTATACTAGCTGGTATGCAGGAATCGCCCGAGCTGGAGAATGAGGCAATACGACGCGTCTTGTCGGGGGACAAGGAAGCTTACCGCATCCTGGTGCTTCGCTATAGTTCCCGGATTCTCGCATTTTGCCGCTCACGCCTGGAGGCTTCCGGTGTTCCTGACGCGGAAGACGAGGCCAAGGATTTGGCCCAGGAGGTGTTCATCCGGGCCTATGTTTCCCTGCATCGATTCAAGCTGGGAGAAAGCTTTGCCGCCTGGCTCTTCGCCATCGCGGCGAATAGAATAAAATCGAAATTCCGGTTTTTCGCCAGGCAACGAAAGCTAAAGGAATCGGCGATCAACGCCGCCCAGGCAGCGCCGGAGGGAAGCTCCGGGGCCTCGGAGCTTATGCGTATCCACGGCGAAGCCTTGCTGCGCGGGATCGCCCTCTTGCCTAAAGATCTTCGGTTGCCCATGGAGTTGTATTATATAGGTGAGTTGTCGGTGGCCGAAACCGCGAAGCTGCTCAAGCTGGGACAGGAAGCGGTGAAAACCCGGCTGTTCAGGGGAAGAAAGGCATTGAAAGATTTGGCGGAAAAGCAGAAACCTGATCGGGGTTCGAGAGGTACTAGTAATGATGAATTGTGATGATGCCCAGGCGATCGTGTCCTCCTGGATCAAGGGCGATCTGGACGATCCTGGCCTGCGGGAACTCAAAGCCCATATGGATGGCTGTCAGGACTGCGCGCTCCGCTACCGCTCCCTGGTGCTGTTGATGGAAAGGGATTTGGGCCTGCGGCCGAAAGGTCGAGAAGAGGATATGGGGGCTTTCGTCAATTCGGTGATGGCCGTCCTTCCGGACAGGGCGGCGACACGCCGGCGGCGCTCGAGGTTCCTTCCCTTTCCTATTATCGGATCAAGCGCGGGCGGCTCGAGGCATTCGGTGTTCACGCCAATTCTAGGGCTTGCCGCGGCGGCGCTCTTCGTTCTCGGCCTGAGCTTGGGAATTTTCTTCACGAAACTGAACAACGATCGGGTGACGATCAGGTTCGAGATCAGCGCTCCCGCGGTCAATTCGGTGCACCTGGCCGGGAGTTTCAACGATTGGAACGACAAAAGCTACGCATTGAAGCGAATCGGTTCCTCGGACACCTGGGAAATCAGCCTGCGTTTACCCAAGGGCAACTTTTACGTGTATAATTTTGTGCTGGATGGAGAACAATGGGTGGTAGATCCCAATTCTCCGCTTACGGTGGACGACGGATTCGGGAGCGCCAGCAGTCTTTTGCGGCTTTAGTCTGTAAGGGAGCGATAAAAATGAGCCAAGGACGTTTTTTCAAGGCTTTTCTCGTACTAACGGGCATTTTTTTCGCCGTTGCGGGTCCGCTGTCTCTCGGCGCGCAGACATTGGAACGCTGGTTCGCAAACCCTGTCATTTCGGAATCCTATGGAAGCCTAAAAGCCGAAATACTGGAGGCCGCGAACGAATTGAGACAGCTTTCGCTTTCGGAGGATCTTCTGCTTTCCCGGTTGGAAGAGGCGGCGAGAAAAACCGTTTCCGCCCCTGTCCTCCTGGCGGGCATTCGCGCAGACATGGACTACATACGGAGGATTGTCCGGAGCCTTACGGCAAAACGCCTGTTCCCCGCCAGGTCAAAGGACGCCGTTAAGGCCGTGCAGAACGCCCTGCTGCTGGTAAGGACGGGTATTGGGGAAGCCGAGCTCGAAACAGCGCTTGACCTGGCTTCCTCCCGGGGAGGCCTGAAGGGAAAACAGTCATCGATTCTTTCGAGGGCTTTTACTGCCCTGGGGGTTACGGCTTCGGCCAAGGCGGCCTACGGGCTTTCCGAAAACTCCCGGTTCGTTCTTGCCAAGTATCTTATCACCAGCGAAATGACGGAGCAAAAATTCGATTCGGTGATAGCCCGGATCGCGGAAAAAATAAAAATGGGCGAAACGGCCGATCTGGCTGTCTCCTCCCTCGAAAACAGCGGCAACGACGAAGACGAGTCGAAAAAATCGGCCCCAGGTCGGGAAAAATCGAAGGGGACGGAACGCCCGACTAAAGAAACGGGGCCCGGAGCGGGAGCCGGAGGAGGCGCCGCCTCAAACCAAGGCGGTGCCTCCTCCGGCCAGGCGGGTTCGGCGACTAAATCGACTCCGGGCAAAAAGAACATTTAAAACGCCGGCACAACCCCGCCGCCATAGCTGGATAGAATAAACTCCTTGACTTTCGCCGAGGTAAGACTCTTGGCCAGCGCCACGATCCGCGGATCCTTCGATTCGCCCTTGCGCGCGACGAGAATATTGGCATAGGGAGAATCCCCGCCCTCCAAAAGCAGCGAGTCTTTGATCGGATTCAAACCGGCCTGCAGGGCGTAGTTACCGTTGATCACCGCCGCCGCGACGTCCTGGAGCGTTCGAGGGAGCTGGGGGGCTTCGATTTCCTTGAATTGAAGCCGCTTGGGGTTCGCTTCGATATCTTTGATGGTCGCTTCAAGTCCCGCGTTCGCCCTCAGTTTGATGAGATTATTCGCCGCCAGGAAGATCAGGGCCCTTCCTTCGTTGGTGGGATCGTTGGGAATGGCGATCACCGAACCGGCCGGAATGTCCTCAGGCGATTTGAACTTCTTCGAATAAAGCCCCAGGGGTTCCACATGCACGGCGACGACGCTCTCCAGCGAAAGCTTTCGAGCCGCGGCGAAGGATTCCAGGTAAGGCAGGTGCTGAAAAAAGTTCGCGTCCAGCTGGCGTTCGGCCAAGGCGATATTGGGAGTCACATAATCGGAAAACTCGATTATCTCCAGGCGTATCCCCTGCTGAGCCAGATCGGGCTTTATGATGTTGAGGATTTCGGCGTGGGGAACCGAGGTGGCGCCCACCTTTAGGCTTGTCTGCGCCATTGCGCCGCCGATGGCGAAAAAAGCGAAGAGCGTCGCAAGGCATTTTCCAATCCTGTTCTTTTTCATAAGAACCTCCATGGTGTGTTTTTCCGATACCTCAGGGTATCGGGTATGCGCGTTGTTTTATGTCCCGGCTCGGGGCGGGAGTGGGTTGAGGGCCTTATTTCAGGAGGGGAGGTTTTTACGGATGTATCGCGCGAAGAGTAGTGGCGGAGCGCGGCCTCGCAAGGCCGCGGCGCATAGAACATAGGCTATGGATTGTGCGCTTCATATCGTTTCCCGTGGCATATACGCTCGTATATTTCCGAAATTTTGTCAATCCCGTTGTTTCAACCAAGCCTGAGCGTAGTCGGGCTGGATATGGACGTCCTAGACGTAAACGATTATTGCTGCATCGAAGATTGTTGAAAAGCTTCCTGAAAGGTCCCCGGGACAGCGCCGCAGGGGACTGACCTTAAGCCCGGGCCGCCTTCTGTCCTCAGCCCCTCATTCTCTCAACAATCTTCGATGCAGATACAAAAGTCTCCGACAAAATAGGATTATTTGCCCCCGGTTCTCGATAGTAACGCGGAAGGTCGAAGGGCGAAAAGATGCCCTTGTCGGTCACGACACCGTCGCAGAGCTTGGGCGGCGTAATATCGAAGGCGGGGTAAAAACCCTTGACGCCTTCCATGGCGGTACGTCGTCCCATGGCTTCCAGAACGTCGGATTGGCTTCGTTCTTCGATGGTCACCGTATCGACGGTCGGGTGCCGCGGATTGGGGCTTCCGTTGACGAAATAGGGGATGCCCCAGTAGGAGGCGGCCAGGGCTATCTGGAAGGTGCCCACCTTGTTGACGATATGGCCGTCCATGCAGATGACGTCGGCGGCGGAGGTGAAGAGGTCGACGCGCTTGGCCTTCATTGTATAGCCGGGCATGTTGTCGGTGATGACAGTCACCTCGAATCCCATGTCCTGGATGACCGAGGCGGTGAGCCTGGCCCCCTGGAAGAAGGGACGGGTTTCGGGGCAGATGAACTTAATTTCCTTGCCGACGGCCCTGCACTCCCTGAGCATGGTGCCTACGATGGTTTCGGCGAAGCACTGGGTCATGACGGTGCCCCGGCCGGGGAATTGCCCGACCAGGTGAACCGCCTCGGCGGCGCTTTTCGCGTAGCGCCGGTTGATCACTTCGATGTTGTGCAGAAAGACGGCATCGTCCGGGGCCTTGCCCGCCGCCATGGCGGCCTTGGCCACCTTGGCGCATTCCTGGGTGATATGGGCCATTTTTTCGACGGTCGTGGGTCTGGCGCGGGAGAGTTCGGCGGCGGCGTCGTCGATTTTTTTCTCAAAATCGGTGGCGTTCTTCGCCTGGCCGAGGATTTGTCGGGAGGCCAAGGCCATGGCCATGGCGGCGGCTATATAGGGGCCGCCGGACTGGGTCACCATATCCCGTATGGCCTTGATGACCTCCCGATAATCGGAGCACTCCAGGTAGCGGAGCTTCCCGGGGTACACCCGTCTATCGAGAATACGCACCAGAGCGGCGGATTTATCGTACCACGCCACATTTTCATATTTGAGCATGAAAGCGAGATCCTGGTCATTCCGTTCCATCGGCGGCCCCTATAAGTAGATTTTTCAAAATTCGTCCGACTTTTGGGAAATCCTCAGTTCCCGAGGTTTTTGCGCATCGCTTCGAGGTCCTTATCGGAGAGCGCGACGGCGCCCCCGGCTTGAAGGGCGAGGAAGTAAATCTTAGCCGCGTCTTCTATGTAGGTTGCCCGCAGCATGGCCTGCTCCAGGCTTTCCCCGATGGCGACGGCGCCATGGTTGGCCATGAGGCAGGCGTTCCGGCTTTTCAAGGTTTTCGCGACGACAGCGCCGAGTTCTTCGGTTCCCGGAAGGCCGAATTCGGCCAGGGGAACGTCTCCCCCTATATAAACAAGGGTTTCGATGAGGACAAGGGGTATTCCCTTGCCGGCAACGGCGAGGGCGGTGGCATAGGGCGAATGGATATGTACCACCCCCCGCGCGCCAGAAACTTCGCGGTAGATCGCGGTGTGCATGCGCCATTCCGACGAGGGCTTGCGCTTCCCCTCCACGACGGCGCCGCTTGAGGCCTCGATGATCACGATATCGTCCTGGGTCATTTTTTCGTAGGGGTACGAGCTGGGCGTTATCGCTATCTTCGTACCCGTCGCATCCAGGCAGCTCAAATTTCCGCTGGTTCCGGCGAAGAGTTCTCTTTTATACGCCAAAAAAGTATTTTCCAGCAGCGTTTCCTTCATCCGGGTGAACATTGACATCCGACTAGCCTCCTCCTACGCCCGCCCGTTCTTTCCCCGATGCCTTCCACAAGCGCTCCGCGACCGGCGCCCACTGTTCGGCGGCCTTTCGGGTTTTTGCGCAGAGCATTTCCACGGCTTCCGGCGCTTCCAGCTCGGTGGATTCGGCCTTCGACTCCCTTACCATTTCGACCAGGGCATCCGGATTATCCAATAAAGGACAGGGTCTCAACAGATTCTCATCAAAGGGCTGCCTTTGCCTATAGGCCCTAAAAAGCGGCGAGCGCAGGGCGTCCAGGAGACTCGCTTCCTTGATGTTGACGTTCGAGTAATGGATGAACGCGCAGGGCTCGGCATCTCCGTTGGCGTTGATATGGAGGTAGGATTTTCCGCCGGCTATACAGCCCGAACAAAATTCCCCGTCGTTCCAAAAGTCCAGGGCGAATATCGGCTTGCTGTTCCGTATTTCACGGACCCGTCGATACATGTATTCCCGTTGCCCCGGGGTGGCCAAGAGGCTTACATCGGCGTCTTTTCCCACGGGGATATAGGTAAAATTCCACACGAAACGGCAGCCCCGGGCTATCATCTCGTCCACGAATTCGTCGGATCCTACGCTTTCGGTATTGTATCGATGATAGCAGGTCGAATAGCCGAAGAGCAGCCTGTGTTCCCGCATGAGGTCCATGGCCGCCAGCACTTTCCGGTAAGTGCCCTTGCCCCGCCTCATGTCCGTCGCTTCCTCGTCTCCTTCGATCGAAAAGGCCACGGCCATATTGCCGACCCGCAACAGGTCCCGGCACAGCGCCTCGTCCACCAGGGTTCCGTTGGTAAAGGCGAAAAAATAAGCGTCCTGGTGCGTTTCGCAGAGATGGATTATGTCGTCTTTGCGCACCAGAGGTTCGCCTCCGGAGAGAATGAAGAAATAGCTGCCCAGCGATTTGCCCTGCCTGCAGATCGAGTCGAGGGTTTCTAAAGAGAGATTGTGCTTCTTGCCGTACTGGGCCGCCCAGCAGCCGGTACAGGCCAGATTGCAGCCGCTGGTGGGATCCATCAGGATCGCCCAGGGGATGTTGCAGTCGTATTTTTGTCGCGCCGCCCGGGCGCGCGCCGCGCCTTCGAGGTTGGCGTGGACGAAAAAGCACTCCACGAGTTTTTGTATGACTTTTATATCCACTTCGGCGAAGAGTTTTTTTACCAGCAGATACCAATTGCTGTCCTCGTCGGTCAGAACCTTTTCCACCGCCTTAATTTCGGCGGTATGCATGGCTTCCCGGTCGAGTTTACGGGCAAGCTCGATTATCCGGGGCAGTCTTTTCATGGGGTCGTTGGCGATGTACCACAAGAGCAGGTCAATCGCCGCCTTACGCAGCACAGGCATAATTGATTCCTCCTTGTTGGCGTATTTCTTTATTAAATAACGATCGTGCAGAACCAGGGCTTATACCACAAGGCTAATACGCTCCGCGCCCGGGGTCAATGCTCAATACAGCCGCAGCGCTCTGAACGGCAGGAAACCCGCCCGCGAATCAACGCGGCCGGCATGACGGATGCGCGAAAACACAGTACTATTGAAACCATGCGGAAAGAGATAGCGGAACAAACCTACACGATCATCAGAGTCCCGGCCCGCTGGGGAAAGGATATTGAGCGGTCGCTGAACCTTGCCGTGGCGGAGCAGCTGGGATTGTACAGGGTACCGGGGATTATCGCCGGCCTTTGGATGGAGGGTTTGGGCGAATGGGTAGGGACAGCGGGGCTGGCCGATCGCGGGACGGGCCGTGCCCCGAATCCGTCGGACAAGGTCCGCATCGGAAGCATAACCAAAACCTTCACCGCCACGGCTATTCTGCGGCTGGCCGACAAGGGCCTTCTGTCCATCGATGACCCATTGAGCCGCTGGGAACCCTGGATTCCGGGATCCGAGCGTATACTCCTGCGCCATCTTCTCAACATGACCTCCGGGCTCGTGAATTACACAGACCTGGAAGCGTTCTGGGCCAAGATCAAGGCCGATCCCGGGGCGCGCTGGGCGCCCAAGGATATGGTTGAAATGGCGGCGGCCGATTCGCCGCGCTTCGCGCCGGGGACCCAGGCGGAATACAACAACACCAACTATATCCTTCTGGGCATGATAATCGAAAAGGCCGGCGGCATGAGCGTGTCGGACTATTTCTCAGAGGAAATCGCGCAACCCTTGGGCTTGGAGAACACCTATCTTCCCGAGGATAAAAAAATACCGGAGCCTTTTATGCGGGGCTACACCACCCCGGCAGGCGACGATCCGGAATCGGCCAACCTCGTTGAGCAAAGTTTTTATTCGCCATCATCGTCATGGACCGCGGGAGGAATGATAGGAACGTTGGGCGATCTTAAAAAATGGATGGATGCTCTTTCGTCGGGCAGTCTCTTGAGCCCGGGAATGCACGGACAGCAGCTGGATTTTTCAATGCCCGGCACCGACGATTACGGGCTGGGCGTTATGCGCGGCGGAACGCTCATCGGCCATGCGGGGGAAGTGCCGGGCTATAACGCTTCGATGTACCGCCACCGGAGCCTGGGGTTAACCGGCATAGTCCTGACCAATCGCTATCCCGGACCGAGCAAGGGCATGGCGGATAGGATCAACGTGGCGCTCATGAAAACCCTTGCCCTGAGGCATTGATTCGCCCGCGGCTTTCATGCCCGGCGACACGCTGCGAGGCTGCCGGTTCCGTCCCGCTAACCTTCCAAAGTCCTAAGGGCCAGCTCCGCTACCATGGCCCCGCGGGGCGGCACGCAATCCAGGTTTATGTATTCCTTGGGATTGTGAACGAAATCACCGGTCATTCCTAGTCCATCCAGCGTGGGGCAGCCGACGGCGGAGGTAAAATTCCCGTCGGAACCGCCCATGACAACCTCTCCTTTGAGTTCAATCCCAAGCCTTGCGGCGACTTCTATCGCCCTTTTGTACAGGGCCTTATTGCCAATGTTTTCCTTATCGAAGGGAGGTTTGTTGATACCGCCTTTTGTTTCCACCCTTACTTTGGGGTTGAAGGACGTGAGGTTTTTGAAAAATGCATCATATGTATTGGCCAGTTGTTCCGATGAATACCTCACGTCTATCGTCAGTTTCCCGTCGCCGGGGACCGTCGGCCAAATAGCGTTGCCCGATTCCAAACAAGTACAGGCGACGGTAAGTGTTTCGTTGTTTTTATCGTAGAACGTCAAATCCTCGAGGCGGACAGCTTGCTTTGCCAGCTCGCGCAACCCGCTTTCCGCGCGGGAAGGTTCGAGCCCGGAATGTGCCTGCGTTCCATGGGCAAAAAAGCTGTATACGCCTCTGCCGAAGCGCCCTATTTTTGCTCCCCCGATATAATCTCCTTTCGCCGATTCCATGACGAAGGCGGCTTTGCTCCTTTTGGCGTGGTATTCATAATGCCTTTGCGAAGAGAGGCTGCCGGTTTCTTCGTCAGAGCTGAGGAAAAATACTATCCTGCTGTCCTGGGGTAGCAAGCCCAGGTCTATACAAGCCTTGCAGGCCATATAGACCTGGATATCTCCCCCTTTCATATCCAATACCCCAGGACCGAAGGCTTTTCTCCCATCGATTTTCCAAAGGGGCTCGAAGCTCCCCTTTGGATACACGGTATCGTAATGGCCGACAAATAAAACCTGATTCTCGCCCGTACCGTATTCCATCAACAGATGATCCCCGTATCGCGCATCTTCACTAGGAACGACAGTACGGTCAAAACCAATCTTGGCGAACAGATTCGAGAAAAAATCCCTGCATGCGGCAAGATCGTTTTTCTCCCCCTGGGTAGGACTTTCAAGGATCACCGCTTCTTCAAGCAATGCGGTAAACTCATCGTGATGTTCATTCATGTAACGCGACAATTTTTCCGTTCTTTCCATAAAGTCCTACCTTGGTTAATATTTTCACGCCTCAGCCTTGCCAGGAAAAGCCCTGCAGTATTGTGACAAGTACGACGCCGATGACCGCCGTGACAAGGAAATAGGGCATCACCCACTTTAGGTACTTTCCATAGGGTACTTTGGCTATGCCCAAACATGCCATCATGGCCCCGGCGGTGGGCACGACGATGTTCGAAAGCCCGTCGCCCAGCTTATACGTTTCAACAGCGACCTGCCTCGTTATCCCGGTAAGATCGGCGAGCGGCGTCATAATAGGCATGACCGCCACCGCCTGGCCCGAACCTGATGAAATCAAGAGGTTGAACACAAGGTTGAACAGGAACATGATATTGGCGCCGATGACGTTGCCGACGGCTTTGATGGGGAAGGTAAGGTAAAACACGACGGAATCGATGATGCCGCCATCCACCATGACGACGGAGATGGCTTTCGCCATGCCGACTATAAACGCACCGGCCGCAATCCCCTGAAGCCCTTTCGCGAAGGATTTGGCGGTGCCGTTTATGCCGAGGCCTCCCAGAAGCCCTCCGAATACGGCCATGAAGAAAAACACCGTGGTCAGCTGGGTTGTGGACATCTGCTTTACGGTAGCCCCGTAGATCAACCAGGCGAACCCTCCCACCAATACGAGGCCCGCCATGATCTGCTGTGGCGTTAGCTTGGGATTCGAGAGAACCGAGGGGTCCAGGGTTTCCTCTTCGGGGTCAAAGGGGGCTATGCTCAAGCTGGGATCTTTCTTTATTCGCCGCATATAGCGGATCATGAAAAAGAAATACACGGCGAGAAACAGGACATGTTCGAAAATTCTCACGCCCATACCCGAGAATCTGGGCAGTTCGGCGATATTCTGCGCGAGAGCGGTGGTGAAGATATTCACCTCTCCCGCGGAAAATCCCGCATTCACCGCCAAATAGGCCAAGCCAAAGGCGAGGAGGCGGTCATACCCGAGCCTTTTGGAGAATGCCAAGGCTATGGGAACAATGGCGATATTCGCGGTCGAAAACGTGCCTGTCGCTCCCATGACGGAAAGTATTATCGAGACAAGTATTACGATAAGTTCTTCCTTTCCGCGAAGGTGGCTCATCGATTTGATCAATACCTTATCGATGACGCCGGTATCTTCTATCACCTTGATCGCGGCGCCCACCATGAACACGAGGAATATTATATCCGCCGCCTGCAGCCAGCCTTTGGAAACGCTGTTGAACAAGCCGAAGAGCTTGACGGGGGTGCTTTTGGTCGGCGCATAGGAGTCCGGCACGACCAGGCTCCGGCCATCGACCTTGATCCGTTGATATGCCCCCGTAGGAATGACGAACGTAAGTGCCGCAGCCACGATACACATCGCGAACAGCAATACATACGCATGGACAATTTCCTTCTTTCTTTTTCCCTCGGCCAAGCTCGCGCCCTTTGTGCTCATCGTCCACCTCCTCTTACAAACATTCACGCAACGCTATTCGATTCCGCGGGATATTTCGTACACCTTCGCGGCGATCGCGTCTCCCATTTCGCTCGTCGTCGCCCTTCCTCCCATGTCCTTGGTCCGCACCACATTATCGCGGAGAACGGCTGTCACTGCCTCTCGGACAAGACGGCCTAAGCGCTCCTGACCTAATTCCTCGAGCATTATTCCCCCGGAGAGGATGGTTGCGATCGGGTTGGCTATATTAAGACCCTTGTATTTCGGCGCCGACCCGTGTATCGGTTCGAACATAGAAACACCGCCGGGATTGATATTGGCTCCAGCCGCAAATCCAAGCCCTCCGGATATACCGGCCCCAAGGTCGCTGATAATGTCTCCAAAAAGATTCGGGGCCACGACGACGCCGAAGTTTTCCGGGTTTTTGACAAACCACATTGTGACTGCATCGACAAAAGTAAACTCGGTAGATATATCCGGGTACTCTTTTGATACTTCGGAAAAAGCCTCGCGCCAGAGCGTATAGAGATGTGGAATTACGTTCGCCTTATCCACCGAGGTAACCTTGGCTTTGCCTTTTCGCCGCGCCAGATCAAAGGAATACCTGAAAACTCTTTCGGCTCCGCCCCTGGTCATCAATCCCAGGGTAATCGCGTAATCCTCTTTGATGTCCAGTTGTGAATCGATGGACACCTGGGCGCGGTATCTTTTCCGCTTCATCTCGAGAACGCATTGCTGTCGCAACGAATTGTCGTTCCGAACATCGAACCTATGTCCCATGCCGTTATAAAAATCCTCGGTATTTTCCCGTATGATATAGAAATCAATTCCTTTGTCATTTCTAAGCGGGGAGACGACATTGGGAAACAAATGGATGGGTCTGAGATTTATGTACTGATCAAGCAGAAATCTTATTTTCAGAATTAATTCTATCTCCAAAATCCCCGGAGGAACCCGGGGATCCCCGGCAGCCCCGAAAAAAATCGCGTTATTCTGCTCCAGTTCCCGCAGCGCGCTATCCGGCAAAACTTCCCCGGTCGCGAGGTAGTGCTCAGCCCCATAGGGATAATATGTTGTCGAGAAGGTAACGCCGCTCACTTCTTCCACGGCTTTCAGGACCTTTAGGCCTTCCCTGATTATCTCCGGGCCGATCCCGTCCCCTTCCAGCACAGCAATCGAGTAATTCTTCACCTTTGCCTCCAAAACAACCGGCAGAACAATCACAATCATCAACGGCAAAACAACGATGATAATTGCTGTATTCTCGAAATTGTTCTAAGAATACAAATATTGTACCATGGCTTAATTTCGAAAGCAAGAAAATTGTTACTAAAATACAAAAATTTTAACGAGAGTTAATACACTGGAGGGGTCAGGCACATAATCGCGGTGGCCACCGTTTCGCCCGGATTGAACGCCTTGTGAGGAATATTGTTTTTTATATATATGCTGTCGCCCGCATGAAGGGCGAAGGTTTCATCCACGCAATCAATAGTGATTTCGCCACTTAACACAATAATACATTCCTCGGCCGCATGGGCAGAGTAGTCTTCCCGGCTCCAGCTTTTAGGGTTGAGGGAAAAAAACACCACCTCAAGGCTTGGCGTTTCGTGGACGGAGGTACCGGTCGGGGAAAGAAATTCATAAACAATATTGCTTTCCCTAAGCTTCAACTGTTTTCTCTGATCGGCCCTTATGACCCGCGTGAGTTCCGAAGTTTCCTCGAGAAAGGTGTAAAGAGGCAGCTTCAGCGCGACGCTGATCTTGCGAAGGGAGGAAATCGAAGGTTCCGCGAGGTTTCTTTCGATTTGCGAAATATAGCTGGCGGTCAAACCGCTTAACTGGGCTAGCTGGTTTAATGTTATCGCTTTCGCTTTTCTCGATTTTCTTATTTTATCGCCGATCATAGATTTTCATACACTAAGATCAAAACAAGCCCAGGTCAATAACGAAATACTTACAAAAAGCGGCTTGACGCCGGGACTAGAGGCACCCAGAGCCTGTGCTCTTTCTTCTTCCGTCTTCCTTCGTCAAAGCCCGAGGGATTTTCGATGTCTGAATAGAAATAGTATATCCAAAAATGCCCTCTTTTTCATGGGATCGGTATCGAAACGGAACAGGTGGCTTTCGCAGCCGCAGTCCGTGGATCCGAAGCGGGGAATCGCTTTGCCGCCCATACTGCCCAGAGCCGCGGCAAGATCGCATTCAAGGTTTCTATAGGAATATATGGGGATCTCCTTGATGGAGAGAGCATGGGGTACCAGATAATCGATGTGCCAATGCAGGGCTTTTCCGATTTTCCTTCGGTGCCGCGCAACGCGTTTCGCGAGGCCCTTTTTCGCCGATCCGCAATATATGTACCAGCCCGGTTCGAATTTGAGCCGCCCCAGGCCGCCCACGGCGATTTCAACCTGATGGGCGAGATGGAGCAGCATCATGTAACTGCCCGAGTCGGATTGGGCCAATTCGGTATGACGTAAATCGATGGGAACTTCCGCAGCGGCAAGGTTGGAGGATTCTTCACGGATGGCGAGACTTTCGTAGTTGATACTTCCTTCGCGGCTGGCAAGGCTGGCGTTGCCGCGTTCATCCACCCTTAGCGCATAAGCTCTGCAGTCCACCCGCCCAGCGTAGCGCCCCATGGCGACGGCGAAGGCGGGGTCGCTATGCAGGTTGGGTATTAACCGCCCGGGATTGCCGTGCATAATCATGAATACTACATGGGTTTTGTAGCCCGCAAAGGAAAGTACGGCCAGCTCTTCCAGATGTTTCAACGCCCGGGCGCTGGGCGCGTCGGGAAACATGGCGATTCCGCACTCCACCAGGGAGCAGGCTTTTATTTCGATGAGATGGCGGTCGCCATTTCTGTCTTCCACGAGGAAATCGAAGCGGGATCCACCGATCGTATATTCAGGCTGGAGTATGCGAGCCTGGGGAAAAAGCCTGGGCAGAAGAAGAACCGCGGCCGCCTTGTTCGCCCTGGCGGAAAAGAGGGGCACGATGGCTTCGCGTCCACCATCGTAGCGCACCGCCGCGGCCGTCCAGGCCGTTTTTCCGCCTTCCTGCCGCCGCTCAAGAATCAAGCGCGTACCGGGAATAGTGAATTCTGCGATGCTCCCCGGATTGGGGCAGTGACAGGGCAGTTCTTCCCCGGTTTCGGGATCGGCGGCGATGACGAGAAATCGGTTGGGTCTCCGCACAAAAAGGGCTTCGCGATGGTTATGGAAAATTTGAAACGATGTCGACACTGAAACAGTGTAGCCGGTTCAGTAATTCTTGGATACGGCGCCGGTAGCTAATCCCGCGGCATTGCGCGAGCGGGCTTAATTCCGCACTAGGTACTATTACCTAGTGAATTAGGGAATGATATCGATTGCGCATAGCGGACCAGCCCCCGAGGCTTTAGCCTGGGAGGATTACGCAAGAATGAAAAAGTCAGCAAACCTGCTTTTAGTCTTTCTAGGCTTGGTTATTTTTTCCTGTTCGCTTTTCAGTCCAAAAACCGGCGACAGGGAAGGTTTTGAAATTTATTTTTCAACAAATCCCGACAACATAAAGTCCATTACTTCCGCCAGAGATGTTTCTTTAGTTCAGCCCAGAGAAACATATTATCCAAAAAACGGCGCCCTGGGTTTTGCCAGGTTCTGGTTTCCGACCTCCGAAACTTATAATGTTCTAAAAACGAAGGGTACGCTTGAAAATGGCATAATTCCATTGAAAGCCGAAGACCTCTCTGGATTAGTCTTTTATAAAGCTATCGAAAAAAGCAATGAAAAACCTTTGGTACTTGATGCAGCCTCAGGGGAGCCCTACAAGCCCGAGATAGATTTACCTTACGGCGCGCTCTACAAAGGCCTTGTAATCGAATATGTGTTTTTACAGATCGAGATGGATGATTACAAACTGCGGTATTATCACCAAGACTCAGGGAAGTACAAAGCCGGCGATATCCTCATCGATCTCAACAACGATAATAAGGACTGGCAATATATCTACAATAAACGGGTATTAACGTTCGATTTTAAAAACCCACAAGATAAATCCGAATGTATAGAAAACATCCGTAGTGATATTCGCCTTTACCTGACGGATCAAAGAAAGCCGACGGGTATGTACTATGAAAATTGGAAGTATGAAGGAGATAAGACAAAAAACGCTAGCTATATATACGATTTCTTGTATAAACTCGATAAAGACAGGCTCGACAATTATGCGACAAATCCAAAGGATAAATATGAAAATGAAACCTTAGTCCAGCTATTCCGCCTTAGCCCCGATGTACCCATGGGCGGCAGCGGCAATACCTTCGAAGCAGAGATGGGGGAAGATACCTATCTCAGAAATGCAGGCAACGGACAAGACTTTGGTGGAAATCCGATGCTCATTGTCAACTACGGTCCCGGTGCGACATTGGATAAGCCCTACACGATCGAAACTTTCCCCGAGGATGCCAATGAAGCGAAAATGTACAAGCTGGAATTGGTCTATTCGCTGGGAAATTCCGACCACGGAACCGACGGCCTTACGATACAGGTTCCTGTGGATGGATGGAATGATGCTGATACTCCATTGCCCGCATGGAACGATCTGGAGAATTTCGGGAATGAATTCGGAAAAATGCTCAACATCAGACCGAGCTGCGGCGGCATAGGTGCGCGCTTTGGCTGGCTAGATTTTAACGGTGACTGGCAGGGAGAATTCAGCTCCAGCGCGGGTCATTAATAGTTCCTGTTTATATTTAGTTGCGATAGGCGCATAGACGGAACTCTATAAGCCAGGCTACCTTGAGGTATCAAAACTTAAGGAGGACCCTGCGTGCCCCTCCTGGTCCCGCGCTATCTTTCCACATCCAGCTCAGCCTTCGCGATCGGCCTTTTAGCCCTTGGCATTCTCCTTGGACTCCTGGCCCATAACCTTTTTTTGGCTTTTTCCACCAAGGAAAAGATGTTTACGTACTTTTCGGCCATTATGGGCTTGCTGGTCATTCTACAGACCTTTTCGGCCTACGAAAGATTCATTTTTTATCTGACCTATAACCGTGTAACGCTGATAACCCATCTTTTGTTCGTCATCTTTCTGCTGTTCTTCGAAGATTTTTTTTCGCTGCACTCGCACAAGCCGAAGCTTTCGAAATTCAATCGATTTTCGATCTATCTGATAGCGGGATATACCGTTTTTTTTCTTATCATGAAGTTCCTTCTCCCCGACGCCACGGGCTTTCACAGGCTATTGGATTTTATCCGGGAACTGTTCGTTTTTTATACGAATGTACTTTTTATTTTCACCATCGCGACCGCCCTGGGATGGATGCGTACCGAGGCGCTGTTGTTGCTGATCGCCTTCATACCCCCCGCCCTGCTCACATCCATAAACGCCATGAATATTTTCCCTTTTATGGCTCGTTACGAAAGCTTTATCGGGTTTCTCATGCAGTACAACCAGCCGATCGGGCTTTCGCTCCAAGCGATTCTCTTTTCTCTGGCCATGGGCAACCGTTACAACCGTATCAAACTGGAGCGCCAGCAATCCGTGGAGGAGAGCCGGCGACTTACGCGGCTGAATGAAGAACGGATGGAATTTTACACGAGCATGAGCCACGAGCTGAGGACTCCGCTGACGATTATTCTGGGGATCAACGAGCAGTTGCGCAATGGTCGTTACGGCGATTCGATACGGAAAAACGCGGCCCAATTTTTAGCCATCGAGCGAAACTGCCTGCGCCTTCTCAGGCAGGTGAGCGCCATGCTTAGGTTGGGGCAACCTGCGGCGACAATTCAAGCTGAACCCCTTCCTCTCACCGCGACGATCCAGCTGATACTGAACGACTTTTCTGCTGTAGCGGCCGAACGCGGCATTCCCATTTTCTATGCTCCCGACAAGGGCATGGGATCCTTAGGTCTCTCTATCGCCTGCGAAGATTTGGAGGCCCTGGTCATGAACCTCGTATCCAATGCGTTGAAGTATTGTCCATCAAGCTCTCGGATCAGCCTTGACACGGTCCTGGTTCCCGAGGGGGACCTTGAACTATCGGTTTCCGATACGGGACCGGGAATTCCTGCTGAGCTGCAAGAAATTATTTTTCAACGATATCGGAAGGCGCCCGGGACGAGCGCCCGATTCACATCGGGTCTCGGGCTTACTGTGGTAAAAACAATAATGGAGAACTACGAGGGCTCGGTTACCCTGCACAGTGCCTTGGGCGAAGGTTCCCGTTTTACGCTGCGCTTTCCCGCATCATTGGTGGGCAGGCTGGCTGCCGACAGTCCGCCGCGGGCGGAAAGGAAGCTATTCAGTCAGCTCTATACCGCCGACCTGCTTCCGGGTATAGCCGCTGGGGATTCGGAAGCGGAAGGCCCGGCTAAGGAGCAGAAGCCCCGGGTCCTGGTGGTCGAGGACAACCGGGATATGCGAGCCTATATAGCCTCAGTTCTGGAGGAACGCTTTATGGTGCTCGGCGCCTCATCCGGGGAAGAGGCTCTGGCCTTGCTGAAAACCGAAGCTGTTGATGTGATCGTCTCGGACGTGATGATGCAGGGCATGGATGGTCACGAGTTTTTGGCCAGGATGCGGTCGGAATGCGGGGCTTTCCCCATCCCTCTCATTTTCCTCACCGCCCGTCATTCCCAGGAAGAGAAGGTCGAAAGCCTCAAGAAGGGGGCTATCCGCTATATCACCAAGCCCTTCGTCCCGGCGGAGCTCGTCGCTGGCATCGACGCGATTCTGCTTCACGACCGCGAGTTGGCCCATTCGCAGGTTGAGAGGATTCGAAAAGAGGTAGAGCTGATTCTGCAGAGAGTCGATAGGCAAGCCCAGCGGGATTCTCAGCATCACAATCCGAAAGCAACGGCGACCGACGCGTTTTTGCGAACCCAGTCCCTTTCCGCCCGGGAGCAGGAAGTGGTGCGATGCATCATCGCAGGCATGAGTGACAAGGAAATCGCGGTCAACCTCGGCATCTCCTCCCGCACGGTGGCCAATCACAATAGGACAATCTACAGGAAAACCGGGGTAGGTACGAGATTCGAGCTCATCTCCAAGGTGCTCACCTATGCCGCGGGTACGGTTGATTTTTCAGGTGGGCAGGATACCCTAGGCTAAGCTGTTTTGACGAAGGAGTAATACCATGCGCGGAGCCCTGTTCGAGTTCTTCGGTGGTCCTATTGCAATCGTGGATTTGCCCGACCCCGTCGCGCCTGAGACAGGCGTAGTGCTCAAGGTGGAGGCCACGGGCATCTGCAGGAGCGACTGGCACGGCTGGATGGGCCACGATCCGGACATTAGGTTGCCCCATGTGCCGGGCCACGAGCTGGTGGGCACTATCATCGAACTGGGAAAGGGCGTGCGCAACTGGAAGCCGGGCCAGCGGGTGACAATGCCTTTCGTGGCGGGCTGCGGTCACTGCGAGCCCTGCCTCACCGGCAACCAGCAGGTCTGCGATCATCAGTTCCAGCCGGGGTTTACCCACTGGGGTTCCTTCGCCCAGTATGTGGCGATTCACTACGCCGATATGAATCTTGTACATCTGCCCGAGGGAATGGATTCGGTGGCCGCCGCCAGCCTGGGGTGCCGTTTCGCCACGGCATTTCGCGCTTTGGAAGCCCAGGCTAAGGTCCGGGCCGGGGATTGGGTGGCGATTCACGGCTGCGGAGGCGTGGGGCTTTCCGGCGTAATGATAGCCCGGGCCATGGGGGCCAGGGTCGTGGCGGTGGACATCGACACGGAAAAGCTGGATATGGCCAAGTCCCTGGGCGCCGATTTCTGCGTCGACTCCAGGGGCGTGAACGATCTGCCTGGGGCTGTCCGCGAGATCACCGGCGGGGGTGCCCAGGTATCCATGGACGCCCTGGGGAATCCGAAAACCTGCTTCAACTCCGTCGCCTGCCTGGCCAAGCGGGGCAGGCATGTACAGGTAGGGCTTTTACTGGGCGAGCAGAGCAGAGCCGCCCTTCCCATGGACCTGGTGGTGGCCCGGGAGCTGGAAATTTATGGGAGCCACGGCATTCAGGCCCATCGTTATGGGGCCATGTTGGGCATGGTGGCTTCGGGGCTTTTACATCCCGAGCTTTTGGTAACCGACCGATATACGCTCCAGGAGGGGGTGGAATTCCTTCAGCGCATGGACAGCTTCCCGGGCTCCGGAATACGGGTGATCGACAGGATCTAAGGTGCTTAGACCGCAAGATCGCCGCGATTGACTCTTTTCCCCCTAATCACTACACTACCCGCAAGCCGTTCCCGTTGAAGTTTTCATGGCGCGAACGGTCCCGCCGAGTTAACCGAATTGCGGGCGGGTAAAAAATTCACGCTAAAGAGGGAATCATGCCAGCGATATTGCGTCCCTTCACCTCCGAGTCGGTGTCCGAAGGACATCCGGATAAAATCTGCGACCAAATCTCCGACGCCGTTCTCGACGCATGTCTGGAGAAGGATAGGCATTCCCGGGTGGCCTGCGAATGTTACGCCACCACGGGCCTCGTGCTCGTCGGGGGGGAGATAAGCACTAGAACCTACGTGGATATCCAGGAAATCGCCCGCTCAGTGGTAAAGCAGATCGGTTACGATAACCCCGAATATGGTTTGGACTGGGCGTCCATGGCGGTGCTTAACGCCATCCACAATCAGTCGCCCGACATAGCGCAGGGCGTGGATGGGCACGGGCTCAAGGAGTACGAAGGGAAACAGGGAGCCGGCGATCAGGGCATGATGTTCGGCTTCGCCTGCGACGAGACGCCCGAGCTGATGCCCGCGCCGATTATTCTCGCCCACAGGATATTGAAGGAAGCGGCCCGGATTCGCAAGGCCAAGCAAATCCCCTGGATGCGGCCGGACGGCAAGAGCCAGGTGACGGTGGAATACGACGGTAATAAGCCGGTGCGCATCGCCGCGGTGGTCCTTTCCCAGCAACACGACGAATCGGGGGCTGAAGGGGCTCTCTTGAGCCATGGGGAAATCAGGGAAAACCTTATCGAACAGGTTATAAAACCCGTGTTGGAACCGAGCGGGCTCCTCGACGGGGATACAAAGTATTATATAAATCCCACGGGACGGTTCGTCATCGGCGGTCCCGCCGGAGACACGGGCCTTACGGGACGAAAAATCATAGTGGACAGCTACGGCGGCATGGGCCGGCACGGAGGTGGAGCCTTTTCGGGCAAGGATCCCTCCAAGGTCGACCGTTCGGCTGCCTACATGGCCCGATACGTGGCCAAAAATATCGTCGCCGCCGGCCTGGCGACCCGCTGCGAGCTGGAGCTTGCCTACGCCATCGGCGTTCCCGAACCGGTTTCGGTGCTCGTCGAGACATTCGGCACCGCTTCGGTGGAGGAGACAAAGATCGCGGAGGCGGTGCGCAAGGTCTTCGATCTTTCGCCCCAGGGGATAATCGAGGCTCTCCACCTCAAAGCCCCGCAGTATAAGGCCACGGCCGCCTACGGCCATTTCGGCCGGGAAGGCTTTTCCTGGGAGAATGCCGATAAGGTGCAGGCCTTGCTAAAAGCCCTGTAGAGGGGCTGCTCGCGTAGGCCGGCCGAGGGATTTTGCAAAAACCCTCGGCCGGCCCCCACACCGTCCGCCGGCGATCAACGCCCTTTGTCTACGGCGCCCCGACAATCGCCGGGGGGCTCGAAATGCTTTGTCTACAAGGCCCCGGTGATCGAAACCCCCTTAAGCAGGACTGCCTCGGGGCAGAGCGATCTGGAGGCCAAGGCCCGTTCCCTGCTCCGGACCATGGTGGATCTGAGCTCAGCCACCGAGCCCGAAATCGACCCGCCGGTCAGGGGAATGCGTTTTTTACCATCGAACCAATAGGCCAGGCGAATTTCTCCACCAAAATCCCCGGTAGTCTGCTCGAGACTGAAATCCGAGAACTTGACCAACTCCAGACAGGGCTTGGCGCGCAGCTGTTCGAGACTGACTTTTCCCGCCGAAACCGAAAACAGGGGAAAAGACCCCTTTCTCGGCTGACCGAGCCAGTCGGCGTAGCGGATGCCGCCGGTCAGGCATTTCAAAACGCCCTTATCCACTACCTGGGTTCGTTCCAGAGGAAATCCCTCCCCATCGTAGGGACAGGAATTCGGGAGCCCGGGAATAATCGGTTCAGCCCAGATATCCAGGGGGTCGAGGATATCGATCGCGGGGTCGGTCTGTTGCACATTCATGCCGAGAAAGAAGGAAGAAGCCTTCGTGAAAATCGCCTCGGTGGAAGCGTTATCGAAAAACCATGCGAAAATATCCTCCGCCTCCCTGCCCCTCAAAATCACGGGCAGATCCTTCAATGCCGGCGTAGGGGAGGCCTTCGCCCTGTCCCGCACCTGGGCGAGCCTGGCGCCCGTGGCCTCCTCAAGCCTCGCCGCGGCGGGCTCCGAAAAAGCTATATCGTCAAAAAGCTCGACCCCGCCCGAATCGCCCTCGGCCTCGACGATGAATTCCGAATATCCCTTCCACTCCTCGGTGTCGAACCGCGCTCCCTTGGAGTTGATAAACTGCTTGCTGTTTTTGGAAATAAAAAGCTCAAGCGCGTTTATCCGCGCAAGGGGAGGGTCCTGGGGCTTTTTTTCCGGGGCGAACAAGGCTCGGCGGCATGTTTCGGCCCGGCTTGTCTCGTCCATCGCTTCAAAGCCCGAAGGGGGAAGAAGCACCCTCGCCTCCGCGGGACCGGGGAGGTCGAACCAGGGGTTCTTCGACATGGAAGCCGCGAAAAGGGCTTGGGCGATCTTGGAATCGATTTTCTCGTCGCTCAGGCTGGGCTGGAGTGTTATCGAAGCCTCGCCCCTGGTCTTCTTGTCACCCTCGTTTCCATCCACGTACACCGTGAGGGAGTGCCGGACCTCCTCCACTTCCCGGGCCAGCTCCAGATCGTTTTTGACGTAATACCGCTCTTGTCTCGAACTGTGCCCGCTTACCAGACGCCATTGCGCGGCCTTTACGCCGCCTCTTTTTTCCGCCCTGGCCAAGGCCTGTACTATTCGTTCTTTCATCATCCCAACCTCATCTTCGTTTTAACGCAGGGACCGCCGGAAGAAACCTTCACGTATTCCTTGTAGCCCTTGCCGCAAAAACCCGAGCCCGCCAGGAGGAAATCGTCGGAGACCATATCGATGGCCCCAAGCACGTCGGGCACGTAACCTGAACAGAATACGGGGCTAGCGATCCTTCCGGTGAAGGCGCCATCCACGATTTCCTTGCCCACCATGGCGATGAGCTGGATTCCCCAGTTCCGCGGATCTTCCATACCAGAGTTCAGCCTGCTCAGATACCAACCCTTCTTGACCGAGGCGATCATGTCCTTCAGCTTCGATTCGCCCGGAGCGAAATAGGTGTTGGTCATGCGGGCGTAGGCTTTGTGCGAATATGCCTCCCGCCGGCCGTTGCCGGTGAGGGGTATTCCCATGGCCAGCGCCGAAAGCGTGTCGGAAATACCGCTCACCAGAATTCCGCGATCGATTACCCTGGTCTTGGAGGAGGTTCTTCCCTCGTCGTCGAAAAGATATGAGCCGCACTGCTCGGCACCGGCGGCCCCGTCGTACATGGTGACCAGATCCGACCCCACCCGTTTGCCTATGTATTCGGCCGCCTTGGCCCTGCCCTTGAAAAACATATCCGTCTCGACGCCATGGCCGAAGGCTTCGTGCGCCAGGGTTCCCGCCATGTCCGGATCCAGGATCACTTCGTAGACCCCCGGTTCGATTTTTACCGCATCCAACAGAAGGGCGAGTTCCTCCTTGAGCTCGGGCAGGCTGGCTTCGAGATTGTCCAGAAGTTCCAGCCCCTTTCTCCCCGACACGGGGCGATAGGAGGTCTTGGAAACCTGGCCACGACGCGAGACGCCGAATATGTAAGCCTGGGACCATGCGAAGCTTTGCATGAGGCTGCGGTTGGGCGAAAGAAAGAGACGGGATACGTCCATGCATTCGAAGCGCGTATGGGCCATCACCACGGTTGCGCCATCCGTGAGTTCTTCCCGCAGTCGGCTCAGCCTGGAGAGCGCAATCTTCGGATCGGTGGCAAAGGGGTCGATTTCCACCGTGCCTCTGAACTCCGCCTGAAGCGCTTCGTCGGGAATCCCGGGATAGCGTATCGCGCCCGGGGCAGCCAGGAGCTTCTCCATCGAGGGAACCAGTCGTTCCGCGAACGCCATCGCATCCTGACCGATATCCGGACAGGCGAATTCCGCGACGACACCGTCCTTCTGGGCCCGGAAGACGAAACCCCGCTGAACCCAGGTAGGTTCGCCGGTCCTCGTCTCGCCCGGGGTGGCCGAGTAGCGAATTCCCCGGTCGTCGGCGCCGAGTACGCTGATGTAGTCGAAACGCGGGGCGAGCAATTTCAGGACCCGCTCCAGTGCGGGCTTTCTCTCCGTGAGGAAGGCGCTATGAGGCCGTTCGGGCATGAGTACCTCCAATTCTATGCATTGTTCTTCCTTTCGGGTTTCAACAATAGTATATTTTCCCAACATTGTACCCTGCTTTTCGGAAAAAACCTATTTAGGAGCCTGGCAGCGTGAAGCGAAATTTCGACAAGGGAGAACAGGGATCGGGATATCTCTTCGCCGTCGGCGCCACGGTGTTGTGGGCGGGAAATATGACCCTCGCCCGAGGCTTGAGCGCGAGCATAGATCCGGTGGCCCTCTCTTTTTTCCGCTGGACCCTCGCCTGTTTGGCCATTCTTCCCATTTCGTTCAAACATATCGTCGCGGGCTGGCCGATTATCAGAAAGCGGCTAGGGTATTTTTCCATCGTTTCGTTTCTCGGGGTGACGGCCTTCGCCACCCTGGTCTACATGGCGGGGAGAACGACCACGGCGCTCAACCTTTCTCTCATATCCATAACCTTTCCGATTTTTATAATACTCTTCTCCAGAATTTTTCTGGGGGAAAGGATCGGTTGGCTGCGGAGTCTGGGAATAGCGCTCGTGTTGGCGGGAGTGGTATTTCTGATAACCAAGGGCCGACTATCGGCCCTCGCCTCCATGTCCTTCGCTCCGGGGGACGCCTTGATACTGCTTTCCTCCCTCTCCTGGGCCGTGTACAGCCTTTTGCTTCGGAAAAAACCGAAGGAACTAAATCTCTGGGCCTTCCAGGGAGCGACCTTCGTGCTCGGCTGGGTATTCCTGGCGCCCTTTTACTTTTTCGGTCCCGCCATTTCGGCGCCCATCGACTGGAACCTCACCATAATTCTATCCATACTGTATGTAGCCCTTATGGCTTCCCTGTTAGCCTTCATTTTCTGGAACAGGGCGGTGGAGCGGCTGGGCGCTTCCAGGGCCGGCATCCTGTACTATTCCATGCCGCTTTTCAGCGGATTGTTGGCCTATTTGATCCTGGGCGAGGATGTTGGCTTCATTCATCTTGTCAGCGCCCTGCTTATCGTGCCGGGAATTGCCGTGGCGAACTATTCGCCCCTAAAAAAGGCCCGGTAAGGCCTCGGTAATTCGCGTATCATCCTAAAAGGCCGTCCGAACGAGGCGGAGCGGGAGGAAGAATGAAACAGCGAAGCCTGGGAAATACGGGGGAACTGGTTTCGGCGATCGGCCTTGGCTGCATGGGCATGACCGGCCGCTACGGTCCCGCCGACGAGGCCGAGAATATCGGGGTGCTCAACAGGGCCTTGGATATCGGCCTCAATTTTTGGGATACTGCGGATATGTACGGGAACGGCGAAAACGAAAAACTCTTGGCCAAGGTTTTATCCAGCCGTCGCGAAGAAGTATTCCTTGCCACGAAATTCGCTTTTCGTCCCGACGGGTCGGGAAAGATGGGCGTGGATGGGAGTCCCGCCTACGCCCGACAAGCTATAGACGCGTCCCTCCGGCGTCTCAAGGTGGAGTACGTGGATCTCTACTACGCCCACCGGGTGGATCCTGGCGTTCCGGTGGAGGAAACCGTCGGGGCCATGGGCGAGCTGGTAAAAGCGGGAAAGGTCCGCTATGTGGGCATTTGCGAAGCGGCAGCGGAGAACATTCGGCGAGCCCATGGGGAATATCCCCTGGCCGCGGTGCAGAGCGAATATTCCCTGCTTACCCGCGGCCCAGAGGAATCGATCATTCCCACCTGCCTCCAGCTGGGAATCGCCTTCGTTCCCTATAGCCCGCTCTCCCGGGGCCTGGTCACCGCAGCCATGCCCGAACCAGAGACCATGGCGGCCGACGATTTCCGCCGCAGTCTTCCCCGCTTCAAGGGTGAAAACCTGGAACGCAATAAAAAGCTGGTCGAAGAATTCGCCGCCTTGGCGAGTTCTTTAGGCTGCAGCCCGGCCCAGCTGGCCCTCGCCTGGGTCTTGCACCAGGGCGAGACTCTTTTGCCCATACCCGGTACGAAGCGACTCAAATACCTGGAGGAAAACGCGGCTTCCGTGGACATCGTCCTGGAAAAAGAAACTCTTGCGCGAATCCAGGCGCTTTTGAGCGCCCATCCCACCGCGGGGCCGCGCTACGATCCGGGCAACCTGGATCTGGTGGACCGATAGGGGCTTGGCCTTGTGATTTTTTACGACCTTATGCGGGTCGGGCGGTAGGCAAAAAAAGAAACCGACGTGCCGTCTTTTCAAACACCTTCAGACGGGGCGGTTTCGTGTACCTGATGGCGTTAGCCTAATAGTTAAGCCTCTTATTGTCCATGGGAACGAAAAGGGTTTCTTGCTATTTCATCGATTTTTCATAAAAGAAAAAACATCCTCTCATTTTTCCATTCTAGGCTTGCACCATCTTTTCCCAGATAAGGAGCGATACAGATGAGAGAGTTCAAGAAAAGGATGGCGCTCTTCGTTACCCTTTGTTTTACCGTTGGCATGGGTTTCGCCCAGAACGTCATCATGCTCATCCCCGACGGAATGAGCGTGGCGGGTACCACCCTGGCCAGGTTCTACAAAGGAGGACCCCTGGCCCTGGACGAGATCGCCTGCGGGCTGGTGAGCACCTGGAGTTCCGATGGGACGATCGCCGACTCTGCTCCCGCCGGTTCGGCCTTCTCCACCGGCTGGGCATCCCAGACCGGGAACGTGGGGAGTCTGGGCAAGCTGTACCTGCTTCCCGACGTTGAGGTTCCCGAAGCCGACGACTTTCGTCCCGTGGCGACCGTCCTCGAAGCGGCGCGGCTGAGCGGGCGCTCCACCGGCATCATCAGCACCAGCGAGTTCATGCACGCCACGCCCGCCGATTTCAGCGCCCACGATCCTTCGCGTTCCAACTACGACAACCTCACCGAGCAGATCGTGTACAACCGGCTCACGGTCATCCTCGGCGGGGGAACGCCCTACCTGGACGCCGCGGCGAGGAAGGATAAGGAAGACATGAAGGCCATCCTGTCCTTTCGCGGGTATACCTACGTGGATAACGCGTCGGATTTGCGCGCCTTCAGGGGCGACAAGCTCGTCGGCACCTTCGGCAAATCCAAGGCGGCGACCGCCATGTCCTACGATCTGGACAGGGATCCGGCGATCGAGCCTTCGCTCTCCAGAATGACAGCCAAGGCCATTGAAATCCTCTCGCAGAACGAAAAAGGATTTTTCCTCATGGTCGAAGGCTCCAAGATCGACTGGGCGGCCCACGCCAACGATCCTGTCGCCCTCATAACCGATATCATCGCCTTCGACGATGCGGTAAAGGTAGCCCTCGACTTCGCGAAAAAGGACGGCAACACCGTCGTCATCGCCGTCACCGATCACGGCAATTCCGGTATCTCCATAGGGGATCGCTCGATCAGCTCAGGCTATGACAAGACCCCGTGGACCACCTTCATCGACCCGCTCAAGAGGGCCAGCCTCACCGGCGAAGGGCTCGAGGCCGTCCTGGCCGCCAGGGGAACCGATCGAACCAAGCCGGAAGCCATACGGGAAGCCGTCGCCGCCTATATGGGTATCTCCGACCTGACCGAGGCCGAGATAGCCCTGTTGGCCGCAGCCAAACCCGGATCTTTGAACTATGCGATCGGCCCGATGGTCGCCTTTCGCGCGAAGATCGGGTTCACCACCAACGGTCATACGGGCGAGGATGTTGTTCTCTATATCTACGACCCTTTCGGAAGAAGGCCCACCGGACTGGTGAGGAACACCGATATCGCCGACTACATGGCCGCCACCATGAAGGTCGATCTCGCCAAGGCGACTTCCCTTCTCTTTAAGGACGCAATCCCGATGTTCTCCAGGAAGGGCGCCGCCGTGACGGTGGACAAGACCGATCCCGAGAACCTCGTCCTCGTGGTGACCAAGGGCGATAAAACCCTGCGGATTCCCCGCAACAAGAGCATCGTTTACCTGGACGGCGAAATGCTGGAATCCGACGGGGTAGCGGTTTTCAACGGGTCGAAATGGTATGTCGCTAAAAATGTGATAGACCTGATTCAATAGAGCCTTAATACCTGCATCGAAGATTGTTGATGAACCTTTCAACAATCTTCGATGCAGAGACAAACGCCTTCACAGGCCGGTCCTGTGTTCCGATATTAAAAGAATGCGGAGAAAGCCTGCCGAATTGAGAAGACAGCGTTGGCTGCGCCTGCCTGCTCGTTGGTTGATTCTGCTCGCCCTAGTTCTTTTCGATCTATGGGCTGGTACGCCGGCTTTGGCCGCTCCTGCCGCCTCGGCGGGAAAAAACCAGGGGGAGATCCCCTTGCCGAGCTTTTCCCCCTCTAAAACACGAAGCTCCATACTCCGCCTGGCGGATAGCTTTATAGGAACGCCCTATGTCTATGGCGGTACGAGTCCCAAAGGGCTGGATTGCTCGGGTTATGTGTTTTTGGTTTTTAAGGAAGCCACCGGTCGAAACCTTCCACGGACAGTTTCCTCCCTGGGGCGCTGGGTTCTTATCATCCCTCGAAAGGAATTGATAGCGGGCGATCTCGTTTTCTTCGACCTCGAAGCCCCGGATTCGGGGAGCGGCTCCGATACGCCAATCGGTCCGGCGGTTATCGCCGCCGCCGACCATGTGGGCATATACGTAGGAGACGGTCAATTTCTTCATTCCGCCAGCGCGGGAAGCCGCAGGGGGGTCACGAGGAATTCCCTCTCCGAGTCGTCCTGGTCCAGGCGCTATCTTTTCGCCGGGCGGGTAGTGTCCGCTTCGCCTTTGTCCGGCCTGGCCATCGAGGCAAGCGTATTGGGAATCGTGAATGGCGATGCCCTTGTGGGCGGCGGCGCCCCGCAGCTGGAGCTGCGGGGCGCCGGCCTGGGCGCTGCCGTCTCGCTGCCAATTTTCAACAACTTCTCCATCGGCCTTCGAGGGCGCGCCGAGTATGACGAGCTGCTCGGAATCCTGCGCCTCCCCCTGGAACTCGTAATCGGCCAAAACGTCGGCTTTTCCCTCTTTGCGGGCCCCGCCTTTACCCTGGGCGCGCCCGAACTTTCGGCGACCGACTCCGGTCCGACCAGGGGGTACGATGCCCCCCTCGACTGGCTCGGCACGGCCGGGATCCGCTGGTCGACGCCAATGATCCGCTCGGGGGCCTCGGGTCTGGGCCTTTTCTTCGAACTTCGCTACAACCGTTATCTGGTTCTGCCCGGCCAGCCCGAAGAATTGGCCGTCGATCGCAACGCGACGATCAGCCTCGGCATAGGCCTTCGGTATCGATGGGTACGGTATTGATGCGCCCGGCGGCTTCATGTCCCGCAATTCGCCCCCGGGTCGTCGATTCGGCGTTGTGCCTGCGCCTTCAGCGTCCGGGGGCCGGGCTCGGGCTCCGGGGTAAAAAAACGGCGCCCCGAAGGACGCCGCGCTAATCCAGAAAAGTGCCGCCACATTGCGCGCCGCGTTCAAAAGCCTTCCGGTTTTTGAACGCGGCGCGCTCTCGGCGAATTCTCAGGCCTCGACCAGCACCGGAACCTTTTTCTTTTCGCCCATAACGTCCGTTTCCAGGAGCTTGTAGGCGTGGGTGGGACACTTCTGCACGCAGACGCCGCAGGAGGTGCATTTGTCGTAGTCGGTGACAGGGATACCGTTCACCATGGCAATACACTTTTCGGGGCACTGCTTCACGCAGATTTCGCATTTGATGCAACCGGTTTTGCAAGTCTTGATCACGTTGGCCTTGATCACATTGCGATTGGAACAGAGGACTATGGAACCCTTCTTGCCCCTAGGCACAAGGGTAAAGAGTTTCTGGGGGCATTCCTCCACGCACATGCCGCAACCGGTGCAGTTTTCGTAGTTCACATGGGGCAAGCCGTCGTCGCCCATTTCCAGGGCGTCGAACTTGCATACCGCCACGCAGTCGCCCAGGCCCTGGCAACCCCAGGAACAGGCCTTCACGCCGCCGGTGGAAAGCTTGGCGGCCCGGCAGGTCTTTATACCGACGTAGTCGCCCTTGGATACCGCCAGATCCTTAGTTCCCTGACAAAGCAGCACCGTGACCAGATCTTCCGCCGCCGCGTCCACGCCCATAATCTTGGACACCGCTTCCGCGGTGGAAGCGCCGCCGGCCGAACACTTGGTGGTCGGCGCCCTGCCCGTGGCCACGGCCTCGGCGTAGCCGTCACAACCCGGAAAGCCGCAACCGCCGCAGTTGGCCCCGGGGAGGGCCGCCCGCACCTCGTCGATCTTGGGATCACGCTCGACATGGAACTTTTTCTGGAAAAACCCCAGGGCTATGCCCAGCACGAAGGCGAGAATGGCGGCGAACAGCATGGTGATTAGTATGACGCTCATTTCCTACCCCTATTTGATGAGCCCGGAGAAGCCCATGAAAGCCACGCCCAGAAGGCTGGAGGCGACGAAGAGAATCGGCGTGCCCTGGAGGAACTTGGGCACGGGGCTTGTCTTCATCCTGTCCCGTACCCCCGCCAGCAAAACCATGGCCAGAAGATAGCCCAGGGAGACGCCCACGGCGTAGACGATGGACTCGATGAATGAGTAACCGTAGTCGATGTTCTCGAAGGTCACCGCCAGGATGGCGCAGTTGGTGGTGATGAGGGGAAGATAAATACCCATGGCCGCATAAAGGCCGGGGATGTTCTTCTTCAGATAGAACTCCACCAGCTGAACCAGACTGGCAATCACCAGGATGAATACGAGAATCTTGAGGAAGGTGAGCCCCAGCGGCACCAGGACGAAATTGTAGATGGGCCAGGTGGCGGCGGTGGCGAGCACCGTCACGAAGGTTACCGCGAACCCCATGCCCACCGACTGGCCTACGTCGTTCGTCATGCCCACATAAGAACAGAGGGCCAAAAATCGCATTAAAACGACGTTGTTCACCAGGAGGGCGACTAAAAAGATTTTTGCCAGTTCCATTATGCACGCTCCTTGGCTGTTTTCTCCATTCTGCCCTTAAGCCAGATGTTGAAGGAGATGAAGAGTCCGAAGACTAAAAAGCCTCCCGGGGGCAGAATGAAAAAGAGAATGGGTTGATAGGAAGCCGGCATTACCGGAATCCCGGCCAGGCTGCCGTTACCCAGAAGCTCCCGCACCGCGGAAATGGCGATCATTACCCAGGTGTAGCCCAGACCCATGCCCAGGGAATCGAAGATGGCCGGCATGAGCTTTTGCTTCGAGGCAAAGGCTTCGACGCGGCCCATGATAATGCAGTTGACAACGATCAAAGGAATGAAAACGCCCATGCTCTTGGATAAATCGGGGAAATAGGCCTTCATCACCAGGTCGACCATGGTGGTAAAGGCGGCGATGATGATGATGAAAATGGGAATTCGCACCGAATTGGGTATCACCTTCCTGAAAAGGGAAATGACAATTTCGGAAAAGAGGAGGACGAAGGTCATCGCCAAGCCCATGCCCAGACCGTTGGCCACGCTGGAGGTCACCGCCAGGGCCGAACAGAGGCCGATCATGAGCATCAGGAGGGGGTTTTCGTAGATTATTCCCTGCTTGAAGGTTTTCCAGAGGCTTTTCATATCATTTCCCTCCCGTCGTTTCCGGAGCGCTCTCCGAAGCCGCCGAACCACCATAAGAAGCAGCCGAGCCTTGGTCCGCCGATGGCGCCAGCGCGGAATTCTCAAGCCACAGCACCCCCGCGTCCGCCGCCGCCTTGACTATGGTCGTCAGCGAATTGGAAGTTATGGTCGAAGCGGTAATGGCCACCACATCGCTCTTCACGACAAAGGGATCGGTGACAAACTTGCCCGCGAACTGGCCAGGGAAGGTGACCTTGTTCGCCTTGTCGACATAGTAGCCGGGATTCTTGGCGTTGGCGCCCAGTCCGGCGGTGTCGTTGAGCTCGAGGATACGCACCCCGGCGATGCTGCGGTTGAGTTCCACACCCACCAGGAGTACCGCCTGTCCTCCGTAGCTCGGTCCCGCGGCTTTTACCGCCAGGCCGAGAGGGGCGCCGCCCCGCTTGGCAAGGAAGGCGCTGGAAATATTCACCCCCGCATTGGCCGAGGAAATGGTTGCCGAAATATCCTCGAAATCCTCTCCCTGGGGAAACAAATCGCGAAGGGAAGCCTCGAGGGCAAGTTGATCCTGGGCTTCTATCTGAGGCTTGGTGATCGAATACACCACGGCCAGACCCGCGCAGGCCCCCACGGCAAAGAGGGCGAGGGCTATGCCCAACTTCAAGGTGCCTTTCATCGCGCCGCCTCCTTCGAAGGCTTCGCGGGTTTGACCGGAGGCACGAAGCCGTACTTCTTGACCCTCATCTTATTGAGGAAGGGGGTGGCTATGTTCATGATGAGAATCGCATAGGTGACGCCTTCGGGGAATCCGCCGAATTTTCGAATCACCGCGGTGATAAGCCCTATCCCTATACCGAAAAGGATCTGCCCTTTAGGAGTAAGCGGCCTGGTGGCGTAATCGGTGGCCATGAAAAAAGCCCCGAAGGCTATGCCGCCGGTGAAGAGGGAAAATACGGGATTCATGCCCAGTACCCAGGAGAAGAGGAAGGTCGAAGCCAGCACCGCCACGGGAATTATCCATTGAATAACGCCGATGCCCAAGAGGAAAAGCCCGCCCAGGGTTATCAACAGGATGGAGCTTTCGCCCAGGGACCCCGAATGGTAGCCCAGGAAGAGTTGCTTCAAAAGCTCCCCATCGCTATGGGTACCCAGATAGGTGCCCACATCGGCCAGGGTCTTGCCGGATTTGACAAGGCCCAGCGGGGTTACCGCAGTCACCGTATCCACCGCTCCCTGGGCAAGGGAGAGTGAGGAAATGGCGTCGGGGCCCACGATCAGCCCCTGGGGGAGCGTCCAGGTGGTCATGGCCGCGGGAAAGCTCATAAGCAGGAAGGCGCGGCCGATGAGGGCGGGATTGAAGGGGTTCGCCCCCAAACCGCCGAAGAATTCCTTGGCCACGACGATGGCGAACACCGCCCCCAGGGCGCCCATCCACAGGGGCGTCGAAGGAGGCAGGGTCAAGGCCAGAAGAAGACCGGTGACCAGGGCGGAAAAATCGCTTACCGTGGTCGAAGCTTTTATAAGCTTGCGGAACACGAACTCCGCCGCCGCCGCCGATGCCATGGTAACCAGGATCAGGGCCAGGGCGGAAAAGCCATAGAGGTACACGCCGTAGGCCGAGGCGGGAACGAGGGCGATGAGGACCGAAAGCATGATCCTCGGCGTGCTCACCGGCGTGAAGGAATGGGGGCTCGACGAGAGCAACATGCCTTTAGCGGGCATTCTGGGCCTCCTTTTGCTTCAGAGCGCGCAGAATCTGTTTGCCGACCCTGAAGCGCTGGACAAGATGGCGATGCGAGGGACAGACGAAGGAACAGGTTCCGCATTCGATGCAGTCCAAAAGCCCGATTTTTTCGGCTTCCTTATAATCACCAGCCTCGACGGCGACGGCGAGAAGGGCCGGGGAGAGCCGGCAGGAGCAGGCGCGCATGCAGCGGCCGCAGCGTATGCAGGTTTCCTCGTCGTAGTGCTTGGCTTCGACGGTATCGAGCAGCAGGACGCCCGAGGTATTCTTTTGCACGGGGATCTGGTAATTGGGAACCGCGACGCCCATCATCGGCCCGCCGTAGATCACCATGCCCAGCTTTTCCTCATCCACCTGGGCCAGTCCGGCGGCGATAATGTCGGCCACCGGAGTGCCGATGGGCGCCACCACATTGGCCGGCTTCGTGCAGGCTCCGCCGGAGATGGTGAGTCCGCGCTCTATGAGTGGCTTGCCCTCTTTAAAAGCGTCCACCATGGCCAAGAGGGTGCCGATGTTCTGCACGACGCAGCCAACGTCCATGGGCAGGCCGCCGGAAGGCACTTCTTTGCCGGTTATGGCGGTGATGAGCATTTTTTCGCCGCCCTGGGGATACTTTGTCTTGAGCAACTGCACCCTGATCTTCATACCCGCCCTCGTACGGGGGCTGGCGGCGATCGCTTTTTCCAGAAGGGGAACGGCGTGGACCTTGTTTTCCTCCACGGCGATCACTCCCTCGGGAGCGTTCACGATCTTCATGGTGATCGCCACGCCTTCGACCACATCGTCGGCGCGCTCGATCAGACTTCGCTCGTCTATGGTGAGAAAGGGTTCGCATTCGGCGCCGTTGGCGATAACCACGGCGATGGGCTTGGAGGGCGCCAGCTTGACATGGGCCGGGAATCCCGCCCCTCCCATTCCGACGATTCCCGCCGCCCTAACCCGGGCGAGGGCCTCTTCCTTGGAACAGGCGAAAGGATCGAGGGGAGGCATAAAATCCACCAGCTCTTCGGGCGCTAAAGCCGGCTGTCCTTCCGCCGGGGGCGGAAGCGCCTCGATTACGATGCAAGGGCCCTCGGAATTGTTCGATTGGGTTCTCGGCTCTATCTTTTTAACCACTCCGGCGATCGGGGCGTGGACGGGCACGGTCATCCGGCCCTCGGCGTCGGCGATCTTCTGCCCGCGCTTGACGTTATCCCCGACTTTTACCAGGGGCTGGAGCGGGGCGCCGAAGTGTTGATTGACGGGCACGACGACAAGCTTTACCTCTCGCAAACGCAGGATCGCTAGACCGCTGGACCGTTCTTTTCGCTCGGGCGGATGCGCTCCGCCTTTGAAGGTCTTTACTGCCATGGCGGAAAATGTCTCCTTTGCAGGTTAAATCCGCATTCAGCGAGCCTTTGCCCTCGACACGGGGTGTGGACTCGCTGAGTAAGGTGGGAAAACGATGAATTCTACTCCGATTTCTAAAAAACGGTCAAGCTCAGACTATCTGCGACCCCTGAACATGACCCGCACCTGTTTGTACAAACCTTCACCCTCGCTCTTGGTCTCGATATCCACGATATCGTTGAGGGTGGTGTGGACGATTCGCCGCTCGAAGGGGTTCATGGGCTCCAGCAGGAGGGACCTGCCGGTCCTGCGCACCTGTTCGGCGGATTCATAGGCGATCCTCACCAGGGACTCTTCCCGGCGAATCCTATAATTCTCCGAATCCAGGATAACCTTCACATCGTCCCTGCCCAGCTTTCCCGCGTAAACATTGGCCAGAAGCTGCAGGGCGTCTATATTCTTGCCCTTCTTGCCGATGATCATCGAGGTATTGTCCGTCTCCACCTTGAGCCCGAGTTTTTTATCTTCCCTGAAAAGAACCGTCACCTTCGAAGGATAGCCCATGGCGTCCACCACGGCCTTGGTCCAGGCGACGATTTTTTCCTCGAATTCATCCATGGGAATGCGCTCTTCGTCCGAAAGCAGCCTGCGCTCCTGTCCGGGGCCCTCGTTCCCGGCGCCATCCCGAATTCCGCTTCCGGAAGAATCCTCGCCCGCGGCTTTTTTCACCGCCTCCGGGCTCGCGTCGGAATTCGTATGAACCCTTATCTTTACCTTGCCCTTCTTGAACAGACCACCGGAAAGCGACTCGAGAATCTCCACATCGAACTCGTCGGCCTCCAGCCCCAGCTGGGTGGCGGCGAGCTGGATAGCCTCGCGCTCGGTTTTTCCTTCAAATTCATATACCATCACTATCTCCTAAAAAAGTGAAACGTACCTGCGTAGGGGCGGCGCCGCGAAGCTCCCCGGGGAGCTTCGCGGCGCCGGTGTCTTCAGCGTTTGCCGCCGGCCTTCTTCCCGGAAGATGCCTCGCCCTTGTCCCCCTTGGAGGAGCCAGGTTTCCGCGTCGAAGCGGAAGACTTGCCATCCATACCCGCGGCTTTTTTCTCAAGCCAGTTTTTAACCTTTTCGCCGAGGTCGTCCTGGGTCGCGGATTCGCCGCCGGCCCGGACGCTGGTCCTTCCGGCGTTCCTCATGGGGCCGGAAGCCGGAGCGGGGGCTTTTGCCGGAGTCAGCTTGTGCTTCTTCAGAAGATCCTTGATCACCACCTGTTGGGCTATGGTCAGGAGATTGCTGACGATCCAGTAAAGCAGAAGCCCGGAGGGAACATCGTAGAGAATGAAGAAGAACATGATGGGCATTCCGTACATCATCAACTTCATTTGGCCGGCGTTCTGCCCGCCCTGGGGGCTCTGGGTGAACTTGCCATACAAAAGCTGACTGGCCAGGTAAATGATGGGCAAGGCCCGCAAATCGTTCCATCCGAGGATGGGAAGACGGAACGAGCCGAAATTCACGATGCTTTCCGGAAGGGAAAGGTCGTTGATCCACCCGGCTATGAAACTGGCGCCCCGTAAGTCGAAGTGATTGTTGAAGAGATTGTACATGGCGATGAAAAGGGGAAACTGAATGAGCATGGGCAGACAGCCCGACATGGGGTTGTAGTTTTCCCGCTTGTAGAATTCCGCCATCTCCTGGTTGAGTTTCTGGGGATTGCCCTTGTACTTCGCCTGCAGCTCCTGGAGCTTGGGCTGGAGTTCCTGCATCCTGGCGGTGGAAACGGAACTCTTTTTCGTAAGCGGGTAAAACAACACCTTTATGAAGATGGTGACCAGGATAATCGCCACGCCGTAGTTGGGAATGAGCTTATAGGAAATATTCAGCATGAACTTCAGGATCGTCTCGAGCCAGCCTAAAAGATTGGAACGCTCGACCACGTCCTCCAGCTTCATGGACGAAAGACCGAAGCTGTTCTTGTCCGCGTATTCGTATTTGGCCAGGTGGGCATTCGTCCTGGGGCCGAAATAAAAATAATATTTGTCCGTCTGCGCCGAGGAGGAGATCGCCGGCCTGGACAGGTACATGGTGTTGGTCTGCTTGATGAGGGAATCCTGCCCCTGAAGATAACTGAAAGACGCGAAGGGAAGTTCGGGAATCGCGATAAAGGAGAAGTATTTTCCCGTCATCGAGCCCCAGCTGGGTCTCTCCTTGATAACCTGAAGATTGCCCGCCTTGGGCATTTCGGTCTTTTTCTTGCCTTCCACCTCGAGTATGTATTTCCGGTAATCGGCATTCTTGCTCAAATGGTCGAAGCGGGGTCCGATCTGGGGTCCCACCGAGAGGGTGTAGGCCGTACCATTCGAGTTGAGGGGTATCTGGGCCCCATTCTCGCCCTCCAGGCCGATCGCCATTCCAAACAGATACTCACCGTTGCGGAAGGTGTAGGTCTTTCTATAGGTAAAGGGCTTCAGCTCCCCGCCTTCGCTGGAACGGGCGTAGAAAACCCTGGAGAATTGAATCGTCTTTCTGTCCGTGTCCAGCCAGGAAACGTTCATGAGTTCGCCCACCGTGGGGGATCCCGGCGCGCCAAAGGCCAGGGAAATACCCTGGGAGCCCTTTTCGCCGGGGACGATGAGGTCGACATAGCCTTCCTTATCCTTGTGCTCCTTGAGCTGGAGGGAAACGATATCGCCGCCGGAGTTGCTCAGCACCACCTTGAGCAGATCCGTTTCGACCGTATAGGTGGTTTTCGCGACCGGAGCTTCCACCGGAGGTGTCTGGACAGCGGCAGGGGCCGTCGCGGCGGCCTGGGCTGTCGACACCGTCGTCGTCGGGGCGAAGGGATCGGCCACCACGGTAGCCGCCGGAGGCGGGGGACCCGCCGTCTCGCCGAGCTGCTGGGTAGTCTGCGCCGTACTCTGGGCGCTCTGAGGCGCCGGGGGAAAGAATACGTTCTGGAGCATGAAGCCCACGCCGACGATTACCGTTGAAAGCACCACCGCCAGGATAGTGCGCCTGCTTTCTTCTTTTGACTGGGAACCATCGTTAAATATGCTCATGGTACTGGATCATAACCTCCCGGATTATGTGGATGGCAACGAAGGATCCTCCTGAAGGCAAGCCAAAGTCCCTTGAATGGACCGTACTTGGCTATCGCCTGGTAGGAGTAGACCGAACAGGTCGGATAAAACCTGCAGGACGGGGGGAAAAGAGGTGATATCGCTATCTGGTATAGTTTAATGAGCGCGAGAAACGGAAGAGACAGCAGTTTCTTCAGCACATTCATTCGACTAAACCCGCCTTGCGAAAGAGACCGAGCATCAGGGCGGAACAGACCGAAAAGTCTTCGTATCCGGGGTATAGGATAAGGGCCACATCGAAGCCCCGACGGAAAGCCGCCTTGTTGAGGCGCCAGACTTCCCGGGCTATGCGCTTTGCACGGTTTCTCCTGACAGCCCCATCAAAGGAGCGAACCGTAATAAAAACAACCCGGTTCCATGAAAGGGAATTGCGCGCCACGCGAAGAGCCATCCCCTTGCAGGAAAACCGGGCGCCGGTGCGAAAAATCCGGTCTATTTCCGACTTTTTCCGAATTTTCTCGGATTTCGGAAATCCCTGTTTCTCTTTCTCCATTTCCCCATCCGGGGACATACCGTCAATACTTCTTGTTCTCGTCGGCGACGGTAAGCTTACTTCTGCCCTTGGCCCTTCTGCGCTTCAGAACAAGCCTGCCGCCCTTGGTGCTCATGCGGGCGCGGAAGCCGAACTTGCGGTTTCTCTTGGTTCTGCTGGGCTGGTAGGTGCGTTTCATGGTAACGTGCTCCTTAACCTAAGGCGATTACTGGATCGCCGGTCGATTTCGCTATCGATGCCCCGGGGGCATAACCCGCGGGCAGGCTCGTGAGTATAAAACGCTGCGCCCGACTTCGTCAACCATCTGTCTATCGACGAATGTTCTTCCGTATTTTCTCGAATATATCCCGAAGCTCCCCAGGGAGGACCGAAGAAGGGCTGGTTTTCGATGGGGTTTCGGGTGGGACAGTCGATCGATCCTTCGGTTGGGCTTGGGAAACTTCGTTCCTTCCGGCGCCCCCCGGAGCCTTAGGCTGGAAGAGCCTCTTGTCTTCCCGCGGGGCTTCGGCCGTAGCCGCCAAAGGAACCTTGGACCTCGAAGCGTCGGCCGCCGCATCCCCGCCCCGGGAGATTCCATCCAGGCCCCCCGCGTTTCCCAATCTGAAGGCAATGCTCCGGACGCCCAGGTCGGGAAAGCGCCGCTGAATCTCGCCCAGCATCCTGTCCTGCTGCAGCTGCAATAGCTGCATCCAGCCCTGATGCTCGGTCTCGACGATCAAGACGCCGTGCTTTATGTCGATAGGTTTGGAGTGCGGGGCGAGCCGTCCTCCGGCGATGCTCTTCCAGGAACGGTCGAAAAGGGCGTAATACTCCCCCCGCCTGACCAGGTCCCGGTCGAAAAACGCCGAGAGTATTTCAGAGGCGCTTTTGATTCTCGAATCGGCCATTGTGTACCCTGTAGACGATGGTATCCCCGTTTTCGTACTCGGTCCACGGCTCTTCCGGCAGGAAGGTGAAAAAGGCCTGCGCTCCCTGACCCGGGGGCGGCAAAAGCTCGAGAAAACGTCGCCGTTTGCCCACATCCAGCTCCAGCAGCACGTCGTCCAGCAGAAGAATGGGCCAACGGGGTTTCGCGCCCCCGCTCGAGGGCTGTTTTTCCGTCGCGGCAACGACGCCTCCCCCGTAAGGGTCGGGACCGCCGCCAGTGTCAGCATCGCCACAATCACCGTCGCCGGCCGCCACCGCCGAAGCCTGGATAATCCGCAAAATCAAAGAAAGCAGACGGAGCTGCCCTGTGGAGGCCCGGTCGGTAAAGCTGCCTTCCTCGCCGGTGAATTCCCATCGATCGCGATGAGGCCCGGACCTCGTCGTCCCGAAAATGATTTCGGACTCCCTCCGGGAGTCCAGAAGCGCCAGGAGGGAACCGACATCTCTCTCGTTTTTCCAGCTGGGGGAATAGGAAAGCTCTACCGGGCGCCCCAGCCGGGAAACGTATTCGTAAAGCCTGGGAAAATCCTTCCGAAATCGTCGATGAAGCTTTTGCCGATCTTCCATCAGCGCCAATCCAAAGCGCACGAATTGGGGATCCAGCACATCCAGCAAATCGTGGGTGCTTTCCTTGAGCGCCGCGTTGCGCTGCTTGAGTATGCGCTTGTAGGAACGCAGCGAATCGATATAGCCGGGATAGAGCATTCCCGCGCACTGGTCGAAGAAAAATCTGCGCCGTTCCGGATCGCCCGCGGCGAAGCTGAAGTCCTCGTGGCAGAAGACCACCGCAGGGTTGTGGAACACAAGCTCCTTCCTGTCCCTGAGGCCCTTGCCGTTGAGCCGTATATCCTTGGTCTGCCCATCGTAGCGTATGGAGATACTATCCTCGAGCGCCCCGCCGCCAGCCAGGGAACTCCACGCCGCCGCCAGCCCGAAACCCCGGCTCCCGGCGGCGGGAATCTGCTGATCCACCGAACCTCTGAAGGAAGCTCCATAGCAGAGATAGTACAGGGCTTCGAGAAAATTGGTCTTTCCCTGGCCGTTCTCGCCGATAAGAAAGATCCTCTCGGCCCTGGTATCCACCTCGCTGTCTTCGAGATTGCGGAATGAGACGAAACGGGCGTACGAAAAAGGCATTAGTCTATTTGCATCGGCATGACTATGTGGAAGTAGTCTCCGCTTGGCTCGGGCCGCAGGGTGATGGCCCGGGAAGGATCGCTGAACTCGATGGTGAAGGCTTCGGAGTCCAGGACCCTCAGGGGTTCTTCTATATACTTATAGTTCAAGGCTATGGTAGTTTCGCCGCCGGAATATTCGCAGCCTATCTCTTCCCTGGCGGCGCCGATCTCGCTCTCCTCAGAGGACAGCACGAGACCGTTTTCCGAAACCGAGAAAAAGGTCCGGTAGGATTTTTGTTCCACGAAAATGGAAACGCGCCTGAGCGCTTCGAGCATATCGGCTTTTTTGACGCTGAAGGAGTTTTTCTGTTTTTGCGGAATCACCTTCTGGTAATTGGGGAACTGACCTTCGATGAGAACGCTGGATATCTGGTAATTATTGAAGCGCAGGAACAGGCTTTTCTCGGTGATGGCCAAGTCGAGCATTCCCTCGTCGGAAAGACGCTTCAGAACAATGCCCAAGACCTTGGTGGGAATGATCACGCTCTTGAAATCGGGCAGGTTGCCTCTGGTGTCGCTGCGCACGTAGGCCAGGCGCCTGCCGTCGGTGGAAACCATTACCAGGCTTCCTTCCTGGGTCTTTTCCATGTATACGCCGTTCATGAAATATCTGGTCTCGTCGTTGGAAACCGAGAAAATAGTCTGGGAAACCATACGCCTGAAGTCCCGGGACGGCAGTTGAAAGAACAGCTCTTCCTCCGCCCTGGGCAGTTCGGGGAACTTCTCCCCGGAAAGCGACTTGAGCTGGAACCGCACCTTCTTTTCCGCGGGTTTGAGGATAATGCGCCCATCGTCCTGTTCTATGGTCAGGTCCCCGTCGGGAAGGGTGGTCAGTATACCCATGAGCTTGTCGCAGAATACGGTCAATGAGCCCGGGACCACATTATCCACCGGTATGGTCGTTTCGAAACTCACCTTGACGTCGGTAGCCCGTATGAGAAGTCGGGAATCGGATACCTCCAAATATACGTTGGACATTATGGAAAGGGCGTTTTTGGATGCGATGATTTCCTGGGCGAAGGCGATTTCGCGTAAAAGACTGGCCTTATCGCAGGTAAACTTCATTATTCTCCCCCTCAAGATGATACGACTCTAAAGTTTATTTTAACAGAAAGGACAGGTCAATGAAACAGAGCGTGCATCATTTATTTAGGCTTTTTCTTGTCCTAATCTTACTGTGATAGATATATACAAGAGTAATAATAGTAATAAGGGCCGTGAATATGTGGAAAACGGCCATAATTCGTTGTGTGAAATATCGATACCCCTTGTGGATAAGTTGCTGAAAACCCCCCTGGGTATTCCACAGTTTGCACAAGGCGAAATCTTTTCCACAGGCGGGGGAGGCTTGTCCACGGGTTTTGAAGAGGCTTTACTCGGCGCCGTTCTGACGGGCGTCCCTCAAGAGGCGTTGCATGGTGGCGTCGAAACTGGGGTCGAACTTGAGCATCTGCTCTATTTTCTGGCAGGAGTGCATCACCGTCGTATGGTCCCTTCCGCCGAACTCCACGCCGATTTCGGTGGTGGAGTACTCGGTGACCTCCCGGATGACGAACATGGCGACCTGCCGGGCCAAGGCTATGTTTTTGCTGCGTTTTTTACCCTTCAGGTCCGAAAGGGAGAGCTTATAAAAGTCGGCGACCATCCGTATTATGGAATCAACGGTGATGGCGGAGTGTCGCTTGGCGTTGAACATTTCCTTTAAAAGATTCCGGGCTATATCGACCGAGAGATCCTTATGCACCAGCTCGGCGTAGGCGGTCAGCTTGGTAAGGCAGCCCTCCAGGTCGCGGACGTTGGAGGATACGTTGGAGGCCACCAGATCGATCACCTCCTCGACCACGTTCACCTTTTTCCCTGATTGAAGAAGCTTTTGCTTGAGAATCGCCACCCTGGTCTCGTAGATGGGCGGCTGGACGTCCACCACCAGTCCCTTGTCGAAACGGCTTTTCAGCCTGTCGGAAAAATCCTTCAATTCCTTCACATGCCTGTCCAGGGTAAAGACCATCTGGCGTTCCGAGTCGTAGAGGGCGTTGAAGGTATGGAAGAGCTCTTCCTGCACACCGGGTTTGTTCTGGAAAAAGTGAATATCGTCTATGAGGAGTATATCCGCGTTGCGGTATTTGTTCTTGAACTCGTGGGCGGAGCGGTCGTGGATCATCTGGATGAACTCGTTGGTGAACTCCTCGGCGGTGATGCAGATGATTCTGGTGCCCGGTCTGGTCTGGTACACATGGTTGCCGATGGCATGCATGAGGTGGGTTTTTCCCAGGCCCACGCCGCCGTAGATCAAAAGCGGGTTGTACACCCTGGCGGGGCTTTTGGCCACCGCCTCCGAGGCGTTGAAGATAAAACGATTGTTCTCGCCGACGATGAAGTTTTCGAAACGGTAATCTTGACGAAGCGAAGGGTGGGGCCTGCGTTCGGCCACGGACGTTACCGGCTGGGCGGAGGGGATGAAGGCGCCGGGGGCCGGGGCCGGACTCGGCCCCCCGGCATTGGCGGCAGTCCCGTCGTCGCGGGAGCCCGCGTTATCGTAAAGGAGAACTCCGCTCCCGGTTTTAATTATGGAAGGAATATCGTCGGTTTTGGCCTCGCCCCCCCCGGGGGCATCCCGCCCAGAAACGGTGCCGGTCAAAACGGCAGCCTGTACTCCCTGTACCGCCCGGGGCTCCGGGGCCTTGGTCGAGGAAACTTCCAGGGCGATATCCAGGGCGGTGATTTCCCGGACGATCTTTTCCATGAAAGCATGGTATTTTCGCTTGAACTGATCCCGCAGGAAGGAATTCGGGGCCTTTACCGTAAGCGTGTTGCCGTCCAGGGAGTGGTAGCCGAGCCTGAACCACATGAGGTATTCCTGTTCGGGGATCTCGCCCTTGGCGATCTCCAACGCTTCGCTCCAAATGACAGAGCCGTCGAACTCAGCCATCGTCTCCTCTAACCTATAATGATTTGGAAAAATTTCCACAAGTTATCCACAGCCGGGGACTATATGTTTATATCCTGGAGCAGGGTTTCCGCAAGAGGCAAATCAGGAAAAAAGCGGAAAAATTCGTCAAACCCGTATAGCAAACAAGAGGAGAATTTTATATAAATATCGCTATATAAAAAATTTATCCAAGCCGGGCGGAGCGCCGGCATTTGCCTGCGTTATTGTAAACGACAGCAGCATAATGAAAAGGGAAGATACCCACACATTGTTCACTAATTATCCACAGGTTTTCCACAACCGGTGCCGCAGGCTTTTTACGGGCCTCTTTCCATCTTGATTGCTTTACTCTCAAGTCTTTAAAGGATATAATGAGATCGTTCTTTGTATCGGAAAATAAGGGCTCAAAACCGCTGTGGCGCCCTTTGGGATACGATGACAATTTTACCATCCAGGATAGGTATGGATTCAAACTACTCGGCTAACAGCATTCAGGTTCTCAAAGGGCTCGAGGCGGTACGCAAGCGCCCGGGTATGTATATCGGTTCCACGGGCGTTGACGGCCTCCATCATCTGGTTTACGAGGTGGTGGACAACTCCATCGACGAGGCGCTGGCGGGTTATTGTACCGACATAATCGTCGTGCTGGAGCGCAACGACATCGTAAGGGTGGAGGATAACGGCCGGGGCATACCGGTGGGCATTCATCCCACCGAAGGGGTTTCGGCGCTGGAGTTGGTCATGACCAGGCTCCACGCGGGCGGTAAGTTCGACAAGAAAAACTACAAAGTCTCCGGGGGCCTGCATGGCGTGGGCGTATCGGTGGTGAACGCCCTGTCCACCTGGATGGACGTCACTGTGCATATCGATGGGGAACTCTACCTGCAGCGCTACGAAAAAGGCATTCCCGCGGCTCCCGTGGCGAAGGTGGGGACGACGGACAGACAGGGCACGGTGGTGCGCTTTTCCGCCGATCCGACGATTTTCGAAGAAACAGTCTACAGCTTCGAAGTTCTTTCCATGCGGCTTCGCGAACTGGCCTTTCTTAACAAGGGCGTGCGGATAACCCTCGTCGACGAGCGGCTTTCGGCCCCCAAGAGCGTGGAGTTCAGCTTCGAGGGCGGCCTTATGCAGTTCGTCGAGTATCTTAATAAGAACAAAACCGTCCTGCACAAGGATGTGGTCTATTTCCACGGCAGCCGCGACGATGTTGAAATAGAAGTAGGACTGCAGTACAACGACAGCTTCAACGAAGTCATGTTCGCCTATGTCAACGGCATCAATACCCGGGAGGGGGGCACCCACCTCGTCGGATTCCGTTCGGCCCTTTCCCGGACGATCAACGAATTTTTCAAAAAATCGAAATTCCAGAAGAAGCTGGACGACAGCCTGTCCGTGGACGACGTCAAGGAAGGCCTTACCGCCGTTCTTTCGGTCAAGGTGCTGGAGCCCCAGTTCGAAGGCCAGACCAAGGCCAAGTTGGGCAATCCCGAGGTGCGGGGCATCGTGGACGGCTACTGCGCCGACCAGCTCGACCTCATCTTTCAGCAGTATCCCGACACGATCAACGCCATCCTGGAAAAATGCGTTCTCGCCGCCAAGGCCCGCATCGCCGCCAGGCAGGCCAGGGAGCTCACCAGGCGGAAAAACCTCCTGGACTCGGCGAGTCTTCCGGGAAAGCTGGCGGACTGCCAGGAAAAGGACCCCAGCAAGTGCGAGGTCTTCATAGTGGAAGGCGATTCCGCCGGCGGTTCGGCCAAGATGGGCCGCAACAGGGTTAACCAGGCCATCCTCCCCCTCTGGGGCAAGATGCTGAACGTCGAGAAGACCAGGATCGACAAGGTTATCGGCAACGATAAGCTCCAGCCGGTCATAGCCTCCCTGGGCGCAGGTCTGGGCCCTGAGTTCGACGTGCAAAAACTCCGCTACCATAAGGTCATCATAATGGCCGACGCGGACGTGGATGGTTCCCATATCCGCACCCTGCTCTTGACCTTCTTCTACCGTTACATGACGCCGTTGCTGGAGGAGGGTTTCGTCTATCTGGCCATGCCTCCGCTCTATAAAATCACCTGGGACAAGGAACTGCGCTACGCCTATGACGATCAGGAAAAGGAGGCCATCCTCGCGGGAGTTCAGGGCAAGGATCCTTCCAAGATCGCCATTCAGCGCTACAAAGGCTTGGGCGAGATGAATCCGGAGCAGCTCTGGGAGACGACCATGGATCCGGAGCGCAGGAACATAATCAGGATCACCATGCGGGACGCCGTGCTCGCCGAGGAGATCTTCACCACCCTCATGGGCGAACAGGTCGAGCCCCGAAGACAGTTCATCGAGGAGAACGCCCTTTCGGTCTCCAACCTCGATGTGTAGGAACGCATAATGGCAGAAACAGGAAAGACGATACCCGTCAGCGTCGAGGACGAGGTCAAGACCGATTATCTCAATTACGCCATGTCAGTCATCGTGGCCAGGGCATTGCCGGACGTGCGGGACGGGCTCAAGCCTGTACATCGGCGCCTTCTCTACGCCATGGACGAGTTGGGCCTGCGCTACAACGCGCCCACCAAGAAAAGCGCCCGAATCACCGGCGACGCCATGGGAAAATACCACCCCCACGGCGATGCCTCCCTCTACGACGCCCTGGTCCGCATGGCCCAGGAATTCTCCCTGCGCTATCCCCTGGTCCACGGGCAGGGCAACTTCGGCTCCATCGACGGGGACCCCCCCGCGGCAAGCCGCTATACCGAGGCCAAGCTCTCCCGCCTGGGCGAGGAAATGCTGGCCGATCTGGACAAGGAGACGGTGGACTTCGGTCCCAACTACGACGAGTCGCTGAAGGAACCCCTGGTACTGCCCTCCTCCTTTCCCAACCTCCTGGTGAACGGATCTTCGGGCATCGCCGTCGGCATGGCCACCAACATGGCCCCCCACAACCTCCTGGAGGTGGCCCAGGCTATCGCGGCCTACATCGACAACCCGGCCATAGAGCTGGACGGCCTGATGCGCCATATCAAAGGCCCGGACTTTCCCACCGGAGGTATCATCTTCGGCCTCCAGGGCATTCGGGACGCCTATGAGACGGGGCGGGGCAAGGTGATCGTCCGGGGCAAGTTCGTCCTGGAAACCCTGAAGAACGGCAAGGAACAGATCGTCTTCACCGAAATTCCCTATTCCCTCAACAAGACCACCCTCATCACCCGTATAGCGGACCTGGTGCGCGACAAGGTGCTGGAGGGGGTTACGGATTTGCGCGACGAGAGCGACAGGGAGGGCCTGCGCATCGTCCTGGAGCTGCGCAAGGGTGCGATACCCAAGCTGGTGCTCAATAGGCTTTTTACCCATACCCCCCTGCAGAGCACCTTCGGCATCATAAACCTCGCCCTGGTGGACGGAAGACCTAAATGCTTGTCGTTAAAGGAATTAATCGAATTATTCGTCAAGCACAGGGTCGATGTCCTCGTCAGGAGGTCGCGGTTCGAGCTGCGTAAGGCCGAGGAGCGGGCCCACATACTCCGTGGCTTGGTCATCGCCTTGAACAATATCGACGAGGTGGTGGCCCTGATCCGTGCCTCCAGGAGTGTCGAGGTCGCCAAGGAAAACCTGCAGAAACGCTTCGAGCTCAGCGAGGCCCAGAGCCAGGCTATCGTCGATATGAGGCTGGGCAGGCTCACCAACCTGGAAACCGAGAAGGTATTGAGCGAATTGGCCGATATCGAAGCCCGGATAGCGTATCTGAAAGAGCTTTTGGCCAGCCAGGCCATGATTCTGGGCGTGGTTAAGAACGATACCCTGGAGATAGCCAAGAAATACGGGGACGCGCGGCGAACGGAGATCGTGGTGGACAACCTGGAGGCCATCAATATCGAAGACCTCATCAGGCCGGAGGAAATGGCCATACTCATCTCCAACAAGGGCTTCATCAAGCGGGTGTCCGTCCATCTTTACCGTTCTCAGGGCAGGGGCGGCAAAGGTTCCAACTCGGCCAACCTCCTGGAAGAGGACTTCGTGGAGCAGCTTTTCGTCGCCAATACCCACGACCACCTGCTCTTTATCACCAGCGAAGGCAAGGCCTACTGGCTCAAGGTGCACGAGATTCCCGAATCCAGCCGCCAGGCCAGGGGCGCCCATATCAAGAGCCTGTTGGCCATATCGCCCAACGAAGAGATCACCACGGTGATCGACTTCAAGCACTTCAGCGGCAGCCAGTACCTTTTGATGGGAACCCTGAAGGGCGTGGTCAAGAAGGTGGCCCTGAGCGCCTTCGTCAACGCGAAAACCAGGGGCATCATCGCCATCCATCTGGACGAGGGGGACAGGCTCGTCTCGGCCTGCCTCACCGGCGGCCAGGACGAGGTGATGCTCATCACCAGGAAGGGGCAGGCGCTCCGCATTCACGAATCCCAGGTACGGGCCATGGGAAGGGCCAGCCGGGGCGTGCGGGGAATACGGCTTTCGGATGATGACGAGCTCGCTTCGATGCTGAGGGTCAACAACCAGCAGGACATGGCGCTGATCACGATAAACGGCTACGGCAAACGGGTCGCCTACGACAGTTTCAACGCCCACGGCCGGGGTACCGGCGGACAGATGATCTATGTCCCGGACGACCTGTCCGGCGAGATAGTCGGCGCGGTTTCCATTTCCGAGGAAGACGAGGCGATGCTCATCACCTCCCAGGGCAAGACCATAAAGATTCAGGCCTCCAGCGTGCGCGTAATGGGCAAGGGCGCGAGGGGCGTCCGGGTGGTCAACATCGACCCCCCCGACTTTGTCATCGGCCTGGATAGGATCGTCAGGGACGAGGTCGATGCCGGGGAGGCGGAAAAACCGGGGGCGGAAAACGGGGAAGGCGCCGGAAACGCCGGGATTATCGGAATCACCGGAGGCGCGGCCGCCGAACAGCCCTCCGGCGAAACCGGAAAAACCGAAACGAATGGCGATCAGGACGACCCCGACGCCGCGGATGAGGGCGGCGATGAGGACGGCGTCGAAAGCGGGGACTAAAGCAGTAAAGCAGCCTGGCTGCTAAAGCGGCCGGGCCGGGCCCGATGCCCGATAGCATTGAAGTATTGAAAGTGGTTTTGAACCAGGGCCTTCCCGGCTTCCGCCGGGAAGGCTTTTTTATGCCGACAATATCCTTAAAGCCTGTTTCTCCCGGAATAAACCCCGTACGCTCTCTCGTTTATTGAGTTCGCCAGACCTATTGGGTTCGCCAGGGCGACGGGCGCCTTGGACTTGCCTTGGCTTCCTCGAAGCTTGTTTCACGTGAAACAAAGGAGTCTGTTGTTGCGCGATAAATGTCACGTGGTTTGAAAAGCGGGGAAAAGTTGCACGTGAAACATTTTTAGGCGGGCCCGGGTGATGGAGCCCGGCCTTCGCTATTCAATTGGTCCGGGCCAGGGAGTATTCCACAAAGTCCTTTAATACGGCCGCCGCGTGTTGGTTGAGCCCCGGGATGGTCGATAACAATCGGGATAGGGCGGTTTTGGCCTTTTGGGAGTACTCTCTTTCGGTTTTTTCCAGGCTTTTGTCGATCCCGTGGCGATGAATTAATGTTCGGACATACTCGACGTCGGCGGAGCTGAGGGATTCGTTTCCAAAGATCGAATCGAAGCGCTGTTTCTCGGAATCGGAGAGAAGTGGGTAAAGGAGGATCATATAGGGCGTTTTCTTTCCTTCCCGCAAATCGGAACCTATCGGTTTTCCCAGACGAGCTTCGTCGCCAAAAAGCCCCAGGTAATCGTCCCTGAGCTGGAAAATAAGGCCGAGATTGAGGCCGATGTCTTCCAGGAAGGGCAGCGCGTCCGCCCTTCCCTCGGCCAGGGCGCCCGCCGCAAGGGGGAGGCAGATTGTGTATCGGGCTGTTTTATAGGTATATACTTCAAGAACTTCCGCCAGCTCTGGAAAACGTCCATGGGCGCCGAAACGGACGTCCCTGGCCTGGGCCAGGCAGACCTTGACCAGTTCCTGGGAAAAAAGTCTCTGTATTTCCACGCCGAAGCCCGAGAGAAGCTTCCAGGCTGAAAAATAGCAAATATCGCCCGCGCATAGGGCGAGGGCTTCGCCGAGATGGGCGGGGTTATGGGCTCCGGAAATCGACGATTCCTGCTCGAAACGCTTGTGCATGGTCGGGAGTCCTCGGCGCAGAGAGTCCTCGTCCATGATGTCGTCGTGAATCAACAAGCCCGCCTGGAGGAGCTCCAGGGCGGCGGCCAGCTTGAAGCCTTCGGTCCCGTTGTGCCCGGGGATCTGTTCTGGGGAAGAATCTTGCAGGGGCCCTGGCGAGGAGATCGATCGGGGCTTTGATAATAGCCCGGGCGCCGCCTTTTTGGTGAATAAATCCGCGGAAAGACAGGCGAGTATTCCCCGGAGCATCTTTCCCGCCAGGGAATATTTTTTGAGAAGATCGAACATGCCCGGGCTATCGCCGGAAAATGAGGGATAGAGATTTCTGGCCTCATCGAGTTCCGCGCCGATGGCTTTGGATATTCCTTCTCGTATCGATTTCGAGTAATCGTGGAAGCTCATAGGGTATTTATATCATAGGTTCGGGGGCCTCGACAGCCTGGAGGAAGGGGGACGGGCGGGGTCCGGGATCCTCTGCCGGCGGTATCGAGTTTCGGCGGGGCCTCGCGGAGTTTGCCGCGAGGCCCCGCCGGGCATGTCTCGGCCCGGCCCGAACTCACCGCCCGTCGCCGCCTCAAGCCAAATGTTTTCAAGGGTTTGCGGGGACAAAAAAACCGTCCGGAACGAAAGTTCCGAACGGCATATCCATATTGCATGCCATCGCTTATACCTACTTAAGCGTGGCTCCTTCCCTGTTCAAAGGAAAGCCTGGGCGGATTAGGCTTAGGCCAGGTAGTTGCCTGGTGTAGTTACCAGGCGGTTACGCTACGTAGGCTTCCAGTTTTTCCATCACTTCGGGAACGGAAATCTTCCTGAGGGCGGCTTTTTCGATCTGTCTGATTCTTTCCTTGGTGAGATGCATGCGATCGCCGATTTCCTTCAGGCTCATGGGGCGTCTTCCGTTAATGCCGAAGCGATATTCGATAACCTGTCTTTCCTTTATGTTCAGCAATTCCAGGACCTTGTTGAGATCATCCTTGAGGTTCAGCTCGGAGGCGTAATTCTCGGGGCTCTGGTAGAGGTCGTTTTCGATGAAATCGCCCACGACGCTGGCGTTCTTCTCGTCGTAGACGGGGCTGTCCAGGGATACCAGATCCCGGGACACGGCGACGATTTCGGCCACATGGTCGGGATCCATATTGAGGTAGGCGGCCACGTCCCTGATCTCCTGGTCCTCAGAGAGTCCTTCGAAGTTTTTGCGGGCTTTTTCGATCTGGACAAGTTCGTTGGCCCGGTTCAGGGGAAGGCGGATCATGCGGCTTTTCTCGCAGACAGCCTTGAGAATGGCCTGGCGTATCCACCAGACGGCGTAAGAAATGAAGTGAAAACCCTTGCTGACATCGTAGCGCTCGATGGCGTTCATCAGGCCGATGTTGCCTTCGGAGATGAGGTCCGAAAGGGGGAGCCCCTGGTTCTGATATTTCTTGGCGACGTTGACCACAAAGCGAAGATTGGATTTTACCAGCATATCCTTGGCGAAGCTGTCGCCCTTGGCGGCTCTCGTGGCGTAGTCGTTTTCCTGTTCTCTGGTGAGAAGGGGAATCCTGTTGATCTCTTTGAGGTAGATAGAGAGAATGTTTTCTTCCGAAGCATCGTTGCCGGTGTACATGTAGGAATTCTTTTTGCCCATCTGTTCTCTCCTTGGCTATATAGAAGCACATGCCATGCCAAAGCGCCGCCAGTGAGAACAATAAATAAGAAAAAACGAATATTTATATATGCTATATAATATTAAAAAACAACTACAATGGTTTTGCCGCCAAGGGCCAAAGACAGGAAGGGCCGGGAATAGGGGGCAAGTGTTTCGTAATTACATGGTTGAAAAAAAAGGGCTTTCTATTGTGTGAAAATGAAACAATCAGCCCCGCTTTAGAGTTCCCGCAGGTGTTTCACCCTGCCACAGCACTGGCCGTAAGGAAGGCCCGAGCCGCAAAGACAGCGATCGGCCGCTCTCTTGAGCGATGTGTCGGGATTCGAAAGGCCGAAGGAGGCTTTGACGATCACGTCGCGGGGGGCTGAGCGGGGACTTGATAATCCGAAGCTGGGATAGAGAATCTTGGTTTTCCGGAAGATATCGAGTTTTTCGCAGGCGTCGAGGCCGGAAAACCGATCCGACGCGGAAAGCTGCTTCCAGGCATCGAGGATAAGCCGGAGAACGGCATCCTTTTCCTGGAAGGAATCGAAGCGGCTTTTGGACTTTCTGGCCAAATAGTAGGCGATTTGAAGATTGGTGAAGGCGTAGAAATCGTCCAGGGCGGAATCGGCCTGCCTGGGCATGCCGTATTCGTTGACGCTGCGCAGGTAGAGCCTGCGAGCGTAACCTCGGCGCCTTAGCTTTTGGGCGGAGGCGAGACTTTTTATGGCCAGGGGACGTTCGTCCAGGCGAAGAAGGGCGACGGACAGCCAGTAGAGCGCCTGGGAGAGTTCGTCGGAGCAGGATGGGGGGATCGAGTCCACGGCCTGCCTGAGGCTGGCTATGGCCTGGTCCGGTCTGTGGTTTGAAAGCTCCCGCATTCCCCGGCGAAGAAAGTAAGCCGCTGTCGTTTTTTCCTGTTTTTCCATAATCTTCCGCAATGTTCCGTCGAATAAAATATACGGATTCGTCCGGCGAATGGGCAAGTCGAATCCCAGGGTCGCGGCGCGAGGCTAAGGGCGAAACGACCGATTGTCGTGTTGCCGCGGCGGGCGGGAAAAAGGCCCTCCGCGAAGGCGCACCGGGTTGTGATGGTTATGATGAGCGGGGGGCCGCGAGGAGGACCATAGATCTGGGGGCCAGGGCGTAAGTTCTGCCTTCGGGCGGGTTCCTTCGAGCCTCGTCCACCGAGAGTATACTTTTTGCGCCCTGGGCTCCCGTATCGAGGACGCCGTGCCAGGAAAGCCCCCTGGGGTGCTTCGGTATCGAGAACAGGATGCCGTGGGCGGAGGCGTTGAACATGAGGTAGAAGTCGTCGTCGTTCTGTTCTCCCGTCTCCTGGGCCGAACCGTCGATCATGGCGGCCAGGGTATGGTTGAGGGAGCTCCAGTCGGGCGGCAGGCCCCGCTCGTCGTACCAGGTGATGTCGGGAAGCTTGTTGCTGTCCCTGTCCTGGCCGGTGAAGAACTCGGGTCGCCTGAAGGCGGGATGGGCCTTTCGGAAAGCGACCAGGCGCGAGAAGAAGCCCAACAGCTCCCGGCTCCGCGGGGCGTCGTTCCAGTCGTACCAGCTGATTTCATTGTCCTGGCAGTAGGCGTTGTTGTTGCCGCCCTGGCTCCGCCCTATCTCGTCTCCCCCCAGCACCATGGGGGTGCCGATGGACAAAAGAAGGGTGGCCATGAAGTTGCGCAGCTGCCTGGAACGCTTAGCCCCGATATGCGGATCCTCGGTGGGACCTTCGACCCCGAAGTTCTGGGACCAGTTTTCCTCCGCTCCGTCCCGGTTGTCCTCGCCGTTTTCCTCGTTATGCTTGCGCAAGTAGCTGACCAGGTCGTTGAGGGTGAAGCCGTCGTGGGCCGTGACAAAGTTGATGGAGTGGAAGGGTTTCCTGCCGTCCCGCAGAAAGAGGTCGCTGGAGCCGGTAATGCGGGTGGCCAGATGGAGGGCGCCGGCTTTTTCGCCCCTCCAGAAGCGGCGGACATCGTCCCGGTATTTGTCGTTCCATTCCGCCCATCGGCCTCCGGGAAAAGAACCCACCTGGTAGGCCCCGCCGGCGTCCCAGGCTTCGGCGATGATCTTCGTGTTCCGCAGGAGAGGCTCTTCGGCGATGGACTCGATGACCGGCGGGTTTTCCAGCAACTTCCCGGAGGAATCCCTGCCCAGGATCGAGCCGAGATCGAAGCGGAAGCCATCGACGTGCATCTGGACCACCCAGTAGCGCAGGCAGTCTTGAATGAGGCTGCGCATGACCGGGTGGTTGCAGTTGAGGGTGTTGCCGCAGCCGGAATAGTTTTTGTACCGGCGCTTATCCGCGTCGAGCATATAATAAATCGAATTGTCCAGGCCCCGGAACGAGAGTGTGGGACCGAGTTCGTTGCCCTCGGCGGTATGATTGAAGACCACGTCGAGAATTACCTCGATGCCCGCCTTGTGGAGCTCCCGTACCATGTACTTGAATTCCCTGACCGGGAAGGACGGATCGCCCTGATCGTGGGCTTCGCCGTCCCGGTAGGCGTAGCCGGCCTTGGGAGCGAAAAAGGCGAGGGGGGAATAACCCCAGTAGTTGCGCAAAAGAGCGCCGGTCTTTGGATTTCTGCGGAAACGCTCGACCGAATCGAATTCGTGCAGGGGAAGAAATTCGAGGCTCGTAATGCCCAGCTTCTTGAAGTACCCGATCATTTCCGCCACGCCGCGATAGGTCCCCGGATGCTCCACGGCATCGACGCCGGGAGGAAGGACGGCACGGGCTTCGGGGCCTCCGCCGGCCGACAGGGGCCTCGGGCTGGGATTTTTTTGCCCGGCGGGACGCAGGAGCCCCCGGGTGAGTCCCCGCACGTGGGTCTCGTAGATGATGCAGTCTTTCAGCGGATAGTTGAGGGGGGCGTCGTTCTGCCAATCGAAATCGTCGTCCACGACGACGCATTTGGGCAGAAGGGCGTCGTCCCGGTGGGCGGAAAAGGAGAGATCCGCCTCGGGCGATGCCGGGTCGTAGCCCAGGGCCCCGCTCAGGTTCCAGGTGCCGTTGGTAAGCGCCCTGGCGTAGGGGTCTATCAGGCCTCGGTTTACGTTGAAGCGCTGTCCGGCGGAGGGCTCGTAGGGACCGTCGGCCCGCCACAGATAGAGGGCTCCGGGCTTCAAGCCGCGAACATGACAGTGCCACATGTCCCCCGTTTTGTTGGTAAGGGGGTCGAGTCGGAACTGGCGGGAAGGGGCGCTTTCGTGGATAGTATCGTAGAGACAGAGGGTCATAGCCCGGGCGTTTCGGGAGAAAACGGAAAAACTCACTCCCTCCGGGCCGGGGAATGCGCCGATGCTAAGCGGATTGCCTGGTTCCAGACTGGGCTCGGTGGGTACAGCTATGTTGCTCACGACATATTATCGCACGGTTTTAAAAACTACCACAGCGTTTTGTCCGCCGAAACCCATGGAATTTTTTATGAAGGCCCGGATCGGCATGCTCACGCCCTTGTTGGGAACATAGTCGAGGTCGCAGGCGGGATCGGGATTTTCGTAATTGATGGTGGCGTGAACGTAGCCTTCCCGCATTCCCAGAATGCCCGCGATGGCCTCGATGGCGCCTGCGGCGCCGATGCAATGCCCCGTCATGGACTTGAGACTGGATACCTTGAGCCGTTTGGCATGGTCGCCGAAGGCGGATTTTATGGCTTTGGTTTCGATAGGATCGTTCAGGGGCGTCGAGGTGCCGTGGGCGCTCACCCAGTCTATGTCGTCGGGGTTCAGTCGGGCGTCGGCCAGGGCAAGCCTGATAGCCCTGGAGACACCGACCCCTTCGGGATCGGGGGCGGTGAGATGGTGGGCGTCGCAGGTCTGGCCGAAGCCCGCGACCTCCGCGTAAATCTTCGCTCCTCTGGCAAGGGCATGCTGGTATTCTTCCAGCACGAGGACTCCGGCTCCCTCGGCCATCACAAAGCCGTCCCTGTCCCGGTCGAAAGGTCTGGAAGCCTTTTCGGGCTCCTCGTTCCGGGCGGACAGGGCTTGAATGTTGATAAAGCTGGACATGCACATGCGCACGATGCTGGCTTCGGAGCCGCCGGCGATGATCGTGTCGGCCTGGTCGTCCCTGATGAGTCGCATGGCCTGTCCTATGGCGTCGGTTCCCGCGGCGCAGGCGGTGACGATGCATTGGCAGGGGCCGGTTATATTGAAGGTCATGGCGATCTGGGCCGGACCGAAGTTGGCCAGGGCCTTCGCCACGGTGAGGGGAGGCACCCTGGTGGGGCCCCGTTCGACCAGGCGGGTGACCGCCTCCTCGATACTGCCCGATCCGCCCTGCCCCGTTCCGATGCAGACCCCCGTCCGTTCGGATTCCATAGTTTCCCGGGACAAGCCGGCGTCGGCCAGGGCTTCGGCGGCGGCGAAGACCGAAAACTGGGTATAACGGTCCATTTTTTTGGCTTCTTTCGGATCGATGCGCAGGGTGGGGTCGAAGCCTTTGACCTCCCCGGCGATACGCACGGCCATGTCGGAAGCGTCCACCAGGCTGATCGGCCCGATTCCGGAACGACCCGCCTTGACCGATTCCCAGAAGCCGGGAATATCATTGCCGATGGGACTTACCACGCCAAGTCCGGTGACGACGACTTTTCTTCGTTCCATAATTACATCCCCATTCCGCCATCTACCTGGAGTACGACGCCGGTGAGGTAGGCGGCCAGAGGAGAGCAGAGGAACAGCGCGGTGTTCGCCGCGTCCTCGGCTTCGCCTACCCTGCCGAGAGGTATGGAATCCAGGAGTTTTTGTTTGAATTCCTCGGGAATTGTATCAGTCATCGACGTGCGGATGAAGCCCGGCGCGAGGGCGTTGACCCGGACTCCCCGGGGAGCGAGTTCCCTGGCCAGGCTTTTGGTAAAGCCGATGAGGCCGGCCTTGGAGGCGGAGTAGTTGGTCTGGCCTCCGTTTCCGATGATACCCACGACGCTGGAAATATTGAGAATGCAGCCTTCCCTTCGCTTGAGCATGTGGCGGGCCACAGCCCGGCTCAGGAAAAAAGCGCTGCGCAGGTTCGTGTCCTGGACTATGTCCCAGTCTTCGGTTTTCATGCGCATGATAAGCCCGTCCCGGGTGATGCCTGCGTTGTTCACCAGGATGTCGACCCTGCCCTCGGCGGCCAGTACGGCGTTTATCCCGGCCTCCGCCGAAGCTTCGTCGGCCACGTCGCAGGCTATCCAGTTTGGGGACGCGCCGCCGGCTTCGGCCCGGGCAGGGGTCCGGGAAAGTCTGTATACCCTGGCGCCCTCGGCCTGGAATTTATCGGCCATGGCCGCGCCGATGCCCCGGGACGCGCCGGTGATCACGGCGATCTTATCCTTAAGCAGTAGATCCATGGGTTTCTCCCTTCGGTAGATATTACAGCGTCATGGACGATATGTCGTTCAGGGTGCCGCCGGCCAGGCAGGGGATGCTGGAACCAAAGGCCTTCCATAACCCGGCCAGAACGGTGCCGGGGCCGGTTTCGACGCAGCGGTCGAAACCTTCCAAGGCTATGTTGCGTTCCTCGTCGATCCAGCGGACGGGACTCGTGATCTGGGCGACGGCGAGGCGCTTCGCCTCGGCCCCGGTGAGGATTTTCCCTCCGGTCACATTGGAGAAAAGCGTCGCCTTGGGGTCGCTGAAGCTTACGGCGGCGACTAGTTCGGCGAAAGCTTCGGCCGCCGGGGCCATGATCGGAGAGTGGAAGGCTCCCGAGACCTTCAATCTGATGACCCGTTTGGCTCCGGCGGCCTTCAGTACTTCCTCCGCCGTCGCCAGCTCGCTTTCGGTCCCGGATATGACGCACTGGACGGGGCTGTTGTAATTGGCCACCCATACCTGTCCCAGGCCGGCTTCCGTGATCGCCCGATCGATTTTTTCAGGCGCCAGATACAGCACGGCGCTCATGGAGGAACCGCCGGAGCGCCTCCCCGCCTCGTCCATGAGCCTTCCGCGTTCGGCGACCAGGCGGAACATGTCGAAGCGGCTAATCACCTGGGCCTCGGCCAGGGCGGGCCATTCGCCCACCGAAAAGCCCGCGAAGCCCGAAGGAATGAGTCCGTGTTCCCTGGCGCAGAGCGCCGCCGCCTCCTCGGCCAGGGCCAGGGCGATCTGGGTATTCCTGGTTTCCTTGAGAACCGCTTCGTCGCTTTCGAACAGGAGTTTTTTCATGTCCGTGCGGCAGGCTTCCGAAGCCAGGTCGAACAGGTTGCGGGCTTCCTGGCTGGTGTCGTAGATATCCTTGGCCATGCCCGGGTGTTGGGCTCCCTGACCGGGAAACAAAAAACAGGTTTTCATTTCGGCTTCCTCCTGTATGCGAGAAGCGTAAGTGGACGACAGAGGTCCTGGCTGCATGGTTTACAAAAATTGAAAAAATGTAAAGTACCGCCGCCTGCCTCCCGGAATACCTAAGGAAAGACTATAGCACAGCGTGGGGATGAAATCCTCGGGTACGCGCCGTCCGACGACAGTCTTGTTCCGCTTCCGCTTACCCTTGTCTGGCAGCCAGGCTGGCGACTATTGTACACTATCCGCATGGCTACGGAAACTACGAAGATGATCCTGGAGCTGCTCCGTTCAATTCCCTATGGTAGAGTGATTTCCTATGGTAAGGTGGCCGAGTTGGCGGGCTGTCCCAGGGCGGGGGCGGACGCGAGGCGGGTGGCCAGGGTGCTCCATTCCATGTCGAAAAAACACGCTCTTCCCTGGTGGAGGGTGGTGAAAAAAGACGGGAGCATAGGCCTTAAAGATGGGGGGGAGCTTCAGCGCAGGCTTTTACGGGAAGAGGGGGTGGAGTTTCTGCCCTCCGGCGAGGTGGACCTTGGGCGTTTCGGGATCGGTCCGGATTTCGGCGGCTTTGGGCCCGCGGCCGAACTGGACGACTGGGCGGACTATCTTGGGGTGAAATAATCGCGAAGAAAGGGCTTAATCGGAGCTTAGTCGATAAGGTACTGGGTTCCGCAGGTTTTCAACCCCCAGCCGTCCAGGCTTGCCGACAGGCCCGGGGACAGAAGGGCGCTGCGCAGGAAGCAGGCGCCCAGCCCCGCGTCGCGGCAGCGACGCCGGAGGCTGTCGATAAGCTTGAGTTCCAGGCCCAGGCCCCGGAATTCCGGAACGACATAGAGGAAGCGAATCAGCCCCACCGGCCCGGCCTCGGTATCGACAAAGGCCATGGCGGCCATGGCGATGGGTTTACCCTCCGCCTCGTTCATGTAGTGAAGAAATCCATCCTGCCCATGTCGGCGTAAAAAGTCATCGAGCCCGGTTTTTTCCAGCGCCGCCGCGAAAGGGGGGCTCCAATCCAGGGCTTCCTCCAGCGCTTGAGCGAAAAACTCCGCCAGGGGAAAGGGCGCTTCGCCGATGGGACGGGCTTCCAGGCAAAATTCCTCGTCCACCAGATCCTGGAAGTCCTCGGGCTCCACGCCGAGCCTGGCCAGGCCGAGGACTTCCCGCATATCGTCCATCCACAGCTCCACCTGGCACCGTAAGGTGGCGTTTTTATAGTCTCTGAAAAGGGCATCTTCCCTGGGATACTCCGCGAGGACCTGCCTGAAGGCCTTGAATACGCCCTTGCCCCGGCCGAGGACCCTGTTCAGGGCGAGTTTGAGTTCCATTCGGTTGATTCGGCCGCAAAAGGCTTCCATAAGGCGGAAGCCGTCGGCGGGGCTCCACTGCGGAGGGGGAGCGATCCATTCGGGAAGCGGAGCTTCCGGGAGGGCTTCCTCCCGAAGGGTTTTTTCCGGTTTCGGGACCAGGTCCCCGGTTCGCAGATCGATATAGTGGGATCTGCTCTGGTCCTCCATGGCGAAAATGATCCGTTCCAAAATCGTATCGCTCAGTTCGAAAAGCCTTGTTTCCCTTGCCACGGCACCATTGTACACCATGAAGCGCCGGCGCGCAGCGGGAAATCCCCAGGGTCTTCGCGATAGGCCTAACCCGCGGCACGGTCCCGACAGCCTCGGCGCGTTGATGGACAGGGCCATGCAAGCCCTGTATACTGGCCGAAACCGTGAACGCCAACCTTCATCTTCATTCCAAGTTTTCCGACGGCAGCCTTTGGCCCGAGGATATAGTCAGGGGCGCAGCCCGTCTGGGCTTGGATCTCATCGCCTTGACCGATCACGATACCATGGGGGGAAGCGATCGTTTCGCGGCCGAATGCGCCGCCCAGGGGCTTTCCTGGGTGAGCGCTTGCGAGATAGATGTGGCGGATCCGGCGGTGGGCTACAAAAGCGAGTTACTGGCCTATTTCCCCGGCAAGACCCCCCAGGACTGCGCCGCGACCGGGGCGATGCTTCAGCGCGTGCTGGATGAGCGGAGAAAGCGGCTGGACTATTACCTCTACTGGGCGCGGACCTTTTTCAAGCGGGAGGACTTGACCCTGGAGGATATGATAGCCAGGCGCAAGGCCGACGACGATGCGGGCGGAGGGGATGAATTGCCCCTGCTGTCCTGGAGCAAGGTGGATTTGTTTCTCTATCTGCGAAACAATAAACTCGTTCCCGCCTATATGAACTACAAGATATTCAAAAAAGAGTGGATGCGGCCGGGCAGGTTCCCTAAATACAAGCTGTCCAAACCCGATACGGCCTCTTGTCTCGCTGCGGTGCATGCCGACCGGGGATTCGCCGTCATTCCCCATATCGGGCATTTATGGAACGACAATCCCGAGGAAATGGAACGTCAACGACCGCAGCTCGAGGCTCTCCTGGGGTATTTTAAGGAGCGGGGCGTGGATGGGGTGGAACTGTACTGGTATTCGGGAAACAAAAAGACCAGGGCTATCAACGAATTGGTCCGCGGCATCGCCGGGCCGATGGGGTACTTTTTCACCTATGGCTCGGACTGTCATGGTCCGGATACGGACAAGTATACTATCGATAAATTCTCCGGGGATTTCCCCGGTTTTCCCCTTCCGGGACGATGACCGGAAGCCGAGATTAACGCAAGGAGTTTGAAATGGCGCACTGCGTAGTACCCGAGGCCGAGGCGATTCTCGACAGGGAGTTCAAGGTGTTGGACAAGGGCTTTGTCCGTCTGGTGGACTATCTGGGCGGCGACGCCCGAATAGTGCAGGCCGCCCGGGTATCCTACGGAGAGGGGACGAAAAGCTACCGGGAGGACGCCGGGCTCATCGATTATCTCATGCGCCACGAGCATACTTCGCCCTTCGAGCAGGTCGCCCTGAGCTTCCATGTAAAACTACCGATTTTCGTGGCCCGTCAGTGGATCCGTCACAGAACCGCCAGGGTAAACGAGATTTCCGGCCGTTATTCGATAATGAAGGACGAGTTCTACCTGCCCGCCGACGCCGATGTGGCGGCCCAGAGCGAGGACAACAAGCAGGGGCGCGCCGAGGAGCCCATGGAGGCCGCCGAGGCGGCGAAGATCAGAAATCTTCTGGATAAGGGCCAGAGGGCGGCGTACGAGGATTATTCTTCCCTCGTGGAGGAGGGGCTGGCCAGGGAGCTGGCCAGGATAAACCTGCCTTTGTCGCTGTATACCGAATGGTATTGGCAGATTGATCTGCATAATCTTTTCAGGTTTCTCTCCCTCAGGCTGGATCCCCACGCCCAGAAGGAGATCAGGCTTTACGCCCGGACTATGTTGGAGATCACGCGGGCGGTAGCCCCGGCGGCGACCGAGAGTTTCGAGCGAAATATCCTGCACGGGGTGCGGTTCAACGGAGCGGAGATGGCGGAGCTTAAGAGGCGCCTGGGCGTTGCAGGGAAGGGCGCTCCGACGGAGGCGACCGCCGGGATGGCCAAGGCCGGAAACGCCGCACCGGGGAAGGCCCCGGAACAAGGCCAGGAACCCCTGCTCAAGGGCAAGGCTCTGGAACGATTCGAGGAAAAACTTCGGAGCGGGAAGCAGATTTAATAGGGGCTGTTCGCCCGGACTTCTTCGGACCGGCGGCTAAAGCCGCAAATTCTTGTCCTCGCCCATGCCGTAGAGCCGGGAGGCGTCGATTTTTTCGCCGGAGGAGCTCCGCAGGCTTCCCTCGAAGCGGCCGAAGGGGCCGATGTAGTCCACATCGGCCAGTCCCAGGCGCATCGTGATATCGTGGGGCACTTCGGGATGAAAGATGAGATCGACCATCCCCTCGGTATCCTGGATGACCCAGGGCGCGGCGTGTCCGTAAGGACGGGTTATGCGGATGGGTGGCAGGGAATGGATGGCGCTTCCGATCCAAAGCCGGTTTTCGTTGTAGCGCCGCTGGTCCTTGACCTGATTGTCCGTGAGATTGAAGCCTATCCTGCGCCCCGAAGGCTCCACGCCGGAGCCTGTCACCCAATCGTAATGCAGATGATAGGGATAGTAGCCCTTGTGATCGTCCAAAATACCCAGGGCTTTTTCTTCTTTAAATGTCCGCCGCTCTCCGTCGATCTCGAGGCTTCCGCCGCAGGGCATGAGAATTTTCGTGGAATACATGGCCCGATTAAGCCCGAGCGGAAGGCAGACCGAAAAGGCCGAACTTGATTCTTCGCGCAAATCGAAGGTCAGATCAAGGTCGAAGGATGCCGCCGGCGCCTTTCGGAGATTATTCGATGCCCGAAGTTTCATGGACCCCGAGTCCATATCGACGGAGATGGAAAGCTCCCTATGTCCCGTCTTGATGCCGATCTCCGATTTTTCGAGCGAAGCCGGAAAGAAGAACCGGCGTCCCGGGAAGGTTTGGCGGAAGCCCGCCTTCCGCTTGCCCGCCCTATCCCAGATATCCACCGAGGCCATGCTCAAATACTTGGCATCGTAGAGCACCGCGAAAATGAAGGTATCCGGATCCCCCGCCTGGACTGCCTGCCACTCTTTTATCCTCGTGGTGCGGAGAAAACGGGGGAGCGGATAGTGGTAGGGCCTATGGACGTCGATGAGATTGGCCTTGCCGGGTATTCCTTCCCAGGAACCCAGGACGAGGGCGCCGTTCCGGCAGAGCGCTTCCGGCGCCGGGCCCCGCAAAGCCCCTGGCCTTTGTGGATCAGACAAGACCGCGCCTGTAGAGTTCGTAGAGAACCTGGGTTCCCCGCTCTCCCCAGCCTTGGGCCAGTACCTTGGCGAAGAGATTTTCCGCCAAAACCACCAAGGGGAGACTGAGTCCCAGGGTTTTCGAGGAATCGAGGGCGATCCTCAGATCCTTGAGAAAGTGTTTGGCGTAGAAGCCGGGGTTGAAATCCCCGTCCAGCATGCGCGGGGCATTGCTCGAGAGCTGCCAGCTGGCCGCCGAGCCTCCGCCGATGGAGAGCAGGACCTGTTTGGGATCCAGCCCCGAGGCCGAGGCGTAGTCGAGGGCTTCCACCACGCCGATGAGATTGGCGGCTACGCAGATCTGGTTGGCCGCCTTGGTATGCTGGCCGGCTCCTGCGCCGCCCTGGCGGACGATGGTCTTGCCCATTATCGCAAAAAGGGCTTCGGCTTCGGCATAGGCATCCTCGTCCCCGCCCACCATGATGGTGAGACTGGCGTTTCGAGCCCCCGTGTCGCCGCCGGAGACAGGGGCGTCCAGGGCTTTTAAGCCTTTGGCCGATGCGGCGGCATGGATGCGTACCGCCAGATCGGGGCTGGAGGTTGTCATATCGACAAGGAGGGTCCCTGCGCGGGAGTGCGCCAGGAGCCCCCTGTCGCCCAAGTAAACTTCCTCCACATCGGAGGGAAGCCCCACCATGGTGATGATGACATCGCAGCGGGGGGCCAGGATTGCGGGGCTTTCCGCCCATTCCGCTCCGCGATCCAGCAGCGGCTTGGCCTTGTCAGGGGAGCGGGTGTAGACGATGAGCCTGTGCCCCGCCGATAGCAGATGCCCGGCCATGGACTTGCCCATGACACCGAGACCTATGAATCCTATGGTTTTCCTTTCAAATGACATTGCAATTCCTCCATGCGAAGCCGCATAGTAACTCTAGCCTTTTGACCGCCGATGCGCAACCCGGGATTTCAACCCCTGACCGGGCCGCGGATTTGGCGAAGCAACCGCCTTCATGGCGGCACCCCGGGACTAAGCAGCGGGAGGATGTTATACTTGCCCGCCAAGGGAGGAGAGATGGCCAATTCCAAAGTTAAACTGATCACCAGCCTGGGCGAGATCGAGCTGGAGGTTTTCGACGACAGGACGCCGGTCACGGCGGCGAATTTTCTGGACTATGTCCGCGCAGGCTTCTACGACGGCACCATTTTTCATAGGGTCATTCCGGGCTTTGTGGCCCAGGGCGGCGGGTTCGTGCCGGGAATGGAGCAGAAGAGGACAAAGGATCCTATAGTCAACGAGGCGGCCAAGGGTCCGTCCAATGCCCGGGGAACCCTTTCGATGGCCAGGACCCCCCATCCGGACAGCGCGACCAGCCAGTTTTTCATCAATTTTTCGGATAATACAAGCCTGGATTACCGTGGCCCGGGTCCCGGGGCGGGGTATTGCGTGTTCGCCCAGGTTACTAAGGGTATGGATGTGGTGGACGCCATGGCCGCGGTGCCGACCGGTCGCAGACCGCCCCATGCCGACGTCCCCAAAGAGGATATTGTCGTAATAGCCGCGAAAATTCTCTAAAAACCCATTTGTTACTATTGACCAATACGCCAGGGCGAAGTTAAAGTGTGTTTGTTACTATTAATAGTAACAATATCATCCTGCCTTTCAGCAACCAAGGCGGAAACAGAGGTTCCCAATGTCGAGAAGCAAAGTCTTCATGATCGTGGCGGTAGGCGCGGCCTTTCTCGCCGTCTCCTGCGGAAACACGAAAAAAACCGTGGGTATAGCCAAATTCGTGGCTCATCCCGCCCTCGATGCGGTGGAGCAAGGAATAATCGATGAAATTTCCGAGTCCAAACCGGAAATCGAACTGGATAGGCAGAATTCCAACGCCGACATGGCAACCGCCGGCCAGATAGCCCAGCGCTTTAAGCAGGCCAAGGTGGCGGTGGCGGTGGGAATAGCGACGCCAACGGCCCAGGCCCTGGTCAATCAGATAAAGGACAGGCCGGTGGTGTATTCCGTGGTTACCGATCCGGTGTCGGCCGGCCTTGTTGAGAGCATGGACAGGGGGGGCGCGAACGTGACGGGAACCTCGGACATGACGCCGGTGCGGGTACAGCTCGATATGCTGGTATCCATGGCTCCGGTTCAGCGTCTGGGGCATGTCTACTCTTCCGGCGAGGCCAATTCCCTGGCCCTGGCCGCGATAGTCAAGGAATACTGCGCCGAAAAGGGAATCGAGTATGTCGAGGCGACTATAACGAATTCCTCCGAGGTCAAGTCGGCCCTCCTCTCCATAGCCGATCGGATCGATGGCCTGTATTTGGGCAACGACAACACGGTTTTCTCGGCCCTGAGCGCGGTTTCGGAAGTTTGTTTGGATAAGAAAATCCCACTCATGTCCGCCGATCCCGCTTCGGCCGAGACCATCCCCGTCCTGGTCGCCCTGGGTTACGATTATTACCAAATGGGGCGGGCGACGGGCAAAATCGTGGTAAGAATTCTGAACGGGGAAAAAACCAAGGATATTCCGGGCTTCCTGCCCACCGATCCCGAATCCCTGGACCTCGTACTGAATCTGGATGTCGCCGAAAAACTCGGGCTCAGCCTTGATCCGGCCTTGGTGGACCGGGCTACCGTCGTGGTGTCGGGCGGGACTGTGACGAAGAAGTAAGATGATCGAAGGAATCCTTGTCGAGGGCCTGGTCTACGGGATCATGGCCCTCGGGCTCTTTATCAGCTTTCGAATTCTCGATTTTCCCGATTTGACCGTCGAGGGCTCCTTTCCGGCCGGGGCGGCGGCCGCCGGCGCGATCGTCGCGGGCCTTGCCGGGGCCCTGGCTCCGAGGGCCCCGGCGGCAGGGGGGTTCGGCGCGGCGGGGGGCCTGGGGGCCGCAGCGGCCGTTCCGGCTGGCCTTGCGGCCGCCGCCCCGGTGCTCGCCCTGATAGGCGGCTTCGCCGCGGGCGCCCTGGCGGGCCTAGTCACTTCGCTCATCCACCACAGGCTCAAGGTTCCTCCAATCCTGGCGGGAATCATCACCATGACAGGCTTTTACTCCATCAACCTGCGCATATTGGGAGGAAGGCCCAATATGCCGCTGATCAGGAACAATCCCCTCCTGGGCTTTGCCCGCACATGGCTGGGATCGGGCGTCTTGCAGGATATTTCCCTTTTCATAGCCGCCTTGCTCGCCGCCCTCCTCGTCGCGGGATTGATGGATCTTTTTTTTCATACGGAAATCGGCATAGCCATGGGGGCCATGGGCGACAACGAAGCTTCGGTCGTCCAGGCGGGCATAAACCCCGTATCCCTCCGAAGCCTTGGAATAGCCCTGGCAAATGGCATCGTCGGCCTGTCGGGCGCCCTGGCGGCTTCCTACCAAGGCTTTGCCGACGTCAATTTCGGAGCGGGCATAGTAGCCTCCGGGCTCGCTTCCGTGATGCTGGGCGAACTTTTGATCAAATCCCAGTTTATCGGCGTCCAGATATTCCGGGTGCTCGCCGGGTCTATTTTGTTCAAGGGGCTCATGTACGTCGCCCGATCTTGGGGCTACCTGGCCGGCATCACTCCCAACGACCTGAGACTCCTCACCGCCCTGCTCATAATCGGTTCGATCTCCGTATCCAAGTATGCGGGCAAAAAGCCAAAAGCCCTGTCCCGGCCAGGGGAGAAGCGAAGATGATCAACATCGAGGCGCTGGAAGTATCCTTTCACCAGGGCGGCGGCGAGGACAGAAAGGTGTTGAACGGTATCGATCTGAGAGTTCCCAAGGGACAGACGGTATCGATAATCGGATCGAACGGGGCGGGCAAAAGCACCCTGCTCAACGCGATAGCCGGAACAGTCCCCATAAGCTCCGGTTCGATAGTCCTGGACGGGAGGGACTGCGGCAAAGACCCGGAATGGCGCCGCGCCGCGTACCTGGGGAGGGTGCGGCAGAATCCCCTGGCGGGCACGGCAGGGGAGATGACAATTCTGGACAATCTGGCGCTGGCTGCACGAAAAGGCCCGCGGGGCTTGCGTATCGCAGTCAATAAATCCAAGGCCAAAGTCTTGGCTGAGCAGGTGTCCCAGCTCGATATGGGCCTTGAAAACAGGCTGAGGGAAAACGTCTCGCGGCTTTCGGGAGGACAGCGCCAGGCTCTGACCCTCCTTATGGCGGTACTCTCCCATCCTTCGGTGCTGCTGTTGGATGAGCATACCGCAGCCCTCGATCCGGGAAACGCCGAAATCGTCGGTCGTCTCACCAGGCGATTTATAGCCGAATACGGCCTCACGGCGCTTATCGTTACCCATGATATGAAACAAGCCTTGGAGCAGGCCGATCGGGTGGTGATGATGCACGAGGGCCGGATCCTGGCCGATGTGAGCGGCGGCCTCAAGGAACGGATGGGTGTCGCGGACCTGGTGGAACTCTTTAGGCAATCCCGGGGCAAGGACTACGCGGAAGACAGGGATCTGCTGGGTTGAAAGCACTTTTGTAGTTCCCCGAAGCTTGTGGGAATTGAGGCGAGGGGGATGCGGCAATGGCGTGCGTCGCGGAGCTTGACAGCGCTTTCCGATGCGATGAGCGAGCCCTGGGAACGGCTGAGGAGAACGCCGCTTTTAGCGCGACGGGATTATTTTCCTGGCTGTGCGTATGTAAATAAAAGAAACACGGTCCCCTGGATACCCAGGCATCCTTCGCCAACAGGCTTCGGGGAACTAATTAAAACTTATACCCGAAACGGCGGAGCATAGCCTTACGGTCGGCCTTGTCGGCCTCGCCCTCCACACCCTTCGGCGAATTGCCGTCCACCACTCCCAAAATCCCCGCGCCTTGTTCGGTCACGGCCCGTACGACTTGAAGAGGATTAGCCGTGGCGGCGAAAACGCGGCACACTTCCGGGCAGGCCTTTATTCTGTCCAGAACATTGATAGGATAGGCGCCTGGGCCGAGGATGAGGTAAAAACTGTGCCCGGCTCCCACGGCGAGGGCGCAATCCCTGGCCGCCGCTTCCAGCTCCGGCGAACTTCCCGCGGTGCGGACCAGACAGGGGCCGGAGGCCTCGCTGAAGGCGAGACCGTATTGGGCCCCGGGCACCGAACCGGCCATAATTTCGGCGATATCTTCCACCGTCTTGATAAAATGGGATTGCCCCACAATGATGTTGCAGTCCGAGGGAATCGAAAGCTGCACGAAATCAAGGTTCATTCTTCATTCCTCCGTAAAGCATAGTATCTGCATCGAAGATTGTTGAGGGAATGAGGACAGAGAACGGCTCAGGCTTAAGGACAATCTCCTGCGGCACTGTCTCAGGAACCTTTTCAACAATCTTCGATGCAGTAAATAAACCATAAAGGTTGCTTAGTCATCCAAGGAGGCCCCGCCGGGGACGCCGACGGGAGCCGCGTATAGGGCGAACATATCCTCGCCGTCCAGCCCCAGATACTTGTCCAGGCCTTGCTGATCGTAGGCCCCGACGGCGCAGGTGCCCAGACCTAAGGCTTCGCAGGCCAGATAAAGGTTTTGACAGGAATGGCCTGCGTCGAGGGCTACCAGCTTGTCCGCCGCCTTGCCATAGCGCCACTCGCTCCTGTAGGGAACCGCCGCCCAGAGAATGACGCAGGACGAATTTCTGAGCTGCCCCATCAATGCCGCGTCCAGGGCTTCCGAATCGTCCCCTTCCCGCTCGAGCACCAGGGCGTGCTCCAATGGGAGATACCGGTAAAGCCCCGGCTTAAGCCCCTCGATCCTTCGGGCGAAGACATAGACATCCAGGGGATGTCTGGCGCCCCCCGACGGGGTGGTTCTGAAGGAATATTTCCCCCTGTTCTCCCTGACTCCTTCGCAGGACCAGAGCAGATAGGAAAGCGTTGTCAGGGCCAGCTTTTCGATTTTAAAAGCTCGCCTTGAGCGCCTGGACAGCAAGAGCCGATGAAGCGTCGCCGGGGCTGAGAGGGAATCGTTTTCGATGCCATAGGCCTTGTCCACCGTCGGCAGGCTTACAACGCTTTCGTCCGGCTGCGGCGGCTCCTGCTGGGGCGGAGGAGGCAGACCCCTGGATTGGTCGGAAGCTGTTTCCTTCACCAGATGCCAATTGGACTTCAGAAAATGTCTACCTTGGAGAAATCGTTCGTCCATCCTATTTTCCTTTGGGCATGCGCGCTTCGACATGGCGCACGACATCGGCGATGAGGACATTGCAGACCTTGTCGCTCAAACCCTTGGCCTTCATCGCCTCCCGGTCTTCGGCGTTCCAGAGATCCGCTCCTTCCAAGAGCACCCTGCACTGGGAGGAACCATGGGCGGCCTCCATGGCGGCGAAGAGCCTGGATACCTCCTCGTAAGTCCTCATCTTGGCATCCTGGTCGGCGCCGCTTTCGCTTCCGTATATCATGGACAGCGCGAGCACCCCGCCGGTTATCGCCCCGCAGCTGTATCCGAGCCGCCCCATTCCGCCCCCAAGGCCGCCGGATAAGCGATGGGCAATACCCTCGTCCAGTCCGAGATCGGAGGCGAAGGCCGTAAACACCGCCTGCGAGCAGGATGAACCGCCCTTATGAATCGAGAGAGCCTTTTCCACTCTGTCCATATCCAAAACCTCCGGATTCGTCATACCGATTGCGTCGATAACGCGCCTTCGATTCCAACACCACGCTATCCTATCATAAAGGATGAGAAGCTTCGGGCAAAGGGCTTCGCGACAACTTCCGCGTTGGACCTAGCGGAAACTTCTCGCCGCGGCCACCGCCTTTTCCCAACCCGAGACCAGATCCTGTCTAAGCGCCTGAGCCATGGTCGGCTTGAATTCCCGTTTTTTGCGCCAATTCTTTTTCACCTCATCCAGACTCGACCAGTATCCGGCGGCGAGACCCGCCAGATAAGCCGCCCCTAGCGCCGTGGTCTCGGCCACCTCGGGTAGCACCACCGAACGCCCGCTGATGTCGGCCTGGAACTGCATGAGAAAGGAATTGGCCGAAGCCCCTCCGTCGGCCTTGATGCTGGCCAAGGCCCGACCGGAGTCTTTTTCCATCGCCTCCAGAAGGTCCCTCGATTCGTAGGCTATTGCTTCGAGGGCGGCGCGGGCGAAATGCGCCTTGGTCGTTCCCCTGGTGATGCCCACGACGGTGCCGCGGACATCCGAATCCCAATAAGGAGCTCCCAGCCCAACGAAGGCCGGGACGAGATAGACACCGCCGGTGTCGGGAACCGATCGGGCTAAGGCTTCGCTTTCGGCGGACTCGGTGAGCAGCCCTAGTTGATCCCGGAGCCACTGGATGACAGCCCCGGCGATGAAGACCGAGCCTTCCAGGGCGTAGGTATAGCCCTTGCCCAGGTCCCAGGCCACGGTCGCCAGGAGGTTGTGCTCCGAAGCGACGGGGACGGGCCCTGTATTCATCAGGGTGAAGCAGCCGGTTCCGTAAGTGTTTTTTGCTTCCCCCGGGCTGAAACAGGCGTGGCCGAAAAGGGCCGCCTGCTGGTCGCCGGCCGCGCCTGTAACCGGTATGGCCTGACCGAAAAGCTCGGGCCGGGTGACGCCGAAAAGGCCCGAGCTGGGCAGAACCTCGGGCAGAACAATCCTCGGCACAGCCATCACCGCCAGCAGTTCGTCATCCCAGTCCCCTTTGTGGATGTCGAAGAGCAGGGTGCGGCTGGCGTTGGTCGGGTCGGTGGCGTGACGACCGGTGAGCTTGTAGATAAGCCAGGAATCGATGGTGCCAAAGAGAAGATCGCCCCGCTCCGCCCTTCGCCGCAGATCGGGACGTTCCCGGAACAGCCAGCTCAGCTTGGTGCCCGAAAAATATGGATCCAGCACAAGTCCGGTTTTACCCCGGATTGTCTTTTCCAGTCCGGCCGATCGAAGCTCCTGGCAGATGCCCGCCGATCTGCGGCACTGCCATACGATGGCATTGTAGACAGGCTTTCCCGAATCCTTTTCCCAAAGGAGACTGGTCTCGCGCTGGTTGGTTATGCCGATGGCGAGGATCTGCTCGCTTTCGATCTGGGCCGCGGCGATGGCTTGCTTGGCCGCGGCCAGCTGGGTGGCCCAAATTTCCTCCGGATCGTGCTCGACCCAGCCGGGTTGGGGGAATATCTGCTTGAATGGTATCTGTTTTACGCCGATGATGATACCGTCTCGATTGAAGATGATTGCCCTCGATGAGGTGGTGCCCTGGTCCAGGGCGAGGATATACTGTTCTTTTATGGTCATGGAGCAAGTATACTCGGAAATTACCGAGGGCGGAACGCGGAAAATCAAAACCGATCTCCGCGGGGGAGGAGTATGGAGCGTAACGAGTATGTCGCGCTGGTGAGTGCTTTCGAACACGCCTACGACAAGCTTATCTTAAAAGCGAACGCCTTGAGTCCTGAGGAACTGCGCTTTGTCCCTGCCGTGAAGGACGCCTGGTCTTCCAACGATCACCTGGTCCATCTTTTGGACGCCGACTGCAATCTCGTGATGCGCCTCCGCGGAGCCGTGGCGGAGCCGGGCAAGGCGATTCCCGCCTGGGATCCCGAAGCGTGGAAAATGAAGAACAATTATTTCCAGACCGATGGGCTGTTCTGCCTGGACCTGGCTGTGGCCTTGCGCAAATTCATCGCCGAATCGCTTAAAAACCTGGACGACGAAGTCCGTGAAAAAGCATGGATACTCCACCCGGAGCGGGGCGAGCTCCGCCTGGAGGCGGTGCTCAAAATCTATGCCGGCCATCCCGACTTCCATCTGAAATATCTGGAACGCAACGGCGAGGCCTTCGCCCAGTCAAAAGCCGGGGCGAAAGGAAGGCAAGGGTGAACATCCTCGAACTCCTCTCCGCGAAGGAAATAGGTACCGAAGTAGCGCTCATCCGACTTCTTTTCGCGATGATAGCCGGCGGCATCATCGGCGCGGAGCGGGAAATGCGCCGCCAGGTAGCGGGCCTGCGTACCCATATACTCATCTGCCTGGGCTCCTGCCTCCTTATGATGCTTTCAATATGGATGCCCCAGACGGTGGGCCTGGATAAGGGCGATCCCGGCCGGATCGCCGCCCAGGTGGTGTCCGGCATCGGCTTTCTCGGCGCCGGCGCCTTCATAAAGATAGGCAACAACGTAAAAGGCATGACCACCGCCGCCAGCCTCTGGGTGGTCGCGGCCATTGGACTCACCATCGGCGGCGGCATGTGGAGAGCGAGCCTCATCACCCTGGGCCTCGTGATTTTCGCCCTGGCCTTTCTGGAGCCCCTGGAGCGAAGGATATTCCCCGCCGAACGCTTCAAGTACTTAAGCGTGTGGTTCGCCGAGTCGTCGATGGACAGGGAAAAGGTATTCAAGGTCCTGCGGGATCACGGCATCAAGATTCAGACCATGGACGCCAGTCTGGATATCGGAAAGGGATCGACCAAGCTGACCTACCTAACCAAGATTCCCGAAGCGCTCAATATCGAAAGCCTCTTCAAGGAGCTGAGAAAAGTCGGGGACGTGGAGAAGGTCAAGATAGAAGAGAATCTGTAGCGGCAAGAAGACGGAGGCGGATCGCCGCCGGGCCTTCGCCCCGCCCCGCTTAATTTCCGCAACAAGCTTCGAGAAACTGACAAAAGCTCAAAGGCCCAGGTATTTCCTTACATCGATCAATGAAGCGAATATCCTTGAAGCCATGGCCCGGGCCTTCGGATCGGGCTCTATCAGATCGGGCACCATGATTACCCTCGCCCCCGCCGCATGGGCCGCCGTGACGCCCGCCAGGGAGTCCTCCAGGACGAGGCAGTTTTCCGGCGCGACGGCCAATCGCCCAATGGTTTTTAGGTATATTTCCGGGTCCGGCTTGGGCTTATCGACCTCATCGCCGCATAACAGGAATTCGAAGCGCTTCAGGATACCCGCTTTTTCCATCAGGGGCAGCACCCTCGGCCTGGCTGTGGATGTCGCCACAGCCAGGGGAACGCCAACTCTCCGGAGACTGCCCAGAAGCTCCAGCAATCCGGGCTTCAGGGGTATGGGGTTGTCGCGGTAATACCCGGCTTCGAGGAAAAGCCGCCGAGCCTGGACTTTGTCATAGGGGAATTCGGGGCCAAGCGACCTTACAAGAAGACGCTTCTCCTCGGCGGAGGAATGGCCGACAAGGCCCAGCAGCAACGGATCGGGGATTTCCCAGCCTTCGGAGAGACCCGCGGCGCGCCACAGCCCGATGGCTATCCGCTCGCTGTCGAACATGAGCCCGTCCATATCGAAAGCGACCGCCCGGATCGCCAAACCCTCGACTTCAATCATGTATACGCTCCCGACGCTGAACGTATGGAATAATACAATGGGAATGTTTAAAGGTTAAATACCTGCATCGAAGATTGTTGAGAGTAAGGAAGAAATGAGGACAGAAGGCGGCTTAGGCTAAGGACAATCCCTTGCGGCGCTGCCTCGGGAACTTTTCGGGGATCTTTTCAACAATCTTCGATGCAGTAACTAAAAGGTAAAGGCCCGACAAACCACCGGGCCGATATCCGCGCCATGCTTTTCGCAACCCGCACGGGCGCTTCCGTTGACTTTTTTAGGCCCACTTTGTATAGTCTCAACCTGTGTTGGCGGGCGTTTCCGCCCCCGCGCCCCGGTTTCCCGGGCCCTTAGCTCAGTTGGTTAGAGCTGCGGACTCATAATCCGTAGGTCGCTGGTTCAAGTCCAGCAGGGCCCAATATTCAATCGTTTTTATCACAATCGCGGCACTGTTCTCTCTTCGTACATTTCGTAAAGGTTTGCTATACTATAAAAATCTAGAAATATGGGAATGGGAATGAGAATTTCATCGGTACTGCGAAGCCTGATATTCCTGGTCCTATTGGGGTCTGCCGCGCCGCTTTTCGCGCATCCGCATATGAGCCTAGTGGCGAGCTGTGAGTTTGTCTGGAAAGACGACACCCTGTCGGGGGTCCATATCGACTGGGCGTTCGATCCCTATTTCAGCGCGGATATCATCCGCGGATTCGACTCGAACGGTGATGGGAAATTTGACCCGGACGAAACACAGGCGGTCTATGACAACGCTTTCCAAAACCTCAAGAACTACCACTTTTTTACCTTTATACGTCAGGGTTCGCGGAGGACGAACCCGGCATCTGTAAAGGATTTTTCCGTTTCCCAGAAATCCGGAACCCTGCATTATCGTTTTTTCGTGGATCTCTCGGCCTATAGGGGCGAACTCAGTCTGTCGCTCTACGATTACACTTATTACTGTGCGATAGACTATGCGAAAGAGCGGGCGGTCATTTTAAAATTCGATCAAACACAGGTGCGACCCATTGCCGAAATTGTTGAGAACAAAAAATATCCGGTCTATTACAATCCCACGGGCGCAATAGACGACAACACCATTTATTACACCTGGAAGAAGGGCTTGCTGACTTTTTATCCCCGGGAAATCGTAATACGCTATGACGTTATTAAAAATTAAACGCCCCCTCCGATTCCGGGCCGCCCTGACAGTCCTGCTCATAGCCACGACTGTTCTCGGCCACAGGGCTTGGCCGAATCCATTCCTGGGCAGCCCTGCCGCCCCTGCCGTGACTCCCGTGCAATCGGGAGGACCTGCGCCGGCTTCGATCCTCCAGGGGCAACTTGAGCTGAGGGCCCGCTTGGCGGAGTATTTTTCGTTATGGGAAAAGGGAGCGTCAGCATCCCTCTTCTTTGTTATCGTGGGAGTGGCTTTTCTCTACGGCGCTTTGCATGCCCTTGGGCCAGGCCATCGTAAAACGGTGGTGTTTGCAATCTATCTGTCTCGCCGTTCCCCATGGTGGGAACCTGTCGCCATGAGTCTCGCCTTGGCAGGGCTGCATGGGGGAACCGCCGTGGCGCTCATTTTCATCTTTCGCGGAGTGTCAGGCGCGATCTCGGGTTACTCCGATGCGGTCGCAGTTTATATGGAAGGCTTTGCGTATTTAGCCCTTGTCGCGGTGGCATTTTTTCTTCTTAGCCGTTCCGTCGTGGACCTGGTTCGAGGAAAATCGCAAAGGGAAAGCCAGCTCAGTTTAGGGGCCCTCATCCTCACGGGGATTTATCCCTGTCCAGGGGCGATTCTCGTCCTTGTTCTATCGCTCAGCCTGGGCATATTGAGTCTAGGCATTGTTGCCGTGCTCGCAATGTCCATGGGAATGGCTCTTCCTATCGCGTTTTTCGCCTATCTTGGCTGGTTCGGCCGGGAAGGACTTTTGCGCAGGCTAAAAGACAATGAACCTAGGATCAGAAAAATCGGCGCGATCTTTGAAATCGTCGGTTTTTCGATTCTTTTGCTGTTCGCCATTTATATCACCCTGCCCTTCATCAACGGGCTTACCGGCCTTGCACTCTAGCGCAGGAGTAATCATTCGAGGCTTTTTCAAAAGTCAGGCGAGCCATGAAAAAGCCGCCTAAACTACCGGTCATCCCCCCTTTGTTTTTAAACCAGCTGCTTCCGATAGTACTCGGATTGACAGGGCGGACCGCCGGTATACCGTATCGTCCTGGTGTTCAAATTCGCATAGAACGATACAAGGGTCTGCCACCGTTCCGCCGGAGGTTTGTTCCCGTCCTCATGCCTGCAGACGGAATTGGGAAGCCCCGTGTGGTCCCGCAGACCTTCTTCGATTTTTTCTTCGCCCACATGGCCGGCGGCATCATGGAAATGGGCATAAAGCCTGGCGGTTCTGCCAAAGGTATCGGGCAGCAGAAGGCTGCCGATATCGGTATCATCCTTGTTCAGTTCCTGAAAATGATTCGAATGGACGAGCACGCCTTCCTGGGGCCTGAGCACCCTCATGCCGCCAGGGGAGCATTCGACGTCAAGGGCCTTTCCCTCGGCGCTGGCGATCAGCATATTGCCCGAATTCGGGCTTGGGTTGGCTTTGAGAAAGGCGACGCAGTTGTCCAAAGAACCCTGCTCCAGGACATGCCGGGCTTTGATCAAAAAAGGAACACCAAGGGCGGCGGCATCCCGCTCCAGCTTGATGAAATTTACGCCGATGCCTATTCCCGATGAACTAAAGCCTTTGTGGCCGATGATTCCCGCCTCGGTGATCAGAAATACCGCGGGTCTATTGGGGATCTCAATAGTGATAGCCAGACATTGGCCCTGGAGGGGTGGCTTGTAATCCCAGTTTTGGCCGACATAGGTATCCTTGGTACCGGTGTTTTCCGGAGTAAGGGCAAAGGCGGTACAGCCACCTGCCGCTTCGGCTAACATGTCGGGCAGGTAGGTGTAGTTGAGTTCCCAGCGGGCATTTAAGGCGGCGATCTGTTTCAAGGGAAGGTCCGCTCCATCGGCGACACCCTTCATCTCTTCGATGAAAGCCGGGTTTAAGCCTTCGATGTAAGGCAGAAACGCCGAGGCTTTGTCGAGAAGCGCCCGTTCGGATTTTTCCGGTCCGGATAGCCACATGGACATGTAATAGTGATAATTCTTCTTGATCTCCGCAGCCATGGCCTTGCCATGCTCGAAGCCCACATCGTAGGCGCTGCCCTTGACTTGAATACATCTGATGTCCATTTCCCCTCCCGGATTATACCGTTTATTGTTTCTTGTAGCCCGAAAACGAATGCCTGACCCTCTCGTCTATGTTCTCTAAATGAGTGGATAGCCATTCGTATGCCTTTTCCGGTTTCTTTTCTTCTATAAAGCGGAGGATCGAAGCATGTTCATTATGGACCTTGTCCAGGTGGTTTCCTGCTGCGGAAGTGAAGGAACGTTTGATCTCCTCATGCATGAATGATCTGAGCGTGTGGTAGACATCGATAAAAACACTGTTGTTGCTATACTTGATTATCGTTTCATGGAAGCCGTAATCCTCGGCGATAAACACATCGATAGAATCGGTGCCCACCATTTTTTCCCAGCTTTTTTTTAAGCTGTTGACTAAATTTTCCCACTCGTTGTCGGAAATGTCTTTTCTTGAGAAAAGAATGCGCAACGAGGAACTCTCAATCGCGCCGCGAACGCCCATAAGCTCGAAAAAATCCCGTTTTCCCAAAAGAATAGCCCAGGATACGACCTCCCGGGACAGGTTTGAGCAATCGCAGACAAAAGTACCCTTGCTCGGGTGCATCTGGATTATACCCAAATATTGAAGGATTTTTAGCGCTTCGCGCACGGAAGATCGGCCTACCCCGAACATCTGGGTAAGCTCAACTTCAGTGGGAATTTTATCGCCGACTTTAAAGGTCCCGTTTGCTATGAGTTCCTTAACATTTCCCAGCACCTGTTCGACGATCGTATTCTGCCTAATCTTCACCACCATATTTTTCCTTTCCTTTTGGTAGGTATGATTATAACAGAATCCGCAAAATATTTTGTTGCGTTATGCATCATAAAAGTTGACAGCTCCCGAATAGCATGATACAGGTAAAACAGATCATCTGAACATCAGATGATCTTAACCTACTACAAGGAGACAAGGGTGTCAATTCCGAAAGCGCAGCTACCAGAATTGTACCGACGGCTTTATTTATGCCGGCAGTTTGAGAATGTTACAATCAAATTATTTACTAATAATGAATTACCTGGATTCTTGCATTCCCAGCTTGGCCAGGAGGCGATTCCTGTTGCGATTTCCGCCTGTCTTGCTGAGGGCGATTTTATGCAGCCGACCCATCGCGGTCATGCCGATATGCTGAGCAAAGGTATGGATCCTCGAAAAATGATGGCTGAGCTCTATGCGAAAAAAACCGGATACAACCAGGGCAAGGGTGGTTCCATGCACATGGCGAGTATCAAGGAAGGAATACTGGGGGCCACCGGAATTGTCGGGAGTGGTCCTGTCATCTCGATAGGCGTGGCCCTCGCGTTGAAAATGGATAAGAAACCCAACGTCATAGTCAGCTTTTTCGGTGACGGAGCGACCAACGAAGGGAGCGTCCATGAGGCGATAAACATGGCGGCGTTGTGGAATCTCCCGATTGTTTTTGTTATTCAAAACAACCAGTTCGCCGAGTCGACGCCCCGAAAAGACCACCAAAAGGTGGACGATATATCCATCAGGGCCGAGGGCTATGGCATCGATGGGTACACCTGTGACGGCAATGACCTTTTCGCGGTATATGAGGTCGCATCAAAGGCGATAAAAAAAGCAAGGACCGGGAAGGGCCCGTCCTTGATCAATGCGGTTACCTACAGAATTTTGGGACACTACGTCGGCGATCCGGGGAACCTTTATAGAGATAAGGAAGAGGTCGAGAACGCAAAAAAGAAGGACCCCCTGCAGATGTTCAAGCGCAAGCTTACGGAGATGAAAGCTCTCGATGCCGCGGAATTTAAAAGGATTGAATCCGAGGTGGACGCTTTGCTGGAGGAAGCGGTGACCTTCGCCCGAGAGAGCCCCGAGCCCCAGGACGAGGAGCTCATGGCGTATATCTACAGCTGATCCCAATCCAAGGAGACTAAGTATGGCGATTATTACATACCGCGACGCAATTCGAGACGCTTTGAAAGAGGAAATGGCGAGGGACGAACAGGTATATCTCCTGGGAGAAGATATCGCGCAGTTCGGGGGCAGCTATAAAACCTGCGTCGGTTTGTTCGAGCAATTCGGGAAGGAACGGGTAAGAAATACGCCCCTTTCCGAGATGGCGGTCGTAGGCTGCGCTCTGGGATCGGCCATGTTGGGCAGGCGGCCGGTAGCTGAAATAATGTATGTGGATTTTACCGCCTGTTGCATGTCCCAGATTGTCAACGAGGTTGCAAAAACCAGGTACATGTATGCCGGACAGGTGGAAATCCCCATGGTGATAAGGACCCAGGGCGGCGCGGGCCGGGCTTCGGCCGCCCAGCACGCCCAGAGTTTGGAAGCCTGGTTTACCCATGTCCCCGGACTCTATGTTGTAATGCCTTCCACTCCCTACGACGCCAAAGGTCTTTTGAAAACCGCGATCAGGGACAACAATCCGATTCTGTTTATCGAACACAAACTCCTGTATAACAGCAAGGGGGAGGTTCCGGAGCAGGAATACACGATTCCATTGGGGAAGGCGGACATTAAGCGTCCCGGAAAAGACGTGACTATCCTCACCTGGTCCCGCTGTGTCGATTTTTCTTTGAAAGCCGCAATAGAACTGGAGAAAGAAGGTATTGATATAGAGGTAGTGGATTTGCGCAGCCTTAAGCCACTGGACGAAAAAACCATCCTTGCTTCGGTGGAAAAGACAGGACATGTCGTCGTTGTACATGAGGCGGTTAAGAACACGGGGTTTGGGGCGGAATTAGTCGCGCTGATCAATGAAAAGGCTTTTGACGCCCTGGATGCGCCAGTCCAGCGGGTAGCGGGGGAAGAAGTGCCCATGCCCTTCAATCCTCGTTTGGAAGCCATGGCTATTCCCGATACGAATAAAGTCATGGCTGCCGTTAAAAAGGTTTTGAGCTTTTAAATAGGTTTCATTTCAAGTTGAAAGGAGGCGTTATGGTGTTCAAGAACCGAAAGTGGTTGTCTTTTGTGGTCATCGCACTCTTGGTGCTGATGACGGGGAATTCCGTCTGGGCACAGTTTACCGCGCCCCAGAAAGTGATCGGCGTCGTCGAGCCGAGAAGCGGTGTTTATGCGGAAATCGGGGAATACGGTATTAAAGGTGTCCAGCTCGCATTGGATCAGTACAATGCGAAAGGAGGCGTGCTCGGGTCCGAACTGGTGCTCGTGGCCGAAGACACCCAATCCGTGGTGAACGTGGGCGCGCAGAAGGCCAGAAAGCTAATTACCGAACGCGGCGCGGTAATGCTCGTCGGAGAGGTCTCCAGCGCGGTAGCCGCGGCCATGGGGGCCGTTGCTGCCGAGTTCAATGTTATTTTCATGGCCGCGGGCGCCAATTCGAATAACATCACCAATGAAGACGCGAAGCGGGTTATGTTCCGCGCCGACCTCAGCAACTGGCAGTCCAACAATGCCATGGCCAATTACCTTTTAAAGAACTATGGTAAGCGTTGGTACTTCCTTACTTCGGACTACACCTGGGGACATACGGCCTACAATGTTGCGGCAAAAATCCTTAAGGAAAATGGCGGCACCCATTTGGCGAACGATCTCGTGCCCTTCGGCACAAGCGACTATAGCGCGTATCTGCTTAAGATAAGGCAGGCCAAGCCTGACGTGCTCTACCTGTCCATAGGCGGGACCGACTTGATCAATTTCTTCAAACAATTCGCCGGCTTTGGGCTTAAGGGAACCATGCAGGTGTCCGGCGCCATTATGAACGACTCCGATGCCTGGACTCTGGGGCCCGGGGTAATGACGGGCGTCTGGCCGAAGGTGTGGGCGTACAACGTCGATACCCAGGGATCGAAGACCTTTACCCAAGCGTTCATCGCGAAGTATGGGGTATATCCTGAGAACGAGAGCTGGCAGGATTATATTTCCACCGTGGCCTATCTCGAGGCGGTGAAGCGCGCAGGCACCTGGAATTACGAGCAGGTGATCAAGCAACTTGAGGATTATCAGTTTGACGGCTTGAAGAACCGGCCGATTTATTTCAGGGCGAGGGATCACCAGCTGATCCAGGAAGTCTACATCGTCAAGGCGAGGGACGGAGCCTGGCCGAATAAGCAGGACTGGGGCGAGATCGTGGCCGTCTATCCGGGCCCCGGCGTTCCCCTGGATTCCATCGAGAGCACTATGGAAGAGAACCCCATGGTGCTGCAGAAAAAGTATCCGCTGAGCATCGATAAAAAATAGCTGAACTGTAAGGGAGATCCTCCGCAAGGGGATCTCCCTTGCGTTTATACGCTTTTACAAAGGAAGGTTCCGATGATTGTCCTTTCGCAAGTCATCAATGGGCTGATACTAGGAACGATTTATATACTCATGGCCTTGGGACTATCATTGATTCGAGGAACCATGGGTATACTGAATTTTGCCCATGGAGTGCTTTTTACCTTAGGGGCTTACTTCACTGTCAAGGTCGCCATGCTCACGAATTTCTGGGTGGGAATCATCATCGGCCCGATTTTCGTCGGCTTCGTGGGTATGTTCATTCAACGATTCTTCATGCGCCGGCTCCAGGGTAAGCACGAGTTGTTCGGACTCCTTCTTACTTTCGGCATGGCCTATATTATCGAAGATATTGTCAAGATAATTTGGGGCGTCGGAGGACAACCGTTCAATATACCACAATCCCTGGGCGGTTTCGTCAATCTGGGTTTTCTGATCTATCCGACCTATCGGTTGTTCATTCTGGGCGTTACCGTGCTCCTGCTCCTTGCCCTCTACATTTTCCTCAACAAAACCAAGGCGGGGTTGATTATCAAGGCCGGAAGCAAGGATTTGACCATGGTGTCTCTCCTGGGCATTCCGGTACAGAAGGTATTCACCCTCGTTTTCGGGCTCGGAACGATGCTGGCGGGCATCGCCGGAGCCCTGGCGGCGCCCATGTGGGGAGTGCAACCTACGATGGGGAATAAGATACTCATTCCCTGTTTTGTCGTGATTTGCCTGGGCGGCATGGGAAGTCTCATCGGAGCCGTGGTTGGAGGATTGATAATCGGCGTAGCCGTCAGTCTGGCTATTCTCATCCAACCCTTTTTCTCCGATTTGATTATTTATGTCATCATGGCAACCGTATTGCTAGTTCGTCCTCGAGGACTATTCGGCGAGGTAGGGGAGGCGTACGAATGAAACTCGGGACGTCATTAGGCAACAAAAATACGGCCTTCAAGGCTGGGGCCGTAATTCTTGGCATTTTCGCTTTTGCGATGCTGCCCAGTTTTTTCAAATCCATCGGCAGCACAATGTTTCTTGCGACGGAAATATTCATATTCGCGATATTCGCCCTTGGTTTTAACCTGCTGTTGGGGTTTACGGGAATAATTTCCTTCGGTCATGCCGCATGGTTCGGACTTTCCTCGTACGCGGCCGCGCTCTTCCAGCGGCATATCACTCCCGACTCGACGCTGTTGCCCCTGCTTTTCGGAATCTGCTTTACAACCCTTATCGGAGCGCTTGTCGGAAGGTTGATCATCAAAACCAGGGGTATCTATTTCGCGTACGTCACCATCGCATTCAGTCAGCTCGTGCTCTTCATCATAATCCGCTGGACCAAACTCACCAACGGGGAAAACGGCCTCGGTGGTATTGAGCGAAAGCCCTTGTTCAGGGTCATAGATATCGCGCCGGAATTCAACTATTACATATTTGTCGTCGTTATTTTCATACTAGTGTTCATTCTGCTGAATATTATCATCAAATCTCCTTTCGGAAGGGTGCTCCAGGCGATACGGGAAAATAGAACCAGGGCTATTTTCGTTGGCTATAATGTTAGATCCTACGAGCTTACGAGCTATATCCTTTCGGTTTTTTTCACTTCGGTGGCCGGAGTGCTCGACGTATTTCTGCTAAAATACGCGTTTCCCGAATCCATGGCCACGACCATGTCCGGCGAAGTGATAATCATGACCCTGGTCGGCGGAATGCACAGCCTTACCGGTCCTGTTTTGGGAGCCCTTATTATCACCTTCTTGAAAGATTTCATAAGCTCGTTCACCGATCGATGGATGATATTCCTGGGCGGGATTTTCGTCATATTCGTCATGGTGTTCCCCGAAGGGATCATGGGATTTTTCGGGAAACGAAACGGAAGTAATCCGTTCAAAGCATTATTGCCTAAGCGAGACAAGGAGTCGGAATCGTGAGCGAAACAACACCTAAGATCGCCTTGAGATCGCAAAATCTTAAAAAACATTTCGGCGCCATCAAAGCAGTGGACGGTGTTACTTTTTCTCTTGAAGAAGGAACGCTCCACTCGATCATCGGGCCTAATGGAGCCGGTAAAACAACCTTTTTCAATTGCCTGACCGGTAAGTTTCCTATTACCGAAGGGAAAATATTCTTTGAGGAAAATGAAATTCAAGATATACCGACCCATAAGCTGGTGCGGTTGGGTGTTTGCAGGTCTTTCCAAATTCTGAATATTTTTAAAAAGCTTACTGTTTTGGAAAATGTCAGAATAGCGATACAGGCCAGACACCCTCAGAGATTCAATCCATTCATAAAAATCGATCGGAAAACTTCCGAGGAAGCTGAGCAAATTCTTGAAAGTATTGGGTTGGAGAATTTCAGGAACACAGTATCGCAGGAACTGTCCCACGGAGATCAAAGACTGCTGGAAATAGGTATTACTATCGCGACGGCGCCCAAGGTGCTCCTTTTGGACGAACCCGCGGCAGGGCTTTCCAAGCAGGAGCTGCAGAAGCTGATTCCTGTCATCAACGAATTGAGAAAGACAATGGCGATCGTACTCATTGAGCATGATATCGATATGGTCCTTTCCTTGTCGGATATTATTTCGGTAATGAGTTTCGGCAAGATAATAGCCGAAGGCTGCCCCGGGGAAATTCAAAACAACGAGAAGGTCCGCAAGGCCTATTTGGGAGACTGAAATGCTGCTAAAGCTGGATAGCATTAACTCGTATTACGGAAAGAGCCATATTCTTTATGATGTCTCCATTCAAGTCGATAGAGGAGAATCCGTCGCTTTATTAGGACGTAACGGGGCCGGAAAGACAACGACTATGAATAGCATCATAGGATTGGTGACCCCTAAATCCGGATCGATTCAGTTCAACGGCAAGGAATTGGTGGGGTTGAAGCCCGATCAGATAGTCCGACAGGGTATTTCCCTGGTGCCCGATACAAGGAGAATTTTCCCGAATTTGACAGTATTGGAAAACCTCAAAATTTCTGAGCGGAAAACAGCGGATAGTAACTGGACCATTGCTAATATGTGGGAATTGTTTCCTGAATTGCACAGGCTCAGGGCATCTAGAGGAAGAGAGCTGAGCGGGGGAGAGCAGCAAATGCTCGCCGTCGCGCGCTCTCTGGTGGGGAATCACAAGATATTATTACTTGACGAACCTTTTGAGGGATTAGCCCCGATTATCGTAAAAAGAATCGCCAAGACACTTATCGAAATACAGAAAACCGGTATTTCGCTGATTATCGTGGAGCAAAATTTTAGAATGGCACTTGAGATTGCCACGCGGTGTTATGTCATGAACTTGGGACGGATCGCGTTTGAAGGACCTTCAAACGCGATAACCGAAAATCCCGGGCTGCAGAAAAAACTACTAGCTGTGTGAAACCAAACTAGAACAGGGAGATCGAATATGAGCAATACCGTTCTGCTTCCAAAACTTGGACTTACGATGGAGCACGGCGTCATTATGGGCTGGTCGAAAAAAGAAGGGGATGCGGTAATAAAAGGAGATGTGCTGTTCCAAGTAGAATCGGATAAGGCCGTGGTGGATGTGGAGTCCGATTATGAGGGGATCCTTCTGAAACGGTATTACAAGGAAGGTGACGATGTGCCCTGCGGTACCATAGTCGCCGCAATAGGAGAGAAGGGCGAAGCGCCACCCGAGGATTCAAGCCCTGTGGCCGAAGCTCCTTTGCCCGATGCTGTTCCGCAGGCCGGGAAAAAGGCGAAAACGGAAGCAGCAACGAGGATAACCGGGAAGGTGATCGCTTCTCCCCGGGCCCGGCGATTTGCCGCCAAGGAGGGGGTGGATCTTGGCTTGGTGGGCAGGGGAAGCGGCGACAATGGAAGAATAAAAGAAAAGGATGTGCAAGCCTTTATCGACGGAGCGAGGGACACGGAAAGGCGAAAAATCTCGCCGGTGGCGAAGAATATTCTGGAAGCTGAAAAGATAAGTTCTGCGGGAATAAAAGGCACAGGCCCGGAGGGCAGAATCATGAAGCGGGATGTTCTCGCTTCGCTAGAAAAGATGGGCGATGGAAATCTGCGGGATGAATCCGCCGAAGTCAACGTTATACCGATAAGCCCGATGCGTGAGACGATAGCGAAGAGGCTGTCGACCTCAAAGGGCACGATACCGCACTATTACATCACGATTGCCGTGGACATGTCGAATTTTATCGAGGCGCGGAAGACCTGGAATGAGGGTAATCCGGAAAAGAAAGTATCCATGAATTCGATGCTCATGAAGGTCGTCGCCCTCGCTTTGAAAAAGCACCCAATGGTAAACGCGTCTTGGTCGAACGAAGGCTTGAAACTATTTCCCCGGGCCAATATAGCGCTGGCTGTTTCCACGGAAAAAGGACTGGTGACTCCGGTGGTCAGGAATTGCGATCAAAAAACGGTTCTGGAGATAGAAGAGACGTTGGCCGATTTAATCGGAAGGGCCAGGACGAATCAACTCAAGCTCGAGGAATTCTCGGGTTCGACCTGCACTATCAGCAATCTGGGGATGTACGATGTTGAGGAATTCTCGGCGATTATCAATCCTCCCGAGGCTTCGATTCTCGCGATAGCATCGATTGTCAACACTCCGGTGGCTCAAGGACAGGTCGTCGTTGTCAGGCCCATTATGAAAATCACCATGAGCGCCGATCACCGGGTTGTCGACGGCGCGACGAGCGCCGAATTTTTGAGGGATGTCAAAAAAATGCTGGAATATCCCTTTTTTGCCTTGTTTTAATTTTAAGTAGCCTGTACTGAAAATTCTCTGATCTTCAACGGAGGCTACAATCTTACTATAACCATGGAGGGTGTACCAATGTCGGAACTGATGGAGCAGTTGGTGGGGCGGGCGCGGGCGGCGCAGGAAGAGATTGAGTTTTGGAGCCAGGAGCGGGTGGACGAGATGGTGGCGGCGGTGGGGTGGGAGGTGTACAAGTACGAGCACGCCCAGGCCTGTGCGCGGCTTGCGGCGGAGGAGACGGGGATGGGGGTCTACGAGCACAAGCTGTCCAAGCATCAGAAGAAGGCGTTGGGGACGTTGCGGGATCTGGATGGGCTTAAGACGGTGGGGGTGATCGAGGAGGACGAGAAGAAGGGGTTGCTGAAGCTTGCCAAGCCGATAGGGGTGGTGGGGGCGTTGACGCCGGTGACGAACGCGACCTCGACGATAGCGTGCAACGGGTTACCGGCGCTGAAGTGTCGGAACGCGATAATCTTTGCGCCGCATCCGAAGGCGAAGGCGTCCTGCGATCTGGCTGCGGGGTACATGAGGGCAGGGTTGCGGAAGGTGGGGGCGCCGGAGGATTTGGTGCAGAATATCAAGGAACCGACACTGGAACTTTCGCAGGAGCTTATGAGGAGTGTGGATTTGGTGATAGCGACGGGAGGTTCGCCGTTGGTGAAGGTGGCGTATTCGTCGGGCAAGCCGGCGTACGGGGTGGGGGCGGGGAACTCGACGGTGGTGGTGGACGAGACGGCGGATTTAAAGGATGCGGCGACGAAGATCAGGGACGGGAAGATCTTCGACAACGCGACCTCCTGCTCGTCGGAGAACTCGGTGGTGATCCAGGAAAAGGTCTACGACCAGATGGTGAGCCTGCTGAAGGGCTTGGGGGGGCATCTGTGCGACGCGGAGGAGAAGGCGAAGCTGGGCAAGCTGATGTGGCCGGACGGGGTGCATCTGGGGAGGGATCATGTGGGGCAGCATGCGCAGAAGATAGCGAAGTTGGCGGGGATCGAGGTAGCGCCGGAAGTGACATTTCTGATGGTGGAGAGTCACGAGGTGGGGGTGGTGGATCCGTTTTCGGGGGAGAAGCTGTCGCCGGTGTTGACGGTGTGGAAGTATGGGGAGTTTGAGGAAGCGATACGACTTGTGCGGGACATAACGCGGTTTTCTGGGTATGGGCACTCGTGCGGGATACACACGACGAACGATGAGCACATGCTAAAGCTGGCGACCCGTGCGCGGGTGAGTCGGGTGATGGTACGGCAGACGCAGCCGTACGGGAACTCAGGCAATTACGACAACGGGATGCCCTTTGGGCTTACGCTGGGCTGTGGGACCTGGGGAGGGAACATCACGAACGAGAACATCCACTGGAAGCATTTTTTGAATATCACCTGGGTGTCCAAGCCGATAACGCCGGTGGTTCCCGACGAGAACAAGATATTCGG
>VSSQ01000053.1_pt1 | contig 194658 bp, 183 predicted proteins | sample 4763081 | NCBI WGS metagenome assembly VSSQ01 (sample SAMN12137344, study PRJNA551015) | bioreactor metagenome | isolation source: SDC9 anaerobic chlorinated ethene degrading culture | place: USA: Knoxville, Tennesee | collected 2015-01-01 | reverse complement strand
GACTCTCCTTCTTCTAGGATATTCCACCTTATTCAGTTTCTGTAGTGGTCCTGCCCGGTGGGCTCAGCATAAAGTGTTGTCTGGTAACTCAACTTAACCAGATGAGGGCGTCTCTTTTCAATTCTCCAAATGTGCGAAAGATAGTTTACGTTATCAGATAGCGTACGTTATCGAATGAAGATAGAGTTCCGGGACTCGTCCTAATTTATTATGATGTGAATCTAGTCGCATATAACGAATAGCGGATGAGCCAACTCATGAATCAATGAAAATACTTAACTATCAAGTGCTTGTAATAATTCAAGTCGCCAAATTTCTAAGTAGTCGGCAAACTCACTCCCTTTTACCGACGAGATTTCTTGGTAGTCGCTCTCCATTTTGCTTAATAATTCTATTAATGAATGATTGTTCAGACTGTCAATTTCATATTTTTTATTATATAGATAATGCATTATTCCAGCCTCTTTGGCTTCTGGAGTAGGGTATTCAAATCGTAATATTGATCCTTTAAATGGAACGACGGTCACATTGCTATCTCCATATGCATTAAATGCTGCTTCAGGTGTACCATACTGTTTTATTAATTCATCACATTTTATACAACTGCAAACATTATTTTGGTATAGATCTTTTGATGTATGCCAATTCTTATTAATCACTATATCTGCGGCATCCGAGAAGTGTAGACGCGAATGAGCTTTTTGCAAATAAAATCTTGCTCTCGGGATTCCCCCTCCTACAGGCACGACCTCTCGATGTTCTCCATAATTAGCGGAATGTCCAATACCTGATAAATTGTTTTTAAGATCGTTATGACAGAGTAGAGAGGAAAGATAACCGCCATGAATATTGATTATTGTATTAGTTTTTCTTCGCAAGCAATGAAGAAGGTGTATGTAGTTAGCAACCTCTAGTCGTGTTAATTCTTCTTCAGCATTTCCATCGATCCATAATAAAATTCCATCAACATCTGCAATGTCCCGTACTATTTGATCACATATGTCTTGAATATTAGGCAATATGGCTTGGGATAAAACTAACTCAAGATATACTGGTTTATCTCTATATAAATCTTTGGAAATTCTATAGGCTGCAATATTGATAGCAAGCCACTTTTCCCAAAGAATTGATGAAAGGAAAAAGTAGGGTGCTATATAAAAATGTGGAAGCAGGTCATTTGGGTTATCTAAAAAATCTCGAGTTTCATCATCAATAGAGTCAATTAAAAATTTTGATTGGAATGATATTACATTTCTACAAATTCTTGTTATTAAAGATGAATTAAGTGTTCCATTTGAATTGTAAAAAACATCTGGAGATAACGGTATGTCATTGTTAATAACGTTAGAAAATGGCTCTCCTAGACGATCATTTGCAAGTTTAACAATTGATGGTTTAAAATGTAATTCTTGATTTTTTCGTGATCCTTTAGTTTTTAAATGTATTGTATCGTGCTGAAAAGCATGAGTTTGAGGGTCTATGTAAAACGGTTTTGATATAGATGCGAGGAAGGCAGCAGTACCTGTTGGAGAGAACGACACAATATTCCCATTAAGTCCAACTAAGTCATACATCTCCCTGTTTTTACCAGTAAAATATCGACGTTCTGCATGTGTGTTGTAATGAAGAATGTGAGTCATGTTTCCTGCTCCTCTAATATTAGAGTGCGAAGTTGTTCCCTTCTTAATGGCCATATAGCCTCACGAGTAGTAGGTTGCCATCCAACTTCTACGGATCCGTTTTCATCAACAAGATATAAGCCTATATTATGTTGCTTTAAATTATTGAAAGTATTGGATCTAAGTTTTTTACGATAGGTTGCAATCATGACTCGATCTGCAGAAATTCGATGGGTTATAGATTGGACGACGGCTTGCTTTATGTCTGATACTTTACATTCAATTACTAATACTTCCCCACAAGGACTAATAGCAGCAATATCTGCGCTTCTGTTAAAATTTGGGACTTCTACAGCAATTTTATAACCATCTCTTTTAAGTTTATGGCATATAACTTCAGTAATAAAACTTTCTTTCATTTCTAGTACTCCTTTCGTGTGTATTGGCCAGAAAGTTCTTCAAAGTAGTCAGATGTGTTTTCTAAAAATAATAAAAAAATAAATTGCAACAATAAAGCTGAAAGAGGAATAACTATTGAACATGTGATATTTACAATCTTAAAATATTTAAATTCAGGTTTTATTAAAGCAATTATCGCTGTCGAACTGATTATTGACAAAATGAAAGAGCAAATTGCGATCGGCATACAAAAGCTAATGATTTTACTTTTTCTTTGTACAACTGGATACTTAGTTAATAAAGAAAAATGCAAATGAGACAATTTGGTAGTTTTAGCATCTGTTTCGCTTAAATTGTGCTTTTCATCTCCTTCTGGAAAAGAAAGACATTCGCTATAACAAAAAAACAGTTCTTCACGAATAGTATTCTTTAAAGCTTCAAAGTGCTTCTTTGTATCCTTACGTAGGGCAAGCAAGATGGTGAGCAATAAATTAAGCCCAGTAAGAATATAGCCTATATTAGTCATGATCTTAAAAAACGCTCTCTTATAAGAGATCGGTCGATATAGCCTTCTTTTTCATACTTTTTATATACATATTCAAGAATTTTTGAGAGCGATACTTTTATCATGATAGTTCTAAAATCAGTTATAAGCTTTTGTTGATTAGGAGAAAGCTCTTGCCATAAGGGTAATGCCTTATCAATACCTTGAGGGGATAATGAAAACACTTCTTCAATGTATTCAGATGATGAAGCTTGCCCAGAATTATCTAGCCAATACTCGTATTCAGCAAGTTCTTGATTAGTGACATGGTCTCCATATTGAACTTCGATAAATCCACGATTGATCAAAAATTCAAGATCATTCAAGAGATCAGTAGAAAATGGCCCGTAATTCCATGCAAAGAATTCCGGTAGTGTTGCTTCGGCTGTTGGATCATCAGATTTAATTTCTGGCCAAATTTCTTCTTTGAAAAGAAAAACCATTTTTGTTAGTCTGGTTCTCCCACTGATAGCAACAGGTTTTGACTCTCTGGGATCAGGTGACAGGAGCAAAAGTATAAGCTTTTTCCCTGTTAATTTCATTTTTTCTCCTTTCTAATGCCCCTAGGGAAAGTATAGATACAGGTTTTAATATCGTCAAACAAATTCGCATTTGCACTAGTAGAATATAGAATTGCGAATATTAGAGTAAGGCCATATAGGAGTATCTGTTCAGTAAAATGTATTTAATGGTGACATTAAATTTTTCGTAAAAATATTAGGCTATTGAATATTTATCCTCTCTCTTTATCCAGCTTGACTTTCGCGGCTAACCCTTTCTTGTATAAGGCTTCTTCATCAGTATGGCCATACCCATCGATATGGTGATAATCGCCGGCCAGGAGCTTGATATCCTCCGGGCTCAAGACCTCTTGACCGTAGGTGATAAAACTATGTCGCAACCAATACGGGGTCCATCCACGGTCGCTATACCCATTGCGCTCCAAGACAAGCTTGAAGGCTTTAAGCACGGCTTCATTGGAAACTGGCTTTTTCGTTGTACCGTTTCTAGAATAAGTAAAGATCCAATCGGTAACCTGATGGTAAAGCGTCTCCTGCTTCCATCTTTTTAGGACTTCTATGGTGGTTTTCGTCGGCCAGCCTGGTTTCATCTTTGCGTTCTTGGTCCCTTTGACCTTGGCCGAAGTACCGGTCTCGATGGCCTTCATAAGGGGTATGAACTCCCGATCCAGATCAATATCCCCCCATTTAAGGGCCCGTGGCTCTCCGTTCCGGGCGCCGGTGTCATTCATTATTGAAAAGAACGCTGCCCACATGGTTGAACCCCAGAATGTGATCAGGGCCTTCACATCATCCGGAAACATCCTGGCCCTATCTTCCCGAAGGATTGCCCCGCGAGGATTTTCTGGGTTGTCGTTGTACTTAGTGATACTCTCGACAGGGTTGGACGAAACGATTCCCTGGGAGATCCACCACTTGTACATCATGGAAATGATATATAGGCACCTATTTTTAGTAGCCCGAGCGAGGGGGCGGCCATCCCTTGTCGTCGTCTCATTGATAGCAGTCTTTATCTCTTTCCCGAGGAGGGTAGCGGCATTCTTCTCCCCGAGAGCCGGGAGGATGTGTTGAGCAAGCATCCGGTGATAGACCTTATACATCTGGTCAATCCGCTTAACTCCGGACGACTCCTGGTCTGTCCTCCAGGGACTCCCCGGCTTGAAAAAGTTTTCTCCCAGGGCTCTGAAGGAAAGTGTTTCCTTCTGCCTTTCGGCGAACAGCATCTCCTTGTTCTTCTTCGCCCACTGTTTGGCTACCTCTGAGTCGATGAATCTTGTATTGAAGTACCATTCGGGGTGTTCGGCAAAGATGACTCGGTATCGATCAGTTCCAGAAATCAGCTGTGCCCTGATAGCTTCTTTCGGCCTACCCATACCACTACATATAGTATGGTTTAGTGATTTTGTCACGTGTTTTGTAACTGAATAAAAAAGCGCATTGTAATTGCTTATATTACAATGCGCTATAAATTACTCCATGCCGGCAGTGGGACTTGAACCCACACGCCCTCGCGAGCAGCAGATTTTGAGTCTACCGTGTATGCCATTTCACCATGCCGGCGATTCCTGATTCTTGTACTATATCCGTTAAGCCTCGTCAATATAGCTTGTTTTAGTTTCTCGGGTCCGCGGGACCTCCGGGCGAGATTTTGCTTGCGATCAGGCTTCTCAATAGGTACAATTACGATAAACAATCAATTTCCGTTGCTGGGACCATGGAGGAGCCGGTGCCTGAATCCATACTGTTATGGGGCCTCGAGGTGGTGAGGGGGGTCCAGAAAGCCTTGGGTCCCGGAATGCTCGGAGTGATGGAGATCGTCACCTTTTTCGGCTCCGAGGGCTTTGTTCTGGCCATGCTGCCCTTGATTTACTGGTGCGTGAACAGGGAGGCGGGGGCTCGAATAGGGATCGCCGTTCTTTTTTCGGCCTTTCTCAACCTGTGGGCCAAGGAACTCTTTCGTCAGCCCCGCCCGTACGATCTTGACCCCTCCCTCGGCCTGGCCAGGGAAACGAGTTTCGGCCTGCCTTCGGGCCATTCCCAAACGAGTCTCGTGTTTTGGGGCGCGATGCTCTCGATACTGCCTAAGTTGCCCGGGCTTCTGGCCTTCGTTCTCGTCCCGCTTCTCGTGGCTCTTTCCCGCCTCTTTCTGGGCGTTCATTTTCCCACGGATATTTTGGGAGGCTGGGCGCTGGGCGCGCTGGTGTTGGGCATCTACTTCGGCCTGGGGGCTAAGATAGAGGGGATGCTTCACCGCTGGGACCTGAGGGCGCGGCTCATTCTCATTTCCGCCCTTACCCTTGGCATGAACTTCCTCATGCCCAAGGACACCAGGATGGCCGGGGCCTTCTTCGGCAGCGCGGTGGGCTTTGCCTTGGTGAGCCGCTTTTTGCGTTTTTCAGCCAAGGGCTCCTTGGCTAAAAAGCTGCTGCGCTATCTGTTGGGCCTGGCGAGCCTGCTGGCGGTCTACATACTGCCCAAGGCGCTGATCAAGGATCCGGCGCTTTCCCAGCAAGCCCTTGTGCGTTTTTCCCGGTATGGAATCGTGGGACTCTGGGCCGCTTTCGGCGCTCCCTGGTGTTTTTTCAAGCTGGGCTTGGTGGAGTTGGAACCACCCCGAAGGTTGGCGGACGAAACTATCGCGCCAAGTTAAGGCGCCCGGGCGCGGTAAAACTCAGGCTAAAAATTCCCTTCGGCCAATTTGTAGTTCTTGTTCGTGAGGCTGAAGATCGATTCGGCGCCCGGACTCAGGTAGACATTTCGCCTGTCGTCTATGAATATGGCCCGGATTTCGGGCAGGCTTTTCACAAGCCTCATCCCCTCCCTGAGGCCGAGGGCGAAAACCGAGGTCGAGAGCGCGTCGGCGTCGATGCTGGATGCGGCGATGATCGTCACCGACACCAGCCCTCCGTCGGCGGGGTATCCGGTCCTTGTGTCCAGAATGTGATGGTAACGTACGCCCTTTTCCACGAAATAGCGTTCATAAATTCCCGATGTCACCACCGTCATGGCCTTGCCGCTCACCAAGCCGAGGTAGTTCCCCCTGTCCGACGCGGGATCCTGAACGCCGATTCGCCAGGGAGAGGCGTCTTTTTTCTGGCCATAGACCAGAACGTTGCCGCCCAGATCGACGACGGCGGCTTTTACCCTATGGGCGGCCAGAATTTTCCCGATCTCGTCCGCCGCGTATCCTTTGGCGATCGCCCCGAGGTCGAGGCTCATTCCGGGCTTTCGCAAAAAAACGGTCTTTTTGTCCACATTCACCTCGACTTCCTCGAAATCGACGAAGGCGAGTCTGTCTTTTATTTCCTTGTCGGAAGGAACTTTGGCGTAATCGGTGCCGATATTCCAAAGTTTGACTAAAGGTCCCACGCTCGGATCGAAGACGCCTCCGGTGAGACGGGCGAATTCCAGGGCCTTCTGAATGACGTAGAGCGTGTCTTCCGAAACTTCGACCGCGTTCCTGCCGGCAGCCTGGTTGATTGCCACCACTTGGGTCCCTTCTTTGTTGGCGCTCATCCGCTCTTCGATCTGGGAGAGGCGGTTGAAAACAGCCTGGAGGGTAGCGTTCGATCCTCCTTCGAGAAGGCGGACGGAACAGACGGTGCCCAGTACGAAATCGCTCCGCGACACCTCGCCCTGGGCCCTGGGGCTGCATGCGGAGAAAAGAATTATCGCGCAAAAAATCGAAAATAATCGCTTCACTATTGATTCCTCATCATGTCGTCCGGGTTTTCGAGGTTTTACTCAAGCACCCAGTTCTTCGCCGATTGTCGTGGCCTCACCGTGGCCGGGGTAGACCCGCGTCTCCGGGGGAAGTTTGGAAAGCTTCCGAAGGCTTTCGCGCAAAGCCCGGTAATCGGAATCGACGCCGTCGGTCCTTCCTATTCCATCCCTAAACAGGGTGTCGCCCGATATAAGCACCGAATCCCTGGGGCTGTAGAGGCAGATGGAACCGGCGCTGTGGCCCGGGGTGTGGAGAACGCTGAAATTCGTGGCAGGAATCGCATCGCCCTCGTTCAGGAGTATGTCCGGCTCGGGTAAGGCTTTCCAGGCATAGCGGAAATACGACAGGGCGTTAAGGCCCTCGAACAGCCTTCGATTCGTGGCTTCCCCGGCGGTGCCGAGGTATGGGGCGTCCAGGCTATGGATGGCGATACGCGGCAGCCTGCCTTTCCATTGCTTAAGCAGCTTCGGAAGTCCGGAGCTGTGGTCCAGATGGCCATGGGTCAGCACAATGAACTGGGGGCATATCCCGCTGGTATATAATAAGTCCAGGATTCGTTCGGCCTCGTCGCCCGGGTCGACGAGAAAGGCGGTATCGTCGGATTGCACCAGGTAGACGTTCTCGCCCAGGGGGCCGACTTGGATAGTCTCCAGCCGTATGCTCACCCTTCGCTGTCCTTAGGGCCGTCTCCCTTCTTTTTCGCGGGTTTTATTTCCAGCGGCCTGTTTTTGAGGGTGATGCCCTCGCAGGCGCTTACGATCCTGTCGGCTTCCGCTTCGGGCACATCGATAAAGGAATAATTATCGAAGAGGTGAACCCTGCCCAATTCTTCCTGGGCCAGGTGAAGCTTTTCAGCGATAAGGGCGCGTAGTTCCTGGGGGCGCAGACGTTGACGCTTGCCCATGGAGACGAAGAGGGGGACCATTCCCTCGGGCCTTGTCCTGGGCATGGCCGGGCCGGGGCCTTGCTTCGTCTTCGCTTCTCCCTGCGGACGCGCCGGATCGTCTTGTTTGCCCGCGGTTTCTTCCCGCCTGCGCGCCGGATCGGCTTTTCTCGCTCTCTCCGTCTGCTTGGCCTTGGGGCCCGTCTTGCCGCCCTGGCCGGCGGACATGCCCGCGGCCCGCAAGATCAAAAGGGCGGCGGCGTAGGAGCGCAGATGGAGGGGAATATGTTTTCTAAAAAAGGACCTGACCTGGTTGAGCATGACAGGATCGGAGGGAGACGAGAGCTCGGCGCGTATGCCGTCGAGGAAGGCGATAAGGGCTTCCTCAGGTAGTTTGTTCGGCGCTGAATCGGTTGACACGAAATTCTCCTTGCAGAATGAAGAAAAGTTGCCCTATTGTGCAATAAAGTAAGGTTTGGGACAAGCGCCTGACAGCCTTCCCGGCTTTCTATACGGATAGCCTACGGCGGCAGCCATAGGGTAGAATGGGGTCATGATCGCCGATTCCTTTCCCGTCTGTCTTTGCTTGACAGGTAAAACCCTGGCCGCGAACCTCGCGGCTTTGGACGAGCATAGGCAGTATGTTGACCTTGTGGAGCTCAGAGCCGACTGTCTGGACCCTTCGGAAAAGTTTTTAATCCGCTCTTTTCCCGAAAAAGCGGGGCTTCCGTGCATACTCACGGTACGACGAAAAAGCGACGGCGGCTGTTTTGTGGATGGCGAAGGTGTGCGGCTGGTCATGATCGCCAAGGCTCTTTCCTTTGCCAGCTCGGATGCCAGGGCGAACTTCGCTTACGCGGATCTGGAAAGCGACTTCCATATGGCAACCATCGAGGACGCCTGCCGGACCTTCGGCACAAGGATAATCCGTTCGGTCCATTATACCGAAGGCATACCCCAGGATCTGGACGCGGCTTACGAGGCGCTCATCCAGGAGGATGACGAAATTCCCAAATTGGCGGTAAGGCCCCGCAGCGCGGCCGAACTGTCCAGACTGGTGGCCTGGGCCTCGGGGCTGCCGAAAAGGGACCGGCTCATACTAGGCATGGGCGACTACGGATTCCCCAGCAGGATTCTCGCCTCCAGAATGGGTTCGCTTTTCTGCTACACCAGCCTGGGCAATGCGGACATGCCCTTGGCCGCCCCCGGGCAGACCAGTCCCGAAAGCTTTGTGGAAACCTATCGAGGCAGGGATACGAAGGTCGATTCCGATCTCTACGCCCTTTTGGGCGATCGGAGCATATTAAGCTCGCTTTCGCCCAGCTTGCATAATACTGCCTTCAGAAGCCTGAAAAAGGATGCCCTCCTGGTGCCTATGCCTTCGGAAACGATTGAGGAGGCCTTGGAAAACCTGGGGCTTTTCAACGTGAAGGGCGCGGCCATCACCGTCCCGCACAAGGAAGCGGTACTGCCCTATTTGAGTTTTCAATCCACCGACGTCCAGCGCATAGGGGCCTGCAATACCCTGGTCGCCAGAGAGGGCGGCTGGGCGGGTTACAACACCGACGCCGACGGTTTCGAACGCAGCGTCCTCGAATTTCTGGAAAGGGAAGATTTCAAGGGAATGAAAGTAACCTTGATCGGCGCCGGCGGAGCGGCGAAGTCGGTCGCCCTTTCCCTGTTCCGCCGGGGAGCCGAATGCGTCGTCCTCAATCGGACCATTTCCACCGCCCGGGCGCTGGCCAGAAAATACGGTTTTATCTGGGGCCCCCTGGACGATAGGGCGATAGAAGTGGTCACCCGTTATTCGGACCTGATCGTCCAGGCCACGAGCCTGGGGATGAAGGGAGGAATCGACGGCGATCCCCTGGAGTTCTACGAATTCGATGGTCATGAGAAGGTTTACGATCTCATCTACAAACCTTCCAGAACCGCATTGCTCGTCCGGGCGGAAGAGGCGGGCTGCAGGACGGCCAACGGCTACACCATGCTGCGCTACCAGGCGGCGGGGCAGTACAAACTATGGATGGGCGAGCTTCCCCCCAGCGGTCATTATTGAGAGGAATGACGATGTCTAAATCAGCCTTCGCGGCCATCGTGGGCAGGCCCTCTTCCGGAAAGTCCACCCTTCTAAACGCCCTCTGCGGGGCCAAGGTGTCCATAGTCTCCCCGGTGCCCCAGACCACCAGGAACACTGTCCGAGGAATCGTCAACAGGCCCGGCGGGCAGATCGTGTTCCTGGACACCCCGGGATTCCATATCTCCGGGAAAAAGTTCAATCTCAGGCTGCGGGAAGTGGTTACCCGGGCCCTGGCGGACGCCGATCTCGTGGTCTACCTCATCGACGCGACCCGGGAACCGGGGCCCGAGGAAGAGGCGATGGTCGCGGCCCTGCAGGGTTCGGGCCGGCCCCTGGTCGCGGCGCTCAATAAAATAGATCACGCCGAAGCGATGCCCGAGCGGGCGGAAGCTTTTATCGCCCAGCGCCTGCCCGAGGCGCGGCTTTTAAAAATCTCCGGGCTGGCCGGCAAGGGCTTGGACGAGCTTATGGATCTTTTGATAAGCCTGGCCCCCGAGGGCCCGGCCTGGTATCCGGAGGAGTATTATACGGACCAGGAGCCTGTTTTCCGAATCGCCGAAATCGTCAGGGAAAAAATCCTGCGCCATACCAGGCAGGAGCTGCCCCACGCCGTCTTTGTCGATTATACCGATTCACGCAAATTGGGGGACGGCAGTCTCGAAGCCTCCTACGATATAGTCGTCGAAAGGCCGAGCCAAAAAGGCATACTCATAGGAAAGGCCGGCTCGATGATCCAGAAAATCCGCCAGGAGTCGGAGGCCGACCTGGAAAATCTTTTCGAGTATCCTATTCATTTGCGCTTGCAGGTGCGCGTCGATCCGGATTGGCGGCACGATGATAAAAGGCTCGAAAGACTGATCTTTTAGAATTCGGTTTTGGGGGAACAGCAGACCTTTTTATAGTGTTCAGCCACAGCCTCGAAACCGGCGTCCATGCACCGGCCCAGGGCTTCGCCCGCCCCGGGAAAAACCCTCAGATCGAGGGTTTCCCGCTCTTCCCTGCGAAAATCCGAAAGGACATAGGCCGCCACGTCGGGGTGGTCCGGCCTGCCGATGCCGAATCTCAGGCGCGCGAAATCCCTGGTGCCCAAATGCTTTTCCATGGAGCGAAGTCCGTTATGGCCTCCCAGACCGCCTGAGAACTTGAAGCCGAAACAGCCGAAGGCCATCTCCAGCTCGTCGTGGACCGCCAGAACCTCGGAGGCTTCGATTCGATAGAAACGGCAGAGTTCGGCAACGCTTTCGCCGGAGTTGTTCATATACGTTTCGGGTTTCAGGAGCCAAATTCTCCCGTTCGCGGTTTCCAGGCTCGCGGTCTTACCCTTGAAGGCTCTGGTCCAGCGCAGGTCCCGGGCGAGGCTGAGGGACTTGAGGAAGAGCCAGGCCACATTGTGCCGGTTATTCGAGTACTCCCTGCCGTAATTGCCTAAAAAGGCGTAGAGTTTGATCATTCGTCTTCCTTAGGGTAAGAGCCGGGTTTCACTATATCCCAAAGAGCGGGGGCGAAAGAAGGACCCGCGGCCCGCCCCGGGGGTAGTATGCCGTCTTGGACGGGGCGAGGGGCCAGGGCGGGCCGCGTTTTTCGGCGCCTTTTAAGGGCCGCCACCGCCCGGGCGCTCATTGTCCCTGATCACGGACTGCACTATACTAAACCTCTCCTATGGAACGCACAACCTACGTTATCGGCCATAAAAACCCGGACACCGATTCGGTCGTCGCCGCGGTTTCCTACGCCGCCCTGAAGCGGGCCCTCGGCCTTAAAGGGGCGGTGGCGGCCCGGGCCGGAGCGGTCAACCCCCAGACCGAATATATTTTTCATCGCTTCGGCCTTCCGCTGCCCGAATTTCTGCCCGATTTGGTGCCCAAGGTAGGGTATTATCTCGGCGCCGCCCCGATTTGCGTTCACGAGATGACACCGCTCTGGGAAGCCCTGGCCACCATGGAAAAATCGGGCCGCCAGGTCCTTCCCATCGTCGATTCCGGGGGCAAATACAAGGCTATGCTCCACTACGGGGCCTTCGCCCAGAACATATTGGCCAAGATCAATCCCCACCGCAAGGCGGTTATTCCCACCTCCCTTTCCCATCTTATCGAAACGATAAAAGCCCAGCCCCTGGTGGCCTTCGACAAGGACTCGGTCTTCAACGCCCGCATGGTGGTGGCGGCCCTCAGTACGGCCAAGTTCGCCGACTACATTCACGCCGAACCGGCGGGCAACAAGATCGTCCTCGTCGGAGACCGGGAGGAAGCCCAGCGCATCGCCGTTGAGGCTGGCGCCAAGGTCGTGATCACCACCAACGGCGTCCTGCCTTCCAGGGAAATAAAGGAATTGGCGGAAGCCAAGGGCGTTTCCCTTTTGAGCTCTCCCTACGACACATCCTCCACATCGCTCCTGGTGCTCTACTCCGCGCCGGTGATTACCGTGGCGGACGAAACCATCGTAGCCCTGAGCCCCCGGGATTGGATTAAAACGGCCAAGCAAGCCATCGCCGCCTCGCCCAGCCGCTCGGTGCCCGTGGTGGACGACGAAGGCCGGGTTATCGGTCTTTTTTCCGAAGGCGATCTCATAAAAGAAGCCAATATCGATGTGATCATGGTGGATCACAACGAATTTTCCCAGGCGGTGGAAGGCATCGACCACTACAGGATTCTGGAGGTGATCGACCATCACAGGCTCGGTTCCTTTTCAACCCCCTATCCGATAACCTTCATCAACAAGGTGGTAGGTTCCACCAGCACCATCGTCGCCTCCATGTACAGGGAAACCAGAACCCCCCTGTCCATGGCCATGGCCTCGGTGCTGCTCTGCGGAATACTTTCGGACACGCTGGTGCTCAAGTCGGCCACCACCACCGATCTGGACAAGGAAACCGCCGAATACCTGGCCAGCATAACCGACCTTTCCATCGAAGAACTCGGCCATGACATCATGGCCTCGGCCTCGGAGGCGGCCAGACTTCCGGCGGAAGCAATGGTTCGGGTGGATCGCAAGGAATACGAATCGGAGGGGAAAAAGCTCTCGGTCAGCCAGATCGAACTGATGAGTACCCTGCAGATCATGGACAGGGCAGGGGAAATTCTCACAGGATTGGCCGGCCTGCGGGCCGAGACCGGCAGCTATCTGGCGGCCCTCATGGCTACGGACATAAGTAAGTTAGAGAGCATACTCTTCATGGCCGCCGACGACAGTCTTTATCCCTATGTGAATTTTCCCTCTTCCCAGAAAGGTATTTATCTCTTGAAAGACATGCTGTCCAGAAAAAAACAGCTTATGCCGGCACTGTTCGAAATGGTGGAAAAAGCCCAGGAGCGCTGAACGCTTACCGTATCGCCCCCGAGGCCAGGAGCGGCAGGGCGATGAAGTTGCCTATCATGCCCCCGATGCTCGAGAGGAAAAACACGAGCAGGATATGGGTTACCCTGTTGCCGTAAAACCCCTTTACGCTTGTCACGTCTTCGGTAAGTCGCTCGAAATCCTGAACCCGGGGCTTGCGCAGGTACGCCTCGGCCACCCCCGCGAACAAGCCGATGCCCACGAGAGGATTGAGCGTGGCGATGGGCGCCAGGAGGAAGGAGACGGCGATAGTACCGGGGTGGGCCAGGCATAAGGCCGAACCCAGGGCCGCCAGGGTGCCGTTCAGGAGAATCCAGCGCCACATCAGATCAAGGCTTGCCTGAGTTCCGGAACGAAAAAAACCGATGGCGATGAGCGCGACGATGAGCAGGGGAATAATCCAGCCCGAAAGCTTGGAAAGGCCTTTCTTGGGCGGCACGATATCGATTTCCGAGACATCCGGAGACAGCTCGCCACAGTCCAGCTTCTTGAGCCAGCGCTCGATACCCGCCATGTGACCCGCGCCGACAACCGCCACCACGTGCTCCTCCCGCGAGAGAAAAATCTTGGAGGCCAGATAGCGATCCCGTTCGTCGATGAGAACTTCCTTGACCGAGGGCAGGTATTCGGCCAGCTCGTTCATCATCTGTTCGAGCTCGCTCTTGTTCTTGAGCTGCTCGATCTCTTCCTCGGACAGTTTTTCGTTGCTGAATGCCGAGCTGATCAGGCTGGCCAGAAGCTTGGATTTATTCCAGAAATTGGATCTGGCCCAGGCCCGCTTGAGGGTGATCTGAACATCCCGGTCGCAGCAGGACCAGGGAATCCCCGCGGCCTCGGCGGCGTCGATCGCCGCGATCATCTCCTCGCCCGGCTTCACCCCGACCCCCGAACCCATGCGTTTTTGAAAGCCCGAGAGCGCCAGATTGGCCAGCAGGAAGAAGCCCTTCCCCTCCTTGAGCACCTTGCCGATATCCAAATTTTCCCAACGAGAGCCCTGGGTCATGGATTGATAGCGGGTTTGGTCTATTTCGACGCAAACCCTTCCGGGTTGCTCCTCGGCGATAATGGATTCCACCTCGGCGACGCTATCCCGGGATATATGGGCGGTGCCCACCAAGGTGATGCTGCGGGAGGGAAGGGTGATTCTGTTGACCGTGTTGGACATCGCGTTTCCTTTGTGCTCAATCGAAAGGATAGTACTCTTCTTTCTTCCAGCCCGACAAGATAAGCCCCGAGCCTTTCATCATCATGGCCGAACGGATAAAAAGCTGAAGAAAGCTCCGGGCGAAGGAAGCGGGGTAGCCTGCGCGCAGGGCTGCCTCGGTTTCCGATGCGGCCTTGAGAATCCTCGCGCAATCCCCGCCGTTGTACCGATTCAAAGCCGCCCTGAATTTGCGCTGTCCCGTCTTGCTGCCGATCTTCTCGGCCCTGAAGGCGTCTTCCAGCTCCAAACCCTGGGCCAGATTTCGGTGCAGGCGCTCCAGGGTTCTGAAGCTCCAGATCAGGGCGGCCATGATCTGGGATGATTCGCTCTGCCGGTCGGACAGAAGGGCGTCCAAAACGCCCAAAGCGGAATCCATGTCTCCCTGTACCATTCTGTCGAAGAGACTGAAAGCGTCCTCCCGCCTGGAACGGGAAAGGGCGGATTCGATATCCTCGGAACTCAGGCGATGCTGGGCGGGAAAGCAGGCCGCCAGAACCGTGCACGCCGAGTCCAGGGCCGAAGTCTCGTTCTCCACCAGCTCCAGCACCGTCTCTATGGCATCGTCGTCCGCCGCGAGCCTATCCCTGGCCAGGCGGTCGGCGAGCCAGGCGGGCTTCTCCGAATCCCGAAGCTCCCAAAAAATCTTCTTGCCCCTGGGACCCACCGCCTCCTCCAGACCCCTGGCCAGGCCGTAAGCCTCAGTGACCAGCAGCAGCACCGCGTCCTCCGCCGGGTTTCGGATATAGGCGATGAGGGATTCCTGATCCTGCTTGGAACTCAAGACTTCCGCGTTCCGGTATTCAATAAGGCGCCGGGGCGAGAAAAGCGAAGCGTTGCGCAGAAAACCGACCAAACGTTCGGGCGGCATATCCTGGGCGTAAAAACGACTATACTCGGCCGCCTGACCTTCTTTGGCCGCCAAGCCTTCGGCGATTTCCCGCACGAAGAGATCGCGTCTTCCGATTTCCGGGCCGGCGAGAATGTAGGTGGGCAAAAGAGCTGGGCTGGGCATGGGCTTTTTCAGTAGCTCCGGATTATAGCCTTGAGCTTGCCGAGGATGCGCACATCCTGGGTGTAAATCGGGGCGTAGTCGGGGTTTTCGGCCTGGAGCCTGATCCTGTTGTTTTCCTTGAAAAAACGCTTCAGGGTGGCCGAGTCTTCGATGAGGGCGGCGACGATCTCGCCGTTTTCGGCGAAGGAGCGCTGTTCTATCACCGCCAGGTCTCCCGGGTGAATGCCGGCGTCCCGCATGGAGTCGCCCTTTACCCTCAGGGCGAAACAGCTTCCCCCGCGGCCGAACTCGGCGGGAATCCGAACCGAGCCGCTCCAGTTTTCCTCGGCGAAAACAGGATAGCCCGCGGCGATATCGCCCAGAATGGGAATCTCCAGCACCGAATCGTCGCTCTCCCGCCTGGACACTATCTCGATCGCCCGGGAGCGGTTTTCCTGCAGTTTGATGACGCCCTTCTTCTCCAGGGCCTTTATGTGGTCGTAAGCGCCTTTTATGGAAATCGAAAAAGCCTTGGCGGTCTCCCTCACCGTGGGAGGATAGGAGTTCTGCTCGATAAAGCCGGTGAGGAAATCCAGAATTTCACGCTGTCGCGTGGTCAGCTCTTTCATCGCGAATTACTATCCTTATGCCATCTTATTCTTACTTTTTTATAAGGCTGAGAAAAATGTAAAACTACTACATATATGTTAGGCATTTGTTTACAAATGTCAACAGGCTTTTACTTTTTATAAGGTACTTCTTGTGGCTTGACCAATCTATAGTCTATTAAGCTTCACGTTTTCAATAGATGAAATATTTTGATGATAGTAAGATCTTAAGTTTCTAGCCTGGATATCTTTACAATACAGATATTTAGTGATAATTAATATTAAGATATTTAAAATAGGAAGTAATTATGGATAGCCAAATAATAACGCCAAAGTACTTGCCTTTATGCATTACTGAAGATATTGATGTTGAGATTATTAGCCTAATTGTCAAAAGAATTCTTAATTATTTATTTAATAAGAAACTATCTGCATCAGAATGGAAAAAACTAAGGCAATTTGATTGTACAGTAGTAAATAGCAATGGAGTACCTGAAAATTATCATTTTAGTTTCAAAGATATTTGTTTACATTTAAAACAGAATAGAAAATTCAATCGAGCGGTATTCAAGTTTCCGCAGTTTTTTTGTTATTGGATAGATAATGAAATGACATTATCTACAAACATCTATTGCCCAACTGGTAATGGAGAAGAATCAATTTCTTTTGTCTTTAATACCTCATTAGGAAACGATTTCCCAATAAAACCTTGTATTGATAGAGAAGGTGCTGCTTTTGCATCAATGCAATATACTATCTTAACGGAGATATTACGAAGTAGGCATTACTTAGTGGAACACTCAGATGAGCTGCTACAGCCAGGTGGCGTATGGTTGAGTACCTTAATATCTTATTTTAATTCTTGTGTTTCAATAGTTGAAATTACTTTAATACAACTGTATTACAAAGCTAAGTATGATGGTCCTTCTAAAAACTGGGTTTTTGATGAAGAAAGACTAGGTTCAACAATATGTCGTAAATTTGAGGATAAGCTACATTGGATTGGACAAATCACAGGGAAGCCTCTAGATGATGCTAAAGATGAAATGGAAAGCTTTAATGTAGTAAAGAACATCAGAAACCATCTCAATCACTTTGATCCTCCATTATTTGCATACACAATTGAGGATGTTGCTAGTTGGCTTTCGCTGGTTAACGATATTGGAATGCTGTTATTTAAAATTAGAAGTAAAATGGATATCTGTATAAACGATCAAATTGTTGAACTAATGCTGTTGCCAAAAGTTAACTTTGTACCAAATCATCCTGATACTATTCGATATCCTCAAAAACCAAATGTTGGATACCAAAGTTGCCATTTTATTCATAGATAAAATGTAATATATAAAAAATTAATGTATGATTAGGGAACGGAATAGCAACCTCTAATGATACTAGCCTCATGGTTTATAAGATGAAATCTGCATTTACTTATTTTTGGCTTTTTGATTTCTTAAAAATAATACACAATGGAAGTAAGAATTATTTGTAGTAACCTACTATCCTTATGTTTAGTATACCCGCAGCCGACGGGGTACGCAAGGACTTTTCGGGTTGAACGGCCAGCGACCTTCGAGAGGAGCAGAAGGACTAAAAAGCTTCATAGACAAAAACCCACGTCTTTCCCAATACTTCCGATTTGACAATAGCGCAGGGAGTTATACAATCGAGGTAGATATGAAAAAGATATTTCTTGATATCGCTTGTATTTGAGGCCCTGCCGGAATATCTGCGGGGCCTCCCCTCAGGGCTTTTCGGGAGGATATGGAGTATGAAAAAAGCATTAATATGTTTGGCGCTATTTTTGCTTGCTGTTCAGATACCATCCTTTTCGCAAAGTCTCTCGAAAAGAGACGGGCAATTCACCCAGGAAGAGCTTGTCCTTGACGACAAATTCATATCGCTAAACGTAGACCACTTCAATACTTCCCTTTTGCTGATGCTTTCCTATTATTACCCGGGACAATTCATTTTCATCGATAACGAAGTGAAAGATCTGGTTGATGAATATGTCAACGGGAAAGAATGAGTTTATGCGATTAACCGATGTTTCGAATTTCGCGGCTCCGCTGTTGCAAATATGGTGATGCGACATGCCCTTGAGGGCCAAGTCGAGTCAGACACCAGAAAATCTTGCTTCGATTATTCAGGAATAGATTGTGAAACCTATCGTTATGATTGATAGCGACCTTTTCGGAACAAGCATACTGACGCTAGCGCTGATCTTGCTCGGCGCTATCGTCACTCTTTTCAATCCATACAAGCAGAAGCGAAGATGGGTTCGCTATTGTGCTTCGATATTGAATACTATTTCTTTAATATTACTTTTGTCCAATGCTCTTGTTTTTATACCATCCGCGATTTTTAGCGCAAAGGATCTGGGCTGTTTGGAAGCAGTGGGAGCCATTCTTGTCCCTATCTGCTTTTTTTTCGCATATAGACAGGTTCGATCATTGACTGCGGGTATTGTATCCTTCAGGCATCAGATTCGCTCCGTATTCCAGTTCAACATAAAGGTAATCGCCCGGGCTGTGCTTTTTTTCATTCCTGTGGCTGTTGCCGCCGTAATAGAAATCCGGCTCGCTGGAAGCCGGTATTCTCCACCATCGTTCACGATGATCTGGAAAACTGTTCTGGTGGCGCCATTTATTGAAGAATTCTGCTTTCGTTTCATGCTTCCGGGACTTGCCTGCAATGAAGACTGCATGCCCGGCGACTATCTGCTTTTTTCGATGTTTTTTTTGCTTTTGCATGGTCCGAGTCTGAATTTGTTTCCGTTTTTCTTTTCTCTCTATTTGTATTTCGTGATTAGAAAAACCGGAAACCTCGCGGTGACGATCCTCTTCCATTCGTTCTGGAACTTCTGCATTCTGGCTTTTCCCTATGTCCCTTTTCAACAATCTTCGATGCAGTAACTAACGGATAAAGCCACAGGGGTAAGTATGGCCGAAAGGCTCTTCGAGCCATCGGCGCTTTTCAGCCCAGTTCCTCGTTGAATCCGCTCTCGAAAAGGGCTTTTATCGCCTCGGCCGCCGCGACTTCGTCGGAACCGTCGGCGGTTATCCGTATTTTCGAGCCGAAGCTCGCCGCCAGGGTGATGATGCCCATGATGGACTTGGCGTTGATCTTGTTGCCGTTTTTTTCCAGGAAAATCCTCGAGGAGAATTTGATCGCCGTCTGGGCGATCATGGCCGAAGGCCTGGCGTGTATGCCCGCCCTGTTCCGAATAGTTGTCTCAAGTTCTACCATTGTCCACTCCGCAAAGAATCAGTAATCGTCCCTGGAAAAATAAAGGGTGCGGGCATTCTCGCTCTCAAGCCAGCGCATGATGTTCTGGTTGAATTCCTTCGCGGAATGATACCCCATTTTTTTAAGCCTCTCGTTCATGGAGGCGGTTTCGATGATGATGGGTATATTGCGTCCCGGTTTTACCGGAATCTCCAGCATGGGAACCTTCACTCCCAGGATATCCGTGGTGAGTTCGTCCATGCCGATCCTGTCGTAGACCTTGTCGGGGTCCCAGTCCTCCAGCTGGCAAACCAGCTGAATCTGCTTTTTATCCCGTATCGCGCCCACTCCGTACAAATGGGTGATATTGATGATGCCCAGACCGCGGATTTCCATGTGGTGACCGATAACCTTATTGGCGCCCTGGCCCATCAAAATCGAACCATTGACGCAGCGGATCTCCACCACATCGTCCGCCACCAGGCGGTGACCCCGTTCGATCAGCTCCAGGGCGGTCTCGCTCTTGCCCACCCCCGAATCGCCGACCAAGAGGATTCCGATGCCGAAAACCTCGACCAACACGCCATGAATGGTGGTTTTCGGAGCGAAAATATCCGAGAGAATGCGCAGCACCCTGCCGGAGAATTCGTTGGAATTGAGACTCGTCACCAACACCGGGCAGCCGGCTTTTTCGGCGGCCTCGGAAAAACTGACGGAAGGCCGGAGCGAGCTGGTGAATATGCAACAGGGGACATCGTAGGAAAAAAGGGTTTCCACCGAGCCGTGGGAGCCCTCGGCGTCGAGTTTGGACAGATAGGCGCATTCGCCCCGGCCGAAAACCTGAAGCCGATTCCAGGCGAAGGACTCGTAGAAGCCCGCCAGGGCGAGACCCGGTCTGTTCAGGTCGGGAACGGTTATCTGCCTGCCCAGGCCGGCCCTCCCCGCCACGCAGGTCAGGTCCAGGGCATTCTGCTCCTTGAGCTCCAGAGAAAGCAGATCGAGTACGGTGAAACCCTTAGGCTCGTTTCCTATCACAGCGGGCAGTGTACTATGAAAGGGCGCCCTGGTAAATCGGCGGAGCCGGAACCTCGGATTCTATTTCTTGCTCTGGATCTTCTGTTTTTCCTTGGCGATTTTTTGATCCAGTTTTTCGATCAGCGCGTCTATGCCCGGATTTATCTCGAAGGCTTTTTCCTGCAGGTGGGCCTGCAGGCCCCAGCGGAAGTTGGTGGTGACCTCCAATTTGTAGTTTTTTGAATCCTTGGTGAAAACGAACAGAAGATCGACGATCATGTCCTTCGCGTACCCGATCCTCTCAATCTTGGTTGCCAAGTACTTTTTGCTCTCTTCGCTGAGGTCGAAATGTACGGAACGAACGTCGATATTCATGTGCGCCTCCTTAAGCGGGTACGCGGGCGAATAGCCTGCGCCGTCAATATTTTCGGCGGCTGAAGGACGAATCCATATCCAGCTCGCCGCGATATTTCGCCACCGTACGGCGGGCAATCTTAATGCCCCGTCCGGCGAGAATATCCACAAGCTCCCTGTCGGAGTAGGCGGGCTTGTTCCCGTCCTCCCCCTCCAGAATCTCCCTGAGCGTGGCCTTTGCGCTCTCCTTGGAGTGCTGCGTCGTGCCCGCCGCCGTGGAGGATACCGGATTGGTGAAAAAACGGCGGAGTTCCAAAATGCCCCAGTCGGTCTGAACATATTTGCCGTTGGCGATTCTGGAAACCGTCGTCTCGTGCACCCCCACTTCGTCGGCCACGTCCCTCAGGGTGAGCGGCTGCATCGCCTGCGGCCCCTCCACGAAAAACCGGGCCTGAAACTTGGCGATAACCTTGGCCACCTTCAGCAAGGTCTGGCTTCTCTGCTGGAGCGAGCCGATAAAAAACTTTGCCCGCTCGATGTTCTCCTTGACGAATGATACCGTATCCTTATCCCGGGGACCGCTTTTTTTGGACGAAAGCTCCGAGAAAAAAGGATTGATTCCCAAAAGGGGGATCACTTCGTCGTTGAGCTCTATTACAAATTCGTCATTTTCCACCCGAATCGCCAAGTCCGGAACAACATAACGGGTTTTTTCCGTGGAAAACGCCCGGCCGGGAAAGGGAGAAAGGGTTTTTATATACGCGAGGATTTCCTCGATCTGAGGATCCTTTATCTTGAGACTGCGCCTGATTTCCGCGTGCTTGCCCTTCTCCAGCTTGTCCAGGTGGGCGGTCATGATCTCGATCACGCCCTCCGGGGCTTCGGGGTCCAGCGCGGCCTGGACCAGGAGGCTTTCCCTGTAATCCTTGGTGCAGGTGCCGTTGGGGTCCAGGCCGCGCACTATCTCCATGGCCTGTTCCAGATCTTCCGGGGAGCAGGCGGGGCAAAGCTCCTCCGGCGGCGTCCGGTGGAATCCGTCCTCGTCCAGGTTTTGGATGAGGCGTTCCCCTATCTTTCGGATAACCGGGCTCAGGGAGAGCATCCGCAGCTGGGTAAGCAGGTGCTCCTGCAGGGTTTCGGGGAGGGCTATGGCCCCTTCCAGGAACTTGTGCTTCGCGTCTTCGTCCGCCCCTGTCCGGCGATAGGAGTAATCCTCCGTCCCATCCCCCCAGTCTTCTCCGGAGTCGTCGATTTTGGCCTCGGCGTAGGAATCCAGCGACAATTCGGACCTGTCGTCCAGTACCTCGAGGGCGGGATTCGCCTCCAGCTCGCTTTGGATTTCCTCGGTCAGCTCCGCCACCGGCATGGCCAGAATCTTGATCGATTGCAGCATCCTGGGGTTGAGCTTCTGTCGTTGTTCGGCCACCAGGGCCGGTCGTTGTGCCTGCAATAAAGACTCCTTTATCTGCAATGGTAAGGTAGAATCCGGCAAAGTCAATGGCAATATTGACGTTCGCGCCCAGCATTATTATGTTAACAAGGAACGTTTGTCGCTCAATCCATCACATCGCTAAGGTAGGAACATGTCCAAGCATAGACACGATTCGGAGTCCTCGAAGGATAGGAACGTAAACCCGACCGCCGCACAGGACCAGGCCGGGACCTCCGCGCAGCGGCCCCCCCCCGACTCGCAGACCCCCCCGGGCCAGCCCGCCGGCAGTTTCGGCCAGACCGGCCCCCATGGGCAGGCAGAGGGCGATTCCAAGTTTTCCGGCTCCCCTGGGCAGACTCCTGGTTCTTCGGCCACCCCCGACCTCGCCGATGAGCTGGAAGCCGTCCGCAAGGAGAATGCCGCCCTCAAGGCGGAAATCGAGGAACTCAATGCCAAGTATCTTCGCAAGCTGGCCGAGGAAGTCAACTTCCGCAAGCGAATGCTCAGGGAAAAGGAGGATGGACAGAAGTACGCCCTTTCCTCGATACTGGCTGATCTTGTTCCCATACTCGACGACTTCGATCGGGGCATGAAGGCCGCCTCCGGCGCGCATAGCTTTGAACAGCTTCAGGAAGGCATGGTTCTCGTCCAAAGGCAGTTGTCGCAAATGCTGGAAAATAAGTATGCTTTAAAGAGGTTCGACTCCGCGGGCAACCCCTTCGACCCCACCATGCACGAGGCGCTCTTCGCCGAGCCGGCCGATGTGGATGAAGCCGTGGTCTCCGAGGAATACCTCCCCGGCTACATGCACCACGAACGGGTGCTCAGGTCGGCCAAGGTGAGGGTGAAGATTCCCAACGGAGTAAAAAAGGACGTGGCCCAGGATGCCGCCTTTGGCGGCGAGCCCGGGGATAAACCCACGGCCGGTCAGCGCCCCGAAGAGGGCGCCGGCCAAGACTGATTGCGAAAGTTTTAGTAAGGAGAATTATATATGGGCAGAATCATAGGTATCGACCTCGGTACGACCAATTCCTGCGTCTCTGTCATGGAGGGCGGCGAGCCCATCGTCATCGCGAATTCCGAAGGGCAGAGGACAACCCCCTCCATCGTCGGATTTACCTCCAAGGGCGAGCGGGTGGTCGGCCAGCCGGCCAAGAACCAGATGATAACCAACGCCGAGAACACAGTGTACTCCATCAAGCGTTTCATGGGCCGCCGCTTCGCGGAGCTCCAGTCGGAAATCAAGATGGTGCCCTACAAGGTGGTGGACAACGGCAACGACGTGCGCGTGGACATCGCCGGCAAGATGTATAGCCCCCAGGAGATCAGCGCCTTCATCCTCCAGAAGATGAAGAAAACCGCCGAGGACTACCTGGGCGAACCCGTCACCGAAGCGGTCATCACCGTGCCGGCCTATTTCAACGACGCTCAGCGCCAGGCCACCAAGGACGCAGGCAAGATAGCCGGGCTCGAGGTCAAGCGCATCATCAACGAGCCTACCGCGGCATCCCTGGCCTACGGTTTCAACAAGGACCAGAAGAAGGAACGCACCATCGCCGTCTACGACCTGGGCGGCGGCACCTTCGATATCTCCATTCTCGAGCTGGGCGAAGGCGTCTTCGAGGTAAAGTCCACCAACGGCGACACCCACTTGGGCGGCGACGACTTCGACCTCAGGGTCACCCAGTGGCTGGTGGACGAGTTCAAGAAAGATTCGGGCATAGATCTCTCCAAGGACCGCATGGCCCTCCAGCGGGTGCGCGAAGCCGCCGAAAAGGCCAAGATCGAGCTTTCCAACGTCCAGCAGGCCGAAATCAACCTGCCCTTCATCACCGCCGACCAGACCGGGCCCAAGCATCTGACCAAGAGCCTTACCAGGGCACGCTTCGAGCAGATGTGCGCCGATCTTTTCGAGCGCACCAAGGAACCCTGCCGCAAAGCCATCGCCGACGCCGGCCTCACGGTGGACAAGATAGACGAAGTCATCCTCGTGGGCGGCTCCACCCGTACCCCCAAGGTCCAGCAGGTGGTCAAGGAAATCTTCGGCAAGGAACCCTCCAAGGGAGTCAACCCCGACGAAGCCGTGGCAATCGGCGCGGCGATCCAGGGCGGAATCCTGGGCGGCGACGTCAAGGACGTGCTTCTTCTGGATGTAACCCCCCTTTCCCTGGGTATCGAAACCCTGGGCGGGGTCTTCACCAGACTCATCACCCGCAACACCACCATCCCCTGCCGCAAGAGCCAGATATTCTCCACCGCCGCCGACGGACAGACCGCGGTCTCCATCCACGTGCTCCAGGGCGAGCGTGAAATGGCCGGCCAGAACCGCACTTTGGGGCGCTTCGACTTGGTGGGCATTCCTCCGGCACCCCGGGGCGTGCCCCAGATCGAGGTAACCTTCGATATCGATGCCAACGGTATCGTGCATGTGTCGGCCAAGGACCTGGGTACCGGCAAGGAGCAGAAGATCCGCATCGAAGCATCCAGCGGCCTCAACGAGTCGGATATCGACAAGATGGTGCGCGAGGCCGAGGCCCACGCCGAGGAGGACAAGCGCGAGCGTGAGCGCATCGAGGCCCGCAACGAGGCCGACGCCCTCATCTACCAGACCGAGAAAACCCTCAAGGAGCTGGGCGACAAGGTGGGCGGCGGCGAGAAGGATACAATCGAAAACGCCGTCAAGGATCTCAAGAAGGCTATGGAAGGCAGCGATCTCGAGGCTATCAAGCAGAAGACCGAGGCGCTCAAGCAGGCTTCCTACAAGCTTTCCGAGGAGCTGTACAAGCATGCTCAGGGCGGCGCGGGAGGAGCCCAGGGCGGTCCCGGCGGCTTCGGGGCCCAGCCGGGCTCCGAGGGCGGGTTCGCAGGACAGGCCGGTCAAGACGCTTCCGGCGCCGGGCCCGATACGAAGAATGCCGACGACGTGGATTACAAGGTCGTCGACGACGAGGACAAAAAATAAATTCGATCCCGGGCGGCCGACCTTGGTCGGCCGCCCGGGGCTAGTCGAGGACGGATTAACGTGGCGAAGCGAGATTATTACGAAGTCCTAGGCCTCCAGAAAGACGCGGCCAAGGACGACATCAAACGGGCGTACAGAAAGCTAGCCATTCAGTACCATCCCGACAAGAATCCCGGCGATAAGAACGCCGAGGAGAAGTTCAAGGAAGCCACCGAAGCTTACGAAGTGCTGGGCGACGACCAAAAGCGTCAGGCCTACGACCAGTTCGGCTTCGCCGGCGTCGAGGGAATGTCCGGCGGCGGTCAGCAGTACTCCACCGTGTTCAGAGATTTCGAGGATATCTTCGGGGGCTTCGGCGATTTTTCCTCGATCTTCGGATCCATTTTTGGAAACGCCGGCGGTTTCGGCCAGGATCGGCGTTCCGACAGGCCTCGCCGGGGCTCCAATCTCCGTTACGACATAGAGCTGCCCTTCGAAAAAGCCATCTACGGCACAAGCGTTGAAATAACCTATACCAAGGACGATACCTGCAAGACTTGCTCCGGATCCGGCTCGGTCGACGGATCGGGCCGCAAGGTTTGCGGTACCTGCAAGGGCTCGGGCCAGGTGCGCAGGAGCTCGGGCTTCTTCTCCATATCCCAGCCCTGTCCCACCTGCGGCGGTGAAGGCTCGGTCATCGACAAGCCCTGCCACGACTGCTCAGGCAGCGGCATCACCAAGAAAAAGCAGAAAATCAAGGTGACCATTCCCCCCGGAGTGGAAGACGGCAAGCGGGTGACCATTCCCGGCCAGGGCGACGTCGGACCTAACGCCGGCGCCCCGGGCGATCTCTATGTCTTCATCCACGTGCGCCCCCACGAATACTACGAACGCCACGAGCAGGACCTCTATTGCGCGGTTCGCATCGACATGAGCACGGCGGCCTTAGGGGGCGAGGTGGTCATCAATACCCTGGACGGGAAAAAGATCAAGCTCGCTGTCCCCGCCGGCACCCAGCACGGCAAGCTCCTCCGCATCAGGGAGGAGGGCGTGCCCAGCTCCAGCGGGCGCAAGGGCGATCTCTATATCAAGGTCTTGGTTCAGGTGCCTAATAGAATTTCTCGTCGAGGAAAAGAATTACTTGAAGAATATCGCAGACTGGAAGGGGAGAACACCGAAGCCCAGACGGTTAAGCTTTCGGACGTGGCCAATTCCTGACCGCCTGAGAAGCTTTCGCGCCGGGGCATGGGGCTTTCGGAAGAGTTCGGGTGCGAGGCGGGCGTGAATCGGGAACCCTTGCCCGCCAGACTCCCCAGGCTAGGATCGCGGTTAATAGCCTAGACCCATTTTCTTTCTTGCGATCAGAAAAAATTCCTGAAACCCATGCGCATGGCCGCGAACCCTGTCATACCTGTCGGTTGGGATACCATGTCGCTATATCCGGATACTCCTCCTCCCATCTCCGCGAAAAATGACGAGGAGGGAGTAAGATAGAAATTGACGCCCCCGCCGCCTTTGAAATCCCATATGAGCGGCATGGCGGTCATGAGCTTGGACGAATTGCCGTAAAGCCCTAGTCCACCCTCAATGAAAGCGTAAGATCGGATAAGCGGGAACAAAAAGCCGCCGAAGGTCAGCTTATCCGTCACGATCGCCGCACCGCCGGCTCCGAGCCCCCAGCCGTTGAGGCTGATATAGTTGCGGATCTCTAAACCGCCCGTCGCCCCGGAGCGCAGGATGGGGAATCCGAATTCCAGAAAACCACCCGATTTTTGACTCTCCAGGACGGTCGCCCCGCCTATGGAAAAGCCGGTCTTCGCGTCCCCGGCGGGGACAGAGGTCTCGGCGGGAAGGGGGATAATACCGATCACGATGAACAGTAAAACCATGGATTTGACATAGTTCATGAGAACCTCCTTCGATTGTCGAGGAGGAATGTATCAAGAGGATAGCCTGTGGGACAGTAAGAAAAAGTATACTTTCGCGTTGATCCGTACAGAAAAGGCGGCGTCGGGTATTGAGCGCCCCGCTTAAGGCTGAGGTTTGTCCGAGGGGGTCGTTGTTCCGGAACCCTCGGTTTCTCGCATCAGGTTTATGAGTTGCCGGGCGTTGGATATGTCGAGCTTGCGATAGATGTTGTAGGCATGCTTCTTTATGGTCGCCAGACTGACGAAGAGCTGTTGGGCGATCTCCTCGTATTTGAGCCCCATGCAGAGTTTTTCCGCCACTTCCCGTTCCCGGACCGAGAGTCTTCCGACCGCTTCGGCGGCCGCGAACCTTCCGCGCCGACGTTTTTCGCGAATAACTTTGGCCGCGAAAACCAGGCAGGGTATTTGATAGGCTATGGTCAAGCCGGAATAAAAAAGACTGTTCGCCAGCCGGTTTTCTTTTATCGCTCCGCGAAAGACCGCGTAATATAAGCTTGTGGCGAGGCTCACTATTAGAAAGACGCCGAATCCTAGGGAACGGATATCCCGCCAAAAAGCGACATAAGAGACCGGTCGCTCGCTTGGGCTTCGCAGCGAGGGACTGAATACGGCAAAGAAGGTGAGCGCGAAAGGCGTCATTATCGTAAGGAACGGGAGAACGCCATGACCGTTCGCAAGAAGGACATTGGCGACCGTCAGGGAGCAGAGGTAGGCGACGAATACGACAAGGGAAAAACGCGGCTTTAAACCGGCGGTCTCAATTATATAGAATGGGACGGAGAGGCCGTATAAAGAGAGGGCGTTGAGAAGGATGAAACTGAGCGTCCTCTGCTTTATGGCTCCGAAGGTCATGATCATGATCAAAGCCGTCACCAGGAGCATATTCACCAAAATGGAGCCGAAGGCGAGTATTCGTTTGTCCCGAGAGAGCGCATACGCGTAGGCGAAGAGACCTATGGAAGCAAGGCACAGTGTATAAGCGAGGATCCACCCGGTAGTCACGTATACCATGACTATTTTTACGGAATGATCTCCGTGATCTTATACCCTGCCTCGGCCACCGCCGCGCGTAAAGCCTGGTCGTTCAGGCTATCGCCATCCACCATGGCCGTGCGTTCCAGAAGGTCCACCTTGGCGGATTTTACCCCCGGGACCTCTTCCAGCGCGGATCGCACGTGCATGACGCAGTGGCCGCAGGACATGCCTTCGATCTTCAATAATTTTCTCATCCTAATCTCCTTTGTAAGAGGGCCTTTCGCCCATCAAGTATAGTATAAAACTTTCTCAATTCATCGTGGAAAGATCAAGGCTCGAAATGTCTCAGCCTCAATGCGTTGGTCAAGACCGAAACCGAACTCATGGACATGGCGGCCGCGGCAATGACCGGCGAGAGCAGGGGGCCGCCGAAGGCGTAGAGCAGGCCGGCGGCGACGGGGATTCCCAGTACGTTGTACCCGAAGGCCCAGAAGAGGTTCTGTTTGATATTCTTCATCACCCTGCGGGACAGTTCGAGGGCCGAAGCCACCCCGTCCAGTTCCCCCCGCATGAGGACGATATCGGCGCTTTCCATGGCCACGTCAGTGCCCGAGCCTATGGCGATGCCGACATCGGCCTTGGCCAGGGCGGGCGCGTCGTTGATGCCGTCGCCCACCATGGCGACGAGCTTGCCTCCGGTTTGAAGACGAGCCACCTCGGCCGCCTTGTCCCCGGGCAGCACTTCGGCCAGTACCCGATCGATGCCGACCTGTCGGGCGATAGCCTCGGCGGTAGGCCGGGAATCTCCGGTTATCATGACCGTCCGGATACCCATTTCGTGGAGCCGGGCGATCGCCGGGGCGCTGCCTTGCTTCACCACGTCCGCCACGGCGATAAGGCCTACCGGCTTGCCTTCGTAGGCGGCGTACATGGGGGTCTTGCCCTCCGATGCCAGTAGTTGAGCTCTCTGGACAAGCGCGCTCGTATCCACTCCCTTTTCGGCCATGAGTCGCGCGTTGCCCAGTAGAAAGTCGCCGCTCCCCGTCGAGGTCTCGATGAGGGCTTCGATGCCCCTGCCGGGCAGGGCCCGGAAGGAGTCGACGCGGGGAAGCCTGAGGTCCCGGGCCGCCGCCGCGGCGACGATCGCTTCGCCCAGGGGGTGCTCCGAGGCCTTCTCCGCGGCGGCGGCCATCCCCAGCAGCCCCCCTTCTTCCACGCCCGGGGCGGGCAGCAGGTCGGTCAGGACCGGCCTGCCTTCGGTGATAGTGCCCGTCTTGTCGAAAACCACCACATTCAGCTTGCCCGCCGTCTCCAGCGCTTCCCCCGACTTGATGAGAATACCCAGCTCCGCTCCCTTGCCCGTGCCCACCATGATCGCCGTGGGCGTGGCCAGCCCCAGGGCGCAGGGGCAGGCGATGGTGAGCACCGCCACGAAGATTGTAAGGGCGGCCCCGGCGGTATGCCCGGCGATCAGCCACGCCGCCGCGGCGACGATGGCGATACCGAAGACCACGGGCACGAAAATGCCCGAAATCACGTCCGCCATGCGCGCGATAGGCGCCTTGGAGCCCTGGGCGTCCTCCACGAGTTTTATGATGCGCGCCAGCGCGGTGTCCGCTCCCACCCGCTCGGCCACGAAGGTCAGCGCCCCGTTTTTATTGATCGTGCCGCCGGTTACCTGATCTCCCGGCCCCTTGTCCACGGGAATGGACTCGCCGGTGAGCATCGACTCGTCCACCGCGCTGGCGCCGCTCGCGACGCGGCCATCCACCGGAACGCGTTCCCCCGGCCGTACCAAGATCATATCCCCTGGCTCCACCTCGTCGATGGGCAGTTCGATTTCCCTACCCTCCTGGAGCACAGTGGCGGTTTTGGGTTTGAGCCCCATCAGTTTCTTGATCGATGCGGAGGTTCGTCCCTTGCTCACCGCTTCGAGGGTCTTGCCCAGAAGTATGAGGGTGATGATGATGCCCGCGGTCTCGAAATAAAGCTCCTCGACGGCCGCGAGTTCCCCGCCCGCGATTCGGAACACCGAAAAAAGGCTGTAGATAATCGCCGCGCTGGTTCCCATCGCTATGAGGCTGTCCATGTTAGGCGCGCGATGCAACAGCGCCTTCGCGCCCACCACATAGAATCGCCTGCCCGTGATAATGCTGGGAATGACCAGGACGATCTGGACCAGCGCGAAAAATAAAGGCCGCTCCATGGGATGGAGGATTTTCGGAAGCGGCCAGCCTATCATATGCCCCATGGCGATATAGAGCAGAGGAACCGAGAATGCGGCCGAAACGATGAACTTGCGCCACATGGACTTGATTTCCCGTTCCTTGGCGGCGGCATGCTCATCGAGCCTGGCCGCCGACACCGCCTCCATGGCCAAGGGTTCGTAGCCCGCCTTCTTTATCGCCCCCTTGATCTCGGAAAGTCGCACCGCCGCGGGGTCGTACTTCACCACGGCCCTTTCGGTGGCCAGGTTTACCGAGGAAACCTGTATGCCCGGCAACTTTTTAATTGCCCGTTCGACCGCCGCCGAACAGGAGGCGCAGGTCATGCCTCCCACAGGGATCGTGATCTCCCTGGCTCCGCCTTCGATCGGCTTTCTCATATCCGTTTGCCTTACATCCATATTCCCACCTCTTTGCTATACCGGCTCGCCCACATAGCGCTCCAGAACCATGGCGATCTCCTCCACCTTTTCCTTGCCCTGGCCTTTTTCGATAGCGTCCTTGACGCATGTGTCGATATGTTGGCGCAGCACGAGAATATTGGCCTTTTTCAACATCGCCGCCGCCGAGAGTATTTGCTTGGATACGTCGATGCAGTAGCGGTCTTCCTCTATCATGCGAATCGCCGCTTCGGCCTGTCCTCTGGCGTTCTTCAACAAGGAAAGGGCTTTTTGGCTTTCCGCGGAACAGTGATCCATGGTTTTCTCCTGGATTTTAGTTTGCGCTATCCCATCCCTGGTGGGGAGGGGTAGTACTTATTCTTACAATAGCGATTTTTTCTTGCGGCTTCAAGAGGGAAGTATCGGTTTTTATGCAATAAGCCCGAGAGTCGTCGAAATGCCCCGCCAAGTGTTCAGTTTCGTTTATATTTTTTGCTTTTTCGCGCCGATCGAGTCTTCAACCCCTAGCCCTGACCCCTTTTTTGCCAAAGCTTTGTTTCGCCGTTTTTCCTCGACCTCTTGCACCTTGAACCGGACCATCTTTCGAATCAGGGCTTCGGGCAAGTCTTTGTCATAGGGAAATTGCACCGCTCCCTTGGAATAGGCAAAGGACCCCAGCTCGGCTTCGTAGGCGGCGATGCCGCTGGACGAAGGATAGAATCCCAGGTGCTTGGTCTGAGCCGCGAAATGGACCAGGTTTTCGTGTAGATAAAAAGTGGGCATGCCGTAGGACAGCTTCTCCGTCGCCCTCGGCGCTTCGGACTTTATCAGGGCGTAAATTTTCTCCAGCCTCGTCCTTTTTATTCCCTGGAAATCTTCGATATATGTCGCGATAGGGGATCTGCCGGGCGTTTTGGGCCCTAGTGCCTCGATAACGCGGGCAAGTCTATTCCGCCTTGTCTCCTCTTTCCTGGCGCCGCCGATGAGCGAAGCGTATTCCTTTTGTTTCGTGAAGGAGAGGGCTTTATAGGCTTCGAGCTGTCCAGCTTTTTCCAGGGCGTCGCGCAGTTCTTCGGGTACAATCACCACGCGGTCTTCCAAATCCTCGGATATCCGCACCCGCACCCTGTGGCCGGGCATTTTGCCTATGGCGGCCATAATGTCCTTGCGGAGCCCCACTATGTGGCCAGGAGATCCCATTCTCACCAAGGAACCCCTGTATTCGAGCCCGTCGAAAAAGCAAACCACCTTGATCCTTCCTCGCTTGCCGAAGACTTCTTCGGTGTCGAAGGGAAACTCTATGTAGGCGCCGCCTGCGCCTTTTTCGTTCGTTTTGATTACCGCTTCGAAGCTCAGTTCTTTTTCCACCCTGTTAACCCTCCAAAAGGTTCTTTTCCCCGAATTCGATCAGCGAACGATAGCCCTCACCCGTAACTTTAAGCCTATCATACGGCAAGGCTGCCGTATACAAAAACACTATTCGATTTCCGTCCGCCTTTGTCCGAAACCGATGCTTGACAAATTGTTAGTTAAGGTTTACTAACTTATACTGATAGGGAATATGAATACGACGGAACGAAAAAAAGCTATTCTCGAAGCTGCTTTTGCGCTCATTGCCGACCAGGGCATACAGGAACTCACGATAAAGAACCTCGCAAAAGCCGTAGGGGTAAGCGAGCCGGCATTATATAGGCATTTTGATTCCAAGGCCTCTATTCTTTCCGCCATAGCTGATGAAATCATCTCCATACGCGACAAGGCGTGGCAGACTACGCTTCTTGAGGCTAGGTCCGCCCCGGAATGTCTGGAAAGTTTTTTCCTGCGTCAGGCGCGATCATTTGAATCATTACACTCGCTGGTCATTATTCTTTATCCTGATATGCTTTTCAAACAGGATCCCGATTTGCTGGGGCGAATCCGCTTTATGATCGAAGAAACCAAAAACCACATAATTGCCTTATTGGACCAAGGCATCGCGGAGGGTGTTTTTAGAAACGATTTGGATACCAGTGCCGTGTCGTCAATGTTAATTGGAGGATTTCGAGTTTTGGTATCCGAATGGCGGATGAATAGGGGCAATAAGAGTTTTTCGTTAGTGCAAAATACGCGGAAGTATATGAATTCCGTTTTCCTCTTGATTTCAACAGCGCAGGGTTAGAAGGACGAAGCTATTTGGAATCGTTTAGTTGTTTTCGTCAAGTTAGTTAAAATTAGCTAACTAAACTATATTTCCATGCAGGGGCATCGTAAATGAAGAAAAAATCCAGTGGAATCTATACGCTTCGCATCATCATCGAAATAGTGTTTCTTGGGTTGTTCGAGATTTTATTCTTTCGCGGCTCGATACAGCTCTGGCTGGCCGTTTTTGTCGCGGGAGCCCTGCTTTCGCTGTTTTTCGGCCGAATCTATTGCGGTTATATTTGCCCGATGAACACCCTCTTCAGGCCGATCGCCTGGACGAGAAAAAAATTGGGCATCGACCCATTGAAGACCCCGGGCTTCCTTAAGTATCCGGCCTTTCGCTTTCTTTGTATCGGTTTATTTTTCGGTTCGATGCTGATAACAAAACGCATGGGAATAAAGTTGCCGCTGCCCGGGATAATTACAGGCATTTCCGTACTTTTCGTGTTGTTCTTCGAAGAAACGCTGTGGCATAACGGGGTATGCCCTTATGGCACAATTCTCAGTTTTTCCTCGCGATTCGCCAAAAAAGGCATGGCGGTGGATGAGTCGGTTTGCGTTTCCTGCGGAAAGTGCCAAAAACCTTGCCCCGCCAATGCGATCGATACCCTCGATACGCGCAAGCGCCGAATTCGAAAGCCTGACTGCTTAGTCTGTCTATCCTGCGCCGAGGTTTGTTCGGTGAAGGCCATACGATACAAATAGAAAGGAGCCGCGATGTGGAGGCGAAAAAATTTAAAAATTTGTCCCTGATTTGATCCTGGTCAAAGAAACTTCGATTTTTTACCCCTATCTTCGACTTATCACAGAGCAGGGAGGTCGTATATGACCACAAAAACCTATCAACTGGAAACCGTGAGCTGCCCCAGCTGCGTGGCCAAGATCGAGGGAATGCTGAAACGCACCGAGGGCGTAAAAGAATCCCATGTGTCCTTCGCCACGTCCAGGGTCAAGGTGAGTTTCGATGAAACCACGATCGGCTCCGGGCAGATTAGGGACAGGATAAGCAAACTGGGGTACCAGGTCCTGGGGGAGAAGTAGGATGAAAAAGGGCTCCAAGGCCTTATCGATGGCGCTATCCAGCTTCTTCGTCCTGCTTTCCTTCATACTGAAGGAGCTGGCGGAGGGGGTGGCGAAGGCGGGGGATGCCGCGTCGGTGGCCAAAGTGGCCGGCCAGGCGACGCAAGGCCTGGGCCATGGCGCCTTTGCTCCCTCCCCGGCGGCCCAACTGGCTGTGGCAGCCATGCTGATCACCACCGCCATCGCAGGATTCCCCATTTTCAAAAAAGCCTTTGGGGCCCTCAGGTTTCGAATCGTCGGCATAGACGCCCTGGTTACCATCGCCGTCGCCGGCGCCATGACAATAGGGGAATTTTGGGAAGCCGCGGCGGTCACCTATCTTTTCAGCCTGGGCGATTACCTGGAATCCAGAACCATCGAAAAGACCCGCTCGTCCATCAAAGCCCTTCTCGACCTGGCCCCCGATACGGTAAGGGTCAGGAGAAACGGTGCCGAACTGCTGCTTGGCCCGGACGAGGTCCTGGTGGGTGATATCGTCGTTACGAAACCCGGGGAAAAAATCGGGATCGACGGCAGGGTGAGGGAAGGTTCCGGCTACGTGAATCAGGCGACCATAACCGGTGAGCCGGTACCCGTATTCCGAGATGCCGGCAAAGAGGTGTTTTCGGGCACGATTCTCGAATCGGGCTATCTGTTGATCGAGGCGGAGAAGGTCGGAGAGGACACGAGCTTCGCCCGGATCCTCCACATGGTGGAGGAAGCCCAGGACAGGAAGGCAAAAACCCAGAAATTCCTGGAGTCCTTTTCCCGCTGGTACACTCCCGCAATCGTCATTTCCGCGGCGCTTTTCTTCATTATTACCAGGGACATCGAGCTGGCCCTCACGCTCCTGGTCATCGCCTGCCCCGGAGCCCTGGTCATCTCCGCCCCGGTCGCCATCGTCGCGGGTATAGGTAACGGCGCCCGACGCGGATTCCTGGTGAAGGGCGGCGACATCATGGAAAGGCTGGGTACGGTGAAGGTCGTCGCCTTCGACAAGACAGGCACCCTGACCATCGGGGCCCCGGAAGTTCAGGCGGTCCGATCCTTCACCCCCGCATTGGGCGAGGACGAAGTGCTCAAGTTGGCCGCACTGGGCGAAGCCTACTCCGAACACCCCCTGGCCAGGGCGATCATCGCCAAAGCCGGCAAAACCGGTGGCGCCCAATCGCCCCAAGCGAGCCGGATATTGGCGGGCAAGGGTGTTTTGTTCAGCTTCGAAGACCACGACTATCTCGTCGGATCGCGGAACCTCCTGGCCGAAAAGGGGCTTTTGCTGGATGTGGAAAAGGAAAACACAATCCGGCAGGAGGAGGCCAGGGGGCGGACCGTCGTGCTCCTGGCCTCGGAAAAGGCGATTCTCGGTTTCATTTCCATCGCCGATACCCTCAGGCCGGAAGCCAAGGCGAGTATCTCCGCACTGCGAAAGCTGGGTATCCGCCATATCGCCATGCTTACCGGGGACAATCCCAGGGCGGCGGGGACAATCGCCGAAGAGTTGGGGATCGACGAGGTACGGGCCGAACTGCTGCCGGAGGACAAGGTCAGGGCCATGGAGTCGCTGAAATCGAGCTACGGCGCGGTGGCGATGGTTGGGGATGGGGTCAACGATGCCCCCGCGCTGGCCGTCGCCGACCTGGGTATCGCGATGGGCGGCGCGGGTTCGGAGGTCGCCATGGAAACCGCCGACGTGGTTCTCGCCTCGGTGGACCTCGGCAGGCTCGCCTATGGCCTCGCCCTGAGCCGGGCGACCCTGCGGGTGATGAAGCAAAATATTTATTTCGCCCTTGTCGTCGCCGGGACATTGCTGGCCGGGGTCCTGCTAAAGACGGTCAACCTCTCCTTTGGAATGCTCATACACGAAGTCTCGGTGCTTCTGGTTATTCTCAACGCGGTGAGGTTGCTGAACTTTGACAAGCGAAGTACCATGACCGCGGAAAGGTGAGGTATATGGCCGGTAACTGTGCCCATTGCGCGCGCAAAGACGCTCCCGGATCCTGTGTCGCGATCGTCCCTATTTTTTCCGCCCTCAGCCCCGCTGAAATCGACGAAATTGCAGCCATCACCGCCGATGCCCGTTTCGACAAGGGTAGTTTTGTTTACTTTGCGGGAAAGGAAGGGCGCAAGCTCTATATCATTCACCAGGGCAGGGTTAAGATTTCCCGGATCGGCGGCAACGGAAAGTCCCGGGTGATACGGATTCTCGGGCCCGGGGAATTTTTCGGCGAACTTTCGATTCTCGGAAACGCCGCTCTTTCCGACTACGCCGAAGCGGTGGAGCCCTGCTCCATGTGCATGATCGATGGCGCCCGGCTCAAAAGCATTATGAGCAAATATCCTTCCATAGCGCTCAAGGTTATGGAGGAACTCAGCATCCGGCTCTCCAAGGCCGAATCGTTTATCGAAGATATAAGTCTGCGTCCCGCCGAGAGCCGTCTGGCCCAGGCCATCCTGGATCTCGCCGCGGGGCGGAGCGAATTCGAGCTTTCCACCACCAAGGGTGATTTCGCCTCCCATCTGGGGATGACCCAGGAAACCCTCTCCCGTAAATTAACCCTTCTTCAGAGTCAGGGGCTCATCCTGGCCAAGGGCTTGAGGGGCATTAAAATATTGGATGAAAAAAGACTTTTGAAAGCGGCCAACGTTGAAAAAGACTGACGGTGTTTGCGATGCTTGGACGGCCCGGATCAGATGATTATCGTTCCGTAAAAACGTAGGACTATGCCCAAAATGAGCAACGTCGCTATTTCACCCCACTCTGTCGCGGCGCCCAAGCTGTCGCCGGTGAATCCGCCGATAGCCCGGCCGTAAGCCGCGCCCATCAGGAACGTAGCCAGCAGGGTCCCGGCGATAAACGCCGCCAGCGACGCAATCAATAGCGCCCAACTTCCCGCGGCCAGGCAAAACGCGGCAAGGGGCAAAAGGCCTGTCAGCGCGCCCCCGACAACGCGACGAAGGGAAAAGCCCCTCATCAGGGCGCCCAGGCCGTCGGGCCGGGCTGGTTTCAACCGCAATGCCAGCAACGCCGCCGCGCTGCGCCCCGCCGCGGGAGCCGCCAGCAAGCCTCCCGCCAGGGCGGAGAAAAGCAAGCCCCTTTCGGCCAGCAAGAACATGGCGCCGGCGCGCAAAGCCAGGGCCAGTAAGCCGCAGAAAAAACCATAGCTTCCTATTCGGGGGTCCTTCAGGATTTCCAGCCGCCGTTCCCTTGTTGCCGCAGGCAGCAGGGCATCGGCTGAATCTATGAGCCCGTCGAAGTGGAACAGGTTGAATAAAAAATATTGCAGGGCAATGGATGAGGCGACAGCCAATCCCAGGTGACGGGTCAGGACTATTCCCGCGGCAAAGCCGCCTATCGCGGCGAAGGATACCAATGGCGAGACGGCGGGAATCCAGAAATCGGCGCGGCTGAAGTCGATATCGAAGGGGCGTTTTATGGGTATTCTGGATAAAAGACTGAACACGCTTAAAAATCGGGCGATACCGGAGGCTTTTTTCACGCAAGAGCCTCCTTCAAGGCATTGTAGGAAGCCAAACTCTCTTCAAGGCTGAAAGTTTCCAGCACGATGCGCCAGTCCGAGGCGCCGGCGGTCTTCGCCAGCGCCGGAAGCCAGGTATCGCTGGAGTTCAGGGCGAGATGATCCCTGCCGGCTCGAGCCGCGTGGAGATGAATTTCCCGTATGGCCCCGGCCCGTTCTCGTATCCAATCGGCGGGGACAAGCAGGTTCCTCAGCAGACAGCCCGTGTCCGCGCAGATATGACTATCGGGCAAGATGTCCATAGCCCGCCTGAAGGGGATTTCCCCTGTGTACTCCATGGCGAACCGATCGTTCCCGTACATGCCGTAAAAAGAATCCACAAGCCTGGCCCACTCTTCGATGGAAGTATCGCTCTTGCCTTCTTCCCAGGGGTGAAAAACATAAAGCTGGACAAAGGAATGGGTCAGCGCGATGAGTTCTTCCGTCTGGGCGGTCGCCATATCGGGCAGATGGAGGCTGAAGGAAAAGCGCCTCGACAGGCGTCTGAGAGCCTCAAGCTCGACGGAAAATTCGGCCCTTACTCCACGGTCCCAGGTGAAGAACAACAACTCGATTCCCCGTATCCAGGATTCCTGTTTCAGCGCCAGGCAGTTTTGCAGCCATGAGCCCGGCCGCTGCCAGGAGGGAAGGCAAAGTTTCACGGAATATCCACCCAGGACCTGCCGACGTTGATGCCGGCCGTCGATTCGGAATCGCGCAATGTCAAATCATTTTTGCCGTCCCCAGGCGGTATGTTCAAAGAACCTTTGACCAATACAGGATGGCCTGCCACCATGAGGAGCACCCTGTCGCAGGCTGCCGCGATGCGGGCGTTCAACCTGCCCAGCGCGTCGCCGTATCGGCGGGAAACGGGGTCGGCGGGAATAAAGCCCATTCCGATCTCGTTGGTGACCAGCACGATATTTTCCGGAAGATTCCCGATGAGCGAATCCACAGCCTCATTCAGGACCGCTTCTCTGCCGTAGTGGAACATGTTGTTAAGCCAGAGCGGAAGGCAGTCGAGGATCATGTTTTCCTTAAGCTTTTGGGCGATTTCGAGAGGTTCTTCTATCGTGGTGAAACGTCCTGCCCGTTCCTTCCTGTGCCCGGCGATGCGCGCCTTCATTTCATCGTCGAAGGCTTCGGCGGTGGCCAAAAAGTACCGGGGCTCGGAAAACTCCTCCGCCAGCCGGAGTGCGAACTTCGACTTGCCCGACTTGACGCCGCCGGTGATCAAACTGCGCATCGATGGACCATCCTCGAACGAGGTCCGCCTTCATAATCGCTTCGTCCGGGCCTCGGCATATTCAAACGCGCCCCTTCACGGCGAAGCGCAGGGCCGACCAATCTTCGTCTATCGCCACATTTCTATTAGGCGAAAACCCCAGGGGCTCCATGAGCTTCCACAAAACATCGCGATTGATATCCGAAGAATACTTGGGCGATGTCTTCTTGGGAAAAGCGACCCAGAAAACGGTACTTGGTCCTATACCGGCGGCGAGGGAAGGGATTTTCGACATCACCTCTGCCTCCGAGGCGGTGAAAACAAGAATGAAAACCGCTTTTTTTTCGTTCCCCGCCGCGGGAAGCTTTTGCAGAACCTCGACTTCGGCCTTCCAGCCATCCAGAATCGGCCCGAATTCCTTCGGCGCGCCCAAGACCACAATGGGTCCGAGCTTGTAATTCATCTTTTTAAGCAGCGCATCCATCGAATCATCCTTTTCCCGGGCCATTGGAATAAGCCCACGCAATCCTCGTCGGGTTTTGCCCGATCAGGCTCTGTACGCGTCGACACCCTGGACCGCGAGAATTTCGCCGAAGTACAGCCGGTGGTAATCGCTCTTGGGATAGTGTTCCTCGACGCTCGGATCGAGAAAATGCCGGGGGTCGATATCTTGCCAGTATATCTTTCGGCACTCCACCACAAGCTCGGCCTCTTCGAAAGAAGGGGCCGAAACGAGCTTCGAAGCGATGGGATGAAGCCCTGAAGCCGCAATCTTGTCCCCATCCCTCCCCGATCTGGAGCCCAGAAGATTCAAGGCTGGTTTTAGCGCCGCGGGAAACACGCTAAGGGTGAATCCATCGTGCTTTTCCAAAAGACCATAGGTATAGCGGGAAGGGCGGACGACGATTTGGAAAAAAGGCTTGTTCCATATCTGCCCCACCGAAGCCCAGGAGATCGTCATGGCGTTGTAGGGCTTGGGCTTAAACGCCCCTTTCGCCTGCCCGGGTTTGAAATCCCCGGCGGCCAGCAAAAGCCAGCGGTTTTTGATGATCATCGGATCGAACTTGAATCGGTCCAGCGCTATAGTGTGTAGTCCCATATGAATAGGGTACCCCGGGGTCGGAGTCCGGGTCAACGTAGTGGCAGAATTATCCTTACTAGGTTCCGTTGACGGCTTCGTTTCGCAAAAAACGCCTGGGATGGAAAAATTTTTCATCCATATATGTGGCTGTATATACTATTATTATGCGATGATACGATTGTTCACCGATTGGGATGCTGGGCGGCGTGGGTCGATTGGCGTGGATTTGGCAAGACGAGGCTTGACCATTGGCGCGTACGATATGCAGAACGGACCAACACTAAGAAGGAGAGGGATTATGCAGGAAAAGGCAAACGGACAGTTTTACGCCCCCAAGGGCAAGGCGGCGCCGGTCTGCGCCAAGGGCGAGTTCAAGGTGGGCGTCATCGGGCTGGAGCACGGCCATATCTACGGCATGTGCAACGGGCTTTCCGAGGCGGGCGCCGAAATCCTGAGTGTCTGGGATCCCGATCCGGCTAAAGTGGAGGCCTTCGTAAAGGCCTTTCCCGGGTCCCGGCCGGCATCCTCGGAGAAAGAGGTCCTCGAGGCCGGAGATCTGCATATGATCGCCGGAGCCCCCATCCCCTGCGAACGGGGAGCCCTGGGCCTGAAGGTCATGGCCCAGGGCAAAGACTACTTCTGCGACAAGCCGCCCCTGACCACCCTGGAGGATGTTGCCGCCTGCCGGAAGGCTGTGGCCGAGACCGGGCGCAAGTTCGCCGTCTACTATAGCGAGCGGCTTCACGTAGAGGCCGCGGTCTATGCCGAAAAACTGGTCGCCGAGGGAGCCATCGGCAAGGTGATCCAGATCATCGGCACCGGGCCGCATAGAATCAGTCTGCCCACCAGGCCCGAATGGTTTTTCGACAGGAAAAAGTACGGCGGCATCCTGGTGGACCTGGGCTGCCACCATATCGAGCAGATTCTTTTCTTCGCCGGGGCGAAGAACGCCCGCATCACCTCATCCAGGGTGACGAGCTACAAGTACACCCAATATCCGGATTTCGAGGACTTCGGCGACGCTTCCTTGGTCACCGACAACGGAGTTTCGGCCTACATGACCGTCCACTGGTTCACCCCCGACGGCCTGGGGGCCTGGGGCGACGGCCGCACCTTCATTCAGGGCACGGAGGGTTACCTGGAGCTACGGAAGTACATCGATGTGGCGGCCGATCCCGAGGGCGATCACGTGATCCTGGTCAATAACGAGGGCGAATACCACTACAAAGTGGCGGGCACCGTCGGGTTTCCCTTTTTCGGCCGTCTGGTACGGGATTGCCTGGACCGGAGCGAGACCTCCATGAGCCAGGAGATTGTCTTCAACGCCATCGAATTGGCCATCAAGGCCCAGGAACAAGCCTGGGCCCGGAATTAGCCTTTCCTTGACATAGGGTGAGGATGGAACGTACAAAGGAAGGCGATGAAATATTCGGTCTGCAATGAACTATTCGGCGAGCTGCCGCTGGCCCAGGCCTGCGCGATTATCCGCCAGGCGGGCTTCGATGGGGTGGAGTTCGCGCCCTATACGGTCTTCGGCGATCTCTCCTCCGGCGGGATAAACAAGGGGGTCCTCGAAGTAAGGCGTGTGCTGGACGGCGAGGGGCTGGCCTACGCTGGCTTCCACTGGCTCATGGCCAAGCCCGGGGGCTTGCATTTCGCCGCCCTTGATCCGGCCGTTCGCTCTAAGTCCTTGGATCACCTCAAGCGTCTGATCGATGCCTCGGGCAGGCTGGGCGGGGGAAACCTTATCCTGGGATCGCCCCGGCAGCGGAGCGGCTTTCCCGGCCGCAGCGCCCGGGACGCCCTCGGGTATTTGGAAGAAGGCCTGGCTTCGGTGGCCGATACGCTTTCGGATTGTTCCTCCTTTCTCTTGATCGAGCAGCTTTCCGCCGATCAGACCGACGTGGTCACCAGCTTCGAGGAAGCCGCCGCCATGGTGGACCGTATCGGGTCGCCCTGGGTGTCGAGCATGTTCGATTTTCATAACGCTGCCGGACTTCCTCAGCGCTGGGACGAAATCATAGGACGCTACGCTTCCTACATTCGCCATGTGCACCTGAACGAGGTGGACGGCAGGGCGCCGGGTACCGGAAGGTCGGATTACGCGACTGCCTGGAAGGCTCTCAAGGATTCGGGTTACTCCGGCTGGGGCAGCATCGAAATATTCGAAATACCGCCGGATCCCAAGACGATGCTGGAGCAATCACGGGCGCTCTTCAGGCGTCTGGACGGGGAAGAAGATACACAGGGGAGGGACAAATGAACTTCGGGATAGTAGGTACAGGACTTATCGCTGAATTCCATGCCAAGGCCTTGAAGGAGATACCGGGCGCCAAGATAGTGGCCTGCCTGGACAAGGTACCCGAGCGGGCCCAGGCTTTCGCCAGGGCCCATGGCTGCGCCGCCTACGACAACCTGGGGGCCTTTTTGGCGCATAAGGGCCTCCAGACGGTGAACGTCTGCACCCCTTCGGGGCTGCACCTTGACGCCGCCCTTCCGGCGGCGGCGGCGGGCAAGCACCTGGTCATCGAAAAGCCCCTGGAGACCACCGGGGAGCGTTGCGGCAAAATCGTCGAGGCCTGCCGGGCCGCCGGCGTCACTCTGGCCGGCATCTTCCCCTCCCGTTTCCACGGCTCCGCCTCGGCCATCAAGGCGGCCCTGGAGGCCGGACGCTTCGGCAAGCTCACCATGGGCTCGGCTTACGTCAAATGGTGGCGGGACCAGGAGTATTACAGCAAGGGCGGCTGGAAGGGCACCAAAGCCCTGGACGGCGGCGGGGCGCTGATAAATCAGTCCATCCACGCCGTGGACCTGCTGCTCTGGTTCATGGGCGAGGCCGACGAGGTCTGCGCCTGGACAGGCACGATCGGCCACGAAGGCATCGAAGTGGAGGATAACGCCGTCGCCTCGATCCGTTTCAAAAACGGGGCGCTGGGAGTGATCCAGGGTTCCACGGCGGTCTGGCCGGGCTTTCTCAAGCGCGTGGAAGTCTCGGGGCTCGCCGGCAGCGCGATCATGGAAGAAGAAAACCTGCTCTTCTGGAAATTCAAGGACGAAAGCCCGGCGGATCAGGAAATACGAAAACTCTACGCCAGCGCCACCTCCTCGGGGGGAGGGGCTTCGGACCCCGCCGCCATCGGCTATCACGGGCACAAGCTCCAGCTCATGGACTTTATCGACGCGGTGGAAAGAGGCAAGAAGCCCTTGGTGGACGGGATCGAGGCTGCCAAGGCTGTGTGCCTGATCGAGGCAATCTACCGGAGCGCCGAGTCGGGCCGACCGGTAAAGGTGAAATGTCTGTGATACAATTAAGCGGATTCGCCGACGAGGCGGCCGACGGCATCGCCGGCCAGATAGAAGTGATCAAGGCCCTGGGCTGGAAAGGCATCGAATTGCGAAGCGTGGATGGAATCAATGCCCACGACCTGTCCGAAAAGGACTTCGGTGCCGTCTGTCGCGCCCTGGACAAGGCAGGTATCCAGGCGAACTGCCTGGGTTCCACCATCGCCAACTGGGGCAAAAAGGTGGATGAGGACTTCGGCGCCACCATGGCCACCGTGGAGCGGTCGATTGCGCGCATGAAGACCCTCGGGACGAAGATGGTCCGCATCATGAGCTACGCCATAGACCTGAACGAGCATGGCCGCCCCCTGGCTGACCAACGCTTCGCTGAGCGTGTTTCCAGGCTGAACACGATCTGCGGGCGTTTCGCCGCCGAAGGCATGACGCCGGTGCACGAAAACTGCCTTAACTACGGCGGCATGAGCTGGGGCCACAGCCTGGAGCTCCTCGACGCGGTGCCCTTCTTGCGTCTGGTCTTCGATACCGGAAATCCCGGCTTCACCCCTGATTTTTCAAAGCCCTATCCTTATCCTAATCAGGATGCCTGGGAAGCCTGGGAAAAGCTCAAATCCAAGGTGGTCCATCTTCACGTCAAGGATGGCTGGCGCAACCCTGAAACCGGAGAGGAAACCTACGTCTATCCGGGCGAGGGGCCTTCGAGGGTCGCCGATATCCTGGCCGATTGCCTGGCTTCGGGCTACTCCGGCTGGCTCACCATCGAGCCCCACATGGCCGTGGTTTTCCACGATGCCTCGGTGCAATCCCCCGCGGAGCGACGGAAAGCAATATTCATCGAGTACGGCCGCCGAGTCGAAGCGATGCTCGAAGACCTGGGGGCCAAGGTGGCCGGCGGAACGGCGGCCACCTGCCGGGCCTAAGGAGAAGGCATGAGCGACGTGCGATCCTTGGCACTGCTTATCCACAACGGAAGGCTGGTCACTTCGGGGCGCCAGTACCCCGGCGGAGGTCTCTTCGCAAAAGGCGGCCGTATCGTCAAGATATTGAGGAACGACGACGAAGTTGCGCGATTTAAAAGCTCCTTGAAGCACTCTGAAGTCGGCCGGCGCCATGAGTTGCGAATAATCGACGTGGGCGGCGACTATATCGCCCCGGGCTTCGTGGATATCCATTGCCACGGCGGCGGGGGCTACGATTTCATGGACGGTACGCTTGAGTCCGTGGTGGGGGCGGGCAAAACGCACCTTGCCCACGGCACAACCTGTCTCTTCCCCACCACCCTGGCCAGTACCACCGAATCGCTCGATCGGGCGATCCGAAGCTTCCGGGAAGCCAAGCGGGTGGACGAGGGCCTCCCGGATTTCCCCGGACTTCATCTGGAAGGCCCTTATTTCTCCATGGCCCAACGGGGCGCCCAGGATCCTAGGCACATACGGAATCCCGATCCCGCCGAATACAGGCCTTTTTTCAAGTACGCCAAGGACATCGCCCGCTGGACCCTCGCCCCCGAACTTCCCGGAGCCCTGGAAATGGCCCGGGAACTCAAGGCTCGGGGCATTTTGCCGGCCATAGGCCACAGCGACGCCGACTACGAACAGGTGCTGGAGGGATGGAAAAACGGCTTCGCCTTGGTGACGCACCTTTACTCGGGCATGTCGATCGTGCATCGTATCAAGGGCTGGCGCCACGCCGGCGTGGTGGAAAGCGCCTATCTCATCGACGATATGGCGGTGGAAGTCATCGCCGACGGCTGTCATCTGCCGGCGAGCCTCTTGCGGCTTGTCTGCAAGATCAAGAGGCCCGAAAAAATCTGTCTGGTCACCGACGCGATGCGCGCAGCCGGACTTCCCGAGGGCGAGTATCTCCTGGGCAGCAAGGAGGACGGACAAAAAGCCATAGTCCGGGACGGCGTGGCCTGGACCGCCTCTGCCGACGCCTTCGCGGGCAGCGTGGCCACCGCCGAGCGCCTGGTGCGCACCATGGTCCAGCAGGCTGGCGTATCCGTTGAAAAAGCCCTGCAGATGGCCAGCGCCTCGCCCGCCAAGGTTATGGGTGTCCATGCCCGGAAGGGCTCCCTCGCCGCGGGCAAGGACGCCGATGTCGTCTGCCTCGATGAAACGTTTACCGTAAAGGCGGTCGTCGCCAGGGGGAGAGTAGAATCATGCGCGTATCGGTAAAGAACGAAGCGGAACTTGAAGAATTCATGTCCCGTCCCTCGGCCAGGCTTGTCGACTATGTGGCGGGCTTGGATGGAGACATCGCCATCGTGGGGGCCGCCGGCAAGATCGGCGTAACCCTGGCCATGATGGCTTCCCGGGCGGTCAAGGCGGCCAGGACGGCGAAGAAGGTTTATGCCGTATCCCGTTTTTCCGATCCTTCGGCCAGGGAGAGAATAGAAAAGGAAGGGGTGACTGCGATAGCCTGCGACTTGCTGGATCAGGACGCGGTCTCAAAGCTTCCAAAGGCGGCTAACGTACTTTTCCTGGCGGGGCGTAAGTTCGGCACCCAGGGAGCCCAGGACCTCACCTGGGCCACCAATACCCTGGCCCCCGCCAATGTCGCGCGGCGCTATTCCAAGAGCAGGATCGTCGCGTACTCCACCGGCTGCGTCTACGATTTTACCAGCGCGGTCTCGGGAGGTTCGGTGGAACGCGACCCGCCGGAAGCCACAGGGGAATACGCGCAATCGACCCTGGGCAGGGAGCGGGTCTTCGAATACTACTCCCGGGCATTCGGCACCAAGGTCTGCCAGTTCAGGCTCAACTACGCCATCGATCTCCGCTACGGCGTGTTGCGCGACATCGCCGATAAAGTCTACGCAGGTCTTCCGGTGGATCTCTCCTCGCCCAGCTACAATTGTATCTGGCAGGGAGACGTGCTGGAACGCACAATACTTTCTCTGGCGTTATGCGACTCACCTCCCGTCATCCTCAACATTTCAGGCCCCGAAACCGCCTCGGTGCGCTGGACTGCCGGGGAATTCGCCCTGCGTTTCGGCAAACCGGCTGTTTTCAAGGGCGAGGAAAGACCCGAGGCGAGGACCTATCTCAACAACGCCGCCAAATCGTTCAAGATCTTCGGCTACCCAACGGTGAGCCTTTTGGAAATGATAGACATGACAGCGGAATGGATAGCCTCGGGCGGATCGTCCCTGGGCAAACCCACTCATTTTGAAGTGACCGACGGAAAATACTAAAGACGAAAAGGATGAACCATATGACCATAGCACAGCTGCCCGAGTTCGTACGCAGGCGTATAAAGGAAGGAACCGTAATCCCCGCCATGCCCTTGGCTCTCAAGGCCGATCGAAGCTATAACGAAGTCAGGCAACGCGCCCTGGTGCGCTACTATATCGATGCGGGCTCGGGCGGCATAGCCGTGGGCGTCCACTCCACCCAGTTCGAAATCCGCGATCCCGAAATAAACCTTTTCGAGAAGGTCTTGTCCGGCGTCTCGACGATGATCGACGAATATTCGGCCGAGCGCTCCCGGCCTATGATCAAGATCGGCGGCATCTGTGGCCGCACGGAGCAAGCTCTCGCCGAGGCTAAGTTCCTGGTCGGCCAAGGCTACCATGCCGGCCTCATGAGCATGGCGGCCTTTGGGGGCGATCCTGCGCTCAAGGAAAACTCCATCGAAGCCATGATCGACCATTGCCGCGCCGTAGCCGAAGTGATCCCCCTGGTGGGCTTCTACCTCCAGCCGGACGTTGGCGGGCGCGTCCTGCCCTACGAATTCTGGAGGGCCTTCGCCATGATCGACAACGTCCTGGCCATTAAAATGGCCCCCTTCAACCGCTACCGCACCCTCGACGTTGTGCGCGCCGTCTGCGACTCTGGCAAGGAAGATACGATCGCTCTCTACACCGGCAACGACGACCACATCGTCCTCGACCTGCTCACCGAGTACCGTGTCGTGGGTCCTGGCGGGAGCGAAAAGCGGGTCCGCATCGTCGGCGGTCTTTTGGGGCAGTGGTGCCTCTGGACCAGGAAGGCCGTGGAGCTCCACGCCGCCCTGCGCGATTACGCAGGCAACGGCAGGGACATTCCCCAGGCGCTCTTAACCTACGCCGAAGAACTCACCGACGCCAACGCCGCCGTCTTCGACTCGGCCAACCGCTTTGCCGGCTGCATCCCGGGCATTCACGAAGTCCTGCGCCGCCAGGGCCTCCTGGAAGGCACCTGGTGTCTCAACCCCAAGGAAGTCCTGTCCCCGGGCCAGGCCGAGGAAATAGACCGCGTCTGTCGCTCCTACCCCTTCCTTACCGATGATGCCTTTGTAAAGGAAAATCTGGAGGGCTGGCTGGCTTAGAGGACTATGGTCAATAGACCCCCGGGCCTAAAATTTTTGTGTTATATATCAAAGATAGTGACATTACCTGCCTATTTGTATTATATTCATACTCGTTGTAGCAGTCGGACCATCATCGAAAAATATACTTTTGGGGGCGCGTGCAATTCGTATAGACCAGGCGCTTAACGAGGCAGAGGATAGTATGGAAATAAAAACGCATATTGATTTTGAATTTTTCCTGCGATTTGCCGAAGGGCTGCAGAAATTTCTGGGCGATAAGTGTGAAATTGTCATCCATGACTTTCGAAAAGGCTTCGAACATACCATCGTGCATATCATCAACGGCCAACTGAGCGGGCGCGATGTGGGCGGACCGCCCCGGGGAGCCATGATTTCCAATTCCGGAAAGGACATAGAGCCGTTTAAGGAAAGCCGCATATACTTCTACCATGGAACGAATGGCCGTTCGGGACAGATCTTCAAGTCCTGCACGACGCTTATTTGCGATGAAAACCGAAAAATCATCGGGTCGATATGCCTGAATCTCGAAATGACGGATTTCATCCTTGCGCAAAACGCCCTTCAGAATTTTGTTCAGTACACTAACCCGGACCTCTCTTCCTTAAAGGAAGAGGATATCGCATTCGAAAACGTTGACGATGTGATGCGATATTATATGGAACAATGTGAGCAAATTGTGGGCAAGCCGATGTCTTTGATGAACAAACGGGAAAAGATCAAAGCGCTGGAGTATCTGGAAGGCAAGGGCGTGTTTAAGATAACAAAAGCGAGCGTGCTTTTGTGTAAAGCCTTTAATGTATCCAAATTTACTCTTTACAATTATCTTGAGGAAGCAAAAAGCCTTCGCGAGCCCCAGGACCCTGAAACAGTCAAATAATTCGAAGGGGCAACTTGGCTTTTAAGGGCTTGGATGGTCTTGCCCGGCGGGCCTTCCCTAATCGCAAAATTCCTCGTGGCGCCTTGAAAAAACCGCTCTTCATTTTCGTCATTTACCTGGCAATTTTGCCAGACCTGTCGCAGTATCTTAGTATTTTATTTTGTTAAAATAAATAAGTGCGACACTCATATCGATCGCTTTAAAACAACCTCCCTCCTGGAAAACAAAAAAAAGAGTTGCGCGGTATGGGAAAGGCGGGTATAATCACAAAACATACAGTTAGTTTGCATGAATAACTGGCTGTTCGCATCGCTTTGGGCTCAATAAAAAGCTAAGGGCGCTGGGAGATTTTGAAAGCGCAGCTTCAAAAAGGAGTTGGTTATGGCAAATGCGACAAACAAGACAGGGGAAAAGGACGCTAAGTTTGGCCGCTTCTTGAGTGGCGTCGAGAGGGTCGGCAACAAACTGCCGGACACGGTGGTTATTTTTATTGTTCTTGACTTGGCGATACTTCTTGTTTCCTGGCTGGGCGGGCTTTTCCATTGGTCGACGGTCCATCCGGGCACGGGCAAGACGGTGGAGGTCTTCAATCTTTTGAGCCCCGCAGGCCTGCAGTACGTATTCAGCAATATGTACCAGAACTTCTCCGCCTTTGCCCCCTTCGCCATCGCCATGCCGCTTTTCCTGGCGGTGGGCGTGATGAACAAATCGGGGTTGATGGAGACCCTCTTTGTCGGTTTCGGCTCGAAGGTAAAACCGCAGTTCCTGACAATCATAATCGTTTTTATCGGTATCATGTCCAATCTGATGTCCGATGCCGGTTACGCCATTTTGCCCGCCATGGCGGCCGTACTTTTCATGTCTGTGGGGCGTAATCCCATTCTTGGCATGTGCTGCGCCTATACCGCCTGCGGAGCCGGCATGGCCGCCAATCTACTCATAGGCATTTCCGACGCCCGTATATCCGCTACTTCCCAAGCCGCCGCCCAGATGTTGGACCCGAAAATGGTCGTCTTGCCCACCGCCAACTGGTATTTCATTGCGGCGGCCACCGTGGTTCTGACCATAGCCGCCACCTTCGTGACGGATAAAATCCTGGAACCCCGCATGTCGCGTACAGGGGATTGGAACTCGGGCGCCGCGGACGTTAAGAAAATCGACTTAGCCACGTATCAGGCCACGGCGCTTCAGAAGAAAGGCATGCGGGCGGCGGGCATATCCGTTTTGGTGCTCGCGGCGATAATTCTGATCGGCGTCCTTCCCTCCTGGGGATATCTCCGCGGCGCGGATGGCAAATCGGTATTCGGCACCCAGGCGACGCAACTCGGCTCAATCGTTACAAGCATTATCTTATTTATTGGCATTCCGGGCGCTGTCTACGGTAAGGTCGTCGGTTCATTCAAGAATTCTAAGGATATCAGCAGCGCGATGGGCGCCGGGGTTGTGGATATAGCTTCCTTTATCGTTCTTTGTTTTTTTGCCGGGCAGTTCACCGCGTGGTTCGGCAAAAGTAACGTCGGTATTATTTTTTCCATCGAAGGCGCCAATTTCCTGAAAAGCATTGGGTTCAGCGGCTTGCCGCTTATGATAGTTTTGGCGCTCATAACAATACTTCTTGATATATTTGTCCCCAGCGCGAACGCGAAATGGGCCATATTGGCGCCGGTTCTCGTCCCTATGTTTATGATGCTCGGCTATCATCCCGCCCTGACCCAGATGGTGTATCGTATGGGCGACTCGATTGTGAATTCGCTTACTCCGCTGATGCCGTTCTTTGCTTTGTTGCTCGGCCTGGCTCAGCAATACGACAAAAAGGCGGGCATCGGAACGGTGATGTCGCTTTTGATGCCATATACCCTTGCGTATTTCATAGGATGGGTTTTCCTGTTTATCGTCTGGTTCTTGTTTAAACTTCCCATGGGGCCCGGCGGTCCTTTGTTCCTCTAGTTCGAAGAAGCTGGCGGAACGGCGGGAGATCGCCGTTCCGCAATGGGGTATACTACCTTTATGAAAATCGAAAGCATTGAGTACATACCGATTCGAATTCCAAAGCGCGGCATGAAAGGCGTGCGGGAATGGAAAACCGCCCTTGGCAATAACCCCTTCGGCGACGCTGTCGTCGTTGTTCTCCTCGCCGATGGCTGCCAGGGTTTTGGAGAAGTCTCGTCCATATGGGACGGCGGAGCCGGCTGCCTCGCGGCGGCCTGGGGGAAGAGGGTAGCCGAGGCGGTTGTCGGTGCGGATGTTTTTGCGGTGACCGAAGTTCTGTCACGTATGGACAGGGCGGTGGCCTGGAGCAAAAACGCGCTCTGTTTAAAAGCCGGGGTCGAAATGGCTCTGTACGACCTGATCGGTAAGCTCAAGGCGATGCCGATCTATCAATTGCTGGGCGGCAAGCGCCGGGAGAGCATTCCTCTTTCGCATTCCATAGCCATGGGAACAGTGGAAGAGAGGGTGGCTCAAGTGGCCGAACATGTCGCCGCTGGATTCAAGACCGTTAAGGTAAAGGTCGGGCTCGATTTTGAGAAGGATCTTGAGGCCGTGCGCGCTATCCGCGAACGGTTCGGCCCTGAGCTCGGTATCCGCGTGGACGCGAATATGGGCTGGGGCGATCAAAAAACCCTGCTCAAAGTCGTCAAAAGACTTTCCGAGCTAAACATTCTTTCGATTGAACAACCCTTCGCCCCCCACGAACTGGACAAGCTGGCGTTTTTGCGCCGGCACTGTTCCATTCCCATTATGCTCGATGAAAGCATTTGGGATCCCGGCGACGCCCTGGCGGCAATTAAAGCCGATGCGGGGGATATTTTCAATGTGTATGTCAGCGAGGCAGGAGGACTCAATAAAGCGATGCAGATCGCCAATCTCTGCGAAACGGCGGGGATCGGTTTTTGTATAGGAAGCATGCCGGAATTCGGCATCGGAACGGCGGCAGAGCTTCATCTGGGCCTGGCCGCGCCGCGGATCGATCATCCGAGCGACGTGATTGGGAATTTGTATTTCGAAGACGACATCATTCAAGAAACCTTACCGGTAAAAGACGGCCTCGCCTATGGGCTGGACCGTCCTGGCCTGGGCGTAAGCCTCGACTGGGATAAGGTGAATAAGTATCGGAGCGACAAATAGGGGACGGAAACCACATGGGCCGGCTTATTTAAAACGAAAGGGGACACAATTGATTAGCGATGATTTTTCCAAGGATATCGCAGAACTCGATTTTCTTGATTTTTCCGTGTGCTTCGGTCGTCCGCCGATTCCCTTTACCGGGACATGGGTGGAAAAAAGCGAATTAGTGGCTGAAATGAAACGGGTGGGGATCAGACAGGCCGCTCCGTACCACATTTTGAGCAAGTCCTATGATGCGGACTTCGGCAATTCCTTGATACTCGAGGAGCTGAAAAATACGCCCGAGTTGATTCCCACCTGGGCCTGCGTTCCCAGTGCGGAAGGTATGAACTGCTCCCCGGCGGAGTTCGCGGACAAGATGCAGGAAAGCGGCGCCAAGGCCATACGGCTTTTCCCTTCGTCCACCGGTAATCCCGCTGTCGCGACGCGTTATGCGTTTGCCAAGTGGTTTTACGGGGAATATCTGGAAGAGTTCCAGATGCGCAAAATCCCCGTAGTGCTGGAATTTTCCCCCAGCCGGCGGGACGAACCGGCCTGGGATAAACTCTATACGGTGGCAAAGGAGTTCCCCGATCTGCCGATCATTCTTTCCGATGGATTTCAGCGGACGACCTGGACGCTTATAAAATTGCTGCGTGCTCATCAGAATCTCCATGTCCAAACCTCCGGTCTGGACGTGCACCGCCAGCTGGAATATATGGTGCAACAGGTCGGGCCCGAGCGCTTTGTGGCCGGCTCGAAATTCCCTGTCTCTTCTTTCGGAACAATGGTCGGTCAGGTGCTTTTCTCCCGACTGCCGCCGGAACAAAAAAAACTGATCGCCGGGGGCAATGCCCGGCGACTCATGAAGATTGGTCCTTTAGGCGGGAGGGATTAATATGAATCACAACACTTACAGGGTTATCGATTATCACGCCCACCTGGGGCCGGTCTGGAATTTTTATTTGCCGTATAACGACGAGATCGGCATGCTCGGCTGCATGGATCAGATAGGTATAGACACAACGGTCATATCCACCAATTTGGCTGTCACCGCCGATGTGGTGCGCGGCAACCGCTATACTTTGGAAGTATGCCGGCGCAACCCCGGGCGCTTTCTGGGGATGTTCACCGTGAACCCCAATTACCCCGACGTGGCGGAAAGAGAAATAGCCCAGTATTTCGCCCATAAGGAAATAGTTGGAATAAAAACCCATCCCGAGCTTTCGGGGGATTATCCGCTGAACGGGAAAAACTATGAAGGGATGTTTCGCTATGCCAGCGACCACGGGATACCTATCCTCGTCCATACCTATTATGGCGGAGACAGGTTGAGCGTTTTCGAACAGATGGCCAGGGAATACCCCGACGCGCCTCTTATAATAGCCCACGGTGCGTTGGACTTGGGTACGGGAAAAGCGATTGAACTTTGTAACAAATACCCGAATCTCTATTATGATTTATGCAGCCCGGTCAACAAGCGATACGGGGCGCTATTGCTGGTCGATAGAGAACTCAACCCCGACAAGGCGCTTTTCAGTACCGACAGCCCGTGGAATGATCCGGCGGTCAGCCTGGGCTCGGTGCTTTTCAGCGGGGCCGCGCCGGAAAAGTTGCGTAAATGGCTGAGCGGGAATTTTTTAAGGTTATTCACAAGGGCGGCGGCGGTGCTCGGATCCGAATGATGGCCCAAGCCCGAAAGCGGTATATGACAAAGAGAGGTACCATGAGTTTGGATCGAAAAGCAATAGGCGACGATTTTAAAAAGGACATTGCCGCACTCTGCGCTACGCATGGAGTTTCGGGCTTTGAGGACGAGACGATCGGTCTGATAAAAAACATGATCCGGGACCATGTGGACGAAATGGATGTCGATGTCATGAAAAACCTTATCGCCTTCAAAAAAGGAAATGGCAAGGCAAAGGTCATGATCGTGGCGCATACGGATGAAATCGGCCTCATTGTAAAACGGATAGATTCCAAGGGTTTCCTTTGGTTTGAGGTGCTGGGCGGAGTAAGGGCCCAGGCTTTATTCGGAAAACACGTGGTGGTCAAAACGGCCCTCGGGAAGCTCGACGGCCTTGTCAATTATGTGAAACCCGGCCGGCCCGACTTTATGGAGCAAATACCCGATCTTCAGGATTTCTTCATCGATGTCGGCGCAAAAAGCCGGGAAGAGGCCGAGGAGATGGGCGTGGAAGTCGGCAATCCGATCTCGATCGATTATCCGGTCCATTTCCTGGGCAAGGATGGATCGCGCGTGGCCGGCAAGGCCCTGGACAATAGGGCCTGTGTTTTTCAGCTTGTGGAAGTTCTCAAGCTGCTCAAAAACGAACAAAACAAGCCCGATATCTATGCGGTTTTTTCGTCCCAGGAAGAAGTGGGCTGTCGCGGCGCGAAAACCGCAGCGTACAATCTCAAGCCGGATATCGCCATTTCCCTGGACATTGCCATAGCCAACGACCTTTCCGATGTGGCGGACCGCAAAATAATCACTGCGCTCGATAAGGGCCCGGTTATAAAGATCATGGATCGATCGAAAACTTCCTCGGTCGGCGTGATTTCCACGCCGAGCGTGGTGGACGGGATGAAAAAGGTGGCCAGGGAGGCGGGCATCCCTTACCAGCTGGAAGTATATACCGCCGGAACCACCGACTCGGCCACGGTGCATTTGGAGAAAGGGGGTATCGCTTCGGGTGCCATACTCCTTCCTACGCGCTATGTGCATAGTTACGAACTGGCCTCCGTGCATGACCTCGTTGCGGGCATAGAACTCTTATATTTCTACATAAAGGCGCTATCATGAAAGAATCGCGTGCGGAGAAAAACAACGCTATCTGCATTTATGAAAAGCTCAAACAACTTGCCGTGGAACTGCCGCCGCATACCTCTCCGAATGGCAGTTACACCATGACCTCGGAATTCGGAGGGCGGTGTTTTTATACCGCCGGCACGGGCTGTGCTTTGAACGGGAAGCCCTTCGCCGTTGGCCGCCTGGGAAAGGAAGTTTCGGTCAAGCAAGGGAAGCTGGCCGCCCGTCAATGCGTCTTAAATGTGCTGGCCAACCTGCATGCGTGCCTGGGGGACCTCAATCGCATCAACAGGGTGATAAAGACGACTGTCTTTGTCGCGAGCGCGGAGGGTTTCGGTGACCAAAGTTCGGTCGCCGAGGGCGCTTCCGAACTTCTTTTGGCGCTTTTCGGGCCTGCGGGGCACGGGGTTCGAACCGCCATAGGCACCAGCGCCCTTCCCAAAAACCAAGCGGTGGAAATAGAAATGCTTTTTGAATTGAAGGAGCCATTGTAAAAGAGGAGAGACCCATGTTGATACGATGGGACGAATTGACCAAAGATCAATTTGAGCAATATCGAGATACGGCCACGGTTGTCGTCAACCTCGCCTCCACGGAGCAGCATTCGCGCCATCTTCCGGTCGGCACCGACGCGATCATCGGCAAGGCCGTGGTGGAGACGGCCGCGGGTTTGGCGAAATATCCGGTTCTTGTGTTGCCGCAGGTATGCTTTGGCTTTTCTCCTCATCATCGTTTTGCGCCGGGCTATGTGACCATCGCGCAAAACACCCTGATCTCCCATGCCGCGGACATCTGTCGCAGCGTCTGCGAAAACGGTTTCAGGCGAATGTTTTTAGTGAATTCCCACGGCGGCAACCAAGCCTATCTTGCCGCTGTTATCAATGAAATAGGCGAACAATATGGCGAAAAATTTTCCCTGATGGCGCTGAGGTATTGGGATATCGCCGGCCCGCGGATAATGGAAATCCGGGATTCCGAATTGGGCGGGGCGGCGCATGCCGGCGAATTCGAAACTTCGGTGATCATGTATTTACGGCCTGAACTGGTGCAAAAGGACAAAATCGCCGAGGGCCCGCCCGTCCCCGGAAACCCTTGGTTTCAGATGGACCTGTTGGGGTACAAAAAGTACCTTAAGTATTCGAGTTTCAATTTCCATAACCCCGACGGGCATGTCGGCCAGCCCCATCTGGCGACCGCTGAAAAAGGCAAGCTTTTTTTCGAGGCGGTGAGCGAGGAATTGGCGAAATTTTTCGATTATTTCCATGTGTAGTTTTAAGCAATTGTTATAACTATATACCATTACCATTGCTCGACAAGTCTATGCCGCCTGGATAGGAGACTCCTTTAGCTCGATTTGACGTGGATAGAAAAGAGTTGCGTTTTTTAAAAAATACTATTACAATTAGTATGTTATAAAGACAGACTGTAAGTTATTATGCGCAAAGAGACCCTCGCCGCAGGCGGGGCTTCGGCGCTTGGAAAAACGCGAAGGGGTTTTTGTATGTCGAAGTACAGTATCGGGATCAATAAGAAATGGTGCAAGTCTTGCGGCATATGCATAGATTTTTGCCCTAAGAACGTGTTGGGTTTTGACGAAGACGGCAAGGTCACGCTTGTGAACGAAGAGGATTGTATCGGCTGCGAAATGTGCGAACGCCGATGTCCGGACTACGCAATCAAAGTAGAAGGAAAGGCCAAATGAAACATCAAACCGTTAGGCTGCTGCAGGGTAATGAGGCCTGCGCGATGGCGGCCCTGGCAGCTGGAGTGGGGTTTTTCGCGGGATATCCTATAACGCCGGCGACGGAGATAGCCGAGTTGCTGGCCAAAGAACTGCCGAAACGGGGGGGGATTTTCATTCAGATGGAAGATGAGATCGCCAGCATGGCGGCGGTTATAGGGGCTTCGATAGGGGGCGTCAAGGCGCTTACCGCGACGAGCGGTCCTGGATTTACGTTAAAGCAGGAAAATTTAGGCTATGCCGCCATGGTTCAAGTACCCTGCGTCGTTGTCGACGTACAGCGCGGAGGCCCCAGCACGGGAATGCCGACGCTGCCATCACAGATGGACGTTATGCAGTCCCGCTGGGGAACCCACGGGGACCATCCCTGCGTTGTCCTCTGCCCGTCCACCGTCTACGAGTACTATATGCTCACCATCAAGGCGATAAACCTTTCCGAACTATTGCGGACACCCGTCATTCTGCTCTCCGACGCGATCGTGGGGCATCTTAGGGAAAAAGTTCGTATTCCCGATATCTCCGAGCTGAAAATAGTCGATCGTAAAAGAGCGGCCCTGCCGGCTGAAAATTTCATGCCGTTCAAGCCGGACGAAGACGATGTGCCTCCTTTCATGCCTTACGGCATAGGGTATCGATATCACATGACAAGCAACAATTATGACGAGGGAGGGTATCCGGCGACGAACGATCACGAGGTCGCCCGCCTTTTGCTTACGCGATTACACAATAAAATAGAAAGACGACGCGGCGAGATCATAATGACCGAGGAAATAATGATGGACGACGCGGAAATAGCTCTGTTCGCCTACGGGTGCGTGGCGCGATCGGCTTATAGCGCGGTCGAGATGGCGCGCGAACGCGGCCTGAAAGTAGGCTTGATAAAATCGCTTACCCTGTGGCCTTTCCCGAGGGAAGTCGTCGAGAAATATGGCGATAAAGTAAAAGCGTTCATCGTTGCCGAAATGAATATGGGGCAGCTTGTTGGAGAAGTTGAGCGATTTCTTAAAAATAAAAGCGCAGTCGTCAGGCAGGTCAATAGATTTGACGGAAAAATGATAACGCCCGAGCAAATTCTCGACGCTGTAAAAGAGGTGCTGTAAATGAGCGTGCATGCCCAAGATTATCTGAGAATGAAAAAAATGCCCCATATCTGGTGCCCCGGCTGCGGCACGGGGATCGTCCTTGGGGCGATTCTGCGGGCGATAGCCTCGGCGGGATATGAGCGCGATGAGGTCATGGTCATCACCGGAATCGGCTGCTCGGCGCGGACTAACGCCATAATCGATTTCAATACTTTCCAAACGACGCACGGCCGGGCGCTCAGTTTCGCCACGGGGTTCAAGCTGGCCAGGCCCGAAATGAAAGTGATAGTCATAACCGGCGACGGCGACGGCTCGGGAATCGGCGGGAATCACTTGATCCAAACATGCCGCCGCAACATCGATCTCACGATGATTTTGATAAACAACAGCATCTACGGTATGACCGGAGGGCAGTATTCGCCGCTTACGCCCGCCGGCAAATACGCCACCACCTCCCCCTACGGGATGATAGAGTCTTCTTTCGACGTCTGTAAACTCGTGGAGGGCGCAGGCGCGACCTATATCGCGCGGGCCACGGCATATCATGTGGTGCTGTTGGAACAATTGATCGCCAAAGGTCTTAAGCACACAGGTTTTTCCTTTATAGAAGCGATTTCCCAGTGTCCCATCGGTTTCGGGCGGCGCAACAACATGAAAACCGCGACGGCGATGCTGCAATGGCAGAAAGACAACGCGGTGAACCTGAAAGCCGCGACGGCGATGAGCCCGGACAAGCTGGCGGGCAGGTTTCTCATCGGGGAATTCGTCGATAAAAAGGCTCCCGAATTGGTGGAGTCTTACGGCGCGCTGATCAAGACCGCGCAGAAGCGAGGGGCGCAGCAATGAAAAGAAGCGAGATAATCATAAGCGGTTCCGGCGGACAGGGCGTCGTTCTTGGAGGAATAATCCTGGCCGAAGCCGCGGCTATCTACGACGATTTGAACGCGACGCACAACCAATCCTACGGGCCGGAAGCCCGCGGCGGGGCAAGTAAATCGGAAGTGATAATCAGCGACAAAACTATTCATTTCCCTGAAATTGAGCATCCCGACATTCTTGTGGCCTTAACCCAGGAAGCCGCCCGAAAATACGGCGGGGCTGTGAAACCCCGGGGAATCATGATCGTGGACGCCGGGGTCGAAATAGACGAGGCCTTGGGAAGTTCGATACGCGTATACCGCCTGCCTATAGCGAAAACGGCGACCGAAGTGGTCGGAAAAGAAATGACGATAAATATGGTCACATTGGGCGCCTTGGTCGCTATCACCGGGATAGTGAGCGAACAAGCCTTGGAAAAGGCGGCGCTGGCCCGGGTCCCCGAGGGTACGGAAGAGCTCAACAAAAAGGCGCTGGCGGAGGGGTCCACGCTGGCGGGGTCTCATAAGCACAGGGCTTAAAACAAGCGGAGGGAAATATGGCTATCAAAACAAAGGCGGAATACATCGAATCGCTGAGAAAACTACAGCCGGTCGTATATATGTTCGGCGAGAGGATCGACAATTTCGTTGACAACCCAAGAATCAGAGCCGGCATAGAAGCCACCGGCGAAACCTACGCGTTGGCCGAATCTTTCGAACATCGCGACGCGATAACGACCAATAGCCCTCTGATAGGGGAAAAGATCAATCGTTTCACCCTTCCTCCCGCCTCGATCGAGGATCTCGTCGCGCGGGTGAAAAACAATCGACTGCTCGGCGGCCGGGTGGGGACCTGCTATCAACGATGCACGGGAATGGACTGTCTCAGCGCGCTGGCGATAGTGACCTACGATATCGACCGGAAATACGGAACGACATACAACGCCAGGTTCTTGGAATTTCTCAAGTACGTACAGAAAAACGACCTGACCTGCAACGCCGGCGTGACCGACGTAAAGGGCGACCGCTCCCTGAATCCCGCCGAACAGGCGGATAAGGACTTGTATCTGAGGGTCGTGGAGGAACGCAAGGACGGAATCGTCGTCCGCGGAGCGAAAGCCCACCAGACAGGTTCGCTTTCATCGCACGAAATCATTGTCCTGCCGACGCGCGCTCTGCGAAAGGAAGATAAGGAATACGCGGTCGCCTTCGCCCTGCCGATCGACACGCCGGGGATCATTCATGTGGTGGGAAGGTCCTCTTTGGATATGCGGGAGCTTCAGGGCTGCGACACCGGAAATACCAGATATTCGAAGTACTGTCCCACGGTCATTTTTGACAACGTGTTCGTCCCTTGGGACAGGGTGTTCCTGTACGGCGAAACGGAGTTTGCCGGCGACTTGGTTATGCGGTTTTCCTCGTTTCACCGGCAGAGCCACGGCGGCTGCAAGGCGGGGAAAATAGATTGCATGATCGGAGCGGCGTTGAACATGATGGACTACAACGGTACGACCAAGGCGGGCCATCTGCGGGGAAAGGTCATCGACATGATTCATCGTTCCGAAACCTTATACGGCTGCAGTCTCGCCGCGTCCTATGAAGGCAAAAAAGAACCGTCGGGGACGTATTTTGTCGATCCTGTTTTGGTCAACGCCTCCAAACTGCACGAAGGCAAGGAGATGGCCGAAGTGAGCAGGCTCCTCATGGATATCGCCGGCGGCTTTGTCAGCGATTTGCCCTCCGATAAAGATTTTGAAAACCCCACGATAGGTCCTTTGCTGAAAAAGTATCTGAAAGGAACGGCCGACACCCCGGTGGAAGACAGGGTGAAGATGCTTCGACTGGTGGAGAAAATCACCCTTGAAAGCGCGGACAGCGTGTCGGACATACACGGAGGCGGATCTCCCGAAGCCCATCGGATAACCATAATGCGCGAGTCGAAGGTTGGCGACAAGAAGGCTTTGAGCAAAAGGCTGGCCGGAATAGAAGAATGATGCCTTAGGCGATTGAAGGAGACGGTTCATGAACAAAGTGGTGATAGCAAGCGCCGTCAGAACGGCGGGCGGCGGTTTCGGGGGCAGCTTTAAAAATCTCACGGCGGTGGACCTCGGCGCAGCGGTTATCAAAGAATCGCTGCGGAGGGCGGGCCTGGCTCCCGAAGCGGTGGGGCAGGTTATTTTCGGCAACGGATGGCAGGCCGGGGTCGGCCCGAACCCGGCGCGGCTCTGTACGGTAAGAAGTGGTCTTCCGGTCAGCTGCCCGGCGTTTACCGTGAATATCCGCTGCGCCTCGAGCCTGCGCGCCATAGAGCTGGGAGCCCTGAGCATCGCCGCCGGAGAGGAGGAGATTGTCATAGCGGGCGGAACCGAATCGAGCACCAATGTGCCGTACATAATACCCGGTTTGCGATGGGGGCAGCGGATGGGAGACGGGGCGGCCTACGACGTGCTGCACCGCGACGGGTTTATGTGTTCGCTGGCCGGGATGCTGATGGGAAACACGGCGGAACTTCTTGTGGAAAAGTACGGCATATCGCGCAAAGAACAGGACGAATTTTCGGCCGAGAGCCACATAAAAGCCCTAAGGGCGATGGAAGAAGGGAGCTTCGACGAAGAGGTTTTGGCGCTGGAAGTCAGGGACAGGAAAACCACCAATTGGGTTAAGAACGAAGAAATTCCGCGGAAAGACATTTCCCTGGAAAAACTCGGGAATCTGCCGCCGGTATTTCTCGGCAACGGCACGATCACGGCTGGAAACAGCTGCGCGTTGTGCGATGCAGCTTCTGCCCTGGTTCTGATGTCGGAAAGAAGGGCCAAGGAATTGGGAGTTAAGCCATTGGCCGAGATACGGTCTTACTCTTACGTGGCGCTCGACCCAAAGCTCATGGGGCTGGGGCCGACGCTGGCCATTCCCGCGGCGCTGAAAAAAGCAGGATTAGAGTTGGGCGATATTGATCTTATAGAGCTGAACGAGGCTTTCGCAGCCCAGGTTATCGCCTGCGACAGGGAGCTTAAAATGGACATGGGCAAGCTCAACGTGAACGGCGGCGCCATAGCTCTCGGACATCCTGTGGGAGCGACGGGCGCTAAGATATTGACGACGCTCCTGTATGCCTTGAAGAAAAGAGACAAAAATTTGGGCCTGGTGAGCCTCTGCATAGGAGGAGGCCAGGGCGTCGCGCTCATCGTGGAACGGGTTAATTGACGCGAAAGGGAGGGGGAGAAGATGAAAACCGTATTTGTGATAGGATCGGGCACGATGGGCAGGGGAATAGCCCAGGTGGCGGCGCAGGCGAAGTACGAAGTATATCTGTCGGATATACAACTCGATATTGTCAAGAGAAACATGGATATTGTGGAGGCCGGGCTCCAGCGACAGATAGAAAAAGGAAAAATAACCAAAGGCGAGGTCGGAGACATCCTCGGACGAATCCAGATGGTCCAGAATTTGGAGAACCTGGAAAAAGCCGATTATGTGATCGAAGCGGTGCTGGAGGATGTGGCGCTGAAGCGGGAAATATTCAAGGAAGCGGACAGAAAGGCGAAACCGGAAGCCATTCTCGCTTCCAATACGACATCCTGTTCTATTACGGAAATCGCTTCCGCCGTCGCGGCTCCCGAACGCGTGATAGGCATGCATTTCTTCAATCCTCCAGTCGTGATGCAGCTCGTTGAGCTTATGCCGGGCATCCTCTCTTCCCGAAGGACGGTGGAAAAGGCCAAAGAGTTCGTCGTCAGCTTGGGCAAAGAAGCGGTGACGACGAAAAAAGAAGGCCCGGCGGGCGTGACCAGCCGGATATTGGCCGGACTGCTCAACGAGGCGATATGGGTGTTGCAGGAGGGAATAGCCTCCGTCGAAGCGATCGATCGGGCCATGGTATTGGGGTGTAATCATAAGATGGGGCCCTTCGCGTTGATTGATTTGATCGGAGTCGATATTCATTTCGCAAAAACGCAGATGTTGTACAAAAAAACCGGCGACGCTCGATACCGACCCTGCTACCTGCTTGAGCAAATGATGGCGGCGGGCCTTCTCGGCAAAAAGTCCGGGCGGGGCTTTTACGATTATTCGAAAGACCCTGTCGTTCCCACGGCATTTTTCGATAAATAGCCTGAAAACTTGGGAAGGCGGTACGCTGTGAAAACCACATATGTTGTTTACGAAAAAAAAGACTCCATCGGGCGGCTGACTATCCAACATCCTCCCATGAACACGCTCTGCGACGAAATGGTGAGCGAACTCGATCGCCTGCTTTCCACGATGGAAAACGACGGCGATCTGAAAGCGCTGGTAATCACGGGAGCGGGGGATAGGGCTTTTATGGCAGGCGCCGATATCGGAGAGCTGAAACAGAGGAACTTTAAACTAGGGCGCAGTCAGACAAAACGACGACAAGATGTGTACAACAGAATTTCGCATCTTCAGGTTCCCACGGTGGCCGCCGTCAACGGCTACGCCTTGGGGGCAGGCTTGGAGCTGGCCCTGTGCTGCAGCATAAGGGTCGCCTCGGAAAAAGCGAAGTTCGGGGCGCCGGAAATCAACTTGGGAATCATCCCCGGAGACGGCGCCACACAACGTCTGCCAAGAATAGTCGGATTGGGCAGGGCCATGCATTTGGTGCTTACCGCCGAGATAATAAACGCCGCCGATGCCTTGCAATACGGCCTTGTCACAAAGGTGTTTCCCTCCGGCGATTTGGAGGCGGAATCGCAAAACCTGGCCAAGACTTTGGCGAAAAGGGCGCCGCTCGCCTTAATGTACGCAAAAGATGCGTTGAACAACGCTTTCGATATGTCGCTTTCGGCGGGATTGACGATGGAGTCCTATCTCCATGCCTTGGCCTGCGCGAGCGGCGATAAAAACGAAGGAGTTGCGGCTTTCCTGGAAAAACGAGAGCCGGTATTTCGAGGGGAATAAAACCCGCCGAGGGATGCGCGGGATACGCACGTTTTAAAGGTCAAAAAATGCGGAGGAAGTATGTTTGAATGGAATGGCAAAACGCAGGCCGGGTTGCCGAGGATCATTTCGGTAAGGCAGGCGTTCAATACATCCTGCACAAACATTGAAACAACAATTCGCTCGGAATTGAACAAACCAGCGATAAAAAAACATCTGCACCCCGGCCTCAATGCCGCCCTCGCTGTCGGCAGCCGCGGCATCGGAAGAATCGACGCGATTGTCCGATCCGTCGCTGAAGAACTCAAAAGCCAGGGGCTCAATGTATTTATCGTTCCCTCGATGGGAAGTCACGGCGGCGCGACGGCGGAAGGCCAGGCCGCCTATTTGACGGGCTACAATATAACCGAAGAGACGATGGGCGTTCCCATTCGATCTTCGATGGAAGTCGTCGAACTCGGCGAGGTCGAAAAGGGAGTGCCGATTTATTTCGACAAACTCGCCTTTGAAAAGGCCGATTTGATAATTCCCATCAACCGGGTCAAATGCCACACAGCTTTTAGAGGGACCGTGGAAAGCGGATTATACAAGATGCTGGCGATTGGCATGGGCAACCATATCGGCGCCTCGGCTATCCATAGCTTGGGTTTCGCCCGTTTCAGGGAACTAATCCCCAAGGCGGGGGAATTTATTCTGGAGCGCGTATCTTCCGTAAAATTTGGGGTGGCTGTCGTCGAAAACGCCGAAGACTTGCCGTATTTGATCGAGGCGGTCCCCTCCGCTGAATTCAAAACCCGCGAGCCGGAGCTTTTGAAACTATCCTGGTCCCTCATGCCTCGCTTGGATTTTAAAAAGATAGATCTTCTCGTCGTCGGGGAATTAGGCAAAAATATTTCCGGCGCCGGCCTCGATCCAAACGTGACGGGGCGGTTTTGGATGACCCACATGGAAGACGGCCCTTTGCTGTGCGAAAGGATCGTCCTGCTCGACCTGACTATGGAATCCCACGGGAACGCCATGGGAGTGGGAATGGCGGATGCGATAACCAGAAAGCTGCTGGACAAAATTGATTTCCACGCTACCTACACGAACGCGATAACAGCGGGCAGGATCGAAAAGGCACGCATCCCCATGGTGATGAAAGACGATCGCGACGCCATAAAAATAGCGTTGCAGGCGATAGGGCTGGCACCGGGACAAAAACCCCGGGTAGTCATCATAAAAAATACCCTGGAGCTGGAGCACATCTACGTATCCGAAGGATTGGCCGAAGAAGCTCGCATGCACAACAGCTTGGAAATAATGGGCGATCCGCAAGACATGGTTTTCGACGAGGCGGGGAACCTGATTTTATAAATCCTTTTCGACTCCAGTCGATTTTCAGCCCGGCTTTCAAAACGTTCGCCCGTTTTGGGCGTTATGAAGTGATAATTCTTGCTGGAAAACACCCAATCGCAATGCCCCTAGGTCGATTCTACCAGCAGATCGCAAATAACACCTACGTATATTTTTGCCGCATTTATTACATCGACTATATCCACATCCTCATTGTATGAATGGATACCTTCCGTATTAGAAGGGCCATATTGCAGGGTAGGTATTCCTTTTAAGCGATAGTATCTGGCGTCGCTGGATGCCCACTGATATGCGGGAATAACCCGCTTATTCCACACTGACTCCGCATTTTTCACTAGGGTTTTGACGATAGGTTCTGATACTTCCGTGAAATTCGCTTCGCTGGTTTCGTATTTATAACCCACCTTGTCGAGGTTTAATTCATGCAGTAATCCTTCGAAATTGGAAATAAGTTCTTCAGAACTCAGACCAATGGGGATTCTGATATCGATGTCCGTTTCGCAAAGATCGGGAACCATATTAACTTTCGTTCCACCCTTTATAATGCCCGGATTGACAGTCACTGAATCGATCACATTCCCCACCCCCGGCCTAGCAAGCTTTGCTTCGGCCATATCTTTGGAATCGATGAGCACTTGGTGCTGGGTCGGTGAATAACTTCCTTTGATTTTTCGAAGTTCATCGATATGGCTTAGAATTTTCATTGTTTTTAAAATTGCATTTTCGCCGACATAGTTTCCTATGCTCCCGTGAGCTGCCTTGCCCGCTACGCTTAAATGTATCCGTACCTGACCTTTCTGCCCTACTTCGCAGGTATCGGCCCCTGTTGGTTCTGCAACAAGACACACGAAGGCATTATCTGCGTATCCGTTCTCCACGAGCCATTTTGTCCCGAAAGACCCCCCGGTTTCTTCGTCTGGAACGACATGGATTTCTACTCTGCCGTTTAATGGGACTTTTTCGTCATGCACCAGAGCCATCGTAAATAAAGCTGCCCCGAGTCCGCATTTCATGTCTGAGGTGCCTCGGCCCCGTATTGCGGAAGAGGTTATTTCTCCGCCATATGGATCAAAATTCCATCGTGATTTATCTCCGGCGGGGACGACATCGCAATGACCATTGAAAACAAGTGAAGGCCCTTCGCCTATCCCTGCGACTATGCTCGGATATTTAGAATCAGGGCCGACAAGCTTATGCTTTATTCCTTTATTGCTCAGATAATTTTGTATAAACAAGACTATATCATCAACGTTCCCCGGAGGATTCTCGCTCGGGATTTTCACCATATCGGAGCAAAGCTTGATTAATTCCTCACTTCTTTTGTCGATACTAGCCCAAAGCGTTTCTTTAATGGATAGTGCTGCCATTCTTATCTCCTGAATACTATGATCATATAAAATTATAGGGAAAGCTCTTCCGCCCTCCAGCAGGCTACCGCCCTGCCTGACTCTATAGTTTTGAAAACTGGAGTATCGGTGAGGCACTTTTCAATACAGTATTCGCAACGCAACGCGAACCTGCAGCCGGGTTTCGGTTCTATTGGCGACCCGATTTCGCCCTTCAGAATCGTCATTGTCTCGTCGGTCTTGGATTCTATTTTAGGTATTGCAGATATAAGTGCGTGACTGTAGGGGTGATATTGATGGGCAAATAGGTCCTTAGCCGGCGACAACTCAATGATTTGTCCGAGATACATAACCGCGATTTCATCGGATATATGTTTTACCACCGCCATATCATGGGTAACGAACATATAGGTTAGTCCGAGCCTATCTTGCAGGTCTTGCATTAAATTGAGAATCTGGGCTTGAACGGATACGTCAAGCGAAGAAACAGGTTCGTCGCAGACAATGAATTGCGGTTCGAGGGCCAATGCTCGTGCAATCCCGATGCGTTGGCGTCTTCCTCCATCGAGTTCATGCGGGTACGATGAGGATAAGCGGTCCTCCAGCTCGACCATTTCCATTAGTTTTTGAACCTGCTTCAATAATTCTTTTTTTCCTGAAACCCGTTTGTGAATTATCAGCGGTTCTGCGATTATAGAAGCTACGGACATTCTAGGATCGAGGGATGAATATGGATCCTGGAAAATAATCTGCATTTTCTCCCGCATGATTCTTAACTTGTTTTTTTCGAGCGAAGTGATATCAATACCGTTGAATACGACGGAACCGCTTGTCGGCTCGATCAAACGAAGAATTGCCCGACCGGTGGTTGTTTTTCCGCAGCCGGATTCTCCTACTACACCGAGAGTTTTGCCTTCTTGGATAGCGAAACTGATATCGTCTACTGCGTGAAGCATACCTCTGGGGGTGGTAAAGTATTTTTTGAGGTTTTTCACCTGGAGAATTGGTATCATATCGCTGTGATTATTCATTTGCCGCCCCCATCGTATTGGGAATAACACCTTCGTGCATCAGGCACATGACACGTCTATCGGAAATTTTCGAGACTATCGGAGCTTGCACAGAGCATTCTTCCTTGACATATGGGCAACGTGGTTTGAAGATGCAACCGCTTGGAACTATGGAAGGATCGGGCATCATCCCCCGAATGGGAATCAAACGCTCTTTCTCCACCTCTATACGGGGTATGGAGTTTAAAAGACCTTCCGTATACGGATGTAAGGGTTTCGAGAAAACGTCGCGGAGAGCCCCGAATTCGACAATCCTGCCTGCATACATGATTGCCACATTCTCGCAAACCTGCGCTACGACTCCGAGATTGTGGCTTATCAATATCAGGCTCGTGTCCAGCTCGTTTTTCAGCTCTTTGATCATTTTGAGCACTTGAGCTTGAATCGTAACGTCCAGCGCGGTAGTTGGCTCGTCGGCGATCAATAATTCCGGATTGCATGCCAACGCGATCGCAATAATTACCCGCTGTTTCATGCCGCCCGAGAATTGGTGGGGATATTCATTCATTCGCCCTCTTGGTATTCCTACCATTTCAAGCATATCCCCGGCTTTTTTCTGTGCTTCGTTCTTATTCGAGGTTCCGTGTATCTCAAGGACCTCCGCGATCTGGTCGCCTACGGTAATTATCGGGTTCAGCGATGTCATCGGATCCTGGAAAATCATCGATATCTTACTGCCCCTGATGTCTCTCATTTCTTCTTCTGAAAGGAGTGTAAGATCTTTTCCTTCGAATAAAATACTCCCTTTAATTATCTTCCCGGTAAGTTTCGGCAATAACCCCATTATTGAATAGGCGGTCGTTGTTTTGCCGGCGCCTGATTCCCCAACAAGTCCTATACTGCCTCCGCGCGCGAGTTCGAGGCTAATGCCATTGACAGCATGAATGATATTATTGTCGGTGATGTATTGCGTCGTGAGATTATTTATTGAAAGCAATAGTGATTCCATGGTTGCACCTTAACGCTTGAGCTTTGGATCCAGGGCGTCTCTTAAACCGTCGCCGATCAAATTGTAGGCAAGTATTACCGTCATGATCGCCAACCCAGGGAAAAGTAGTGTATGGGGAGCATAACTTATGTAAGAACGCGCGTCTGAAAGCATATTTCCCCATTCCGGTGATGGAGGCTGAATTCCAAGCCCCAAGAAGGACAACGATGTCGCAGAGAGGATGGATTGGGCAATTCCTAGGGTAGCTTGTACAATAATCGGTGCCATGCAATTCGGCATTATATGTCTGGCAATGATGCGAAAATCCCTTGCTCCCAGGGCTTTGGCGGCTTCAATGAATTCTTGGTTCTTTACTGTCAATACGGACGCTCTCATCAGCCTTACGAAAGCGGGGATGGATGTTATCCCGATGGCCAATAGAAGGTTTTGAAAACTCGGACCAAGAGCAGCGACAATAGCCAGAGCGAATAGTATGTTCGGTATAGCTAAAAGGATATCGGTACTCCTCATGATGATCGATTCAACCCTGCCTCCGTAATACCCAGCGATCGCTCCAAGTGCGGAGCCGACAACGCATGCAAACGCAATTGTCGAAAAGCCGATAATCATGGAAATACGGGCACCGTGTATGATTCTTCCCAGAATATCCCTGCCGAAGTTATCAGCGCCAAGGACGTAGAAGTGGTTGGTGAAGTTGTCCTTGTATTCTATTTCCGCACTGGTAAAAGGTTCGGCGAACGCATTTGATATTTGATTTTGTGTTATAAAGTCGTACGAAAAGAAAACATCGGCAAAAATCGCCATTAAAATGTAAAGCACCACTATGAGTAATCCGGCGACGGCGAGCTTATTCTTTCTGTATCTTCTCCAAAACTCTTCGAAGGCGGTTTTCCTTTTGCCAGTACTCGCTATTTGTGATATAAAATTATTATTGTCCATGTTTTTCTCCGCCATATCACTTGCTCTTTCCCAACGAATTATTGACCTTGATTTTCGCAATGCTTTCATATTGAGCTCTGATACGAGGGTCGATAAATGCATACACTATATCGACTACCAAATTAACCAAGGCAAAAACGATTGCGACGAAAACAACAGAAGCGAGTATTTGCGGAGTATCCTTTCTCTGGATGGCATCGACCATTATCGTGCCGATTCCAGGATATGAAAAAACTGTTTCTGTAAGCACTGCTCCGACCAACAATTGTCCGACCTGAAGTCCGATTACGGTTACAACCGGAATAAGGGCGTTGTTCAATGCGTGTCTTCTTATTACTTTTTTTTCTTCGAGCCCCTTCGCCCTGGCCGTACGAATATAATCCTGGCGAATGATTTCAAGCATCGATGATCGTGTCATCCGGGCTTGTACCGCTGTATTCATTGTCGCCAGGGTAATTACCGGCAATACGAGGGATTTTAAATTGTTGGGATTGGCCAATGATGGAAATATCTTTAATTGCACCGAGAATATCCATATTAAGATCATGCCAAGCCAGAATGCCGGCATCGAAAGACCCAGGAGAGACAGGATCGAAACTATCATATCCGGCACCGAATACTGATGGGTCGCAGAAATTATCCCAGCAGGAATCGACAACAGGACGGATAGGAGTAAGGCAAATAAAGACAATAATGCGGTATTCGGGAATCGTTCCAATATTGTTCGGAATACCGGCCTGTTTGAAACGTAAGATCTACCGAGATCAAGCGCGAGCAGGCCTTTGTAACTAAAAGAAGAATCATCGCTCGGGCTTTTGAACCCGAATAGAAAGTGGAAATATTGCTTTATAAAGGGCTCGTCAAGTCCCATGAAATGGCGCATCTGGGCGATGTCCGCCTCTGTGGCATCCTGGGGGAGAATCATGCGCGCAGGATCTCCTGGAGCTATATAAGTTAGGGAAAAGACGATAAATGTAACGCCAAGGAGTACTGGAATTATCATTAAAAGGCGTCTGAGAATATACTTGACCATGTGAGATCCTTTTAAGATATCTCCCGGGCGGCTTATGTTTATTTGCCGCCCGAGAGTGGTTTCAGCGAAAAAGTGCTCGGATCATTTCTTTACGACATCATCAAGCTGGAATGATCCTGAAGGTGAAAGGAAAACGCCGGAAATATTCTGCTGCGAAGCGGAAATGCCCATGATCGCCACGAGCGGAACTCTGGGAAGCGCTTTGAGGATAGCTTTTTGAGCATTCTGATATGCTACGTTGCGTTCTGGACCATTTGGAAGCGAGTTGCCTTTTTCAATCCAGGTTTGAGCGTCTTTGGAATAGAACTTTGTATCATGAAGAAGGGACGTATTAAAACCATCGAAGGCTACAAAGATATAATAGGAGTCATCGGTCTGAGTCCAGTTTACAATTAAGTCCCATACATCGGGGTCCGTCTTTGATCTGCGGGTGGCCAGTTCAGTTAAGGCAACCTGCTCGATATTGATCAAGTCAACACCGAGTACTCTCTTGACTTGGTCTTTTACTACCAGGGCTTCCTTTACGTATACGCTTCCTGACAAGGCTGTGCATTTTAAAATTCCCGGCTTTTTTAGGGAATCGGGCAAGGAAGCAAAAATTTCTCTTGCCTTTGCTGTGTTGTAGTATCCAGTCTTGGTATTGCCTTCTTCGATGCGCGTGCCTTTTGGATCATCGATATGACCAAAGGGGAGGCTCTCCACATATTGCAATGTGACTTTTCCGCGGCGATCCATAATATCGGGCGAGTTTACAATATCGGCAGGGTTGATCGAATAGAGAATCGCGAGCCTCAGGCGCGCGCCGGGTGAATTTAGGTCATATTCTCCATCCAAATCCGGAGAACCATCCGCATTAGTCTGGCCGACCCGTGGAGACTTCATATTGAAGCCCAGATAATGATACCCGAAGTATCCGTTGGTCAGAAGAATTTTGCCTCCCGCCGATTCTATTTCTCTTGCATCCAGAGGAGCCACATTCATGATCAAGTCGACTTCTTTGTTTAAAAAGGCTGATTTTAAAGCTGACGGGTCTCGAATAGTTTTAAAAACGATTTTATCGACATTTGTTTTGATCATCGAATCATGATAGTCCTTGTTTCTTACAAGAGTAATGCTGTCTCCTTGCTTCCATGAATCGAACTTAAAAGGCCCGGAGCCTATCGCCCATGTTACACCGTAGTCCTTTATTGAACCGTCTTGCTGTGCCTTTTCGAGAGTTGCCTTGCTAACAATTGAAGCGCCAAGCCACGTAAGCTGGTTCAATTGCGAACCGAAAGCAGCCGGTTTATAGTATTTTGCCCGGTCTTCGAAGGATTTGAGGCTGCCGTCATTGATATCGGCAGGAGCTTTGGATTTGTCGAAGAAGCCCGTTCTGAACTGAATGGTTACGGTATCAACTTTTTTAACATCATACATCATCGCAAAAATGGATTTCATCTGTGACTTGTCGTTGAATGCGCCACGTTGAAACGAATAGATGACATCATCGATAGTCAAGGCCTGCCCATTGTGAAACCTAACACCGTTTTTAATTTTGATAGTGTATTTTGTACCGTTCTCTTCGATTTTCGGCAAATCTACCGCTAGCCCCGGGACTACTTTCCCGTCACTAGACAGGTTATACAACCTATCATATACGAGAAGATTTACGTTGTGCGTGGGAGTATCCGAATACATCGGCGGATCGAGGATGATCGGATCGGTCGCTTGACCGACCACCAGAATATTTTGCGCCGCCAGAGCAGTAACGGAAATCATCAATAGCGTTACCACCGCTCCCCATTTCTTCAGAAACATAAAGCTACCTCCTTTCCTGGTACTTCCATCGAATTGTATACTGATTATCTTAAAGCATTTATAAAGAAACAATTAAGATTATCTGAAGTTTGGATGCAAAATATTAAACAGCCCTTGTTTTTATGAACAGGTCTTAGTTCAATGGAAATTAGCAGCAGCAAAGAACGAATGACAATGAGGATTTACAATACGAGGAGTTGTCTTCTGCGATGGCGACGAAAAGTTATCTCTCTGGAAATCTGATCGTGAATTGGCAACCGGACCCAGGAGTACTTTGCAGATCGATCGAAAAGCCGTATTCTTCGGAAAACCTCTTTATAATGGAAAGGCCTATTCCTGCTCCTTCGCTCAGTCCATCTTCTTCTGGGAATTTCGGGACCCCATCGAAGGCAGCGTCCGGTTTGGCCATGCCTCTGCCGAAATCTCTTATAATCAACTCGTTTTCATTTAGCGCTATTTCGATTCTTCCACCCTCGGCGCCGTGGCGAACAGCATTATCGAGGAGGATATTTTCGATACGTTCGAAATCCATGGCTTCTATAGGAAGGCGAACAGCTTTTTTGACCGAGGCATCAAAATGAATGTTGGTGTAAAGGGTGCGATAAAATGCCACATTCCGCATGGTTATCTCGGAGGCGTCGGCGAATTCAACCCTGCGCCGCTTTTCCACCAGGAAAGCGGCTTTGAGGGAGGTGGTCATCTCTTTAAGCCTATAGAGTTGTATTTTCGAAACATCGAGATACTCGTCTATAATCATCTCATTTTTGCCATGCCGTTCGATGAGCTGCCTATATCCTTCAAGAATCTGTACCGGTGTCACTATGTCATGGGTCATATCATCAACGAAGGTTTTAAGTCGTGTATAACTGCCTTCTATATCGTCAAGCATGGAATCGAAAGTTTTTATAAGCTGGCTGATTTCATCCTTTCTTTTCGGTATCGGAATACGCTCTCGGAGATTATGAGAGGTAATTTTCGCCATGCTCTTTGCCAGACAGGAGATCGGCTCCACCACGGAGTTTATGAACAAAATGCCCGCAACGGCAAATATGAAAGCGAATACAGCGGCAATCGTGATGATGATTCGTTTAAAAGGTGCGATATAGATTCCAGTTTCGGCTTCAAGATCAACATTAAGAGTAAAGTTGTAACCGCCTTTTGTCGCTTTTATCACTGTGACTTTTTGAGATTCCTCGTCCAGTCTGGAAGTCCCGTATTGGAAAACCGAAAAGGAATCTTTTGTTATAGATATGCTTTCATGGGAGAAATTAATATAGGAGTAAATATCAATGTCGTTGGCGATGTTGCTGAATCCCTGGACAATCATGGAAAGACGTGTATTGGCTCTTTCCAGAATGAGCTGTTCGATACTTTCCTTGGCAGCGATGTACGACAATGCAAACGTTGCTATACTCATAAGGCATATGACGATAGTAAGTATTATAAGGAATCTTTTTCTCATCTTGATGAAAGCTCCGTTATTTTACAATCGATTGCTTCGATAATGGGCGAAGAACCAGATGGACAAGTCAACGCCCTAATTATCGATTCCAGCTTCGTTTCCAATCATGTATCCAATTCCCCAAACAGTCTCGATTCTAAGTCCTTTGATTTTATCACGGATGGCTTTTATATGAACCGCTATAGCCCCCTCTTCGATATAGACGTCTTTCCCCCATACGGCCGAGTAGATTTCTTCTTTGGTTACTACATTTCCTCTATTCGAGATGAGAAGGACAAGAATTTCAAATTCCTTTTTTGTTATATGAATCCGAGAGCCTCGCTCGTAAACCGCTCTTGTCGCTGGGTCGATGACCACAGTATTTATTACGGTTTTTTGCATAGTACCTTTTTTTGCTTGAGTACGTCGCAGAACCGCGGTGATACGTGCAACGAGCTGTCCGATGTCGAAAGGTTTTACAATGAAATCATCCGCTCCTTCTGTGAGCCCTCGAACCTCGTACGCGACTTCTTGGCGTGCTGTAATCATGATAATCGGCGTCTGAATACCCTTGTTCCTGAGAATTCGGCACACATCAATACCTTCGATATCGGGGAGTATCCAATCCAGGATGATGATATCGAAGTGTTTCTCAAGGGCATGCAAAAGTCCAGACTTGCCTGTATAACATACTGCAACGTCCATTTTCTGCAGGAGAAGCTCTACTTTAATCACTCTGGCGAGCGAGTGCTCATCTTCAATAACCAAGACGTTCATTATTCTGCATTTTTCTCCAGGGATCAAAATAGAAAACCTAAGTTTTCGGTTTTATAGTAGGAGGTTTGATATGTTGAAACAAGTGATTGAAATCTACGATTTGCTGGACAGCGCGGAGATTTCCGGCAAAAGTGTGGCTAAGTTTTTAAATGAAAAAGGATTAGATCGGATCGAGGTCAGTGAAATCAAGGGCGATAAAGGCAAAACGGACTTTATCAAGATACTCATTCCTGGTTTTTCTGGAAAGTCTAAGGGAGGAGAGAGTCCGACATTAGGCATAATTGGCAGATTAGGGGGTATCGGCGCTCGGCCTGAAAGGATAGGGCTTGTATCTGACGCCGACGGCGCGATAGCTGCTCTTGCGTGTGCTAGCAAGCTGGCTGAAATGAAGACCAAAAAGGATAATCTCGACGGTGATGTCATCATTACCACACATATTTGTCCCAATGCTCCGACCCAGCCGCATAGCCCGGTACCGTTTATGGGCTCGCCTGTGGATATGAAAACCATGAATTTTTATGAAGTTGATCCTACTATGGATGCCATTTTGTCCATAGATACGACAAAAGGGAATCGTGTGGTCAATCATCGAGGTTTTGCTGTATCGCCGACCGTTAAAGAGGGGTGGATTCTTAAGGTAAGCGATGAAGTTTTGAATATTGTTGAATGGAGCTCCGGAAATGCCCCGTTCGTACTTCCAATCACCATGCAAGATATTACTCCCTACGGCAATGGTGTATTTCACATTAACAGCATCCTTCAGCCATGTACCGCAACAAAAGCTCCAGTTATCGGTGTCGCGATTACTACGGTCAGTCCCGTGCCCGGTTGCGGGACAGGAGCAAGCAGGGAAATAGACATAGAAGAGGCAGCTCGCTTCTGCATTGAGGTTGCTAAGGCGTTTACGGCAGGCGGTTGTTCTTTTTATTCGAGTCAAGAATATGAACAACTCGTTCGTTTATATGGCGCCATGAACCACCTGCAGACTGAAGGAATTTCCCGATGAAGAGAGATATAAGGCTCGGTCTAATTACGATCGGACAGTCCCCGCGTAACGATATCCTTCCGGAGTTTATAGAAACTTTAGGTTTTTCCCCTCAAATAATTCAAAGAGGACTTCTTGATGGCCTTACAAAAGAAAGAATTGCATCTTTATCTCCTGATACTGCCGGTGAGGCATTGCTGGTCAGCAGATTAAATGACGGCAGCGAAGTAAAATTGTCGGAATATAAGGTATTTGCTCTTATTCCGGAGGCTATTGAAGCCTTGGAAAAACAAGAAGCAACGATAATCGCCTTGTTTTGCACAGGGAAGTTTCCCCTTTTTCGATCCAAGATTCCAATAGTATATCCATCTGAAATCATGAGTTCTCTCATTCATGCAGTATTCTGTGCCTCAAAAGATGCTCCAATAAGAATGGGTATAGTGGGGCCAGCCTTGGAACAGAAACGCATGGTGATCGAAAAATGGGGAAAAGGGAACAATTCGGTATGCTTTGAGGCTCTCTCCCCCTATACTGCAGACGAATCTGAAATGCTTAGATGCGCTCAGAAAATGGCGGGACACGATTGTGATGTGATCATTTTAGATTGCATGGGATTCACTGGGAAAGCTAAAGAAGTGTTCGCCGCTATCACCCATAGGCCAATTATTCTGCCGAGGTCCCTCCTGGCGAGAATTATTGCGGAAATTTCAAGTTAGGAACACGCAAAGCGAAACCATATTATTCAACGATTTGAATTTTCCTGGTTCGGCGCTGCCTGGAATGTATGGGTCGCGGCGTTGTACGCGTAAACGGAATTTTTGCTGGGCAGGCGGGCTTGTCAAAACATTTATAGAAACGGAAGGCGCCGTAAAGGCGCCTTCCGCTTTATTGTAAACTTACTATCGCGCAACGCGTTCGCGTTGGCTGATACTGTCGACTTCGGGCCTTTAGGCGGCGGCTTTCTTTTTGAAGACTTTTTCCAGCATCGATTTTACCCACTTGGATCTCGAGAGCACGACGAGCATGGTGACGATGAAGAGCGCCAGACAAATGGGGCGGGTAAAGAAGGGAGCGATGTTGCCGTCGGAAAGGATCAGGGAACGGCGCAGATTCTTGTCCAACATGTCGCCCAGGATAATGCCGAGCACCAGGGGCGCCATGGGATAGTCCATTTCCCTCAGGATAAATCCGACAACGCCGAAGAACATCATGATGCCCACGTCGAAAAGCCTGGACTGCAACGCGAAGGCTCCCACCACGCAGAGTATGAAGACGATAGGCATGAGCTTCTGCCTGGGCACCTGGAGAATCTTGACCATGGGGCGGACCATGGTGAGGCCTAGAAGGAACATGGCTATGGTGGCGTAGAAGACCATGGCGATCACTTCGTAGATGAAGGAGGGCGACTCTATGGTGATCAGCGGCCCGGGCCTGACGCCATGGATGAGCATGGCGCCCAGCAGTACCGCGGCCGGGGCCGAGCCGGGGATGGCCAGGGTGAGTACGGGAATGATGGCGCCGGGTACGCAGGCGTTGTTCCCCGTTTCCGAGGCGATAAGGCCTTCTATGGAGCCCTTGCCGAATTTTTCCCGTTCCTCGGGCTTGGCGGAGCGCTTGGCCATATCGTAGGAAACCCAGGCGGCTATGTCCTCGCCGACGCCCGGTACCGCGCCGATTATGGTGCCGATTATTCCCGAACGGATGATGGTCTTCCAATATTTCGCCACTTCCCGCAGCTTGGGCAGGATTCGTTCAATTTTGGTGTTGACCACCTCGACCTTCGAATGGCGCATGACCGATATGATCTCGGCGAAGCCGAAGGCGCCCACCATGGCGGGCAGCAGGGAAATGCCGCCGGAGAGGTTATGGCTGCCAAAGGAAAAGCGGATGTAGGCATGGATGCCTTCCATGCCGATCATGGCGACGAAGAGGCCGATAAAACCAGCTATCCAGCCCTTGAGGGGGTCCTTGGGGGCGGTCAGGTTGCCGCATATTATGATGCCGAAAATGGCGAACCAGACAAACTCGAAAGACTGGAAGGACAGAGCCACATTGCCGATCATGGGGGTGAAGATAGACATGGCGATCATCGCTATGACCGAGCCCAGGAAAGAGCCGGTGGTGGCTATGCCGATCGCCCTTCCGGCCTGACCTGCCTTGGCGAGAGGAAAACCGTCCAGCGTGGTGGAAGCGGAAGCCGGGGTGCCCGGAATGTTGAGAAGAATAGCGCTTCGGCTCCCTCCGTAGATGGAGCCGATGTACATGCAGATGAGTATGAGTATGGCATCGTTGGCCTGCATGGTGTAGGTGAGGGTCGTGAGCAGGGCGACGCCCATGGTGGCGGTGAGGCCAGGGAGCATGCCGATTATGATGCCCAGTTCCGTCGCCCAAATTACGTTGAAAAGCGATCGAAAGTTTAAAAAGGAGAGGAGCGCCCCTCCGAAGAGTTCTAATCCTTGGAACATCGAGGTCTCCTCATGGTAGGTTGACGAGGAAAAGTTTCTGGAAGACGAGCATAACCGCCGCGGTGGTGATAACCGCTATGAGGGCAGCGATAAGCAGTTTCTTGACTTGAGTGGAAAGCGGTTTTTTGCGGTCGTACTCGAAGATGATAATGAAGACGAAAATAAAGGCGAAGGTCGGAATGCCGAACCAGAGCTTGCCGAGAAAGAACGCGTAGAGAAGACACAACACGATCGTTGTGAGGATTCGCTTCGTGGATTCCTGGCCCAAGCTTCCCTTAGGTATTATTCCTTCCCGGAATTCGGCCAAGGCTTTCTTCTTGAGGGAACGAAGCAGCATCGCAAAGCTGAGGATGGTGATCATCAGCCCGATAAAACCCGGGACAACGCCGGGCGCCGAATAGACGCTCTGATTCCTGTCGGCCATGGTGGGCATCTGGATGGATAGAACCAGAATGGCGATGCCCATGGCTATGAGAATCACCGAGGTGACGAAGTCCGCCTTGACCATCGATTTTTCTGTCATCGAATTCTCCGTGAAAATCGGTATAAAGGCAGGAGGCCACGCCGAGGTTCGGGTGGCCTCCATAAATTCTTTTAAATGCTAATCTTAAGGCTTGGGAATGCCGAGGGTGTCCGGCGAAACCTTGGCCTTGCCGGCTTCCCAGTACAGCCAGGCGACAGGCTGGTAGTAAGCGAATGCCTTGTCCTGGGCATCCTGTCCGAAGGAGGGCGCGAATACGGCGCCACGGGATACCGCGTATTCCTGGATCTTCTTGGATTTACCGATAACCTCAGGCCAGATCTTGTTCATGGTGTCTATGACTTCCTGGGGTACTCCCTTGGGGATAAAGATACCGAAATAGTTGGGGCCGGATTCGAATTCGGGAATCCACTTGGTGATGGGGGGAATGGTTCCGTATCCCTGGAGGGTGAGGGGTTTGTCCGAAAGGACAGCCAGCGGGCGGAGCTTCTTGCCGCGGATCATATCGGCCTGCTCGACCGCGAGCTGGGTGGTGACCTGGGCTTCGCCGGAGATGGTACCGATTACCGCAGGGTTGCCGCCGTCATAGGTGACGTGTTTGTAGTCGATGCCGGTGTAGCGCTTGATCAGCTCGGCGCCGATGTGGCCGGCGGAACTCATTCCGGCGGTGGCGATGGAGATCTTGCCGGGATTCTTTTTGAACGCGGCCAGAAGTTCGTCGAAGGTCTTGTAGGGGGTGGAGGCGTTGACGCTGACGACCATGACGTTAGCGATGGAGAGATAGACGTGCCAATCTTTCCTGATGTCGGTGTCGAGCATTCCCTGCACACCATAGGTGGCCAGGTCGGCGGCGGCGCCGGATGCCCAGGTGTAGCCATCCCGGGGAGCATCGAGAACCGACTTGGTGCCCACGGAACCCGAGGCGCCGGGCTGGTTGACGATGACGAGCTTGGTGCCGAGGGCAGCCTCAAGTTCGCCCGCGGCAAGCCGGGTGATCTGATCGGTGGAGCCGCCGGCTCCCCAGGGTACGATCACGTTGATAGGCTTGGTGGGCTTCCAGGTCGCCTGGGCCGAGACACCAGCCACGAGTGCGAAAAGCACAAAGAGTGCGAACGCGCTTAATGCAATCCTTTTCATCAATACACTCCTTCCGTGGAGAGATAAGGGATTTTGAAAGTATGGAGCGTATCAACAGCGATGTCAAGAAATATATCCTCGATTTTATGGCCTGAAGGACTCGATGAAGTTTTTAAGCTCGGGACAAGCTGCTTGCGGCGGAGGTGATCGCCTTGACAAAGCGCCTTGCCCACGGGATTCTTTGATCATGTCAGCGAACGAAAATAACAATACCCCGGCTTCCGCGGGCACCCCCGCTGCTATGGATACCCCAGGCGCCGTGAAGACGCCGGAAGCGACTCCCGTGGTGCTGGTGACCGGATCGAGCAGGGGCCTGGGTAGGGGTATAGCCCTGGAGCTGGCCGCCAAGGGCTGCTCGGTGGCGATCCACTATTCATCCGATCAAGGGGCGGCGGAAAAAACGCTCATACACTGCCGGAACCTGGCGGTATCGGAGGCGCAGCGATTCGCCGCCTTCCACTGCGACATAGCCGATCCGGTTCAACGCGCCGCCCTGGTTGAGGAGCTTTTCGACCATTTCGGGCGACTGGATGCCCTGGTGAACAATGCGGGTATGGGTCCCCGGGTGAGGGCCGATATTCTAACGGCGAGCGAAGAGTCCTTCGAAGAGCTGATAAGGACGAATCTCCAGGGCCCCTATTTTCTTACCCAGGCGGTGGCGCGGCGCTGGCTGGCCGATAAAAGCCCTACGCCGCTTCCCCAGGGCAGGACTATCGTATTCGTAACCTCGGTTTCCGCCGATACTGCGTCGATCGGTCGGGGGGAGTACTGTGTTTCCAAGGCCGGACTCTCCATGGCGGTAAAGCTCTGGGCGGCCAGGTTGGCGGGGGAGGGGATTGTGGTTTACGAGCTGAGGCCGGGCATCATGGAAACGGATATGACCTCGGGTGTAAAGGCTAAATACGACGCTCTCATCGCCCAGGGAATAGTACCCCAAGGGCGTTGGGGATACCCGGAGGATGTGGGCAGGGCGGTTCGATCCCTTCTGGCGGGAGATTTCGCCTTCTCCACCGGCTCGGTCATCGACATCGATGGCGGATTCCATATTTCGAGATTGTAGGAGGATGGTCGGATGATCGATCTGAGCAATGTTCCCGAAACTGTGTCGTTAGCCGCTCCCGCTAGGCGGACCTTCACCATGGCCGCTTCCAAGACAAAGAAGCTCGCCGAGCGATGGGAACCTGTGTCCGGAGCTCCTGTCTTCACCGTGGAGGGCAAGTACACCCAGCGCGGGTGGACGGAATGGACCCAGGGGTTTCAGTTCGGGAACGCTCTCTTGATATACGAAGCCCTGGGCGAATCCTGGTTTCTGGACTATGGAAGAAGAAAAACCACCGAACTGATGGCTCCCCATCTTTCTCATACCGGGGTTCATGACCATGGATTTAACAATATAAGCACTTATGGAAACCTCCTGCGCATGAGCGCCGAGGGAAAGATCGAAGCCGAATCCTGGGAGAAGGAGTTCTATCGGCTGGCCCTGAAGGTTTCGGGGGCGGTCCAGGCTTCGCGCTGGACCGCTTTGCCGGGGGAGTTGGGCTATATCCCCTCCTTCAACGGGGCTCATTCCCTCTTCGCCGATACGATACGTTCCCTGAGGGTGCTGGCGGTTTCCCACAAATTAGGCCATGTCCTGATGGGCGAGCAGGATCAGAAAATCAGTTTGCTGAAGCGTCTTCTGCAGCACGCCGAGACGACAGCCCGGTGGAATGTCTACTTGGGCAAGGGCCGGGACCGCTGGGACCTCCGAGGAAGGGTGGCCCACGAATCCATCTTCAATCTGGCGAGTGGGGCCTATCGCTGCCCATCCAGTCAGCAGGGCTATTCGCCCTTCAGCACCTGGACCAGGGGCCTGGCGTGGATAATTCTGGGCTTCGCCGAGCAGTTGGAGTTTTTGGCCAGCCTTCCCGAGGCCGAATTCGACGGTTTGGGCCTGCCTTATTTCCCTGACAAGGCTTCGGCTTTGGAACGCTTCGAGGAAGTCGCCCGGGCGACCTGCGATTTTTATATCGAAAATACCCCACCCGACGGAATTCCCTACTGGGACACCGGCGCGCCCAATCTGTACAAAATCGAACGTTATCTGGAACGGCCGGCGGATCCTTTTAATCCGCACGAGTCGGTGGACTCCTCGGCGGCGGCGATCGCGGCGCAGGGATTTTTGCGGCTGGGCAGGCACCTCGGGGCCGCCAAGGACGGCAATCCGGCTCGCCAGGCGGCGGCCTTAAGCTACGAGCGCGCCGGTCGCGCGATCGCCGCCGCCCTCATGAAAGCCCCCTACCTTTCCGACGATGCCTCCCACGAGGGCCTGCTTTTGCACGCGGTCTACCACCTGCCCAAGGGCTGGGACGCTTCCAGCGACGGCAGCGGGCTGCCCAGGGGAGAATCCTGCATGTGGGGCGATTATCATCTTCTGGAGCTTGCCCTTTACCTGTTGCGGCTTTCCGAGGGCCGGGCTCCTCAACGCTTCGATCTCATCTAGGGAGGGGGCATGAAAGAGTATTCCCGTTTCGCTATCCACAGCTACACCAACAAACCCTGGCCCCTGGCCACCATGGTGGAACGCTACGCCAAAGCCGGGGTTTCGGGCATTTCGGTCTGGAAGGAAACCATGGAGGGAATGAAGCCCAAGGATGCGGCCGCGCTCATCGGCGCGGCGGGGCTCAAGGTCGTGTCCATGGTGAGGGGGGGATTTTTCCCCGCGTCGAGCGCGGACGAGCGGAAGCGAAAAATCCAGGACAACATCGAACTCATTCGGGCCAGCGCCGAGCTGGGCGCTCCGCTCATCGTGCTCGTCTGCGGCGCCGATCCCAAAGTGGGGCTTGTCCAAGCCAGGGAGCAGGTGAAGGCGGGCATCGAAGCCATTCTCCCCGAAGCCGAGCGCCAGGGCGTGAAGCTGGCGATCGAGCCGCTCCATCCCCTCTACGCCGACCTCCGTTCGGTGGTGAACACCATGGAACAGGCCAACGACCTCTGCCAGGCCATCGCCCACCCTGGCCTGGGCGTGGCTGTCGATGTCTATCATGTGTGGTGGGATCCTAAGCTGGAGGAAGAGATAGGGCGTTGCGGCAGCCTGGGAAAGCTGTTCGCATTCCATGTCTGCGACTGGAAGACTCCCCCGGAGGATTTTTTAAACGATCGGGGTCTCATGGGAGAGGGCTGCGTCGATATTCCCCTTATCCGGACCTGGGTCGAGAAGACAGGCTTCCGCGGTTTCGTGGAAGTGGAAATATTTTCCAAACACTACTGGGCGATGGATCAGGACGTCTATCTGGGAATGATCAAAAAAGCCTGGGAGGAGAAGGTATGAGCGATAGGACGATCGGCATAATAATGAACGGGGTGACCGGGCGCATGGGGACGAACCAGCATCTGGCGCGCTCCATTCTCGCCATACGCGATTCCGGCGGGGTCAGGCTCAGGGACGGCAGCAGGCTCGTACCCAAGCCCGTGCTTGTAGGCAGGGATGAGCGCAAGCTGGCGACATTAGCCAAAATTTATTCCGTGGCCGACTATACGACCGACCTGGACGCGGCCTTGGCGGATCAGTCGAACGAGATTTACTTCGATTCCCAAACGACCCTGCAGCGTTCCATCGGTATCGCCAGGGCGGTGGAGGCCGGAAAGGCTATCTACTGCGAAAAACCCACGGCGACGACCACCGCCGAGGCGCTGCGCCTCTACAAGTTGGCCGAGGCCGCGGGGGTGAAGCACGGCGTCGTCCAGGACAAGCTCTGGCTGCCCGGACTGCTCAAGCTCAAATATCTCATCGATACGGGCTTTTTCGGCCGCATCCTCTCGGTGCGGGGCGAGTTCGGCTACTGGGTTTTCGACGGCTATTCCCAGCCCTGCCAGAGACCTTCCTGGAATTACCGTTCCGAGGAGGGCGGCGGCATCATGATCGATATGTTCTGTCACTGGCGCTATGTGATCGACAATCTCTTCGGCGACATCAAGGCGCTTTCCGCCATCGGCGCCACTCACGTCGACAAGCGACTGGACGAACAGGGCAGGGAATATGTCTGCACCGCCGAGGACGCCGCCTACGGTACCTTCGAGCTGGAAAACGGCATAATCTGCCACTTCAACTCCTCCTGGGCCGTACGGGTTCGCAGGGACGATCTCTTCGTCATGCAGGTGGACGGTACCGAAGGCTCGGCCGTGGCGGGCTTGCGGGAATGCTACGTTCAGGACGAGGCCATGACGCCCAAACCGATCTGGAATCCCGATATCGCCAGCCCCATCGATTACTACGACAACTGGGCCAAAATGCCCACCCGCGACATCGCCGACAACGCGTTCAAGGTGCAGTGGGAAAAGTTCCTCCTCCATGTCGCCCAGGACGACCCCTTCCGCTGGGGCCTGCTGGAAGGAGCCAAGGGAGTCCAATTGGCGGAGCTCGGCCTTGAAAGTTGGAAAAAGCGCCGCTGGGTGGAGGTGCCAAGGCTGTCTTAATTATTTGTAAAGTAAATAAGATAATACCGTTTGTTTGATTGAGGCGCGGGGACCGGTCCCCGCGCCCCGGTCCCCGCCAGATTGCCGACCACACGGATCATCATCGAACCGCAGAGAAGTTCCCTTGCTTATGGCCGCTGCCCTCTTGCGACAGAGAGCAGGAAGGATGCGAATGCCATGCCCAGGCCTATCGCTGCCCATGAAGCGGTATTGTTGGAAAAAAAGTTCCAGAACGCCGGACCGTAGGCCCGCCTTTGCAGCAGCGCGACGGTTTCGAAGGCGTAGGTCGAGAAGGTGGTGAAGGCGCCAATGAAGCCTACCGCGGCGAAAACCCTCCAGGAAGGGTTAAGGAGGGCGGCGTCCGCGAGAACGAGCACCAGGCCCATCAAAAAAGAGCCGATGACGTTGACAAAAAGGGTTCCCCAGGGCAGTTGGGCCGGCAGAAGACCATTGATCGCCCGGGAAAGCGCAAAACGCGCCAGGGCGCCCAAGCCTCCGCCCGCGAAAATAAGAAGTGTCGTCGCCATGGTGCCATACTACCCCGGACAGGGCCGCAGCGCATATACTGAAAACCTATGAAACCTTCCATACATGAAGATGAGGCCATCTACCAAATCTATCTTCGCAATTTCACCGACCAGGGAACCTTCGCCGCCGCGATCCCCCGCTTGTCCGGGATCGCCGGCCTGGGCTTCCGGTGGATACTCCTTACGCCCATTCACCCCATAGGCCGGACGGCTCGCAAGGGCGGCGCGGGCTCGCCCTACGCGGTTTCCGATTACCGGGCCGTCAATCCCGGGCTGGGCTCCATCGGGGATTTTCTCGATTTCTTGGCCGAAGCCCATGCCCTGGGCTTGAAAGTGTTGATGGACGTGGTGTTCAACCACTGCGCACCGGACTCGGTCTTGGCCGGGGAGCACCCCGAGTATTTCATGCTGGAAGGCCAGGAGCCGGCGGCCCGGCGGGGCGAGCTGGAAACCCCCGCGCCTGGGGCCCGGTTCGGCCGAAAGTGCCAGGATTGGTCCGATGTGGTGGACTTGGATTTCAGCTCCTCTCCCGCCCTGTGGATGGAGCTGGTCTCGGTGCTCCAGTTCTGGCGCGACAAAGGAATCGACGGCTTCCGCTGCGACGTGGCCTCCCTGGTGCCCGTCGAGTTTTGGAAATATGCCCGGCAGAAACTGAATCAGTATGATCCGGGGTTGCACAAAGAAAAGTACCCGCTTTTGTGGGTGGCCGAGTCGGTACGGCCTTCCTTTTTGCGGAACCTGAGGCGGAAGGGCTTCGGCGCCTGGTCCGAGCCCGAACTGCATTCGGTCTTCGATGTCAGCTACGATTACGACGGTTGGGAAAGGCTGGAGAAAGTCTGGGCCGGTTCGCTCCCCGCCTCGACCTATCTGGACTATCTCTATGTCCAGGAGACACTCTATCCCGCCGGCGCGCTGAAGCTGCGCTTCATGGAAAACCACGATCTGGAACGGGCGGCCGCGCGCTTTGTCACCGCCGCCCGCTTGCGAGCCTGGACCCTGACCATGTTTTTCCTTCCAGGCATCGGTATGGCCTACATGGGGCAGGAATCCGCCCTGGAGCGCAGGCCGTCGCTCTTCGATAAAGATCCGCTGGACTGGGCCGCTGGAAACGAAGAGTTCAGGCTGTGGTTTGGAGCTTTGATGAAGGGTTTGAAAGGAATCAAGGGCAGGGCCCCCTTTTTCAGTTATCGGGAGCTTGCCCGGGGCGTCTATAGCCTGGAGCGCAGGATTCTGCCGGATGATGCCCGCCCGAAGTACCTGGCCCTGGTGAATCTCGAGGGCTGGAACAGGCCGGTCGGCCTTCCCGAGCCGCTTGCCGGCAAGGAGCTTTTGAGCGGCGATTCGGTTGAACTGGGCAAAGAACCTTTGCTATTCGAAGAACCGGTGATCGTGGAACTTTAATCTTCCGCAAAGATGAAAATGGCGGCCGCCGGAATCCGGCGGAAATCCCCTGAATCCGTCCGGATCCGCCCGAATCCGCCGCCGGCCGCCCTTTTCTGGGAGGATCCGTCAGAAACCAGCGTCCTCGTTCATCAGAATAACCTTGACCCTGCCAGGCTGAACCTCCTTATTGAGTATGAGAACCTTGGAGGGATAGGTGGCGAAGCTTTCGGGAAGACCGTAGGCTGTTCTGGCCCGTACGCTTTCCTGGGGCACCACGTGCTGGACCAGGCGATCCCAGGCTTCATCCAGGCCGGGGACGATTTTCTTTGTACTGACGACAAAGACCACGGTTCCCGCGCCGTAGGTATAGGCGGAAAGCTGGCTTCCTGTGAGGGAGGCGACCAGGAGCTTGCCGCTCTGGGTTACCGCATGGACCGAGCCGATAGCCACGTCAGGGCCGGCGCCGAGCTTGCGCATCTTTCGTCCTTGGGTTTTTCCGTCCATGGCGCCGAGTTTTCCGCGCACCGATTCGTAGAGGCCCGACCTGTCGATCGCTTCGGCCAGGCCGATGGATTCCACGGTCACCGAGGTCATAACGAAGACCTCCGACTTCTCGGGAATCAGCCCCAACGCCGTTTCCTTCGCCTCCTTGGCGCCGGAAACGACGAAAACTTCAAACCCATTCTCCCTCAGCGAGTCTGCGGTCTTTTCCACTATTTCTTTTGCAGGCAGTGTATTCCATTCGCTCACGATGAACTCCTTGATAATTCGTAATATTAATATATAAAAAATTTAATATAATAGGAAATAGAAATATGGATATAAAGATGCGACCATATGATGAAGCAGTAGGTATGGTTTCATCCTTTCCAATATGAGGAAACGGGAAATCAAACTTGAAAGGCGTCATGCGCGCACATATACTGTATGACGAGGTGGAATTGAAAAACCGGAGACTGTCCATGCGGAACCGATTTGCCTTGATGCCTTCGCTCGCTGCGGCATTCTTCTTTCTCGCTACGATCATGGCGGGCGCGGAGACGAATACCGCCGCTTCGGACCTTCCCGCATTTCTCGATACCATGACCGCCGATTACTACAAACCTTCGATGACCGTCGCGATGGGAAGCTTTACCTATGCCGATACCCAATTGCCGACACCTTTTTCCCGCTGGTTCGAGGACGAGCTGCGCAAGGCGCTTGCGAAAACGTCGAAAATGAAGTTCTTTGACAAGCGGGTAGCCGCCGCGATGGACCCATCCATACGTGCCAAGTACGAAGAGTTTTTCGGCGCCGAGCCGGTGGATTCCCTTGTCTATGGAAGATACAAAAGCGACGGCGGCTCGATTCTTGTAACGATTTCGATCACCGACCTGGCTACGGGGCAGCTCGTCGCCGAAAGGAATTTAGCCTATGCCGGGTCCTTGCTTCCCCAGGGTTTGAGGGTGGAGCCGACGCTGCAGACGATTCAGGCGGTCTCGAGCCTCGCATCTCTCGCCGACGGAGCCCAGGCGGATTCGAGCTTTACGCTATCCATGGCGACCGATCGCGGCATTGGGGCTAGCTATCGCGACGGAGAAAGCCTTAGCCTTCTCATAACGTGCAGCAAGGACGCCTATCTCAAAATATATCATGTGGACGTTAACGGTGTCGCGCAACTAATCTGGCCCAATCGTTTCGGAGGCTCGGGAAAAATCGCCAAGGACCAGGCCATGCGGTTTCCCGACGAAAGCGACCGTTTCAAATACAAGCTCGGCGCTCCTTATGGAACCGAATATATCAAGGCGATCGCTTCTTTGACTCCCTTCAAGACGAGGGAGCCGGATTTTTCCGATCTGGAGGGGCCCGCCACCCTCGCCATCGCCCGCGGCCTGACCGTGGAATCGGCCGAGGCGACGAATCGCGCTGAAGCGATGGCGGTGTATGAGATTCTGCCTTGAATGAACTATGGACTAGACTCGGGAACAATATCGCAACATATCCTAAAGCGTTTGATTATGTTTGGCGCCACCTTGAGTTCTTCCGAAAGGTTCGTGTGGCTCAAGGGCCAGGCCTGACGACGGACAGTCTTCCTATCCTGTCCACTCCTGTCCACCGTTCCAGTTGAGAGCGGGCTGGCCTGATTTTGATCTCCCGGAGAGGCGTTGGAAGCCATGGCCGGCTTTCGTTATCCCATCCCGGGGGCCTGAGCCCCAATTGGAGGGATGCGTCCAATAAAAGGCGGAAAAAGGGCTTCCATACCTTCGCCACATCTTCATCCTCCTGCCGGGCTTCGTCTTAATCGGGTATCTCGAAGACTCCCTCCAGCACATGCCGGGGAGCGTAGGGGAAGCGGGGAAGGTCGGCGAGGGCGGTGACGCCGGAGAGGACCAGGACGGTTTCCATATCGGATTCGATGCCGGCGATGATGTCGGTGTCCATGCGGTCGCCGACGATGGCGGTTTCCTCCCGGGTGACGCCGAGCTTACGGATGGCGTGGCGCATCATGAGAGGATTGGGCTTGCCCACGAAGTAGGCTTTGCGTCCCGTGGCGAGCTCGATCGGGGCCAGGAGGGAACCGCAGCCGGGGACCAGGCCTTTTTCGCCGGGGCCGGTGAGGTCGGGGTTGGTCCCGATAAGCTTGGCACCCGCAAGCACGAGGCCGATCGCTTTTTCTATGGTGTCGAAGGTGTAGGACCGCGCCTCGCCGACCACCACATAGTCGGGATTTACATTGTTCATGGTATAGCCCATTTCATAAAGGGCGTGAATAAGGCCCGGTTCGCCGATCACATAGGCCGAGCCGCCGGGCAGCTGGTTGGAGAGAAAGCTCGCCGTGGCCAGCGCACTGGTATAGAAGTGGCTGGCGTCGACGACGATACCCAGGCGGCCTAGTTTTTGAGAGAGTTCCGCCGGGCTTCGTTCGCTGGAATTGGTCAGGAAAAGAAAGCGTTTATTGTTTTTTTTAAGCCAGGCGACGAATTCGGCGGCGCCCTGGAGCAGACGGTTGCCGTGGTAGATCACCCCGTCCATGTCGATGATGAAGGCGTTCTTTGCACGGATTATCGAGAGATCGGCTTTTTTTGACGTATCCACCAGCGACTCCTATGATACTGCGAAAGATGATAAATTATGATAGGCATAGCCACAGCCTCGGGTCAATTATCTGCATCGCTCGCTCCTCCCTGTCCGGGGCTGGTTGATATCGCGGTACTTTGTCTTTACTTATTCTCGCCGAGCCTCCGGCGAGCTTGCCACAGGAGGGAAAATGTAACACTTTAGAGAAGGGTTTTGGACAAAAAATACCTACTTGACAGAATAATTTCGTCACAATATATTGGAGGAAATTATGGACAACCATGCGGTCAACGATTCCGACTCTCTCATTCTGGAGACATTGGTCACCGTCGCCAGGGGTATAGCGAATACCTTCGGTCCTTCCAGCGAGGTGGTCGTGCACGATCTTTCAAAACCGAAGACTTCGGTAATAGCGGTTTTCAACAACACCGTCACCGGGAGGAAGGTAGGGGAGGGCATCCGCGATCTCATACTTACAGTCCTCAGATCGCCGGATTTCAAGGATGATATGCTGTTCAACTATCAGTCGGTGACCCCCGAAGGGAAAAGCATAAAATGCACGACGATAGTCATAAGGAACAATGAGAAAAATGTGGTCGGCGCTCTGTGCATTAATACCGATTTGTCAGCTTTTGTTTCCACGAAAAAATTCTTCGATGACTTCACTAAAACGCATAACCTGACACCCCCGGAAGACAAGGTCGTTGATATTAAGAATGCCGATGTGCTGGATATTCTGGATCATCTCATCCAGAGCACGATCAAGGAAACCGGTAAACTTGTGGAGCAGATGAGCAAGGAAGATAAGGTGCAGGTGATCAAATACCTGGACGAAAAGGGGACTTTCCTCGTGCGGGGCTCGGTGAACTGGGTCGCCAGCAAGCTTGGGATGTCGAGAAACACCGTGTACAGCTATCTGGAGCAACATCGCTTGTCGAAGAATATCAAGTAGGTCCTAGGTTCTGCAACAAAAGGAGGCTGGCGAAGGCCATTATGGAAAGGCGAGAAATCATCTGCGACAGCATAGCGAAATCGGCGAATCCGCTCTCCCAGGGAATCAAATTCGGGAATCTTCTGTTTCTTTCCGGACAGCTCGGCAGGAACCCCGATACGGGAAAGCTAGAGACAGGGGCTTACGAGCAGACTCGCAGGGTCCTGAGCAACCTAAGGGAACTCTTGAAAACCGAGGACCTGTCCATGGACGACGTACTCAAGACGACGATCTTCATCGTGGATATTTCCAAGGTCGCCGAGATGAACAGGGCGTATAACGAGTTTTTTTCCGCCCCCTTCCCTGCCAGATCCTGCGTCGAAGTCTCCACGCTCGGCGGGGGGGCGGAGGTCGAAATAGAGCTTATAGCCGGCAAGGCAATGTGACCCAGGGAGGTGGGATTGTGGCGAAGATAATGGCTGAGTATGTCGACAGACTGATTAACATCGAGATGCGCCAGATGGGCGGCTTGCCGAGAGGAGTAACGCACGCCCTCTACGAAGCGGCGAGGAAATTCCACAAGGAGCCTTTGACCTATCTTGCCGCGAGCGGACTGATCGAGGCGGTCAAGCCGAAGGATCATGTGATCATCGCCACTGGAGCGGGTGTCGCGCCCTGGCTGCCGAAAGGGGAAACCGACGGGCCTTTGGGCGCGGCGGCCCTGGCGAGAACCATTGATCTGGGCTTGGGAGGCAAGCCCGTATTGGTCGGCGAAGCGCGATGCCTGCCGCCGATAGCGGCCACCGTGGAGGCGGCCGGTCTTCTCGTGGCCGATGATGAGTTGTTCGGTCAGCGTGACCACGTCGCCCAAGTGAGAGAGTATCCCCTGGGCGAGGCCCGAGGGGAAGCGTTCGCGAGCGAACTTTTGGAGAAGTACAATCCTAAGGCGATAATCACGGTGGAGAAACACGGTCCGAGCGCGAGCGGAAAATATCACAGCATCATGGGCGTTGGCAGAAGTCCGGAGAGCGTCGCGAACGTGAAGTTCCTCGTGGAAGCGGCGATGGCGAAGGGGATCCTGACGATAGGGATCGGCGACGGCGGCAATGAAATAGGATTCGGAAATATCCACGAGGACGTTAGGCGAATTCAAAAGTTCGGAAGCAAATGTCAATGCCCCTGTGGGGCAGGAATCGCCACAGTGACGAAGGCTGATGTCCTGGTCGCGGCTGCGATTTCCAATTGGGGTGCGTATGGAATCGCCGCGATGCTCGCTTTCATGCTCAAAAACCCTAGATTGCTGCACGATAAAGACACCGAGTACAGAATGCTCGAAGCCTCGATCCGGGCAGGGGCGATGGACGGCCTCTATACGAACCTCTCCATGTATGTCGACGGCACTTCTTGCGAGACCCAGCTCTCGCTGATCACCATGTTGCACGAAATCGTGACCAACGGCCTCTCCGAACAACCGAGGCATTGGTGATGGAGTCTTACGCTTTTAGAAAAGGAGGTTTTCTATGAAAGCGATCAAAGTGACGGCTATGTTGGTGCTCCTCGGCCTTCTGGCCGCCCCGACACTCGCCGCAGCGCCCTGGAATTTCAGCATTGGGACGAGTACGCTCGGCGGCAGTTTCTACATAATGGGGACCCCGTTCGCGAAGGTGATCACGGAAAAAGTCCCCAACGTCGTCGCCACCGTCCAGGCGACTAATGGGCCGTCGGCCAACATCCAGCTCATGGAAAGAGGGGAGATGAAACTGGCGTACGTTTCTTCCGCGGCGGCGTACGAAGGTTGGAATGGGCTGAGTTGGGCGAAGGGGGTAAAGCACCAGCGAATGCGGACGATGTTCACGACCTATTCGAGTTATTTCGAAATGGTGACCCTCTCCAAAATACCCATAAAGACCATCAGGGATCTGGAGGGGAAAAGAGTGCACATGACTATGCCTAATGGCACCCCCGATATCGCGATCAGGTATTGTCTCGAAACGCTCAAGATCACGCCCAAGGAGAAGCTGTATATGCAGACCGAGCAGGCGCTCGATCAGCTGAAGGACGGCAAGCTCGATGTCGTGCTGTTCGCCATGGGTCTGCCTACGTCGATGATCCTGGATCTTCAGGCTACCCACGATATCAGAATGGTCGACATCAGCCTCGAGGATCAAAAAGCGGTCATCGAGAAGTATCCTTACTTCGCCAAAGCGGTGATCCCGGCCGGAACATATGAGAATATGCCCAAGGATATCAACACGTTCGCGTTCTGGAACTATGCCGTGTGCGACAAGGATCTGCCCGACGACCTCGTTTACCAGATGACGAAGGCGGTTTTCGAGAACAAGAAGGATTTCGAGGCCACTTCCGCGTATGGCAAGGAGCTGTTCGCCAAGAACATCGTGAACGCCGTCGTTCCCTTGCATCCGGGCGCCGCGAGGTACTACAAGGAAATGGGCATCGAGGTCCCCGCGCATTTGTTGCCCACCGAATAACAACAAGCCTTATCCGCATGTCGCGCCCTGTTCGGCAAAGGCGCGGCATGCCATAGGCGAGAGGAGTATCTATGGCGCATAGAATGTCCGATATTGTCGATGACGTGGAGACGTCGGGGAAACGTAAGCTGAGCCCCGGAACCTCGAAGCTTGTCTTCGTGCTTGGCATTTGTTACGCAGCCTTTAACTTGACCCATCTTCTGATACATTCTTTTGGGCCATGGATACATCTGCCGATCAATCTCTGCTTCGCGTCCGTGCTGACGCTGTTATGCTACAACAGCCTTTTTGAGAAACGACGCAGACTCGCCGTGGCGATCGACGGACTGCTTATAGCGATGACGATATCCAGCACCTTGTATTATGCCCTGGAATATCAGGAGATGATTTTCAGGCAAGGCTCCTTCTCGACGCCGCTGGATATCCTTTTCGCAACCTTCATCATAATCGTCAGTTTCGAGATCACGAGGAGAGCAAGCGGCGCGGCGCTCACGATCGTCGCCGCGGTCTTTCTGCTCTACGCGATTTTCGGCAAGTATATCCCCGGCTATCTCGGGCACAGTGGTTTCTCCTATGAGCGGGTAATGGCATACCTCTACAGCGATGTGGGTATATTCGGCTCCGCGCTTTCCGCGGCCGCGTCGTATGTCTTTCTATTCATATTGTTCGGCTCCTTCCTGGAAAAGTTGGGCGGGGGGCAGGTATTCATCGACCTGGCGACCGGAGTCGCCGGCCATAGGCGGGGCGGACCGGCCAAGGTGGCGGTGATCGCCAGCGCCCTTTTCGGCACTATCTCGGGGAGTTCGGTGGCAAATGTGGCGGGAACGGGCACATTCACGATTCCGCTGATGAAAAAGCTGGGGTATAAGCCGCATTTCGCCGGCGCGGTGGAGGCGGCCGCTTCCACCGGGGGGCAGATCATGCCGCCGGTCATGGGTTCCACCGCCTTCATTCTCGCGGAAATAGTGGGCGTCACCTACTCCACGCTGGCGCTGAAGGCAGTCGTCCCCGCCGCGATGTACTTTTTGGCCGTTTTCATAATGGTGGACCTGGAGGCGGTCAGAACAAATCTGACCGGCGTCCCCAAGGATCAGCTTCCCAATGCCCGGAAAATCATGAAGGAAAAGTGGGCCTTCTTCCTTCCGATCATCGTCATCTTCTTCACCCTCCTGGTATTGAAAACGAGCACATCGCGGGCCGCCGTGCTCGGCATCGCCGCGACCTTCATCGGACCGGTGTTTTTCTCCAGAGGTACGAGGCTCGGCGCCAAAAAGGTTCTCGATTCCGTTCACGGCGGGTCGATGGGGGTGCTCAACATTATCGCGGCGTGCACGTCCGCCGGGGTGATCATAGGCGTTCTGGCCATGACGGGCCTCGGCCTGAAGATCGGCACCCTTCTGGTGAAACTCTCCCAAGGCAACACCTTTTTCATGCTGATAGCCGCCATGGTGCTGACCGTCATTCTGGGCATGGGGCTCCCCACCGCGGCGGCGTACATAATAGCCGCGTCGGTTGTCGGACCTGCCCTAACGCAGGCGGGAATACCGATGCTCACCGCCCATTTGTTCATCCTCTATTTCGCCGTCACCGCCATGGTGACGCCTCCCGTGGCTTTGGCTTCCTACACCGCGGCGGGCATAGCCGGCAGCAGCGCGTCGAAGGTCGGCTGGGCGGGGCTGAAGTTGAGCATAGCCGGCTTCATCGTGCCTTTCATGTTCGTATATGGCCCCGGAATGATATTGGATGGCGGGGCGTACAACATCGTGTATTCGATAACCTGTTCGGTGATTGGAATAATTCTGTTGGCGTTGGCGAGCGAAGGCTACGCATACTTCATCGGAAATCTTAATGTCGCGCAAAGAGTAATCGTTTTTGCGGCCGCCATTTGCATAATGCTGCCGGGCTTCATGACGGATGCGATGGGCATGGCCGCTGCCATCCTGGTCTTTTTCTGGAAGTACCTGGCCAACAGGATGAGCGGCAAACATAAATCGGCATAAATAAATAGAGGGGTGACAATATGCTGTTGAACAGAGCTCGGCTCACGGACCTGATGAAGAAAGCTGGTATCCCGGTGCTGATCAGCGCAAAACCGGAAAATGCCATTTATCTGACTTCGTATCATCCCATGGGTTCCAGGACGATCAAGGACAGGCTGACCTACGTGCTGTATTTCGCCGATGAGGCTAAGGCGCCTCTTGCCCTGTGCCCTTCGGTGGACCTCAGGCAAATGAGGGAGCTGTCATGGCTCCCCGAAGACCAGGTCATGCCCTTTGTGGAGTTCAAGACCGGCAAAGACCAGGGGCTGGTGACGGACAAGTTCGGTTTTCTGGCGGAGCAGATCCGCGGCGCGGGCTACGCGACCGATCAGGTGGGCGTCGAGACGAGCTTCCTGCCTGAGAACATCCTGAATAGTTTCAGGGCAGCACTGCCCGACGCGAAATTTGTCAACAGCGATCCGGTCATCAAGAGGGCCAGGGCTGTCAAGACGCCGGAAGAGATCGAGCGTTTGCGGAAGGCCTGCCGGGCCACCGAGGCGGGCTGCAAGAAGCTCATCGAGTGCGCATCCCGTCTTTGGTTCGAGGACGAGGCCGCCGCGGCCGCCAGGGCTGCGTCGATGATGCAGGGGGCGGAGACGATCGGTTTCTGCGCGGTGGGCTCCGCGCTCAGATCGGCGAATGTCCACAACAATCCTCGGCATGAGCCGATAACCGCGGGCTCCGTATTCAGATTCGACTACGGGGCGATCTATGACGGATACTGGGGAGACCTGGCGAGAACCTTTGTGATGGGAAAACCGAATCCGGCGCAACAAAAATATCACGACGCCGTTAAGGCCGCCCAGGAAGCAGGTTTGAGCGCGGTAAGGCCCGGCGTTACGGCCGACTACATTTATAAAGAAGCGCTCAAGGGCGGCCAGGTCTATGATCCGGAGTTGCGGAGAGAGCATGTCGGCCATGGGCTCGGCCTGGAAGTGCACGAAGAACCCCTGCTGCGTTTGGGTAACGAGCAGGTGATCGAGGCCGGCATGGTCATCTGCGTCGAAGTCGGGAAATATCTTGCCGATATTGGCGGCTTTCAGATAGAGGATACTGTTTTGGTTACCGATACTGGAATTGAGATTTTGGACTCCTTACCGAAGGGTGTTTCTTTGCCAATAGAATAGGCCGATTCTCTTTTTTCCCCTACGCTTGTCGAAAAGCGATGTGTTGACAGCTCGCAGGGCTCCTCATATATTTGTATCGTTGCGGCGCCAAAAGGCTTAATCGGGAAGCTGGTGAAATGCCGGCACGCCCCCAGGCACTGTAAGGAAGCGTTTAACTTAGTCCGAAAGCCACTGCGTGAGCGGGAAGGCCGCGGACCTCGAAGAGGATGCTTCCGAGTCAGGAGACCGACCGCGCGGCCACGTCGTAGACGCGGATATCGCTATTATTCACTGGGTGCTGAATAATGAAGGTTCTTACCTCCATAGGTTCCCGCACAGTTCCAGTGTCCTCGTTTCGGCAGTAAGCGCCAACACAGGTCCGCCAAAGGCCGGCGGCGCGCCGTCAGTCTTTTCGACCCCGGGCGCGTTGTACGGTTTTTGCGGCTTTTCCCCCGGAAAGAGGATAGGAAAGTCATGGATACGATTAAGAAGACAATCGAACGCATCGGCGCGCCCGATCAGGTGGTCAGGAAGGCCGCCGAGGAGCGCCAGAAGTGTCTCACTAAGCCTGAAGGCAGCCTCGGGGCTCTGGAGGGTCTGTCGGTCCGCATTGCGGGCATGCAGGGAAGTCTCACTCCCCGCGCCGAACCGGGGGCGGTCTTTGTCATGGCCGCTGATCATGGGGTCTGCGTCGAGGGGGTGAGCGCTTATCCCCCGGAGGTTACGGCCCAGATGGTGGGCAATTTCGCGGCTGGAGGAGCCGCGATCAACGCCATAGCGAAGGCTGTGGGTGCCCGGGTTGTGATCGCCGATTTGGGCGTAGCCACGGAACTTCCCCGGGACATGGCGGTTCACCGCCGAAAAATAGCGTATGGAACCAGGAATATGGCTCAGCTTCCGGCGATGACCAGGGTGGAGGCCCTGCGCTCCATCGCCTCGGGCATCGAGATATTCGAAGAGGAGCTGGCGGCCTCTCCCTTCGCGATAGCGGCCATAGGCGATATGGGAATCGGCAATACCACCGCGGCCGCCGCCTTGGCTTCGGTCTTTACCGGCAGGACTCCGGCGGAGTTGGTGGGGCGGGGCACGGGTTTGGACGACAGGGCTTTGGAACGCAAGATCAGCGTGGTGGAAAGGGCGCTCGCCCTTCACAGGCCCGCTGCCAGGGACCCGATAGCCGTTCTTGCCGCGGTCGGAGGTTTCGAGATAGGGGGAATGGCTGGCGCGATCCTTGCGGCCGCGGCGCATAGGATTCCGCTCGTCGTGGATGGCTATATTACGGGAGCCGCCGCTTTGCTGGCCGCCGCGCTCGCTCCGGTAAGCAAGGAATATATGATCGCGGGGCACCTTTCTGGCGACAGGGGTCATGGTTTTATGTTGTCCACGCTGGGGCTTGAGCCGCTTCTGAATTTGGGGATGAGGCTGGGAGAAGGAACTGGAGCTGCGCTCGCAATGGGAATCTGCAAGGCCGCCTGCGCCGTCCTTAGTTCGATGGCCACCTTCGAAACGGCGGGAATCGGAGGAAAACTATGAGGAAAACTTTATCGGTAGCGTTTGCGTTAGTATGTCTGCTTGGCGCGGTATCGGCCCAAACCACGCCCGGCGTCGTCGATTCCCTTGGGAAGCCCTTGAGTCTTTTCAAGCCCGCCTCGAGAGTGATATCCCTCGGCCCGGGATCCACGGAAGTGCTTTTCGCCATCGGGGCCAAGGTGGTGGGCGTGACGAGCTACTGTGTCTATCCGCCCGAGGCTTTGAAAGTGGAAAGAATCGGTGGCTTTTCCGCCGATTCCATGTCTCTGGAGAAGATTCTGTCCTTGAGGCCCGACCTGGTGGTGGATTCGGGGGCTATTCACACCGGTCTTACCAAGGCTCTGGCTAACTACGGGATTCCTCACTATTCCTACGATCCGGGTTCCTTCGAGGATATAGCCCGGGGAATCCGCAACCTGGGCACGCTGACGGGAAGATCCGAGCAAGCGGACGTCGTCGCGGCGACCATGCTGAATCGCATCGACGAGGTAAAACGGCGCGTGGGAACCCTTGGCGAGGAAAAGAGAAAAAGCGTGTTCTGGGAGGTCTACAACGAGCCGCTCATGACCTGCGGGTCCGCCACCTTCCAGCATGCGATAGTGGAGGCCGGCGGCGGCAGGGATATTTTCGCCGACCTGCCTGGGTCCTGGCCCATGGTGAGCAATGAGGAAGTCATCAAACGGGCTCCCGAGGTTATCATGGGCGCTGACGATCATGGGGACAACATTAGCCTCCAGGCGCTGAGGGCAAGGCCGGGCTGGAGCTTGATTCCAGCTGTGAAGAACGGGAAGGTAATCATTCTTCCGACGGGTATAGTCTCCAATCCAGGCCCGAGGGTGGCCGAGGGGGTAAGGGCGGTGGCCGAGGCGCTGTATCCGGAGCTTTTTAGATGAATGACTCGGCCCGAGGCGGGTTTCGCGGGCGAGGACTGGGAGCGCTGGGGTATTTGGCCTTGGGCTTGTCCGCCACGGCGGCGTTCCTGGGAAGTCTCTGCCTGGGCTCAGTGTCCTTGACTTTCCCGGAGGTGCTCAAGGCGCTGGGGGCCAAGTTTTTCGGCCTTCAAGGCGTCGATCCGATCAGCATGGCGATCGTCTGGCAGCTGAGGCTCGCCCGGAGTCTTCTGGCGGCGGTGGCGGGGGCTGCGCTGAGCGCCTCGGGCGCCGTTTTGCAGGGCCTGTTTCGGAATCCGCTGGCCGATCCATATTCCATGGGAGTATCGGCGGGAGCTTCGCTGGGCGCGGTTATCGCCATGGTGACGGGATTTTCCACGGGCCTGAGCTTTGTCGGGGCCGTGGAGATCAGCTCCTTTTTCGGAGCCCTCGCCGCTTCTTTTCTGGTGTACCTGACCGCCAGGGTCTCCAGGAGGATTTCGCCCACGGCGGCCTTGTTGCTGGCCGGCGCGGCGGTGGGTTCCTTCGTCTCGGCCGTGGTTGCTTTGATCGTGACGTTTAACGACAAGGATCTACATTCGGTTTTCTACTGGATGTTGGGGGGCTTCGGGGGCAAGGGCTGGAAGGACCTGGCCACCGCCGCGCCGGCCGCGGCGATATCCCTGGCGGGCGCGCTCTTTCTCTCCCGTCCCTTGGATGTCTTGGCCGCGGGAGAGGAGACTGCGGGCACCCTGGGCCTGGATGTGTCCCTGCTGCGGCGTTTGGCGGTGCTTGCCGCAAGTCTCGGCGCCGCCGCCGCCGTGGCCGCCGGGGGGGTCATAGGATTTGTCGGGCTCTTGGGACCACATTTCGCTAGGCTGATCGTCGGGCCCCTTCACCGGCGTCTCATTCCCCTTTCGGCGATCAGCGGAGCCGTTCTTCTCATGACAGCCGACGCCCTGGCCAGATCGGTTGCTGCGCCCCTGGAGCTGCCGGTGGGAATCGTCACCGCTTTTATCGGGGCGCCGGTCTTTCTGCATCTTTTGGGCAGAACCGGTCAGGGGACGACAGTATGAGCCCATACAGGCCATTCATCGAGTCGAAGCGAGGAGGAACCGAAGCTTCCGGAGCTTCGGCTTCCGCCTTCGCGCTGGAAGTCGAGGCGGTCAGCGTCGGCTATCCCGGCCGGGCTCCGGTCATCTCGGACCTCAACTTTGGCCTCCAGCGGGGGAAAGTACTGGCGGTCATCGGTCCCAACGGCTCCGGAAAGACAACATTGTTTCGGGCCTTGGCCGGGGAACTGCCCCTTGCCGCCGGAAGGGTCTTGGTGCGCAGCCCGCACGGAGGAACCGCAAGGACGACGGAAGCCCGTTCGAAGCCGTTTAAGGGAAGGACAAAGCCGGCGGATTTCGCGGGGGCTCCCGAGTTCGGCGCTTCCAGACCCGATTGTTTCGACATACATAAATTGCCGACCAGGCTTAAGGCGAGACTCGTCGCCAGGGTGTTGCAGAACGAGCAATCCGCCTGGGCGGTCCCTGTCGCCGATTATGTCCGGGCTGGGCTCTTCGCCGCCGAAGGCTGGTTTTCCCACGATCCGGCCAGGGCGGCAAAAAAGACAGCCTGGGCGCTGGAGGCCATGGGTATTGCCTTTCTTGCCGAACGCCCCGTGACCGAGCTTTCCGGCGGAGAGTTCCGCCGGGTGGTCATAGCCCGCGCCCTGATACAGGATACCGATATTCTTCTTTTGGACGAACCTACGGCCGATCTCGACCTGGAGCACCAGATGGAAACTTTGGAGCTCCTCCTCGACTTGGCCAAGGCCGGAAAAGCGGTCGCGTTTTCTGTGCACGACCTCAACCAGGCGGCCATGGTGGCCGATCGAGTGCTTCTTTTGGCGGGAGGCAAGGTCGCGGCGTACGGGAAACCTTCCGAGGTCCTCACGGCGGGAATAATCAATCGAACCTATGGAGCCAGGGTGTTCGTGGGAAGACATCCGGCGGCGGATATTCCCCAAATCGTGCCCGATCCCGAATGGATGGACAGGGTCAGGGCGAATCGACGGGGAACTGATTCCTAAATCTCTTTCTTGCCCCTTCCGAAAAACGCGCATTTCCATAAAAACGCATTGACAGCCCTTTGCGCTTAAACTATATTTCAGCAACTTTAGTATTTGTTAAGTCTCGGGGGCGTCGGAATGAAATACAGGGTGGGAGAAAAAATCCGCCTGGTTCGAGAACGCAAGACTCTTACCCTTCGACAGGTGGCGCAGCAGGCGGGGGTCAGCGAGAGCCTGATCTCCCAAATCGAGCGCAACAAGGTATCCCCTGCCATCGATACGCTGTTGTCCATCGCCGACGCCCTGGATATCGACCTGGAATACCTTTTTTCGGACTACCGCAGGGAGAGGACGGTTCGGGTGCTGAAAGCCAAGGATCGACAGGTTTTGACCAGACCAGGCGTGCGGTACGAGCGATTCGCCCAGATCGAACAGGGACAGGAATCGCGAAAAGGGATAGAGGCCTATCAAATCGATATAGAGCCCGGCGCTTCCACGGGGAACGACGAGTACGGCCATGAGGGTTCGGAGTTGGGTGTGGTGGTGGACGGCAGGGCTGAACTCCAGGTCGGGACTCGGCGCTTCGGCCTGGAAGAGGGGGATTCGGCGAGCTTTTCCTCGGATTTCCCCCATAGGCTGGTCAATATAGGCGATAAAACCCTGCGGGTATTTTGGGTGATAACCCCGCCGAAGCGGGATGCCCAGGCTAAGCCTTGAAAGAGGAGAGAGGAATGGGACAGACATTGGCGGAGAAGATTTTCGCGTCTCACCTGGTCGAGATGCCTTTTGAGAATACCTGGGTTCTGAAGCTGGACAGGGTCTTCTGCCATGAAATTACCACTCCCATCGCCATAGCAGATCTTGTGGAGCGGGGCGTGGACAGGGTTTTCGATCCCGGGCGCATCAAGGCGGTGATCGATCATGTAAGCCCGGCCAAGGATTCCAAGACCGCGGAACAAGGAAGGGCGCTCAGACTATGGGCGCGTCGTCAGGGTATCGAAGACTTTTTCGATATAGGACGAAACGGGGTCTGCCACGCCATTTTTCCCGAAAAGGGTTTCGTCAGGCCGGGATACACCCTGGTGATGGGAGACAGCCATACCTGTACCCATGGCGCCTTCGGAGCCTTCGCTGCCGGGGTGGGCACCACCGACCTGGAAATCGCCATACTCAAAGGCGTCTGCGCCTTCGGTAAGCCCGAAACCTTCAGGGTGGATCTGGAAGGAAGCCTGCCGGCGGGGGTTTTCCCGAAGGATGCGATCTTGGCGGTGATCGCCAAGATCGGTGTCGCCGGGGCTACCAATAAGGTTGTGGAATTTCGAGGCCCCGTGGTGGATGCCATGAGCATGGAGGGGCGGATGACCCTCTGTAATATGGCCGTGGAGGCGGGAGGGACCAGCGGGGTCTGCATGCCCGACGCGACCACGGTGGATTGGCTCTGGCCCTTTATCGGCCCCGCAGGGGAGGGGGAATTCGCTTCGAAAGAAGAGGCTCTCGCTGACTACTCCCGGTGGAAGAGCGATGACGATGCGTCCTATGCCGGGAGAATCAGCCTTGACTGTTCCGCTCTCGAACCCCTGGTTACCACCGGGTATTCGCCCGACAATGTCGTCCCCCTGCGGACCATGAGGGGAACCAGGATAGACCAGGTGTATATCGGATCCTGTACCAACGGGAGGATTGAAGACCTTCGGGAAGCGGCGGCGGTACTGCAAGGAAGGACCATACATCCCCAGGTGCGGGGAATCGTTTCGCCGGCCACCCAGGCGGTCTATGCGGCGGCGCTGGAGGAGGGCATACTCGAGACTTTCCTCAAGGCGGGATTCTGCGTCGCCAGTCCGGGCTGCGGGGCTTGTTTGGGCATGTCGAACGGCGTGCTCGCTTCGGGGGAAACCTGCGCTTCCACCACGAACCGCAACTTCAGCGGGCGAATGGGCAGGGGGGGGATGATTCACCTTATGAGCCCGGCCAGCGCCGCGGCCGCGGCGCTGGCCGGGACTCTGGCGACCGCCGCCGATGTCGCGAAGGGGCTTTCGGCGCCTGAGCCGGCAAAGCAGGAGGGAACGAAATGAAGGAACTCGGAGGACGCCTGCTTTTCCTGGACAGAAACGACATCAACACCGACGAGATTATACCCGCCCGATACCTGAACGAGGACTCGAAACTCGCCCTAAAGCCCTATTTGTTCGAAGATCTGGAACTTCCTGGCTTTGACAGGACAACATCGCTGCCGGGAAAACGGGTTGTGCTCTCCAGGGCCAACTTCGGTTGCGGCAGCTCCCGGGAGCACGCTCCCTGGGCGCTTGAAGCCAATGGGATTCGGGTTGTCGTCGCCGAGAGTTTCGCCAGAATTTTCAGGCGCAATATGTATAACTGCGGAATGCTGGCGGCGGAAGTGCCTGCCCGCGTCGTGGCGGAACTGTTCGACCGCTTTTCCGGTACGGATACCGAACTCAAGGTAAATCTGGACTCGATGCTGCTAAGATTCGAAGCGAAGGAGACCGGGGCGCTCGAAGCGCCCCTTTCCCTGGGCGGATTCGAACTAGCCATGTTGAGGTCCGGAGGATGGCTGGATTTCGCCGCGACCCGGTATTGAAGTGACAATACCGGGCCAGACAGGACTTTCCAGTCTCGATTTTACCCGGGCGCGGGAGGAGTCCATGCGCCGGTTTGTTCAGTATTAAGGAGATTTTTATGGTCCGCAGGATACGGATATTCGATACTACCTTACGGGACGGGGAGCAGGCTCCCCGCTGCAGCATGAATATAGGAGAAAAGGTCGAGGTAGCCCGCCAGCTGGAACGCTTGGGAGTGGATGTCATGGAGGCGGGCTTCCCCGCCGCGAGTCCGGGCGACCTGGCTTCGGTGAAGGCGGTGGCCGAGGTGATAAAGCAGAGCAGCGTGGCGGCGCTCTGCAGGGCGACCAAGGGCGATATCGAGGCGGGCTGGCGGGCGCTGGAAGCGGCGGCGCGCCCTCGCATCCATACCTTTATCGCCACCTCGCCGGTGCACATGGAATACAAGCTCAAAATGAGTCCCCAGGAGGTGCTCGAGCGCGCCGCCGCCGCCGTGCAAATGGCTAAAAGCTACTGCGGCGAAGTGGAATTCTCCGCCGAGGACGCCTCCCGGAGCGACCCCGATTTTCTCTGCCAGGTCTTCGGCGAGGCAATAAAGGCCGGGGCGGGCATTCTCAACATCCCCGATACGGTGGGCTACGCCCTTCCCGAGGAATTCGGCCGCCTTGTGGCATATGTGAAAACCCGTACGGCGGGTATCGAAAACGCGATTCTCTCCGTGCATTGCCACAACGATCTCGGCCTCGGGGTTGCTAACAGCCTGGCCGCCGCCCTGGCCGGCGCGGATCAGATCGAATGCACGATCAACGGCATCGGCGAACGGGCGGGCAACGCTTCCCTGGAGGAAATCGTCATGGCCATCCGTACCAGGGGCGAAGCCTTGGGGCTGGACTGCGGCATTCAAAGCAGCCAAATCTACGCGGCCAGCAGGCTTGTCTCCAAGGTGACCGGCGTGAGGGTTCAGCCCAACAAAGCGGTGGTGGGCGAAAACGCCTTCGCTCACGAGGCGGGAATACATCAGCATGGCGTACTGGCCAATCGGGCTACTTACGAGATCATGACCCCCGAATCGGTGGGATTTCCCAGCAATCGCATGGTGTTGGGCAAGCATTCGGGCAGACACGCTTTCGAGGAGAGGCTCAAATCTTTAGGTTTCTCGGCCCAGGATCTGAATGTGGACGAGCTCTTCGCCAAGTTCAAGGCCTTGGCCGATAAGAAGAAGACGGTGAGCGACAGGGATATCGAAGCCTTGATCGTCGGGGCGGGCTCCACCGTGCCCCAGGCATATAGCCTGGACCGTTGGGTGGTCAACTCGGGTTCTTCCCTGAGTTCCACCAGCACCATCAGGCTGAAAACCGCCGGCGGTAGTTTCCAGGAGGAAGTGGCCGTGGGCGACGGGCCTGTGGACGCTGCCTTTAAGGCGATCAATCGCATAATCGGCAAGGATTTGGACCTGGAGGCTTATGAGCTGGGCGCCGTGACCGGCGGCGAAGACGCCCAGGGCGAGGCCACGGTAAAGGTGAGTTACGAGGGAGGCCAGTGGAACGGCAGAGGTCTTTCCACTGACGTTTTGGAAGCATCGATTCTGGCCTATATCGCTGCTATAAATACGATGGAATGGGAGCTTTCGGCCAGCGGGCAGGGACCTCGGAGTGTCCACAAAGCCGGCATCTAAGTCAAGGAGAGAGTATGGACGCTGTTATTGCCCTGCTGCCCGGCGACGGCATCGGGCCCGAGGTGACCGCCGAGGCTCGCAAGGCCCTCGATGCGGTGGCCGGGCGATTCGGACATGACTTCGAGTTTAGGCCTTATCTCATTGGTGGAGCGGCCTTGGATGCCCAGGGTCTTCCCTTGCCCAGGGAGACCCTGAAGGGCTGCGGTGACTGCGATGCGGTGCTTTTCGGCGCCGTGGGCGGCCCGCGCTGGGACAAGGAGGCGCCGGACAAGCGCCCCGAGCGGGGCCTTTTGAGCCTGCGCAAAGCCTTGGGACTTTACGCGAACCTGCGACCCGCCACCCTGCTTAAGCCGCTGCGCGAAGCCTGCCCCCTCAAGGATGCGCTGCTCGAAGCGAGTTCTTTCGATGCTTCGCCGACTTTCGACATGCTGATCCTTCGCGAGCTGACCGGAGGCATTTATTTTGGATCCCGGGGGAGAAAGGACGACGGAAGGTCGGCCTATGACACGGAAAGCTATTCCTACAGGGAAATCGAGCGCCTGTTGAGGGTAGCCTTTGATGCCGCCGCGGGGCGTCGCGGAAAGTTATGTGTCGTGGACAAGGCCAATGTGCTCGAGAGTTCGAGGCTCTGGCGGGAAGTGGCCAAGGACCTCGAGCCGGGATACCCGGGCGTAAAACTCGATTTCATGTACGTGGACAATTGCGCCATGCAACTTTTGAGGGCGCCCGGACAGTTCGATGTGATCGCAACCTCCAATCTTTTCGGCGACATTCTTTCCGACGAAGCCTCGGCGCTCACCGGTTCGATTGGAATGCTCCCCTCGGCCAGCCTGGGGGAGGAATCGCTCAAAGGCTTGGGTAGGATGGGACTCTACGAACCCATCCACGGTTCCGCCCCCGATATCGCCGGACAGGACAAGGCAAATCCCCTGGGGGCCATTCTGTCGGCGGCGATGCTGCTGCGATATTCCCTTGGCCTTGCCGAAGAGGCTGCGGCTGTGGAGTCGGCGGTGCTCCGGGTGCTTGAGGAAGGCTATCGCAGCGTCGATCTCGCGACCTTTGCGACCCCTCATCCGCGCCGGGCCGGAACAAGGAAAATGGGCAACCTGATCGCGGGCCGTATTTCCCGGCCCGCCGGGGACTAAGACCGCTTTGGCTCGTTTCGCATTCGAACCGCGAAGGACATGAAAACCGTGAGAATTCCCAAGCCGATCAGGGAGGCCTCCAGGGACGAATCAGCCACCGCGCCGACTATGGGATAAAGCAGCGCTATGAGCACCCGTTCGACCATGGATATTCCCGATAGCGCGGTCGCGCGATGCTCGTTTTCTAAAAAAGTATTCATCGATGCCGCCAGCAAGGGAGCGCGAAAAAGCTTGAGCATGGTGACGCCGAAGATCGCCAGGAGGGTAATCCCTAAACCGGCAAAAAATCCTGAAGCCATATATAGCAAGCCCGGCAACAGAGAGGACAGGAATAAGGCAGGGTTTTCTCCCATGGTTTTTCTTATTTTGGGAGCCGCCATCAATAATAGGCTCGCTCCCAGGTTAGACCCCGCCCCGACGAAGCCGAACCATTCGATGGGCACCTTTTCCCTTCCCAAAAGAGACTGGTAGAACCAAAACATAAAAAAGGTGAGGGCGGAAATCACCGCGTAATTTATACCGAACCTCCTGAGCCGTGGGGTCCGCAGCACGATGCGGCAGCCTTCGATCCCGTGACGTAGAAATCCTTCGCGCCGGGATGGTGTGAAAGGCTCCCTGACAAAGAGGATAACCATGCCGGCAAGGGCGAAGGACAGGGCAGTGAGAATGAAAACAAAACCCAGGGCCGCCTCGTAGCCCATGACCCCGCTGCCGGCGATAAGCGAGCCCAGAGGAAAAGAAATAAAGAGACCTGCGGTGGAAAACGCGTGGTAACGGGAAAAGACCTCCGAACTATCATTGGCCTTGTTCGAAGCCACCTCGTGCAGTAAAGCGCTGTCCGCGCCGCTTATCATGGTCATCCCCAAGGCGCAGAGGATTTCCGAGGCGGCGAGAAGCCAAAAAGCTCTGACTATGCCGAAGGCGAGGAAACTAAAAGCCATGAGCGCCGAGCCCCAGAAAAGGGAAATCTTTCTTCCCCATCGGTCGGCCACCACACCGGTGGGAATTTCCAGCGCCATCATGGCGCCGGAGAAAAGCGCTTCTAAAATGAACATCTTCCCGTAACCGAGGCCTATCCTATGAAGATAAAAAGGCACGGAGAGGGCGCCAAAGAATTGCAGGTTTTTCAGAAAACCGAAGAGATAGAGGATGACCACGTCGCTTCGTCGCTTCATGATCCACCGAATCGTATAACTCGTCGGCGCTTTGCGCAAGGAGGAGATTCCTGCCTGGCTCATCAAGCGAACGTGGAATAGCTGTACATTGTTTGGCGTTTACACTAGTATGGCGATAATTTAATTCAAAACGCTCCGGACCGGGCTGAGGTGGAGCGTGGCCGAGGCCGAGGCGCCAAGGTCGACCCAGCAAGCCGACCCTTCTGATCTTGCCCGACTTCCCTCACCCATGCGAAAGCCCGATCGTCGCGATACTCTTCGCCGGGACGTATCGAACCTTGCCGTAGCCGCGCCTCGCCCATGTTCGACCCGCGGCCTATGGAGGAAGCGTCGACCTATGCAAGAAGTTGTCGATTCCATTATCGCCGCCGAACAAGAAGCGAGAAACCGCCTTTCGGAAGCTTCGAGGAACGCTGAGGCGGTGAAGGTCAAGGCCGAGGCCGATTCGAGCGCCTTGATATCCCAAGCCAAGGAAAAAGCCGGGGCAGAATTGAAGCGTCGCGTGGAGCTCGCTCGCCGCCGGGCTGAAGGGGAATATCTTGAATCCCGCCAGAGGGTGGAACGCGAGGCCGAAGCTTTATATGCGTCTTTGGAGCCGCTGGTGGTCGAATTAGCCAAGAAGGCGGCCCGCGCAGCGATGACGACGGAGCTGGAGCGATAGGGAAGGCCATGCCCAGCGCGCTTTCGGAATATGGATATATCAGCGCCAAACTCAAGGCGCGGATCAGCACCTTTCTCTCGGAGGAAACGCTCGAAAAGCTTGCCCGGTCGAAATCCCTCCAGGAAGCCTTTCTGCCTTTGCGGGGTACCTATCTCGAAATAGTGGAATCGCGTTACGCGGCGACCGGCGACCTCAAAGCCGTAGAAGCCGATCTGGATTCCATAGAGTTCGATGCCCATTCTTTTTCCGTGAGCCAGGTACCTGAACCGGCTTCATCCTTCATACGGGCGAAGGCCAGGGAAGCCGAGATCGACCTGATCAAAGGGGCGTTGCGCCTGTGGTTCGACGCCCATGCCCGCGGCAGGGTGATCGACGATAGAACGGGATATTTGTATAAAGGCAGGGCATTGGGATCTATCGATCTGGGCGATCTGGTTAACGCGCCCACCCCTGCCGATGCGGCGGCGGTCCTGACCGGATCCCCCTACGTCTCGCTGGTCTCCGAACTTCTTCCTCAGGCTGTGGCCTCGGGTTCGGTCTTCGAGATGGAATCCAGCCTCGACAGGGAGTATTTCGAAAACCTCTTTCATACCCTGGAGCTTCTTCCCCGCCGCGACAGGGCGGTGGCCGAGCGTTTCGTGGGAGTCGATGTGGATATCCACAACATCACCAATCTTATTCGTCTTCGCTCTTTCAATGGGATCGCCTCGGACAGGACCGGCCGATATCTCATAGACTTCGGGACGGCGATACCGGCCTTTGCGCTTTCCCGGGCCTACGATTCGGATGATCTCTCTGGCCTGGCCGCCGCGGTGCTGGGAGTTCGGGGAAAGGCGATGGAAGCCGGCTGGGACAGCAGGGACAACAAGGCCAGGCTTTCGTCCCTCGAGCGTATGCTCAGACGTATACGGGTTGCCGAGGCGAGGAAATGCCTGGCGGGGTATCCTTTTTCCATCGGTATAGTGCTTGCGTACCTTGCCTTGCTATCGGAACAGCTCCGCGACGTCCGTACCATCTTGAACGCGAAGTATTTCGGACTTGCGGATGAAAGGCTCAGGAGCTTTCTATGATGTTTACCGTGCCTATGGAATTCCTAAGCGCAGCGATCCTGTCGAAGGACGCACAGGCGGTTTCCGATGAATTGCTCCGGATAGGCTCCCTGGATGCCGTGACGGTGAAGTCCGTATCGGGGGTCGGGGAAAGGGCGCCTGTGTCGGGCTTTGGGGGCGCAGCCGGAGAATCGGTCGAGATAAGCAGAATCCAGGACCTCCGCCGCCGGGTGGAAGGCTTCCTGGTCTTGGCGAATCCGCCGATACAACCTTCGGATCCCGCCGACTTTTCATCCGAAACCCTCCCCGATCTGAATGCAATCGAGAAAGACCTGGGGAGCATCGCCTCGGAAGTCCAGAGCCTGAGAGAAGGGCAGAGGGATTTGCAGGATAAGCTTCTGAGGTTGGAGGAGCTTCGACGCCAGGCGGAAGCCCAGGGCCCCCGGGATAAGGGGCTGCGGCTGCCTTCCAGCGCTTCCTCGGTTCTCTCCTATAGGAGGGGGTCCGTGCCGGAGGAAAGTTACTCGCGCCTCGAGCGCGAACTGGGAGCCCTCGCAGCGGTGACTATTCCCGCCCAGCTTGCTTCCGGCGGACGTTTACCCCTGATGATCGTCACTATGAAGAGGGACGAAAGCCGAGTGCGGGCCCTGCTTTCCCGTTACGGCTGGAATGAAGGGCAGGAAGAGATTTCTTCCGCTGGCACTGGAAGCGAGGCATTGAAAGAGATAGATGCCCGTCGACAGCGCGTAAAAACCCAGCTCGAGGATAAGGCCTTGGAATTCGATGGTCTTTTCGCATCCCGGGGGAGAAAGCTCGCGGACATGTGGGCCTCCCTGCGGGCGGCGGAACTCTCCATGAAAATGCGATCGACCTTCGTCAGGACGGACAGCGTATCCCTCTTGTCGGGGTGGATCCCTGCGGCAGACAGGAGCCGGGTCGAGCAAGGCATACGAAAGGCCTGCGCGGGGCGTTGTCATATCGAGTGGCTGGCGGTGGGGCAGGCTGCGCCGGACGGCAGCGAACCTCCGGTGGAGATAAAAAATTCCAAGGCCCTGGCACCATTCAAAACCTTGGTCACCAATTTCGGTGTTCCGCGTTACGGGACGGTCGACCCCACAGGCTTCGTCGCCGTTGCTTACCTGTCGATGTTCGGCCTGATGTTCGGCGACGCGGGCCACGGACTGGTTCTCCTGTTCGCGGGCGCTTTCCTGCTGGCCAGATCCAAGCGCCGTCGCTCGGGCGATACCTTGGCCAGGTTGATCCTTTATTGCGGAGGGGCGGCCATAGTCGCGGGGCTTTTGTTCGGATCGGTTTTCGGCAGACCTATAGTGCCGGCGCTCTGGTTCGATTATCACGGCGTGGTGAACGGGGAGCCCCGTTCCGGCGGGTCCGTGCGGGATATCTATGATATTCTCGGCATCACGATCAAGTTCGGCATGGTGGTGCTGATATGTGGCTTTGTCATAAACTGGGTTAATCTCTTCAAGGCCCGCCGATGGAAGACGCTTTTGTTCGACAAGGCCGGCCTGGCGGGGGGGTGGATTTACCTGGCCGGGGCGTGGGCGGCCTTTTATTTCGTCGGGCACGCGTACAAGGCGTTGCCGCCGGCGGGCTTGTTGTTGCCGCTTCTCGGCGTTCCGACGATTCTGCTGGGCCTCAAGGAACCGATGGAGTACATGGAAAAGAGAAAGCGGGGGGAAGCGGGACCCATGACTCTTGGGACGATTATGGGCTTTGCGATGGAATGGCTGGTGGGAACGCTGGAAGTATATTCGGGCTATCTGGCCAATACGCTGTCCTTCATGCGGGTGGCCGGCCTGGGTATCGCCCATGTGAGCTTGATGACCGCTTTTTCCCAAATCGCCGCGATGGCGAGTCCCCCGGGGGGGGTGTCGGTTGCGGGCTTTCTCATTCTCGTTTTGGGGAACGCCCTGGTAATCGCCCTGGAAGGCCTGTCGGCGGGCATCCAGGCCTTGCGACTCAACTATTACGAATTTTTCTCCAGGTATTTCAACGGAACAGGTCGGGCGTACAAGCCGATCTCCTTCAGGAGCGCCGAATGAAGTACGGGGCGCCGCGTGAAAGGTTATCATGGGAGAGGAGTATCATATGAGCGAAAAACGTGCGTTCAAGGCTCGGGCAATGAGCATCGGGTCCCTTACGATTCTGTTGGGAGTCGCGCTGGCGCTGGCGACGGTGGGGAACGTCTTCGGACAGAGCGCCGATCAGGGCCTGGACCAACAGGCCGCGAACCAGACGGTTCTGCCGCAGGGGGGCGCCGAGGCGGCGTCCGCGGCGCAGGTCTCGGCCAGGTCCGAGGTCCAGAAGTACGGACTGATCGCCGCGGCCGCCGCCTTCGGCCTGGGCGCCATCGGCGCCGGCATCGCCATCGGCAATGTGGGCTCGGCGGCCATGGGCGCGATAGGCGAAAAGCCCGAGATCGCCAGCCAGGCCCTGATATTCGTCGCCCTGGCGGAAGGCCTGGTGGTATTCGGTTTCATTACCGCCCTCATGATTCTGGGCAAGGTATAGGAATCCGCCGGGATGGTTTATTTCGCCATAGGCGACGAGGATACGGTTCTGGGCTTCGGAATGGCGGGAGTCGCCGGAAGGATCGCGAAAAACGCCGACGATGCCCAGGCCGCCCTGCGGGAAGCCCTGTCCGCTCCGGATGTCGGAGTCATCATCATGACCGAGCATTGCGCCGACCTCATACGATCCGAGGTCGATGAGTACATGTTTTCGGTACGCTTTCCCCTGATCGTGGAAATCCCGGACAGAACCGGCTCGGCTCCGGGGCGTCCGGGAATACGCGAGCTGGCTAACGCCGCGATAGGGATATCGGTATGAATAAAAAGACGAACGTGCCCGCCCCGGAGCCGGATCTGAGCCTGCTCCTGGAGGGCATTCGGGCCGATGCCGAGGCCAAGATAAAAACCGTCGAATCCCAGGCGGCGGAGTATGCTTCGGCGAAGCTTCGAAAAGCCGCGGAAAAGGCGGCGGCCATCGAGGCGGAAGCCGCGCAGACAGCCTCCGTCCGCGAATCGTCCATAAGGGCTGCCTATGAGACGCGCCTGAGGACCGAGACGAGGAAGCTCGAACTTGAGTCGGAGGAGCGCTTCATGCGCCGCGTCCTGGATCTGGCCGCCGCCGAGTACGCGAAAGCCCTGGACGGTCCCGAATATGGGGATCGGGTATTCGCCTGGGCCTGCGAGGCGGCGATCGGGATCGGCGGCTCCGAGGCCGAGATAAGGACCTCTGAGGCTGAGGCAAGATATTTGAATGCCGAGTTTTTGGCCCGGGTCGAGCAAGGCGTGTTCGAGCTTGCCGGACGGTCGATACATCTTAGTCTGTCGAAGAAGCCGTTTTTGGATCGCCAGGGGCTTCTGCTGGAGTCGGAGGGTGGAAGGCTGTGCTACGACAACAGCGCTCCGGCCCGCCTCGCCAGGGCCGAGGGCGCCATGCGGGGGCTCATCCGGGCGACCCTCGAATCGGCCAGATCCGATTCCCCTGACGATTTTCCTGACCAAGGGACGGGACAGTCATGAACGAACGCATAATCGGCAGGGTACGGAGGGTGAACGGCCCCGTGATCATCCTGAGGGGCGTGCGCGACGCGCGCATGCTTGAGCTTGTCCATGTGGGGAACGGTCTTTTGGTGGGCGAGGTGATCAAGCTTGAAGGCGAGGAAGCCCTGGTGCAGGTCTACGAGGATACCACCGGCCTCGCCCCCGGAGAACCCGCCTACGGAAGCGGCATGCCCTTGTCGCTGGAATTGGGGCCCGGTCTGCTGGGATCCATTTACGACGGCATACAGAGACCACTGGACGAGCTTTTGAAACGCACCGGAACCTTCATAGGAAGAGGGGTGTCGGCCAACGCGCTGGACAGGTCCAGACGCTGGGGCTTCGTCCCTTCTGCCGCGAAGGGAAGCCTGCTTGCCGCCGGCGCGGTGCTGGGCCGCGTACAGGAAACCTCCAGGATCGAACACAGGATTTGCCTGCCCCCCGGGACTTCCGGAAAATTGATTTCCATAGCGCCCGAGGGCGAATACGGGGTCGACGAAGTCGTCGCTGTCATCGATACGGGCCAGGAGCGGCGGGAACTGACCATGGTGCAGCGCTGGCCGATCAGGGTGCCCAGGCCGGCGCGGTCCAGGCGTCCTCCTTCGATCCCTTTGGTGACCGGCCAGCGGGTTATCGATACCCTATTTCCCCTGGCCAAGGGAGGTACGGTGGCCATTCCCGGAGGCTTCGGCACCGGCAAGACCATGACCCAGCACGCCATAGCCAAGTGGTGTGACGCCGACATAATCGTCTACATCGGCTGCGGCGAGCGGGGCAACGAAATGACCGACGTCCTCACCGAATTTCCCCACCTGGTGGATCCTCGGACAGGCAAGAGTCTCATGGAGCGTACCGTCCTTATCGCCAACACCTCCAACATGCCGGTTTCCGCCCGGGAGGCCAGCGTCTACACCGGGGTGACTATCGCGGAGTACTTCAGGGACCAGGGCTACCATGTGGCGGTGATGGCCGACTCCACCTCCCGTTGGGCCGAGGCCCTGAGGGAACTCTCGGGGCGGATGGAGGAAATGCCCGCCGAGGAGGGCTTCCCCGCCTACCTCCCCACCCGGATCGCCGAATTCTACGAGCGGGCGGGCTATATGGATACGCTTTCGGGCTCCGAGGGCTCGATGTCGATAATAGGGGCGGTGAGCCCCCCTGGCGGCGATTTTTCCGAGCCGGTCACCCAGCATACCAAGCGATTCGTCCGCTGCTTTTGGGGCCTGGACCGCAACCTCGCCAACGCCCGGCACTATCCGGCCATATCCTGGCTGGACAGCTACAGCGAATATTTGGAGGACGTGAGCTCCTGGTGGACCGACCTGGCCGGGGAAGGCTGGGCCAGGGACCGCAAGGAAATCGTGGAGTTGCTCAGAAGGGAGACAAGGCTGCTCCAGGTCGTGAAGCTGGTGGGCCCCGACGCCCTGCCGGACAGCCAGCGTTTCGTCATCGAAGTCTGCGGCTTGTTCAAGAACGCCTTTCTCCAGCAAAACGCCTTCGATGAGGTGGACCGTTTCTCCTCGCCGCTGAAGCAATACAAAATGTTGTCCCTGATTCTCGCCTATTGGCGCCGGGGCGCCGGGGCTATCAAGCGGGGCGTTTCCCTGGGAGAGCTGAAGAAGATCGCGGTGCTTCAGGACATCGTCAGAATGAAATTCACGATAAAAGATGACGACGAAGAAGCCTTCGCGAAGTTGGCGGCGGCCCTGGACCGCGCCGTGGACAGATTGGAGTCGGCCTATGCCTGAGTTGAAACTTGGACCGGATACCGAGCGTCGGCTGGCGGCGGCCCGCGAATATAGGGGATTGGCCCGCATCGAGGGCCCCCTGATCTTCGTCAGGAAGACCCATCCCGTCGGGTACCGCGAGCTTGTGGAGTGCGTGGATTCCAGCGGCAGCCCGCGGCTGGGAATGGTGATGGACAGCTCGGACGATCTGGTGGTGGCCCAGATTTTCGAAGGCACCCAAAACCTGACCATGCCGGATACCACGGTGCGTTTTACCGGCAAGCCCCTGTCCTTGGGCGTGTCGACGGCCATGCTCGGCCGGGTATTCGATGGTCTGGGACGGCCTATCGACTCAGGCCCCCCTCCCAAGGCGGAACGGGAGGTCGATGTCAACGGCAGACCCATCAACCCCACGGCTCGGGAGTATCCCAGGGACTTCATCCAGACTGGGATTTCGGCGATCGACGGCATGAACACCCTCATACGGGGCCAGAAGCTGCCCATATTCTCGGGAAACGGCCTTCCGCACAACGAACTCGCCGCCCAGATCGCCCGCCAGGCCAAGATCCGGGGCGGCAAGACCGATTTCGCCGTGGTTTTCGCCGCCATGGGGGTCAAGCACGACGTTGCCAGGTTTTTCATCCGCTCCTTCGAGGAAACCGGGAGTTCGGACAATGTGGCCCTCTTTCTCTCCCTGGCCGACGATCCGTCCATAGAGAGGATCGTGACGCCCAGGGTCGCCCTCAGCTTGGCGGAGTTTTTGGCGTACGAGAAGGGAATGCATGTCCTGGTCATTCTCACCGACATGGCCAACTACTGCGAGTCCCTGCGGGAGATTTCGACCATTCGCGGGGAGATCCCCTCCCGAAAGGGATATCCGGGCTACCTGTACTCCGACCTCGCCGAAATCTACGAGCGCTCGGGCATGATCAAGGGCCTGCCGGGCTCGATAACCCAGCTGCCCATACTGACCATGCCGAACGACGACATCTCCCACCCCATTCCCGACCTGACAGGGTATATAACCGAAGGCCAGATAGTCTTCGAACGGGACTTAGGCGGCAGGGGAATATATCCCCCGGTCGCCGGCCTGCCCTCGCTCTCGAGGCTCATGAAGGACGGAATAGGAAAAGGCATGACCAGGGAGGATCATCCCCATCTGGCCAGCCAGCTTTTCGCCGCCTATAGTTACGTAAAGGACGTGCGGAACCTCGCCTCCGTCATCGGCGAGGAGGAACTCAGCCCCCTGGATAAAAAGTACATCGCTTTCGGCGAGTTCTTCGAAACCCGCTTCATCAACCAATCCCCGGACGAAGACAGATCCATGGAGCGGACCCTCGACCTGGGCTGGGAGGCTTTAAGGAGATTGCCAGCCGAGGAGCTCCACAGGGTGACGGACGAGGAGCTGGATACCTGGTACGGCGCGGAGGTCGGCGGATGAGGAACCTGGCGCCCACCAAGACCAATTTGCTCAAACTGAAAGAAGAATTGTCCTTCGCCGAATTGGGCAAGGATCTGCTCGACCAAAAGCGGGGTATTCTGGTCACCGAGCTCCTGGCGCTGGTGGATCAGGCGGTATCCTATGAGAAGAGCGTCAAGGAAGCCCTGGCCAAAGCTTTCGAAACCCTGGAGGACGCGGTGCTGGCCATCGGCAAGCTGCAGGTTCTCTCGCTCTCCGGCGCGGTGAACATGGACGCCTCGATTCAGCTCGGCCAGCGGAAGGTAATGGGGGTGTCCCTGCCGGTGGTGGAGACCACATTTACCGACAGGGCTCCGTATTTCAGCGCCCTGGGTGCCGATTTCCGGGTCGACCTGGCGGTGAAAGGCTTCAGGGAAGCCCTCGGCCTCATGGGCCGTTTCGCGGAGCTCAAGGTGTCGATCACCCGGCTGGCGACGGAAACCCACAAAACCATCCGCAAGGTCAACGCTCTCGAAAAGATCGCCATCCCCGAGCTGGAGGAGACGATTTCCCATATCGCCGGCAGACTGGAAGAGAGCGAACGGGATATATTCGTACTTATGAAAAGGGTGAAGGATCGACTGGCCGCGGCCGAAACGGAGGCGTAAGTTCGATGACTAAACCGGTTGAACGAATCATGGTGTACCTCGACGGGTCGGAGGGTTCCATTCTGGCGATGCGGCTGGCGGTGGTGCTTGCGGATTTCATGGGCGCCGAGCTTTATGCCCTTTCCATCGTTAACACCAGGGCGCTTTCGGATCTCGTCCAGTCCCATATCTTCCTCGAGGCGGAACGGGAGGAGTACCGAAAGGAGCTTTTTGACGACGGCGCCCGCTATCTCAACCATGCCGTGGAAATGGGCCGCAAAAAGAACATTTTCGTAAAAGGCGTCAACGTCAGCGGTTCGATCGCCATGGGAATAAAGGAGAAAGTGGACGAGTTGGGTATCGACCTTTTGGTCATGGGGCCTCCTCCCCGGATACGAAGCCGGAGGGACGCCCTGTTCGACGAGCTCGAATCCGCGATGCGGACCGTGGATTGCTCCGTTTTCATCGCTCGAAACGAAGAGCGCATTGAGAAACTGTACCGCGAATTGTAAAAACGAGGCGGTCGGATACCCCGGCCTTGAAGTAAGCCCCAATGGGCTCTTGCGGACCGGAGGACAAGGCCGGTCCGAAAGGTGGTGAATATGTCGCTCATCGAGCTGATCGACAAGAGAACGGTGAAGGTTCCCCTGGAGGCTAGGGACAAACAGGGCGTTTTAAGGGAATTGGTCAACCTGTTGGCTTCCGCCACGGATAAGGTGAGCGACCCTGAAGCCCTCTATCGGGCGGTGCTGGACCGGGAAGCGTTGGGAAGCACCGGCTTGTCCGAGGGAATAGCCGTCCCTCACGGCAAAACCAACGCTGTCAGGAACGTATGTCTCGCCATAGGCGTGGCGCCGGAGGGCATCGCATTCGACGCGACGGACGGCAAACCCTCCCGACTGTTCTTTCTCATCGCGGCATCGGCCGATAAAGCCGGGCCTCATATCGCCGCCCTGGCCGATATAGCGCGGCTCGCCCAGTCGGGCGCGCTGATCAAGGCATTGGTGCGCGCCCGGGATGCCTCCGAGCTGATCGCCATCCTGCAGGGGGATTAAATACCCCCGGGATGTTCAACCCCCGCCGCGTCCCGGGCGCTCTGCCGCGCGCGGGCTCTGGCGCCGCCGGCGGGGCCGAACGGCAGGCGCCGGAAGGGGGCGCCTGCCCCGACGGCTTTTACTCCGCCTTATACCACAAGGTGCGATTAATCCGTATCGAACACGTTTCCCCTTCCCGGGGTCCGTCCGCCCTTCTGGGCTTCTGTACCCGAAGCTCGGCGGCGCCGGCGGCGAGTTTGTAATCCACGATATCGCCCAGGTAGGTGCGCCTCGTCACCAGGGCATCGAAGGAATCGGGGGTGCCGGGCGGCACGAAGTCTATGTCCGAGGGCCTGCAGGCCAGGAGGGCTCTGGCGCCCAGGTCCGCCGGCGCCGCCCGGCTCGCCGCGGCCGCCACTCCTTTGATCCGCGCCTCGCCCGAGGCTATATCCACGGGAATAAAGTTCGAAAGTCCGATGAAGGAAAAGACGAACTTGTTCGCCGGTTTGTCGTAGATGTCCAAGGGCTTGCCTATCTGTTGCACCACCCCCCGGTCCATGACGAGCATGCGGTCCGAAAGCGCCATGGCTTCGGCCTGGTCGTGGGTGACGTAGATGATTGTGAAGCCGAATTTTTTCTGAAGATCCTTGATCTCGAAGCGCATCTCCTCCCGGAGTTTGGCGTCCAGGTTGGAAAGCGGCTCGTCCAGAAGCATGACCTTGGGATTGATGGCGATAGCTCTGGCCAGGGCTATGCGCTGCTGTTCGCCGCCCGAGAGCTTGGCCGGGTAGCTATCCTCCCGATGGGTGAGGCCGGTGCTCTGCAGGGCCATCTTTACCCGTTGTGCGATTTCGTCTTTGGGTCGCTTGCGGATCCGCAGGGGGAAGGCCACATTGTCCCGCACCGTCAGGTGAGGCCAGACGGCGAAGGCCTGGAAGACCATGCCGAAATCCCGCTGCTCTGGAGGCAGATAATACTTCTTGAAGCTCGACGAAAAGAGCTTGTCGTCCACCGAGAGCTCGCCCTCGTCCAGGTCCTCGAAACCAGCGATCATCCGCAGGGTGGTGGTCTTGCCGCAGCCCGAGGGGCCCAGGAAGGAAAAGCATTCGCCCTGTTCCACATCGAGATTGAGCTTGTTCACCGCGATGACCTCGCCGAATCGTTTTGTCACATCCTTCAGTTTTAGCTGCGCCATCGCCTTACTCCTCCACCTTCGCCCTGGGCTTGTCCAGCTGGGCGAGGAATTTTCGTATCACCGTTTCTCCCACGAAGATTATCACCAGGGCTATGGAAGCCAGGGCGGCGGCGCGGACTGTTTCCCCGTCTTCGTTGAGGGCGTAGATGGCCACACCTATGGTCCTGGTGGTCGGTCCGTAGAGGAGCACCGAGGTGGTGAGTTCCCGCAGGGCGGGCAGGAAAATGAGGAAGAAGGCACTGATCATGCCCGGTTTTATGAGAGGTATGACGATATCCTTCAGGCTCTGCCAATGGCTGGCTCCGCAGGCTCTTGATGCCTCCTCCAGCGAGTCGGAGACCTGGGACAGGGAGGCCGAGTTGGACTTGATGGAAAAAGCCATGTACCTGGCTATGTAGGCGACGAAGATGATCCAGGGCGTATTGTAGATGTTGATGCCGAAGCGGCCGCTCCAGGTGAGGATGACGCCCAGGGCTATGACCGTGCCCGGCAGGGAGAAGGGCAGGACCCCCAGAAACTGGAGGAGGAATTTTCCCTTCACCTTCATTTTGACTATGACATAGGAGATCATGGTGCCCGCCAGCATGGTTACGAAGGCCGCGCTCAAGGATAGGTAAATGGAGTTCCAGATGGCATCCTTGGTCATCTTCCACTGGAATATTTTTATATAGTTGTCCCAGGTCATGTTCTTCAGCTGGAAGGTCAGCCCGTATGTCTTGAGGCCACCTACCATGAAAATGGTCACGGTGGGCAGGACGACGGTGATGAGGATGTAGACGATGCTGATGATGAGCAGAGGCAGCTTGAGCCCCCGGAGCTTGAGCACCATGGGGCGCATGCTCTTGCCGGCTATGATCTGATACTGGCCTTTCTTGAGCAGGATATCCTGGAGCTTGAGGATGAGGGCCGCCGAGATGACCAGGATGGTGGAAAGAATAGTTCCAACCCGGATGGCGCCGAAGGAGCCTCCCGAAGCGTAGATCCTTTCGTAGATTTTGGTGGGTATGTTGTAAATACCCTTTTCGGTACCCAGGATCGAGGGCACGCCAAAGTGGGAGAGGGAATAGAGGGCCACCAGGAGGGCTCCTGAGAGAATCGAGGGCATCACAAGAGGAAGGGTTATCTTGCCGGTTATGGTGCCCAGGCCGGCGCCGGAGATGCGGGCCGATTCCTCCAGGGTGGGGTCCATACGTTCGAGGGCGCCGGCCACCTGGAGGAAGACAAAGGGAAAGAGATACATGGACTCGATGGCGATGATGCCGCCCAGGCTCATTATGTCGATGGGCGCCCGCTCCAGGCCGAACATGGCCATGAGGAGCTTGTTTATGTAGCCGGCCCGGGACGAGAGCAGCACCTTCCAGGCCAGGGCGCCGATGAATGAAGGCAGCATGAAGGGCACGAGGAAGAGGGCCTTCATGGCTTTTTTGAAAGGCAGATCGGTTCGGGCCACCAGCCAGGCGAAGAAGGTACCGATCGTCGTCGATACCAGGGTAGTGCCCGTGGCGATCAGCACGGAATTCCACAATGCCTGGTAAGTGTCCGGATCGGAAAGAATCTTCATCACGCCGGCGATATTGAATTTTCCGTTTTCAAAAAACGCCGTGAGAATGATGAGGATGACAGGCACCGCGACGACGATCACCAGGACCAAAATGGAAAAGACGAGGACCAGGTTGGCGGTTGTCAGTTTTTTCCCTGTGTTCATCGAGCGGCCTCCCCGTTTTCGTCAAACCATCGCAGACCCGAAAAACGGATGCCGCAGTCCTGGCCTTCCTCGACGAGGAGATCCCTGGCCAGGGCTTCCTCGGTCTGTACCTGGGCGCGGAGCTGCACGCCTTTCACATCCAGCAAAAAGTCCACAATCGGTCCGAGGAGTGAGAGCCGCAGCAGCTTGGCCGGCAGGCCCCCTTTGATAGCCGGATTCCTGTCCAGAAGAATATCCATGGGTCTGCAGCCTGCCCTTCCGGAAGTCCCTTCGAAGGTGGAGGGAGGCGAAAGGGGGAGGCGCAGGGCTTTGGCGCCGTCTGCGTCCCCCCGTATCCAGGCGGCGCCCTCCCTGATCTCGAAGGGTATGTAGTTGGGTATGCCCAGGAACTGGTGGACGAATTCGTCCACGGGGTGCTCGTATACCTCATCGGGTTTTCCCGTCTGCCTGATTTTCCCTTCCAAATCCATGATGGCCATTCTATCCGAGATGGCCAGGGCTACTTCCTGGTCGTGGGTGACGTAGAAAATGGTAGTCCCGGTCTTGCGCTGGAGTTCCTTGATCTCGAAACGCATTTCCTCCCGGAGGTTCGCGTCAAGGTTGGTGAGGGGTTCGTCCAGGAGCATGACCGCGGGATTGGTGACCAGGGCTCTGGCGAGGGCGACGCGCTGCTGCTGCCCGCCGGAAAGCTGGTAGGGATAGCGGTTGGCCAGACCCTTCAATCCCACCTGCTCGATGGCTTTGCGTACATCGGCAGAGATTTTTTCTTTGGTCGCCTTGGCTATTTCCAGGGGATAGGCGATGTTCTCATGAACAGTCTTGTGGGGCCAGACGGCGTAGTCCTGAAATACGACGCCGATGTGACGCTCCTCGGGGGGCAGGGCGTGCTTAGCGTCGGCGACGATCCGTTCTCCGATATTGACGGTTCCCTCGTCGGGCGTCTCGAAGCCCGCGATGAGCCTCAGGATCACGGTCTTCCCGCAACCCGAGGGACCGAGGAGGGTGAAGCACTCACCCGATTGTACGGTGAGATCGAGACCGTCGAGCACCTTGTGAGTACCGTAGGATTTCGACACTCCCGACAGGCGAAGGTCAGCCATGTTGGGTTCTCCTTAAGCATGTAGGGGATGAGACAGGGCGCAAAAACCCTGCCTGCGGCGTTCTTCGGCGGCAACAGAGGAAAGGGCTTCCGCGGGAGACCCTTGCAAGCCCCCCGCGTCCCGAAAACGATTTACTTCTTCTGCATTATCGCGGTGAACTTGTCGATGGTGGCCTGTTTTTCGGCCATGAGCTTGAGATAGTCGATTCCCATGGCGCGCTTGACGGCTTCCTCCGGGGTGACAAGGCCAACGCCCTGGGCGATGGGCACATCCCTGCGCACCGGCAGGGTGTAGTTGTTAGCGATGATGGTCTGTCCCTCCTTGGAAAGGAGGAAGTCCACGAATTTCTGGGCGGCCGGGAGATTGGGAGTGCCCTTGAAAATCGCCACGGGGCTGGGAACGACCAGCATTTCCTTGGGATAGGCGAAGCCCAGGGGGGCGCCGAGCTTGATCTTATCGATGGTGATGTAATCCACGCCGATGCAACCCACCAGATCGCCGGCGGCGGTGTCGTCCACCACCTGGCCCGAGCCCTGGCCCAGCTTGCCGCCGTTGGCCCTCAGTTTGGTAAAGTAATCCCAGCCGAGGTTTTCGGCCATCATGCCCACGGAGACCATGGCAGTGCCCGAAAGGGCGGGATTGGCTATGGCGAAGCTGTCCTTCCACGCCGGTCCGAAAAGATCAGACCATTGGGTGGGCGGGGTCTTGATCTTGTTGGTGTTATAGGTAACTCCCAGGGTGCCCAGGCGGGCGGGGGTGAACTCGTAATCCGGATCGTTCAGGGGGCTCACCACGTACTGGGCTTCCGGCGACTTGTACTTCTGAAGAACCCCTTCCTTTTTCAGGGCGTAGAAATCGGGGACCTCGCTGGTCCAAAGCACGTCCACCACAAGCTTGCCCGACTGCCGCTCTGCGGCTATCTTGGCCATTATTTTACCCGCGCCGGCGGAATAATAATCGAACTGTACGTTGGGGTGCTTTTTCACGAAGGCATCCCTGAGTTCGCCGATCAGAACTTCCTTCATGGATGTATAGACCATGAGTTTTTCCTTGCCCTGGGCGAATACCGGCAGAATACCCACGGTCAGGACGGCCATGAGAATGAGCAGCGCACGTTTCATCGATTCCTCCTTGAAGATGATGGGGAATTTTTTGTCGGTTTTAGCGAACGCGCAACGAGTACTTTGGTACTCTCAGGGCGGTTTTTGGGAAAAAACTAGGAGAAAAGGCGGGGGTCCAGGGAAAAATCGGGATTTTTCTCGGCATGAAGGCGAATCGACTCCAGATCCAACCCCGCGTCCCGGAGACGGACTATGGCCGATACCCTGTCCTGGGCCCCAATACGTCCATAGGCGGAATGCAGGTAGTTTTTCACCGTCTGCTCCCTGATTCCCAAGATCGAGGCGATCTCCTTGTTCCCCTTTCCCGTGAGAAGAAAGAGCAGCACCAGGGCTTCCTTGGGGCTTAACTCGGACCACCAGGAGGGAAGGCGGAATTCCTTTTCCACCCGACTTGGTTCTTTTCGCGCGCTACGGACATAGACCGTGACGATCCAGATGGAGAAACCCAGGATCGCGAGAAGCAGGAGCCTGACCAGGGCAGGAAACGGTTTCGCGGAGATGGGCAGAATGGAGAGGATGGTCCAGTCCTTGCCGGGAACGGGATTGTAGACGACCCAGAATGAGGAGTTCCTGTAACGTCCCGGGGTTGCCGGGGGCAGGCGGCCTTCCAGGCGGAAACTGAAATCCGGAATAGCCTCCGAGGCTGTCTTGAGGCTGAAAGAGGGGTCCACCGAGGCTAGGATTCTGCCATCCTTGTCCAAAAGGAGGTTGTAGTCGGTCTTCTTGGATACGGATATACCCTCGTCCTGGGAGAAGCCGCCTACGGTGCGGGAAAACCTGTCCGGATCGATGAGAAGCACAAGGACGCCGAGGCGGAAGCCGTCGGGTATGCGCTTGATGAGCCGGGCGCACAGGAGGGGGGAACCGTGATTTTTCGCTTCCGCCGGCCGAGGACTTTCTTGGGAAAGCACAGCCCAAACCGGTCTGCCTTCCGCCGCCGCGGCCGACTCCAGGATTGTTTCCCGAACCGGAATCCAGGTCCGCCGGGTGAGGGAATCGCTCATTGTCAGGGGAATGCGGCCGAGGGCGTTCAGATCGAAGAACACCGCATCCTCGATTTCGGGGACTGTCCCCGTCACCCCCTCGAGGTGATCCGAAAAGACCGCGTTCCATCTGCTGATATCGTAAAGTTCCTTGTCCGATGTGTAGGATGCCAGCGTTTCATTGAGGAGTGAATTGGAAAGAAACTGGTAGGAGACGGCTTCCAGGGCCGATGCGAGTTCTTCGGTCCTTCCTGCCTTGAGTTCGAGCAGTTCCGCGGCGTAATTGGCGGGATCGTCCAGCCGCAGGGTGATTCGGAGATCGAGAAGAAGCATGAGGCTGGCGAGGATCCCGGCGGCCAGGGCGAGATACGATCGCCATGGTAAGGGTTTTCGTACTCCTTCCACACTTCCCGTCTTGGGCATCGGCACAGTATAGACCGGAAAATAAAAAATTTTGGGATTTTTTTGCGGCAAACGCGGATTTTTCTTGAGCCAGGCTCCTTGTAATTGCGGAGGCTCCGGGAAATATCTCAAATATGGGCGATCAGGTGCTCGATGAGGATCTTTGTCCCTATACCTATCAAAACTATTCCTCCGACGATATCGGCCCAGTCGCCGAAAAGCCGTTTCAGGTTTTTCCCGAACTGGATTCCCAGAAGGCATACGACGAAGGTGGTGACGCCGATGATGACCGAGGGCCAGAGAATGGGAGAGCCGATCATGCATAACGAGAGACCGACGGCCAGGGCGTCGATGCTGGTGGCCAGGGCCAGGAGGAGCAGGCTATGGATCTTCATGATGCCATGGTCTTTGATCTCGTCGGGGTCGGGACAGTAGGCGGGAATTCTGACGCGGATACCTTCCCACAACATTTTACCGCCCACGAAGGCCAGAAGGCCAAAGGCGATCCAGTGATCGTACCCTTGGATGAGCTGCCTGAAGGTCGAGCCTAAAAGCCAGCCGGTCAGGGGCATGGCAAACTGAAAAAAGCCGAAGAAGGCGGCTGCCCGCAGGCTTACCGCCCTGGGTATGGAATCGGTACATATGGAAGCGGAGATGGAAACCGCCAGGGCGTCCATGGAGAGGGCTAGTCCCATGAGAAAGCTGGTCAGCAAAATGGAATCCACCCTGAGTCTCCTCTAGTACCTTCGTTGGAGCAGGGCTTCCGACGCGTTCATGAGCTCTTGCTTGGCCGGACAGGAGGGAAGCCGTTCGATCTCCACCCGGGCCCGGGCGGTAAACCGTTGGGCTATCGATCTTGCTTCGTCCAGGGCGCCGGTAGCCAGGACGATACGCAGTATTTCGGAAATTTTCCGATCGTCCATCGGCTTGCCCAGGAGCGGCCTGAGGGAGGATTCGTCCTTCTTGAGGGCGAGGATGAGGGGAAGGGTGCAGAGTCCTTCCTTTATATCGTTGCCGACGGGTTTTCTCAGCGTCTTGTCGTCGGATTCGTAATCCAGAATGTCGTCGATTATCTGGAAAGCCATGCCGATATCGTAACCGGTCCGTCGCAGCGCTTGGATCACTAAGGGGTCGGCCTTGGCTTCGCTGGCACCCACGTGGAGGGAGAGCGAAAAAAGCGCCGCCGTCTTGCCGGCGATCGTCCGCAGGTAGCTTCGCTTGGAGGTCGAAAATCCGAATTTTCCCAAGTCCTGTCCGATTTCGGCGGCGCAAATGCCACCGACGAAACGGGCCAGGACCCTGGCGCTCTTCAGGTCGGCGTAGTCGGCCACCAGGCGGAAGCTTCGCGAGAAAAGCCAGTCCCCGGCCAGGATGGCGTTGGTAGTGCCGAAATCGGTATGCAACGTGGAAGTGCCGCGGCGGATGGCCGCGTCGTCGATGATATCGTCGTGCACCAAACTGGCGGTGTGAATCAATTCCACCGCCGCGGCGATATGATGGATTTTATCTTCGCTGGAAGGGCCTTTGCCCTTGGGTCCGAACCCCGAGCCTATGATGACGAAGGCAGGTCTGAGCATCTTGCCGCCCGAGAACACCAGCCGTTTGGTAGCCTCGGCCAAGGGAAAGCCCGGATCGCTCAAGGTTTCCGCCAATAGACCTTCGACACGATCCAAACGCTTGCCGAGACGAGGTGAATTTTTCCAGATATCCGTCATCTTCTTTTAAAACCTTACTAAGGGCCGTGCCAAAAAAAGCCGGAGTTCCTCTTCGGCTCGCGAAAGGACCTCCGGCTCTCGCCCCTGGATTATCCCTCTTTACTTGCTGGGGGCGTCGGCATAGAAATGCCACCTGCGGGCGAACTTGGTGCCGTTCCACCACTTTTTGAAGAAGGGAACGACCCAGTGGTCCAGTCCGAAAGCCCGGCCGGCGCCGCCCATCATCACGATGGCCGCGAAGACGAACCAGAGCTGGTTCCAGGCGAACATGCCGGACATGGTGAATATGACGCACATGCCGATACTCGCCACCGCGGCCAGCCAGGTGAAGCAGCCGCCGAAGAGGGCCAGGCCTATGGCGATTTCCATGAATACGATCATGATCTGGAAGAGGCTGAAGGGCAGGTAGGCGAAGATTCCGTCCATGAACGTGGTCCTGAACCAGGTGACGATACCCGACTGGGGATCGAAAATTGGCTTTGCCAGATCCCAGACCGCTTTGTATACTTTTTCCGCACCCTGGGCGACCGTGTCGGCGGCTGCGTCCCAGGCGCCGCTGGCCGCGCTTGTGACGTCGGCGATGGTGGTGGCGGTCGTTCCCGCGGCCGCGTCCCAGGCGCCGCTGGCTGCGCTTGCAACGTCGGCGATAGTGGTGGTAGTCTCCACCGCGCCTTCCCAGGCACCGCTGGCGGCGCTGGCCGCGTCGGCTATGGCAACGCCCTTCTGGACCACGCCCGGCGAAAACATCCAGCCCGAGCTGGAACCTTTGGCGAAGTCGAGCCAGCCCTCTCCGATCTTGTTGATTCCCTCGAAAAGCCACATGAGGCCCAGCCACATGCGCAGCAAAAGCACCCAGTAGAATCGGAGGTTATGGGAGATAAAGCCCCCCACGAAGGTCCTTCTGTTCTTCATGTCCAGGAATTCGTGCTTGAAGTATTCCCAGACCTGGTTGATCCCGGCGATGTTGAAGAGATAGAACATGTTGATAAAGTGCTTGAAGAACATGGCCACGAAGCCCGAGCTCTTCATGCCGCCGGCGTTGGCGACGCCATAGCGCCCGCCGATGGAGACCATGAAACCGTGATAGTTGGGCTTGAAGACGTGGCGCTCGCCGCCCTCGATATCGGCGATGATGTTTTTGGCGGCGGCTTCGGCGGAGAAGTGGGCCGATTCGACCACCTGGGCCATGGGCTTGCCGTTCACCATGAGGCCGGCGTTGTCGCCCACCACATATACGTTCGGGTATTGGGTGGACCTCATGCCCTCGTCGCAGTCGATGCGGTTGCGCTTGCCCATGGGCAGGGCCAGGGAGCCGGCGAAGCTGGAGCCCTTGACACCGCAGGTCCAGATAAAGGTGTCGGTCTCGACGATCTCGCCGGACTTGAGCAGCACCTTGCCCGGTTCGGCTCCGACGATAGCCTGTCCGAGCATGACCTTGCAACCTTTTTTGGCCAGGTACTTCTCGGCCTTGGCGCGCAATGGTTCTTCCAAAATGGGAAGAATGGAGGGCAGGGCTTCGATGTTGGTGATCTGGACGTCCTTCGGATCCATGTAATACTTGCGGCACATGACATCGCGAAGCTCCAGCAGTTCGCCGACCATCTCGATGCCGGTGAAGCCGGCGCCGGCCACGACAAAGTTGAGCATGCGCTTGCGCGCCACAGGATCGAGTTCCTTGGAAGCGGCGTAGAAAATATGTTCCACATGGTTGCGGATTTTCATGGCGTCTTCGAAGGACCAGAGGGTGAAGCTGTTTTCCTTGATTCCGGGAATGCCGAAGAACTCGGGCTCCGCGCCTACGCCGATAACGCAGAAATCGAAGTCGTAATCGGCGATGGTGCCCGTGGCTTTTTTCGCCTCGAAATCGATAGCCTTGATAGTGTCCTGAACGACATTGATTCTCTTCGTGGCGAATATCTTGCGGAAACTAACCTGAACCGACTCAGGCTCCGTCCTCCATCCGGCCACCTCATGCAGTTCCGTCATAAGGGTGTGGAAGGGCTTGGAATCCACCAGGGTTATTTCTATGTTCGGGTTTTTCCTGAAATGCTTTTCCAGGATCTTGCCCGCCCAGACTCCGCCGTAACCGCCGCCGATTATGAGGATCTTTTTTGCTTCGCTCATAAGAGAAACTCCCGCTTGAAGATGTATATACGGTAAAATTACAGCGCAGTGTATCACGGCCGTATGGAAATTACTATATGCTTATATCGATATATCATGCACCCTGGCTGCTATTCACTTTCGCCTGGTTTTACGCTATTCTTATCCTTTGACTTTGTGTCGGAAAGAACCTAAGGCGCCCGATCGATGCGGGCTGTAACTTTATACTATTAGGAACGCTTATGGATTTTTCACGATTTTCCGTTGACGCGACCTTGCTGGAAGGCGCCGCGGTTTCGGACCCTTATCGCTCCGTTTTTTATGAACGATTGCTGACCGAACTCTTCGATAAAAAAGAAAATCTTTTCGTTAAAACCGACATCGAACGGGACAGGGCGTCGATAGTCGTATTCCCGCTTTTGCACTGGGCTTTCTCCAGGCAGGGCAAAGGGCAGGCGGCTTCCAGGGCGCTGTATCTCTGTGCCGAGGACGAAGCCGCGCGAAAGGCTTACCAGGCCGCCTCGGCGATGCTCGGCCCTGGGCAGGGCAATCCAAGACTTTGCCTTCTGCGTAAGACAATCCCCGGCCCTTCGGCGGAAGCTGCTGGGGATCAGGGGAGCCCGGGCGCGGAAGAAAAGATCGGTGCTGATGGCGATTTCGGCTCCGCGGATTGTGTCTTCGCAAGCCTCGAAGTTTTCTGGAATAGCCTTGATGACATCGCCCTCGCTCCCCGGGATTTCGGCTTTATCATTGCCGATCAAGCGGAGCTGCTCGCCGAAAAACCCGGCGAACTCTTACGCAGCGTCCAGGGCCGGCTTCTGCCTTCCTGGGAGCGACGCAGTTTGATCATCGCGAACAAACACACCCCCCGGGCTAAAAATTTCGCCTGGGATTTCGCCGACAACCCCAAGGAGATCAAGCTCGCCGAGGCCCTGGGCTTCGGAGGCAGCATCGCCTTCAAGAGCCTGGAAATCAAAGAAGCGGATAAAATCCGCTTCATACTGAATCTTCAGAAAGACGAAAGCGGAAGCCCGCTCTGCGTTTTTTGCAACCTCAAGTCCACCGCGGCCGAACTCGCCGCCAGGCTGGCGATGAACTCAATCCCCGCCGACTATATCGGCGGCAACTTAAACCCCGACCGGAAGCGGCAGATCGTGGAGAAGGCCCTGTCAGGGAAGAGTGGCTTTGTATTGATTCTCACCGACGAAGGGGCCAAGGGCGCCGAGAAACCAGGCTTCCTCCGCGTGGTGAACTACGATATGCCCCTGGAGCCCGAACTCTACTTCGACAGACTGGCCTTTCTCGACAGGGATAAGGAATCGGCCATGTTGTATAACTTGGTCTGCGAGCGCTATGTCTACGGCGTACCCGCAATAGAGCGGATGATTCAAAAACCCCTGGCGCCGCAACCTCTGGATCGAACCCTGGCCCTGCCCGAAGACGCGAGCGCAGGCAAGGAAATACCCATGCCGGAGCGCCGCTTCGGCCGGCGGGATCAGCGTCGCGGCCGCGACGACAGGACAGGCCGATCCGATCGAGACAACCGGACTGGCAGGCGGGATGATAGGCAGGGCGCTAAGGGGAGGCATGGACCGGACGAAGGATCGACTGATAGGCGGGGCGACAAAAGAAACGCCGAGCCCCGGGACCCCTACGCAATGTCCATGGAAGAACGGCTCGCCCTCTATAAAAAACGCTATGGCAAGGGTTTGGAATCGGAGGCCTCCGATCCCGATCCTAAAGCCCGGAGTTCGACCCTCCCCAATTCGGAGCCTTCCCGGGGAAAGCGGGAAGACAAGGCTCAAAATCCTGACGGAATCTTAGGAAAACTCCAGAATCTTTTCGGGACAGGGAAAGAATGACAACCCGCGGCCTGTTCCAGTCCCTGTATCCCTTTCTCGACACCCCGTATGATATAAGGCGGTCCTAGCATGAGAATACTGACCCATACCGTAAAACCGAGGCTCGAGGGAGAGCTGACCGCCCTTGATGCGATCGCGCGGAACCTCTGGCTCTCCTGGAATTTCGATGCCATCTCCCTTTTTATTCGCATCGATCCCGATGCCTGGGCGGAGAGCGGCCAGAACCCGGTTAAAATGCTGGGGATGATCAGCCAGGAGCGCTTCGATCAGCTGGCCCAGGACGATTCCTTTATCGCGGCCCTGCAGGACGTAAAGGCTGGGCTCGAGCGCTACAAAAAGGGCGAAGCCTGGTACAAGGGGCTAAAAGGGCCCAAGACCGCCTATTTTTCCATGGAGTTCGGCATCGATGTTTCCTTGCCCACGTATTCCGGAGGGTTGGGGATCCTTTCGGGCGACCACATGAAAACCTCCAGCGACCTGGGACTGCCCCTCGTGGGAGTCGGCCTTCTCTACCGGCAGGGTTATTTTAAGCAATATCTGAACGCCGACGGTTTCCAGCAGGAATCCTATCCGGAAAACGATTGGTACAACATGCCCGTCGAACAGTGCACGGACTCGGAAGGCAAACCCATTCATATCCTCGTGGAGATGGCGGGCAGAAAGGTGCGGGCGGCGATCTGGGAGGTGAAGGTGGGGCGGGCCAGCCTTTATCTGCTGGACAGCAACATCCCCGAGAACGCCGCCGAGGACAGGGCTATCACCGCCACCCTCTATGGCGGCGACAAGGATATGCGCATAAAGCAGGAGATCCTGCTTGGAATCGGAGGGATCCGGGCCCTGGAAGCCCTGGGAATCGATGTGGCGGCCACCCATATGAACGAAGGCCATTCGGCGTTTTTAGCCCTGGAGAGGATACGCCGCCTCATGGCGGAACAAGGGCTTAGCTTCAAGGAAGCGGCGCAGGCCTTTATTCCGACCAATGTATTCACCACCCACACGCCCGTACCGGCGGGTAACGAGCGTTTCGGAATCGACCTCATGGAAAAGTACTTCCGCGGCTGTCTGCAGGGCTTCGGTGTGGATTGGAACGAATTCATCGCCCTGGGAAGGGAGAATCCGGCGGATCACGGCGAAAGTTTCTGCATGACCGTTTTCGCCCTCAAGCTTTCGGCCTGGGCCAACGGCGTCTCGGCGCTCCATGGCGAGGTGAGCCGAAAAATGTGGAAAGGCCTCTGGCCCCAGCTGCCGGTACAGGAAGTGCCTATTGGGCACGTCACCAACGGCGTGCATCCCCGTACCTGGATAAGCCACGATATGGTCAATCTTTTGGACCGTTACCTGGGCCCCCGTTTTAAAAACGAACCCGGCGCCAAGGATATCTGGGACAGAATGGACAGAGTCTCGGACGAGGAACTCTGGCGTACCCACGAGCGCCGGAGGGAACGTCTGGTCGCCTTTTGCCGCCAAAGACTTACTTCGAGTATGGAACGCCTGGGTATTACCGACCCATCCCTCCTCTCCCTGGGCGATTCCCTTTCGCCTTCGATATTCACCCTCTCTTTTGCCAGGAGATTCGCCACCTACAAGCGGGGCAATCTTTTGCTGTCCGACCCCGACAGGCTGATTCGTTTGCTTTCCAACGCCCAGATGCCCATGCAGATAATCTATGCGGGTAAGGCCCACCCTCACGACATCCCCGGCAAGGAACTCATACGAGAACTCGTTCATTTTTCCCGTAGGGAAGAGGTGTTGGGCCGCATAGTCTTCGTGGAAGATTACGACATGGGCATCGCTCGCTACATGACTTCCGGCTCAGACGTATGGCTCAACACGCCCCGTCGCCCCCTGGAGGCTTCGGGCACCTCGGGCATGAAAGCGGGCATGAACGGCGTGCTCAACTGCTCAGTGCTCGACGGCTGGTGGGCCGAGGGTTATAGCTCCGATATCGGCTGGGCCATAGGCCAGGGCGAGGAATACAAGGACGAGGAACTCCAGGATAGGATCGAAAGCGAAGCCCTCTACGATCTGCTGGAACGGGAGATTCTACCCATGTTCTACCGTCGGGGCAGGGACAATCTGCCCAGGGAATGGATTGGCAAGATGCGCGCTTCCATAAAATCGGTGGGCAAGAATTTTTCTACCCATAGGATGCTGGAAGAGTATTACGCCGCCTATTATCAGCCCGCCATGGCGGCCGGACTGGCCCTGCGTAAGGAACACTACGCTTCCAGCCGCTCCCTGGCGGCCTATCTCGAAAAACTATACGCGGCCTGGCCTTCCGTATCGGTGGGCGACATGGGCGATGACGCTCCGCCGGTGGTTTCCAGAGATACAAAAATCAAAGTTTGGACAAAGGTGAACCTGGGAGGTTTGAGCCCCGAGGAAGTTCTTGTGGAATGCTATCGCGGACCGATCACCAGTAAGGGTGAGATCGAAAACCCCGAGCGTACTTTGATGAGCTGCGTTGGCCGCGAAGGTGATCATTGCCTTTTCGAGTGCCTTACCAATGGGCGGCTCACCGGACAGATAGGCTGGTCGGTGCGGGTGTTGCCCTCCCATCCGGCCCTGGCCGGCCGTTTCACGCCTGGGTTGGTACGATGGGCTTAGCGCGCGATCATCTCGAGGCGCCGTAACACCATCACGTCACTTTCACTAAGTCTTCATAATGAAAGTAGACGATAGGAATGTTATCTTCTCCGGTTTGAATCATCCGAAAGCGCGTAGCGTGGTCCGTTGAAAGCAAAACCGGCTTTATGCCCTTCGTTTTTCCAATATTGTCTGTGCGGTTTCGGCGAAACCTAGTCCTCCCTCCATCGAGGCTATGAAGGCGGGATGACGCTTCATGATGCTTTGATAGCGCATAACGTTGGCGACGCCGCAGGCCATGGGAAAGTGGGCGAACATGGGCTCGTCGTTGGGCGAATCCCCTACGAACAGTACCGATCCCCTGTCGCGCGCATCGTCGTAGCCAAAGCGCTCCGTCAAATATCGTCTCGCCATGTCGAGCTTGTCGTAGTCGCCCATCCATGCGTTGACATGGATGGAGCTCACCTTTGCCCGCAGCCCCTCTTCCTCGCATATGCGCTTTATTTTCATCGCGTCGGAAAGGTGAAGGACGGGCTCTTCCTCAGCGAAATCGATGGCAAGATCGTACAACCTCGCGAACTGGTCCCGGGCTACGCGGCAGCCGGACACTTCGCGCAATGCCCTTTCCCTGGCGAGGATCAACGGCGGGGCGTCGTTGCGCGTCGCATTGGGGTGGGTGATGCTCTTCATGCGACGGGTCCCGGGTTCCTCCCAGTAGACGAAGGCGCCGTTTTCCCCGACGACGCCGTCCACGGGCCACTGGCGGGCGATGAGATCGCACCAGCCCGCCGGCCTGCCCGTGATGGGCGCTACGACGAAGTCGGCGGCCTTGAGTTCCCATAGGGCGGCGTAACTTTCCGCTGGCAATTTCCCTTCCGTGGTAAGGGTGTCGTCGATATCCATCAACACGTATCGGATAGCCTTGGCTTCCTGGTGGGTCATTGTGGCGAGAGGGCGCATGGGGAAAAAGTATCATAGCCGCCCTTGAAATTCGAGGCCTCAGGCGCGGCATATTCCCTGAAACCCGCCGCCGGCACGACCGATTGGGCCGGTCGATTGGGCAGGCCGGCTAGGCCGGTCGAAGCCTGTGAAAAGCCGGGCTCTGTGTATATACTCAAGAAGCCTGCGGCCGGCGACAATATCCAAGATGTCGCAGCCACGACACGGAAGGCCGCGCGCACTACGGAGCGTTACATGACGAATCGGGCGGAAGTGTACGATGTGGCCATCATCGGCGCGGGGGTATGCGGGGCCAACATCGCTCGCAAGCTTTCCCAGTACGAGTTGAAGGTTGCCCTCCTGGAAAAGGAGATCGACGTTTCCCTGGGCACCAGCAAGGCCAATTCGGGCATAGTCCACGGCGGATTTCACGACAACAAAAAATATCTTAAGGCCAGGCTGGAATTAAAAGGCGCCCTCATGTTCGAGCGCCTCCACGAAGAACTGGACTTTCCCTTCGAACGCTGCGGCATCGTCGTGGTAGCCCTGCACGAGGACGAACTGCGCACTATCGAGCAGCTCTACCTCCAGGGCGTGGAAAACGGTGTCATCGGCATCGAGATGTGCTCCCGGGAACGGATGCTCGAACTTGAGCCCAAGCTCAGCCCCGACACGATGGGCGGTCTCTACGCGCCCTCCGGCGGAATCGTGGAGCCCTACCGCTTCGTGTTCTCCCTGGTGGAATCGGCCCGGAAAAACGGCGTGGACTTGATCACCGAGTTCGCCGCCGCCCTGGCCCGCCGAAAGGACGATGAATGGATACTCACCGCCCTGGATGGCCGGGAAATACGGACCCGATACGTCGTCAACTCAGCGGGCCTTTTCGCCGACACCCTGTCCAAGGCCTTCGGAGCCGAGGATTTCACGATCAAGCCGAGAAAGGGCGAGTACTATCTTCTGGACAAGATGACCAGGGCAAAGCCGAACAGGGTGGTATTCCCCGTTCCCACCGCGGTTTCCAAGGGCATGCTGATCATTCCCACCGTCGAGGGCACGGTTCTCATCGGGCCCACCGCCTCCGCCGTGGAGGACAAGGAGGATTTCTCCACTACCCGGCAGGAACTGGAGAAAATACTCCAGAGCGCGCGCATCATGATCCCTTCGATCTCCGAGACCGATGTCATCACCAGCTTCGCGGGTTTACGGCCCACCTGCGGCGAGGACTTTATCGTGGAGCTTTCCGCGAAAGTACCCCATCTGGTGCAGGTGGCGGCGATCCAGTCCCCGGGGCTCACCGCAAGTCCGGCCATCGGGGAATACGTCAAGGACCTTCTCAAAAAGGACGGGCTCAGGCTTGTGGAAAAGCCCGATTGGGATCCCTATGTGGATAAAGTGCGCCGGGCCAGGGATCTTTCCCCCTGGGAGCTGGATGAAATGGTCGCTAAGGACCCTGCCTACGGCGACATCGTCTGCCGCTGCGAGCGGGTGAGCGAGGCTGAGATAGTCCAAGCCATAAGGGCGGGGCACAGCACCTTGGACGGGATTAAATACGTGACCCGGGCACAAATGGGGCGGTGCCAGGGCGGCTTCTGCGCCTACAAGATCATAAAAATTCTCATGCGGGAGACCGGGATGAGCTACGAGGAAGTGACCAAGCGGGGCGGCGGCAGTTACGTCTTGCGGGGGGAACTATGAAACAACTTAAATTCGACGCCGTGGTCATCGGGGGAGGGGCGGCGGGCATGTCCGCCGCCGCGGAACTTCGCTCCCGGGGATATTCGGCGCTGGTGATCGAGCGGGAAGAAGAGCTGGGCGGCATATTGTTGCAGTGCATCCACAACGGTTTCGGCCTCATCGAATTCAACGAAGAACTTTCAGGCCCCGAATTCGCCCAGAGGATCGAGGAGCGGGCTGTCGCCCTGGGTATCGAAACCCTGTGCGGCACCACGGTGCTGGAGATACGCCGGGAGGGCGGATTCAACGTAGTTTACGGCGTATCTTCGAAGCATGGAGGGCTGCGCGTCGAAGCCAGGGCGGTAGTCCTTGCCATGGGCTGCCGGGAGCGGAACCGGGGCAACATCCGGATCCCCGGTTCCCGCCCCTCGGGGGTCTACACCGCAGGCCTCGCCCAACGTCTGGTCAACATAGATGGTTACCTGCCCGGGAAAGACGTGGTGATAATCGGATCGGGCGACATAGGGCTCATCATGGCCCGGCGCCTGTCTTGGTCGGGGTGCAAGGTCCACGGGGTGGTGGAAATACTCCCCTATCCATCGGGACTGACGCGGAACATCGTTCAGTGCCTCGAGGATTTTGGCATTCCCCTCTACCTTTCCCACCTCACCACCAACATCCGCGGCAAGGACCGGGTCGAGGCGGTGGAGATAACGCCGGTGGAAAATGGGGCCGTCCGCTTCGATAAAAGCTTCGAAATCCCCTGCGACACCGTCCTGCTCTCCGTAGGCCTGGTTTCGGAGAACGAGCTTTCGAGGGGCCTGGGGGTGGAGATAAATCCCGCCACCAACGGGCCCTGGGTGGATTCGCGCCTCATGACCAACGTTCCCGGGGTCTTCGCCTGTGGCAACGTGCTCCATGTCCACGACTTGGTCGACTACGTGGCGGAGGAGGCCCGCAGGGCCGGAGCCTGCGCTGCCCAATGGCTGGCCGGCGACTCGCCCAGCCGGGAACTCAGGTTGAAAACCGGCTCCAACGTGCGCTACCTCAATCCCGCCAAGGTCGATCCGGATAGGGAAAACAAGATTTACCTGCGCTCCATGGTGGTGAAGAACAGCGCGGTGCTCGAGGTGCGGATGGACGGAAAGGTGGTGAAGAGTCTCAAGAAAGCCCATGTCCAGCCCTCGGAAATGCTTTCCCTCACCTTGGGCCCTAAAGACTTCGCCGATCCGGGCCAAATGTCGGCCAACCAAGCCGTCCAAGTCGAAATCGCAATAGTCTAGGAGCCGCGCATGAGCGAGATAATATGCATTACCTGCCCTCTGGGTTGCCATTTATCCATAAAGCGAATTTCGGATGCCGACATTACCGTCACCGGAAACCGCTGCCCCCGGGGCGAAACCTACGCCCGGGAAGAACTCCTTTTCCCCAAGCGGGTGGTTACCACAACCTGCAGAGCGGTCCGTCCCCCCCTTGCTGCGGGCGTCGGGTATGGAGGGGAGAAGATCGGTAGCGGAGCGGCGCTTTCCCTTTACGCGCCCCGGCGCGTGCCTGTGCGGACCAGCGCGGCCTTCCCCAAGGAACGAATTCCCGAGTTGCTTGCTCTTGCCGCGTCGCTAAAGATCGGTCTTCCCGTGCGCCGTGGGGATGTGCTGGTTCGGGATATTCTGGGCACGGGCATCGACTTGATAGCCACCAGGACGATCGCGTCGATTTTGTAAGTCGCCCGACTTCAAAAGCATCTGGCTCAAAAGCATCTGGCGCTCCGGCGCAAACACGCTATAATCGAAAACCATGCGCACCGCAATGAACAATTTTAACCCGCGAAGCATATTCGTAACATTTCTCATAGCGGCAGCCCTTTTTTCTTCTCCCGCCTTCCTGCCCGCCCAGGAGATGTCGGATCCGCGGAGCGCCGCGGCATCCGCCGCCGACGCGCCCGTCCGCCCGCCTAAAATCGCTTTGGTGCTCTCGGGCGGTTCGGCTTTCGGCATAGCCCATGTGGGCGTGATTAAGATCCTCGAAGCCTCGGGCATTCCCATCGACATGGTCTTGGGAACCAGCATGGGTTCCATCGTCGGCGGACTCTACGCGGCCGGTTATTCTCCGGAGGAAATGGAGGAAATAGTCACGACCCAGGACTGGCAGACTGTTTTCATGGACAGGAAAAACTCCCCCCGGGACGGCTACGACCAGGAGAAGCGGAGGCGCTTTGCCCTGGCCCTTGGCTTCGACAAAGACGGAATAAGGCTGGGCGAGGGACTGCTCGAAGGACAGAACGTCCTTTCGCTGTTCACGGAACTCACGCTTCATCTCCTCGGGACCAGGAATTTCGATGATTTCCCGGTCCCCTATCGCTCGGTCGCGGCCGAAGTCCTGACCGGCGACAAAGTTGTCTTTTCCTCGGGTTCTCTCGCCGAGGCCATGCGCGCCTCCATGTCGATACCCGCGGTTTTCAAACCCTATACGGTGGAGGGCAAGCGCCTGATAGACGGTGGTATCGTCGACAATATGCCGGTGGATATCGCGCGCAAGATGGGAGCCGATATTGTCATCGCCGTGGAATCCCGCGGCGCTCTGCCGAAGAGCGAGGCCGTGTTGAAGTCGGCTTTCGCCATCGCGGGACAAACCGCCGGTCTTTTCATCGAGCAAAACATGAAGCCCTCGCGTTCCGGCGCGGATATACTCATCGTGCCGGATCTCTCAGGTTACACGACAGCCAGTTACGACGAAGCTGTGGGTATCGTGGAGCGCGGAACCTTGGGCGCGATCGCCCGGCTCATGGATATTGAAAAGCTTGCCGAGAAGATATCCCAGAGCCGCCCCCTGGTATCGCCCGAGTCCCAGGCCAACAGAAAAGCCCGCCGCGATCCGCCTCCGCTGAGCTCGTTCGTGGTCGAGGGGGGCAGCGAAAACGACAAGTTGTTCGTTCTCGGCCTTTTCGACCCCATGGCCGGGCAAAAGGCGGACCCTGTCCGTATCCGCGCTGCGATCGACGCCGCCTACTCTTCAGGGCGATTCGACCTCGTGAAGTTCGACATAAAGCCTGAAGCGGACGGTGGTTTTTCGGGCCTCGTGCGGCTCATCCCGGACACTTCGGCGGAAAACGCGATCCTCCTCGGCGTCGACTATCGGGGGCTTTATGGCTCTTCCGTCTCAAGCCGCATGAGTGTATCGCCGGGTATCATTTTCCGCGACCTCACCACGAAAGATTCCGCCTTGTTCGCCGAAGCGTCGCTGGTAAACTCGGCGCGGGCTTACGTCGAATTCTTCCAGCCTTTCGGCCCCTTCCATGTCCGACCCTGGGCGAAATACCTTCTCGAGTATGATTCGTACGATATCGACGACACGAGCTTCGAGGTCGATCTCGTTTACCGGACTATGGGGGCGGGAATCTGGACAGGGCTATCCGTCGGAAGGTATTTCGACCTGCTCGCCGGCTATGGTTTCGAAAGAGTAAAGCCGGGTTCCACCGTTTCGGAAAACTTGAGCGAGGCAAAGGTTTTGCTCGATTTCGATTCGCGGGACAGGCTCGTGTTTACCAGGCGCGGCGGCAGCGCCCTTCTCCTCGGCAGGTGGGCTAGCTCCGCGATCGGCTCGGAAATGGAAATGGCGCGCGCCGAGTTCGAGGGGAGCCTTCATTTCGATCTTGGCACGATCTTGAATATCGGCGTCAAAGCTTTCGCGGGCACCGATTTTTACGGCCTTGTCGACGGGGCGGAGACTGTGGACACGTCGTACTACTTCGGGCTCCGGAGGCCCGGTATGTTCTACGGCTACAAGGAACACTCGGAACGTGCCGAAGGCGATCATGCGGCGGCCTTGTCCTTGACCTTGCGGGCTCGTTTGGGAAGATTGATTAATCTCCTGGGGGGGGACTATTACGCTTTTTTCAATAGCAGCCTGGGAGCGGTGCGGGTCGCCGAAGGGACGGAGATCGACTTTTTTCCGCTTCGGATGTCGTACGCCCTTGGACTGGGCGCCAGAATAAGCGACAACCTGGGAATTCTCGGGGCGCTTTGTCTAAACTACGACCAGGGAGCTTCGAATCCCTTGGCTGGCGCTTTTACCGTCGAGTTCGGTTCCTTTTCTTCCCGTCTGGAGACAAGGCGTTAGAACGGCCCGGGGGATCGGGTGGAGGCCGAGCGCCTCCACCCGTCCGGTCATTCGCCTTCCCTGATGATCTCGATCTTGATGCCCTCGCTGGATTCGGTGGTCTCTTTGGGGGGGACCGTCACTTTGAGTATTCCGTTCTTGAATACCGCCTTGACCTTTTCCTGGTCGAACTTATCGGCGGGCACATAATATTTCTGCTTTTCGATGTCCTTGAGCTTGAGTCTGCGCTTGAAGTAGCGAATGCCTTCCTGGGGCTGCTCCAGCTCGATCCGGGCGGAAAACACCATGTAATCGCCCTGGAAGGAAAGGCTGATGTTTTTCTCCTCGAAACCCGCCACGGCGAATTCGAAGACAATGCTGCGTTCGGGGGTGAGGTAGACATTCATGGGGGGATAGGAAAAGTTGGGGTAGTAGTCGGCGTTTTCGTCTCCGCCGGTTTCGAACCAGGCGCCGCCCGAGGCCCCGCCTTGAGCTTCGGCGCCCCGGCGCCAGGCGCCCATGGGATCGGGCCCGCAGCCTTCGGGATTGACCCCGAATTCCTTCATTTTTTCCCCAAAATCTTTAGCGGCCTCGAATACATCATCCAGGATAGAGCCAATGTCCACATAGGTTCTGTTGCCTTTCATGGTTTCCTCCTTAAGGAAAACCGGAATGCCCTTGTTCGCGCATTCCCACTGCGATCCGCCGGCGGCGCTAAGCCCTTCGCGGCGGGGCCTCCCTTTTCGGGCAAATCGGCCTTTACGTAAATAAAATAATGCCGCCCCGGAATTAAAGCAAGGAAAAATCGAGGGAGCCGCGGATAGAGGGCGGGTTTCGAATAGGGGAGAGCGGACCGGGGAGGTCCGTGTTTGAAGGTATGAGGGCTGGCGAAAAAGTGGCCGCCCGCGCTTTGCGCGGGCGGCCACTTTCACCTTGCCTTAATTCTTCAGAACCCTGCCTGGATCGGATAAAACCGCGGGCGTCTACTTCGAGGGATACAGCAAGGGATAATCGTTGACCGTACCCTTGGCCGCCAAGTCCTGGGGCACGATAAACCAGTTGCCGATGGGCGCCACAGTCACCGATTCGGTCTGGGCTTCGAACCACTTCAGGAGGAAGAAGCGGAGGTCCTTGGTGGTCGCGCCGTTGACCAGCTTCATGGTGCGGATAGTCTCCTTGTCCAGGCCGGCTCCCTTTTCCAGATGGCCGCCGCCGCCGGAGCCCCTGTAGGAGTTGATGGCGACGGTGTAAGTCTCCGAGGGATTAAAGATCCTGCCGTCGGACATGGAGGTGATAGTCACCTTGTCGCCCACGGGTTTGGTGACGTCCACGAAATAGTTGATCCCCGCCGCCGAATCGTAATTGTAGTACCTGGTGACCGTCTGGGCGGTATTGTAGCGGGCGTCGAAAACAAGCTTGCCCTCCTTGTCCTTCTGGAAGGCGATGAGGTGATCGCCGTCGTTGGGCATGGTGGCGAACCAGTTGGCGTAGGAGAACTCCAGGAAGTCGTCCACCTGTTTGCCCGTGAGGCTCATGGTGTAGAGGAAATTCTCGTACACGTAAAGGTTGAACATGTCCCTTACATAAAGGGTGCCATCCTTGCTGGTGGGAATCTTCGCGTCCATGGACAAGGGGGCGGCGAAGGAGATGTCGGCGGGTTTCAGCCCTATGGCCGGGTCCTTGGAGATATCCAGCTGTATGCGATGGATAAGATCGACGAAGGCCGAATCGCCGAATATGGAATCGCGGCTGGAGATGACGGCGTCCATCTTGCCCACGGGCCTGTCCACCCAGGACTTGATTTCGTCGAAACCAGCCTGGAATTGGGCTTCGAATCCGGGATCGCTCTTGTACTGGCCTATGTCCACCAGGCCGCCCCGGACCCGTTTGTCCCAGGCCTTCTTGTCGGCATTCCAGTCCAGCGTGAGATTGACCACCGGCACTCTGCGGGCGGCGTTGAGGGCACCGTAGATGTAGACGGTCTTGCCGTCGGGATCCTTTACCTCCACCTTTTTCTTCGTCGCCGGATCCCAGCCCATGCCGTCCCATCCGGAGTGGTCGTGGCCGACAAAAATGAGATCGAAACCGGGCACCCGCTGGGCTACCAGCTGGGAGGCGTTTTCGTTGTACTTGGTATCGGCGGTGACGCCGCCGTAACTATAATCCACGCCGGCATGGAAAAGGCCCACCAGAACGTCGGGCTTTTCCTTTTCCACGATTATCGGCACCCACTTCTTGGCGCTCTCCACCATGTCTTCGAATTCCATGCCCGTCCAGAACTGGGGAGGCAGCCAATCGGGGATCTTGGGGGAGGTGAGTCCGAGCACCGCGATTTTGAGCCCCGCCTTTTCGATTATCGCGTAGGGAGTGAAATAGGGCTGCCCATCGGGCTTGACCGCGTTGGCGCAGAGCACCGGAGCCTTGATCTCCTTATAGAGCTTGTCGTAGACGGCATGTCCCGCCTCGATGTCGTGGTTTCCCACCGAGAGGGCATCGTACTGGAGGTAGTTCATGGCCTGGGACCATATGTGAGGTGCTTGGGTCTTCTCGAAATTGTAGTAATATACCGTCGGTTGACCTTGAAGTGAGTCGCCGTTGTCCAGGAGGACCAGGTTGGGGTTGGCTGCCCTTTCCTCGGCGATCAGGCTTGCGACCTGGGCGAGGGACGTGGCCAGAGGCTTCGCGTTCACGAAATCGTAAGGATAGATTGCCCCATGGATGTCCGAGGTTTCAATGAAGGTGAGCGTGACGCTTTTTCCTGCCGGAGCGCTCTGGGCGGACGCGGGGAAAATGCCCATCGCCATGACAAGCAACGCCAGCACTACAATGCGGAATCTCTTCATCGTAGTCTTCTCCTTGGCCGCGGTTGTTTGTTTTTGGGGTTTGCGGCCTGTCCCCGGTTAAGAGTATACGCTTGGTTGTGAAAGGGGTGTAGATGTCGATCGGGGGTATTGATAAAAATCATCGCTTCATTTTTGATGAACGAAGGAAAACAATCCAGCAACAATGTCCAGGAGTTTTCGATGAAAAGCCTGTTCCGCCTCAGCATTCTCGCCATCATCGTCATTAATCTGGCAGGAACGCTTTTCGGGCTGTCCTTCGAATATTTGCTTTTTATCGCGGGGATTGGAGCCCTGGTGGCTGGATTCCCGCTGATGGGCAAGGGCTTTCAGAAGGCGGCGATCATATTCCTGGTCCTCGGGGCGGGCATGCTTCTCTTCGGAGGCCATCCCTTCGAGCTTTGGGTCAGGGCCGCCACGTCCATGACCAACATAATCGCCATTGTCGCGGTGATGCAGACCTTCGCGGTTCCTATCAAGATAGGCGGTTATGGCGAGGCGATCAAATCATGGATGGACGGTAGGTTGAAGGGGAAGTCCTCTCTTTTCATTTTTCTGACCCTTACCACCCATCTGTTGACGAGCTTTCTCAACATGGGTTCGGTGCCCGTGACGGTGAGCCTCTTCGAGCCCACCTTGAAGGCCCGTGTTCCCGATTGGAAACGTTTTTTCGCCCGGGCGAGCACCCGGGGCTATGTGCTCTCCGTCCTGTGGTCGCCCGGAGCGGTGAACCTCTCCCTGGTCGTGCAGGCCACCGGTCTCTCCTGGTCCAAGGTCTTCATCCCCGGCTTTCTCCTGGCCTTTCTGGGCATGGGGGCCTCCTGGCTTACGGAACTCGTCGGTTCGCATGGAAAGAACGCGCTCCTCCCCCAGGCCGACAGCCACGAGGGCAGGGCGGAGGGCGGGAGAGTCGTCCATGTGCTGGGCATTGTGGCTTCATTCATACTGTTAATCGTCATCCTGGAGAGGCTGAATGTCGGCGTTTCCTCCGGTCGGACCGTCCTCGCGGGCCTTGCGCTTGCCTTGGTTTGGACCCTGAGCCAAGCCAGGCGGCCGGGCTTGGAAGCCGCATTGAAAACTCATTGGCGGGAAGGGCTTCTCAAGGTGGGGGATATCGCACCCTTCTTCGTGGCCATGGGAATTTTCTCCACCGGCCTGGAGGCCTCGGGATTCCTCGAGGCGGCGGCCCCCCTCATAAAGACGGCGGCGGACGCGTTGGGAGCGGCGTCGGTAATTCTGATCGCCGGAATCATCGCCGCCACCTCCCTCGTGGGGCTGCATCCCTTCATAACGATCGTGCTTTTCGGCAAAGTACTTTCCTATGTCAGCCTCTCGATTCCACCCATCACGATCGCGCTGGCGCTCTCCGTGGGTGGCGCCGCGGCCTACATGATCACCCCCTTCGCGGGGATGATCATGATCATGTCCAGGTTGATCGGCGTGAAAGCGACGGATATCGCCCTGGGTTGGAACTGGCGCTTCAGTCTCGCCTTTCTGGCGGGAGGCTTGGTCTACGCCTTCGCCTGGGGGGCGTTGTTTGGCTGATTGTTCCCCTATTCATCCTTGTCGAAGGGCTGACCTAATGCCGCCGGCGGGGTGGCGTTCAGGGCGCCGAGCACCCTGGCGATGTCCCTGCGCACCGACTCGGGCAGGTGGGACAGGCTGCGCTCCACCCATTCGGCGTTGCCGATGTTGACCAAAAGAAGGGTGAGTATCATGAGGGGGAAGGGCGCCACCTGGAGGACCTGGGAGGGGACGTTGGGCATGAGGGGTTGGAGCACCAGGCCCAGCCATTGCAGGAAAGAGAAGAAATAGGCTCCCATCGCCGCCCTGAAGGGGCGCCAACCGCCGAAAATGGTGATCGAAAGGATGATCCAGCCTATCCCGTCCAGACCCGAGATCGTGCCCTTCCAGCCCGCCTTTACCGACAACGAATAAATAGGGCCCGCCAGGCCCGCGATAGCGCCGCCTGAGACCGTGTAGAGATAGCGGAGGCGGTTCACGTCGGCTCCCCGCACGTAGGCCGCCCTAGGGTTTTCCCCCAGGCCTTTCAGCATGATGCCGGGCTTGGTGCGCTCCATGTAGAACCAGGAGAGGATGATGAGGAGAAAGCTGGAATAGGTGACTATGTCGTGGCGGAATAAGAGGGTCCCGAGGATGGGGATGGAACTTAAGGCCGGTATGGGCGCCAGATTGAGCCTGGGACCGGGCATTCCCATGATGGGATTGCCCAGGAAGTAGGCCAGGTCGCGGCAGAGCATGGCCAGCACGTAACCGACCGCCACCTGGGACTGCCTGAGGCTGATGCTCGCGAAGGCGACCACCAGCGCGACCGCCGCGCCTATGGCGGCTCCCGCCAGGAAGCCCAGGGCCAGGCTCCCCGTGGCCAGGGATGCGGCGAAACCTCCCATGGCCGAGAGCAGAATCATGCCGTTCATGGCCAGGTTCGATACGCCGGCCCGCTCGCTTATGGTTTCGCCGAGGACGCCGAAAAGTATGGGCGCCGAGGAACTCAAGACGCCGGAAAGGCCGAAGAGAAGTGCGTCGCCGGTCATGGATTGCCCCGCTTTCGGCCCAGAAACTTGAGGCGAAGTCCGTTGCCGATGAGGACGAAGAGCACGAGAAAGCCCTGGATGACCCCGGCCAGGGAAGAATCGAGTTTGAGCACGATAGGCAGCTGTATGGAGCCGACGCCGAGGGCGGCGAAAAAAAGCGCCACGGGGCCGGCGAACACCGGACTGAAATTCACCAGCATGGCGACCATCAGACCCGTGTAGCCGTAACCGCTGGATATCGATGGTATGAGTCGGTGGTAGACCGCGCTTACCTGGACCGCTCCCGCGAGACCCGCGAAGGCGCCGCAGAGGGCGAAGGAGAGGAGCATGTGTTGCCAGGTTGGAATTCCGAGCAGGTAGGCCGCCTTGGGATTTTTCCCGACCGCCTTGAGCCGCAGGCCGAAGTAACTGCCCCTTAAAAGAATGAAGGCCACGACCAGGGCGCAGGCCGCCAGGGCCAGGGGCGCCGGCGCCAGCCTCGATTGGGCCGAAATTGTGGGCATCCAGAGTTCGGGCGCGAAGGGAAGGGTCCCGGACATGGACGCGACGCCCGGCCTTTTCCATGGGCCGAATATGAGCCAGAGGTTGAGGGCCGTGGCAACGAAATTGAGTCCGAGGCCGCCGAAGATTTCGTTAACCCCTCCGAAGGTTTTTAGCGCCCCGGCCAGCAATGCCCAGAAAATGCCGCCCAGCATGCCTGCGGCCACGGCGATGGCGATGATCGCCCCCGGGCTCAGGGCCGAATCCTGCAGGCTGCGCATTGCCCAGGTGCAGAAGATGGCGCCCAGGGTTATTTGCCCCTCGATGCCGATGTTCCACAGTCCGCCGGTAAAGGTGAACAGGAGTCCTGCGGTGGCCAGGGCCAAGGGAACCCAGGAGACGAGGACGTTGGCCGCCACGTTGGGCGAACCGACCGCTCCCTGGAGTATGTTCCCGTAGGCCTGCAAGGGGTTGTTGCCGGTGGCGGCCACGATGGCCGTGGTGAGGGCGAGGCCCACCAGAACCGAACCCGAGCCGAAAATGATTCTTGTCCTCTTGTCGTCACGCATCGCCGTTTCCCTTGAAGGCGTCCCAGCCCATACCGCCTATGAGTTCGCCCAACTTTTGAACGTTGAGCGATTCTGCGGCAATGAGCGGCGTCACTTTCCCCGCGAAAAACACCAAAACCTTGTCGCTGTACCTGAGGATTTCGTCGAGATCGGAGGAAATGAAGAGGATGGCCGTGCCCGAGGCGCAGCGCTCCCTTAGTTTCCCCCAGATATAAATGGTGGATTCTATGTCCAGGCCCCTGGTGGGATGCTCCACGAGAAGGAGGGAAGCTTTTTCCGGCAGAAGGGAAAGCAGGGCGCGCTGTTGATTTCCTCCCGAAAGGGATTCCACGGGGCTGTCGGGACGGCCCTTGATGTTGAAGGCGGCGATGCGCGCCTTTGACAGGGCGGCGGCCGCTTTCTTATCGATAAACGCGCCTTTGGGCTTCACCGACAAGGTAAAATGCTCGGCCAGGCTCAAGCCGGAAATGAGGCCCTTTTCCAGCCTGGCCGCCGGGAGATAGGCCACTCCCTGTCTCATGTAGTCGTGGTAGGTTTTGCCGTTCATGGGTGTTTCGGTTTCGTCGAGACAGAACTGTCCGCCCGAGGGCTCCACCAGGCCGCCGCAGGCCCGCAGGAAAAGATCCTGTCCCGAACCTTCCATGCCCGCGATGCCAACGACCTCTCCCGCCCTGACTTCGAGGTTTACGTCTTTTATTCTGAGCCTGATCGAATCCAGCGCCCCTGTCTTGACGGTCAACACTTTCTTTCCCGGCGGGACGCCGGATTTGGCGGCCAACTTTACTTCCTTGCCGAACATCATGCGCACCAGGGCTGCCTTGTCGAAGGGCCGCTCCATCGAGCCCGCCAGGACTCCCTGACGGAGAACAGCCGCCCGGCCGCAGAGGGCCTCCACGTCCTTTAGCTTGTGGGAGACGAAAAATACTGTCATGCCTTGGTCGGCCAGGGTTCTCAAGGTCGCGAAAAGCTTTTCCTTCTGCGCCTGGCTTATGCCCGTGGTCGGTTCGTCCAGAATGAGTACCTTGGCTCCCAGCCAGAGCAGGCGCAGAATCTCCAATTGCTGCCGCTCCCCGACGGTCAGCGAAGCTACCCGAGCCTCGGCCGACAGGTTGAAGCCGAAGCGGGCCGAGAGGGAATTGAAGTCGGAAAGAGCCCTGCGTCGGTCGGGGATGAGGCCTCCGGGGCTGCCGAGGATAAAATCGTCGATGACGCGAAAAGGGGGGAAGTCCAGGGGATCCTGGTGGAGCATGCCGATGCCCAGCCTGATCGCGTCATCCGGAGAATGAATCCTTACGGTTTTGCCGTCGAAGCGCAGTTCGCCCGAGTCGGGCCTCAGAAAACCCGAAAAAATTTTCATGAGGGTGCTTTTCCCGGCTCCGTTCTCCCCGAGGATACCCTGGATGCAGCCCGGGGGAACGGTCAGGGAGATCGAGTCGTTGGCCTTGAGGGCGCCGAAACGTTTGGAAATATTTTGCAGTTCGATCGTCATTGAGCACCTTTTAGCTGGAATAAATACGATAGCCGGGAACACCCTTTAGGGGTTCCCGGCTATCGGGGGTCGCTTGGATGACGCCTTACTTCGAAACGCTCTGCCCCGTCATGCCCTCGAGAAGCTGCGGAAGGTACCAAATCTGCTGTTCGGTGGCCTTTTCGCCCTTCTTCAGGTAAACCGAGCCGTCCTGGAGGTTCAGCGCTCCGGTCCAGAGGTTGAGGCCCTTGGCGAGTTCGTCGATGAACTTATCGACACCCTCAGAGGCTTCCTTGGACAGGTTGCCTTTGACGAACCCCACGGCGGAGGTATCGGGATTGTTGATGTTCTTCCAATCCGGATCGTTCCACTCGAAGTGGGCTTTCCATGTGCCGTTCATGGCTTCTTTGACAGTCCTGGCGTAGGCGGGGCCCCAGTTGAAATAGGGTACGCCCAGGGAAACGCCCTTGCCCTCGTCCATGGCCTTTGAGTAATCGTAGGGAATGGCCCAGACCTTCTTGCCCTGGGCGGTGAACTTGGCGGCTTCGGCCACCGCTTCCGTGGTGTCTATACCTGAAACGACGACGTCGCAACCTGAGTTGAAGAACTCGTCGGCCACCTGGGTGGGATCGGCGGTGACGCCGGGGATATTGAACCAGAAGCCGATCCACGTGACCCTGAATTTGAGTTGGGCAGGGTCTTTCTTGAGGTAATTCACCCAGGCGTACTTGGCGCCTAGATAGACCGAGGCGGCCAGGCGCCTGGTTTCGTCATTGATGAGGGGCCCGAGGTAGCCGATCTGACCGGTCTTGGTGGTCAAGGCGGCGGCGACGCCGGCTATCATCTTGGTATATTCCATTTTGCCCATGATATTGATCATGTTGGCCAAGGGCTTGTAGGCCTTGCCTTCCTTCCATTGCTGGTCGCCGGTGGTCATGATCACGAAGATATCGGGATGCGCGGTGGCGAATTTCACCGCCTCGTCCATCATATCGTCGGAGGAGAAACAAATAAGCTTGGCGCCCTGGGCCACCAGGCTTTCGGCCAGCTGGGACACCGTGGTGCCCGGCCTGTCCGCCGAATTGGCCTTGTCGATGTAAACGAGCTTAGTGCCCGGTACCTTGGCCAGGACGTACTGCATGCCTTCGTAATTGGCCTGGCTCCAGCCGCGGTCGTTGTAAGGACCTACCATCACCAGTCCGATGGTGAGATTCGAACCTGCCGCCTTGGGGGCTTGCGCGAAGGCCGGCATGGCGAAAGCGGCGATGATAACCGCCAGAATGAGAATGCGGAAGCTTTTCATCTCTTTCTCCTTGACCGCGGGAATGTGTGCGAAGGTTGCGGTCGCGCCTTCGCGCACATTATACGATACCGGAGGTTTCCTATAAAGTGAAAAGCTGAAGTTTTCGTGAATGAATTGAGATTTTTGGGACGTTGGCGGTTTTTTCGAATTGGCTTAATTTATTTGATTTATGTACCGCTCCGGGCCCTGATTTCCTTGATGGTATCCTTGAGTCTCTTTTCGAGGAATCGTAATTCCCGTTCGCTCAAGCCCATACCGATGTGCAGCTGCTTGGTTCCGGTTTCTATCACCAGTTCCTTGGCCAGATTGTGGCTGTACTGGACCTTGGCCGGGGCTATTCGAAGGGTGCCGATTTCATCCAGGGGCCAGAGGACGTTCCGCTCAATGCCGAGGATCTCGCTGCGCACCAGGAGCCCTTCGGGACCGAGGACGAGTTTTTTCTTCGTCAGCATTGGGCCGAATATTGTCTTGGCCATGATGAAGCCCACGGCCCAAAAGGGCAGGCTGAAGGCGGGAAAGAAGAGCGGCGCCCGCATGCGAAAGACCATAAGGGTCCAGAAGCCCACAAATCCGATCCAGAAAACGACGAAGGGAATCCCCCTCAACCCTGCGGCGCCTAAACCTAAGCTGGGAAAGCTTATGGAAAGCCGGCCTTCCGATTCGTCCACGGCGAGCTTGCTTCCCATGGGTAGGCTTTTGGGATGGGGCGTATCCGTTTCCGGCTCCACTTCCCGATGTCTGGGTTCTGGTTCCGGGGATGGCGTGGCGGAATAGTTTTCTCCCCGGAGAATCGCCGCGGCCACCGCCGCCGACAACCCTCGGTCGGCCACGTCGGGAGAAAGCCAGGAATCCAGCACGATCTTCAGCCGGGGCGACAGCTCCACCAGCCCGCTCAGGTCGGTGCGCAGGCCCCGGCTGGGGAGTTCGGCGGGGTTGCGCCCGGTGAGCAGAAACACGGCGGTGGCCGCGGCTCCGTAGAGGTCCGAACGATGGTTGGCCTTCCCCGCCACCTGTTCCAAAGGAATATAGCCCGCCGTGCCCACCAGGGTGGCCCCCGGATAGAGGGCGCTGCGTACCGCGTCCTGGGCTCCCGAGAAATCCACTAAAGCCAGGGAGGAATCGGGTCTTAAAATAATATTGCGGGGATTCACGTCCCGATGGACCACCGGCGGCCGCAGGGAGCCCAGATAGGCGAGAATATCGGCGAGGCAGGCTAGGATCCGCTCCACCTCCGCCTCGTCGTACTTTTTCCCCGAGGCGACCAGGCGCTCGAGATTGTCGCCCCGGATGTACTCCATGGCCAGGACCAGTTTAATGGAAGAATCCAGTTCCGTCTCGAAAGATCCTTTGTAGGCAGGTATCCCGGGATGGGAAAGCACTTCCAGAGCCTTGGCTTCCCGTTTGAAAACATCCACCGCGTTCCAGGAGGAGGTTTCCTTCAGGTCCAGGATTTTCAGGACAACATCCCCCGCCGGCGCCTCGACAGTCCCTTTTCCCCTGCCCGCCTCCCTTGGGGCCCGGGCTGCTGATTTTTCGCCCTCCGACTCCTCGGCATGCCGGGCGAGCCAGGTAAAAGCGGTCACGCCCCTGCCGAGTTGCCGCTCAAGTATATAGGGGCCGATTTTTTCGCCGATATTCATCGAATACCCTTGCGCTCCAATTCCTGCCTCACTCCAACGCCTCTCCACCGCCGGGAAGCGCCTGAGCTTTTTGCAAGCCCTCCAGGGCGGCCCTTCGCTCCGATTTGAGCCCGAGCTCTTCGCAGGTGTCCGCTAGGTTGAACCAGGCTTCGGCCATCGCCGTATCTTCCTCGGTCGCCCGTGTAAAGCAATCTTTGGCATTGGAGAAGGCGCCCTTGCGGAAATTCACCACCCCCAGGTCGTTCCATGCCTTGGCCAAGCCCGGGTCGATATCCAGGGCGCCGCGATAGAAACCTGCGGCGCCCTCGAAGTCGTCTTCTTCGTAGCTGACCAAACCGAGGGCGTGAAGAAATTCCGGATCGCCAGGCACGATGGCGAGGGCCTGTTCAAGGTCGGATCGGGCTCCCGGCAGATCGCCCGAAAGGCGTCTGGCCTCGGCGCGGTTGAAGTAGAGCCCCGATAGCCCGGGTTTGGCCGCGATAGCTTTGTCGAATAGGGCGATCGCTTCCCCATATTTGCCCGCTCCGGTGAGACGTATACCCTTAGCGTTGAGCGAGAAGACCACCGAATCATCTTTTTCAGGAATTTGCATCTTCCCCCTCCCGGTTCCGCGTTGCCTGATCCCGTCGTCGGATATTTCGCGGATCCTTCTTTTATGATACTTAAAATCGGTCGAACTGTCATCCTGGGCATTTTGTCGGAGTCATGGGTCTTGCCTAATCCGAGAACCGAGTCTATAATGTCACTATATAAATATCGATATACATATATTCAAATATATGGTCCTTTATATCTTTGCGGAGGTTATCCCATGTCGGCTGCCAACATTGAGTTCTCGAAGGAATTGACCAGCTTTATCGAGGAATGGGGAAAGAAGCCCGGCGGGCTCATCATGATGCTGCACAAAATACAGGGCGAATTCGGTTACATTCCCCGAAGCGCGGCCGAAAAGCTTTCAAGAATGGTGAGCCTTCCCCTGGCCAAGATTTATGGGGTTATTACTTTCTACCACCTGTTCAAGACTTCCAAACCGGGCAAGCACCGCATGGCGATCTGCATGGGTACGGCCTGTTATCTCAAGGGCGGCAAGGATCTGGTCGAAGAGGCCAGGTCCATATTGGGTATCGCGGGCAACGAGGTGAGCGACGACGGGCTTTTCAGCATCGACGAGGTGCGCTGCCTGGGTTGCTGTGGCCTGGCTCCGGTTCTTCAGATCGGCAATGAGGTCTACGGCAAGGTAAATAAGGACCAGCTGCCGGATATTATCGCGAAATACCGCCAGCTTTAGCCGCTCCGCTTCGTCGTAAGGCTGCGCGAAACCGTCGGGATGCACTACGAAATAGTCGATTTTGTCATCGACATCGTCCAGAATTCCTGCGAGGCTGGCGCGAGCCTGGTCGAGCTTCGTATCGACGAAGATGACGAAGGCATCGGTTTCGAGGTGGGAGATAACGGCAAGGGCATGGATGCCCTCCAGCAGGCGCGGGCCCTTGATCCCTTTGTCACCGACGGGATCAAGCATCCGGGCAGGAAGGTGGGCCTTGGGCTTCCCTTCCTCCAGCAGGCGCTGGAGCAATCGGGTGGAAGGCTTAAGCTGGAGTCGGAAAAGGGCAGGGGAACGAGACTGTCCTTCCGGTTCGACACCCGGAATGTGGACTGTCCCCCTGTGGGGGATCTGGTCGGCATGATGGTGACGGTTCTTTGCATGCCCGGTCCCGGGGAAATGCTGATCGGCAGAACCCGGGGAGGGTATTCGTACTTGTTACGGAAAAGTGAGTTGGCCGAGGCGCTGGGAAACCTCGAAGAGGTTTCCAACCTCGTTCTGCTCAGGGAATATGTGCGATCCCAGGAAGAAGGAGTTTAGCTATGGCAAGGATGACCCTCGACGAGCTCAGGGCGTTTCGTGACGCGAAACGTCAGGATCTGGCGCGGCGGGACGTGGAAGGCAAGGATATCCAGATCGTCGTTGGAATGGGCACCTGCGGCATCGCCGCGGGGGCGAAGCTTACCTTCGACGCGCTGGTGGAGTCGATCCAGAAGCGGGGCCTGGAAAACAAAGTCCTGGTGCGGCAGACCGGTTGCATGGGCCTCTGCTACGTGGAGCCCACGGTCGAGGTGATAGCTCCGGGAATGCCCACGGTCATTTACGGAAAGATGACCAAGGACGCCGCCGACGAACTCGTGCAGAAACATCTTGTCGAGGGGAAACTGCTCGACAATCATATTTTCGACCGCCCGGCGGCCGACATCGTGAAGAAGTAGGACGGACAAAGCCATGGCGAAAAAAAACTTTATACTCGTCTGCGGCGGAACCGGCTGCGAATCCGCGAAAGGTGACGAAATCTACCGCAATCTCATCAAGGAAGCGGAGCTCCAGGGCGTCAAGGACGATGTCCAGATCGTAAAGACTGGCTGCTTCGGATTCTGCGAGCAGGGACCGATCGTCAAGGTCCTTCCCACCGATTCTTTCTATGTGCAGGTCAAGCCGGCGGATGCCAAAGAAATCATCGCCGAGCAGGTCATCAAGGGCCGGGAAGTACAAAGGCTTCTGTACAAGAAGGACAAGAAAGCCCAGGACAACGTCAAGGTCCAGGACATCGAATTCTACCAGAAACAGTTCAGGATCGTCCTGCGCAACTGCGGCGTGATCAACCCCGAGAATATCGAGGAATACATCGCCCGGGACGGCTACATGGCCTTGGAAAAGTGCCTTTTCGAGCTGAAGCCCCAACAGATCATCGACATCATGAAGGCTTCAGGCCTGCGCGGGCGCGGCGGCGCCGGCTTCCCCACAGGTCTCAAGTGGGAGACCGCGGCCAAGGTGAAAAGCGATGTGAAATACATCGTCTGCAATGCCGACGAGGGCGATCCCGGCGCCTATATGGACCGCTCCACCATAGAAGGCGATCCCCATTCCATTCTCGAAGCCATGATGATCGCCGGAAGGGCCGTGGGCTCCAACAAGGGCTATATCTACATCCGCGCCGAATATCCCCTGGCCATCGAGCGGCTCAAGGTAGCCATCGAGCAGGCCAAGGCCATGGGCCTCATGGGCGAGAATATCCTGGGCTCCGATTTCTCCTTCGATGTGGAGATAAGGCTGGGTGCCGGCGCCTTTGTCTGCGGCGAGGAAACGGCCCTGCTCAAATCCATAGAGGGCAACCGGGGCATGCCCATCCCCAAGCCCCCATTCCCGGCCATAAAGGGACTCTGGGGTAAGCCCACGATAATCAACAACGTGGAAACCCTGGCCAATATCCCGGTGATTATAACCAAGGGAGCCGAGTGGTTCGCCTCGATAGGAACCGAGAAGTCCAAGGGTACCAAAGTCTTCGCCCTCACCGGCAAGATCAACAACTCGGGCCTCATCGAAGTTCCCATGGGCACCACCCTGCGGGAGATCATTTTCGACATCGGGGGCGGCATCCGGGGCGGCAAGAAGTTCAAGGGCGTCCAGACGGGCGGCCCCTCGGGCGGCATCATCGTCGAAAAGGACCTGGATACCCCCATCTCCTACGAGAGCCTCGTGGCCCTGGGTTCGATGATGGGGTCCGGCGGCATGATCGTCATGGACGAGGACGACTGCGTGGTGGACGTATCCAAGTTCTACATGGAATTCTGCGTGGACGAGTCCTGCGGCAAGTGCGCTCCCTGCCGGATCGGCACAAACCAGATGCACGCGATCCTGGACAAGATATCCAAGGGCAAGGGCGAAGAAGCGGACCTGGACAGGCTGGAGCGCATCGGCAAGGCCATGACCAAGGCCTCCCTCTGCATGCTGGGAGGCTCCGCGGCCAATCCCACCATGGGAACCCTGCGCCACTTCAGGGACGAGTATCTGGAACACATCAGAGATCATAAGTGCCGGGCCGGCAAGTGCAAGGATCTGGTGGTCTACTCCATCGATCCGGAGAAATGCATCGGCTGCGGGCTTTGCGCGCGCAAGTGCCCCGTGCCCTGTATTACTGGAGAGAAAAAGCAGCCCCACGTTATCGACGCTTTGCGCTGCATAAAATGCGGCGAGTGCTTCAAGGCCTGCAAATTCGGCGCAGTGCTCGTGCGCTAAGGACCGGGAGAAACCACCATGATCAATTGCAAGGTAAACGGAATAGCGGTTCAGGTCGCCGAGGGAGCGACCGTACTCGAAGCGGCTAAAAAAGCCCACGTCAAGATACCGACCCTCTGCTACAACCCCGATCTCTCGCCCTGGGCGGCCTGCGGAATCTGTGTCGTCAAGGTCGAGGGCGGCAACAAGATGCTCAGGTCCTGCTGCACCCCGGTGATGGAGGGACAGAGTTTTATCACCAACGACGCCGAGCTTGTGGAAATCCGCAAGACCGTCATCGAACTCATACTCTCCACCCATCCGGACGACTGCCTGGCCTGTCCCCGCAATCAGGATTGCGAGCTCCAGACCCTGGCCCAGGAGTTCGGCATCAGGGAACAGAGCTTCCCCAAGCGGCTCAAGGATCTGCCCCTGGACGACACCACCGGCTCGATCATCCTCAATCCCGAAAAGTGCGTGCGCTGCGGCCGCTGCGTCACCGTCTGCCAGCAAATGCAGAACGTCTGGGCCATCGAGTTCCTTGGGCGCGGCGAATCCACCAGGATCGCTCCTGCGGCGGATGTAAAGCTGGGCGAAAGCCCCTGCATCAGATGCGGCCAATGCTCGGCTCACTGCCCGGTAGGCGCCATCTACGAGAACGATCAGACCAGGGAAGTATGGAACGCCCTGATGAAAACCGGCCCCGAGGCCAAAACCTGCGTGGTGCAGATTGCCCCGGCGGTACGCGTAGCCCTGGGCGAGGCTTTCGGCTTGCCCCCCGGCACCGACCTCACCAAGAAAATCTACACCGCCCTGCGGCGCATGGGCTTCGACGCGATCTTCGACACAAACTTCTCCGCCGACCTCACCATCATGGAAGAGGGTACGGAATTCCTGAAGCGCCTCACCGGCGCCTTCAAGACGGGCTTAAGTCTGGCCACCAAGAACAAGTCCCTGCCCCTTATCACCTCCTGCTGTCCCGCCTGGGTGGATTACATGGAGAAGTACTATCCCGATATGGTACCCAATTTCTCCACCGCCAAGAGCCCCCAGCAAATGATGGGCGCCATGATCAAAACCTATTGGGCGGGCAAGGCTTCCGTTGATCCGGCCAAGATCTTCTCCGTGTCGGTCATGCCCTGTACGGCCAAGAAGTTCGAAACCCACCGCGACCAGACCATGTACTCTTCGGGCTATCAGGATGTGGATGTTTCCATAACCACCAGGGAACTGGCCAGGATGATAAAACAGGCGGGCATCGATCTGGTGAACCTGCCCGAATCCGAGCCCGACAGCCCCTTGGGTCCCTATACCGGAGCCGGAGCCATCTTCGGCGCCACCGGCGGCGTCATGGAAGCGGCGCTCAGGACCGCCTATGCCCTGGTAACCGGCGAGGAGCTCAAGTTCGTGGAATTCACCGCCGTGCGGGGTTTGCAGGGCATAAAGGAAGCCAGCGTGCACATCGGCGGGCACGAGATCCGCGTCGCGGTCGCCCACCAGATGGGCAACATCCAGGAAGTGCTGGACCAGGTGCGGGCCGCCAGGGATGCCGGCAAGGACAGCCCCTGGCACTTTATCGAGGTCATGGCCTGCCGCGGCGGTTGCATAGGCGGCGGCGGTCAGCCCTACGGCGCCACCGACGAGATCCGCACCAAGCGTATCCGCGCCATCTACGACCACGACGAGGGCACGGAATATCGCTGCTCCCACCAGAACCCCTATATCAAAAAGGTATATGAGGAGTTCCTGGAAACCCCGGGCAGCCCCAAGGCCCACCAGCTGCTACACACCCACTATGAGGAGCGCCCGTTGTTCCTGAAATAGGCGAATGGTCCAATTTTTGCTGAATATGAGTAAGGGGCTGCCCATGCCGGGCAGCCCCTTGTCTCGTTATGCGGTACTATAAATCACCGTCGCCTGTGATACTATTCATGTGTCCAAGGGGGACAAATGAGCAAAAGATCCGGAGCGCAGATCGGTAAAAAGGCCTTTATTCAATCCTTGGTCATTCTGCTGCTGCTCATGATCGCGGCGGGACTGCTTACCCTTGTTCTGCCCGCGGGGAGCTACGCGCGGATCGCTGTCGACGGGCGCGAACAACTGGTTCCCGATTCCTTTTCCTTTACCGAGGCTCCCTCCTACCCCTGGTGGCGATGGTTTATCGCTCCCCTGGAAGTGCTGGGAGGACCGGACGGGCTTACGGTCATGGTCATTCTGGCTTTCATATTGGTGGTGGGCGCGGCTTTCGCGGTGATAGACAAGAGCGGGATTCTCGAGGCTGTCTTGGCCAGGATCGTACGTCGCTTCGAGGGAAGAAAATATCTCCTCCTGGTGGTGGTGTCGTTTTTCTTCATGGCCGTCGGCGCCTTTTTCGGCATTTTCGAGGAGGTCGTACCCCTGGTGCCCCTGATGATCGCCCTTTCCTATTCCCTGGGCTGGGATGCCATGACGGGCTTAGGTATGTCCATCCTCGCCACCAATATGGGGTTTTCGGCGGCGGTCATTAATCCTTTCACCGTCGGCGTGGCCCAGGGCATAGCCGAGCTCCCGGCCTTTTCGGGAGCCGGTTATCGTATCATCATTTTCTTGGCGAATTTCGCCCTCCTTTCCCTCTTCCTCACCCGCCACGCGAGAAAGGTGGAAAAAAATCCCCTCGCCGCCCCGGCCTACGCCCAAGAACAATCCACAAGGGCGGAATACGCTCATTTTACGGTGGATTCTTTTGCGCCGGAAAAACGAGGGACCAGCCTTGCCATCGGCTTTCTCGCGGCCTGCATCGCGCTGATTTTCGCCGTGCTGATCGCCGGACCCTTCGTGCCCACGCTTGGAGACTATGCCCTTCCCATCGTGGGCCTGCTCTTTCTTGTGGCGGGGATCGGAGCGGGACTCATCGCAGGCCTGGGCAGGAGAGCCTGGAAGGCTGCGGGCGAGGGCTTGCTGGGCATATTGCCCGCGGTTCCCCTTATCCTGATGGCCGCCAGCGTCAAGTTCATCATCGCCTCGGGAGGTATTCTGGACACCATTTTGCACGGAGCGGCCGGAGCCTTCAGCGGGGCGAACCCCTTCACCGGAGCCCTGCTGATCTTCGCCCTGACCCTGGGAATCGAGTTCTTCGTCTCTTCGGGCTCGGCCAAGGCCTTTCTCCTCATCCCCATCCTGGTACCTCTGGCCGAGCTGATCGGCATTACCCGGCAGACCGCTGTCCTGGCCTTTGTGTTCGGAGACGGTTTTTCCAACCTGGTCTACCCCACCAGCGCCGTCCTCCTCATCTGCCTCGGCTTTACTCCGGTGAGCTACGCCAAATGGCTTCGCTGGGTGCTCAGGCTCTGGGTATGGGTGATTCTCCTCTCCCTGGTTTTTTTGGGGATCGCGGTGCTGACCGGGTATGGGCCGTTCTGAGCCATCGTTTTGTTTTTCGTCTTTACCGATGAATTCTCCGAGCGCGGCGTTCGTGAACGCAATGTCAATACAGGATTGACTGATCCATGCCCGACGCGGCGAGGGCCCCGGTGGAGAAGGCGGCCTGGAGATTGTAGCCGCCCGTATCGCCGTCCATGTCCAGGACTTCGCCCGCGAAAAAAAGGCCGGGAACGAGGCGGGACTCCATGGTGCCGGGGTTGATCTGGGCGAGATCGACGCCGCCCGCGGTGACCATGGCCATGTCGAAGGAGCCCAGGCTCGATACTTGGAATTGCTGGGCGCAGGCCAAGCGGCAGAGGGCTTCGCGTCCGGCTCGCGCGAGGGTCGCGGCGGTGGTTTCCCGGGGGATATTCGCGAGTTCGCAAAAGAGTTCTGCCATGTTCTTCGTCAGGCCAAGTTCGGAAAGACAGAGACGGACAAGGCGGCGGGGCTTGGCTTGGAGCTCGGCGTCGAGACGGTTCCGGAACGCGTCGGGGTTTTCTGGGAGAAAAGCGAGTTCCAGGGTATCGTTCGGCTCGATATGGCGGGAGGAATCGAGGATGAGGGGGCCGGAGAGGCCCTCCTGGGTGATAAGAAGATCGCCGCGTTTGGTCAAAATACGCTTGCCGTCGCGCAGCACAGCCAGGCCGGCATCGCGGAAAGAAAGACCGGCCAGGGATTTGAGGGCGAAATCCCGAATGAAAACGGGAGCCAGGGCAGGACGCGGCGGGACGACGCGATGTCCCAGAGAGGCCGCGAGAGCATAGCCGTCGCCGGAGCTGCCGGTCCTTGGGTAGGAGGCGCCTCCCGTTGCGATGAGGACCCGGGCTGCGCGATAGGGGCTCTTTCGTCCTTCGACGTGGACGGAAAAACCGCCGGGGCCAAGGCTTACGGCGCTGACGCGACTCTTCGTCTCGATGTGTACGGCCGTTCTTCGCGCTTCGTCCTGGAGCGTTTTGAGAATAGATGAGGCGCGCCGGTCGATGGGGAAGACCTTGCCGTTCTCCCCGGTTTCGAATCCGATGCCCCGGGTCCCGAACCAGTCGAGGAGCGCCCGGTTGTCGAAGCCGTAGAGGGCTGGCTTGAGGAAGCGGGCGGCGGATCGGGCTTTTTCGCCGCCGCCATAGTGGGCAAGGAAGTCGGGTATGGGCCCCGAATGAGTGAGATTGCATTGCCCCGATCCGGAGATGAGGAGTTTGCGGGCCGGTTTTTCCTTGCGTTCGAGAACGAGTATACCGCTTTCGACGCCGGCGGTCGCCTGGATGCTTTGCCCCTCATCGGAGCGGAGGCTTTCAGCGGGGCTGGGGATGTGTGGAGGGCGCCTCGCTTGAGCGAGGCGGATGGCCGCGAAGAGACCGGCGGGACCTGCGCCTATGATAATGGCCTTGTAGTTCCGAAGGTTTGGCATCACTTCATCGACCGCGATTAGCCTTTGGCCGCTCGCCTGCTCAGGGTGATCGTTATGGTTTCGGCGCTTTCCGCGCCCTTGAGGTTGTCCGTCATCGCAGCCATTGTGTCGTAAAACAATCTTGAAACGAAGGGCGCCAGAGGCAGCTCTTTGCCGTCGCAGTAAATGCGTATCTCCTTTCCTTCCTCAGTCACGGTAAGCCTCCGTCGCGATGAGATGATCGATGAATTGCCCGATATCGTCGGGGGTGAAAAGTATTACACCACGCCCCCGGGCCAGTTCCAGCATAGAGGCGTTGCGCGCGATAAGAACATCGATCTCGGCGAGACTTCTCTTCAGCGCCGACTCCTCGGATTCGTCGCCAGCCATGAGAACGCGTTGCGCGCCTTCAATATCAAGACCTTCGCAGAAAACTATCGAAGCCGCAGGGCAGAGAGCGGCTATTGCACTTCTGTCCATTCTGGCCGGCGCGGCGCTGAGCGCGAGCATTTCCGATCCGCCCAGGTAAATTGAAGGTTCTGCGCCAGCCTTGAGGAATCTCGATGAATCCTTCGAATCCTGGGGGACTGAAGGAGCGTTGTGCGATTTTTTAAGTGCCGCCGCTGGCATGCCGCGTCGGCGGCACTCGATTATGGCAGCTTCGATGAAGGATGTTTTTCCGGTACCCGACCATCCGAGTATCGAGACTATCGCCGGTTTGTTTTTTTTCATTTTTTCTCCGCCGGTCCCTTTAGTTTATGCATCGGGAGCCCTCAAAACAATCTTCAATTCCGACTTCTGGACGAATCCGAAATTGTTCTCCTCTCCCCGCGGTTCGAGCGCAAAGGCTTCGATCATATCGCCGCGCCGCAGAGAGAAGAATCCCGCGGTTCCGGCGGCGCCTTTTTCTTTCTTGGCGGAGAGGGTCGCCAGGCCCGGTTTGGCGCAAAGAATGTAGCGGAGTCGTCCAGCCTTGTTGAGCATAGGCTCCGAGATCACACGACCTGAAAGGCGGCGCCCGGGAAGTCCGCCGGTGGAACCGGCCGGAATCGCTTTGGCCTCTGAGGTATGCACAGCCGCGCTTCCCTTTTTCAAGGCGAACCATGTGGCCTTGACCGAGTCCCTGTCCAGGCCGGCCGCGGCAGCGAGGGCAGCGATAGGTTCGTAGGGCTCCCAGGCCCAGGTGGAGTGGCAATTTCTGCCCTCGCCGGCCGCTAGTATGGGGCAGGGCTGGGAATCCGGACAGGGCGCGGCGCAGTAAAGGCTGTCCGAAAAATCCCGTAGCAGCCGATCCCGGAGGGCAAGGGCGGGTCGGCTTGTCACAAGCGCCGCCGGTTCCAGGATGAGAAGAACCCCGTCTTCGGAAAGTCGCTCCGCCGCCTGCCCGAAGAGCCGGGCCCTCTTGTCCAGGGCTTGGGTATCCTGTTTCCACAGCTCGTTAGCGCTGTGGCAGGCGATTATCAAGTCGAAGGGACCTTCGGGTAGATGTTCCTGGTTTTCCAGATCGGCGATGCCGGCTGAAAAGAGTGGCCCCGTTTTCCTTGAAGCCTTTCCCATGACCGTCGGCGTTCGCAGAAGTGTCAAAGCCTGATGCAATGCTTCCTGGCTTTGATCCAAAAGCAGGAGTTTTTCCGCCCCGAAAATCGCCGCCGCCGCTGCGGCGGGTCCCGGTCCCGCGCCCAGGTCGAGTATCGATCCGAGACGGGGCATGGCACCCCGCGCCCGCAGCTCGGCGAGGGCTAAGGAGGTTTGCAGGAACGAAACAGGCCAGTAGTAAAGCAGATAGGCGCTCAAAAACTCGGGCCTGGAAAAATAGGCCGCTCCCGCGAACTCCCTTGCGCCGGTAAGCCCGCGCTGAAGCCGTCTTAACGATTGGCCCGCTCCTCGGGCCGCTCTTGCCTGGCCGCCGGCGTCCAGGTTCAGAAAGGGGTTTTCCCCTTGAAGCCCGAACGCCAAATAAAGAAGATGAGGATAGAGCGAAGCGAGCAGGGATTGAAGATCGGTCTTTTTCGCCGCCTTATCCGCGGGCAATGCTTGTATCATATATTTACCTTTGTTTATACTGCACAAGATGTCGCTAACGCCACTAGCCATGATGAACGCAATCCGCGAAAGTCCCTGGGCCGTCGAACTCATATCCCAGAGTGGGATATCCATGCTTGAAAGCTCAGGTACCTGGGGGTTCTTAGGCAAGGAACTGCGGATGGTGAGCGCCGAAGAACCGGGCCATTCCAGGCTCGACGCTCAATTCCCCTTTTCCAGCCTCCATCCCGATGATTTGGCGAGGGCGAAGGACTCGATCAACAAACTCATCGCCGGAACCAAGAACGAGTACAACGATCAATTGCGGTTTATCCTGCCGGATGGGGCTACGGCCTGGCTCGCGCTGTCCTTTCAGCTTCTGAAAGGGGACAGCGATGGCGGATACAGCTTTTTGATTATCCGCGAGACTAATGTCACCGATTTGGTCGCCGCGAGAGATGAAATCAAGGAACGGCTTCTCGAGATCGAGTCGCTCAAATCTCTTTTGACGGCGATCAATAAAAGCCTGGATTTCAACGATACAATATCCACGATTATCGACCATCTTCACCATATAATACCCTTCGATAAAGCCAGCGTTCAGCTTCTCGAGGGAGGCTGCCTCAGGGTCATCGGGGGATATGGGTACACCGAGGAACAGCTCAAAGATCTCTGCTTTCCCATGGGCTCGCTCGACTCTCCCTCCGCCAGGGCTGTCGCATCCCGCCGCCCCATAGTCTGCAACGATGTGGAAAAGGATTTTGAAGGTTTTATAAAGGTCGATGAGGATATCGAGATTCGGTCCTGGCTGGGCATCTCCCTGGTGTTCGAGGATAAATCCATCGGCCTTCTCGCCTTGGACAGTATAAAAAAAGGTTTTTACACCCATCAGCATGTCCGCCTCGCCTCCAGCGTCGCCGAGCATCTTGCTCTGGCGATCATCAACGCCCGCAAGCATACGCTCATCAAGGCCGAAGCCAGGACCGACAAGCTGACCGGTCTGGCCAACCGATACGGCCTGGAAACCATAGGCCAGGAATTGTTCTCGAAGGCGGCTTCCGGAGACAAACCTCTCGGCTTGCTGATGCTCGATATCGATCATTTTAAAATCTTCAACGATAATTATGGCCACGGATACGGAGACCAGGTGCTTCGACGCATAGCGTCGGAAATACTGCGAAGCCTCCGCGGCGACGATTACCCGGTACGGTATGGCGGCGAGGAATTCTTGATTCTCTTGCCGGACACCTCCACCCGCGAAGCCTTGGTGGTAGCCGAGCGACTGCGGGAAGGCATAGCTCATCTTACCATGGGCGGCGGGCGGGAATTCCCGACGGTGAGCATAGGAATTTTTTCGGGTGTTCCCAGTTATACCGAACTTCTGCATGAGTTTATCAGAAGAGCGGACCTCGCCCTCTATGAGGCCAAGGGGGCGGGGCGGAACCGTTGTAGGGTCTGGACCCCCTCTCCCGAGTACTATAGCAAGTAAAAAAGTGGGGGCCTTCGGGCGTTCAAGCGCCGGCGGTCTTCTTCTTCACATCCTCGGCCTTTCTGGAAATCCTGTTCCACACCGAGGACATGCCCATGGCTTTTTTAGCCATGGAAAGGGTCTTTCTGGCCTCTTCCCGCATTTTCAATGTGCCATCGTAGACGACCTCATCGGCAAGGCCCGACTTGGATTCGTAATGGGCCCTCCGTTCCCGTAAAGGATCGAGGAAGGCGTTGATAGCCCTGGCAAGTTTTTCCTTCACTTCCACATCCCCGACCTTGCCCGCCCTATAACGGGCCTTCAGGTCTTCCACTTCGACCTTGTCGGGGTTGAAGGCATCGTGGTATTGAAAGACCGGATTACCCTCCACCGTGCCGGGAACATCCGCGGAGACACGTTTCGGATCGGTGTACATGGACATGACCCGCTTGGTTACCGTCTTTTCGTCGTCGGAGAGAAAGATCGCGTTATTCAGGCTCTTGGACATCTTTGCGTTGCCGTCGGTACCCACCAAGGATCCGAAGTCCGAAACCAGGGGATCGGGTACGGGGAAGGTCTCGCCATAGAGATAATTGAAGCGTCTGGCGATTTCCCGGGTCACCTCCACGTGGGCGACGTTATCCTTCCCCACCGGTACCAGATGAGCCCGGGGCAGGAGTATGTCCGCCGCCTGGAGCACGGGGTAGCCCAGGAGGCCGAAGGGCATTTCCTCTATATGGGCGCTCTGGGCCATTTCTTTTAGGCTGGGCACCCGGGAAAGCCGGGGTACGGTTATCAGATTTTCGAAGAAAAGGGAGAGTTCGGCCACTTCCGGTACCGCGGACTGCAGGTAGATCACCGATTTTGCCGGATCGATGCCGCAGGCAAGATAATCCAACGCGGCGGAGCGGATATTGTCCGCCAGCAGAGCGATATTGTCTTTTTCGGGTTTGGTCGTCAGGGTATGGAGGTCGGCTATGATGAAAAAACACTCATACTCGTTCTGAAGACGAACCCTGTTCGCCAGAGAGCCGACGTAATGCCCAAGATGAAGTTTGCCCGTAGGCCTGTCGCCGGTGAGAATTCTTTTGCGTTCCATGGCTGTTCTCCGATGGAAAACAGTCTACTCCGGAATAGCTGGGCGCTTCAACCACAGGGCGGCGGGACTTCGGGCGCGCGAGAGGCCGGGCTGCCCCGGCCTTCCATGGTCAAAATCCGGCTGGCCTGGAAATCCATTGGGTCATAACAGCGAAAGCAACTCCCCGTAACCTCTGGCTTCCATCTCCTGGCGGGGGACAAAGTCCAGGGACGCCGAGTTGATGCAATACCGAAGACCGGTCGGTTCCGGGCCGTCGTCGAAAAGATGCCCGAGATGGCCGCCGGATTTTTTCGATCGAACCTCGATTCTGAACATGCCATAGGACCTATCCTCCACCAGAACGACCGCTTCCTGATCGATGGGCTGCCAAAAGCTGGGCCAGCCCGTGCCGGAATCGAATTTTGTGGAGGAAGCGAAGAGGGGCGTGCCGTCTATCTTGTCCACATAGATACCTTCCCGATGGTTATCCCAGAGGGGATTGTCAAAGGGCGGCTCGGTGGCGGCGTTGACGAGCACCTCGTACTCCTCGGGGCTCAGCGTGGCCTTGAGTTCCTCGGTGGGCTCTATGTAACAGATTTCGGCGGCCTGCTTTTCCGTGTATATCACCAGTTTGTCTCCCGCGGGGGTAATGACCGCTGTTTGCGCCGCCGCCCAAAGGGGCAGGGCCAGGGCTAAAACACCTGCCGCGGCGATACCCAGGTTCCGCCGCGTTGTAATGCTTTTCCGGGGCTCCCGGGAAGCTCCCTTGTCAGGATGATTTAACATAGTAAAAACAATATAATACGAAAAATTAATAAAACCAAACCGAAGGGGAGTACGTTCATCCCCGCCCGAAGCCTGTCGCTCCGCTCTTCCCCCGCGCCTTCCTGTGCTATACTGATAAAACGCGTACGCTTAAAACACATACGCTGGTCTTTCGGCAGTCTTTGTGCAAGGAGGGCGGGCATGGATCTTCATCCGGGTATGACGGCGGAAAAGAGTATCCTGGTGGAAGCTGCCCACAGCGCGGCGCAGCTCGGATCGGGGAACGTGGAAGTCTACGCGACCCCTTCCATGGTGCTTCACATGGAAGAAACCGCCCTGGAGGCGGTGGATCCCCATGTGGGTCCCGGCAAGGCCACGGTGGGAGCATTTATCGGCGTAAAGCATCTGGCGCCCACTCCCCTGGGTATGAAGGTGCGGATTCGCGCCGAACTTGTGAAGGTCGAGGGCAGGACGCTCGGTTTTTTAGTCCAGGCGTGGGACGAGGTGGAAAAGATAGGCGAAGCGGAGCATACGCGGGTCGTGATAGACCTGGATCGCTTCCGGTCCAAGCTCGACGCGAAGAAAGCTTTAAGCGAGGGTAAGAGGGAGCAGGCATGATAAGTCTCGAGGAACTTTCGAAACTGGATGAGGCGGGAGCCATGGAGTTGCTTCTCGCCTATACCACGGACATCAAGCGCCACGACAAGGATATCGAAGCCTTGGAAAAGGATCGCCGGTTATGGAATTCCAGGGTCAAACTCGCGGAGGAAAGAAGTCTCGCGGAACTCGCCCAGGGCGCCAGGGCCCAATTGAGCCGAATCGAAGCTTCGCTCTCGGGGCTGGTCGCCGCCCGGGACGAACTCAAGCTGGACGTCTTTAGGATCAGGGAAGCCCTTCCCGCCATCAAGGCCAGGCGCAGAAGCATCGACCCCGATCTTCTCCAGGCTGAGCTTTCGATGCTCGTCGGCGAGGAGCAGGGGCTTCCCGCCGCGAAGCTGGAGGATGAGTTCAAGGCCTTGGAGGAAAAGGCCGAAGACCAGGACCCCCTGGAAAAACTAAAGCGAAAAATGGGTCTGGGCGATTCCTCCGATCCCAAGCCGGGGAAGGGTCGATCTTGATCCGTCCGGGGGTTTCGCGCCCCGCGGCTTGCCGCGTTTTTCTCCCCTGCGCATATGGTGGTACGAAATCCCCATCCGTTCCAATCCCTTCTGGAACCAGCATGCCTCGACAGCGCGCTGCGGGAGGGGTGATTTTTCGGCGCTTAGCGGAGTCGATATGAAGAAGACAGCTATCCTTCCCGGATTCCCTCGTCCCCTGGTCTTCGCCCACCGAGGGCTTTCTTCTCTTTATCCCGAAAACAGCATGGTTGCCTTCCGGGCCGCCAGGGATGCGGGCGTACCCGGCGTAGAGCTGGACATCCACCTTAGCAGGGACCGCCGCCTGGTGGTATTTCACGACGATACCACAGGGAGGATAGCTCGCGAGGCCGGCGCCTTCACTCGCCAGGGGAAAGATCCCGGCGAAGGAGCGATCCCAGGCGGCGGTCCCGCGCGCCGCGACCTTCCCATCGAAGCTTCGGACTACGATCTTCTTGCCGGTTTGGATATCGGGTCCTGGAAGGACCCTGCTTTCGCCTCCGAACGGATACCCCTGCTGGATTCCGTGCTCGAAGAACTGGGCGGGGATATGTACTTCGATATCGAGATCAAGAGCAGGAGTCTTAAAGATTCAGGTCTTGAGGTCCTGCTCGTCGATACGCTGCGGCGTCATGCCATGGAAGAACGCTGCATAGTCTCTTCCTTCAATCCGCTTAGCCTGCGGCGATTCAAGGCGCTCATGCCGGAAATTCCCAGGGCGATCATCTGGAGCCGCTCGGAGGAACTCTACTGGTATCTTCGGCGGGGCGAAGGCCGCTGGATCGCCGGGGTCGATCTGCTCAAGCCCGAGCAGAGCCTGGTCAAAGGTCCGAGAATGTTCCCGGGCCTCGGACGACCGATCCTTCCCTGGACCGTCGATGCGGCCGAGGATGAGGCGAGGCTGCTTGCCGCGGGGGTGGAGGGAATCGTATCCAATCGGCCGCAGGAGCTTCCCGGCTGGAGGAAAGCCCAGGAGACGCCCGGTAAAATCTAGAGCCCGATCTATATCCTTGTCTCGTGAACCTGCCGCGTCAAAGGCAGTCTGCGTCCTATGCCGAAGGCTCGCCTGGACAGCTTGATCACCGGGGCTGCCTGACGGCGCTTGTATTCGGCCCTGGCCACCATCGCCAGCACCTTGGAGGCGAGTCCCCTGTCGAAGCCCGCCGCCGCGATAGTGTCCAGGGAGGCATTGTCCTCGATGTAGAGCCTGAGCATTCCATCCAGTACGTCATAGGGGGGGAGGCTGTCCTGATCCTTCTGATCCTGGCGCAGTTCGGCGCTGGGAGCTTTTTCGATGACCGAAAGGGGAATGGGTTCCGCTCTTCCGTCGGCCCCTGCGAGGGCGTTCAAGTGCTTCGCTAGATCGTATACTTCGGTTTTGTACAAATCGCCGATCGGGGCCAGGGCCCCGCACATGTCGCCGTAGAGGGTGCAGTACCCCGCCGCCAGTTCGCTTTTGTTGCCGGTGGTGAGCAGCAGGGCGTTGAACTTGTTGGACCAGGCCATGAGAAGCGCTCCCCTTATGCGGGCCTGCAGGTTTTCCTCGGCCAGGTCGAAGGGCTGGCCGGCGAAAGGGCCGGCCAGAAGATCCAGATAAGCCTTGAAGGGCGTTTCGATGGGAAGGCGCTCCAGAGCCATACCCAGTCTCCGGCAGAGTTCCACCGAATCGTTGATCGATCCTTCGCTGGAAAAGCGGCTGGGCATGGCGATGCACTGGACGTTCTCCGGACCGAGGGCTTCTGCGGCCAGCGCGGCCACTATCGCCGAATCGATGCCCCCCGAAAGGCCTAGGCAAGCCTTGGTAAAGCCCGATTTGGCCATATATCCCTGTATGCCGACGATTATGGCTCTGTGGAGTTCTTCAATCGAGCTGTTTTTTTCGCCCATGCCCGGCGAGAAGGCCCTGCCGCCGGCCGCCGTATTTCCGTCTTCTGGCCCGAAGGGGATACCCTCGGCGCAGCCCTCGGTCCTCATCGCTTGGGAATCGAAGACCAGGAAGGATTCGCCCCAGCCGCAGAAGGCTAGGGGTTTTCCTTTAGGGGTAACCACGAAGGACCTTCCGTCGAAGACCAGGGAATCGTTGGAGCCCACGGCGTTGCAATACAGTACGGGGATTCCCCCCTCCCGGGCCCTGCTCCTGGCAAGGCGGAGCCTGGTTTCGAGCTTCCCTTTGACGAAGGGCGAGGCTGAGGGCACGATGAGAAGATCGGGGTTCAAGTCGAGCAGCTCTTTCACAGGATCCACGGTGTATTTGAACGAAGGGTTGGGAGGGGATTCCCACCAGAAATCCTCGCAGATGGCGAATCCGATTCTTCCCTTGGGATGTACAAAAACCTTCCTGGTCTTCGCGGGCTCGAAATAACGGGCTTCGTCAAAGACATCGTAGGTGGGCAGAAGGGTTTTCTCCTGGGTGAAGACTATCTTTCCTCCGACGATCACCGCCATGGCGTTGACCAGGGATCTGCCCGAGGCTTCGCGGTTCTTGTCGACGTAACCGACAGCCACGGCTAAGCCCTGGGGCAGTTCTTTTTGCAGGAAACGCAGGGCTTTGAGGGAGCCCTCCACGAAGGCTTCCTGGTCGAGAAGATCCATGGGCGGATATCCGCAGAGCGAAAGTTCGGGAAATACGATAAGGTCGCTTTTAGCCGAAGTCCCCGGTCCGGCGAGCGCGGCCTTCGTCATAGCCGCGATCCTGGCGGCGTTCCCCGCGAAATCCCCTATTACGGAATCCATCTGCGCTAGGCATACGATCATCCCGGCCCCCTTATTTTATTCTTTTTCGCAATTTTCTGGATGAGAACTTCCGGCTGGTCTTAAGGCTTTCCAAGGCTATTCGCTCACCCCTGCGGCGGAAAACGAGAAGCAGGGTCAGACCTCCGAGCGCCATGAGCAAGCTTAGTATTTGCCCCATGGAAAAATTGAACAGGGTGGTGAAGGAGTATGTCGGAGCATCGGGGTTGCCAAGCTTGATGATATAACCCAAACCGGAATCGGGCTCCCGTAAATACTCTATGAAAAACCGGGCCGTGCCGTAGCCGATGATGTACAAGCTCAGCGCCTGGCCTTCGAAACGCCTGCGCTTACGGACCACGAACCAGAGAAAGGCCCAGAGCAGGACCCCCTCGAAGAGCGCTTCGTAGAGCTGTGAGGGATGCCTTGGCAGGTTGACGATGTCGTTCATGGACGAGAGGCCTATTCCTACCCGGGCGGCGAATTCCTGCACCCAGGACTCCCGGGCCGAAAAACGCTCGGCGTAGGGAAACACGATCCCCCAGGGCAGCTCTGTGACCTTTCCCCAAAGCTCGCCGTTTATGAAGTTGCCCAGCCGGCCGAAGGTATACCCAAGGGGTACCGACAGCGCTATGAGATCGGCCCATTCCAGCCAGCGCTGCCGACGTACCTTGGCCCATACCAGGGTGGCTGCTACGAGGCCGACGAAACCGCCGTGAAACGACATGCCCTGATACCCGACGAATCTGCCGGTTTGGTCGAAGGGCCAGAGAATAAACCAGGGACGCCGCCAGTAATAATCGGTCGGTTCGTAGATAAGGGTGCCGGCCAGCCTTCCTCCCAGGAGAATGCCGATAATCGCCCATAGAAAGAAGTTGGCGGCCAGCTCCTCGGTCCAGGGCTTGTCCAGACGCCTGGACTCTCTTCGGAACAACAGCCAGGTCGTACCGAAAGCAAAAACGTACATGAGGCCATACCAGCGGAATGGCAGGCCGGGGATTATCTCCGGCTTAATCCAGGAGGGGAACTCGATCATCGCTGGCATCATGGCTCCTTAAATAGGGGGTATCTTGCCGCCGCGGCTTTTGGGGATGAGGACGAAGAGGCAGATCAGGTCTATCGCCAGGATTCCCAGCGCCGCGAGAAGCAACCGAAGCAATCCTTGCGCGTTCCGCGCAGCCAGTACAAGCGCCTGGAAATTGCCCGCCGCCGGTATGGCCACAAAGGCGAGCAATGCTATGGAAGAGATAGCCAGAAAGGCAACCAGAGGTTTGAAGGCGAGGTAGCGATTTTCGTCCTGCCAAAGGAAAAAAAGACAGAGCGCAGGGACTGTCTGGGGCAGAAGCAAATATCGCAAGAACGGGATCGAAAGCTGCGCCCCGTCGCTTACCTGGAGTCCGAATGCCAGGCCGGCTAGAAAGAAGGGCTTCGCGAGGGCTGCTATTCCGGCGACCAGGTACCTTGCCTTTCTCATATGGAGTTCAGTCTAGTGAGGCCTGAGCGTTCGGGTCAATAGATGCCGGCTTAAGGCTATCGGGTTGGGGGCTTTTCGAGGGCGGCTATGTTCACTCGATGATTCTTTTGCATTATACTCTAGCCAGGCGCAGTCGCCTGTGGCGGCAAGTCATTTCTAGTTTATGACAAGGATGTCTATGCAATGAGTCTGTTTCGAAATTCCCGGCGTTCCTTCGCCATGCTATGGAGTTTTGCGGGCCTCGTCGCCGTCGCCGTTTGTTTTTTGGCGGTCTCCGTGCCCGAGGTCGGGGCCCAATCCGCGTCGACCAACTCCGACGATGGTCGTCGCTATTCCCAGCTTCTTCAGAATATTTACCAATTCATTCTCCAGAACTATGTGGACGAGGTAGACCCGGCCCTTCTCTACGAAGGGGCCATGAAGGGTATGTTCGGTGTTCTCGGCGATCCGCATTCGGTATTCCTCGACGAACCCATGCTTTCGGATTTGATGCGGGAAACGGATGGAACCTACGCGGGGGTTGGGCTTTACATATCCAAGCCCGCCCAGGAGCAGGGCGCCGGGGAGGGCGAACCGACCTACGTTGAAGTTGTGTCCCCCATAGAGGATACTCCCGCCTGGCAGGCCGGCGTTCTTCCAGGAGACCTCATTATCAAGATCGATGGGCTAAGCACGGCGGAACTCAGCGTGGACGAGGCTTCTGCCCGTATTCGGGGGCCCGAGGGCACGAAGGTGGTTTTAAGCCTTAGACGGGGGCGCAGCTATGAATTCGACCTGGAGTTGGCCAGGGCCAGGATTGAAATCCCCGCGATTAAAATGGGAATCATCGAAAGGGAAGGGACGCGGATAGCCTATCTGCGCATCATCGAATGGATGCCCCAGACCGTCGATCGGGTAAAAGAGGCTCTCGGGGAGATCCGGAGGGCCGGAGCTGGATACCTCATCGTGGATGTCCGATCCAACCCCGGCGGACTTTTGAGTTCCGTGGTGGATGTGAGCGACCTTTTCATGGACGCGGGCGTTATTGTTTCCACCAAGGGTAGAAATCCCCAGGAAAATTTCGAGTATAAGGCCGATAAGGCCCTGGATCTGCCCCAGGATGTGCCGATGATCGTCTTGGTGAATCAGGGCTCGGCTTCGGCCTCGGAGATCTTCGCCGGAGCCATGAAGGACACCCGGCGGGCACTGCTGCTGGGAGAGAAAACCTACGGAAAAGGCTCGGTTCAGCAAGTCTTTCCCCTTTCAACCACAGGCTTCAAACTCACTATGGCCCGCTATTACACCCCCTCGGGCGTGAATATCGATAAATCCGGCATAGAGCCCGACATCAGCGTTCCCGATATAAAATTTACCGACGCTCAGCTGGAAAGCCTGGAAAAGCTGTATGAATCCGCTCTCGTGCGAAAGTTCGCCGAGGCTAATCCCGGGGCCTCGGTCCAGGAGCGCAAGGCCAGAACGGACGAGATACTCAAAATGGGCTTCGATCTACCCTTCGAATTCGTGGACCGTCTGCTAAGGGATGAGCTGGACCGCACCAAAACCGCGCCGATCTACGATCTGGAATTCGATGCCCAGCTCAACAAGGCTATCGAAACCATTCTCGGCGGCGATTTCAACGAGCTATTGCGCAACAGCAGGACCTTAAGCCAGATACTGACCGCAAAGTAGAATTTCGATGAAGCGGCTGTTGCTCCCCGGAGACCTCGCGGGCGTTCGACGTCATCTTTTGGACCGTGAAAACTCTTTCCATATCCTCAGGGTTCTGCGGCTCGCCCGGGGGAGTACGATCGAAGCGATGGACGACGCGGGCAACCGTTTTTCCGCGACCCTGGCGGGAGTGAAAGCGGGCAGGGCCTTGTTCGATCTTGCCGCGAAAATCCCCGGCCCGGCGGATTCGGGCCCTGTGGAGCCCGTCGCGGGGAGATCCCTGGCAGGGGAGCGGGCCGAACTCCCCCGGGACAGGCCGCCCCGAATCGCCTTGGTGCAAGGTCTGCCCAAGGGGCAGAAAATGGATCTCATTATCCGTCAAGCGGTCGAGGCCGGGGTCGAACTTATACTTCCTTTACAGACCAGGTACTCTGTCGTGCGGGAGCTTGGAAAGGAAGAAACCGCCGGGGGAGGATCCCGGCGGGACCGGATTCTCAAGGAGGCGCTCCAGCAGTCCGGTTCGTTGGTACGATCAAGGCTAGGGCCCACTTCCTCGGTTGAAAATCTCGGAGCCCGGCTTATCGACGAGGGCTTCGCGCCGGAAACCAGCCTTTACCTCATGTTCCACGAACTGGATATCGCCAAGCTCAGTCTCCACGAGTACTGCGCGGGGGGCCCTGCCTCGGTGGTGATCCTCGTAGGTCCTGAAGGAGGATTTTCCCCGGAGGAAACCCGGAGTTTTTTGGACCTGGGCTTTAAAGCGACGCATATCCCCGGCTCGATACTTCGCACCGAGACGGCTGCTCTCTTCGCCCTCGCCGCCGTGAAAACGATACTTATGGAAAAAAACGTATGGATACTATCGAAATAAGGGGTGTCGAGATCGGGGGGCTGCGACTCGACATGCCTTCGGAGCAGCAGCTTTCGGCCCTCGCGCAGGCCTGGGACGACGATGCCAATCATCAACTTTGTTTTCTGGATACCGGCGCTTTCCTTTTGGCCCGGTGCCCTGGCGAGTACTCCTCGATGATACGAAGCGCCGATCTCGTGCTGAGCAAGTCCGGCGGCCTGTCGGCCCGGGTGGCCAAGGAAGCCTCGGGAATCCTGGCCTCGGGCAAAAGTCTTCCTGTCCGCAAGGTAACTATCGGCATCCGCCGCAGGGAATATCTAGGCTATTTCGGGCCGCCCGAAGAAAGCAAGGAAGTGACTATACGGTACAAACCGGTATCGGTGCTCTCGATCATCCTTTCGGCATTGGAAGAACGTCGGGGGTCGGTGTTTTTGATCGGCGGCACCGAGACCTGCCTTGCCAAGGCCGAGGGTAACCTTCGGGCGACCTTCCCCGCTTTGCGCATAGTTGGCCGCAGCGGGGGGAGTTTCGTAGGCAAGGAATCCCTGGTGCTTCAAGCCTTGCAAAAGGCTTCCCCCGACCTCGTCCTGATAGGATCCATGGTGAAGGACGGGGAGCTCTGGATACCCCGCACGATGCGCTCGACAAGGTCGGGGATCTTCCTCTACGAATCATCGATAATCGAAACTTTGGCGGGGCCCGGCGGTAAATAGACAATTGTCTACTGGCTTTCAAAGGCGCCTGGCTTCACTTTCCCCCGTGGTCGGCGGGATAATGGGTCCATGCAGTCCATCGCGTATTGGGATATGGACAGGCTGCGCATTCTGAAGGTCCTTGCCGAACTAGAGGCAGCCTTTGATATCCGAATGGCCGCCACCCTCGATGAACTACGCCGGTATGCTTCCGATAAGGCGGTGTGCGCCGTCCTTATCGGTCTTCCTCTGGGCGCGAGCGAAGGAATAGCCGGCTTTTTCTCGCGCCTTGAAGGCAGAGGAAACTGCCCTGTTTTTATTTTGGGCGATGCCCGGATCGGTCAGGACAGCGCTGCCGCGGCCGCCGGTGCGGTTTCGGGCTATCTTATCGGCCCGGCGGATATAGGGTCGCTGCGCCGCAGGCTGGCGGCCGCGGCGGCTGAACGCGCCCGCGCCGGGCATGACGGACCGCTTTTCATCGGCCGCAGCCAAGGAATGCGTCAGGTGGAAAACCTGGTTCGCCGCTATGCCGGGTCCCAGCTTCCGGTTTTGATACTGGGAGAGACGGGAACGGGTAAAGAACTGGTCGCCAGGGCGATCCACAGGCTATCACCCAGAGGGCCGAAAGCCATCGTGGCGCTCAACTGCGCCGCCATACCCGAAAACCTGGTGGAGAGCGAACTCTTCGGCGCCGAGAAAGGGGCGTTCACCGATGCCCAGCGCCGGCGAGGAGCCTTGGCAAGGGCTTCCAGGGGAAGCCTGTTTCTGGACGAAATCGGCAGCATGGCGTTGAGTGTTCAACCCAAACTGCTTCGCGCCCTGGAAAGCGGCGAATTCTGGAGACTGGGGGGCGATAGGCCGGAGAAGTCGGATTTCAGGCTCATCTGCGCCACGGGCGAGGACCTGAAGACTGCCATTGAAAAAGGGCTTTTCAGAAAAGACCTTTTCTACCGGATTTCCGATCTGCCCATCTGGATACCTCCCTTAAGGGAAAGGCTCGATGACATTCCCGAACTTGCGGAGCACTTCTGCCTCAAAGCCTCCCAGGGGGTTTGCGAACTCAGCCCCGCCGCGCTGGACAAACTCATGGAGTATCCTTGGCCGGGAAACGTGCGGGAACTGAAATCCGTCATCAACAGAGCCTGTGCGAACGCGGGGCGCGGTCTTCTAAAACCGGAGAATATTATTTATATTTTCCCGGCGCCTTCTTTATCCTTTCCGATTTCGAACCAAGGGCAAAGGCTTTAAAAAAGACTTTGCGAAGGTACTCCAGCTCATATCGTCTAACGCCCGCCCTTTCGCAGAGGTCCCGCAAAAAGCCGCGTAGAAAACTATCATCGCTTTGCTTAAAGGCTCCTCTTTCGGCGAAAGCCCCGATGATTTCATCGACTCCGAGCTCGATACCGAGGCGGGAAAGCGCATGGCCTTTGTCCTGACCTTTGTTCTGATGTTTTGGCGGCGCCGCCTCTTGATCTTGCCGGAGAAAATATTCCATTGCCGCGGGGGCAACCTGGCTTTGCGCTGCCGGCTTTTTCGATTCCGCCCGGATGTTTCCCGCCTCGATACCGCTGGTAAAAAATTCGTAACAGGCCACCTGGACGGCCTGCGCCACGTTGAGCGAAGGGAATTTGTCCGAACTGGGAATGTGGACCGCCAAACTGCAAAGGGAGAGTTCGTGATCGGACAGGCCATCCCGCTCGTTGCCGAAGACCATGGCTATGGATTGGTTTCGTTGAATGAAGGGAGCGTCGGGAACGGGAAGGCCTGCCGCGCCCCGGGCGAAATCCCTGGCCGATATGCTGGCAGCCTTGCGCCTGGCCCCGGATCTCCGGGTGAACCCCGCGGACAAGGAGTAAGCCGACAATGCGTCTTCGAGGTCGGCGTAACGTTGCGCGTTTTCAAAAATGTCCGAGGCGTGAACCGCCATGGTGCGAACCAATGCCTCGTCGTAGTCGGGGCAATTGGACAACACGAGTTTGGTGAATCCCATGGTTTTCATCGCCCTGCATATCGAACCCACATTGCCCGACTCTTTGACTCTGCAGAGCACCACCGCCGTGTCGGCCGCTTTATCAACCGAAGTAGTGTTCATAGACTTTCATAACCCTTTCCGGCCACTCTTTGATTCCTATCGCCGCCTTGTCCCTTCGGCATCGACGCCATATAGTAATGCCATGACAGTTAGGGAGCAAGGACGCGAACCCTTCGCGGAGAAAGTCAAATCCGGCCGAAATTCCGTCTTTACCGGCCGCAGGGCCTTGATTATCGGAGGAAGCGGAGGCATCGGTCGCGCCATCAGCCTGGAATTGGCCGCCCGGGGCGCCAGCCTCTTTATTCAGGGCAGAAACCGTTCCAAGCTCCAATCCCTCGTGGAGGAAATCAGGGAAAAGGGTAGGGGCGCGGAGGGCCTTGTCCTCGACCTTGAGAAATCCGGCACACTAAAAGAACGCATCGACTTGATTCTTGAGGCCGGCGCCGAACAGAGCGCCCTCGCCTCGGGCGAAAAAAAGCCGGCGCGCGTTTTCGATATCCTGGTCTGCGCGTACGGCCCCTTCGTGCGAAAAGCCTTCGGCGCTCACCAGGCCGAGGATTGGGAAAAAACCGCGCTTCTGGATCTCGCGCTGCCCGGCGCCCTCGCATCGGCCCTCTGTCCGGGCATGAGCGCCCGAGGCTTCGGGCGAATTCTCTTGCTGGGCGGTACCCGCACCGATACGATCCACGGGTATCTCTCCAACGCCGCTTACGCCGCCGCCAAGACCGGACTCGGGGTAGTTGCCAAATCCATCGCCATGGAAGGTGCGGCGCATAACGTAGCCGCCCTGGTCGTATGCCCGGGACTCGTGGAGACCGAATATCTCGGCGAGGATCAGAAAAGAGCTTTGCTGGCCGCCTCTCCCGATGGCAAGCTTATCCAGCCGGCCGCATTGGCCACCCTCGCCCTCGATTTGCTGGATTGCGATCCCTGTCCTTCCTCGGGCGCGATAGTCTCCCTGGATTCCGGTTTCTCGCCCTGCGGGTTTGACAATCCCGGTGCCCGGCGATAGGATTGCCCCATGCCCTCACGCCTGATAGCCCGAGCCTCCGCGACTCCAGCCGCCATACCGCCCTTGTCCGTTCCGGAACTGGAGATCGAGGCCTTTGCCGAGTTGCCCGGCGCCCTGAGTTGCCGCCCATCCGGGATCATAGGGGCTGAAAAGGTGGCAGCGCTGAATGAAGCCATCGTCGCGGCATTAGGTGACACAGGTTCGGTACTGCTGTTCGATTTCGCGCATATAGAGGACCTCGACCCCGCGGGCGTCGGCCTGCTGGTCGCGTTACAAAAGTTTTTGAGGGAGAGGGCGGGTGACCTGATCCTGGTCGGTATACGGCCGAAGTTGCTCCGGGTTTTGGAAACCCTGGGATTCGGGGATTATTTCTCCTATTCCCTGGATCGTCGTCACGCGGTTGAGTATATTCAAGGGGTGAAGCGCGACATCTTTCCAATCTCGGCTCCTTGCCCGGCCTGTTCGGCGCCCCTGGGGCTGCAAGGCCCGGGGAGAAGCCGCTGCCACGCCTGTCAAGCCGTGCTGACGGTTCTCGCCGACGGCACAGTGGAACTAGGCTGAGCGCGAAAGATTCCGCTCAAGGTTGGGCGCCCTTAACTGCGAACCCCCGAGGAGGAGAAACAATGGAGACTTTATCCAAAGTTGAGAGCTATCTCATCGATCTAGGCATCTCGTACCAGGAGCTTTCCAAAGGCGCCTGGCTCATCGAGGACGAGTCGAAAGGTATGCCCAAAATGGTGGTTAGCCATGTGGATCCCATCGTCATCGTCCGAGCCGATGTTCTGCCTGTTCCCGGCAACAACAGGGAAGAACTCTTTGCCACGCTTTTAAAGCTCAATGGCAACGATTTTCTCCACGGGGCCTATGCCATCGACGGAGACGATATCGTGGCGCTGGATACGCTCGAATACGACACGATGGACAAAAACGAATTCAGGGCTTCGCTGGAATCCATGGCTTTCGCCTTGAGTCAGCACTACCCCCTGCTTTCGAAGTTCCTGGCCAAGAAGGAGGACTGATAAATGGGTATCTTCGACAGACTCAAGACCGTCATCTCGTCCAACATGAACGACCTCATCTCCAAGGCCGAGAATCCGGAGAAAATGCTCAACCAGATGATCATCGAAATGAACGAGCAGCTGATCGATTCCAAGAAGGCCGTCGCCATGGCCATAGCCGACGAGAAGCGCCTTGAGCGGGAGGTCACTGAGAACCGCGCCAAAGCCGAGGAATGGGAGAAAAAAGCCATGCTCGCCGTCAGGGCCGGAAGGGACGACCTGGCCAAGGAAGCCCTGGTGCGCAAGCAGGAGCACGAGAGCTACGTCGGCCAGCTGGGCACCCAGTGGCAGGCTCAGAAAGAGTCGGTGGAAAAACTCAAGGAATCCCTGCGGGGTCTTCAGACGAAAATCGAAGAAGCCTCGCGCAAGAAGAATATCCTCATCGCCAGAGCCAAGCGGGCCGAAGCCCAGGATAAGATCAACAAAACCATGTCCTCCCTTCAGGGCAGCAAGAGCGCCTTCGATACCTTCGACCGCATGGCCAAGAAGATCGACGAGCTGGAAGCCCGCGCCGAAGCCCAGAAGGAACTGGAAGACGTATCCTCCGGGGCCAGCCTGGACAAACAGTTCGCCGCCCTCGAATCCTCTCCCGCCGCCGCCGACGCTCTTCTGGAAGACTTGAAGCGCAAAATGCTCACCGAGGACGCGGGCAACGGCGCCGCCTCGAACGACGCCGCCGGCAGTTCCGTCTAAGTTTCGGGCGGGGCGTAAGGCCGCGCCTATGGGAGCATTGCCAATCAGGGTTCTCCTCCTTTCGGGGGGAGAGCCTTCTTTTTTATGGGCCACCGGGCAGACCGGGGAGCGCAGGGGAAATCCCTTTCTCAGGGTGGATCGGGCGGAGACCCTGCCTTCCCGAAAGGAGATGGAGTCGGGTTCTTGGCAACTTTGTGTCCTTCCCTGCGAAACCTATCTTTCCAACCAAAACCTTCCCCCCGGACTACCGGCGATAGTCTATGGCCCTTCGACCCTCGCCCTCGATTGCTTCGAGGCGGGAGCCTCCGATTTCATGCGATCCGGCTGGTCTTGGCTCGAACTGGAGGCCAGGCTCTTCCGGTACTGGGGCCCGGAGCTGGTTGGGGATCGGGCGACCTACCGATTGTGGGGGCTCAGACTAATCAGGTTGCGCGAATTCGATGGGATCGACCCTTTGTCGGACATCGAGGTCGGGCTGGAACTCTCGGTCGGGGAAGCTTCGGCGCTTCGGCTGCTCGCTTACCGCGCAGGCAGGGTATTGCCATATTACGCCCTGAAACGCTCAGGAAGTGGCGATACGACCGAGGTCCCCGCGGCGGAGAACGCTGCTGGCCCCGGGGGCTCCCGGGCGGCAGTTGCGATGATGATGTCCCGGCTCAGAAAAAAACTGCTCAGCATGGACCCCGGGCTTGCCCGTCGCCTGCGGGCGGTTCGAAGCCAGGGCTATATATGGATCGAGGATCGGCTTCGGAAGATTTAGCAGTTTTCGATCCGCTCGATGTACGCCCCTAAAGCTTTAAGCCGTTCGCTTATCCGCTCGTATCCCCGTTCGATCTGGTAGACGTTCTGGATTGTACTCTGGCCATCAGCGCAGAGCGCAGCGATGACCATGGCCATGCCCGCCCTGACGTCCGGCGAGACCAGGAGCGCCCCGGATAATCGGGCGGGACCCGAGACCACGGCGCGGTGCGGATCGCAGAGCACGATCCGGGCTCCCATTCCTATCAGCTTGTCCACGAAGAACATTCTGGATTCGAACATCTTTTCATGGATCAGCACGGTGCCTTCGGTTTGGGTGGCCACCACGGTCATTATGGAAGTGAGGTCCGGAGGAAATCCGGGCCAGGGGGCATCGTCGATCTTGGGAATTTGCCCCCCCAGGTCCGCTGAAACCTTCATAAGCTGATTGCTGGATACATAGAGGTTGCCGCCCTTGAGCTCCCAGGAGATGCCCAGCCTGTTGAAGCCGACCCGCAGGGGGGGCAGGTCCTCGGCCTTGACTCCTTCGATGGTTATTTCGCCCCGGGTTACCGCCGCCAAGCCGATGAAGGAACCTATCTCCATGAAATCGGGGCCGATGGCGTATTCGCAGCCGCCGAGCTCGGGCACTCCCTCTATGTACAGCACGTTCGACCCGACGCCGCTGATCTTCGCGCCCATCGCGTTGAGCATGAGACAAAGATCCTGTACGTGGGGCTCCGAGGCCGAGTTTCGCAGGACAGTCCTGCCCTCGGCCAGCACGGCGGCCATGATGGCGTTCTCCGTGCCTGTCACCGATGCCTCGTCCAGGAATATGGGAGCTCCTTTGAGCTTTGGCGCGGAAAAGCGCAGCACCCCTTCCATGGTTATTCTGGCTCCCAGTTCCTGAAGCGCCAGCAGATGGGTGTCGATGCGGCGCCGTCCGATGGTGTCGCCGCCGGGAGGCGGAAGAATAGCCTGACCGAATCGGGCCAGCAGCGGCCCGGCGAAGAGAAGGGAGGCCCGCACTTTCCGGGATTGTTCGGCGGGGACATCCTGCCGCTCGATGCTCCTGGGGTCTATGCTCCACTCGTGGGAGCCCAGTTTTTTCACCTGGGCGCCAAGATGGACCAGCACCTCGATCATCACCGCCACATCCTCGATCTCGGGGATGTTTTTCAGCACCACCGGCTCCCGGGCCAGCACGGCGGCGGCGAGGCAGGGGAGGGCAGCATTCTTGTTTCCCGAGGCCGCGACCCTGCCCTTTACCGGATGGCCGCCCTCGACGATGTACTTATACATGAATTCACTGTAGGTTCAGTTCCCGCTTTGGTCAACCGATTTCGGCCCGAAAGGAACCCTCGTGAGGCGATGGGCATGGGCGGAGGATGAGCGTGCGATATCGGCGCGGAGCACCCGGCAGGGCGAAGCGCTGGATACGGCGGGCAAGGGAGCCCCGGGGCTTCTTTTTCCGAAGGCCGAAACAGGCTATAGTCATGCTATGGAGGAGATGCTCCCATGTCCGAGGCAAAAAATTCCGCCCTGTCCGAAGAAATGATTTTGCCCAAACCCGACGACTTCCATGTCCACTTCAGGCAGGGCGAGTCGCTGGGAGCCTATGTCAGGAGCAGCGCCCAGTGGTTCGGCAGGGCTCTCGTAATGCCCAACACCCTTCCCCCCGTCGTCGACGCCGGCTCGCTGGACGCCTATAGGAAAAAAATTACCGCTTGCCTGCCGGAATCCTTGGATTTTATCCCCCTCATGAGTTTCAAGCTTCTCGCGGGAATGGACGCAAAAACGGTGGAAACCTGCGCAGCCGCCGGGGCTGTCGCGGGAAAGTATTACCCCGCCGGCGCGACCACCAACGCGGCCGACGGCCCGTCGAATCCCGGCGCGGTATCCGAAGCGCTCTCGGCCATGGAATCCGCCGGGGTGGTTCTTTCCATCCACGGGGAGGATCCCGATGCCCCCTCCCTGGAACGGGAGGCCGCCTTTCTCCCCGCCTTGGAAAAAATCCTTGACCGCTGGCCTCGGCTCCGCATCGTGCTTGAGCATCTTTCCACCAGGGAAGCGGTGGATTTCGTCGCCAAAGGACCCGAAAGACTGGCCGCGACGATCACCGCCCACCACCTTCTGTTCACCATCGACGATATGATGGGCGCCGGCCTCAATCCCCATCTTTTCTGTAAACCGCCTATCAAATCGGCCGCCGATCGGAGGGCCCTGAGAAACGCCGCCTTCTCGGGCTCGCCCAAGTTTTTCTTCGGGAGCGATTCCGCTCCCCATGCCCGGGCTGCCAAAGAAAGCGCCCGCGCCCCTGGAGGTGTTTATTCATCCCCCACGGCAATTCCCGCCCTGCTGGGCCTTTTCGAATCGGAAGGGGCTCTTGAAGCGCTTAAGCCCTTCGTCGCCTCCAGCGGCGCCCGCTTTTACCGGCTGCCCGCACCCCAAGGCCGCCTGCGGCTCCTTCGCGAACCCTGGACAGTGCCTGGCGAAATCGATGGCATAGTACCCATGTGCGCGGGCTCCGAACTCGCCTGGCGCTTAGCCTAGACGAAGGCCTTGCCCAGTCCGGCGCCTGGCCCGACCGGTGCAAATCCTGATTGACCGCGTTGAGATCATGCCAATGCGGCGTATCTTTCCAGGGAGGCCTCCATGAGCCTGTGCCCCGCCCTGTTGGGATGGATGCCGTCCGCGCAGATATACTCACCGTAGTCCCCGAGCGCAAGAAAGTCTTTTCGAACATCCAGAAGGGGACAGCGTTTTTCCGCGGCTATTTCCCTGACAGCCCTGTCATAGCCTTCGTGCCAGGTGAAAATTTTCTCCACCCCGCCCAGCCACCGGAGGATGGCTTCGCGGGACAGACCGTTACGGGTGATCCATGCCAGGTAACGCTCGGCGATCAGGGGGGGCAGGCTCATAAGGGCGATCTGGAACCCCTTGGCGCGCAGGCTGTCTATCATCTGGCCGTATACACGGCAAAACGTATCCAGGGGAGTAAGAGGAATGTGATCAGCTTCTGGTTTTGCCGCCACCTGGTCCCAGAGAAAATCGCAGTCATTGCCGCCGAATTCCAGGATGGCCACCCCCTTGTCGCCCTCCCACGCGGTCTCCGGAATCCTTTCGCTCGACATAAAGCGATGGAGAATGCCGAGTCCCTTTGTGATAGTGCAGCCGAACCTGGCCTTGTTGACCACGGTGATGCCGAGCTTCTGGGCGCTGAGCGAGGCGAAACTCTCCCGTATAGGCATATAGCTTCCATCATCGTCCAGGATGATGCCCCGGGCGACCGAATCTCCGAAAAGATAGACATTCTTCGGGACCATTTTTATCCTCCGACGCCATGAATTCTGTTATGTATTATCATAATACATGGTTTTTAATATAATATTACATGATTTTTAAAACGTCAACTTCGGCAAAGCCATATATTGTGGTATTGATAACCATATGGTATATTTTTCGCATGGATACGATAAACAGCGAAACCATAGATGGTTACTTTTCGGCACTGCCCCGAAAAGCCCCGGCGGATTGGGAATATCTGCCCGATATCGGGCTCTATATGGACCAGCTTGTCACCTACCTGGAGCGCCAGCTTGAACTCTTTACCAAGGCGGCGGGCGGAAGCCTTATAACTCCATCAATGATAAACAATTATGCAAAGTCTAAAATCGTCCCCCGCGCTGAGGGCAAGAAATACGGCAAGGAGCATGTAGCCTTGCTTTTAACGGTCTTCACCTTGAAGAGGGTCCTGTCGGTGCAGGATATGGGCTCCCTGGTCGGCAAGATCGGCACTGCCTCCGAGGTCGAAGAGTTTTATGGGCGATTCCGGCGGGGTATGGAGTATTCGGCCAGGGAGACGGCGAGCCTTGTGGGAACCGCGCTTGCCGAAGCTAGCGATGACGATAAGCACCTGGACGCGAAAACCTTGCGCGATCTGGCGCTTGATCTCGCGGTCGACGCCAGCATCAGGAGCTACGCGGCCGAAACGCTTCTCGCGTTTGCGAATCCCGGGGAAGCCGCTTCTGATAAGGAGGTTAAGATTAAAGCGAAAAAGGAAAAGGCGGTATCTAAAAAAGGAAAGAAGGCTTCGGCGTAAATTCAGGCCGCGCGGTCGATGTCGCCCCTCTCCCCGGATCGTCCGCGCCCTGTCTGAGAATCCTTTTAGAGTTCCACAATCTTCGATTCAGTAAGAACCCTGGCGCCCGTTTCTGTGATAAGCACATCGTTCTCCCATCTGATCCCTCCCAATTCGGGATGGTAGAGCCCAGGTTCGATGGTGATGATAGTGCCCGGTTCCAGCAGGGCGTCGTTTTCTTCCCTCAGGTTGATCCCCGGCGCTTCGTGGGCTTCGAGGCCGATCCCATGGCCCAGGGAATGGGGCATGGAATAACCCGCCTGGGCGAATATGCTGTCGGCCAAGAGCGCCGGCTGCCGCGCGGGAATACCGGGGGCGCAGGCCGCCACCGCCTTCTCGTAGGCTTCCCGCACGAGCTCGAGCATTCGCTCCTGCCGCGGCTCCAAGGGGCCGCGGACAAAGCTCATGGTCACGTCGCTGGTATACCCTTCGAGCACCACCCCGAAATCGAGGATGGAAAAGCCCCTGGTGCCGAAGGCTCCGGCGCCGTAGCTGGGGAAGGCGTGGATGCCGAAACTGCGCTCAGGTCCGGCCGCTATGGTGTCGAAGCCCGTACCTTCGGCGCCTGCCCGGCGGGCTTCCCGCTCTATAAAGAGAGCGACGTCCGTCTCTGTCGCCAGACTGCCCCGCCGAACCCCTTCTTCGATTTCACCTATGAGGGTGTTGGTGAGCGAAGAAAGCCTTTCGTAGATCTCCAGCTCTCCCGGATCCTTTATGGAACGCATGGACAAAAGAATTTCGTCCATACCGCCGCTCCGGCAGACCAGATCCCACTCGTCCAGGGCCGCCACGTGGTCGACGTAACGCGGATAGGAAGTGGCGGAAGGCAGTTCGATCCTCCCGCCCCTGGGAATGCCCAATTCTTCCAGAACGCGGCGCAGCGCGGTCTCCGATCTGCGGCCGGAATCGGTGTAGGAAAACACCTTGTCCACGAAAGCCATCTTATCGGCCATGGTACGGTCCCAGGCCACCAGGATGCTGGCGCCGCTGGAATCGATCACCAGGAAGGCATCGCCCGGATGTCCGCAGAGATATCGGAGCGAGGGACTTCTCATGTTCTCGAAGTCCTCGAAGCGAACCGCGGCGATACCCTGTTTTCGCATTGCCGCGGCCAGCGTATCCCTTCGTCGGCGGTACACGTCCCCTGCGATGCTCATCCGTGCGCCGCCAGGGTATCGAGGGCGCTCTTCAGAACAGCCAGGCCCCGGTCGATCTCATCGTCGCGTATCACCAGGGGCGGAAGCAGTCGCACCGTGTCCTCTCCCGCGGTAAGGACCAAAAGCCCCCGTTCTCTGCAGGCGCTCACCACATCCCCCGGGGGAATGCTCACCGCGGCGCCGATCATCAGCCCCATTCCGCGAACCTGCTTGACCAGTGGATTTTTCCAGGACTGTATAGCCTTGCGGATTTTTTCTCCCTTGCGCTCCACCTGGGCGAGAAACTCAGGCTTGCATATTTGGCCCAGGGCTACATGGGCCGCGGCGGCTGCCAGGGGGTTTCCCCCGAAAGTCGTGCCATGATCCCCGGGCTGCAGCGTGTCGGCGCAGGCGCCTTTCGCGAGGACGGCGCCTATGGGCACCCCGCCGGCCAGGCCTTTTGCGAGGCTCACGAGGTTGGGCTCGAGGCCCATTTTCATACAGGCGAGCAAGGCTCCCGTCCTGCCTACGCCGGTCTGGACCTCGTCGGCGGCGAAAAGGATATCCCGTTCTTTGCAGAGCTTCTGGGCTTGCCGCAGATATGCCGCGTCGAGGGGCAGCACTCCCCCCTCGCCTTGGATGGGTTCGAAAAGAAAAGCGCATGTCCTGTCATCCAAAGCCTTATCCAAGGCCGCGATATCGCCCACCGGCACGTAACCGAAGCCCGGCGTGAAGGGGCCGAAGAACTTGTGGAACTTTTCCTGGCCGGTGGCGGTAACCATGGCGATAGTCCTTCCGTGGAAGGAACCGATGAGGGTGAGCACCTTGTTCTTGTCCGGATGTTTATCCGAGCCGTACTTCCGGGCGATCTTGACCAGGCCTTCGTTGGCTTCCGCCCCGGAATTGCAGAAAAACGCCCTGTCGAATCCGGCGGCCTGGCAAAGCTCTTCGGTCAGCGTAATGGATATGTCCGTGAGAAAGTAGTTGGAGCAGTGAATGAGGTTCGCCGCCTGGTCGGCGATCGCCTTGACGAGGGCCGGGTTCCCGTGGCCCAGGGAGTTGACCCCGATGCCGGCGGTAAAATCGATATACTCCTTGCCGTTTTTGTCCCAGAGGGTGGCGCCCTTTCCTTTTTCCAGAATGAGTCCTGTCCTCTTGTAGGTGTTCATGAATTTGTCGTTCATAGAATCATCGTCCCCTTGCCCCGGTCGCTGAAGATTTCGATAAGCAGGGAATGGGGCGACCGGCCGTCCAGAATATGGGTGCTCACGACGCCCAGGCTCAGGGCCTGCACGCAGCATTCCACCTTGGGAATCATGCCTCCCGATACGAGGCCTTTCTTGATGATACCGGGGACATCCTCCCGTTTTATCTCGGATATCAGGGTAGCCACATCAGAAACATCCTTCAATATACCCGGTACGTCGGTAAGGAGGACGAGCTTCTCCGCGCCCAGGGCGCCGGCAAGCTCGGCCGCCGCGGTGTCCGCGTTGATGTTGTAGTAGCCGGATTCGTCGTCTTCCCGCAGTCCGATGGTGGACACCACGGGAATAAAACCCGAATCCAGAGCACGCTTTACGACCTCGGGGCGGACCGAGCTTATTTCTCCCACCATGCCCAGATCTTTTCCGTCCTTCTGCAAGCGGAGGGCCGAAAAGAGACCCCCGTCGCCGCCGCAGAGGCCGAGGGCGAGCCCCCCCTGACGCTGGATGTGGGCTACCAGGTCCTTGTTGACCTTGCCCGCGAGAACCATTTGCACTACCTCGATGGTTTCGTCGTCGGTGTAGCGCAGCCCGTCCACAAAGACCCTTTCCTTGCCCAGTTTTTTGAGCATCCGGTCTATCTCGGGGCCGCCGCCGTGGACGAGAACGGGCTTGATGCCCACCTGTTGCATGAGTATCAAATCCTGGAGCACCGCGGCGCGAACTCCTTCGTTGATCATGGCGGCGCCGCCGTACTTTACCACAAGGATTTTCCCCGCGAATTTTTTGATATAGGGCATGGCCTGGAGCAGGATATCGGCCCGGATATTGTCGTTTATCATAAAGAACTCTCCTTTGGGCGCCCTGCGCCCAACCGCGGCGATCAGGTTCGGTAATCGCCGTTGATTCTCACATATTCGTAGGTGAGATCGCAGCCCCAGGCGGTTGCCTGGGCCGCGCCCTCGTTGAGGGAGACATAGATAGTCACTTCCTGGTAGCTAAGGATTTTTTTGGCTTTTTCCTCGTTGAAGGACAGGGGCGCGCCGTTTTTGCATACCTCGATATAGCCCGAGGCGCTTTCGAAGGCCACGTCCACCTTGGCCGGATCGAAGTCCTTCCTCGTGTAGCCCAGGGCGCAGAGTATACGACCCCAGTTGGCGTCGGCGCCGAACACCGCGGTCTTCACCAGGCTGGAGCGAATAACGCCCTTAGCCAACTCCACGGCCTTCGCCTCGTCGGAAGCTCCCTCGACGGTGCATTCGATGAGCTTTGTCGCTCCCTCCCCATCCTTGGCGATCATGCGGGCAAGTTGGATATTCAGCCAGGTGAGCGCTTCGTAGAATGTTCTGAAATCCGGGCCCTCGGTTTCGATAGGCGGGTTGTCCGCCATCCCGTTGGCCAGCACCACCACCATGTCGTTGGTCGATGTATCCCCGTCCACGCTCACCCTGTTGTAGGTCCTTTCCACCGAGGCGGAAAGGGCCTTTTGGAGCATGGCGGGGCTTATGGCGCAGTCGGTGGTGATAAAAGAAAGCATGGTGGCCATATTGGGATGGATCATCCCGGAACCCTTCGCCATGGCCCCGATGCTTACCATCCTGCCGCCCAGCTCGAACTGGACCGCCACTTCTTTTTTCACCGTGTCGGTAGTCATTATCGCTTCCCGGGCGTCGATGTTGCCGGTGCGCGAAAGGCCCGCCACCAGCTGTTCCATGCCCGTCTCGATAATGCCCACATCCAGTTGCTGCCCGATCACTCCGGTCGAGGCGACCACCACATCGGTGGCGGGAATGCCCATCCACTGCGAGACCAGGGCGGCCATGCGCCGGGCGGCGGCAATGCCAGCCTCGCCTGTACAGGTGTTGGCGTTGCCGGCATTGACGATAATCGCCTGGGCTTTCCCATCGGCGAGATGCTCTTTCGTTACGATCAAGGGCTGCCCCTTCACCTGATTGGTCGTATACACAGCCGCCGCGCTGCAGGGCTTTTCCGACCAGACCAGGGCGAGGTCTTTCTTTTCCCTGTTTTTTCGTATTCCCACATGGATGCCCGATGCGGTAAACCCCTTCGCCGCGGTTACTCCTCCGCGTATTTGTACCATATTAAATTCCTCCCTTGCGGCGTCTTCTCCGGCGCCCCAGGATTGTTAGCCCCTGCCTAGAAGGCCGGGGGCAGCATGGTGAGTCCCTCGGTCTCTTCGAGGCCGAGGGCGAGGTTCATGTTCTGCACGGCCTGACCGGCCGCGCCCTTTATCATATTGTCGATCGTGGACACGATAATTCCGGTCTTTCCGTTGGAGGAAACATGAAGGGATATATCGCAGAAGTTGGAAAGCCGCACATTTCTGTTGGAGGCCGCGGATCCGAGGGGCAGAATGCGCACGAAGAATTCTTCTGCATAGAATGAACTATATAGCTCGTGCAAATCCTTCGCATCAAGGGCTTTCGTCATCTTGAAATAGATTGTGCTCACGATGCCCCTGTTCATCGGCGCCAGATGGGGGGTGAAAACCGACGATACGGGTTTTCCCGCCATCTTGGAAAGGTAGCGGTCTATCTCCGGCTGATGTCGATGGGCGCCCACCTTGTAGGGCGAGATTGAGTCGGCGCATTCCGGGTAATGGGTGCTCTGGGTCGGTTCCCTGCCGGCGCCGGTGACCCCCGAGGCCGAGTCGATGACGATGCTTTCGGTATCGGCCAGCCCCTTGGCCAGAACGGGGTATAGCCCCAGTTCGGCCGAGGTCGGATAGCAGCCCGGGTTGGCAATAAGCCGGGCTTTCCGAATCGCGGCGCGATTGAACTCCGGCAGCCCGTACACGGCCTGCGCATAGAGTTCGGGGTCCCCGTAGGTCTTACCGTACCAGCTTGTGTAACTCTCCTGATCCTCGCCGAAGCGAAAATCGGCGGAAATATCGATAAACAGGCCTTCCTTGGCCAGGCAACGCTTCGCGGCAGCCTCAGCATAGCCGTGGGGCAGGCAGGAAAAAACAACGGAAGACTTTTCGATCACCGCGTCCGCCGATTCGAGGCTCAGGCTTCCCTGACCCGCCTTCACCGAGGTAAAAGACGGGTAGACGGAGGCTAGTTTTTTCCCTTCGAAGCTTACCGATGAAAGCCGCAGGGTTTTCGGCTCGGGATGGGCCAATAAAATCCGGACAAGTTCGGCGCCGGCGTATCCCGAGGCTCCGAGAATTCCAATATCCAGCATTGTAATCCTCCTGGAAAGACAGGGAGGCCGCGAGTATCCGCAGACCGGCCCTGCCGGGGATCTGAAGTCCTCGCGCAGGCGAGGACAATATAAATGTATGGGAATTGTGGATTGTGGCGGTCTGCGCCTTATCTACGAACGCGGAAGAGGACTAGGCTCAGTCGTTCCGCGGCCCGGAAGCTTCGGGCGGTTGGAAGGTAGTATGGAAACGAGGGTCTCATGGGCTCCTCCCAGAGTAGAATAGGACAATGAAAGTACAAAGCGGCTCGGCTGTCAACAGGGGAGAGTGAATAAATATGCAAAAATATTTACGTCAAAGGCAGTTTTAAGACGAGCTGCGTCAAGACCTCCTTTCATCGAGTTCGCTGGATGAAATGTGCGCTCCGTGAAAACCCCGACGCGGATAGGTTTTTTGTAAAGCTCGCGGTGGAGCGGAAATTTTACTTGCAGGGTTTTTTACTCCACCGTATACTCTTAATGTCCCTTTACAGCACAGATCTCAGCAGGAGGTATTATGGGGCTCGGTCTATGCATAGGAGCCGCGGTCGCTGCGGCGGTGTTCGCATTGATTTATTCCATTGGAAAAGCCCGTTCCATTGGTTCGATGCAGGTTGAATCCTCCCATCTGGTCCAAATTTCGGGGTATATCGCCGAAGGGGCCAGAGCCTTTCTGTCCAGGGAGTACAGGGTTATCGCCTATATCGCGCCGATAATCATTTTACTCCTGGCGGTATTCAATACCGGATTCCTGCGGCTCCAGGCGGCCGCTTTCGCGTTGGGAGCCCTCTGCTCGGCCCTCGCCGGCTGGTTCGGCATGTCTGTGGCGACCAAGGCCAACGCCCGCACCGCCCAGGCCGCGACCAAGGGTATGGGGCCGGCGCTCTCCGTGGCGTTTTCCGGCGGCTCGGTCATGGGCATGACCGTCGTCGGCCTTGCCTTGCTCGGAATTTCCATCGTTCTGACGGTCATGAGCCTCCTGGCGGGCAGCGACGTGCAATCCCTTGCCCAGGCGGCCTTTCCGGTTCTTTCGGGATTTTCCCTCGGCGCCTCCACCATAGCGCTCTTCGCCAGGGTGGGGGGCGGCATTTACACCAAGGCGGCGGATGTGGGCGCCGATTTGGTCGGCAAGGTCGAAGCCGGCATTCCCGAGGACGATCACAGGAATCCTGCGGTGATCGCCGACAATGTGGGAGATAACGTGGGCGACGTGGCCGGTATGGGTGCGGACCTCTTCGAATCCTACGCCGGATCTATAATCGGCTGCGCGGTTCTCGGCATCGGAATCACCGCGAGCGCCGATATCAGAATACGCTTGGCGTTCTTTCCCCTTTTCGCCGCGGCGATTGGCGTCCTTGCCTCCCTTATAGGCACCCTCTTTGTGCGAATGAAGCCCGGATCTTCGCCCCAGAAAGCGCTCAACGCCGGCTCCTTCGGCGCGGCCGCCCTGGCCATAGCGCTCATTTTCCCCGGCGCCTATTTTGTCATCGGCGGCAGCCGCTTCGGGGGAAGCGATGGCTCTGCCTTTAGCTGGCTGGGCATAGCCTTTTCATCGGTGGTCGGCCTTCTGGCGGGAACCCTCATCGGGGTTATCACCGAATTCTTTACCGGTACCGATACGCCCCCGGTGCGACGTATCGTAAACGCCTGCGGCACCGGTTCGGCGACGACGATAATCTCCGGCCTGGGCGTTGGCATGATGTCCACCCTTCCTCCTATCCTCATCATCGGGGCGGCTATTGCGGGGAGCTACGCCCTGTCGGGCCTCTATGGCATCGGCATAGCCGGCCTGGGCATGCTTCTCACCCTGGGGATTCAGCTGTCCGTGGACGCGTACGGCCCCATCGCGGATAACGCCGGAGGTCTGGCGGTGATGGCCGAGCTTCCTCCGGAGACCAGGGATATAACCGATTCCCTGGACGCGGTCGGCAACACCACCGCCGCCATCGGCAAAGGCTTTGCCATCGGGTCCGCGGCGCTCACGGCCCTGACGCTTTTTGTCGCATTTGTGGAAGCCGCCGGGATCGACCCATCCTTGATCACCGTTACTAATCCACCGGTATTGATAGGTATATTCATAGGAGGCATGATTCCCTTCCTCTTTTCGGCTATCGCCATGGACTCCATCGGATCGGCCGCCTTTGTCATGATCGAAGAGGTTCGCCGGCAGTTTCACGCCTTTCCGGGAATCCTCAAAGGTACGGAGGTTCCCGATTACCGGCGCTGCGTGGATATCTCCACCAAATCCGCGTTGAAAAGCATGATAATACCCGGCGTCCTGGCTATTCTCGCCCCGGTGGCCGCGGGTTTCCTGGGAGGCCCCGGACTGCTGGCCGGACTCTTGGCGGGTTCCACGGTCACCGGAGTGCTCTTGGCGATTTTCATGTCCAACTCCGGCGGCGCCTGGGATAACGCGAAAAAATTCATCGAATCGAGAAAGACCGATGGCAAAGGCTCCGCTGCTCACAGAGCCGCCGTGGTTGGTGATACGGTTGGCGACCCCTTCAAGGATACCGCCGGTCCCTCACTCAATATTTTGATCAAGCTTATGGCCATCATAGCGCTTGTTATAGCGCCGCTTCTCCGTGCTACTTGGAGGTAATCATGAGGGACGAACGACATCTCTATCTGATCCTGCACCCGAATCATTCCCTTATCGCGTCTCAGCTAGGGCCTGAACAATTCCTGCGCCATTACGTGCAGGGATCCACCCGCTATTTCGAAGGAAGGCTGCTATTCGTCGAGGTCGATCCCGATTTCAGGCATGAATACTTCGATATCGACAAGGCCTATGCCGAGCTGGTTCCCCACGAAGACGGAAGACCTAAGGCGACCAAGTTCATCAAGAGCTACAGAACCTTGGAGCATATGGATTTCGCCGCCTTGGGCAAGCTATACATGGGCAATTCCCTGGGCGACTATGTCGAGCTGGAAAGCGCCGAGTACGATCCCAACAAAGACCACGAAGAATTCCGGATCATGCTCGAAATAAATCCGGTGAAGTTCATCGTGCTGACCCGATACAATTTCAGGGAGTTCGGCACCTATATCGCCGACCCCGCGAATTCCAAGGGAGCTCCGAAAAGCTTTTTCTCGGAGCTGGAATTCTCCACCGAGGAATTCTTGAAGGAATACGCGGAGAACCCCCTCATCCGCTGCTATGTGCCGGGGATACATCCCGCCAGGCTCAGAAACGCCATTCTCGAAGTCAAACAAACCCCGGGAAAGCAGGTAAAGGGAATATCCCTCGATTGCCCGGTGGATAGAATCTCCTACAAGCATCTCCGGGACGGCTTCATGTTCGCCAGCCCGGCGGGGTGCAAATATTATCCCCTGCTCGGTCTCGATGAAGTGGAGCGACGGTTCTACCGTTTTTGGAAGACTATGTAGGTCAAAATCGGGGCCCGCCCCGATTTCTGCGCATTGGGGCAGGTCCCGTATCGGATTCATCGGTATCGTCGCGCCGGTCTTGATGCGCCGCCGCTTTCTCGCTATCGTTCCAATTCCCAATGACAAGAAGCTATATGGACAGAGGGCGGCCCATAGCCGCCCTCGCCACTTCCCCGGGCCGCTCGGCCCTCGCGGTTATCCGATGCTCCGGCCCGCGGACAATCGAACTCTGCGCGCGGTGCTTTTCCCCCGGCGAGGCCCTCGCTTCGGCCCCGGGCTACGGCATGGTCCACGGCTGGCTCAAGGATCCCCGGGGCGGCGAACGCATCGATGAAGTGCTCGCCGCCGTCTTCAGGGCGCCCCGCTCCTTTACCGGCGAGGATTCCGTGGAATTCTTCTGCCACGGTTCCGGCGCCGTCGTGGCGCGAGCCTTGGCCGTCCTGGAGGAGCAAGGCTTTTCTCCCGCCCTGCCCGGCGAATTCAGCTTCAGGGCTTTTATCAACGGCAAGACAGATCTCGTCAAGGCCGAAGCGATCAACGAACTTGCCAACGCAAACTGCGAAGCCGCCCGGCAGGACGCCCTCGACAGACTCGGCGGCACGCTCTCCAAAGCCTACAAAGAGCTGCGCGACGAGTTGCTGGACCTTTTGGCCGAGCTGGAAGCGCGGTTGGATTATCCCGCCGACGAGGTGGAAGGGGAGGGGCTGGAAGTCGAAAGCGGACTCATGGCCCATTTGAGGAACTGCCGGGAAAGGGTGCGGCACCTTGCCGAAGGATATATCGCTGGAAAACTGAGGCAGGAAGGCGCCCTCGTGGTCGTGGCCGGTAGGCCCAACGCGGGCAAGTCCAGCCTCTTCAATCTGATATTGAGGGAAGAACGGGCGATAGTCAGCCCCGAGCCGGGCACCACCAGGGACTGGCTCGAAGTTTGGGTGGAGCTTTCAGGCTATGCCCTGCGCCTGGTGGACACCGCCGGCCTGCGCCAAGCTTCGGGGGAAATCGAAGCCGAGGGAGTCAAGCGCAGCCTGGAACTCAGCGCCCGGGCCGATATCGTTTTATATATGGTCGATGGAAGAAAGGGACTGGTCGTGGAAGACGAAGACTACCTTGCGCGGTACCCCGAAACCATCAGGCTGTGGAACAAGACAGACCTGGACGAATGTCCTGAGCCCCCTCCCGGCTGGCTGGGTTTGAGCGCCAAAAAGGGCATCGGATTGCCCGTCCTGGAGGCCGCGGTGCTGGCCAAGCTCACCGCGCTTTCAGGCGGCGGCGCTGCTTGCGAAAAAGAAACTCCGCGCCTCGCCAATTCCCGTCAAAAACACCTACTGGACCAGTGCCTCGCCGCCCTGGAGGCCGCCCAGGCCTCCGCCGATCGGGGCCTTCCCCTGGACGCCCTGGCCCTGGACATACGGGAAGCCGCCGATTATTTAGGCCAGATAAGCGGCGAAATCGGCAGCGAAGAGGTTTTCGATCGAATCTTCGGCGCCTTCTGCCTGGGCAAGTGAGGAAGCATGGGTGATTACGAAGCCATAGTGATCGGCGGAGGCCATGCGGGCATCGAAGCCGCCCTGGCTTTGGCCCGCCTGGGCAGCAACTGCCTTTTGATTACCCAAAATCCCGACACCATAGGAAAAATGTCCTGCAACCCCGCCATCGGCGGCCTGGCCAAGGGCAATCTCGTCCGTGAAATCGACGCCCTGGGCGGCCAGATGGGAATACTCGCCGACGCTTCGGCGTTGCAGCTGCGCATGCTCAACCAATCCAGGGGGGCGGCTGTCCAGGCGCCCAGGGCGCAGTCCGACAAGACCCTCTACGCCCAACTAGCCCGTAAAAGCCTGGAGGAACAGGCCAATCTCTCCATCCTCATGGATACCGTGGTGGACCTCATTCCCTCCAGGGACGGCCGCCGGATCGAGGGGGTCTTTACCGAGCGGGGCGCCGCCATCGGCGCCAAGGTCGTCGTGCTCACCACCGGGACCTTCATGGAAGCGAAGCTTTTTATCGGCCAATGGAGCGGCACCGGGGGCCGCCTGGGCGAGCCCGCCGCGATCGGCCTCGGCTCTGCCCTGCGCTCCCGAGGTTTTCCCCTGGGCAGGATGAAGACAGGAACTCCCGCCCGCATCGCAGCCTCCAGCATCGACTTTTCGCGTCTGGATATCCAGTGGGGCGAAAAAAAACCGATTTTCTTTTCCTTTTTGGAAAAAGATTATCGGCGGCCCAGCCTGCCCTGCCATGTGCTCTGGACCAACGAGGCAACCCATGAGGTCATACGCGGCGGCCTGGACCGTTCACCCCTCTTTTCGGGCCAGATAGTCGGCAAAGGCCCCCGATACTGTCCCTCCATCGAGGACAAGGTCGTGCGTTTTCCCGATCGGTCTCGGCACCAGGTTTTTGTCGAACCCGAAGGCGAGTATACCAACGAAGTCTATCTCAACGGTCTCTCCAGCTCTCTGCCCGAGGATGTCCAGCTCGCCTTCTACCGCAGCCTCCCGGGCTTCGAGAAGGCCAGGATAGTCCGCCCCGCCTATGCGGTGGAATACGATTACCTCGAAGCCTCGGCCCTTTACGCATCCCTGGAATCGAAGCTCCTGGGCGGGCTCTACGTCGCCGGCCAGACAAACGGCAGCTCCGGCTATGAGGAAGCCGCCGCCCAGGGCCTCATGGCGGGCATCAACGCCCGCAGGAACCTGGACGGACTCGAGCCTGTCATCCTCGGGAGGGACGAGGCCTATATCGGGGTATTGATCGACGATCTGGTCACCCTTTCGCCCAAAGAGCCCTACCGCATGTTCACCAGCCGGGCGGAGCGAAGACTCGCCCTGCGCCAGGACTCGGCGGACCTTCGTCTGACGCCGCTGGGAATCTCCATAGGCCTGGTCTCGGAGGAGCGGAGGGAAAAATTCGAAGAACGCCGAAACGGCATCGATGAGATTAGGCAGCTCCTCTCCTCCCGGCGGATAGGTAACGTCGATATACAGACCATGGAAGCCCTGCGGCCCCATCTGGGCGAATCCCTGGAACTGGCGCTCCGCGATCCGGCTCTGGGCGCTATCATGGACAATTCTCCCAGCGTCCGGGATTTTCTGTCCAGCCTGATCCCCGGGGCAAAAGAATATCCCGAAACCTGGGCGCAAACCGCCTTGCTCGAAGCCCGGTACAAGGGCTATCTCGAGAAGGAGTCCAGGCTGGCCTTCCGGTTGGACCGCTCCGAGCGGCTCAGGATTCCCCCGGAGTTCGATTACCGGGCGGTTCCCGGGCTTTCCAAGGAAGCCATGGAAAAGCTCGGGGCTGTCAAACCGCTCACCCTGGGGCAGGCTTCCAGGGTGACGGGGGTGAGAAAGTCCGATCTTGCGCTTCTTTATATCGTCGTAAGCCGACAGTAGCGGCTAATCGAAGGAGAGCCGGCGGTGTTCGGGGACGGGCGGGTTTTTAGTTCCCCTCTCCAGGGATCTTCAAAAGATCCTTAAGTCCCTGTTTGGCCCGCTCAAGGGCGTCGGAGTAGTTGTTTTTCAGGGCTTCCACGTTTTGCTTATAAAAGGCGGCGAATTCAGGGTCCGACATAGGATCAAGCCGTACATCCTGGCCCATCCTGGCGGCCATTTTCAGTTCCTTTTCTCGCAGTTTGGGCGCCCACTGACTGCGGATAGCCTGCTCCACCCGCTTGAGTTCCTCCAGATATTTTTCCATAAAGGCGGAGATCTGCTGCATAAGGCCTTCGACCTGCTTTTTCGCTCCCGCCCCGCCGCCATCCTTGCCTCCGGGAACCAGGGAGGCCAAAATAGCAAGGCCCGAGCCTATGAGACCTATCCGGTCCGGATCGTAATAGCCGGTTGGCAGCTGAATTTGCGCGACCAAAACCTCGCAGGCCGATCTTCGGAACAATTCTTCCTGGGATTTTGCTTCTTTCACCGCCTTGGCCAGATCGTACTGTCCGAAGTCCTCCAAATACTTGCCCGCCGCGCGGCGGCCTTCGGTTTTTATGTTCGAGGCCTCCAGAGCGGCCTCGTCGATCTTTAAATCCTTAGTCCTCTCGAGGGCTAGCTCAAGAGCGCTTTTTATCATTGCCATTCGATATCCTCCTGGAAGGCCCAACGCATCCCATACTGCGCGCGAAGCTTAAAATCTTATCCCCGATACTCGCTGTGAGAATCGCAGCCGCTATCCACTCGATGCCGTTTTTCACGGGCCTCGGAACCGATCCTATCAGTAGGATGACGAGTTCTACGCTGTAGACGATCATAATAGACGCTACGGCGACTTTCCCCATGAAGGTCGACGTCGGTTCTATCCTCTTTTGGACAATAATGAGGATAGCCATTAAAAGCGTCTGTATTCCCAGCCGTACAAGCACAAGTATCAAGAACCATGCCGGTATAATCTTATAATAACGAAAAACGACGCTGAGGACAATCAAAAGGCTGTAATCGCTGGCGGAGTCCATCATTCTTCCGGCCTTGGTGACTTCTTTCCCCTTTCTTGAGACATAACCGTCCAGAAAGTCGGTGGCAAAGATGCAGACCACCAGGATGAGCAAGGGATAGCGGATAGGAAAGCGCTTGGCCGCGATTACCAGATATAGGAGGGTAGGGAGGGAACTCACCCTGAAAAGGGTAATCCGGTTCGCAAGATTGATCGAACCCAGCAATATGCCGTCCGATTCCTTTCGGAAATCTTCGATAAATACGAGCATGAGCCCGAACAGGAGCGCGTGAAAAAGAAAACTTGTAAGGCCGAAGGAAAGCCAGTACAGGTCGAGAAAGCCGGCCTTGAGCGAAAATGCCAGAAAGACCAGGCATTGAAGGACAAAATAGAGGACTGTCGTTCCCAATATGCTCATTCTGAGGCTGGTTCTTCTGCCGGTCTCGTCCATGCGTTTAGTCCCCGATTTCCCGCCTTGGCCCACCCCTGAACCCTTTTCCTCTCCTGGCGGAACGAGAGCCATACTACAACCTTGACATTGGGACTGTCAAATCTCTACTCTGGGATCAATGAACATAGCTGACAAGATTACCCTGAGCAGAGTGTTTCTCGCCCCCCTTTTTTTCCTTCTTTATCGATACCCTCTGCTGGAAGCCCTTCCGACGGTAATCCTTTTGTGGCTTCTCTTTGCTGTCATAGAGCTGAGCGACCTGGTGGACGGCAAAATCGCCCGCTCCTCCAGCACGGTCAGCGACTTCGGCAAGCTCTTCGATCCCTTCGCCGATGTTTTGGCGCGGGTCAGCTATTTCATTTGCTTCGCCTTCGATGGCATCATGCCGTTGTGGATTTTTCTCATCATCCTATACAGGGAATTCAGCATCCTCTTCCTTAGAATGATGCTCTCGGGGCGGGGCATCGCCATGGGAGCGCGTCCGGGCGGCAAGTTGAAAGCCGGCCTCTATATGGTCTCCGGCCTTTTTGCCCTCCTGTACTCCAGCCTCCAAAGGCTATCCCTGGCAGCTCCCCTGCAGAATCCTTTGAAGATCCTGGTGGTCGTCGTATTCGTCGCCGCCGGCGTTCTTTCCGTCCTCTCCTTCGTGGACTACTTGATCCAGTATAAAAAGCTCACTTCGGCGGCGAAAGGCCACAACCCCTAGGACTATCTGCATTTATACTGCAAGCATTTCAAAAAAACAGTAAAATTTGCAAAATTCGTAAATTCTGCAAAAACTCGCTTGACACGGAACCATCGACTTTGGTACCTTCATCGAGCGCTCTGAGGAAGGGGACTTTTGAGGGGCGAGG